>Ga0102589_1000031_pt1 | contig 420773 bp, 379 predicted proteins | sample AraplaMF_Col_mLB_FD_76858 | JGI IMG/M metagenome (GOLD analysis project Ga0102589, IMG submission 76858) | Arabidopsis root microbial communities from the University of North Carolina, USA - plate scrape MF_Col_mLB | ecosystem: Host-associated > Plants > Roots > Endosphere | place: USA... | reverse complement strand
CCGAAGTCGTTGGCGCGCAGGCCGCTGCGCGAATGTTCGAGCGCTTCGGCAAGCGGCTCCTTGCCGACGCCGACGGCCGAGGTGGCCGTGTAGGCGCTGATCTGGAGGGGGGGAATGCGGGCGGGCACGGTGTGGACGTGGCTGGGCGGTGACGCGGTTGGAGGAGTAGTTCTTGTGCTCGGGTCTGGGGAAAGCAGCGCAAAGCCTACCAGTTGCGGGGGTGGGGCCGTGTCGGCGGTTTCCTATGGGGCCGGGTCAGGATTTCCCGCTGTCCGCACGCGCGGCCAGCGTGCGCGATGCCAGCGCCACCAGCACCAGCACCGGCACGCCGAGCAGGGCGGTGGCGCAGAAGAAGGTGCCGTAGCCGTAGGCGTCGACGAACACGCCCGAGTAGCCGGCGATGAACTTCGGCAGCAGCAGCATCAGCGAGCTGAACAGCGCGTACTGCGTGGCCGAGTAGCTGATGTTGGTGAGGCTCGAGAGGTAGGCGATGAAGGCCGCCGAGGCGATGCCGCCCGCGAGGTTGTCGGCCGAGACCACGGCGATCAGCGCCGTCAGGTCGTGGCCGCGCGAGGCCAGCCAGGCGAACAGCAGGTTGCTCGCCGCGCTGAGCACCGCGCCCAGCATCAGCACCCGCATCACGCCCAGGCGCATCGACAGCACGCCGCCGACGAAGGCGCCCACCAGCGTCATGACCACGCCGTAGATCTTGCTGACCGTGGCCACCTCGTCCTTGGTGAAGCCCATGTCGACGTAGAAGGGGTTGGCCATGATGCCCATCACCACGTCGCTGATGCGGTAGATCGCGATCAGCGACAGGATCAGCACCGCCTGCCACTTGTAGCGGCGGATGAAGTCGGCGAAGGGCTCGACCAGCACGTCGCGCAGCCATTCGGCGGCATTGCGCGGCGCCGACAGCGCGCGCTGCGCGGGTTCGGGCGACAGCAGCACCGTGAGCACGCCCACGAACATGGAGCCGGCCATCACGAGGTAGGCCGTCTTCCAGGCGCCGTTCTGGTAGGCCGTGCCGGCCGCCGCGCCCACCGCTGCCGCGGCCGGCGCGACCTCGGCCCAGGCCGCCACCCACAGCACCCCGGCCCCGGCCCAGATCATCGCGAGCCGGTAGCCGGTCTGGTAGGCCGCGGCCAGCGCCGCCTGCTTGCGGGTTTCGGCCGACTCGATGCGGAAGGCGTCGAGCGCGATGTCCTGCGTGGCCGAGCCGAAGGCCACCAGCAGCGCGCACCAGATCATCGGCATGAGCCCCTGGCGCGGATCGTTGACCGCCATGCCGACCAGCCCCGCGATCACCATCCCCTGCGCCAGCAGCAGCCAGCCGCGCCGGCGTCCGAGCAGCGTGGTCAGCGGCGGCAGCGGCAGCCGGTCGACCAGCGGCGCCCAGACCCATTTGAAGCCGTAGGCCAGGCCGACCCAGCTCAGGTAGCCGATGGTGGCGCGGTCGATGCCGGCCTCGCGCAGCCGGAAGCTCAGCGTGCCCAGCACCAGCAGCAGCGGCAGCCCGGCCGAGAAGCCCAGCGCCAGCATGCGCAAGGTGGCGGGTTCGAGGTAGACCTTCAGGGCGTCGCGCCAGGGCGGGGAACCGGCGGCGGTGGATTCGGCGGGCGGGACGGAAGACATGTGGGGGCGATTGTCCATGAGCGCCGCGCCTGCAGGCCGCCGGGTCATCCACCAAGACGTCTTCATTTGTTCCTATCATCCGGCCCCATATGTGCACACGCTGCGATCGCTTTGCCCCGGTTCCCTCCCATGCCTCGGCCTGGCAGCCGCGGCGTGCCTTCCTGCTGGCCGCGGCCGGCGCGGTGCTCAGCGGGCCGGCGCTCGCGCAGGTCGACGTCGGCAATGCCTCGGTGGCGCGCAACCTGGTGCCGGCCGACCGCATCGAGGCCGCGGGCGGCCAGCAGTACGGCGAACTGCTGCAGCAGGCGCGCGCCAAGAACGCGCTCGCGGGCGACGGCAATCCGCAGCTGCAGCGGCTGCGCGCCATCGCCAACCGGCTGATCCCCTTCGCCACGCCCTGGAACAGCCGCGCGCGCCAATGGAAGTGGGAGGTCAACCTGATCGGCAGCAAGCAGATCAACGCCTTCTGCCTGCCGGGCGGCAAGATCGCCTTCTTCACCGGCATCCTCGAGCAGCTCAAGCTCACCGACGACGAGGTCGCGATGGTGATGGGCCACGAGATGGCCCATGCGCTGCGCGAGCATGCGCGCGCCCGCATGGCCAAGAGCGCGGGCACCGGCGCCGCGCTCTCGATCGGTGCGCAACTGCTCGGCCTGGGGCAGGTCGGCGACCTCGCCGCGCGCGCGGGCACCCAGTTGCTCACGCTCAAGTTCAGCCGCGGCGACGAGACCGAGGCCGACCTCGTCGGCCTGGAACTCGCGGCGCGCGCCGGCTACGACCCGAAGGCCTCGGTGTCGCTGTGGAACAAGATGGCCACGGCCTCGAAGAACCAGGGCGGGCTGAGCTTTCTTTCCACCCATCCGAGCGGGCCGGACCGGATCGCCAAGCTGCAGGCGAATCTGCCGAAGGTGGAGAACCTGTACCGGGAGGCCAAGAAGAGCTGAGGTCTTCCTCCTTCCCCCTCTGGGGGAAGGCCGGGATGGGGGCACCGGGCGGTGGACAAGGCCTGCAGCGATGGCGAGGCCCGGCGCCCCCACCCCAACCCTCCCCCAGCGGGGGAGGGAGCACATACATGGATAGCTGACCGACCGACGCCGCAGGCGCGTCGGCAGCGGCCCGCGCACGCTGGCACGCCGCTTGCATCTCGACTTGTACACAAGTTTGGATGCCTGATCATGGTGCATGACGAGAAAGACCCGGCCGCCGCGGCGTGGATCCTGCGTTTCGCGCAGCCGCTGACGCGCGAGAACGACGACACGCGGGAAGCCACGCCCGCTTCCGCCCCCGCCCCGCTCGCGGGCCTGCGCTTCGCCGTCAAGGACAACATCGACGTCGCCGGCGTCCCCACCACCGCCGCCTGCCCGGCCTTCCACCGCCTGCCGGCCGCCCATGCGGCCGTGGTGCAGCGGCTGCTCGACGCCGGTGCGTCGCTGCTCGGCAAGACCAACCTCGACCAGTTCGCCTGCGGCCTCAACGGCACGCGCTCGCCCTATGGCGAGGTCGGCAATGCCTTCGATGCACGCTATGTCTCGGGCGGCTCGAGCTCGGGCTCGGCGCGCGTGGTCGCCACCGGCGAGGCCGACTTCGCGCTCGGCACCGACACGGCCGGCTCGGGCCGCGTGCCCGCGGGCCTCAACAACATCGTCGGCCTCAAGCCCTCGCGCGGACTGCTGAGCACCGCCGGCGTGGTGCCGGCCGCGCAGAGCGTCGATTGCGTCTCGATCTTCGCGCGCACCGTCGCGCTCGCGGTCGAGGTGCTGCAGGCCGCGCTCGGCTTCGATGCGCGCGATCCCTATTCGCGCGACATCGCGCTCGATGCCAAGCCCTTCCCCGCCGCCTTCCGCTTCGGCGTGCCCGACCGCCTCGCCTTCTTCGGCGACACGCTCGCCGAGGCCGCCTTCGCCGATGCGCGCCGGCGCCTCGAGGCGCTGGGCGGCACGGCCGTCACCGTGCCCTTCGCGCCGCTGGCCGAGGCGGCCGCGCTGCTCTACGACAGCGCGCTGGTGGCCGAGCGCTATGCCGCGGTGCGCGCCTTCTTCGACCGCCACGAGGCCGAGGTCGTCGAGCCCGTGCGCGGCATCCTCGCGCAGGGCCGCGGCTACAACGCGGCCGACGTGTTCGAGGCCCAGACCCAGCTGCGCGCGCTCGCGCAGCAGGCCGAGCCGATGTGGCGCGACATCGACGTGCTGCTGGTGCCCACCGCGCCCACGCACTACACGCGCGACGCGATGCGCGCCGACCCGGTGGCGCTCAACCGCAACCTCGGCGCCTACACCAACTTCGTCAACCTGCTCGACTACGCCGCGCTCTCGGTGCCCAGCAGCCTGCGGCCCGACGGCCTGCCCTTCGGCATCACGCTGATCGGCCGCTGCGGCAGCGATCTCGCGCTGGCCGAACTGGGCCAGCGCTACCACCATGCCACCGGCCTCGCGCAGGGCGCGACCGGCGAACCGCTGCCCGCGCCGCGGCCGATCCGTGGCCTCGCATCAGTGCCGGCCGCGACGCTGCCGATCGCGGTGGTCGGCGCGCACCTCAGTGGCATGCCGCTCAACGGCCAGCTCACCGAGCGCGGTGCCGTGCTGCGCGAGGCCATCCAGACCGCGCCGCGCTACCGCCTGTACGCACTGCCCGGCACCGTGCCGCCCAAGCCCGGCCTGCAGCGCACCGCCGAAGGCGGCGCCGCGATCGCGCTCGAGGTGTGGGACCTGCCGCTGGCCGAGGTCGGCGGCTTCCTCGCGCTGATCCCCGCGCCGCTGGGCCTGGGCAGCGTCGAGCTGGCCGACGGCCGCTGGGTGCACGGCTTCATCTGCGAGGGCCATGCGCTGGCCGGCGCCGAAGAGGTCACGCGCCATGGCGGCTGGCGCGCCTACCTCGCGAGCCGCACCGCCTGAATCCCTGTTGTCTTCGAACCCCGACCGAGGAGTCTTCCATGTCCATCTCCGACTTCCCTTCCACCGCCTCGCGCCGACAGTTGCTGCAGGCCGGCGCCGCCGGCCTCGCGGTGCTCGCCGCGCCGGCGATCGTGCGCGCCCAGGCGGCACCGAAGATCCGCGTCGGCTTCTGGCCGGTGGCCGCGGGCCTGCCCTTCTTCGCGGCGGTCGAGCGCGGCTTCTTCAAGGAAGCGGGGCTCGACGTGGAACCGCAGAAGTTCGCGGGCGCGCAGCAGGTGATGGAAGCCATGCTCGCGGGCCGCTGCGACGGCAGCGCCAACGGCACCGGCTCGGCCAACCTCGCGATCGGCGAGATCGCGCAGCCGGGCCTGTTCAAGATCTTCTGCACCAACCCGAGCAACGCGAAGTTCGTACTCGACGAGTTCATCGTCGCCAAGGACAGCCCGATCAAGGCCATGGCCGAGCTCGCGGGCAAGAAGGTGGCCTCGGGCCCGGGCATCCAGAACGTCACGCTGTGCAAGACCATGCTCGAGCGCGCGGGCGCCAAGGGCGTGTCGGTCAGCGAGCTGCCGATCGGCCAGCACGTGGCCGCGCTGGTGGCGGGGCAGGTCGATGCCTGCTACACGCTCGAGCCCACCGGCACCGTGGGCCGCATGAACGGCACCACGCGCGTGCTCGAGGCCGGCGTGGTCGCGCGCTACATCCTCGGCGACCCGATGGCGCCCTGGCATGGCGGCGCCGCCAGCCTCACGACCGAGTTCCTCAAGAAGAACCCCGACGCCGCGAAGAAGTACATCGCCGCCTATGCGCGCGGCGTGGAGCTGGTGCGCAGCCAGCCCGACGAGGCGCGCCAGTACATGAAGGGCTACACCGCCATCGAGGGCAAGCTCACGGCCGAGGTGCCGCTGGCCTCGTACATGCTCTACAACGAGTTCAAGCCCAGCGACGTCGCCTACTTCCAGAAGTTCTACGACCTGTTCACCGAGAAGGGCATCTTCGAGAAGAAGGTCCTGGTGGACGGCCTGCTCTACAAGGCCTGACGCCATGGCCGACAGCAGCAGCACCGCTTCGCCCTGGGCGCCGCCCGCGGGCAACGCCACCGCCTCCGCGGCACCGAAGGCGCCCGCCTGGGAGCGCTGGCTGCCGGCCATCGGGCCGGTCGTCCTGTTCATCGTCTGGGACCTGGTGGTGCGGCTCGGCTTCATCAAGCCGATCCTGCTGCCTTCGCCGGCCGACACCGTGGCCGCGCTCATCACCGGCCTGGCCGGCGGGCCGCTGCTGCTCGACTTCGCCGTCACCGTGTGGCGCACCGTGCAGGCCTTCGCGATCGCCGCCATCGTCGGCATGCCGCTGGGCGTGCTGCTGGGCAGCAACGAGCGCGCCTACCGCAGTGTCGAGTTCCTGATCGACTTCTTCCGCTCCACGCCCTCGTCGGCGCTGATCCCGCTGTTCCTGCTGATCTTCGGCGTGTCCGACATCAACAAGGTGGCGATCGCGGCCTTCGGCGCGCTGCTGATCGTGGTGTTCAACAGCGCCTATGGCGTCATCAACGCGCGCAAGCAGCGCGTGATGGCGGCGCGCGTGATGGGCGCCTCGCGCTGGCAGATCTTCAAGGACGTGCTGGTGTGGGAAAGCCTGCAGCCCAGCTTCGTGGGCCTGCGCTCGGCGGTCTCGATGGCGCTGGTGATCGTGATCGTGGCCGAGATGTTCATCGGCTCCGACAACGGCCTGGGCCACCGCATCATCGACGCGCAGCAGGTGCTCAACGTCAAGAGCATGTATGCCGCCATCCTCGCGGCCGGCGCGCTGGGCTACGTGCTCAACATCCTCTTCCTCGTGGCCGAGCGCCGCATCGTTCACTGGAGCGGCCGATGAAAGCCACGCCCGACATCGTCGTCAACGGCCCGGTGTATGCCGACGTGCCCAAGCCGGTGTTCAAGCCCGGCCCGGCCGGCACCCACATCACCATCCGCGGCCTCACCAAGTACTTCGCGGGCTGGCCGCTGTACGAGAACTTCGACCTCGACATCCCCAAGCACCGCATCGTCTCGGTGTTCGGTCCCAACGGCTGTGGCAAGTCCACGCTGATCAACATGATCGCGGGGCTGATCCCCATCGACAGCGGCGAGATCCTGTTCGATGGCAAGCAACGCAAGGACACCAAGATCGGCTACGTGTTCCAGAACTACCGCGAGGCGATGTTCCCGTGGATGCGCACCATCGACAACATCGCCTATCCGCTGAAGCTCGAAGGCCGCAGCAAGGCCGAGGTCGATCGCCGCATGGAGGAGCTGGTCGCTTCCTTCGACGTCAAGTTCGACCTCAAGCGCTTTCCCTACGAGCTCTCGGGCGGCCAGCAGCAGACCGCGTCGATCATGCGCGCGCTCGCGCCGAACCCCGAGGTGCTGTTCCTCGACGAGCCCTTCTCGGCGCTCGATTTCGAGATGACCTTGTTCATCCGCGAAAAGCTGCAGGAGGTGTTCATGCAGACCGGCACCACCATGCTGCTGGTCTCGCACGACCTCGAGGAGGCGGTGTACCTGGCCGACGAGGTGCTGCTGCTGACCAAGCGCCCGACCAAGGTGGCCGAGATCCTGCGCTATGGCGATGCGCGCCCGCGCACGGTCGAGACCCTGAGCACCGAGAGCTTCGTCGCGATGAAGAAGCTCAGCCTCGACATCTTCCAGCGCGAAGTGCGCCGTTGAGAGGGGACGACGCGATGACCCCCGAACAGATCGAACGCCACGTCGACGCGGCCGCGGCCGCGCTCGGCCTGCCGCTCTCGCCCGCCCACCGCGAGGGCGTGCTGCGTTACTTCGCGCTCGCGGCCGGCTTCGCGGCCACCGTCGAGGCGGTGCCGCTGTCGGTGCATGACGAGGCCGCGGTGCAGTTCGTGCCGGTCTCGCCTTCGGAGGCCGGCCGATGAACGCCGCCAGCCTGATCGTCAGCGACGCGGGCGCCATGGTCGAGGCGGTGCGCCGCGGCGAGGTCAGCGCGAGCGCGCTGGCCGAGGCCAGCCTCGCGCGCATCGAGGCCACCGACGGCCGCGTCAACGCCTTCACCGCCGTGCTGCGCGAACGCGCGCTGCGCCGCGCCGCGCAGGTCGATGCCTCGCTGGCTTCGGCCACGGCCGGGCGCACGCGCGAACTACCGCTGCTCGGCGTGCCCTTCGCGGTCAAGAACCTGTTCGACGTCGCGGGCATCGCCACCCTGGCCGGCTCGAAGATCGAGCGCGAGGCCGCGCCCGCGAATGCCGACGCGCTGCTGGTGCGCCGGCTCGAGCGCGCGGGCGCGGTGCTGGTCGGCGCGCTCAACATGGACGAGTACGCCTACGGCTTTACCACCGAGAACAGCCACGAGGGTCCGACGCGCAATCCGCACGACCTCTCGTGCATCGCGGGCGGTTCCTCGGGCGGCTCGGGCGCGGCCGTGGCCGCGGGGCAGGTCGCGCTCACGCTGGGCTCGGACACCAACGGCTCGATCCGCGTGCCGGCCTCGCTGTGCGGCGTGTTCGGTCTCAAGCCCACCTTCGGCCGGCTGCCGCGCAGCGGCAGCTATCCCTTCGTCTCGAGCCTCGACCACCTCGGGCCCTTCGCGCGCTCGGCGCGCGACCTCGCGCTGGCCTACGACGCGATGCAGGGGCCGGAGGATCCCGCCGGTCGGCGCGACCCCGGCTGCATGCAGCGCGCGGTCGAACCGGTGGCGCCGCTGCTGGTGCGCGGCACGCAGGGTTTGCGCATCGGCGTGCTCGGCGGCTACTTCCGCGCCAACGCCGGCGCCGAAGCCAACGCCGCGGTCGACCGCGTGGCCGATGCGCTCGCCGCGCACGCCAGCGTCGAGCTGCCGCTGGTCGAGGCCGGCCGCGCGGCCGCCTTCCTGATCACCAACGCCGAAGGCGCGGCGCTGCACCTCGACGACCTGCGCCGCCGCGCGCACGACTTCGAGCCGCTGTCGCGCGACCGCTTCCTCGCGGGCGCGCTGCTGCCCGCCGCCTGGATCGCGCGCGCCCAGCGCGTGCGCCGCGCCTATGCCGAGGCGGTGGTGCGGGTGTTCGGCCGCTTCGACGTGCTGCTCGCGCCCGCCACACCCAGCGCCGCCACGCCGGTGGGCGCCGAGCGCTTCGAGATCAACGGCCAGAGCCTGCCGGTGCGGCCCAACATGGGGCTGCTCACGCAGCCGATCTCGTGCATCGGCCTGCCGGTGTGCAGCGTGCCGGTGTGGGGCGCGCATGCGCGGCTGCCGATCGGCGTGCAGCTGATCGCCGCGCCCTGGCGCGAAGACCTCGCGCTGCGCGTGGCCGCGGCGCTCGAGGACGCGGGCGTGGCGCGCGCGCCCGTGGCCACCCTTTGACGACCGACGGACACCCCGCTTCATGACCATCCCCGAGATCAACCTGCCCGACGTGCTTGCCGAAGTCGAGGCCGTGTTCGCGCGCTACGAGCACGCGCTGGTGCACAACGAGGTCGAGGTGCTCGACGAACTGTTCTGGGCCAGCCCGACCACGCTGCGCTACGGCGCGACCGAGAACCTCTACGGCTACGAAGCGATCCAGGCCTTTCGCGCATCGCGCCCCGCGCAGGGGCTCGCGCGCGCGCTGCTGCGTGTCGTCGTCACCACCTACGGCCGCGACTTCGCGACCGCCAACTGCGAGTTCCGCCGCGAAGGCAGCGAACGCACCGGCCGCCAGAGCCAGACCTGGATGCGCACGGCCGAAGGCTGGCGCGTGGTCGCCGCGCACGTGAGCCTGCTCGGCGCCTGAGAACACGTTCCGACGCAGGGCCCATTTCTTGCACCCCCACCTCCACCCTCCCGAAAGCACAGCATGACGAGCCAACCCAATCGCCGCGATTCCCTCAAGACCCTGGCCGCCCTCGGCGCGGCCGGCACCCTCGGTGCGCTGAGCCCCTTCGCTCGCGCGCAGGCCAAGCCGCTCACCGTCGGCGTGATCTACGTCGGCGCGCGCGACGACTACGGCTACAACCAGGCACACGCGCAGGCCGCCGCCGAGATCAAGAAGCTGCCCGGCATCAAGCTGGTGGAAGAGGAGAACGTGCCCGAGACCGCGGCCGTGCAGAAGACCATGTCGGGGATGATCGCGCAGGACGGCGCCAAGCTGCTGTTCCCGACCTCCTTCGGCTACTTCGATCCGCACATCCTGGCCGTCGCGCCCAAGAACCCCGACGTGCGCTTCTCGCACTGCGGCGGCCTCTGGACCGAGGGCAAGCATCCGAAGAACGTCGGCAGCTTCTTCGGCTACATCGACGAGTGCCAGTTCCTCAACGGCGTGATCGCCGCCCACATGACGAAGAGCAACAAGATCGCCTTCGTCGCGGCCAAGCCGATCCCGCAGGTGCTGCGCAACATCAACGCCTTCACGCTCGGTGCGCGCTCGGTCAAGCCGAACATCACCTGCAGCGTGATCTTCACGGGCGACTGGTCGATGGCCGTGAAGGAGGCCGAGGCCACCAACAGCCTGGCCGACCAGGGCTGCGACGTGTTCACCATGCACGTGGACGGCCCCAAGGTGGTGGTCGAGACGGCCGCCAAGCGCGGCAAGATGGTCTGCGGCTACCACGCGAGCCAGGCCAAGCTCGCGCCGAACGCCTACCTCACGGGCGCCGAGTGGAACTGGCTCACCGCCTACAAGACCGCGATCGAGGCCGCTCAGACCGGCAAGCCGCATCCCAACTTCCTGCGCGGCGGCCTGAAGGAAGGCTACGTGAAGATGTCGGCCTACGGCCCCATGGTGCCGGACGCCGCGAAGAAGCAGGCCGACGACATCAAGGCGAAGATGATCGCGGGCACCTTCGACATCTTCAAGGACGGCATCAAGGACAACAAGGGCGCTGTGGTGGTGCCCGCGGGCAAGGTGCTCAAGCAGACCGACCTCGAGCTCGAGAAGATGAACTACCTGGTCGAGGGCGTGCTCGGTTCGGTCTGAGCGCAGCGCCGTCCATCGCATCGCCATGCGCAACGCGCTCAAGGAATTCGCCCTCCCGGTCTTCGCCATCGCGGCGGCGCTGCTGGTCTTCGGCCTGGTCGTCGCCTTCGCGGGCGTCGATCCGGTGGAGGTCTGGACCACGCTGTTCAAGGGCGCCTTCGGCGACTGGTTCTCGTGGCAGAACACGCTGCAGCGCGCGGCGCCGCTGATGCTCACGGCCCTGTGCGTGGCGCTGCCCGCGCGCGCCGGGCTGATCGTGATCGGCGGCGAGGGCGCGCTGGTGTTCGGCGGCCTGGCCTGCGCGGCGCTCGCGCATGCACTGCCGCTGCCCTCGGGCGTGGCCGGCATCACGCTGCTGTGCATCGCGGGCGCGGCCGTGGGCGCGCTGTGGATCATGCTCGCGGGCTGGCTGCGCCAGTACCGCGGCATCAACGAAACCATCAGCAGCCTGCTGCTGGCCTACATCGCGATCGGCATCTTCAAGCACCTGGTCGAAGGGCCGCTGCGCGATCCCGCGAGCCTCAACAAGCCCTCGACCCACACCCTGCCCGACGGCCTCCTGATCGGCGGCATCGGCGGTTCCGACGTGCACTGGGGCCTGGTGGTCGGCATCGTCGCCTGCCTGGGCCTCGCGGCCTGGCTGCGCGCCACGCCTTCCGGCTTCTCGGTGCGCGTGGTGGGCGGCAACCCGCGCACCGCGCAGCTCGTGGGGCTGCCGGCCACGCGGCTGATCCTCGGTGCCTGCGGCCTCGGCGGCGCCTGCGCGGGCGTGGCCGGCGCGATCGAGGTGGCGGCGGTGCACACCAACGCCAACGCCTCGCTGATCGCGGGCTACGGCTACGCGGGCATCCTCGTTTCCTTCATCGCGCGCCACAACCCCGCGGCCATCGTGCCGGTGGCGATCCTGTTCGGCGGCTTCGGCGCCGCGGGCAGCCTGCTGCAGCGGCGCGTCGGTCTGCCCGATGCCTCGGTGCTGGTGCTGCAGGGCATCGCCTTCGTGCTGATCCTCGCGAGCGAGGGGCTGCGCACGGTCAACTGGAAGAAGTTCGGCGACCGCATGCTGCCCGAAGCCAAGAGCTACGACAGGAGTTCCGTCGTATGACCGCAGACCAGTGGATCGCACTCGTGGCCGGCATCGTCGGCGGCGCGCTGCGCGTGGGCGCGCCTTTCCTGTTCGTGAGCCTGGGCGAATGCCTCACCGAGAAGTCGGGCCGCATCAACCTCGGCCTCGAGGGCGTGCTGGTGCTGTCGGCCATGGCGGCCTTCGGCGGTGCCTACCTCACCGACTCGGCCTGGCTCGGCGTGCTGATCGGCGCGACGGCGGGCGCGGCGCTCGCGCTGCTGCACGGCCTCTTGTGTTCGCTCGACCGCGTCAACGACGTGGCCACCGGCATCGCACTGATGCTGCTGGGCACCGGCCTGGCGTTCTACCTCGGCAAGCCGCTGATCCAGCCGCAGGCGCCGCAGATTCCCGCGATCCCGCTGGGCTTCTGGAGCGACAACCCGGTGGTGCGCTCGGCGCTGCAGCTCAATGCGCTGGTGCCGGTGGGCCTGGCGCTGGCGCTGCTGCTGTGGTGGGGCTTCGCGCGCACGCGCATCGGCCTCTTGGTGCGCATGGCCGGCGATTCGGCCCAGGCCACGCGCGCGCTCGGCTATTCGGTCTCGGGCCTGCGCATCGCGGCCACCACCGCGGGGGGCTTCATCGCGGGGCTCGGCGGCGCCTCGCTCACGCTGTTCTATCCGGGCAGCTGGAACGAGGGCATCTCGAGCGGCCAGGGCCTGATCGCGGTGGCGCTGGTGATCTTCGCGCGCTGGAGCCCGCTGCGCTGCGTGGGCGCGGCCTTTCTCTTCGGCGGCGCGGGCGCCATCGGTCCCGCGCTGCAGTCGATCGGCATCGGCTGGGGCTACCACCTCTTCAACACCGTGCCCTACGTGCTCACGCTGGCGATCCTGGTGCTGACCTGCCGTCCCGGCAGCGCGGCCGCGGGCAGTCCCGGCGAGCTGTCGGCCACCAGGAACTGAGCTTCGACATGACCCCTGAACCCATCACACAAGGACATCGCCTATGAGCGGCCTCGGCGGACTCAACAAATCGGCCAACGGCGTCGTCGTTGGCCTGGTGCAGCTGCAGCTGCCCAACGTGAAGACACGCGCCGAGCTCGCGGCCCAGACCGCGCGCATCTGCGCGCTGGTGGGCAAGGCGCGCCGCAACCAGTCGACCATGGACCTGGTGGTGTTCCCCGAATACGCGCTGCACGGCCTCTCGATGGACACCAACCCCGAGATCATGTGCACGCTCGACGGTCCCGAGGTCGCCGCCTTCAAGCGGGCCTGCATCGAGCACCGCATCTGGGGCTGCTTCTCGATCATGGAAGCCAACCCGCGCGGCAACCCCTACAACAGCGGGCTGATCATCGACGACCAGGGCGAGATCCGGCTCTACTACCGCAAGCTGCATCCGTGGGTGCCGGTCGAGCCCTGGGAACCCGGCAACCTCGGCGTGCCGGTGTGCGACGGCCCCAACGGCAGCAAGCTCGCGCTGATCATCTGCCACGACGGCATGTTCCCCGAGATGGCGCGCGAGGCCGCGTACAAGGGTGCCGAGATCATCCTGCGCACGGCTGGCTACACCGCGCCGATCCGCCATGCCTGGAAGATCACCAACCAGGCCAACGCCTTCTGCAACCTCGCCTACACGGCCAGCGTGTGCCTGAGCGGCAGCGACGGCAGCTTCGACTCGATGGGCGAGGGCATGTTCTGCAACTTCGACGGCACCGTGCTGGTCGAGGGCGGCGGCCGCGTCGACGAGATCGTCACGGCCGAGCTGCGGCCCGACCTGGTGCGCGAGGCGCGTACCGGCTGGGGCGTGGAGAACAACATCTACCAGCTCTACCACCGCGGCTACGTGGCGGTGAAGGGCGGGGCGCAGGACTGTCCCTACACCTACATGCGCGACATGGCCGCGGGCACCTACCGACTGCCCTGGAGCGCCGAGGTCAAGGTGACCGACGGCACGCCTTGCGGCTTCGCGCCGCCCGAACGCAGCTACGCAGGACCCGAGCAATGAGCACCACCGACACCGCCGCCGTGCAGCGCCACGTCGCGGCCGAACCCTATGCCTGGCCCTACAACGGCGCGCTTCGGCCCGACAACACGGCGCTGATCGTGATCGACATGCAGACCGACTTCTGCGGCAAGGGCGGCTATGTCGACGTGATGGGCTACGACCTGTCGCTGGTGCAGGCGCCGATCCAGCCGATCGCGCGCACGCTCGCGGCGCTGCGGCCGCTGGGCTATCACGTGATCCACACGCGCGAGGGCCACCGGCCCGACCTCGCCGACCTGCCGGCCAACAAGCGCTGGCGCTCGCGCCAGATCGGCGCCAACGGCGTGGGCATCGGCGATGACGGTCCCTGCGGGCGCATTCTGGTGCGCGGCGAACCGGGTTGGGAAATCATCCCCGAGCTCGCGCCGCTGCCCGGCGAGACCGTGATCGACAAGCCCGGCAAGGGCTCGTTCTATGCCACCGATCTCGAGCTGATCCTGCGCACGCGCGGCATCGAGAACCTGATCCTCGCGGGCATCACCACCGACGTCTGCGTGCACACCACCATGCGCGATGCCAACGACCGCGGTTTCGAATGCCTGTTGCTGTCGGACTGCACGGCGGCGACGGACCATGGCAACCATCTCGCGGCGCTCAAGATGATCACGATGCAGGGCGGGGTGTTCGGGGCGCATGCTTCGTCGCAGGCTTTGTTGGCGGCGTTATGAGCGCATGTCTTCGTTGTCACGGACCGGGGCGCGATCACGCCACTGGGGTGCCTTGCTCCGCGAATGTCCCCCGGCCTTCGGCCTCCTCCTTGATTTCGCTGCGCAAGGCACCCCAGCGACGTGATCGAGGGGCGCAGCGCCTGTGCCGGCCGCACCACCGCTGCGCTCCTCGTGCACAGGGCGTCGGGTGCTCCCCGCAGCGAAATCAAGGAGGAGCCGAAGGCGGGGGACATTCGCGGAGGGGAGTACCCGGCGGCCTGTGCACGCGCCCCGAACGAAACCTCTCGGGCGCCAACGAAGCTGGAGCACGGACATGAGCACCCACGCCATCGGCGGCCTCCCCCCAGGCACCGGCGCGCTCGCGCTCGACACCTACCGCCTCACCAAGCGCTTCGGCGCCTTCACCGCGATGGACAGCGTGACCCTGCGCGTGGAACCCGGCAGCGTGCATGCGCTGCTCGGCGAGAACGGCGCAGGCAAGAGCACGCTGGTCAAGTGCGTGGCCGGCTTCCAGCGCGCGGAGGAGGGCAGCATCCTGATCGACGGCCGCGAGCAGGACATCGCCAACCCCATCGTCGCGCGCGCGCTCGGCATCGGCATGGTCTACCAGCACTTCACCCTGGCGCCGGGCATGACCGTGGCCGAGAACCTGCTGCTGGCCGGCGGCCGCACGCCCGCGGTGATCGACTGGAAGGCCAAGCGCGCCGAGCTCGAGGCCTTCCTGGCCACCACGCCATTCCGCCTCGACCTCGATGCGCGGCCGTCCGAACTGGCCGCGGGCGAGAAGCAGAAGCTCGAGTTGCTCAAGCAGCTCTACCTGAAGCCGCGCCTGCTGATTCTCGACGAGCCCACCTCGGTGCTCACGCCGCAGGAGGCCGACGAAGTGCTGGGCCATGTGCGCGAGTTCGCGCGCAGCGGGCTGTGCACGGTGCTGATCATCACGCACAAGTTTCGCGAGGTCATGGCCTATGCCGACGGCGTGACGGTGCTGCGGCGCGGCAAGGCCGTGCACCACGGCCGCGTGGCCGACACCAGCCCGGCGCTGCTCGCCGCGACCATGATGGGCGCGCAGCAGACTGCCGCGGCCCCGGCGCAGGCCGCTGCCACTTCCACGCGCCGGGCGCCGGCCGCCGATGCGCCCGTCGCGCTCGAGGTCGAGGGCCTGCGCGCGCTCGGCGACCGCGGCACGCTCGCGCTGCACGACCTGAGCCTGTCGGTGCGCGCGGGCGAGATCCTCGGCGTGGCGGGTGTCTCGGGCAACGGCCAGCGCGAACTGGTCGAGGCACTGGTCGGCCAGCGCCCGCGGCTCGCGGGCCGGGTGCGCGTGATGGGCACGCCCTACCGCGCAAGCCGCGCCGAGAACCGCGAACTCAAGGTGCGCAGCCTGCCCGAGGAGCCGCTGCGCAACGCCTGCGTGGGCGACTTGAGCGTGGCCGAGAACATGGCGCTGCGCGACTTCGACCGAGCGCCGCTCGCGGCCGGCGGCCTGCTGCGCTTCTCGCGCTGGCGTGCGCGGGCGCGCGAATGGATCGCCGAGTACGGCGTCAAGACGCAGGGCGAAGGCGCCCCCATCCGCAGCCTCTCGGGCGGCAATGTGCAGCGCGCCGTGCTCGCGCGCGAGCTCGCGGGCGAGATCAACGTGCTGATCGCGGCCAACCCCGTGTTCGGCCTCGACTTCGCGGCCGTGGCCGAGATCCACGAGCGCATCGTGCAGGTGCGCGAGAAGGGCGGGGCGGTGCTGCTGGTCAGCGAGGACCTCGACGAGCTGCTCGAGCTGTCGGACCGCATCGTCGTCATGAGCGAGGGCCGCGTGGTCCACGAGACCGCCGCCGCGGGCGCCGAGAGGCACGTGATCGGGGCGCACATGGGCGGCGGGCACTAGAAGGACATCGAACATGCAGATCACGAACGCACTTCCCTTTCCCTACACCTTCGACCCAAAGACCACCGCGCTCGTGCTGATCGACATGCAGCGCGACTTCATCGAGCCCGGCGGCTTCGGCGAGACCCTGGGCAACGACGTCTCGCTGCTCGAGGCCATCGTGCCGGCCACGCGGCGCGTGCTCGCCGCCTGGCGCGCGGCCGGCGGCCTCGTCGTCCACACGCGCGAGGCGCACCGGCCCGATCTCTCGGACTGCCCGCCGGCCAAGCGCAACCGCGGCAATCCCACGCTGCGCATCGGCGACGAGGGGCCGATGGGCCGCATCCTCGTGGCCGGCGAGCCCGGCAACCAGATCATCGAGGCGCTTGCGCCCGTGGCCGGCGAGATCGTGATCGACAAGCCCGGCAAGGGCGCCTTCTACGCCACCGAGCTGCACGAGCTGTTGCAGGCACGCGGTATCACCCACCTGCTGTTCGGCGGCGTCACCACCGAGGTCTGCGTGCAGACCAGCATGCGCGAGGCCAACGACCGCGGCTACGACGGCCTGCTGCTCGAGGACTGCACCGAGAGCTACTTCCCGGCCTTCAAGGCCGCCACCGTCGAGATGGTGCGCGCCCAGGGCGGCATCGTCGGCTGGACCGCGACCGGCGGCCAGCTCATCGAAGCGCTCGGCGGCGCATGAAGCGCGCCGCAGCGACTACCATTCGCCCCGTGTCGACCATCGCCCGTCCCCGCCACGGCACCGAAGCCGCCGAACCCACCGCCCCCGCGTCCACGCCCGTGGCCGCCGACGCGGTCGTGTTCCGCACGCGCGCCGACGAGGTCTATGCGCAGCTCAAGCGCGACGTGGCCGAGTTCATCCTCGTGCCGGGCGATCGCTTCACCGAGAACGAGATCAGCGACCGCCTCGGAGTCTCGCGCACGCCGGTGCGCCAGGCGCTGTTCCGGCTGCAGCAGGAGGGCTTCGTCGAGGTGCTGTTCCGCAGCGGCTGGCGCGTGCTGCCCTTCGACTTCGAGCAGTTCGAGCAGCTCTACGACCTGCGCATGATCCTGGAGACATCGGCCGTGCACCGCCTGTGCGAGGCCGACCGCCGCGTCGACCGCAGCCTGCTCGACGAGCTCGCGGCCATCTGGCTGGTGCCCGCCGCGCAGCGCAGCACCGACATGGCGCAGGTCGCGGCCTGGGACGAGGCCTTCCACTGCTCGCTGGTGGCTGCCGCGGGCAATGCCGAGATGGCGCGCGTGCACCGCGACGTCACCGACCGCATCCGCATCATCCGCCGCCTCGACTTCACGCAGCAGCCGCGCATCGACGCCACCTACGACGAGCACGCCAAGATCCTCAAGGCCGTGCGCGCCAACCGCGGCGACCAGGCCGCGATGCTGCTGCGCGCCCACATCGAGACCAGCCAGGCCGAGGTGCGCAAGATCACGCTGCACCAGGTGCATCTGGCGCGGCACGCGGGGCGCGCGCCGCGCTGAGGGCGGTTGCCCCTTCCCCCGCTGGGGGAAGGTTGGGATGGGGGCACCGGGCGGTCGACGAGGCCGCGACCCGATCCACCGCCGCATGCCCCCACCCCGGCCCTCCCCCAGCGGGGGAGGGAGCAAGACGCCGGCTCGATCGGCCGTGATGCTCCCCTTCTTCACCACCGCCGCCCAGCGCTGCGCATCATCTGGGTATTTGCCCCTTCCCCCGCTGGGGGAAGGTCGGGATGGGGGCACCGGGCGGTCGACGAGGCCGCGATCCGATCCACCGCCGCATGCCCCCACCCCGGCCCTCCCCCAGCGGGGAAGGGAGCAAGACGCCGGCTCAATCGGCCGTGATGTTCCCCTTCTTCACATCGCCGCCCGACGCTGCACATCCGTCTGGGTATTTGCCCCTTCCCCCTCTGGGGGAAGGTCGGGATGGGGGCACCGGCCGGTCGACGAGGCCGCGACCCGATCCACCGCCGCATGCCCCCACCCCGGCCCTCCCCCAGCGGGGGAGGGAGCAAGACACCGGCTCAATCGGCCGTGATGTTCCCCTTCTTCACCACCGCCGCCCAGCGCTGCGTATCCTTCTGGACCAGCGTGCCGAACTCCGCCGGCGTCGAGCTCGCGGGCACCATGCCCTGCGACTCGAAGGACTTCGCCACCTCGGGCGACTTCAGCACCGCGGCGATCTCCTTGTTGAGTCGCGCCACCACGTCGGCCGGCGTGCCCTTGGGTGCGAGCACGCCGTACCACATGTCGACGTTGTCGGCAGTCACGCCGGCCTCGGCCAGGGTGGGCACGTCGGGCAGCTGCGGCAGGCGATGGCTGCTGCCGGTGGCGAGCGCCTTGAGCTTGCCGGCCTGGATGTGCTGCAGCGCGACGTGCACCGGCAGGAACATCGCGTCGATGCGCCCGCCGAGCAGGTCGGTGACGGCGCCCGCGGTGCCCTTGTAGGGCACGTGCAGCAGCTCGGTGCCGGTGCCCTGCATCAAGAGCGCCATCGACAGGTGGTGCGGCGTGCCGACGCCGGGCGTGGCGTAGGTCAACTGGCCCGGATGCGACTTGGCCGCGGCCACGAGCTGCGCGAGCGTGGTGGCCTTCTGCGTGTTCGGGTTGGTCACCAGGAGCAGCGTGCCCCAGGAGGTCAGCGACACCGGCGTGAAGTCGGCCACCGGGTCGTAGGCCAGCGTCTTGTAGAGGCTCTTGTTCATCACCAGCGTGTTGACCTGCACCATCAGCGTGTAGCCGTCGGGCTTGGCGCGCGCCACCTTCTCGCTGCCGATGTTGCCGCTGGCGCCGGCCACGTTCTCCACCACCACCGGCTGGCCCAGCGCCGTTGGCAGCCGCGCCGAGAGCTGGCGCGCGATCAGGTCGATGCCGGTGCCGGGCGTGTAGGGCACGACCAGCGTCACGGCCTGGTCGGGCCAGGCATGGGCCGCCATGGCGCTGGCGGCGGTGAGCAGGGTGGCGAGGGTCTTGGTCAGAAGGCGCATGGTGTCTCCGTGGGCATGTTCTTGTGGGACGGGTTCAAAGGTACGAGGCGCGCTGCTTGAGCGCGGCCGGGTCGTAGCCGGCCACGCGCTTGTAGTGGTCTGAGATCGCCTGCAGCTCCTGCTGCGTCACGATCTCGTCGAGCCTGTCGAAGCGCTTGCCGCCCGAGCGCTCGAACACCTCGCGCAGGATGGTGTCGGGCGGGTTGCTGCGGTTGGTCAGCACCACCTCGGTGGTGGCCTTCACGCGCACCCGGTCGTAGCTCTCGAGCGCGGCCTGGCCGACGCCCTCGCGCTTCATCGCACCCGCGAGAAAACGCGCGTCGATGATCGCCTGGCCCGCGCCGTTGGAGCCGCGCGGCACCATCGGGTGCGCGGCGTCGCCCAGCAGCGTGAGGCGACCGTGGGTCCAGCGCGGCAGCGGGTCCTGGTCGACCATCGGGTACTCGAGGATGGTGTCGGAGGCCTGGATCAGCGCCGGCACGTCGAGCCAGTCGAAGTGCCAGTCGGCGAAGGCGGGCAGGAAGTCCTCGAGCCGGCCGGCGCGGCTCCAGTCGCGCATCGCGGGCTGCGGGGCGTGGATCTCGGCCACCCAGTTCACGAGCTGGCGGCCCTGCGCGTCGATGTCGTTGCGGATCGGGTAGATCACCATCTTGCCGACCGTGAGCCAGCCCGCGCGCACCATGCTGCCGCCCGACAGGAACGGCTGCCACGCGGCCGTGCCGCGCCACATGTTGATGCCCGAATAGCGCGGCGCGCCTTCGTTGGGATAGAGCTGCTTGCGCAGCGCCGAGTGGATGCCGTCGCAGCCGATCGCCACCGCGCCGCGCACCGGCGCGCGGCCGTCGGCGAAATGCACCGTCACGCCCGCGTCATCCTGCTCGACGCCGGTGCAGCGGTGGCCGCAGCGCACGCTGTCGGGGCCGAGGCGCTTCAGCGTCTCCTCGAGCAGCACGGTCTGCAGGTCGCCGCGGTGGATCGAGTATTGCGGCCAGTCGTAGCCCGCATGCCGGCCCGCGGGTTCGCGGAACACCAGTTGGCCGTGCTCGGTGAAGAACACCGCCTCCTGCGTGCGCACGCCGACCCGGTCGAGCGCCTCGAGCAGGCCCAGCTCGGACAGCTCGCGCACCGCGTGCGGCAGCAGGTTGATGCCCACGCCCAGCGGGCGCAGCTCGGGCACGGCCTCGTAGACGCGGCAGGCGATGCCGGCCTGGTGCAGGCTCAGCGCGAGGGTCAGGCCGCCGATGCCGGCGCCCAGGATGATGACTTCGTTGGATGCGGTGCTCATGGGGGCCGTATTGGGACCTGAAACGAGCCATAGGGGAAATTTAGATGTGATATGGATTTATCATGAATCCTTATGAACCTGAGCACGCGCCAGATGCGCGCCTTCCTGCAGGTGGCGCGCATCGGCAACTTCACGCGCGCGGCCGAGCAGGCGCACATCACCCAGGCCGGCCTGAGCATCCTGATCCGCGAGATGGAGAAGCAGCTCGGCTGCCGCCTGTTCGACCGCACCACGCGCATGGTGAGCCTCACGCCGGCCGGCCGGCGGCTGCTGCCGGTGGTGGAGCGGCTGCTGACCGACCTCGACGACGTGGCGGCCGAGCTCGGCGCCGAGGGCGACGCGGCGCGCCAGACCCTGCGCATCGCGGCCACGCCGCTGGTGTCCTCGCACCTGCTGCCCTGGGTCTTCGCGAGCTTCCGCGAGGCGCATCCGCAGGTCGCGCTGCGGCTGTTCGATGCCGACCTGCGCGACGTCGAGGCGATGGTGGAGGCGGGCGATGCCGACCTCGGCCTGGGCTTTTTCTTCAGGGCCGCGCCCAGCCTCGACCGCACGCCCGTGGGCCGCTTCGAGCTGATGCGCGTGACGCAGGCCGCAGCCGACGGCGAGCCGGTCGGCAACGCGCCCTGGTCGGCGCTGCGTGGCGCCGCGCTGATCGGCCTGCCGCCCGGCAACCCGATCCAGAAGGTGATCGACCGCCAGCTCGGCGAGATGGGCTTGGCCGACGCGCAGCGGCCCGCCTTCAACTTCTTCGGCACGCTGATCTCGATGGTCGAGGCCGGCTTCGGCACCGCCGTGATGCCCACCTTCGCGCTCGCGGCCTGCCGCCGCCACCGCGTGCAAACCGACGTGCTCGTGAAGCCGCGCGTGGGCATGGACTTCTTCCGCGTGACCAGGCGCGGCGTGCACGAGACCGAGGCGTTGCGGGCCTTCAGCGAGACGCTGAGGAAGGCGCTGCCGGCGCTGTCGCGTTGAATACGGACAGCCGAACGCAGAGGGCGCGAAGGTTTCGCAGAAGTCGCAGAAAAATACCTTGAAGTGAGCGGCGCCTCATCGCGGCCGTGCGCCTTCGAGGCGCGGCGGTCGCGCAGCGCGATCCACCTTTTGTTGGCTGTTCTTTCGCGACCTTCGCGAAACCTTCGCGCCCTCTGCGTTCGGCTGTCCGCTCCCGTATTCGTCAGCTCAGTCCAACTCGGCCAGCCGCTTCCCCAGAAACTCCGCGAACGCATAGGCGATCACCGGCAGCTGCCGCCCGCGCAGGTTCGCGAGCACCAGTTCGCCGCGCGGGAAGCCGCGGTCCTCGATCTCGCGCACCACCACCTCGCGGTCGTCGGGCAGCGCGCCGATCGCCATCTGGAACGAGATCGAGCGCCTGTCGTAGACGCAGCCGCGCAGGAACTCGAAGCTGTTGCTCTCCACCATCGCGTCGATGCGTGTCGAGCTGCGCGCGAGAAAGCGTTCGATCAGCTGGCGCCCGCCAGTGTCGCGGTTGGGCAGCACCACCGGGTACTCGGCGCAGTCGCGCAGCCGCACGCCGGTGGCCGTGCCGGTGGCGATGGCCAGCGGATGGCGCGCATGCATCAGCGCCATCAGCCGCTGCTCGACCGAGGTCAGGCGCTCGATGTCGCTCTCGGGCGCGAGGTTGAACACCAGCGCGAGGTCGGTGCCGAAGCTGCGCAGCGCCTCGGCGGCCTGCACGTGGTCGCCGATGCGCACCTCGAAGGCCACCAGCGGATGGCTTTGGCGGAAGTCGTGGATCGCCGCGGGCAGGAAGCGCGGCGCCAGCGCCTGGCTCGCCACCACCCGCACCGTGCCGCGGCGCAGCCCCTTGAGTTCCTCGATCTCGGAGCGCACGCGCTCGAGGTCGGCCGCGCGGCCGCGCACGTAGCGCATGAACAGTTCGCCCGCGGTGGTCAGCCGCATGCCGCGCGGCAGCCGCTCGAAGATCGGCGTGCCGAGCTCCTCCTCGATGTCCTGGATGCGGCGGTTCACGGCCGAGGGCGCGACATGCAGCCGTTCGGCGGCCTGGCGGATCGAGCCCGCACGGGCGACCTCGTCGGCATAGCGCAGGAAGCGCAGGTGGTTCATGGCGGATCGTTGGCTGGAGGGATGTGGCCGCGACCGGTTGCATGATCCGGGCCAAGCCTGCGTTGCCGTTGCGGCAACGCAGGGTCCGCGAAACGGTACGGATTCGGAGCACCTTCTGGCACGGTGACTGCGTGGTGGTCGGGCATGAAACGCCGATCCGATATCCCGCGCACCAAAGACGAACAGCCGGCGCGCTTCGGCCCCGCCGCGCACAACGCCTGGACGCTCGACGCGCAGGGCGTGAGCCTGGTGCGCGCACCAAGGCGGCCCGTTCCGGTGCGCATCGATGCGCAGCCGCAGCCGGTGCAGTTCGACCTCGCGCGCAGCGCGCTCGTGGTGGTCGACATGCAGAACGACTTCTGCCACCCCGAGGGCTGGTTCGCACAGAAGGGCCTGGGCACCAAGGCCGCGCGCAAGCCCATTCCCGTCATCGCGCGCCTCTTGCCCACCTGGCGCGCTGCCGGCGGCGCGGTCGTGTGGCTCAACTGGGGCATCCGCGCCGATGCGCGCAACCTGAGCCCCACCATCCACTTCAAGGGCAAGCGCAGCGCCGACGGCGTGGGCTATGCCGAGCGATCGCCGATCGACCACGGCCCCTCGCTGGTGCGCGGCGAATGGGGCGCGCGCGTGATCGACGAGCTCGAGGTCGCCGCCTCCGACATCACCGTGCACAAGCATCGCCTGAGCGGTTTCTGGGACAACGAGTTCGACAGCCTGCTGCGCCAGCAGGGCATCACCACCTTGCTGTTCGCCGGCATCAACACCGACCGCTGCGTGTTCTCCACGCTGCAGGACGCGGCCTTCCTCGGCTACGACTGCGTGCTGCTGAAGGACGCCTGCAACACGCCGTCGCCGGCCTACGTCACGCGCGGCATCCATTTCATCGTGCAGCAGCTGCACGGCTTCGTCGCCACGGCCGAAGCGCTCATGGCCTCGCTGCCGAAGCGTTCGCGCCGTTCCGCATCCACCCCGTCCCACCAGGAGTCCTGACATGTCCCTCTTCCGCCGCCCCATGCCCGCGCTGCTCTCGGCCTGCGCGCTCGCGCTGGCCGCCACCGGCGCCGCCGCCCAGACCTCGATCAAGATGGTCCTCAACTGGAAGTACGAAGGCGCGCAGGCCTGGTTCTTCACCGCGCAGGACAAGGGCTATTTCAAGGCCGAGGGCCTCGACGTCGAGATCGACCAGGGCGAGGGCTCGGCCGCCTCGATCCCGAAGGTGGCCGCGGGCGCCTACCAGGCCGGCTTCGGCGACGTCAACGCGCTGATCGACCTGGCCTCCAAGCGCCCGGCCGATGCGCCGGTGGCGGTCTACATGCTCTACAACACGCCGCCCTTCACGCTGGTGGTGAAGCAGGACAGCCCGATCCGCACGCCCAAGGACCTCGAGGGCAAGACCATCGGCGGCCCGGCCAACGACGGCGCGCTGAAGCTGTTCCCGGCCTTCGCGAAGATCGCCAACGTCGACGCCGCCAAGGTCAACATCACCAACATGGCGCCCAACTTGCGCGAGCAGATGTTGAGCCGCGGCCAGATCGACGCCGCCTTCGGCTACGTGACCACCGTGAGCTTCAGCGCCAAGGCCATGGGCCTCGATCCCGCGAAGGACCTGCGCTTCATCCGCTACGGCGACCACGGCATGGACCTCTATTCGAACGCCGTGTTCTTCTCGCGCGCCTTCGTGAAGGACAACCCGAAGGCGGTGCAGGGCTTCGTGAAGGCGCTCAACCGCGCGATCAAGGACGTGATCGCCGATCCCGATGCCGGCGTGGCCGCGGTGATGAAGCGCGAGCCGCTGCTCAAGCGCGAGGTCGAGAAGGAGAAGCTGCTCGCCACCCTGCGCAACGACATGAGCCATCCCGAGATCGCGCGCATCGGCCTGGGCGACATCGACGAGGCGCGCATGCAGCGCGCGATCGAGATCGTGGCCGATGCCAACAAGCTGCCGCGCAAGCCCACGGTGGCCGAGGTCTTCGACCGCGGCTTCCTGCCCGCGCGCGCCGAGCGGCCCTCGAGCCTGGACCGCCAACCCTGAACCCCGCCACAACGACACGAACAGAGAAAGACGAACATGGACCTGCAACTCAAGGACAAGGTGGCGCTCATCACCGGCCCCGCCAAGGGCATGGGGCGCGCCGTGACGCTGGCCTTCGCGCGCGAAGGCGCGAAGCTGGTGCTGGCCGGCCGCGACACCGCCGCCATCGAGCCCGTGGCCGCCGAGGCGCGCGCGCTCGGCGTGGCCGCCATCGTGGTGCCCTGCGACCTCACGCAGAGCGCCCAGACCGAGGCGCTGGCCGCGCATGCGCTCGAGGCCTTCGGCCGCATCGACATCCTGGTCAACGTGGCCGGCGGCTCGGGCCCGATCGGCAAGACCGGCTGGGAGACCACGAGCGAGGAGTTCGACGAGATCGTGCAGCTCAACATGACCGGCTGCTTCAACACCATGCACGCGGTGCTGCCCTCGATGATCGAGCGCAGGAGCGGCAAGGTGGTCAACGTCGGCGGCACCTTCGGCATGCGCGGTCGCGCCGGCCGGCTCGCCTACTCGGCCTCGAAGTGGGGGCTGCGCGGCATCACCAAGAGCTTCGCGCTCGAGGCCGGCCCGCACGGCATCAACGTCAACTGCGTCGCGCCGGGCATGGTCGACGGGCCGCGCTTTCGCGAGAAGGTGTGCGCCAACATGGCCGAGAAGCTGGGCATCACGCTCGAGGAGGCGATGACGCGCCACGCGGCCGACTACGCGCTGCGCCGCGTCTCCACCGACGCCGACGTGGCCAACGCCTGCCTGTTCATGGCCAGCGAGGTCTCGCGCCAGATCACCGGCGTCGACCTGCCGGTCGATGGCGGCTGGGCCATGCTCTGAACGCGGGGAACGAACCATGAAGGAAGTCGACCTCGTCATCCGCGGCGCCCAGGTGGTGTCGCCGGACCGCATCTTCGAAGCCGCCGTCGCGATCGCCGGCGAGCGCATCGTGGCCGTGGGCCACGACGACACCATGCCGAGCGCGCGCGAGGAGATGCGCGCCGACGGCCTGCACCTGCTGCCGGGCGCCATCGACAGCCACGTGCATTTCCGCGATCCCGGCTATCCGAACAAGGAGACCTGGAAGACCGGCTCGGCGGCCGCGGCGCTCGGCGGCGTGACCACCGTGTTCGAGATGCCCAACACCAACCCGCCGACCGGCACCGTCGAGGCGCTGCGCTTGAAGCAGAAGGCGGCCGAGTCCTCGTACGTGGACTTCGGCATCCACGGCCTGCTCGGCGACGACACCGTCGAGCGGCTCGAGGAACTGCTCGACGCCGGCGTGACCAGCTTCAAGGCCTTCGTCGGCAACACCTTCGGCAACCTGCCCGCGCCCACCGACGGCGCGCTGCTCGAGGGCTTCGAGAAGCTCGCGCCGCTGGGCATCCGCACCGTGGTGCATGCCGAGAACTCCTCGATCCTGTTCCGGCGCCAGAAGAAGATGCAGGCGGCCGGGCGCATCGACGCGATGGCGCACCTGGCGGCGCGGCCCGCGGTGGCCGAGATCGAGGCCATCGGCCGGGTGCTCACCCTGGCCGAATGGACCGGCGCGCGCGTGCACATCGCGCACCACAGCGCGGCCGATTCGCTCTACCTGTTGCGCGCGGCACGCGCTCGCGGCGTCGACGTGACGGCCGAGACCTGCCCGCAGTACCTGCTGCTCAACACCGACCACATGCGCACGCTCGGCGGCGTGATGCGGCTGAACCCGCCGATCCGCGAGCCGCGCCACAACCAGCCGCTGTGGGACGCGCTGATGGACGGCACGCTCGACATGATCGCCACCGACCATGCGCCGCATGCGCCCGAGGAGAAGACGCGCGAGAGCATCTGGGACTGCGACTGCGGCTTCCCGGGCGTGGAGACGCAGATGCCGCTGATGCTGACCGAGGTCAACCGCGGCCGCGCCTCGCTGATGGACTACGTGCGCTGGAGTTCGGTCAACCCGGCCAAGGCCTGGGGCCTGTACGGCACCAAGGGCGTGATCGCGCCGGGCGCGCATGCCGACATCGCCTTCGTCGACATGAACCGCGCGGGCGTGCTGTCGCAGAACAAGCTGCAGAGCATCAGCAAGATCTCGCCGTGGAACGGGCGCGCGGTGCGCGGCTATCCGCTGCACACCCTGCTGCGCGGGCGCTTCGTGATGCGCGACGGCCGGCTGGTGGCCGAGGCCGCGGGCTGGGGCCGCTCGGTGAAGGGCGTGCAGCGCATGCCGGTGGCCAAGCCGCGCAACACCGAGCACTACAGCAGCGCGATCCTCGAGACGCCGCCGGGCGTGCCCGTGAATGCGGTGCCGGTCGGCGAGATCGACTGGAACGCGGCATGAGCGGTACTCGCATCCAGGAGGTGCGCGTCTGGCGCATCCCGTGCAGCGGGCCCGGCGACCTGCGCGGCGCGCGGGCACTGATCGAGGCGGGCGAACTCGTGCCGTCCGAGATCGTCGCGGTGATGGGCAAGACCGAGGGCAACGGCTGCGTCAACGACTTCACGCGCGAATACGCCTCCGCGGCCTGGTGCCAGCTGCTCGCGGGCGCGCTCGGCTGCACGCCCGAGGCCGTGCACCGCCAGGTGGCGCTCGTGATGTCGGGTGGCACCGAGGGCGTGCTCTCGCCGCACTTCACCGTGTTCGCGCGGCGCTGGCGCGACGAGGCCGTGCCCGCGCATGGCGAGAAGCGGCTGGTGGTGGGCGTCGCGCACACGCGCGACTTCCTGCCCGAGGAGATGGGCCGCGCCGCGCAGATCGACGCCACCGCCGAGGCCGTGGCCGCGGCGATGCGCGACGCGGGCATCGAGGGCACGCACGACGTGCACTTCGTGCAGGTCAAGTGCCCGTTGCTGACTTCGGCCAAGGTGGCGGCCGCGCTCGCGCGCGGTGCCGCGCCGGTCACGCACGACAGCTACGAGTCGATGGGCTACTCGCGCGGCGCCTCGGCGCTCGGCGTGGCGGTCGCGCTCGGCGAGGTGGCGCGCGCCGGGATCGGCGACGCCAGCGTGATGGCCGACTGGAGCGCCTACTCGGCGCGCGCCTCGGCCTCGGCCGGCATCGAGCTCGAGGGCAACGTGGTCATCGTGCTCGGCGAGGCGCGCGCCAGCGCCTCGGCGCTGCGCATCGCCCACGGCGTGATGCGCGACGCGATCGACGGCCACAGCGTGCGCGCGCTGCTGCGCGACGCCTTCGGCCTCGATGCCGAGCGCGATGCGCAGGCCGTCTCGCGCCGGCTCGTGAACCTGCTCGCCAAGGCCGAGGCCAGCCCCGACGGCCGCGTGCGCGGCGAGCGCCACACCATGCTCAACGATTCCGACATCCATGCCACGCGCCATGCGCGCGCGGTGGTCGGCGGCGTGCTGGCCTCGCTGGCCGGCCACACCGCGCTCTATGTCTCGGGCGGCGCGGAGCACCAGGGGCCCGCGGGCGGCGGTCCGGTGGCCGCGATCGTGCGCGTCGAGGACGCGCACGCGTCCTCTCCTTCTTCCTGAAAGCGACCATGGAACGAGCCTTCATCCAACTGTCGGACGTGATGCTGCGCTACGGCGGCGGCACCATCGCGCTGGACCACACCACGCTGGGCATCGACAAGGGCGACTTCGTTGCGCTGGTCGGCCCCAGCGGCTGCGGCAAGTCGACCATCCTCAAGCTGGTGGCCGGGCTGCTGCGGCCCAGCGCCGGCGCGGTGATCGCGGGCGGGCGCGAGGTGGGCGCCGTGGGCGTGCGCACGCCCGCGGGCAGCCATGCCTCGGCCGCGCCGCGGCTGCGCATCGGCCTCGCGTTCCAGAACCCGACCATGCTGCCCTGGCTCACGATCCGCGAGAACGTGATGATCCCGCTGAAGATCGTCGAGCCGTTTCGCCAGGACTACCGGCGCAAGAAGCGCGGCGAGTACGCCGAGCGCGCCGATGCGCTGCTGGCCCAGGTCGGCCTGAAGGGCTTCGGCGACAAGCGGCCCTGGCAGCTCTCGGGCGGCATGCTGCAGCGTGCCTCGCTGTGCCGCGCGCTGGTGCACGAGCCCGAGCTGCTGCTGCTCGACGAGCCCTTCGGCGCGCTCGACCAGTTCACGCGCGAGGAGCTGTGGGACATCATGCAGTCGCTGTGGATCGCGCGCCGGCCCACGGTGCTGCTGGTGACGCACGACCTGCGCGAGTCGGCCTACCTGGCCAACCGCATCTGCGTGATGAGCGCGCGGCCGGGCCGCATCCTCGAGACGCGCGAGGTCGGCTTCGCGCGGCCGCGCACGCTCGAGAGCAGCTATGCGCCCCAGTTCGCGGCGCTGGTGCAGCAGTTGCGTATGCGCATCGCGCAGGCGCGCCGCGGTGGCGATGCGGTGCCCGAGGCCGTGACGGCCGAACCGCTGGTCGCGGAGGTGGCGGCATGAACGCGATCTCCCCCGTGCTGCGCCAGCGCCTGTTGTCGACCGGCGCGCTGCTCGGCTTCTTCGTGCTGTGGGAGCTGGCCTGCCTGGCCGGCGGCATCTCCGACCTGGTGCTGCCGCGGCCGAGCCAGATCGCCCACGTGCTGCTCGAGAAGATGCCGCTGCTGTGGCCGCACACCGTGCAGACGCTCTACACCACGCTCGCGGGCTTCGTGCTCGGCGTGGCCGCGGGCGTGCTGATCGGCGTGGCCATCGGCTCCTCGAAGCTGGCCTACGACGTGACCTATCCGCTGCTGGTGGGCTTCTCGAGCATCCCGAAGGTGGCGGTGGTGCCGCTGTTCGTGGTGTGGTTCGGGGCCGGCACCGTGCCCGCGATCCTGACCTCGATGGTGATCAGCATCTTCCCGGTGGTGGTCAACGTGGCCACCGGCCTCGCGAGCACCGAGCCCGAGCTCGAGGACGTGCTGCGCGTGCTCGGCGCGCGCAAGCGCGACATCCTCTGGAACGTGGGCCTGCCGCGCACGCTGCCCTACCTGTTCGCCTCGCTCAAGATCGCCATCACGCTGGCCTTCGTCGGCACGGTGCTCAGCGAGACCGTGGCCGCCAACAAGGGCATCGGCACCGTGATGATGATCGCCAGCGGCAACTTCGACGTGCCGATGGTGTTCGCGGGCCTGTTCCTGCTCGCGGCGATGGGCGTGCTGCTGTATGCGGTGTCGGCCCTCGTCGAGCGGCGCATGACGGGCTGGGCCCAGCGCAAGACCGACATGGCCATGGCCTGACTCCCCCACGACGAGACCGACATGACTTCCACACGCATCCTCATCACCGCGGGCGACCTGCGCTTCGTGGCCGAAACCCATCCCGACGCGCCACTCACCGTGGCCGCGTTCTCGAAGCTCTTGCCCTACCGGCAGAAGCTGATCCACGTGCGCTGGAGCGGCGAGGGCTGCTGGGTGCCGCTGGGCGACTTCCAGCTCGGCGTGGGCTTCGAGAACCACACCAGCCATCCCTCGGTGGGCGACATCCTGTTCTATCCGGGCGGCTACAGCGAGACCGAGATCATCCTGGCCTATGGCGCCTGCAGCTTCTCGAGCCGCATGGGCCAGCTCGCGGGCAACCACTTCCTGAGCATCGTCGAGGGGCGCGAGCAGTTGCGCGAACTCGGCCGGCGGGTGCTGTGGGAGGGCGCGCAGGACGTGCGCTTCGAGGCCGCCTGAACTTCACGCAAGACCAAGGAGCTTCCATGCTGCAAACCCTCTCGCGCCGCGGCGCGCTCGCGGCACTGCCCGCGCTGGCGGCCGCGCTCGGCGCGCCGCGTGCCTTCGCGCAGGCGCCCACGCCGATCAAGTTCGTGCTCGACTGGAAGCTGCAGGGCATCCATGCCTGGTACTACCTCGCGCAGGACCGCGGCTATTTCGCGGCCGAGAAGCTGGCCGTGAGCATCGACCAGGGCGATGGCTCGGCGGCCGCCGTCACCAAGGTGATGAACGGAGCCTACCAGGCGGCCTTCGGCGACATGAACGCCATCGTGCAGAACGCCGCCACGCGGCCGGCCGACGCGCCGGTGATGGTCTACATGCTCTACGACCGCGCGCCCTTCGCGCTGATCGTGAAGGCGGCCGGGCCCATCAAGACGCTGAAGGACCTCGAGGGCCGCACGCTCGGCAGCCCGGCCGGCGGCGCCGCGGCGCGCATGTTCCCGGTGATTGCGGCGCGCGCGGGCATCGACCCGGCCAAGGTCCAGTGGACCGGCATGGCGCCCAACCTGCAGGAGCAGATGCTGCTCAAGGACCATGTCGACGGCTCGGCCGTGTTCTCGGTCACCAGCTACATGAACCTGGTGGCGCAGGGCGTCGACCCCGACCGCGACATCCGCTGGTTCCACTACGCCGACCATGGCGTGGACCTCTACGGCAACGGCGTGATGGTGTCGCGCGCGCTGCTGCGCGACAGGCCCGAGGCCGTGGCCGGGCTGGTGCGCGCGATCCACCGCGCGGTGCTCGACACGATCGCCGACTCCGACGCGGCCATTGCCGCGCTCGCGAAGCGCGAGCCGCTGCTCGATGCCGCGCTCGAGAAGCGGCGCCTGCTCTACACGCTGCGCACCGTGATGCTGACGCCCGCGGTCGCGCAGGCCGGCATCGGCGATGTCGACGACGCGCGCATGGGCCGCGCCATCGCGCAGCTGCGCACCGCCTTCGAGTTGCCGCGCGCGCCCGCGCCCGGCGAGGTGTTCGACCGGCGCTTCCTGCCGCCCGCGGCCGCGCGCCGGGTGGTGGCGAGCTGAGGCGTCGCATGAGCTTTGCCCCGCACCCCGACGCCATCGATTGCGCCTGGCTGCTGGCCGAGCCAGGCCTGCGGCCCGCGCAGGCCGGCATGCGCATCGAATTCGACGGCGAGCGCTTCGGCGCGATCGCGCCGCGCGATGCCGCCGGCCCCGCGCCGCGCCTGCTCGCGCTGCCGGCGCTGGCCAATGCGCACGACCATGCGCGCACCTTCCGCAGCGCCACGCTCGGCGCCTTCGGCCAGCCGCTCGAGAGCTGGCTGCCCTTCCTGGGCACGGTGCCGGGCATGGACCCCTACCTCTGCGCCGCCACCTCGTTCGCGCGTTCGCTGCGCCATGGCGTGACGAACCTGATGGTCCACTACACGCGCGTGCAGGGCGGCATGGACTACGTCGACGAGGCGCGGGCGGTGGCGCGGGCCGCGCACGACGTCGGCGTGCGCATCGGCTTCGCGGTCGCCATGCGCGACCGCCACGGCATCGCCTACGACGACGATGCCGCCGTGCTGGCCCTGCTGCGCCCCGGCATCCGCGACGCGGTCGCGCGGCGCCTCGCGGTGCAGCCGGTCGAGCCCGCGCGCCAGCTCGCGCTGGTCGACGCGGTGGCGCGCATGGTCGAGGAGGAGGGCCTGGGCGCGCACGTCACCGTGCAGTACGGCCCGACCGCGGTCCAGTGGTGCGGCACGCCGCTGCTCGAGGCCATCGCGCGCGCCTCGGTCGATACCGGCCGGCCGGTCCACATGCACCTGCTCGAGACGCGCTACCAGCGCGACTGGGCCGATGCCCATCATCCGGGCGGCATCGTGCGCTTTCTCGACGCTATCGGCCTGCTCACGCCGCGCCTCACGCTCGCCCATTGCACCTGGGCACGGCCCGACGAGCTCGCGCTGATCGCCGAGCGCGGCGTCACCATCGCCGTCAACACCAGCTCGAACCTCGGCCTCCAGTCGGGCATCGCGCCGCTGGCCGAGATGCTGCGCCAGGGCTGCCGCGTGGCCATGGGGCTGGACGGCATGGCCTTCGACGAGGACGACGATGCGCTGCGCGAGATGCGCCTGGCCTATGCGCTGCACCGCGGCTGGGGCTACGAGCGCACCATGACCCCGGCCCAGCTCTGGTCCTTCGCGGCCGGCCACGGCCCGCGCAGCGTGGGCGGCGCGCTGGTGTCGGGCGGCCGCATCGCGACCGGCGCCCCGGCCGACCTGGTGCTGCTGGACCTCGAGGCGCTCGACGACGATGCGCTGTTCGACGACATCGATCCGCTCGAGCTGGTGCTGGCCCGGGCCAGCGGCCGTCACGTGGCGCAGGTGCTGGTCGGCGGGCGGCTGGCGGTCGATGCCGGGCGCGTGCTGGGCATCGACGAGCCCGCCCTGCGCGCCGAGCTGCTGGCGCGCATGCGCGCGGCACTCGAGGCCGATCCTTCGCATGCGCAATGGCGGCGCACGCTGGGGGCGCTGGCAGAGGACCTGGGGCCGCTGTACCGCGAGGGGCGGATCGGGCGATGCTGCGGTTGAAAGCGGACAGCCGGACGCAGAGGACGCGAAGATTTCGCGAAGAGCGCGAAAGAAAACCTTCAAAAAGGGGCCGCGATCTGCGACGGTAGCGGCCTTGCATGGCTCCTCGGGGCGCAACCGCCACAAGCGTGCAATCCACACCCTTTTGGCTGCTCTTTCGCGTCCTTCGCGAAACCTTCGCGTCCTCTGCGTACGGCTGTCCGTTCCCGATTTCCTAGAGCGTGAAGTCGTACTCCACCGTGATCGGCGCGTGGTCGCTGAACTTGATGGTCTTGAAGATCTGCTCGGTGCGCGCCAGCGCGGCGGTCTTCGGCGTGGCGAGGTGGTAGTCGAGCCGCCATCCCACGTTGTTGGCATAGGCCTGGCCGCGGTTGCTCCACCAGGTGTAGGCCTCGCCGGTGGTGTCGGGCTTGAGCATGCGGTAGACGTCGACCAGCCCCGCGCCCTCGGCGCCGGCGTCGAGCAGCTTCGTCATCCAGGCGCGTTCCTCGGGCAGGAAGCCGCTGTTCTTCTGGTTGCCGCGCCAGTTCTTGAGGTCGATCTCCTTGTGGGCGATGTTGATGTCGCCGCACAGCACGAACTCGCGCTGCTTCTTCAGCGCCACCAGGTGCGGGAAGAAGCCCTTGAGGAAGCGGAACTTGGCCTGCTGGCGCTCCTCGCCCGAGCTGCCGCTCGGGAAATAGCAGCTGATGACCGAGAACTTGCGCTTCGGGGTGTCGAAGCGCAGCTCGAGGTAGCGGCCCTCGGCGTCGAATTCGGCGTCGCCCCAGCCCACCACCACCTCGCTGGGCGCGTGTTTGGTGTAGATCGCGGTGCCCGCGTAGCCCTTCTTCTCGGCAAAATGGAAGTGGCCCTTGAGGCCGGCCATCTCCTCGAAGCGGCCTTCGATGTCGCTGGCCTGGACCCGGATCTCCTGCATGCAAATACAATCCGGCGCCAATTCGGCCACCCAGTCGGCAACGCCCTTGGTGGCGGCCGAACGCAGGCCATTGAGATTGAGACTGGTCAGTTTGAACACAAGGAATTCCGATGGCTGTAGATGGTGAGAAAAGCAGTGCGGTGGCGCAGGACTTCGTCCAGTTCGCGCTCGACGCGGGCGTGTTGCGCTTCGGCGAGTTCAAGACCAAGGCCGGCCGCATGAGTCCCTATTTCTTCAATTCGGGCCTCTTCGACGACGGCGCCAAGATCGCGCGGCTCGCGGGATTCTATGCAGACCGCCTGATCGAGAGCGGGCTCGAGTTCGACATGATCTTCGGCCCGGCCTACAAGGGCATCCCGCTGGGCGCCACGGTGGCGGCCGAGCTCGCGCGGCGCGGGCGCAACGTGCCCTTCGCCTACAACCGCAAGGAAGCCAAGGCGCACGGCGAGGGCGGCAACCTGGTCGGAGCGCCGCTCAAGGGCCGGGTGCTGATCGTCGACGACGTGATGTCCGCGGGCACCGCGGTGCGCGAGTCGATCGCCGCGATCCAGGCCGCGGGCGCGGCGCCGCACGCGGTGGCGATCGCGCTCGACCGGCAGGAGAAGGCGACCGAGAACGGCGTCGACGTGGACCACAGCGCCGTGCAGTACGTGCGCAACCAGCTGGGCCTGCAGGTGGTGGCGATCGCCACCCTCGACGACCTGCTGAGCTACCTCTCGGGCGGCGCGGCCGCCGACCTGGGCACCCATCGCGAGCGCGTGCTCGCCTACCGCACGCGCTACGGCGCCCACTGAAGGACACGCCCGATGCACCGCCTGCCGCGCCGCCCCGGCCACAGCCGATTCCGCGCCATCGGAAACGCCCGTGCCGCGCTGGCCGCGGTGCTCGCCGCCGGCTGCACGCTGGCGCTGGCCCAGGCGCAGAAGGGCGTGCCCGGGGTGCCGAGCGCCGCGGGCATCTATTCGTGCGTCGATGCCAAGGGTCGCACCCTGACGGCCGACCGGCCGATCGCCGAATGCGCCGACCGCGAGCAGCGCGAGCTGAGCCCGAGCGGCATGACGCGGCGCCGGCTCGAGCCCACCTACACGGCGCGCGAGCAGGCCGAACGCGAGGACCGCGCGCGCGAGGCCGCGGTACAGGCCGCGCGCATCGCCGACGAGCGCCGGCGCGAACGCGCGCTGCTGATCCGCTATCCGAACGCCGCCGCCCACGAGCGCGAGCGCGGCGAGGCGCTGGTGCAGGTCGACGCGGTGATCCAGGCGGCGAGGAAGCGGCTGTCGGAACTGGCCGACGACCGCAAGAAGATCGACGAGGAGCTCGAGTTCTACAAGGGCGACGCGAGCAAGGCACCGGGCGTACTGCGGCGCCGGCTCGACGACAACGCCAAGAGCGCGGCGGTGCAGAACCGCTTCATCGGCGAGCAGGAAGACGAGAAGAAGCGCGTCAACGCACGCTTCGACGAGGAACGCGTGCGGCTCAAGCAGCTGTGGTCGGGCGAGACCGCGACCACCTCGCGCTGAACGGCATCCCCCAAAGAAAAAACGGTGAAGCGGCCCGCGCGGGGCCCGCTTCACCGTCGTGCCGGGCCGAAGCCCCGGCTCAGGCCAGCTTGGCCTTCAGCAGTTCCGTGACCTGCGCCGGGTTGGCCTTGCCGCCGCTGGCCTTCATGACCTGACCCACGAGGCCGTTGAGCGCCTTCTCCTTGCCGCCGCGGTACTCCTCGACGTTCTTCGCATTCTTCGCGATCACCTCGTCGAGGATCGCGTCGAGCGCGCCGGCGTCGTTCATCGGCTTCAGGTCCTTGGCCTCGATGATCGCGTCGACGTCGCTGCCTTCGCCGGTCCACAGCGCCTCGAAGACCTGGCGCGCGGCATTGTTCGGCAGGGTGCCGTCGGCGATGCGCTTCACGAGCTGGCCGAGCTGCGGCGCGCTGACCGGCGCGGCCTCGATGCCGATCTCCTGCGCATTGAGGCGGCGCGCGATCTCGCCGGTGATCCAGTTGCTCGCGAGCTTGGGCGTGGCGCCGGCCTTCACCGCGTCGTCGAAGTAGCGCGCGAGCGCCGGGCCCTGCGTGAGCTGCGCGGCGTCGTAGGCCGACAGGCCATGATCGCGCACGTAGCGCTCGGCCATCACGCGCGGCAGCTCGGGCATCTCGGCCTTCACGCGCTCGATCCAGTCGGCGGCGATCACCAGCGGCGGCAGGTCCGGGTCGGGGAAGTAGCGGTAGTCGGCCGAGTCTTCCTTGGCGCGCATCGCGCGCGTCTCGCCGGTGTCGGGGTTGAACAGCACGGTGGCCTGCTCGATCTTGCCGCCGTCCTCGAGCGTGTCGATCTGCCAGCTGATCTCGTAGTCGATCGCCTGCTGCATGAACTTGAAGCTGTTCAGGTTCTTGATCTCGCGGCGCGTGCCGAGCTTCTCGCCGGGGCGGCGCACCGAGACGTTGGCGTCGCAGCGGAAGCTGCCTTCCTGCATGTTGCCGTCGCAGATGCCGATCCAGGTCACGATCTTGTGCAGCTCCTTCGCATAGGCCACGGCCTCGGCGGTGGAGCGCATGTCGGGCTCGGTCACGATCTCGAGCAGCGGCGTGCCGGCGCGGTTCAGGTCGATGCCGCTCTGGCCCACGAAGTCCTCGTGCAGCGACTTGCCTGCGTCCTCTTCGAGGTGGGCGCGCACCAGGCGCACGGTCTTCTGTTCTTCAGCCTGTCCTGAGCCTGTCGAAGGGCCGACGAAGAAGCTCACCGAGCCGCCCTGCACCACGGGAATCTCGAACTGGCTGATCTGGTAGCCCTTGGGCAGGTCGGGGTAGAAGTAGTTCTTGCGCGCGAACACGCTGCGCGGCGCGATGTGCGAGCCGAGCGCGAGGCCGAGCCGGATCGCGCGTTCGACGGCGCCCTTGTTCATCACGGGCAGGGTGCCCGGCAGCGCGAGGTCGACCGCGCAGGCCTGCGTGTTGGGCTCGGCGCCGAAGGCCGTGGAGGCGCGGCTGAAGATCTTGCTCGCGGTCGAGAGCTGGGCGTGGGTCTCGAAGCCGATGATGACTTCATAGCCGCGCACCAGCGGGCCGGTCGGGCGGCCCTGTTGCTGTGCTTCGAAGGTGTTCACTGTCTCGCTCATGTCAGAAGCCCTCCGGCGTGCGCGCATGCCAGTCGGTGGCCAGCTGGAAGCGGTGCGCCGCGTTGAGCAGCTTCGCTTCGCCGAAGTAGTTGCCGATCAGCTGCAGGCCCACGGGCATGCCGCCGTCGAAGCCCACCGGCAGGCTCATGCCGGGCAGGCCGGCCAGCGAGGCCGGCAAGGTGAAGATGTCGGCCAGGTAGTCGGCCACGGGATCGTCGCTGTGCTCGCCGATCTTCCAGGCGGTGGTCGGCGCAGCCGGGCCGGCGATCACGTCGCACTGCGCGAAGGCCTGCTGGAAGTCGTCGGCGATCATGCGGCGCACCTTCTGCGCCTGCAGGTAGTAGGCGTCGTAGTAGCCGTGCGAGAGCACGTAGGTGCCGATCATGATGCGGCGCTTGACCTCGTCGCCGAAGCCTTCGGCGCGCGTGCGCTCGTACATCTGCGTGAGCGCGGTCTTCTTGCTGGCCGGGTCGACGAAGTCCTTGGCGCGGTGGCCGAACTTCACGCCGTCGAAGCGGCTCAGGTTGCTCGAGGCCTCGGCCGCGGCAATGATGTAGTAGACGGGGATCGACAGCTCGGTGCGCGGCAGCGAGACCTCGACGCGCTTCGCGCCGAGCTTCTCGTATTGCAACAGTGCTGCATCGATGGCGGCGCGCACGCCGGGCGCCACGCCCTCGCCGAAGAACTCCTTCGGCACGCCGATGCGCAGGCCCTCGAGCGAGTCGTTCAGCGTACGGCCGAAGTTCTCGGCCGGGCGGTCGAGCGAGGTCGAGTCGCGGTCGAGGTCGGGGCCGCAGAAGGCCGACAGCAGCAGCGCGCAGTCCTCGGCCGAGCGGGCCATCGGGCCGGCTTGGTCGAGGCTGGAGGCGAAGGCCACCATGCCGTAGCGCGAGGCGCGGCCGTAGGTGGGCTTGATGCCGGTCACGCCGCAGAACGAGGCCGGCTGGCGGATCGAGCCGCCGGTGTCGGTGCCGGTGGCGGCCGGCGCGAGGCGCGCGGCCACGGCGGCCGCGCTGGCGCCCGAGGAGCCGCCCGGGATGCGCTCGAGGTTCCAGGGGTTGCGCACCGGCACGGCCTGGTCGTGGCCGACGGCGGGCACGGCCACGTTCTCGTTGGCCGAGCCCATCGCGAACTCGTCGCAGCTGAGCTTGCCCAGCGTGACGGTGCCGGCCTCGGCGAGACGGCGCACCACGGTGGCGTCGAAGGGCGAGCGGTAGCCCGCGAGCATCTTCGAGCCGGCAGTGGTGGCGAAGTCGGTGGTGGCGAAGATGTCCTTGTGCGCGATCGGCACGCCGGCCAGCGCCGGGGCGTTGCCGGCCGCGATCGACGCGTCGGCCGCGCGGGCCTGGGCCAGCGTGGCGTCCTCGTTCACTTCGACGAAGCTGCCGAGCGCCTGGTGCGCCTTCATGCGGCCGAGAAAGTGCTGCGCGGCCTCGACGGCCGAGACTTCGCGTCCGGCCAGCGCTTTCGCGAGCGCGGCCACCCCGAGTTGGTGCAGGTCCTTGGCGCCGCTCATTCGATCACCTTCGGCACGAGGAACAGGCCGGCTTCGACGGCGGGGGCGCTGCGCTGGTTGGCCTCGCGGTTGTCGGGTTCGCTCACGACGTCCTCGCGCAGGCGCAGGACGATGTCCTCGATGGCGGCCACGGGGTGGGCCAGGGGCTCGACGCCGGTGGTGTCGACCGAGCGCATGCGCTCGACCACGTCGAAAAAGCCGTTGAGCTGGCTGAGCATGCGCTCGCTTTCGTCGGGGGCGAGCTGCAGCCGCGCCAGGGAGGCGATGCGGACGATATCGGAAGCGGAAAGGGACATGGTGGAACCGGCCGAAAAACCGGAGGTAAATAGCGCGCCGCAAGGGCCGCCAACACGGGATTCAGAGGGGATTCGGGTATTATCCCGCCTTTGCCGCAACCCCCGCGAACGCGCCGGCTTTTGCTGCAAAAACGATCAAATTCACCCTTCCAGCACCCCCAAAACACCCATAGAGTGAGCGACGTTCTGCCGATGCGCAGCCCGTGCTCCAGAGGATTCCGCACATGTTTGGAGCTTTCCGTCGGTATTTCTCCACCGACCTCGCGATCGACCTAGGCACCGCCAACACGCTCATCTTCGCCCGCAACAAGGGCATCGTGCTGGACGAACCCTCGGTCGTCGCCATCCGCCACGAAGGCGGTCCGCATGGCAAGAAGGTGATCCAGGCCGTCGGCCGCGAAGCCAAGGCCATGCTCGGCAAGGTGCCGGGCAACATCGAAGCCATCCGCCCGATGAAGGACGGCGTGATCGCCGACTTCGTGATCACCGAGCAGATGATCAAGCAGTTCATCAAGATGGTGCACCCGCGCACGCTGCTCACGCCGAGCCCTCGCATCATCATCTGCGTGCCCTGCGGTTCCACCCAGGTCGAGCGCCGCGCCATCAAGGACGCGGCCGAGGCCGCGGGCGCGACCTCGGTCTACCTGATCGAGGAACCCATGGCCGCGGCCATCGGCGCCGGCCTGCCCGTGAGCGAAGCCTCGGGCTCGATGGTGGTCGACATCGGCGGCGGCACCACCGAGGTGGGCGTCATCAGCCTCGGCGGCATGGTCTACAAGGGCTCGGTGCGCGTCGGCGGCGACCGCTTCGACGAGGCCATCATCAACTACATCCGCCGCAACTACGGCATGCTGATCGGCGAGCCCACGGCCGAGGTCATCAAGAAGAGCATCGGCTCGGCCTTCCCGGGCTCCGAGGTCAAGGAAATGGAAGTCAAGGGCCGCAACCTCTCCGAGGGCGTGCCGCGCAGCTTCACGATCAGCAGCAACGAAGTGCTGGAAGCCCTGACCGACCCGCTCAACAACATCGTCTCGGCCGTCAAGAACGCGCTCGAGCAGACCCCGCCCGAACTCGGCGCCGACATCGCCGAGCGCGGCATGATGCTCACCGGCGGCGGCGCGCTGCTGCGCGACCTCGATCGGCTGCTGGCCGAGGAAACCGGCCTGCCGGTGCTGGTCGCCGAGGACCCGCTGACCTGCGTGGTGCGCGGCTGCGGCATCGCCCTCGAGCGCATGGACCGGCTGGGAAGCATCTTCACGAGCGAGTGAATGCAGCGCCGCCTCCATCGGCCGGCCCCCGCTTGCGCGGGCCGGCCTCTTGTCATCTGATGCCGCAGCACCCGACCTGATCCCATGCCCCTGGGCACGCTCGACCGCACCGCGCCACCCCTGTTCAACCAGGGGCCATCGGCGCTGAGCAAGCTGATCTTCTTCAGCACGCTCGCGCTTTTCCTGATGGTGGCCGACGCCCGCTTCCACATCGTGCAGCCGGTGCGCCAGGCCATCGCGGCCGTGCTCTACCCGGTGCAATGGGTGGCGCTCAAGCCCGTGCAGTTCGTGGTGGGCGCCGGCGGCTACCTCGAGGACCTGCAGACCGCGCAGAAGAACGAGGCCGATGCGCGCAAGGCGCTGATGCTGCAGGCCGAGCGCGCGAGCCAGGCCGACACGCTGGCGCAGGACAACGCGCGGCTGCGCGCGCTGCTCGAGCTGCGCCAGCTGCAGCAGACGCCGGGCCGCGCGGCCGAGGTGCTGTACGACGCGGCCGACCCCTACACGCGCAAGATCGTCATCGACCAGGGCCTGGCCCAGGGCGTGGCGCCGGGCTCGCCGGTGATCGACGCGCAGGGCGTGCTCGGCCAGGTGACGGCGGTGCAGCCCTTCACGAGCGAGGTCACGCTGGTGATCGACCGCGACCTCTCCATTCCCGTGCAGAACACCCGCACCGGCGTGCGCAGCGTGGCCTTCGGCGATGCCTCGGCGCATGGCGGCGGGCTCGAGCTGCGCTTCATGGCCGCCAACGCCGACCTGCAGGAGGGCGACCTGCTGTCGACCAGCGGCGTCGACGGCATCTATCCGGCCGGCCTGCCGGTGGCGAAGATCGAGCGCATCGAGCGCCGCGCCGACTCGGCCTTCGCGCGCATCTACTGCGTGCCGCTCGCGCACGTGACGGCCGCGCGCTACGTGCTGGTGCTGCAGCCCACGGGCGCGCCCTCGGCACCGCCGCCGGCGGCCGCGGCCGCGCCGGCACCGCGCCCGAAGAAGGCCGAGGGCAAGGCGGGCGCGGCCGTCAAGGGCGCGGAGAAGGCGTCCGAGAAGAACGGCGCCGCCGCCGCCGCCAAGAAACCCGCGGAGGCCGCGCGATGATCAAGCGACCCGGCCAGCAGCAGCTGTTGCTGCCCGTCAGCCCCGTGTTCATGTGGGGCAGCCTGGTGGTGGCCCTGCTGATCAACATGGTGCCGATCGGCCGCGCCGCCTGGATGCCCGACCTGCTTGCGCTGGCGATCGTGTTCTGGGGCGTGCACCAGCCGATGCGCGTGGGCATCGGCGCCGCCTTCGTCTTCGGCCTGCTGATGGACGTGCACCAGGCCTCGATGCTCGGCCAGCATGCGCTGTCCTACACCACGTTGGGCTTCTTCGCGATCACCATCCACCGGCGCCTGCTCTGGTACCCGGTGCTGTCGCAGGCGCTGCAGGTGCTGCCGCTGTTCGCGCTGTCGCAGCTGATCGAGATCGTCACGCGCATCCTCGGCGGCGGGGTGTTCCCGGGCTGGTCGGTGCTGATCTCGCCGGCGGTCGAGGCCGCGCTGTGGCCGCTGGCCACCTTCGTGCTGCTGGCGCCGCAGCGACGCACGCCCGAGCCCGACGAAAACCGTCCCTTGTGAGCATGTCCGTCGCCGGGCCTTCCCTGCCGCCGTCCGTGCAGGCCTTCGTGGATGCCGCCCTCGTGGTCGGCGACCTCGGGCTGCCGCAGTGGTATCCCGAGCCGGGCGGCATCGAGGCCTTCCAGGTCGGCTACCGCTCGCACGGCCACACCGGCGAGGACCTGAGCGGCGAGGCGCCGGGCCAGTGGCATCCCGCCTGGCTCGCGGTGGCGGCCAACTACTTTCGCGATCCCTACTTCATCGACCTGCGCGAGGCCGACGCGGGCTATCCGGTCTGGTGGGCACCGGCTTCGGCCGGCCGCTGGACGCCGTCGCCCGTGGCCGCGTCGATCGAGCGCTTCGGCGCGCTGCTGCAGTCGCTGGCGGCGCTGGGCGACGACCCGGGCGCGATGCTCGCGCGCATCGAGCGCGAGCCCGGCACCGAGGGCGCGCCCTGGCGCGAAATCCGCGCCAACCTCGCCGAGGCCATGGACGCGCCCGACGAGGACGAAGAGGAAGAATCGTCGGCCCCGGTCGACCCCGCGCGCTGGACGCGCGGCGCGCTGGTGCTGCGCGATGCGGGCGCGCGCCGCGTCGAGGTCGCGCAATGCCTGGTCCGGCTGCTCGGCGTCGCGCCGGCACGCGCGCTCGCGCTGCTCAAGGCGCTGCCGCTGGAACTGTGCAGCGGTTTCCAAACTCATCTGGAAGCCGACCTGCGCAGCCTGCGCGCGCTCGGCGCCACGGTGGACTTCGTGCCCGCCGGCACCGGCGATACCGGGCCGGTTGCCTCGCCACCGCATGAAGCCTAAGCTCATCCATTGACCGTTCGCCGCCCATGACCGAAATCCGCAACGTCGCCGCCGACCTCGCGCGCTTCAAGCGCCGCGTGATCGTGATCGGCCTCACGGTGCTGTTCGCCTTCGGGCTGCTGTCGTCGCGGCTGATCTACCTGCAGGTCACGCGCCACGAGGACCTGGCCGAGCAGGCCGAGAGCAACCGCACGGCCGTGGTGCCGGTGGTGCCCAACCGCGGGCTGATCCTCGACCGCAACGGCATCATCCTGGCCTCCAACTACTCGGCCTACACGCTCGAGATCACGCCCTCGAAGGTGGGCGACGTCGAGCAGACCATCGACGACCTGACGCAGGTGGTCGAGGTCTCGCCGCGCGACCGGCGCCGCTTCAAGCGCCTGCGCGAGGATTCGCGCAGCTTCGACTCGATCCCGATCCGCACCCGCCTGAGCGACGAGGAGGTCGCGCGCTTCGCGGCCCAGCGCTACCGCTTTCCGGGGGTGGAGATCAAGGCGCGGCTGTTCCGCAACTATCCGCAGGGCGAGCTCGGCTCGCACGTGCTCGGCTACATCGGCCGCATCAACCAGCGCGAGAAGATCGCGATGGAAGACTGGGACGAGGAAGAGCAGGCCAACTACAAGGGCACCGACTACATCGGCAAGCTCGGCATCGAGCAGAGCTACGAGAAGACGCTGCACGGCCAGACCGGCGTCGAGCAGATGGAGACCTCGGCCGGCGGCCGCGCGGTGCGCCGGCTCGCGAGCCACCCGGCCACGCCGGGCAACACCGTCATGCTGTCGATCGACATCAAGCTGCAGAAGCTGGTCGAGGAGATGTACGGCGACCGGCGCGGCGCGCTGGTGGCCATCGACCCCAAGACCGGCGAGGTGCTGGCCTTCGTGAGCAAGCCCACCTTCGACCCCAACCTGTTCGTCGAGGGCATCGACACCGAGAGCTGGCAGGCGCTGACCGAGTCGATCGACAAGCCGCTGCTCAACCGCGCGCTGCGCGGCACCTACCCGCCCGGCTCCACCTACAAGCCCTTCATGGCGCTGGCCGCGCTGCAGACCGGCAAGCGCGGCGCCAGCGTCGTGGTCAACGACCCCGGCTACTTCAACTTCGGCGGCCACCGCTTCGGCAGCCCCGAGGGCAACCTCGGCGGCGTCGACATGCGCCGTTCGATCCAGCTGTCGAGCAACATCTACTACTACTCGCTGGCCAACGAGATGGGCGTGGACCTGATCCACGACTTCATGAAGCCGCTGGGCTTCGGCCAGATCACCGGCATCGACCTCGGCGGCGAGGTGCGCGGCGTGCTGCCGAGCACCGAGTGGAAGCGCAACACCTACAAGCGGCCCGAGCAGAAGAAGTGGTACGCGGGCGAGACCATCTCGCTGGGCATCGGCCAGGGCTACAACACCTTCACCATGCTGCAGCTCGCGCAGGCCACCGCGATCGTGGCCAACGGCGGCATCAAGCACAAGCCGCACCTCGCGCTCGCCACGCGCGACACCGTCAGCGGCCAGGTGGTGCCGCTGCCGCAGCCGCCGGGCGTGAACCTGGGCCTCACGGCGGCCAACATCGCCGTCATCCGCGAGGGCCTGACCAGCGTGGTCACCAGCGGCACCGCGCGCAGCGTGTTCGCGGGCGCGGCCTACCAGGCGGCCGGCAAGACCGGCACGGCGCAGGCCGTGACGCAGGCGCAGAACACCAAGTACAACGCGCGCGCGCTCGAGGAGCACCAGCGCGACCACGCGCTGTTCATGGCCTTCGCGCCGGTCAACGATCCCAAGATCGCGCTCGCCGTGATCGTCGAGAACGCCGGCTGGGGCGCCGGCGCCGCCGCGCCGATCGCGCGCCGCGTGTTCGACTACTGGCTCTCGGACCAGTACCCGAGCGAGGCCGACATGGCGGCCGTGCGCATCGGCAAGGCCGGCGCGCCGATGGGCAAGCCGCGCGTGGCCAGCGAGGTCGCCTGGCCCGCTCCCGCGCCGGCGAACGCGCCCGCGCCCTGAGCCGGGGCGCCTCCTTTCCCCGTCCATCCGACCCGCTCGGGGAATTCCCCGATGCCCCCGCCGCGCCTGCGATGGGATAGTTAGTTCGCCAGCCAAACTAAGTAGCGCCAAGGTTCTCAATCGGCTCCGCGGCGAACAACGGGCGTGGCATGGGGCGGGTCCGGGCCTTCGCGCGCCGGTCCCGAAGCACAGGCCGCCTGCAGCGGGCGACTCAACACTGGAGAGACATCGATGCAACTGAAACACACCCTGGCCGCCATGGCTTTCGGTCTGACGGCCGTGGGCGCCATGGCCCAGACCGTGGTCGGCGTGAGCTGGTCCAACTTCCAGGAAGAACGCTGGAAGACCGACGAGGCCGCGATCAAGGCGCAGCTCGAGAAGCTCGGCGCCAAGTACATCAGTGCCGATGCGGGCGGCTCGCCCGAGAAGCAGCTCGGCGACATCGAGGGCCTGATGGCCAAGGGCGCGAAGGCGCTGATCGTGCTGGCGATGGACAAGGACGCGATCCTGCCCGCGGTGAACAAGGCCACGCGCCAGAAGGTGCCCGTGGTGGCCTACGACCGCCTGATCGAGGCGCCCGGCGTGTTCTACATCACCTTCGACAACGTCGAGGTCGGCCGCATGGAGGCGCGCGAGGTGCTCAAGGTCAAGCCCAAGGGCAACTACGTGATCATCAAGGGCTCGCCGGCCGACCCGAACGCCGACTTCCTGCGCGCGGGCCAGCAGGAAGTGCTGGCCGAGTCGATCAAGAAGGGCGACATCAAGATCGTCGGCGACGAGTACACCGAGGGCTGGAAGCCCGAGGTGGCGCAGAAGAACATGGAGCAGATCCTCACCAAGAACGGCAACAAGGTCGATGCCGTGGTGGCCGCCAACGACGGCACGGCCGGCGGCGCGGTGGCCGCGCTCACGGCCAAGGGCCTGCGCGGCGTGCCGGTGTCGGGCCAGGACGCCGACTTCGCGGCGCTCAACCGCATCGCGCTGGGCACGCAGACCGCCACCATCTTCAAGGACTCGCGCGAGCTCGGCCGCGAGGCCGCCAGCGCCGCGCTGGCGCTGTCGCAGGGCAAGCCGGTCGAGAAGGCCGGCACCTGGAACTCGGGCCCGAAGAAGGTCTCGCTGTCCTCGCGCCTGCTGACGCCGGTGCCGGTCACGCGCGACAACCTCGACGTGGTCGTCAAGGCCGGCTGGATCAAGAAGGACGAGCTCTGCAAGGGCGTCTCGGGCGCGAACGCGCCGGCCGCCTGCAAGTAGGCGGCAGACCGGGGCGCAGCGCGCTGCGCCTCCTCCTTCCACGGGCCGGCCCCCGGCGCGGCCGCCCATCCCCTTCTCTCCGAGGGAGTCTTCCCATGAGCAATCCAACCCCCGGCTGGTGGCGGCGCAGCGGCGTCGACCTGCGGCTCGTGCTGATGTGCGTGCTGCTGGTGGCGCTGGCGATCGGCTTCAACCTGATGTCCGGCGGCGTGTTCCTCACGCCCGAGAACCTCTACAACGTGGCCCAGCAGACGGCCGTGGTCGGCATCGTCTCGACCGTGATGGTGCTGATCATCGTGGCGCGCCACATCGACCTGTCGGTGGGCTCGGTGATGGGCTTCGTGGGCGTGCTGATCGCCTACCTGCAATACACCTCGGGCTGGTCCTGGCCCACGGCCTGCCTCGCGGGGCTCGCGGTGGCGCTGCTGGTGGCCATCTACCAGGGCTGGCTCACGGCGGTGCTCGGCGTGCCCTCGTTCGTGGTCACGCTCGGCGGCCTGATGTCGTTTCGCGGCGCGGCCTTCCTGGTGGCCGACGGCAAGACCCAGCCGGTCAACGACGAGTTCTTCCAGCGCCTGGGCGGCGGCTACGACGGCGGCATCGGCGTCGCGGCCAGCTGGGCGATCGCGGGGCTGGTGGCGGTGGTGCTGTTCGCGCGCATGGTGCAGAAGCGCCGCGCGCGCACGCGCCACGAGATGCCCAACGAGCCGCTGTGGATCGAGCTGCTGCTGACCGCGGTGCCGGCGGCCGTGGTGCTGCTGTTCGCGGCCGTGATGAACCACTACAAGATCGACTCGAAGGACGCGCCGCAGGGCATCCCGATCCCGGTGCTGATCTGGGCCGTGGTGGCGATCGTGCTGTCGTTCATCGTGCACCGCACGCGCTTCGGCCGCTACGTCTTCGCGATGGGCGGCAATCCCGACGCGGCGGCGCTGGTGGGCATTCCGGTCAAGCGCGTCACGCTGATGCTGTTCGCGCTGCTGGCGGTGCTGGTGACCATCGCGGCGATCGTCTCGATCGCGCGGCTCAACGCCGGCACCAATTCGCTGGGCACCGGCATGGAGCTCTACGTGATCGCCGCGGCCGTCATCGGCGGCACCGCGCTGGCCGGCGGCAGCGGCTCGATCTTCGGCTCGGTGCTGGGCGCGCTAATCATGCAGTCGCTCGACAGCGGCATGCTGCTGCTCGACGTGCCGATCGGCAAGCGCATGGTGATCATCGGCCAGGTGCTGATCGTGGCCGTGGTGTTCGACGTGCTCTATCGCCGCAAATTCGGGGAGAACTGAAGATGGCCGAGATCGACAAGACCCGGCCGCTGGTCGAGCTGCAGGAGATCCGCAAGGCCTTCGGCGGCGTGAAGGCGGTCGACGGCGTGAGCGTCAACCTCTATCCGGGCGAAGTGGTGGCGCTGCTGGGCCACAACGGCGCCGGCAAGTCCACGCTGATGAAGATGCTCGCGGGCGCCTACCCGATCGACTCGGGCGAGGTGCGCATCGCGGGCGACAGGGTCAACATCCGCACCCCGGCCGAGGCGCAGGCGCAGGGCATCGAGACCATCTACCAGACGCTGGCGCTGGCCGACAACCTCGACGCGGTGGCCAACCTGTTCCTGGGCCGCGAGAAGATGACGGCCTGGAACACGCTCGACGACCACTTCATGGAAGTGCAGGCGCGCAAGGTGTTCCAGCGCCTGAACAAAAACTTCACCAACATCCGCATCCCGGTGCGCCGCCTCTCGGGCGGCCAGCGCCAGGTGGTGGCGATCTCGCGCGCGCTGTACTTCAACGCGCGCATCCTGATCATGGACGAGCCCTGCGCCGCGCTCGGCCCCGAAGAAACGGCGATGGTCGGCCGGCTCGTGAAGCAGCTCAAGGACGATGGCGTGGGCATCTTCCTGATCACCCACGACATGCCCGACGTGTTCTCGCTGAGCGACCGGCTCGCGGTGATGAAGAACGGCAAGCTGGTCGGCACCTACCGCACCGCCGACGTCACCGAAGACGAGGTGCTCGGCATGATCATCGCGGGCAAGCGGCCCGAGGGCCGCGAGCAGGCGCCGCATGCGGCGACGGCGGTGGCCGCGGCCTGAGGCTTCTCCACCCGGCCCCGCGCATGAAGACCATCGGCGACCAGCAGCTGCTCAAGCGCATGAACCGCAGCGTGCTGCTGCGGCTCCTGCGCGCGCGGCCGGGGCTGTCGCGCGCGCGGCTCGCGAGCGAGAGCGGCCTCACCAAGTCGACCGTGAGCCTCTTGGTGCGCGAGCTGCTCGACGAGGGCTGGCTCAGCGAATCGGGCGCCGCGGTGGCCGACGGGCTCGGGCGGCCCTCGACCCCGCTGCAGATCAATGTCGGCGTGCGCGCGCTCATGGGCATCGAGATCGCGGTCGACACGGCGCGGCTGGCCTGCGTCTCGCTGCAGGGCGAGGTGCTGCATTCGGACGAGCAGGCGCTGGCCGACAGCGCGCCGGCCGGCACCTGCGCGCAGGTCGCGCGCATGGCCGCGGCCGCGCACCGTCGGCTGGCCGAGCGCGGGCTGCGGCTGTCGAGCATCGGCGTGTGCGTGCCGGGCGCGGTCGACGACTGCACCGGCGAGGTCCGCTTCGCGCCCAACCTCGGATGGCGCAACGTGCGCCTGCTGCCGCTGCTCGAGGACGCGCTGGCCGCGGCCGGCCTCACGGGCGTGACGGTGCAGCTGCAGAACGATGCCGACGCCGCCGCGCTCGGCGAGTACGAGTTCGCCGCGGGCGAGGGCGAGGACCCGCTGATCTTCGTCAACTGCGACGTGGGCGTGGGCGCGGGCGTGGTGCTCAACGACCGCCTGTTCACCGGCGCCCAGGGCATGGCCGGCGAGATCGGCCACACCATCCTCGCGCTCGACGGCCCGCCGTGCTCGTGCGGCCGGCGCGGCTGCGCCGAGGCCTTCTTCGGCGCCCGCGTGCTGGCGCGCGAGGGCGTGGACATGCAGCGCGCCGCCGCGCTGTTCGGCGTGCTGCTGCAGAACCTCTGGGTCACCTTCAATCCGCGCGCCATCGTGCTCGGCGGCAAGTCCTGCGCCGAGCACCGCGGCTTCGCGCAGGACGCCTTCGCGAGCGTCAAGCAGCATGCCGACGGCGCCGGCATGCCCGCGCCCGAGCTGCGCACCGCGCGCTACGACGCGCTCGCGCCCGCGGTGGGCGCGGCCGCGCTCGCGCTGCACGAGTACCTGCGGCCGCTGCAGCCCGATGCGCGGGCGCGGCGGGCGAGGGCGGCGCTGGGCGCGCGGGCCTGAACTGCCGGGACTCGCGAGTACCTTCGTCCACGCCGCGCCCGCGCGCTGCATACCTTGGTGCCCGTGCGCGCGATCTGCCGCGCCGCGCCGGGAGGCACATGCGCGAACCGCCTACGCCGGCAGGGCGCGCACGGGACTACGGTGGGCGCTTGCCCGCCGTTCCGGAGTCCCCGCCATGCCCTCGTCCACCCGTCCCCGCGCCAGCGCGCTGCTCCTCGTCCTCGCGCTGCTGATCGGACTGGCCGGCCTGGGGCTCGTCGTGGCGGGCGGCTGGCTGATCGCGCTCGGCGGCTCCTGGTACTACCTGCTCGCGGGCCTGGGCCTCATTGCCACCGCGCTGCTGCTGCCGCGCGGCGGCGGGCGCGGCCTGATGGTCTATGCGCTGGTGGTCGCGTTCACGCTGGCCTGGGCGCTGTGGGAGGTGGGGCTCGCATGGTGGCCGATGGCCGCGCGCGGCGACCTGTTCTTCCTGCTCGGCCTGCTGCTGCTCACGCCCTGGGTCGCGCGTGCGCTCGCGCGGCGCGATGGCGCCGGTGTCGTGGCCTCGCGCCGTGCGCTGAGCCTGGTGCTCGCGGCCTTCGCGGTGGCGGCCGTGCTGTCGTGGGTGCGCGGCGACGAGCGCCTCGAGGGCATCGCGCCGCAGGCCGACCCGCCCTTCACCAGCGAGGCGCTGCCGCCCGCCGGCGCCGACTGGACCGCCTACGGCGGCACCGCCATGGGCCAGCGCTATTCGACGCTGGGCCAGATCACGCCGGTCAACGTGTCGCAGCTCCAGGAGGCCTGGCACTACCGCACCGGCGACGTGCGCGGCCAGCCCGGCGATCCCGAGGAGACCACCTTCGAGGTCACGCCGCTGAAGGTCGGCGAGCGGCTGTTCCTCTGCACGCCGCACCAGTCGGTGGTGGCGCTGAATGCCACGACCGGACAGGAGCTCTGGCGCCACACGCCGAAGATCGTGCCCTCGCTCGCGCTGCAGCATCTCACCTGCCGCGGCCTCTCGTACCAGCCGCCGCCGGCCGCGGCGCCGTCGCCCAACCTCTCGGCCGACGGTGCCTGCGCCGCCAAGCTGTTCATGCCCACGGCCGACGGCCGCGTGCTCGCGCTCGATCCCGAGAGCGGCAAGCCCTGCGCGCGCTTCGGCGGCGGCAGCGGCCAGATCGACCTGTGGAAGAACATGCCCAACGTGAAGCCGGGTTCGTACTACGCGACCTCGCCGGTGGTCGTCACGCGCTCGCTGATCGTGGTGGGCGGCACCGTGCTCGACAACGTCTCGACGCAGGAGACCTCGGGCGTGATCCGCGCCTTCGACATCGAGACCGGCGCGCTGGTGTGGAACTGGGATTCGGGCCGGCCCGAGGACACCGCGCCGATCGGCCCGGGCCGGACCTATTCCGTCAACTCGCCCAACAGCTGGTCGATCTCGAGCGTGGACGAGAAGCTCGGCATGGTCTACGTGCCCATGGGCAACCAGCCGCCCGACCAGTGGGGCGGCAAGCGCACCGAGGGCGCCGAGCGCTATGCGTCGTCGGTGGTCGCGCTCGACCTCGCGACCGGCCGCGTGCGCTGGCATTTCCAGACCGTGCACCACGACCTCTGGGACTACGACGTGCCCGCGCAGCCCAGCCTGGTCGACCTGCGCGTGGGCAGCGTGCGCGTGCCGGCGCTGGTGCAGCCGACCAAGCAGGGCGAGCTGTTCGTGCTCGACCGCCGCACCGGCCAGCCGGTGGTGCCGGTGCGCGAGCAGGCCGCGCCGCAGGGCGCCGCGCAGGGCGACCGCACGGCGTCGACGCAGCCGGTGTCGGGCCTGTCCTTCGATCCGCCCGCGCTGCGGCCGGCCGACATGTGGGGCGCCACCGTGTTCGACCAGCTGGCCTGCCGCATCGCCTTCCACCGGCTGCGCTACGAGGGCCGCTTCACGCCGCCGTCGACGCAGGGCTCGCTGATCTACCCGGGCAACTTCGGCGTCTTCAACTGGGGTGGCGTGGCGGTCGATCCGCAGCGCCAGATCGCGTTCGCCACGCCGGCCTCGCTGGCCTTCGTCTCCACCTTGATCCCGCGCACCGACGACAGCACGCTCTACGTGCAGGGCGGCAAGCCGCCCGAGGGCAGCCTGCCCGCGCTCAACGAGAACTTCGGCGCGCCCTTCGCGGTGAAGCTCAAGCCCTTCACCTCGGCGCTCGGCCTGCCGTGCCAGGCCCCGCCCTGGGGCCACGTGGCCGCCGCCGACCTGCGCAGCGGCCAGATCCTCTGGAAGCACAAGAACGGCACCGTGCGCGACAGCTCGCCGCTGCCGCTGCCCTTCGCGATGGGCGTGCCCAGCCTCGGCGGCCCGATCCTCACGGGCGGCGGCGTGGCCTTCCTCTCGGGCACGCTCGACTACTACCTGCGCGCCTACGACGTGAACAGCGGCCGCGAGATCTGGCGCAGCCGCCTGCCCGCGGGCGGGCAGGCCACGCCGATGACCTACGAGGGCGCGGACCGCCGCCAGTACGTGGTGGTGGCCGCGGGCGGCCATGGCTCGCTGGGCACGCGCACCGGCGACCACGTGATCGCTTACGCGCTGCCCAAGCGCTAGGAACTCAATCGAGTTGCAGGCCCGCGTCCTGCGCCGCCTTCGGCAGGATCGCGAGCTCGCGCTTGAGCACCTCGGCGAAGGCCTCGGGCGTGTTGCCGGTCGCGGGCGCCACGCCGCCGAGGTCGTTGAGCCGCTTGCGGAAGGCCGGCTCGGCCGTGATCTTGGCGATCTTCTCGCCGAGCAGCTTGACCACCGCGGGCGGCGTCTTCGCGGGCGCGACCACGCCGAACCAGACGTCGAAGTCCACGCCGCCGGGCACGCCCTGCTCGGTCAGGGTCGGCACCTCGGGCCACAGCTCGGAGCGGCCGTTGCGCAGCTGGCCGATGGCCTTGAGCTTGCCCGACTGGATGAAGCTGCGCACGTCGCCCGTGCCCAGCAGGCCCCAGCTCACCTCGTTGGCCATCAGCGCCTGCACCAGTGGCGCGCCGCCCTTGTAGGGCACGTGCGTGAAGTTGCCGTCGGCGTTGGCGTTGAAGGCTTCCGACGCCAGGTGCGAGAGCCCGCCCGCGCCGGCCGAGCCGTAGGGCATGCCGCCCTTGCCGGCCTTCTTGCCCGCGGCCAGCAGTTCCTGCACGTTCTTGTACGGCGACTTCTCGGGCACCACCAGCAGGAGCGGCGCCAGCGACACGCGCGCGACCGGCACGAAGTCCGACGCCTGGAAGCCCGCCTTCTTGTAGATGACCGGGTTGATCGACAGCATGCCCGTGAGCGTCACCGCCAGCGTGTAGCCGTCGGGCGGGCTCTGCACCACGTTGACCATGGCGATGTTGCCGCCCGCGCCGGGCCGGTTGTCGACCAGCACGGTCTGGCCCAGCTCCTCCTGCAGGCGCGGGCCCAGCATGCGCGCGGCCACGTCGGTGGCGCCGCCCGGCGGGTAGGGAACGACCAGCCGGATCGGCTTGGTCGGATAGGCCGCGTCCTGCGCGAGGGCGGCGCCGCCCAGGCCCAGGGCCAGGGATCCCGCCGTGAGGGCACGGCCGATGAGGGTGAGGGTACGCACGTGTGCTCCTGATTCTTCTGATGGGAAAACGGATGGGGCCGGCTCAGCGGACCTCGTAGTGCGCCTGCCGTTCCTCGAGCGCATGCCAGCCGATGATGTGCTTGAAGTCGGCCATCGAGGTCTGCGCGAAGGGCAGGTCGGCGAAATCGCCCGAGCGGCGGCGCGCCAGTTCGCGCAGGTTGGCCTGCACCGTGTGCACGGTGGTCAGCAGGCCCGCGATCGGATAGCTCGCGAAGGCCGCCACGCTCTCGATCTGTTCGCGCGTCAGCGCCGTCATCCAGGTGCCGGCCATCAGCATCAGCGACAGCCGCCGGCCGCAGGCCTCGCGCAGCTGCGCCAGCTGCTCGTAGCGCTCGAAGGTGCGCGAGATCGGCTGGATCAGGTCGGCGCCGGCCTCGGCATAGCGCGCGGCGCGCTCGAGCGCCTCGCCCGGGTCCTGGGCATCGGTGCGCGCGACGATCAGCAGGTCGGGGTCGAGGCGCGCATCGAGCGCGGCCTTGATGCGCGCCACCGCGTCGTCGATCGACACCAGCGTGGAGGGCGCCGCCGCGGCCGGGCAGCGCTTGGGGCTGACCTGATCCTCGAGCTGCAGCGCCGCGGCGCCGGCCTTCTCGAACTCGCGCACGGCCCGGCCCACGTTGAGCACGCTGCCGTAGCCCGTGTCGGCGTCGACGAAGATCGGCTTGCGCACCACGTTGGCCATGCGGTTCACGGTGGCGACGTTCTCGCTCAGCGTGTAGAGCTCCATGTCGGGCTGGCCCAGCAGCGCGGCCGAGACGCCGAAGCCGGTGCTGAAGATGCCGTCGAATTCCGACTGGTCGACCAGCAGGGCCGACAGCGCGTCCTGCGCGCCGCCGAACCAGAGCGTCGGGCCGTGGGTGATGCGCTGGCGCAGCGCCTGGCGGGATGAAGTCATCGTGTGTCTCCAGAAAAAGGGCGTGGCGACCCGACATGGGCGCTGCGCCATGAACTCGCTGCCAAAGAAAAGAAGAAGGGCTCAGCTCGCGGGGACCACGCGGCGCTTCAGGTAGGGGATGAGTCCGCCCGCGTTGAGCATGCCGCGCTCGGATTCGGAGAAGGGCTGCAGCATCAAGGTCTGGCCCGAGCGCAGGTTCCTCACTTCGTTGGTGTCCCAGTCGACCGTCAGCTCGTCGCCGCGCGCCGTGGCCGCGCGGATGCCCGGGCAGCTCACGAGCGGAAAGCCCATGCTGGTCTCGCCGCGGAAGAAGCCCGGCGAGAAGGACTCGGCGATCACAGCCGCGATGCCCAGGTGCCGCATGGCGCGCATGGCCGGATAGTGCGGATGGCCGTAGCCGAAGTTGTGGCCGCCGATCAGCAGGTCGCCCTTCCGTACGCCGGCCGCGAAGCCGGGCAGGTAGTCGGCCATGGCCAGCGCGGCCAGTTCCTTCACGTCGGTGATCTTGATGTTGCGCACGCCGACGATCAGGTCGATGTCGTAGTCGTCTTCCTCGAAGACCCAGGCCGCGCGGCCGCGCAGGTTCACGAGGCTCATGCGGAAACTCCTTCGCGCGCCGTCGCCAGGTAGGGCCGCGGATCGGCGATGCGGCCCTCGAGCGCGGAGGCCGCGACCACGGCCGCGTTGCAGATGTAGATCTCCGAATCCACGCTGCCCATGCGCCCGGGCGTGTTGAGCGTGCCGGTGGACACGGCGCGCTGGCCGTCGCTCATGGTCGCGATGCGGCCGAAACAGTAGTCGCAGCTCGGCGAACTGATGAAGGCGCCGGCCTCGACCAGCACCTCGATCAGCCCCTCGCGCGCGGCCGCCGCCATGATGGCCTTGGAGGTCGGCACCACGTGCAGCTGGAAGCCCGGCTGGATGCGGCGCCCGCGCAGCACCTCGGCCGCGATGCGCAGGTCCTCGAGCCGGCCGCTGGCGCACGAGCCCAGGTAGCCGGTGTGCACCTCCACGCCGGTGTAGTCCTTGAGGTCGCGCGTGTTGGCGGGGCTCGGCGGAATCACGACGATGGGCTCCAGCGTCGAGACGTCGATCGTCACCACGCTGTCGTAGCTCGCATCGGCATCGGGATAGACCGGGTCGAGCGCGATCTTCGAGCGGCCCCGCACATAGTCCAGGGTCTTCGCATCGGGCGCGATCAGCATCGTGGTCGCGCCCAGGAACATGGCCTGGCCGCAGAGCGTCTGGCGGCCCTCGATGCTCATGGCGTCGATCACCGGGCCGCAGAGTTCCACCACCTTGAAGCGGCAGGAGGCCGGGCCCATCACGCGCACCATGTGGTGGAACACGTCGCGCGCCATCACGCCGGGCTGCAGCGTGCCCGTGAGCTCGACCTTGACGGTCGCGGGCACGGTCAGGGTCAGCGTCTCGGTCACGAAGGACTCGAGCACGCCCTTGCGCGCGCCGAAGGCGAAGGTGCCGAAGGCGCCGAGCTGGCTCACGTGGCCGTCGAAGTGCACGGCGAAGGCGCCCGGCGTGGCATAGCCGAGCTCGGCCGCGACCTGGTGGCCGATGCCCTCGCGCTCGTGCACCGGCACGCCCTGTTCCTTGCCCCAGGCGCGGGTGATCTTGTGCAGCTCCTCTTCCTTCGGCGCGGTGGCCGGCACCATGTGGTCGATGAACAGCACGAAGCGCTCGGGGCTCGACACCTTCTCGATGCCGAAGTCCTCGCGCGTCTCCTTGAAGAACACGTCGGTGTAGCCCGGGAAGTCGTAGGCGATCACGAAATCGGGCCGCGCGGTGATCTCCTCGCCGGGCACCACGCGCGGCCTGCCGGCGGCGCGGGCCAGGATCTTCTCGGTCATCGTCTGGGGCATCTTGTTCGGCTTTCGATTTCCACGATGTGGCAGTCATTGGGTTTCAATGAACCGATTACAGTCGAGCCGACTTCTTCCCCATTGGGGAGCAACCCGAATTACTGCCGCATCGTGGAAACTAAACGCCGAACCGCCGCCGCCAAGACCGATTCGCCACCGACCGCCGGCGGCGCGCGCTCGGGCACGCAGAGCATCGAGCGCGTGGTGGGCATGCTGCGCGTGGTGGCCTCGCGCGGGCGGCGCGGCATGCGCATCGCCGACGTCGTGAGCCTCAGCGGCCTGCCGATGTCGACCTGCTTTCGCATGCTGCAGCGGCTCGAGGTCGAGGGCCTGCTGGTGCGCGACCTGCTCACGCGCAAGTACCACCTGGGTCCGCTGCTGCACGAGCTCGGCATGCTGGCCCAGCCGCGCTACCACCTGAGCGAACTCTGCGAGCCGGCGCTGCGCACCATCGCCGAACTCACGCAGGACACGGTCTACCTCAGCGAGCGGCGCGGCCCCGAATCGATCTGCACCAGCCGCGCGCTCGGTGCCTACCCGATCAAGGCGCTGACGCTCGACGTCGGCATCCGCCGGCCGATGGGCGTGGGCGCCGGCGGCCTCGCGATCCTCAGCGCGCTGCCCGAGGCCGAAGCCGAACTGATCGTGGCCTCCAACGAGGCGCGCTATGCGAAGTTCGGCGCCGCCTTCGCGCCGGGCTTCCTGCGCGAGGCCATCGCGCAGACGCGCGCGCAGGGCCATTCCTTCCTCGACAGCGCGGCCACGCCGGGCGCGGCCGCCATCGGCGTCGCCTTTCCGCCCGACAACCCGATCGCGGCCGTGAGCGTGGCCGCGATCTCCAGCCGCATGGGGCCGGCGCGCCGCGCCGAGGTGGCGAAGATCATCGAGCAGCAGGTGCGCGCGATCTGCGTGCTGCTCGAATCGCAGCCGGTGGAGGCGGGCTCGGGCCGCGAGGGCGAGTGAGCTAGCTTTCTCCCGGCTCGTCGCTCCCTTGCTCCCAGCCGCGCAGGCGCCGGTACAGCGTGCCGCGCGACACGCGCAATTGCCGCGCCGCCTGCGACACGTTGCCGCCGTGCGCGGCCAGCGTCTCCTCGATCAGCTTGCGGCTGTGCTCGCGCAGCGTGCCGGCCTGCGGCGCGGCCGGCGCATCGGCGGACTGCAACACCGTTGCGTCTTCCTGCTGCATCTGCTGCTGCGGTTCCTGTGCCGGCGTCGGCGCTTGCACCTCGACGCGCTGCGGCAGCGCCACCGCATGCCCGAAGTCGATGCCGTCGGCCCCCTGCAGCCGCGCCTGCACCCACACGCCGAGCCCGCTGGCCAGCCGCAGCGGCTGCGCCGATTCGCGCCGGCCCAGCCGCAGCAGGCTCGCGAGGTCGTGGCCCAGCAGGCATTCGACGCCGCGCGCATCGGGCTGCTCGGGCAGGTGGCCGATGAGCCGCGCGCCCGCGCCGTTGAGCCAGGCGATGGTGCCGTCGGCGGCGATGCCGGCCAGCCCCTCGAGCGGCGTGCCCAGCAGCGTGGGGCTGGCCTGGAAGCGCAGGATCAGCTGCTCGCGCGACTGCGCCTGCAGCAGGCGGTTCTCGATCGTGGTCGCATAGAGCGCCACCATCGAGGCGGCATCGAAGCCGAAGCGCTGCGCCTCCACCGTGAGGTCGAGCACGCCCGCGAGCCGCCCGTCGACACCGCGGATCGGCGCCGCGGCGCATTGCATCTCGCGCAGCACGTCGAAGTAGTGCTCGGCGCCGTCGACCGTGCAGGCCAGCCCGGTGCTCGCGACGATGCCCGGCGCGGTGGTGCCCACCATGCGCTCGGAGATGTTCACGCCCACGCGCGCGGTCTTGCGCAGCACCGGCTGGTGCGCGGGCGCGGACTCCTGCGTGACATGCACCACCACGCCGTCGCGGTCGGTGAGGATCACGCGGCAGTCGGTGCCCGCGAGCGAATGCTCCATGGTCGCGAGCTCCTGGCGCGCCACCTCGAGCAGCTCGCGGTTGCGCGCCAGCGTGGCATGCAGCCGACTCGGCGTCACGGGGTCGAAGGGCACGATGCGCTGGCGGTCGCTGTGGGTGCGGCTGCAGCGCATCCACGACTGCAGCACCGCCTCGCCGACGAGGCCCGAGGGCCGCACGCCTTCTTCGAAGAACTGCTGCCGCGCGAGCGCCACGCGCTGTGCCGGCGTGGTGGCGAAGAGTTGGCGCGGCGCGTTCGCCGTGCCCAGCCTGTCGAGGGTCATGTGCCATCGCCTCCGTGGGGGGATCGGGGACCGGGGACCAGCATCGAATGTGTTCCGCAATGGAACAGCACCGGATCGGGGAAATCCCGAAGGTGAACGCGCGCGCCGCCCGGACGATTCTCTGGGCACAAGGAGACCCACGATGACGAGAAGAAGGAATTCCTCCGCGCTCGCGGTACTGGGGGCGCTGGCCGCCACGTGGCTGCTCGCGGCCGCATCGATCGCCTCGGCGCAGGGCAGCGGGCCCACGCCGCAGGACCGTGCCGCCGCCGCCGCCAAGCGCGTCGACGGCAGCTTCATCCGCGCCAACGCGGCGCAGAAGCAGACGCCCGATTGGCCCAGCATCGGCCTGGACTACGCCGAGACCCGCTTCAGCAAGCTCGACCAGGTCAACGCGGGCAACGTGAAGCAGCTCGGCCTGGTGTGGTCCTACGACCTGCAGTCCACGCGTGGCGTCGAGGCCACGCCGCTGGTGGTCGACGGCATCATGTACGTCACGGCCTCGTGGAGCGTGGTGCATGCGATCGACACGCGCACCGGCCAGAAGCTGTGGACCTTCGATCCCGAGGTCGACAAGTCCAAAGGCTTCAGGGGCTGCTGCGACGTGGTGAACCGAGGCGTTGCGTTGTACGAGGGCAAGGTCTACGTGGGCGCCTACGACGGCCGCCTGATCGCGCTCGATGCCGCTTCCGGCCGCAAGCTCTGGGAGAAGAACACCATCGAGGGCCAGAAGGGCAGCTACACCATCACCGGCGCGCCGCGCGTGTTCAAGGGCAAGGTGATCATCGGCAACGGCGGCGCCGAGTACGGCGTGCGCGGCTACATCACGGCCTACGACGCGGCCAGCGGCGAGCAGAAGTGGCGCTGGTTCACCGTGCCCGGCGATCCGGCCAAGCCCTTCGAGAACGAGGCCATGGCGCGCGCCGCCAAGACCTGGGACCCCGACGGCAAGTACTGGGAGGCCGGCGGCGGCGGTACCGTGTGGGACTCGATGGCCTTCGACCCCGAGCTCAACCTGATGTACATCGGCACCGGCAACGGCTCGCCCTGGGCCCACAAGGCGCGCAGCCCGAAGGGCGGCGACAACCTCTACCTGGGCTCGGTGGTCGCGCTGAACCCCGACACCGGCAAGTACGTCTGGCACTACCAGGAGACGCCCGGCGACAACTGGGACTACACCTCCACGCAGCCGATGATCCTGGCCAACATCAAGGTCGACGGCAAGCAGCGCAAGGTGGTGCTGCATGCGCCGAAGAACGGCTTCTTCTTCGTCATCGACCGCACCAACGGCAAGTTCATCTCGGCGAAGAACTTCGTCGAGGTCAACTGGGCCACGGGCTACGACAAGAACGGCCGCCCGATCGAGATCGCCGCGGCGCGCCAGAACGAGAAGCCCGGCGACAGCATCCCCGGCCCCTTCGGCGCGCACAACTGGCACCCGATGTCCTTCAATCCGCAGACCGGCCTGGCCTACCTGCCCGCGCAGCACGTGCCGCTGAACCTGATGGACGACAAGGACTGGAAGTTCGATCAGAACGCACCGGGCCGCCCGCATGCCGCGCTGGGCTGGAACACCGGCAAGTTCGCCAACGTCGAGCCGCCCACCAGCAAGCCCTTCGGCCGCCTCGTGGCCTGGGACCCGGTCAAGCAGAAGGAGGCCTGGGGCGTGGACTATGCGTCGCCCTGGAACGGCGGCACCCTGACCACCGCGGGCAACCTGGTGTTCCAGGGCACGGCCGACGGCCGGCTCGTGGCCTACGACGCGCGCAACGGCGACAAGCTCTGGGAGACGCCCACCGGCACCGGCGTGGTCGCCGCGCCCGCCACCTACATGGTCGACGGCAAGCAGTACGTGTCGGTGGCCGTGGGCTGGGGCGGCGTCTACGGCCTCGCGCAGCGCGCCACCGAGCGCCAGGGCCCGGGCACCGTCTACACCTTCGCGGTCGGCGGCACCGCCAAGATGCCGGACTTCGTGCAGTACCGCATGAGCAAGCTGGTGCAGGGCGTGAAGTACGACCCCGCCAAGGTCCAGGCCGGCACCATGCTCTACGTCAGCAACTGCGTCTTCTGCCACGGCGTGCCGGGCGTGGACCGCGGCGGCAACATCCCGAACCTCGGCTACCTCGATTCCGCGTACATCGAGAACCTCGACAAGTTCGTGCTCAAGGGCCCGGCGATGGCGCGCGGCATGCCCGACTTCACGGGCAAGCTCTCGGCCGACGACATCGAGAGCATCAAGGCCTTCATCCAGGGGACGGCGGACGCGATTCGTCCGAAGTAGGGGGCTTCGGTTGTCGGGGGCTTTTGTTCGGGGCGCGTGCACAGGGCATCGGGTACTTCCCTCCGCGAATGTCCCCCGGCCTTCGGCCTCCTCCTTGATTTCGCTGCGGGAAGCACCCGATACCCTGTGCACGGGAGACGCTGCGGTGGTGCGGGCGGCGCACGACGATTGCGTCCAGGCGCACGTCGATGGGGTACTCCCCGCAGCGAAATCAAGGAGGAGCCGAAGGCGGGGGACATTCGCGGAGGGGAGTACCCCATCGGCGTGAGCCCGTCACGGCCCGTGGATGCACCTCGTACCGAACACTCACCCTCCCGCGCGTCCCAGCTCCTGGATCAACCCCGCCACGTTGCCGACCTCGAGCTTCTCGTAGATCGACTGGATGTGGTTGCGCACCGTGGCCGGCGCGCGGTGCAGCATGGCCGCGATCTCCTTGTGCGTGTTGCCGCGCGCCAGCAGCTGCGCGATGGTGTGCTCGCGCGGCGTCAGGTCGTCGGCGCGGCAGCGCGCGCGGCCCTTGAGGAACAGCAGCCGTTGCTCGACGTGGTGGCTCGCGACGATGGCGCGGCCCAGGTAGCGCGGGCTGCCGTGCAGGAAGGCCTCGAGCATCGCGCCGGGCAGCGTGCGGCCGTGCCAGCCCGGCCATTCGCGGCGCAGCAGTTCCTCGAAGGCGCTGTCGGCGTGATAGAGCACGCCGTGCAGGTCGCCGATGGCCGAGCCGCCGGGCGCGCTGCCCAGCGGGGCGTCGAGGCGGTCCAGATGCACGATGCGGTTGAGCGACAGCGCCTGCATCGCATGCGGCGCCAGTGCCGACAGCAGCTGCGTCTCCTCGGGCGTGCCATGGGCCTCGGCATCGGCGCGGAACAGCGTGATCCAGTGCACCAGCCCGGTTGCGGCATTCACGTCCGAGGTGATGAAGAAGTTGGCCTGCTCGTGGCGCCGGCCGTGCTCGCGCAGCGCGCCCTGGTGCCTGGACGAGAACCACATGTCGGCGTTGAAGGCCAGCGTGGTGCGCGGACGGCGCGCCACCTCGGCGGCCGCGGTGTCGAGGTGCTTCACGCGCTCGTAGCTCTCGATCATCTCGATCGACTGGTTGTGCAGGTGCAGCGTGTGGATGTCGATGCCGGCCGTGCCGCGCGAGGCCGTGCCCCACATGCAGGAGTCGAAGGGCAGCACCGGCTTGATGAGACGCAGCGCGGCGTCCTGGAACTCGTCGATCGGGAGTTCGTGCGCGTGGCGGTAGAGCCGCAACAACAGGTCGCTGAAGTTCTGTAACCCGGGAGTACTCATCGGTCCCGATCTTGCGAAAGCGCCGCCGATGGCGCCATCACTCGTTCGGGGGAGGGACGCGCGCTGGGAATGGTGCATTTGCACCATTCGGAGTTCCGCAAACGAAAGATATCGTTTCCGCAGCCTCCGATTCGCGGAGACGACCCGTCCCAACCCCCGACACAACGAAGAGTGAGGAGCTCGACCATGCCCCGTAGCGCAAGAAGAATTCCCCTGGCCCTGTCCGCGATGACCCTCGCGCTGCTCGCCGCCTGCGGCGGCGGTGGCGGGGGTGGAGGCGGCTTCCCCTTCATCCCGCCGGCCTCTTCCGGCGGCGACACCACGCCGCCGCCCGCGGCCGGCACCACGCTCAGCGGCACGGCCGCCACCGGCGCGCCCTTCGCGGGCGCCGCGCTCACCGTGTTCGACCGGACCGGCGCCAAGGTCTGCGAGGTCGTGACCGCGGACGACGGCAGCTACAGCTGCACGCTGCCGGCCGGCACCAAGGCGCCGCTCGTGATCCAGGCGGTGCGCGACGACCTCGTGCTCTACAGCACCACCGCCAGCAGCGCCACCGGCACCGCCAACGTCACGCCGCTGACCACCGTGGTGGTGTCGCGGCTCGCGCCCGGCGGCGATCCCGCGAAGCTGCTCGAGGCGGTGCAGGCGAATGCCGGCACGGTCACGGCAAGCACCATCGGCGCGCAGGTCAAGCAGCTGCTCGATGCGCTGCAGCCGTTGCTGAGCGCGCTGGGCACCACCATCGATCCGATCGGCGGCGCCTTCCGCGCCGACGGCACCGGCCAGGACCGCGTGCTCGACACCCTGAGCGTCTCGGTGCGCCCCGACGGCAGCGCCGCCAGCATCGAGATCACCGTCAAGTCGCTGCCCGCCGGCGACGACAGCGCGCCGGTGTCGCTGGTGTTCCGCAGCGGCGACGCGCAGATCGCGCCCCTGCCCGCGATCTCCGCCGAGGCCGTGCAGCCGCCGCCCACGCCGCAGATGGTGCAGGCGCTGCTCGAGCGTCTCAACGCCTGCTATGCGGTGCCGCTCGCGCAGCGCGTGAACAGCACCATCAACGGCGACGGCAATGCCTACGGCGACGCCTCGAACGTGGTCGCGCCGGCCTGCCGCACGCTGTTCGTCGGCGACGACCCGGCCAACTTCGTCTCGTTCGGCGCGCGCATCGGCCGCGTCGAGAGCGGCGCGCGCCGTTCCTTCGAGAGCCTGTTCCGCGCCGGCCCGACCAACCTCAAGCACGACCGCGGCAACTTCGAGTACTTCTACGCCAACGGCGACATCGCGCTCACCTACCGCTGGACCGACGTGATCGGCAACACCGACAACGACGTCTTCAACGCACGCATCGTCGATGGCGCGCTCAAGCTGGTCGGCAACGAGAACGCCTACCGTGCCAGCGTGCGGCCGCACCTGGACATGAAGGACTTCCTCAAGCACCAGAACCTGGTGTTCCATTCGGTCGGCTACACCATCAGCGTCGACAACCGGCGCGACGCCGAAGGCAGCCCGCTGTTCTCGAAGGTGGTGGCGACCTCGACCGCGCTGCCGGGCCGCGCGCTGGTGCTGGTGCCCAACGGCAACGTGACCTCGCTGGTGCTCACGGCCGACGGCACGGCCAGCGGTGCACCGCTGGCCTCGCCGGTGTGGCGCATGGCGGCGCAGTACCGCGATGCCGCGCAGGCCGGCAGCCCGTCCGACATCGACAGCGGCAACCTGTTCGCCGCGCCGGCCTTCACCGACGCGCAACTCGCCGCGCTGCCCGACCAGGCCGTCTGGCGCCTCGAGTTCTTCCATGCCAACAGCGAGCGGCCCAACGTGGTCCAGTACGCGCGCACCTTCTCGCGCGTGCCGACGATCGCCGAGGCGCGCTCCGCCGCGCTGGTCGAGCTCACGCCGGCGCTGCGCGCCGAACTGCTCGAGGAGACCCGCAACACCGGCCGCGGCTTGGTGTTCCCGGCCATCGATCCCAACGACCCCTCGTCGAACAACGTGGACTTCAGCGCTGCCGGCAACACCGACGGCTGGAGCGTGCCCTCCGGTGCCTACGCGCCGATCTCGCTGGGCATCTTCGGCCGCTCGCCAGGCGGCACCGCGCGCTACAGCGAGAGCGTGACGCTGCGCTCCAACCTGCGCAAGGTCATCGCCTACTGCCAGCCCTCGGGCGCCCAGGACACCCACTGCGCGCCGGGCACCGGCGGCAACCGCCAGTACGCGCAGGGCACGTCGATCAGCAACTTCGTGTTCACCGCGCGCACGCCGCGGCTGGTCGACCAGCGCCGCAGCTTCGAGCTCTGGACCGTGACCCAGCCCTGAGCGCGCGCGAGCGCCCATGAAAAAGCCGCCTGGCCCCGCGAAGGGCCAGGCGGCTTTTCTTTCGATGCGAAGCGATCGGTGCTCAGTCGGCGTAGACGCCGGCGGCCTTGATGATCGGGCTCCACTTGGCGATCTCGGCCTGCACGAACTTCTTGTGGCCATCGGGCTCGATGCGGCCGTCGACCGCGACCACGGCGCCCAGCGCTTCTTCCTTCTTCAGGAAGTCGGGGTCCTTGAGCGCGACCTTCAGCGCGTCGTTGATCTTCTTGAGCACCGGCGCCGGCGTGCCCTTGGGCGCGTACAGGCCGTGCCAGATCGTGACCTGGAAGTCCTTCAGGCCCGACTCCTGCAGCGTGGGCAGGTCCTTGAGCAGCGGCACCGTCAGGCGCTTGGGCGTGGTCACGGCGTAGGCCTTGACCTTCTTGCCCTCGATCTGCGGCGAGGTGTTGGTGGTCTGGTCGCACAGCAGGTCGATCTGGCCGCCGATCAGGTCGGTGATGGCGGGGGCCGTTCCCTTGTAGGGCACGGGCGTCATCTCGGTCTTCATCGCGCTCTGGTAGAGCAGGCCGCACAGGTGCGAGGCCGAGCCCACGCCCGCGTTGCCGAGGTTGATCTTGCCCTTGTTGGCGCCGATCCAGTCGGTCAGTTCCTTGTAGTTGTTGGCCGGCAGGCTGGGCTTGGCGATCAGCGTCATGGGCACGTCGTTGATGATGCCCAGGTACTCGAAGTCGCTCTCGACCTTGAACGGCACGTTGCGCACCAGCGTCGGGATGGTCGACATCGCGATGTGGTTGAGCAGCAGCGTGTAGCCGTCGGGTGCCGCGCGCGCCACCTTGGCCGCGCCGATCGAGCTGCCCGCGCCGGGCACGTTGTCGATCACCACGCTGGCGCCGCCGAGCGGCTTGCGCAGCGCTTCGGCCAGATCGCGCGCGACGCGGTCGGTCGGGCCGCCGGCGGCGAAGGGCACCACGATGCTGATGGGCTTGCCGCTCGGGTAGTCCTGGGCGTGGGCGCCGATGGCAACAGCGGCGATCGCCGTCAGGGCTAGCAGTTTTTTCATGGAGAGGACCCCCGGAAGAGGAAAAAGAAATGAAGGGAAATTGAAAGCGGGCGCGATCTTAAAGGCTGACCATGCGCTGACGAATCCCCACAAGCCCTAGTCCACACGGCGCGGCCGGCCGCGGCTCCTGCCGAAGGAGGAGCGCCACCGTCGCGCCGCGCGGCTCGGGCATGATGTTTCCCTGGGAGACGCGCCATGGGGGGCGCGCATACCGCAACGACGGTGCGGCCCGACGGGCCGCGACAAAAGAAGGGAAAACACACATGGATCCTCTGGTCTATCCGCGCGAGCGTACGCTCGGCGCGATCACGCTCGTGCTCGGCCTGCTGGTCTGGCTGGCCCTCCTGGTGGGCACGTTCGGCTTCCTGCTGCTCTACCTGCTGATGGGTTTCATCGGCTACTGCTTCGCGCACTCGGCGCTGATCGCCTGGATCAAGGGCACCGGCGTGAAGCTCTCGCCGACCCAGTTGCCCGAGCTGCATGCGCGCTTCGAGGCCTGCTGCGCCCGGCTCGGCATCGCCACGCCGCCCGAGGCCTACCTGTTGCACGGCGACGGCATGTTCAATGCCTTCGCCACCCGCTTCCTCGGCCGCGACTTCGTGATCCTGCTGTCGGACGTGGTCGACGCCATGGAGCCGCAGCCCGACGGCATCAACTTCTACATCGGCCACGAGCTCGGCCACATCCGGCGCAAGCACCTCACGGGCCATTTCTGGCGCGCGCCGGTGCTGTGGCTGCCGCTGCTGGGCGCGGCCTATGCGCGCGCCAAGGAATACACCTGCGACCTGCACGGCGCCGCCTGCTGCGAGCAGCTCGATTCCGCGCCGCGCGCGCTGCTCGCGCTGGCCGCCGGCGCGCACCAGTGGCGCAACGTCGACATGAACGCCTACGCGGCGCAGTCGCGCGCCAATGCCGGCTTCTGGGGCTCGTTCCACGAAGTGGTCGGCGGCTATCCCTGGCTCACCAAGCGCGTGGCGCGCGCCATCGATCCGGCCGCGCGGTTGCCCGAGCGCAACCCCGCGGCCTACCTGCTGGGCCTGTTCGTGCCCTACGCGGGGCGTGCCGGCGGCGGCGCGCTCGGCATCCTGGTGACGGTGGCCGTGATCGGCATCCTGGCCGCGGTGGCGATTCCCGCCTACCAGGACTACCAGTCGCGCGCGGTGGTCGCGCAGGCCTGGGCCAGCGGCGCGCCGGTGCGGCTCGCGCTCGCCGAGTACTACCGCGAGAAGGAGGAGATCCCCGAGAGCCTCGAGGCCGCGGGCGTGCGCGAGACCCTGCCCGACGGCACCGCGCTGCGGCTCGACAGCGACACCATGGTGGTCGAGGTGCAGACCGCGCGCGGCACGCTGCTGATGGAGCCCGCGCCCTCGGGCGACGGCCTGCGCTGGACCTGCGGCGCCGGCGAGGGCCTGGCCGAGAAGGCCCTGCCCGCGAGCTGCAAGTAGGCCTGCAAACCCGAGCCGCACGCGCGGATTTGGCGCGCGCGGCTTGCGGCCCGGGCCCGGGCGTGGTCCCCTCGTCGTTTCCCCTTTCAGCAACGACGACCCGGAGACCCTGCCCGATGCCCGCCCTTCGACTCAAAGACCCGACCCTGCTGCGCCAGCAGGCTTATGTTGCCGGCGCCTGGATCGATGCCGACGACGGCACCACCGTCGCCGTGACCAACCCCGCCAGCGGCGAGACCATCGGCACCGTGCCGATGTGCGGCACGGCCGAGACCGAGCGCGCCATCGCGGCCGCCGAGAAGGCCCAGAAGGGCTGGGCCCGGCTGCCCGCCAAGGAGCGCTCGGCGATCCTGCGCAAGCTCAACGACCTGATGCTGGCCAACGTCGACGACCTCGCGCTGATCATGACCACCGAGCAGGGCAAGCCGCTGGCCGAGAGCCGCGGCGAGATCGCCTACGCCGCCTCGTTCATCGAGTGGTTCGCCGAGGAGGCGCGCCGCGTCTACGGCGACACCATTCCCGCGCCGCAGGCCGACCGCCGCATCCTCGCGCTCAAGCAGCCCGTGGGCGTGACGGCCGCGATCACGCCCTGGAACTTCCCGGCCGCCATGCTCACGCGCAAGGCCGGCCCCGCGCTGGCCGCGGGTTGCGCGATGGTGGTCAAGCCCGCCACGCAGACGCCGTACTCGGCGCTGGCCTTCGCCGAACTGGCCGAGCGCGCGGGCGTGCCCAAGGGCCTGCTGTCGGTGCTCACCGGCTCGGCCAGCAAGATCGGCGGCGAGATGACGCGCAGCCCGATCGTGCGCAAGCTCACCTTCACCGGCTCCACCGAGGTCGGCCGCACGCTGATGAAGCAGTCGGCCGACACCATCAAGAAGCTCTCGCTCGAGCTCGGCGGCAACGCGCCGTTCATCGTGTTCGACGATGCCGACATCGACGCGGCCGTCGAGGGCGCGATGGTCTCGAAGTACCGCAACACCGGCCAGACCTGCGTCTGCGCCAACCGCCTCTACGTGCAGCGCGGCGTGCTCGAGGCCTTCACCCAGAAGCTGGTGGCCAAGGTCCAGGCGCTCAAGGTCGGCGACGGCACCGAGGCCGGCGTCAATCAGGGCCCGCTGATCGATGCCAAGGCGGTCGAGAAGATCGAGGAGCACGTGGCCGACGCCGTGGCCAAGGGCGGCCAGGTGCTGGCCGGCGGCAAGCGCCATGCGCTCGGCGGCCTGTTCTACGAACCCACCGTGATCGGCGGCGCCACCGCCGACATGCTGTTCGCGCGCGAGGAGACCTTCGGCCCGCTGGCGCCGATCTTCGCCTTCGACACCGAGGAGGAGGCCGTCGCCGCGGCCAACGACACCGAGTTCGGCCTCGCCGCGTACTTCTACAGCCGCGACATCGGCCGGATCATGCGCGTGGCCGAGTCGCTGGAGTCGGGCATCGTCGGCGTCAACACCGGCCTGGTGTCGACCGCCGAGGCGCCGTTCGGCGGCGTCAAGCAGTCGGGGCTCGGGCGCGAGGGTTCGAAGTACGGGCTCGACGACTTCCTCGAGGTCAAGTACGTCTGTCTCGCGGGTCTCGACAAGTAAGCGGAGGTTGCCGGCCGTCGAACTGTCCGACAAGGGTGGCCGGCGCCGGCCGATGCGGCAGGCGTGGCACGGGCCTAGGGTGAAGTTTCATTGCCTCGAGAAACCCACCCAAGGAGTGATTCACCATGCCCACCATCACCACCTCTTCACTGGACGGAATGACTGTCGCGATCCTCGTGTCTGACGGCTTCGAGCAGGTCGAGATGACCGAACCGCGCAAGGCGCTGGAGGCCGCGGGCGCGAAGACGCAGGTCGTCTCGCCGCTCGACGGCAGCGTGCGCGGCTGGAAGCACCACGACCCGGCCGACACCTTCGAGGTCGACGTGCCGCTGAAGACCGCGAACCCTGACGACTTCGATGCACTGCTGCTGCCCGGCGGCGTCGTCAATCCCGATGCGCTGCGCATCGACGAGAAGGCGGTCGCGTTCGTGCGCGCCTTCGTCGACGCGGGCAAGCCGATCGCGGCGATCTGCCACGGACCCTGGACCCTGATCGATGCCGGCGGCGTGAAGGACCGGCGCATGACCTCGTGGCCCTCGCTGCGCGCCGACCTGCGCAACGCGGGCGCGAAGTGGAGCGACCGGGAGGTCGTGGTCGACCACGAGATCGTGACCAGCCGCAAGCCCGACGACCTGCCGGCCTTCAATCGCGAGATGGTGCGGTTGTTCGAGCTGGCGAATGAGGCGGCGCTTCAGCATCACTGAGTTCGACAACTACCGTTCGGGCTGGGCCCGGCCTGTCCTGAGCATGTCGAAGGATCGAAGCCTCGCGCGGCGCTTCGACAGGCTCAGCGTGAACGGGTCGGAGGAACTTCAGTCGACTGAGACCGCAGGGCCCGTGTAGCGTGCCCGCGGCCGGATCAGGTGCCCCGTGGCCGCCTGCTCGAGCACGTGCGCGGTCCAGCCCACGCTGCGCGCGAGCGCGAACAGCACCAGCGGCGCGTCGGCCGGCAGTTTGTGCACGGCCGCGAGCGCGGCCAGCGCGAAGTCGATGTTGACGGGCTCGCCCACCAGGCGTTCGCCGGCCTCGCGCAGGTCCGCGAAAGCCGGCGGCAGTTCGATGCCTTCGAGCAGCGCGGCACAGCGCACGTCGCCGGCCGGATAGAGCGGATGGCCGAAGGCCGCAAGCGGCCGGTCGTGCGCGAGCCACTCGCGCGCGGCCGCGTCGGCGCCCAACTGCTCGGCCTGCCGCACCAGCGCCTGCACCGCGCGCGCCGCGCCGCCATGGAGCGGGCCGGTCAGCGTTGCAAGGCCGGTCAGCAGGCAGGCCGCGATCGAGGCGCCGGTGGAGGCCGTCACGCGCGCCGCGAAGGTCGAGGCATTGAGTTCGTGATCGGCCAGCAGCACCAGCGCGCGGCGCAGTTGCGCAGCCGCGCGCGGCCGGCGCCAAGCCGCGGCGAGGCGCGCATGCAGCGGCTGCGTGGCGGCATTGGCGGGCACCTTGCCGATCAGCGCATCGGCCAGCGTGCCCACCACATCGGCGGCCTCGGCGCGCAGGGCCTGCGGCGAGCGGCCGCGCGAGGGCGGGTCGACCGCCGCGCGCATGGCCAGCGCGCGCAGACCCGCCTGCAGCGGCGGCATGCCGTCGCGCGCGGTGGCTTCATCGGAAGAAAGGCGCGGCGGCGCGCACTCCCACAGCAGGCCCGCGACGTCCTCGAGCGTGGCCTCGATCGACAGCGCGCAGGCGTCCTGCCCGCGGTACCAGAGCCGCCCGCCGGCCACGGTCGACACGGCCGAGGGCAGCACCGGCTCGCCCCACTGGATCGCCTCGCTCGCCACCGCCTCGCTGCTGCGCCGCCCCTGCGCGCGCGCCGCGAGCCGCTGCACGTCGTCGCGGTGATAGAGGCTGCGCCGCGGGTCGGCGGCATCGGGCTTGGCGCGGATGCGGCCGCGGCTCACGCCGGCATAGAGCGTCTGGGGCCGCACCTGCATCAGGGCGAGCGCTTCGGCGGCGGGAAGCCAGGGCGAGGAGCGGGTCATGTTGATGGAATGGATCAAGATTGACGTCAATGTTAGCGGCGCCAGAATCGTCCGCATCGTGAACACAGATGGAGCATGAAACGATGAACGACGATGGACTCGAAGGCGCGGTGGCGGCGCACACCGTGCTGTCGGAGGTGGATGGCGCGGCGGGCCGGCTGGTGATCCGCGGCCACACGCTCGACGAGATCGCGCGCCGCTGGCAGTTCGAGGACGTGGCGGCCGCGCTGTTCGAGGGCTTCTTCGAACGCGCGCCCGATGCCGCCAGCCTGCGCGTCGCGCTGGGGCGCGCGCGGCGCGAGGCCTTCGAGCGGCTGCAGCCCGGCGACGAGGCGCAGCTGCGCCGGCTGCCGGCGATCGAGGCGGTGCGCGCGCTGCTCGCGCGGTTGCCCGACGGCGACGACCTCGCGACCGCGCTGCGCCTGCTGGCGGGCCCGGCGGTCTACACCGGCGCCGTGATGCGCTGGCGGCTCGGCGTGCCGGCGCTCGCGCCCGACGAAGGCCTGGGCCACGCGGCCGACATGCTGCGCATGCTGCATGGCCGCGCACCCACGGCCGCGCAGGCGGCGGCGCTCGACACCTACCTCGTCACCGTCTGCGACCACGGCCTCAATGCCTCGACCTTCGCGGCGCGCGTGGTGGCCTCCACCGGCGCGGGCCTGGCCTCGGCAGTGCTCGCGGGCATCAGCGCGCTCAAGGGGCCGCTGCATGGCGGCGCGCCCGGGCCGGTGCTCGATGCGCTCGACGCCATCGGCAGCGCGGATCGCGCGCGGGCCTGGCTCGAGGCGGCCGTGGCCGAGGGCCAGCGCCTGATGGGCTTCGGCCACCGCATCTACCGCGTGCGCGATCCGCGCGCCGATGCGCTCAAGGGCGCGCTGAAGCGGCTCAGCGCCGAGGGCGGGGTCGATGCCGCGCGCTTCGCGCTGGCCGAGGCCGCGGAGCAGGCCGCGCTCGCGATCCTGCGCGAGAAGAAGCCCGACCGGCCGCTCGAGACCAACGTCGAGTTCTACACGGCGCTGCTGCTCGAGGCACTGGGCTTCGGCCGCGAGAGCTTCACCTGCGTGTTCGCGGCCGGTCGCACCGCGGGCTGGCTCGCGCATGCGCGCGAACAGGTGAAGAAGGGGCGGCTGATCCGGCCGCAGTCGGTCTACGTGGGCCCCGAACCCGCCGCGCGGGAGCCCGCACTCGCGCACTGAGCCTACACGGCGGTCCCGCCGTCCTCCGATACGCTCGTGTCGATTGCCATTTCCGCGACACGACGTACCGACCGATGACGACCGCCGACCCCGCCCATGCCCGCGCGCTGCGCCTGCCGCGCGACTTCGCGCTGATCGCGGTCGGCCTCGATGCCGTGCTGCTGGTGCTCAACCTGTCGATGCTGCTGCTGCCGACCACCGACGATGCGGCGCAGATCCGCCGCGCCTACTCGCAGGCCGGCGTGTGGATCCTGCTGGTCGCGAGCACGGCGATGTCGTGGGCCTTGATCGGCGGGCTGGCCTGGAGCCATGGCCGCCAGGCGCTCGAACGGCTCGGTGTGCCGCGGGTGGCGCTGTCGAGCGGCGCGCGGCTGCGTTTCGGCGGTGCCTGGCTGCTGGTGCTGGTGCTCAACCACCTCGCGCTCACGCCGCTGTTCTACGAGCTGCAGCTGATGTTCATGCCGGGCGGCCGCTATGCCGAGGCCATGCCGCGCCTGAGCCTGGGGCTGGCGGCGCTGCTGCAGTCGCTGGTGCAACTGGGAGTGCTCGTGCTGGGGCTGTGGCTCGCGGCCCGCTTCGCGCTGCGCCGCAGCCGTTCCGCAACGGCCGAGGCGCTCGACGCGCGCGCGCCCGATGAAGTCTCGACGGTGCCGGCCGGTGCCTCGCCGCGCGCGGCGGTGGCGCTGCTGGTGGGCGCGCTGTTCGCGTCGCTGCAGGTCTGGAGCGCGCTCGCCGTGGCGCGCTGGGCCGGTGCCTCGCAGGATGGCGGGCCCTGGGCGCTGCTGCTGACCTGGGCCCTGCCGCCGGTCGTGGTCTGCGCGCTCGCGGTCTGGGGCGGCTGGCTGGGCACGCGTCCGGGCCTGTGGCCGGTGCGCCCGTTCCGCGCGGTGTCGGCCGCGGTGCTGAGCTTCGTGCTGGTGCAGCTCGGCTGCATCGTCTTCGCGTTCCTGTGGTTCGCGCTCGCGGTGGGCACGATCAAGGCGCTGCAGGGTGTCGGCGCGATGGCCGGCTTCATGGTCGTGCTGATCGCGCTCTATGCGGCGCTCACGGTGCTGCTGGCGCGCGCCATGACACGCCGGCTGTACCGTCGCTACTTGTAGCTGCGCGCGTCCTCGATCACCTTGCCGTCGTTCGGCAGGCTGCCGGGCGCCACCAGCTCGATGGTGCCGCGCAGCTTGGTCACTTCACGCACGGCCTCGGCGATGCGCACCACCAGGCCCTCGGGCGCGCCCGCGCACTCGAGCCGGAAGTTCATCTGGTCGTCGCCCATCTCGCCCGACACGACGAGCCGTGCGCGCTGGATCTCGGGAAAGCGCCGCACGATGTCGGCCACCTGCGAGGGATGCACGAACATGCCGCGCACCTTGGTGGTCTGGTCGGCGCGGCCGAGCCAGCCCTTGATGCGCTTGTTGGTGCGGCCGGTGGGGCAGGTGCCCGCGAGCACGGCCGAGAGGTCGCCGGTGCCGAAGCGCACCAGCGGATAGTCGGGGTTGAAGGTGGTCACGACGATCTCGCCGACCTCGCCGTCGGGCACGGGGTCGCCGGTGCCGGGGCGCACGATCTCGACCAGCACGCCCTCGTCGAGCACCAGGCCTTCGCGCGCGCTGGTCTCGTAGGCGATGAGGCCGAGGTCGGCGGTGGCGTAGCACTGGGTGCCCTTCACGCCGCGCGCGGCGATCCAGTCGTGCAGGCTCGGCGGAAAGGCCTCGCCCGAGACCAGGGCCTTGGTCAGCCAGGGCAGCTTCTGGCCCTTCTCCTCGGCCTTCTCGAGCAGGATCTTGAGAAAACTCGGGGTGCCGGCATACCCTTCGGGCTTGAGGTCGACCATGGCCTCGAGCTGCTGTTCGGTCTGGCCGGTGCCGCCCGCGAACACGGTACAACCGACGGCGCGCGCGCCGCTCTCCATGATGGAGCCGGCCGGTGTCATGTGATAGCTGAAGCTGTTGTGGATCAGCTCGCCGCTGCGAAAGCCCGCGGCATGCAGCGCGCGCGCGGTGCGCCAGTAGTCGCGCGCCTCGCCCTCGGGTTCGTAGATGGTGCCGGGGCTCGCGAACACGCGCGGCATGCGGGTGCCGCGCGCAATGGCCGAGAAGCCGCCGAAGGGATCGTTCTCGCGGCCTTGCTTCTGCAGTTCGAGCAGTTCCGACTTGCGCGTGACCGGCAGCTTCGCGAGGGCCTCGCGCGTGGTGACGTCGGCGGCCTGGATGCCGTCGAGGATCTTCGAGAGGGCGGGCGCGGCGGTCTGGGCCTGGGTGATCTGTCGGGGCAGCGCGGCCAGCAGGTCGCGTTCGCGTTCGGCAGGGTCGCGGATCTCTAGTGCGTCGTAGTGGTCGGTCATGTCCGTACCCTTCATCTGTTCAGTTCGTTTTTCCGCTGGCTTGCCTTGGGGGCCTGTTCGGGGAGCCGCTGTTCGGGGCGCGTGCACAGGACAGCGGGTACTTCCCTCCGCGAATGTCCCCCGGCCTTCGGCCTCCTCCTTAATTTCGCTGCGGGAAGCACCCACTGCCCTGTGCACGGAAGCGCTCGGGTTGTGCCGGCCGATCGAGCGCAGCGCATCTGGCGCGCGCCGACGGGGTACTCCCCGCAGCGAAATAAAGGAGGAGCCGAAGGCGGGGGACATTCGCGGAGGGGAGTACCCCGTCGGCGCGCGCCCGTCCCCACACGCAAGCAGTAGGCAAACAACATCAAGCCAGCCACCTCTTGCGCCGCTTGTAGCTCTTCACATCCCGGAAGCTCTTGCGATCCGCCCCACCCACGCCGAGGTAGAACTCCTTCACGTCCTCGTTCTCGCGCAGGCTCTGCGCCGCGCCGTCCATCACGATGCGGCCGTTCTCGAGGATGTAGCCGTAGTCGGCGTAGCGCAGCGCCATGTTGGTGTTCTGCTCGGCCAGCAGGAAGGTCACGCGTTCCTTGGTGTTGAGGTCCTTCACGATCTCGAACACCTCCTCCACGATCTGCGGCGCCAGGCCCATCGAGGGCTCGTCGAGCAGCACCATCGTCGGGTTGGCCATCAGCGCGCGGCCGATCGCGCACATCTGCTGCTCGCCGCCCGAGGTGTAGGCCGCCTGCGAGGTGCGCCGCGTCTTCAGGCGCGGGAAGTAGGCATAGACCTTCTCGAGCGTCTGCTGCACCGCGGCCTTGCCGTCGGTGCGCGTGTAGGCGCCCGTCATCAGGTTCTCCTCGATGGTCAGGTGCGCGAAGCAGTGGCGGCCTTCCATCACCTGGATCAGCCCGCGCTTGACCAGCTCGGCCGGCGACAGCGCCTCGATGCGCTCGCCGCGCAATTCGATCGTGCCCTTGGTGACCGCGCCGCGCTCGCCAGCGAGCAGGTTGCTCACCGCGCGCAGCGTCGTCGTCTTGCCCGCGCCGTTGCCGCCCAGCAGCGCCACGATCCCGCCCTCGGGCACGCTCAGCGACACGCCCTTGAGCACCAGGATCACGTGGTTGTAGATGACCTCGATGCCGTTGACGTCGAGAAGGATGTTGGGTTGGCTCATGGTGTTCTTTCGGACATCCGCAAGCGCACGTGGAACGGGACGCTGCGCTTGCGGATGCCGCCTCCCGTGCAGGGGAGGCAGGCCCCCTTCCGCCTGGCGGGAGGGGGTAGGGGGAGGGTGCCGTCAGTCCCTGGCACCTGCCGGAGCGTCAGCTCTGGCAGTCGGCGGCGTCGCGACGTGTGAGCTTCTTCTCGGTCGCGTACTTGTCGGCCGCTGCCTTCGCCATCGGCTTGATGATCTGCTCGTCGGCCTGGTACCAGTCCGACATGCCGCCCCACTGCGCGCCGTCCCAGGTGTGGACGCGTGCCCAGGTCGAGCCGATGTGGTCCTGGCACGAGGTGCTCACCGGACGCATCACGCCCGAGAAGCCCAGCGCGTCGAGCTTCTTCTGGTCGAGCGCCAGGTTCTCGAAGCCCCAGCGCACCTGTTCGCCCGTCATGACCTTGCCCTTGCCGAAGCGCTCCTGCGCGCGGCGCACGGCCTCGACCGACAGCATCTGGATGATCACGCCGCGCGTGTAGAGCACCGAGCCCACCTCGTCCTTCGGACCCGTGCCCTGGCCCTTCTCGTGCACCTGCTTGAGGATGTCCTGGATCACCTTGGGCTGCGTGCCCGAGGTGTTGAGCGCCAGCGCGTTGTAGCCCTTGGCGTTCGCGCCCACGTCCTTCACGTCGGGCTCGGCGCCGGCCCACCACACGCCGTACATCTTCTCGCGCGGGTAGCCCGTGGCCACGGCCTCCTTGAGCGCGGTGGAGTTCATCACGCCCCAGCCCCACAGCAGCACGAAGTCGGGACGCTGCTGGCGCACCTGCAGCCAGGCCGACTTCTGTTCCACGCCGGGCGCGGTCACGGGGATCAGCGAGAGCTCGAAGCCGTTCTGCTTCGCGCGTTCCTGCAGCAGCGGGATCGGTTCCTTGCCGAACGGCGAGTCGTGATAGACCAGCGCGATCTTCTTGCCCTTGAGCTTGTCGAGGCCGCCTTCCTTCTTGCCGATGTGCTGGATCAGGATGTCGGCCGCGGTCCAGTAGCTGCCCATCAGCGGGAAGTTCCACTTGAACACGCCGCCGTCCTGCGAGGCCGCGAGGCCGTAGCCCAGCGTGATCAGCGGGATCTTGTCGGTCGGCACCTTGTCGGTCAGCGCGAAGGTGATGCCGGTGGCCTGCGGGTCGAACAGCGCGACGCCCGGGCGACCCTTGAGGCGCTCGTAGCATTCGACGCCCTTGTCGGTGGCGTAGCCGGTCTCGCATTCCTCGTAGGCGATCTTCACGCCGTTGATACCGCCTTGCGCGTTGACCAGCTTGATGTAGTCCTGCTTGCCGTTGGCCCAGGGCGTGCCGTTGGGCGCGTAGGGGCCGGTGCGATAGACCAGCAGCGGGAAGAACTGCTCCTTGGCCTGTGCCTGTGCGAGCGAGGGCGCCAGCGCGGTGCCGAGGGTGCCGGCCACCAGGGCGGCGGTCAGAGCGAGCGATTTCAGTTTCATGCCTGTCTCCTTTTTTGGGGGCACCGCGGTGCCGGGTTGTCAACGCCGAAAAAAACCTGGAAAGCTCAATGGGGGAAGGGCCAGAGGCGCAGCTTCTCCTTGGCCGTGGACCACAGCCGCGCGAGGCCGTGCGGCTCCACGATCAGGAAGAACACGATGAGCGCGCCGAAGATCATGTATTCGAGGTGCGAGGCCAGCGCGGTCGAGATCGAGAAGCCGAGCCAGCCCGGCAACTGGTTCAGCAGCAGCGGCAGCAGCACGATGAAGGCGGCGCCGAAGAAGCTGCCCATGATCGAGCCGAGGCCGCCGATGATCACCATGAACAGCAGCTGGAACGAACGGTCGATGCTGAAGGCCGCGGGCTCCCAGGCGCCGAGGTGCACGAAGCCCCACAGCGCGCCGGCCACGCCGACGATGAAGCTGCTGACCGCGAAGGCCGTGAGCTTGGCGTAGACCGGGCGGATGCCGATCACCGCGGCCGCCACGTCCATGTCGCGCATCGCCATCCACTCGCGGCCGATCGCGCTGCGCACCAGGTTCTTCGCGAGCAGCGCGAAGATCACCACCAGCGCGAGGCAGAACAGGTACTTCTGCACCGGCGATTCGATCGGGATGCCGAACACGTTGAGGCCCGCCACGCTGACCGAACCCGACGACGAGTTGTTGGTGAACCACTGGATGCGCAGGAAGGCCCAGTCGGTGAAGAACTGCGCCGCCAGCGTGGCGACCGCGAGGTACAGCCCCTTGATGCGCAGGCTCGGGATGCCGAACAGCACGCCGATCACCGTGGCGCACAGGCCGCCCAGCAGCAGCGAGGCGATCAGCGGCATGCCGTCGATGCGCACGTGGAAGTTGTAGGCCGCGTAGGCGCCCACCGCCATGAAGGCGCCGGTGCCCAGCGAGATCTGGCCGCAGTAGCCCACCAGCACGTTGAGTCCGATGGCCGCGAGCGACAGGATCAGGAAGGGCGTGAGGATGGCGCGCATCCAGTAGTCGGAGACGCCGAGCGGCACCGCGACGAAGGCCACCGCGAGCAGCGCGAGGATCGCCACGCGGTCCTGAACGATCGGAAAGATCTGCTGGTCGGCCCGGTAGGTCGACTTGAACTGGCCGTTTTCTCTGTAAAACATCTCTCAGACCCGATCAATGATCTTCTCGCCGAACAACCCCTGCGGCCGCACCAGCAGGAACACGAGCGCCAGCACATAGGCGAACCAGATCTCGATGCCGCCGCCGAGCATCGGCCCGAGGTAGATCTCCGAGAGCTTCTCGCCCACGCCGATCAGGAGGCCGCCGATGATCGCGCCGGGGATCGAGGTCAGGCCGCCGAGGATCACCACCGGCAGCGCCTTGAGCGCCACCAGCGAGAGCGAGAACTGCACGCCGAGCTTGGAGCCCCAGATGATCCCGGCCACCAGCGCCGAGAAGCCAGCCACCGACCACACGATCACCCAGATGCGGTTGAGCGGGATGCCGATCGACTGCGCCGCCTGGTGGTCGTCGGCCACGGCGCGCAGCGCGCGGCCGGTGGCGGTCTTCTGGAAGAAGATCGCGAGCACCACCACCAGCGCCGCCGCCACCAGCGCCGCGATCAGGTCCTCCTGGCTCAGCAGCAGGCCGCCCTGGAAGGTGCTCTCGAGCACCATCAGCGGTTCCTTCGGCATGCCCACGTCGATCTTGTAGATGTCGTTGCCGAACAGCGTCTGGCCCAGGCCGTCGAGGAAGTAGGCGATGCCCAGCGTGGCCATCAAGAGCGTGATGCCTTCCTGGTTCACGAGCTTGCTGAGCGCGAGGCGCTCGATCAGCCAGGCCACCACCACCATGACCGCCATCGCGGCGACGAAGGCCAGGATGTTCGCGAGGATCAGGCTCTGGAAGCCCAGCAACCGCGGGATCCATTCGGCGAAGCGCGCCATCGCGAGCGCCGCGAACAGCACCATCGCGCCCTGCGCGAAATTGAACACGCCCGAGGCCTTGTAGATCAGCACGAAGCCGATCGCTATCAGCGAATAGAGCATGCCGACCATCAGGCCGCCGAAGAGGGTTTCTAGGAAAAAGCCCATTCAAGCCTCCCGTAGGGCCGCCCCAAGGGAGGCTTGCGCCCCCTTGGGGGGCAGTGAATACACAAAGTGATGAGCGTGGGGGCACATATCAGTGCTCCACGCCCAGGTACGCCCGGATCACGTCTTCGTTGTTGCGCACTTCGTCGGGCGTGCCGTCGCCGATCTTCTTGCCGTAGTCGAGCACCACCACGCGGTCGGAGATGTCCATCACCACGCCCATGTCGTGCTCGATCAGCACGATGGTGGTGCCGAACTCGTCGTTCACGTCGAGGATGAAGCGGCTCATGTCCTGCTTCTCCTCCACGTTCATGCCGGCCATCGGTTCGTCGAGCAGCAGCACCTGCGGCTCCATCGCGAGCGCGCGGCCCAGGTCCACGCGCTTCTGCAGGCCGTAGGGCAGGCGGCCCACCGGCGTCTTGCGGTGCGCCTGGATCTCGAGGAAGTCGACGATGTGCTCGACGAACTCGCGCTGCTTGAGTTCCTCGCGCTCGGCCGGGCCCCAGCGCAGCGCCTGCGCGAGCAGGCCGCTCTTCATCTTGAGGTTGCGCCCCGTCATGATGTTGTCGAGCACGCTCATGCCCTTGAACAGCGCCAGGTTCTGGAAGGTGCGCGCCACGCCCATCTCGGCCACCTGGCGCGAGTTCATGTGCTTGAAGGTCTGGCCGCGGAAAGTGATCGAGCCCTGCTGCGGCCAGTACACGCCGTTGATGCAGTTGAGCATCGAGCTCTTGCCCGCGCCGTTGGGCCCGATGATGGCCCGCACCTCGTGCTCGCGCACGTTGAAGCTGATGTCCGTCAGCGCCTTCACGCCGCCGAAGCTCAGGGAGATGTTCTGCACGTCCAGGATGACGTCGCCGGTTTTTCTTGCCATGTCAGGCCGCCTTTGCCATGCCGGCGAAGCGCTTCGCCTCGACGATCTTCAGGGTCGCGCTCACGGTGCCCGTGCGGCCGTCCTCGAACTTCACCTGGGTCTCGATGAACTGCTCGGTCTTGCCGGCGTACAGCGCCTCGACCAGCACCGCGTATTTCTCGGCGATGAAGCCGCGGCGCACCTTGCGCGTGCGGGTCAGTTCGTCGTCGTCGGGATCGAGCTCCTTGTGCAGCACGAGGAAGCGCGCGATCTGCGTCTCGCCCATGCCGGCCTCGGCCGCCAGGTCGGCATTGACCTTGCCGAGGCACTCGGCGATCAGCGCCAGCACCTCGGGCTTGCCGGCCAGGTCGACGTAGCCGCCGTAGGCCAGGCCGCGGCGCTCGGCCCAGTTGCCCACGGCCTCGAAGTCGATGTTGATGAAGGCGCAGACTTCCTCGCGCGCATGGCCGAAGCACACGGCTTCCTTGATCTGCGGGAAGAACTTGAGCTTGTTCTCGATGTAGTTGGGCGCGAACATCGCGCCGCCCGCGAGCCGGCCCACGTCCTTCGCGCGGTCGATGATGCGCAGGTGGCCCTCGCTGTCGAGCACGCCGGCGTCGCCGGTGTGGAAGTAGCCGTTGGCATCGAGCACCTCGGCCGTGGCGTCGGGGCGCTTGTAGTACTCCTTGAGCACCGAGACGCCGCGCACCAGCACCTCGCCGTCGTCGGCGATCTTGAGTTCGATGCCCGGCGCGGCCGTGCCCACGGTCTGCAGCTTGACCTTGCCGTCCTGCTGCAGGCAGACGTAGGCGCAGGTCTCGGTCTGCCCGTAGAACTGCTTGAGGTTGACGCCGATCGAGCGGTAGAAGCGGAACAGGTCGGGCCCGATCGCCGCGCCCGCGGTGTAGGCCACGCGGATGCGGCTCATGCCCAGCACGTTGCGCAGCGGGCCGTAGACCAGCAGGTTGCCCAGGCCGTACAGCAGCCGGTCGCCGGCGCCCACGGGCTGGCCGTTGAGGATGTCGGCGCCCACGCGCTGCGCGAGCGCCATGAACTTCGCATAGAGCCAGCGCTTCGGAGCGGCCGCGTCCTCCATGCGGATCGACACCGCGGTGAGCAGGCCCTCGAAGGTGCGCGGCGGGCCGAAGTAGTAGCTCGGGCCGATCTCGCGCATGTCGTTCATCACCGTGGCGGCCGACTCGGGGCAGTTGAGCGTGAAGCCGCCCACCAGCCACTGCGCCACCGAGAACAGGTGGTCGCCGACCCAGGCCATCGGCAGGTAGCTCATGATGTTGTCGCCGGGGCCGAGCCGGTCGGTCTCGACGCCGCCGCGGCCCGCCGCGATGAAGCTCGCATGCGTCTGGCACACGCCCTTGGGGCGGCCGGTGGTGCCCGAGGTGTAGAGGATCACGCCCACGTCGGTGGCCTCGCCGCTGGCGACCGCGGCGTCGAACACGCCGGGGTGCGCCTGGTCGTAGGCGCGGCCGAGCTCGCGCAGGCGGTCGTAGCCGATCAGCCCGGGCTGGTCGTAGTGGCGCAGGCCCTTCGGGTCGTCGTAGATGATGTGGCGGATGCCCTGGCGGCCCTCGCCGCGCGCCACGCGCTCGGCCTGCAGGTCGCGGCACTCGAGCAGTTTGTCGACCTGCTCCTGGTCCTCGACCACCACGAAGTCGATGGCCGCGTCGTCGAGCATGAACACCATCTCGTTGGCCACCGCGTCCTGGTACAGCGGCACCGGCACGCCGCGCAGGCTCTGCGCCGCGACCACCGCCATGTACAGGTGCGGGCGGTTGGCGCCGACGATCGCGAGGTTGTCGAAGGACTGGAAGCCCAGGCTCGCGAGGCCGCACGCGATCTCGCGCACTTCCTGCGCCACGGCGCGCCAGGTCCAGGTCTGCCAGATGCCGAGGTCCTTCTCCCGCACCGCGGGCGACTCGGGCTGCGCTTGCGCATGCGCAAGCAGCAGGCGGGGAAAGGTGAGGGCGTTTGTTTGCACGGTGCGCGGATCGTAGGGCCGCACTTTGACGTCCAGTTGTCGTTCCAACGACAATCCTAGGGACACTACTCCCCGGAGTTTCCCGATGCCGACCGGCAGCCCCTCGCTCAACCTCCCCCTCGCCGCGGGCAGTTCGATCAAGGACCGCGTGCGTCCGCCCAATGCCGCCGAGCTCGACGGCATCCCCTGGCTGCTCACGCTCACCGCGCCCGAGCGCCGCCGTGCCGAGGCCGCGCTGGTGGTCGGCGAGGCCGAGGTCGGCGACCTCGTGTGCCGCGTGGGGCGTTCGCCCACCTACTGGTTCGGCGTGGTCGAGGGCCTGCTCAAGATGAGCAACGACAACGCCGACGGCGGCTCGGTCACCTACACCGGCGTGCCGCCCGGCGGCTGGTTCGGCGAGGGCACGGTGATGAAGCGCGAGCCCTACCGCTACAACATCCAGGCGCTGCGGCGCAGCCTCGTCGCGGGCCTGCCGATCGAGAGCTTCCACTGGCTGCTCGACCATTCGATCGGCTTCAACCGCTTCGTGATGAACCAGCTCAACGAGCGCCTGGGCCAGTTCATCGCCGCGCTCGAGATCGACCGCCTCAACAACCCCGACGCGCGCGTGGCGCGCAACCTGGTCTCGCTGTTCAACCCCGTGCTCTATCCGGGCGTGGGCGAGGTCCTGCGCATCACGCAGCAGGAACTCGCCTACCTCGTGGGCCTGTCGCGCCAGCGCGTGAACGAGGCGCTCAACGGGCTGTCGGCGCAGGGCCTGATCCGCGTCGAGTACGGCGGCCTGCGCGTGCTCGACCTGCCGGGCCTGCGCGCGACGGCGATGACGAACCGCAAGACCTCCTCCACAGACACCGGCCACGGAAAGAAATCATGAGCCTGCAAGACCAACTCCAGATCGTTCCCGCCGATGCCGACGTGGCCGGCTTCGTGCCACCGCCGCCGCCCGCGCCCAAGGCGGCGGAGCCGGGGCCCACGCCCGAGCAGCTGGCCGAGCGCAATGCCGCGATGAGCGAGCGGCTCGAGGCGATGGACGAACTGCTCGCCAAGCCGCTCAAGGACATCCTCGCCGAGCACGAGAAGGCCGGCGAGTCCGCGCTCGCGTGGGACCGCTTCGGCGCGATGTGGATGCTGTCGCAGCGCGCGATGCGGCGCGTGGCGCTGGACCTGGGCGCGCAGCTCGGCGTGAGCGAACAGGAGATCGTGGCGCGCGCGCTCGCGCATGCGAACGCGGTGCTCAACGGCGCGGACGAGAACGACCTGGGCGGCACGATCGCGCCCGCGCAGCTGGGGCACATCGCGCGACACCGCAACTTCCTGCGCGGGCAGTTCCGCGGCGGCTGAACGCGTGGGAAGCGGCTAGCGCTCGAGCGCCATCTGCTTGAGCTTGTTGTAGAGCGTCGAGCGGCTGATGCCGAGCAGGCGGGCCGCGAGCAGCTTGTTGCCCTTGGTCTCCTGCAGCGCGTTCAGCAGGGCCTTCTGTTCGGTCTCGTTCACGGCGGCATGCAGGTCGTGGCGCGCCGCGGCCACCGATGCCGTGGATGCAACTACCGCGGCCGGCCGCGCGCCGTCGTTGAGCAGCATGTGCTCGGCGCGCAGCTCCGAGGCATCGCCGGACACTACGCAGGCGCGCTCGAGCACGTTGCGCAGCTCGCGCACGTTGCCGGGCCAGCCGAACGTCGCGAGCAGCGCCAGCGCGTCGGGCGCGATGTCCTTCTCGCGCATGCCGAGCGTGGCGCAGAGTTCGGCCAGCAACAGGTCGACCAGCTCGGGCAGGTCCTCGAGCCGCTCGCGCAGCGGCGGGATCTGGATCGGCACCACGCTCAGGCGGTAGTAGAGGTCGGCGCGGAACTGGCCGGTCTCGACCAGCTGCCGGAGGTCGCGGCTGGTGGCCGCGATCACGCGCAGGTCGAGCGGGATCACGGTGTTGCCGCCGATCGGCTCTATCTCGCGCTCCTGCAGCGCGCGCAGCAGCTTGACCTGGATGCGCATCGGCATGTCGCCGATCTCGTCGAGGAACAAGGTGCCCTTGTCGGCCAGCATCATCTTGCCGGTGCGGCCCTTGGGATGGGCGCCGGTGTAGGCGCCCGGCGCCGAGCCGAAGAACTCGGCTTCCATCAGCTCCTCGGGAATGGCCGCCACGTTGACGCCGATGAAGTTCTGCCGCGCGCGCCGCGAGGCCGCGTGGATGCCCTGTGCGACCAGCTCCTTGCCCGTGCCGGTCTCGCCGAGCAGCAGCACCGTCGAGTCGGTGGCCGCGACCTGCCGCGCGCTGCGCCGCACCTGCGCGGCCTGCGGGCTCGAGCCGACGAAGTGGCTGAACTCGTACTTCGTGCGGCGCAGCTGGTTGAGCTTCGAGCGCGTGCGCTCGAGCTCGCTCTGCAGCTGCTGGATGCGCGCGAGCATCGGCCGCAGCGGATCGATCTCGTCGAACAGCACGAAGCAGAAGCCGCCGATGACTTCCTGCGCGTCGTTCTTGATCGGGAAGCGCGACACCACGGCCCAGCGGTTGTTGACCTCGATCACGTCGAACGGAATCGAGCGGCCGGTCTCGACCACCTCGGGCATGCGGGTCGTCGGCACCACCGTCGAGATGTGCTGGCCGACCACCGGGCGGTCGGGCTCCAGGCCGATGAAGGTGAGGTAGCGCGCATTGGCCCAGATGACCTTGCTGTCGCGGTCGATCACGAAGGCGCCCTCGGCGAGCTGGCCGAACAGCTCGAAGAAGGACTGCAGGGCCTGGCCCCGGATGCTCGCCAGGTCGAAGGCCTGGTCTCCCTTGATCTGCAGCATGGCTGACTCCCTTGGTTCGCGGTGGCGCGCGCAGGGTCGTGACTGTAGTCGGTTCGAATCGATGTCCAGTTGTTGGACGTCGTGTGTAGTGGCCTGGACAGTATTGGACATCGCTTGCACAGCGTCGCGTGCGCTCGCGGCATTCGGGTTTACGCGGAGCGCCCGAATGAGAAAAGCGCGCGCCGCCACGGCCGAGATCGACGGGCACGCTTTCTGCAAAACCAGCGCCAAGGGCCGAGCGATTTCGGCGCCACAAGATGCTGGAGACAAGTTGCATGAACGAGATCAATCGACGCGTGGCCGTGGTGGGAGCGGGCCTCATGGGCGTGGGCATCGCGAGCTGCCTGGCACTCGCCGATGAAGCGGTCGACGTGTTCGATCTCAGCGAAGCGCGGCGCGATGAGCTGCCCGCGCTGGCGGAAAAAATCTTCGAGGAATTGATGGCCGCGGGCCGCATCGTTGAGGCCGAGCGCGACGCGGCCCGTGCGCGGATTCGCGTCGTGGCCGAACTCGCGGCGCTGGCCGATGCATCGCTCGTGTTCGAGGCCGTGGTCGAGCGGCTCGAGGTCAAGCATGCGCTCTATGCCGAGCTCGAGGCCGTGCTGCCCTCCTATGCCTTGATCGCGAGCAACACCAGCGGCTTCATGCCGGATGTGCTGTGCGAGCGCATGGCGCATCCCGAGCGCTTCCTCGTCGCGCACTTCTGGAATCCGCCGCATGTCATCCCGTTCGTCGAACTCGTTCCGGCGCGAGCCACCGTGCCCGAGGCCTGCGCGGCCCTTCGCGGCCGGCTCGAAAGCGCGGGCTTCGAGGCGGTGCTGCTGAGCAAGGCGGCGCCCGGCTTCGTCGGCAACCGGATCCAGTTCGCGGTACTGCGCGAAGCGCTCCACCTGGTGCAAAGCGGCGTGGCCGACGCGGCCACCGTCGATGCGGTCGTGCGCGCCTGCATCGGCAAGCGCTATGCGTCCTTCGGTCCGCTCGAGACGGCCGATCTCGGCGGCCTCCACACCTTCCTCGACATCGGCGGCCACCTGATGCCGCAGCTCGAGAAGAACGAATCGGTGCTGCAACTGCTGCAGTCCCTGGTGGCGGCCGGCCGATGCGGCGCGACCACCGGTCACGGCTTCTACGAATGGACGGACGCGCGCTGGCAGTCGGTGCGCGAACGCCGGCAGCGCATGTTGGCGCGGTAGCGCCCACCGTATGGATCGGCGCCCGTCGCCGTGAATCCCGCAGGCCATGCACGCATGGCGATTTCTCGACTCCACCACAAAGAGAGACAAGCATGAACAGAAGCATCGAGTTTTCATTGCAACGCCGCGCGACGAGCGCCGTGCCACGCATCTCCTTCGCCGCGACGCTCGCCGCCGCGGCCTTGCTGGGCGCCTGCGGTGGGAGCGGCGATGGCGTGGCCTTCGTCCCGCAGGCGGCGGTGCCAACGCCTGCGCCAGCACCGGCCCCGGCACCCGCGCCGGCCGCGGCGACGCCGCTGAACTGCGAGCAGATGGCGACGCTCTCCGTTCCCGCCTCGGCGATCGCGCTCGCCACCGGCGGCGCCAGGGTGACGGCGGCCACGCTGGTGCCCGCGGGCGGCAAGGCGCCGAAGAGCTACGGCGAGCATTGCAAGCTCAGCGCCGAGATCGCGCCGGTCGATCCCGCCGCGCCGCCGATCAAGCTGACGCTGCTGCTGCCCACCGAGTGGAACCGCAAGGCCATGATGTACGGCGGTGGCGGCTACGACGGCAGCATTCCCGCTGTCGCCGGCAACGTGCCTGCCGGTCCCGTCGACGCACTCGATCCGATCGGGCGCGGCTATGCGGTGTTCGCAAGCGACTCGGGCCACGATGCGAACACGGACGCCAAGAACCCCGGGGCCTTCGCACTCAACACGGAAGCGCTGCGCAATTTCTCGTTCGAAGCGCTGAAGAAGACGCGCGACGCGGCCGTGTTCCTGATCGAGCAGCGCTATGCCCAGCGTCCGCAACGCAGCTACTTCGCGGGTGGCTCGTCGGGCGGCCGCGAGGCGCTCGCGGTGGTGCAGAAATGGCCGACCGATTTCAACGGCGCCATCGTGCTCTACCCGGCCTTCAACGCGGCCAGCCTCGACCTGCAGTTCGGCCGCATCACGCGCGCGCTGGCCCAACCCGGTGCCTACCCCAGCCTCGCGAAGCGCGGTGCGCTGTTCGATGCGGCGATGCAGGCCTGCGATGCCATCGACGGCGTGAAGGACGGAGTGATCGGCAACCAGAACGCCTGCAACCAGCGCTTCGATCCCGTGACCGCGCTGCTCGACGGACGACCGCTGCGCTGCCCGGGCGGCGCCGACACCGCGGACGACTGCCTGTCGGATGCGCAGATCGCCGCCTTCAAGGTGATCGACACGCCGGCCGTCTTCAACTATCCGCTCGGCAGCGGAGAGAACCAGTATCCGGGCTTCAATGCCTGGGGCGCCGAGTTCGGTCGATCCGGCATCGGCCAGACGACCGTCGCCTACCTGGGTCTGGGAGCGCAGCCGCCCGCCTCGCCGATGCCCGCGTTCGCGCCTTTCCACTCGAACTTCTGGGACCAGTGGGTGCGCTTCTTCGTGACGAAGAACCCCGCCTTCGATTCGCTGACGCTCGACCCCGAGAATCCCGGCCCCTGGCAGGCACGCATCGCCGAGCTCACGGGGCTGCAGGACATCAACCAAGCCGACCTGTCGGCGTTCGCCGCAAACGGCGGCAAGCTGCTGATGGCGCATGGCACCGCCGATCAACTGGTCAGCACGCGCGCCACCGACCAGTACTTCAACCGGGTGCGCGCCACCATGGGTGCGGAGCGCGTGAAGGGCTTCATGCGCTACTACCAGATCCCGGGCTACGCGCATGCCGTCGGCACGGTGTTCAACGCCAGCTGGGATTCGCTGAGCGCGCTCGAGAACTGGGTCGAGAAGGACGCGGCACCGACCGCGCCGATCGTGGCCGACACCGCGGGCGTGCCGGGCCGCACCCGGCCGCTTTGCGACTACCCGGCCTGGCCCAAGTACAAGGGCAGCGGCGATGTCGACGTGGCTGCGAGCTTCTCGTGCGTCAACGAATGAACGGGGCGCGCATGAACCAGACCACGCCGCGCGAAGAGGTCCGTCGATGAGCGGCTGCATTCTCGAGACACGCCAGCTCACCAAGGAATTCAAGGGCTTCACCGCGGTCAGCAAGGTCGACCTCTCGGTCGTGCGCGGTTCGATCCACGCGCTCATCGGACCCAACGGCGCGGGCAAGACGACCTGCTTCAACCTGCTCACGAAGTTCCTCGAACCCACCAGCGGCACGATCCTCTTCAACGGCCAGGACATCACGGGCGAGCGCCCCGCGCAGATCGCGCGGCGCGGCATCATCCGCTCGTTCCAGATCTCGGCCGTGTTCCCGCACCTCACGCTGCTCGAGAACGTGCGCCTGGGGCTGCAGCGCAGGCTCGGCACCTCGTACCACTTCTGGAAGAGCGAGAAGTCGCTCGAGCCGCTCAACGCCCGGGCGCGCGAGCTGCTCGCGGAGGTGGGGCTGGAAGATCTCGCGGAAGAGCAGACCGTGAACCTGCCTTACGGCCGCAAGCGCGCGCTCGAGATCGCGACCACGCTCGCGATGGAGCCCGAGCTGATGCTGCTGGACGAGCCCACGCAGGGCATGGGCCATGAGGACGTGCACCGCGTGGCCGAGCTGATCAAGCGCGTGTCGGCGGGCCGCACCATCCTGATGGTCGAACACAACATGAGCGTGGTCTCGACCATCGCCGACACCATCACCGTGCTGCAGCGTGGCGCGGTGCTGGCCGAAGGGCCCTACGCGGAAGTCTCGAAGAACCCGCAGGTCATGGAGGCCTACATGGGCACCACGGACGGCCAACTGCAAGGGGCCCACTGATGACCGCCGCATTGGAAATCAAGGGCCTGCAAGCCTGGTACGGCGAATCGCATGTGCTGCACGGCGTCGACATGGTCGTGCAGCCGGGCGAGGTCGTGACCTTGCTGGGCCGCAACGGCGCGGGCCGCACCACCACGCTGCGCGCAATCATGGGCCTGACCGGCGCGCGCAAGGGCAGCATCGAGGTCAACGGCAAGGAAACGATCGCGATGCCCACGCACCGCATCGCGCACCTGGGCATCGGCTATTGCCCCGAGGAGCGGGGCATCTTCGCGAGCCTGTCGTGCGAGGAGAACCTGATGCTGCCACCGGAGCTGAAAGGCGCGGGGCAGGGCATGTCGGTCGACGAGATCTACGCGATGTTCCCGAACCTGGCGGAGCGCCGCCACAGCCAGGGCACGCGGCTGTCGGGCGGCGAGCAGCAGATGCTGGCGGTGGCGCGCATCCTGCGCACGGGCGCCAAGCTGCTGTTGCTCGACGAGATCTCCGAAGGCCTGGCGCCGGTGATCGTGCAGGCGCTGGCTCGCATGATCACCACGCTGCGCTCCAAGGGCTACACCATCGTGATGGTGGAGCAGAACTTCCGCTTCGCGGCGCCGCTGGCCGATCGCTTCTACGTGATGGAGCATGGCCGCATCGCCCTGGAATTCGGCGCGGCGGAACTCGAAGCCAGGATGCCTGTGCTCAACGAATTGCTGGGAGTCTGAGGCGATGACGACTGTCTTTGGTTTTCCCGTGCAGGCCCTGCTGAGCCAACTGCTGCTGGGCCTGGTCAACGGGTCGTTCTATGCGATCCTGAGCCTCGGGCTCGCCGTGATCTTCGGGCTGCTCAACGTCATCAACTTCGCTCACGGCGCGCTGTTCATGGTGGGCGCGGTGTTCAGCTGGATGGCGATGAGCTACCTCGGCATCGGCTACTGGGCGATGCTCGCCCTGGCGCCGCTGGTCGTCGGCCTGCTCGGCGTGCTGATCGAGCGGCTGTTCCTGCGCTGGATCTACAAGCTCGATCACCTCTACGGCCTGTTGCTCACGCTGGGCCTCACGCTGCTGATCGAAGGCGCGTTCCGCTCGGTCTACGGCGTCTCGGGCCTGAGCTACGACACGCCCGCGGCACTGGCCAGCGCCAGCGACCTGGGCTTCATGGTGCTGCCCAACTACCGCGCCTGGGTCGTCGTGGCGTCGCTCGCCGTGTGCTTCGCCACCTGGTATGCGATCGAGAAGACGCGGCTTGGCGCCTACCTGAGAGCGGGCACCGAGAACCCGCGGCTGGTGGAGGCCTTCGGCGTCAACGTGCCGCTGATGATCACGCTGACCTATGCCTTCGGCTGCGGCCTCGCCGCCTTCGCCGGCGTGCTGGCCGCACCGGTGATGCAGGTCTCGCCGCTGATGGGCCAGAACCTGATCATCGTGGTGTTCGCCGTCGTCGTGATCGGCGGCATGGGCTCGATCATGGGCGCCATCCTCACCGGCCTGGGCCTGGGCGTGATCGAAGGCCTCACCAAGGTGTTCTATCCGGAGGCCTCGTCCTCGGTCGTGTTCGTGATCATGGTCATCGTGCTGCTGGTGCGTCCGGCCGGCCTGTTCGGCAAAGAAAAGTGAGTCCGCGGTCATGAAGAAACTCTCCCTCGTCCTCTATCCGCTGCTGCTCGCCGGGCTGCTGCTCGCGCCCTTCCTCGGCGCCTATCCGGTGTTCGTGATGAAGCTGCTGTGCTTCGCGCTGTTCGCGGCCGCCTTCAACCTGCTGCTGGGTTTCGCCGGCCTGCTGTCCTTCGGGCACGCGGCGTTCCTCGGCTGCTCGGCCTACGTCGCGGGCCAGGCCATGAAGGCCTGGGGCCTGACGCCCGAGCTCGGCCTGGTCGCGGGCACGCTCACCGGGGCCTTGCTCGGCTGGGTCTTCGGTTCGCTGGCGATCCGCCGCCAGGGCATCTACTTCGCGATGATCACGCTGGCGCTCGCGCAGATGATGTTCTTCGTCGCGCTGCAGGCGAGGTTCACCGGCGGCGAGGACGGCCTGCAGGGCGTGCCGCGCGGCAAGCTGTTCGGGCTCGTCGACCTCAGCGACGACCTCACGATGTACTACGTCGCGCTCGCCGTGTGCGTGCTGGCCTTCCTGCTGATCGTGCGCACCGTGCATTCGCCGTTCGGGCAGGTGCTCAAGGGCATCAAGGAGAACGAGCCGCGCGCGCTCTCGCTGGGCTACGACGTCAGCCGCTTCAAGCTGCTGGCCTTCGTGATCTCGGCGGCGCTGTCGGGCCTCGCGGGTTCGCTCAAGACCTTGGTGCTGGGCTTCGCCACCTTGTCCGACGTGCACTGGACCGCGTCGGGCCAGGTCGTGCTGATGACGCTGGTGGGCGGCCTGGGCACCCTGTCGGGCCCGCTGGTGGGATCGGCCGTGGTCGTGCTGCTGGAGAACAAGCTCGGCGAGTTCGGCAGCCTGCTCGCGCGCATCACGAGCATCGAGTGGTTCAACACGCTGGGCGAGTCGGTGACCATGGTCACGGGGCTGATCTTCGTGGTGTGCGTGCTGGCCTTCCGCAAGGGGATCATGGGCGAGGTGGTGGCGTTCATGGCGCGGCGCCGTCTGTAGCGCGCCCGGTTTCGTTCCGGTGGCGCGGGGCCCTGGGTCCAGCGCGATGCGTGACCTGGCCACTTCGTACCCCGGTGCGCGAAGGAATTTGTAAACCTTCTTGCTAAGAACCAGAAGGCTTTGAGATACTGTTTATCCATACAGTATCAGGAGCCGCGATGGCCATCTCCCTGTCATGGGCGGGTGGTGTCCACACGCCCCTGGCCTCTCAACCCGGCGCTTCACGGGTCGGTGCGCATCGACGGCCGATGGTCCTTCCACCTGACGTGGAATCCGCGGTCTGGCGTGGTGATTCGCTGGGCACGCGCGTGACTTCGACGGTCAGCAGCGGCTTCCTGGTCCTCGACGCCGAGCTTCCGGGTGGCGGCTGGCCCTGCCGATCGCTGACCGAAGTCCTGCAAGTGCAACCCACGGTCCTGGAGTGGCGTCTCCTGGCACCGGCCATGCGCGCGTTGGTCGAGCAGGACAGGCAGATCGTCGTCGTCGGGCCGCCGAAGGCGCCCCATCTGCCCGGCCTTCGTCAACTGGGAGTCGACGAGCGCCGGCTGGTCTGGGTCGACGTGCAGAAGCCGGTCGAACGCCTGTGGGCGACCGAGCAGCTGATCAAGTCCAATGCCGCGGGCATGCTCGTGAGCTGGCTGCCGCAGGCGCGCCAGGAGCAAATTCGGCGGCTCCAGGTGTGTGCCCAGAGTTGCGACGGCCCTGTCATCCTCTGGCGTCCTGCCGCGGCGGCCGACGAAGCCTCGGCCGCGCCTTTGCGGCTGCGGGCGCGCTTCGGCGTCGATTGGGAACTGCGCATCCATCTGCTCAAGCGAAAGGGGCCGCCTCACGAGGGCGAACTCGCACTGCCGTCGGTTCCAGGCGGCCTGCAGGACATCCTCACGCCGCGCCTGAGTCACCCGAGCCGCCTGATCGCGGCCCGTCATTCCCGAGACCTTCCCCATGCTGTGGGCAGCCCTTCTTCCCGACAGCCTGCCGGACGCGCCCCAGCCTCGCACTGAGATGCTCGCGGGTCTGGCGACGTGGTGCCTGCAATTCACGCCACGCGTTGCCGTCCTCGAGGCGCTTCTGGAATGCCCGGCGGTGGTCATGGAGCTCGAACAGAGCCTGCGTCTGTTCGGTGGCAAGCGCCGGCTGGTCGAGCGGGTGCGAGAGGAGTGCATCGACCTCGGCGTGCGACAACTGGCGTGGGCCCCCACGAGCCTGGCCGCACTCGCCGTGGCCAGGGCAGGCCTGTCCAACGGATTCGCCAGGCCGCTCGCGCAACTCCTCGATGCGTTGCCACTCGAGAACTTGACGCAGGTCGCGGCCCATGGGCCAACGCTGGCGCGGCTGGGGTGCCGGACCCTGGGGCAGGTGCGTGCGCTGCCGCGCGGCGGGCTGAGCCGGCGTTTCGATGCACAGCTGTTGTCGGCGCTCGACCAGGCCTATGGCTTGCGGCCCGAAATCCATGCATGGGCGCAGCTGCCCGAAACCTTCCTGGCGAAGCTCGAGCTGATGGCACGCGTCGAGCATGCGCCGGCACTTCTCTTCGGTGCGCGTCGCCTCATGCTGCAGATGGCTGGCTGGCTCATGGCGCGCCGATCGGGCGTGACCGCCTTCACCCTGCGCTGGTGCCACGACGCGATGCGCGCCAGGAGCGCGGGCGATGGCGGCGAGCTCACGGTGCGCACGGCACAGGCCACGCGCGACACCGAGCACCTGATGCGCTTGCTGGCCGAGCATCTGGCGAAGGTGGAACTGCTGGCGCCCGTGGGCGACCTCGCGTTGGCCGCCACGGAGGTCCAGCCGCTGGAGGAAAGGAGCTTGTCGATGCTGCCCGAGGCAAGGCAATCGGGAGAGAGCCTGGCACTGGTGCTCGAGCGCATCGCGGCGCGGCTGGGGCCGGACCACGTGTTGCGTCCGGTCCTCCTCGAAGACCATCGCATGGAATGGATGTGCCGCTGGCGCCCGGCGCCCGAGCCGGCACCACGCGCCAGATGCCGGCCCCTCGAGGTGCCTCAGCCGACTTTCATCCTGCCGAAGCCGCTGCGCCTGGCCACCGAGAACAACCGGCCGATCTACCAGGGCGTGCTCCAGCTGCTTGCCGGCCCGCATCGCGTCGAGGGAGGATGGTGGGATCGGACTTCGACCGGGGCGCACGCCGATGAGGACGAGAAAGGCGATCGAAGGCCGCCGCACGAAGCGAAGGCTCCGCAGGAGAGCACGCGTCATGTCGCCCGTGACTACTGGGTGGCCGTGAGCGAGCACGCCGGTGTGCTGTGGATCTTCCAGATGCGCCTGGCCGGGGAAGAGACCGGCTGGTTCCTGCATGGCACGTTTGCGTGAGGACGCGCCATGCAGCTGCCCGAATACGCCGAGCTCAAATGCGTGAGCAACTTCAGCTTTCTGCGCGGCGCCAGCCAGCCCGAAGAACTCGTCGAGCGCGCGAAGCAACTGGGCTACGCTGCGCTGGCCATCACCGACGAGTGCAGCCTGGCCGGCGTGGTGCGCGCGCATGTGGCGGCCAAGGAGCACGCGCTGCGGTTGCTGATCGGCAGCCAGTTCCTGGTGGAGCCGGAGCCGCTCGATCCGAATGCCATCCCCTTCACGCTGACCGTGCTGGCCTGCCACCTGGAGGGCTACGGCAATCTCTCCCAATTCATCACCAAGCTGCGCCGCGCGTCCGAAAAAGGCGCCTATCGGCTGCCCATCGCCGAGATCCAGGGCTCGGAACTCGAAGACTGCGTGGTGCTGGCTTCGCCCCGGCGCATGGCAACGCCGGCGCAGCTGCAGTGGCTCGGAGGCTGGCTGCTGCGCCAGTTCCTGGGGCGCTGCTGGTTGGCGGTGGAAAAACTGCGGCTGCTCGACGACGAGATGTGGCTGTACCGGCTAGGCCAGGTGGGCAAGGACATGGAGATTCCTCTCGTCGCGGCGGGCGATGTCCACTTCCATGTGCGATCGCGCAAGCCCTTGCAGGACGTGATGACGGCCACACGCCTGCGCAAGCCGCTGACGGAATGCGGACTCGATCTGCAGCCCAATGCGGAGCGACATCTGCGCACCCGGCTGCGGCTTGCGCAAACCTACGGCGCCGAGCTGCTCGCGCAGACGCTCGAGGTGGTCGAACGCTGCAGTTTCAGCCTTGACGAGTTGCGCTATCAGTATCCCGACGAGGTTGTGCCCGAAGGCGCAACGCCGGCAAGCCATCTGCGCCGGATCACCTACGAAGGAGCGGGGCGCCGCTGGCCCGACGGCATTCCAGCCAGGATCCAGACGCAGATCGAGCACGAGCTTGCGCTGATCGCCGACCTGCGCTACGAACACTACTTCCTCACGGTGGCCGACATCGTGGCCTTCGCGCGCTCCCGACACATCCTCTGCCAAGGACGCGGCAGCGCCGCCAACAGCGTTGTCTGCTACTGCACGGGTGTCACGGAAGTCGACCCTGGTCGCATGAGCGTTCTCTTCGAGCGCTTCATCTCCAGGCAGCGCAACGAGCCACCGGACATCGATGTCGACTTCGAGCACGAGCGGCGAGAAGAGGTCTTGCAGTATCTGTACGCCAAGTACGGACGCGAGCGCGCCGCCATCACGGGCGTGGTGATCAGCTACAGGCCGAAGAGCGCGATCCGCGATGTGGGCAAGGCGCTGGGCATGTCGCTCGAGATCGTCGACGCGCTCGCCAAGGGACACCAGTGGTGGGATGGCGGCGAGGTTCGCCCGGAGCGTTTGCAGGAGATCGGCCTGTCGATGGAGTCATTGCAGGTTCGACAGCTGATGCACCTGACCGCGCAGCTGATCGGATTCCCTCGGCACCTGAGCCAGCACACCGGCGGTTTCGTGCTCACCAAGGGACTGTTGTGTCGCATGGTGCCCATCGAGAACGCATCGATGCCCCATCGCACCGTGATCGAGTGGGACAAGGACGACCTCGATGCGCTCGGCCTGCTGAAGGTGGATTGCCTGGCTCTGGGCATGTTGACGGCGATCCGCAAGGCGCTCGATTTCATCGGCCAGCGCAAGGGGTGCGTGTTCGGCATGCAGGACATTCCCGCGGAGGACAGTGCCACCTACGACATGATCTGCAAGGCCGACACCGTCGGCGTCTTCCAGATCGAGAGCCGCGCGCAGATGAGCATGCTGCCGCGACTGAAGCCGCGTTGCTTCTACGACCTGGTCATCGAGGTCGCCATCGTGCGCCCGGGCCCCATCCAGGGCGGCATGGTGCATCCGTACCTCGATCGTCGCCAGGGCAGGGAACCCGTGGTCTACCCGAGCGAGGCACTGAAGGAAGCGTTGGGCCGCACCCTCGGCGTGCCGGTGTTCCAGGAGCAGGTGATGCAGATCTCGATCCTGGCGGCCGGCTTCACTCCCGGAGAGGCCGATGGCCTGCGCCGTTCCATGGCCGCCTGGCGGCGCAAGGGAGGGCTCGAGCACTATCACGCCAAGATCGTCAACGGCATGACGGCGCGCGGTTATGAAGAGAGCTTCGCCAAGGCCATCTTCGAACAGATCAAGGGCTTCAGCGAATACGGCTTTCCGGAGAGCCATGCGGCGTCTTTCGCGCTCCTGGTCTATGCGAGCTGCTGGATCAAGTGCCATCACCCGGCCGAGTTCCTCGCCGCCATGCTCAACTCGCAACCGCTGGGCTTCTATTCGCCGTCGCAACTCGTGCAGGATGCGAGGCGCCACCACGTCGAGGTGCGACCCGTCGACGTGATGTACAGCGACATCGACTGCACGCTGGAGGACCTGGCGCACCAACCCGCGGTGCGCCTCGGCTTGCGGATGATCGGCGGCTTGGCTGCCGCTTCGGCGCAGCGCATCGTTCGGGCCCGCGAACTGCAGGTCTTCGACAGTGCGCAAGACCTTGCCCTTCGTGCTGAGCTGCAGGTGCACGAGATGAAGCTGCTGGCCGCCGCGGATGCATTGCTGAGCCTCTCGGGCCATCGACGCCAGCAAGTCTGGGAGGCGGCGGGGCTGCGAGCCGCGCCCGAGCTGCTGCGCAATGCCCCGGTCGATGAGGAGTTTCTCGAGCTCGAGCCGGCACCGGAAGGCGAGGAGATCGTGTTCGACCATGCGTCCATCGGCCTGAGCCTGCGCAGGCATCCGCTGGCCCTCCTGCGCGAGCGCCTGGCGCGTCGAGGGCTGGCCACGTCGCAGGACCTGGAAGCCGTGGAAAACGGCGAGCAAGTGAGCTACTGCGGGATCGTGACCTTGCGCCAGCAGCCGGAGACCGCGAAAGGGACGATCTTCGTGTCGCTCGAGGACGAGACCGGCGTGGTGCAGGTGATCGTCTGGAAAGGGCTGCGCGAACTGCAACGCCGGGAACTGCTCGGTGCGCGCCTCATGGCCGTGCACGGGACCTGGCAGCGCGAAGGAGCGGTCAAGAATCTCATCGCGGGCCGGATCGAGGATCTCACGCCGTTGCTGGGCAGGCTCGCTGCGTCGGCGACGAGTCGGGATTTTCGCTGAACAGGATCGGACGGCATGTCATTGCAGGCGTCGTCATTCCACCGCCGCCTCGTCCGGCAAGCTCCCCTTCGATTTCACGAACGCCTGCATGTGCTTCAGGAAGGCGTTCGCCGCCGGCGTCAGTTCCGCGTCGCTGCGCGAATAGACGCCCATGTTCCCCTTGACCGTCGGGCGCACCAGCATGCGCGTCTGCACGCCGGTGCGGCGCGAGAGCTGGCGCACGTTGACCGGCAGCGCGGCCACGCCCATGCCCGCGGCCACCATGCTGATCAGCGTGGACGAGAAGGTCGCGACATGCGCGGGCACCGGCCGCAGGCCGACGGAATCGAAGGCCGCGTCGGCCAGCGCGCGCGACGGGCTCTGGTCGGACAGGCTGATCAGCGGATGCTTGGCCAGCTCGCGCCAGGTGACGGCGCCGCGCTCCGCGAGCGGATGGCCATCGGGCACCAGCGCCACCAGATGGTCCTGGTAGAGCGTGACCTCCGAGAGTCCCGGCTCGCCTTCGACCAGCGTGCCGACGCCGAGGTCGACCTCGCCGCGGCGCACCTGGTCGCGGATGGTCTCCTCGAAGCCGTCCTTGAGGATGCACTGGATGCCCGGATGGCGCTGCTGGAACGACTGGATCACCCAGGGCAGCAGCGTGGCCGCGATCACGATGGAGGCGGCCACCGTGACCCGGCCGCGCTTGACCTCGGCCAGCGCGCGCGATCCGGCGACCGCGGCCTCGAGGTCCTCGAGCGCCTTGCGCGCCAGCGGCAGGAACTCGGCGCCCGCCTCGGTCAGCTGGACCACGCGCGTGCTGCGGTAGAACAGCCGCAGGCCGATCTGCTCCTCGAGTTCCTTGACCAGCGTGGACAACGCGGACGGCGAGAGGTGCATGCGCTCAGCCGCGCGGGCGAAGGCGCCGACCTCGGCCACTGCGAGGAAGGCGCGGATCTGGCGCAGCGTAATGTTCATCTTTGGCGAATAATCGTTCGGATCATTCTGATTGTCCAAGCATTGAGCCGGTGCTGCAATGGCGCCGTCCATCGATCAGGAGCATCCCCATGACGACATCCGCCACGGCGAACACCGCCCCGCGCGCCGAAGAACGGCCCGCATCCTCGACCAGCCCGCGGCGCGTCGCCGCCGCGAGCCTGGTCGGCACCACGCTGGAGTTCTACGACCACTTCGTCTTCGGCACGGCGGCGGCGCTGGTGTTTCCGAAGCTGTTCTTCCCGCAGACCGATCCCTTCGTCGCGACCATCCTGTCGCTGCTGTCGTACGGCATCGCCTTCGTCGCGCGGCCGGTGGGGGCTGCGATCTTCGGCTCGCTGGGCGACAAGCTCGGCCGGCGCTTCGTGCTGGTCTCGACCCTGTTGGTCATGGGCCTGTCGACCTTCCTGATCGGGCTGCTGCCGACCTACGAGCATGTCGGGCTGCTCGCGCCGCTGCTGCTGGCGGTGCTGCGCTTCGCCCAAGGGCTCGCGCTGGGCGGCGAATGGGGCGGGGCGGCGCTGATGGTCAACGAGTTCGATGCCAGCGGCCGCCGCCGCGGCTTCTACGGCAGCCTGGTACAGGTCGCGAGCCCGATCGGCGTGCTGATCGCCAATGCGATGTTCGGCTTCATGAACACGGTCACCACCGATGCGCAGTTCATGGACTGGGGCTGGCGCGTGCCCTTCCTCGCGAGCATCCTGCTCGTGGGCATCGGCTACTTCATCCGCCGCACGATCGAGGAATCCCCGGTCTTCAAGAGCCTCGAGAAGAGCGACCACAAGGCCGAGGCGCCGCTGGCCGAGACGCTGCGCAAGCACTGGCGCCAGGTGCTGCTGGCGATCGGGGTGCGGGCCGGCGAGGGCGTCATCTGGTATGTGTTCTCGCTGCTGCTGCTGATCTACGTGCCGAACCGGCTCGGCCTGCCGCGGCAGGTGGCCTTGAATGCCGTGCTGTGGGGCGCGGCGGTCGGCGTGGTCGCGATCCCGCTGTTCGGCGCGCTGTCCGACCGCTTCGGCCGCAAGCCGATGCTGCTGCTCGGCGTGGCTACCTCGATCGTCTGGTCGTTCGCGTACTTTCCGCTGCTGGAGACGCGCAATCCCTCGCTGGTGGTGCTCGCCGCGGTGATCGGGATGGTCTGCCAGGCTTCGCTGTGGGCGCCGCTCGCGGCCTTCATCCCCGACATGTTCGAGTCCAGGGTGCGGTGCACGGGCGCGTCGCTGGGCTTCCAGCTCGCGGGCGTCTTCGGCGGCGCGCTCGCGCCCAGCATCTGCGTCTGGCTGCTCGACCGCTTCGACAGCCCGCTGTCGATCTCGATCTACTGCACCCTCGGCCTGCTGCTGATCGGTGTCTGCGTGGCGAAGGCGAAGGTGCAGCGATGAGCGAGGCGGTGCGCGACTTCATCGGCTACGGGCGCGCGCGCCCCGACTTCGAATGGCCGGGCGGGCGACGCGTCGCGCTCAGCGTGGTCGTCAACTACGAGGAGGGCGCGGAGAACTGCGTGCTCGAGGGCGATACCTTTTCGGAGGTGCTCAACAGCGACGTGTCGGGCGCGACGGCGCGCGCCGGGCGCCGCAACCTGGTGGTGGAGTCGCACTACGAGTACGGCAGCCGGGCCGGCCATTGGCGCATCCTCGACCTGCTCGCCGAATGCCGGTTGCCGGCCACCTACTTCGCGGTGTCGGGCGCGCTCGAGAAGCATCCCGAGGCCGCGCGATCGATCGTCGAGGCCGGGCACGAGGTGGTCTCGCACGGCGCGCGCTGGATCGACTACGACGAGGTGCCCGAGGCGACCGAGCGCGCGCACATGATTCGTTCGCTCGACGTGCTCGAACGCCTGTGCGGCGAACGCCCGGTCGGCTGGTACACCGGCCGCGTCAGCCCGCGCACGCGCATGCTCGCCGTCGAGCAGGGACTGCAGTACGACTCGGACGCCTACAACGACGACCTGCCGTACTGGACGCGGGTCGGCGACAAGCCGCATCTGGTGCTGCCCTACAGCTTCGACTGCAACGACATGCGCTTCGCCTCGGCGCCGGGCTTCGACACGCCCGACGACTTCACCGACCACCTGCGGCGCACGCTCGCCTGCCTGCGACGCGAAGGCCGCCGGCAGGCGTCGATGATGTCGATCGGCCTGCACCTGCGCCTGGCCGGGCGGCCCGGGCGCGCGGAGGCGCTGCGCGAGTTCCTGCTCGCGGCCTCCGAATTCCCCGATGTCTGGTTCTGCCGCCGGCGCGACATCGCGCAGTTCTGGCGCCACCGCTTTCCGGCCACGCCATGACCGCGAAGACGCTGTTCCTCAATCCGAACGCGAGCCGCGAGATCACGGCCACGCTGCGGCGCCACATCGCGCGCGGCGGCTGGCCGTCCGGATGCTGGACCGCCGCCGAGGTCGAGGCGGCGCCACGGATCATCGGCTCCGCCGCCGACAACGCGCGGGCCGAGGCGGCGCTGGCGCGCGCGCTGCCGGGCCTGAGCGAGGGCTTCGACCGGGTGGTGGCGATGTCGTCGGTCGACACGGGTTACGAGATCGTGCGCGAGCGCTTCGGCGGCGCGGCCCATGGTTTCACGCGCAGCGTGCTGGCGCTGCACCGGAAGCGCGGTCACCGGCTCGACATCGTGACCTTCGACCGCGGCATGACGGCGCTCTACCAGGCCGCCTTCGAGGCGACCGGCCATGCGTGCACGATCGACGGCTGGCAGGTGATCGATCTCGCGCCGGCCGTCATCGCGGCGCAGCCGGAGATCGCGCTGGATGCGCTGCGCGAACGCTGCGAGAGCTTCGGTGGGCGGCAGCCGGTTTTCGTGGTCGGCGTGGTCGGCCTCGACCTTGCCGCCGGTCTGCGCGATGCCGGCATGCGGCAGGTGATCGATCCGGTGGCGGACCTGCTCGACTGGCTCGGCGAGGGCTGATGTGCCGAGCCGGCGCGCGCGACGCGGGGCCTAGACAACGCGCTGGCGCTGCGTCCCCAACGGCCCGCCGTCGAGCGTCATCACGTCGCCGCGCCGCAGGAACACCGGATTCGGCTTGATACCGAGGCCGACGCCTTCGGGGGTTCCGGTGATCACCACGTCGCCCGGCAGCAAGGTCATGAACTGGCTCAGGTGGGAGAGGATCTCCGGCACGCCGAAGATCATGTCGGCGGTGCTGCTCTTCTGCCGCGTCTCGCCGTTCACGGCCAGCTCGAGCGCGATGCCGCGCGGATCGGGCAGTTCGTCGCGCGTCACGAGCCAGGGACCGATGGGGCCGAAGCCGTCGAAGCTCTTGCCCTTGCTCCATTGGCCGCCGCGCTTGGTCTGCCAGTCGCGCTCCGACACGTCGTTGGCCAGGCAATAGCCCGCGACATGCGACAGCGCATCGGCGACCGACACCTTGCGCGCGAGCTTGCCGATCACGAAGCCGAGTTCGATCTCCCAGTCGCCCGTCACCGCACCTTCCGGCAGTTCGACGTCGTCGTTCGGGCCCGCCAGGGAGGTCACGGCCTTGGTGAACATGACCGGTTCCTTGGGCAGCTCGAGCCCGGCTTCGGCGGCATGCTTGCGGTAGTTCAGGCCGATGGCGACGAACTGGCGCGTGCCCGCGACCGGGGTGCCGAGCCGGGTGCCGGCGGGAACGACAGGCATGCGCGACAGATCGATCGCCGCCAGGGCTTCGAGCTTCTCGGGCGCCATCCATTCGGGCGTGAAGTCAGCGATGAGCAGCGACAGGTCGCGCACCTGGCCGTCGGCATCGACCGCTCCGGGTTTTTCTTCGCCGATCGGGCCGTGGCGTAGCAGTTTCATGGGAGTTTCTCGATTGAAGTGAAGGGAAAGGGGCGATCAATGCCGGGCGGCCGCGCGTCGTTGCGCCAAGGCGGCGGTGGACTGCGCCTCGATCTCCAGCATCCGCCGGAAGGCCGGCAGCGCCGACAGCCGCGATCGCAGTCCATCGAGCTTCGGAAAGGCGTCGAATGCGAAGCCGGCGGAAGCCGCCACCGAGACGGCCCAGTTCAGGTAGACGTCCACCAGCGACCACTCGCCGAGCCACCAGCCCGTGTCCGCGAGGCGGCTCTCCGCGAAGCCGAAGGACTTGGTCGCGAGGTAGGTCGACTTGCGGCGTACGCCCTCGGGGTCGCCTTCGGTGATGCGCGACGGGTTGGCAAGGCCGCGGATGATGGGATGCAAGGTGCCGCCGCACAGCGACAGGCCGGCCTGCTGGCGCGCCGCCGTCAACGGCGATGCGTCGCGGGGGAAGAGCCCGGCCTCGGGCCGCAGCAGCGCGATGTAGGTCTGGATGGCGGCGTTCTCCGTCAGCACCACGCCGTCGATGACGAGGGCCGGCACCTTGCCGAGCGGCGAGACCATCGCATAGGCCGCGCCCGCCTGCTCGTTCGATTGCAGGTCGACCAGCCGCAGCTCGTACGGCAAGCCCGCGTGCTCGAGCGCGAACACGCACACCTGCGAACAGGCGCCCGGCGAATGGTGGAGAACCAGGTGTGGGGTGGATGCGTGCTGTTCGTTCATTCGATGCGACCGATCTTTCGAATCGTCTCCTTCGACTGGCGGACCTCGTCGAGCCAGTAGCGCTGGAACTCGGCGCCATCGAGGTAGGCGATGCTGCCGCCGACCTTGCCGAAGCTGGTGACGAACTCCGGGTCCTTCGTCGCCGCGCGCAGGGCCGTGCCGAGGCGCTGGACGACATCGGGCGGCGTCTGTGCCGGTGCGAAAGCGCCGATCCAGGTGACGTAGTCGACGCGCAGCCCGATCGCGCCGAGCGAGGGCGGCACGGGCGGCTGCGTCCAGCGGTCCTCGCCGAAGGAAGCGAGGTACTTGAGTTTTCCGGCTTCCACGTGCGAGAGCACCAGCGACCGGCTGAAGACCGCGAAGTCGACCTGTCCGGCGAGCAGGGAAGAGATCATCTGCGCGCCACCCGTGTAGGGGATGTGGTTGAAGCGAACGCCGGCGGCGTCGGCCAGCATCGCCGCGGGCAGGTGGCTGGGGCCGTAGTTGCCGCTCGATGCATAGGTGAGCTCGCCGGGCCTGGCCTTGGCCGCTGCGATGAGTTCGGCGGCGCTGCGGTAGGGGCTGTCGACGCGCACGACGAGCGCGGTGGCGTCGGAGGTCACGCGGGCCACGGGGGTCAACTGTTCCAGCGTGAAGATCGGCGCCTGCCGGTTGACGATGGCCTGCTCGGGCAGGCTCGCCAGCGTCGAGAAGGTGAACAGCACCGTGTAGCCGTCGGGCTTGGCCTGCGCCACCGCCGCCGCGCCGATGGCGCCACCGGCGCCGGCGCGGTTGGCGATCACCACGGGCTGGCCCAGGCTGCGCTGCAGCGACGGTTGCAAGGCGCGCAACGCCGTGTCGGCGACGCCGCCGGGCGGGAAGGGCACGACGAAGGTGAGGGGGCGCGACGGATAGGCATCCTGTGCGCCCGCGAGGGCCGCGGTCGCCGAGAAGATGGCACCGGCGAGAAGGCGAAGCAGTGGAGACAAGGCGATCCTCGATGTTCAGCGCGCGAAGGCGCTCAGGTTGGACATGTCGGCGGGCGGCGCGCCCGTGCGCTGCGGCCACACGTTGAGAAAGGGCCGCACGGTCACGCTCGCGTAGACCCCTTGCCGCGTGTAGGGCTCGTCCGCCAGCCATGCGTCGAGCGCCGCGCGGTCCTCGAAATCGACGATCAGCAGGCTGCCGACCATGGTGGTGCCGTCGTCCGCGAACAGCGGCCCCGCCGCCGCGAGCCGGTCCGCCACCTTCGCGACATGCGCGCGGTGGATGGCACGCAGGGACAGCCGGCGTTCGGTGCTGTCCGGTCCATCGATGCAATACAGGGTGAAGAGCATGTGGGTCTCCTGGATCGAAAGGTCAGGCCTTGATGGCCATCCGGATGCGCCGCTCCTCGATGCGCCAACCGTGCGCGGTGCGCCGGAAGCGGTCGTGGTATTCGACGACCGATGGCGGCCCGAGCGCGGTCGGTATGCCGGTCTCCGCGCGGCCCTGGAAGAACAGCACGTAGCACAAGCCCGTGGCTTCGTCCGCGGAAGCCATCTGCACGCGGATGTTGGTGCACAGGTGCCGCGTGGTGACATCCGTGCGCCGCGCGGCGAGGAAGTCCTGGATCTGCGCGCGGCCGGTGAACACGGTGCCCATGCGGTCCAGCGTGCCGTCCTCGGTGAACAGCTCCAGCACCGGCTCCTGGCGCCGCGCATCCAGGTGGTTGGCGAAGTCGATGCACAGCCGGGTGCAGGCGGCCTCGTCGTCGACCGCGAGCATGGGTATCTGCCCGACGCTCATGCGCCCACCAGCTTGTCGACGAAGACCGAGAAGCGCGCCATGTAGTCGGCGATGAACTTCCGGGTCGACGCATCGGCGAAGTCGCCCTGTGCGTCGATCATCTCGGGCTTGAAGGAGAGATAGGCCTCGCCGCCCAGCACCGAGGCGCCCAGGATGCCCATGATCTGGCGCAGATGCTGCTGGCCCACGGCGGTGCCGATCGCGCCGGGCGAGGTGCCCGACATCGCCACCGGCTTGTCGCGCCACACGTTGCGGTCCATCGGCTTGGACCCCCAGTCGATCGCGTTCTTCAGCACGGCGGGCAGCGACCGGTTGAACTCGGGCATGACGATCAGGAACGCCTCGGCCGCTGCGCACTCCGCGGTGAAGCGGTCGACCGCCTCGGGACGCTGGCCCTCGAGGTCGCCGTTGTACATCGGCAGCTCGTCGAGCGACAGGTGGCGAAAGCGCAGCGAGGGCGGTGCCACGCGGGTGATGGCGGTCGCCAGCTTGCGGTTGATGGATTCGCGGCGCAGGCTGCCGACGATGACGGCGACGTCATGGGTTCTCAATGGGGACTCCTTGGGTTCATTCATGGGGTGCGCGCCCGGCTCACTCGGCATCGGTTTCGAGGCCCAGGTAGGCGCGGCGCAGCGCGGGTTGCGCCATCAGGTCCTCGGGCGTGCCCGATGCGACGAGGCGTCCTTCCTCGAGCACGGCGGCGCGCTCGGCGATGTCGAGCGCCATCGCGACGTTCTGTTCGACCAGCAGCACGGCGATGCCCTGCGCATGGATGGCGCGGATCGCGCGGAACATGTCGAGCACGATGCTGGGCGCCAGGCCGAGCGAGGGTTCGTCGAGCAGCAGCAGGCGAGGCTGCGCCATCAGCGCGCGGCCGATGGCGACCATCTGCTGCTGCCCGCCCGACAGGGTGCCGGCCGGCTGGCCGAGCTTCTGTTCGACTGCCGGGAAGAGGGCGCAGACGCGTTCGAGCGACTGCTGGCGCGCCCGGCGCGGGGCCCGCAGGTAGCTGCCGAGCTCGAGGTTCTCGCGCACGCTCATGTTCGCGAACAGCCGGCGCCCTTCGGGCACCAGCGCGATGCCGCGCTCGCAGTAGCGATGGGCGGGCAGCGCGCGCAGCTCCTCGCCCTCCAGCAGCACCGAGCCCGCCGATGCCGGATGAACGCCCGCGATGGCGTTGATGAGCGTGCTCTTGCCCGCGCCGTTCGGCCCGACCACGACCAGGAGCTCGCCCGCGGCGACCGACATCGACAGGTCCCAGAGGGCCACGGCATGGCCGTAGTTCACCCGCACCGTCTTCAGCTCAAGCATGGGCCACCTCGCCGGGAATGAATTCGGCCGCGCGGCCTTCGAGGTCTTCATGCGCGGGCGTGCCGAGGTAGGCCTTCACGACCTCGGGGCGCCGCATGACTTCGTGCGGCTTCCCCTCGGCCAGCACCTGTCCCTGCTCGAACACCACGATGCGGTCGCACAGCGCCATCACGGCGCGCATGACGTGCTCGACGAAGACGATGGTGGCGCCCTGGTCGCGGATGCGCCGGATCAGGTCGACGGCGTCGTCGATCTCCGAGGGCGTGAGGCCGGACAGCACCTCGTCGAGCATGAGGATCTGCGGGCGAGCGGCCAGGGCACGCGCGAACTCGAGGAACTTGCGCTGGTGCAGGTTCAGGTCGTCGGGCAGCGCGTGCGCCTTGTCGGTGAGGCCGGTGAAGGCCAGCCACTCCCAGGCCGCGTCCTCGGCCGCCTGGCGCTCGAGGCCGTGGGCGCCGAACATCGCCGGCAGCGCGACGTTCTGGAGCACCGTCAGGTGGGCGAAGGGGCGCGGTATCTGGTAGGTGCGCGCGATGCCGCTGCGCGCGACGCGGTGCGCGGGCAGGTGGCTCAGGCGCCGGCCCGCGAGTTCGATCTCGCCGGCGGTCGCGGCGAAATGGCCGCTGACCACGTTGATGAAGGTCGACTTCCCCGAGCCATTGGGACCCAGCAGGCCGAGGATCTCGCCCCGTCGCACCTCGACGTCGACACCGCGCAGCGCCTGCACGCCGCGAAAGTGCTTGCGCACGCCGGTGGCACGCAGCAGCACTTCTCCGGGCGCCGCGGCCGGCGAAGAGGCGGGCGCCGATGGATTCGCGCCCGGTCGGAGCGCGGTGGCGCGATGTGCTGGAGGCTCGGCGACCTGGGGCCGGCGAGCGGCCCGCGCACCGCGCCACTGGCTCCACCATTTCATGGCCTGGCCGGCAATCCCTTCGGGCATGAACAGGATCACCACCACCAGGATCAGGCCCGTGAGCCCCTTGCCGACGATCGCCGTTTCTCCGCCGGTGAAAGCGAACAGCAGCAGGGTGATCGCCGTCGCGCCGATGACCGGCCCGGCCCAGTGGCGCGAACCGCCGAGCACCGCCATCAGCACGACCGTGAGCGGCATCGCGATCGTGAAGATGTCGCCCGTCGTCACGTAGGAAACGAACAGGGCCTGGATGCCGCCCACCAGCCCGGCGAGCGCGCATGAGAGCGCGAAGGTGCCCAGCTTGTAGCGGTAGGTGGGAACGCCCATCACCTCGGCGACGTCCTCGTCGTCGTGGATCGCGAGCAGGCCGGTTCCCAGGCGGGAGTGGTAGATCGCGGCCGCGGCCAGCGCACTCAGCAGGGCCGCACCCAGCGCCAGCAGATAGAAGGTGCCCGAGGTCGTCGGCCCGAGCGCGGGAACCGGCACGGCATTGAGGTAGACGCCCGGGCCGCCGTCGATGGGCGTGTTGAGGATGACGGTCGCCACGACGAAGGTGGTGGCCAGCGTCAGCAGCGCGAACAGTTCGGCCCTCACCGCGTGCACCCGGAACGCCGCCAGCCCGATGAGCGTGCCGATGGCGGCGGACATGGCGGCCGCGGCCGGCAGCGTCCAGAGAAACGGCCAGTCGAACTTCGACGTCAGCACGGCGGTCGTGTACATGCCGATGCCGAAGAAGGCACCGTGGCCGAACGAGAAGTAGCCGGAGTAGCCCGACAGCAGGTTCCACGAACTGGCGAGCGCGACCCAATGCAGGACCAGGTAGAGCATCGACTCGTAGAACGGCGGCAGGCCCAGCCAGGGGACGGTGGCCAGCAGGGCGCCGGCCGCCAGCAGGCACAGAAGGCTGCGGCGCGCCATCACAGCCTCCCCGGGCGCAGCAGCAGCACCGCGATGAGCAGGGCGAAGGACACCAGCGGCGCCCAGGACGGCGATGCCACCGCCATCGTCAGCGCTTCGCTGACGCCGATCAGGCAGCCCGCGAGCAGCGGACCGAGCGGCCGCCCCAGCCCACCGAGCATGACGCACGCGAAGACGACGCCGATCCAGGTGTAGATCTGCGAGGGCGCGAGCGTGTAGGCGAGCGCGATGCAGACGCCTGCGGCGCCGGCCAGCGCCGCGTTGAAGCCCGAGAGCAGCAGCGCCATGCCCTGCTGGTCGATGCCGAAGGCCGCGGCGATGGCGGGATCCTCGGCCGAGGCCCGCAGCGCCTTGCCGATGTCGGTGCGCTGGAGCACCAGCCAGGTGGCCACCGCGATGCCGACGCTGATCGCGAGCGTCATCATCTCGGGCGCGGGCAGGTAGACCGCGCCGAGGCGCAGCTTGTGGTCGGCATAGTGGGACTCGAGCTTGCGGTAGTCGGCCGTCCAGACCCACTGCAGCAGGGCCTCGACCATGACCGTGATGCCGAAGGTCACCAGCATCGAGTTGAAGGAACTGACGCGGAAGCGGCTGAGCATCGCGTGCACCGCGGCACCGATCGCGAAGAACAGCGGCACGACCAGCAGCAAGGTCACCATCGGATCGATGCCGAAGCTGGTCGACAGCTGGTAGGTCAGGTAGGCGCCCAGGAACGCGAGGGCGAAATGGGCCAGGTTGATCTGCCGCAGCATTCCCCACGACAGGCTCAGGCCGAGGCCCAGCAAGCCATAGAGTGCGCCGGCGAACAGGCCCGACAGGATCGACTGCGCCAGCAGTGTCCAGCTTGGAAGCGTCATGTGGCTGTGCTCTTTGCTGGCGTCAGCGCAGCTTCGCGCCCGGGGCCGCCCATGGCGTGGGCCAGACCACGACCCACTTGCCGTCCTGCACCTGCTTGACCCGGCTCAGGTCGTCCCCGAAGTTGCCGCGCTCGTTGAAGCGCAGCCGGCCCTGGATCGTGTCGACCTGGTTGGCGCGCAGCCAGGCGGCGAGGGTCTTGTCGTCGAGGCTCTTCGTGGCCGTCACGGCGGCTTCGATGATCTGCCAGGCCGAATAGGAGGCGGCCGCCTGGACCTCGACGGTCGTGGTCGGCAGGTTGGCCTGCGTCGCGCGTTCGCGGAAGGTCTGGGTGAAGCGCGCCGCCACCGGGTCGTTCGTGAAGGGCGCGTGGTCCTCGAAGATGGTGAGCGACAGCGCATTGTTGGCCTCGGGCGCCTTGAGCATCGGGCCGGGCGCGGGGGCGTACCAGAAGCTGCTGCGCGGCGCATAGTCGATCTTCTTCAGCGCGTCGAGGATCTGGTTGGCTTCGAGGCCGAGGGCACCGCCCCAGATCAGGTCCGGGTCGGCATCCTTGATGCGGCCTGCGATCGGGCCGAAGTCGCGGTTGCCGAAGTCCCATTCGAGGAAGAGCACCTCGCGGATGCCGCGCTGTTTGGCCACCTCACGCGCGCCCAGCGAAATGAAGTGCACCGACGGGAACTTGCTCGTCACGATGGCGATGGTCTTGGGCGCCTTGTTGCCCGCGGCCAGGGCATCGAGGACGACGGCGGGCACCGTCTTGTCCGGGTTGGGGCCGAGCGCCCAGCTGTAGAACTGCTGGTCGTACTTGGCCAGGGGCGGCACGCCGAAGGTGTGATGCACCAGCGTCTTGTTGTAGCGCTGCGCCACGCCCATGGCGGAGAGGATCGCGCTGGTGCCGTAGGGGCCGATCAGCAGGTCGACCTTGTCGGAATTGATCAGCTGCTCGTAGAGCGTGCGGGTGAGGTCGGGCTTGGACTGGTCGTCCTTGAGCACCCATTCCACGCGCCGGCCCAGCAGGCCGCCGCGCTTGTTGAGTTCGTCGAGGTAGATCTCGCCCGTCAGCTTGTGCACCATGCCGACGGACGACAGCGGGCCGGTCAGCGAGAGCGTTCCACCGATGCGGATCGGCGTGCCCGCGGGTTGGGCGGCGGCCGGGCCGCCCCAAAGCGTCGAAGCACCCAGTGCGCTCATTGCGCTCAGCGCGAGCGAAAACGATCTGCGATCGATGGTCATGCGTTGTCTCCTCGTTTGTTCGTTCTTTGGGAGCGGGTTCGCTCCGGATGCGCGGTGTCAGCCCAGCAGCGAGCCCCGGACCTCGGAGACGGGCAGGTGCTCGGTGCGCAGCAGCAGCGCCGATTCGCTCTCTCCGGCGCGCAGGCGCGCGATCATGGTTTCGGGATCGAACTCGACGCCGATCGGGTTGAGCTCGAAGTGCGGCCCGTACATGAAGGCGTTGGCTTCGTCGTTCGAGGCGTAGCTGTCGGCCTGGAACTCCATCTGGTTGCCGTCGGGATCGGCGTAGTAGAGCGAGACCGTGATGCCGTGGTGGACGCTCCAGTAGGGCAGCACGCCGATCGCCTTCAGCTCCAGGTACTTGTCGAGCAGCTGCGTGAGCGACTCGAAGCCGTAGGCGACGTGGTCCATGCCCGGCTGCCCGCGCGGCGATCGCGCGTCCGATTCGCCGACGATGGCGCCCAGGTTGAGCAGGGCCACGCGGTGGTGCTCGGCGTCGTAGGTGACGAAGGCGATGACCGGGCTCTGGTACTGCACGGTGCCGGCGAAGACCCGCACGTACCAGTCCAGCATCTCCTGAAAGCGATAGGTGCGATAGACGACGTGGGCGAACGAGTTCGGGCGGATGACGGTGGACATGCTTTTCCTTGAATATCGATAAAAAGCCTGCAAAACCGTTGATGCTGGCGTTTTATCGATAATATTGAAATGGAAGCGCAGGCCCCCTGGTACTAACCCTGGGCTGAACGGATCGCGGAATCGGCCGCAACCTAGAATCGTCGGGAGAAAAAAGTTTGGACCCCATGAGTCGGCAGCCCCCATCGAACACCGAGGACGGACAGGCGGCGACGCTCGCCAGCATCGTGTTCGAGCGCCTGCGCGAGGACATCCTGGAAAGCAGATGGCTGCCGGGCGAGAAGCTGCGCATCGAGGCGCTGCAGACGCATTACGACGTGGGCGCCAGCCCGATCCGCGAGGCGCTGAACCGCCTCAGTTCCGTGGGCCTGGTCGAACAGGTGGAGCGGCGCGGCTTTCGCGTGGCGACCCTGTCGGACGACGACCTGCTCGACCTGGTCAGGGCGCGACGGCTCCTGAACGAGGTGGTCGTGCGCGAATCGCTGCTGAACGCCGACGAGGCCTGGGAAGAGAAGGTCGTGTTCGCGTATCACCGCATGTGGCGCTGCCCCATGACGACGGCTTCGGGGCACACGAACCGCGAATGGGAGCTGCTGCACCGCAAGTTCCATGCATCGATCATCGCGGCCTGCCCCTCGAAACGGCTGCTCGATTTTCACGAGCAGCTGTTCGACTCCGCGGATCGGCATCGCCGACGCAATGTCCGCAACCTCGATGAAGAGTTCACGCGCGTGGAGCATCGCGAGATGATGGAAGCCGCGGTCAGCCGCGACATCCCGTTGACGATCAAGCTCCTCAACGACTCGATCGACACCCTCGTCGCGCACCTCGACCATGCTCCCGGCGACAAGGATCGGCCAGTGGAGTCCGTGGGAGAAGACGCCGGGTCGATGGATCGCGATCCGGTGGCCGGTTAGGCGGCGCCTTCAGTCGGCGGAGATCTTCGCGTCGGTGACGACCTTGTGCCAGCGCGCGAGGTCGGTCCTGATCAGCGCGCCGAACTGAGCCGGCGTCCCCGTGCGAACCACCAGCCCCTGCTTGGCGAGGCTGTCGACGACATCCGGCGAGTTCAGCACCTCGTCGAAGTCGCGGTTCAGCCGGGCCACCAGCGCCGGTGGCGTGCGTGCCGGCGCCATCACGCCGTACCAGGCATCGACGCCCTCCATCGCGCCGATGCCCTGCTCCTTGAACGTGGGGACGTCGGGGCCGAAGGCATTGCGCGTCGAGCCGGTCACGGCCAGCAGCTTCACCTTGCCGGCCTGCGCATAGGGCCGCATCGAATGGACCGTCGCGAACATCATCTGCACCTGGCCGCCGATCAGGTCGGTGATGGCGCCCGAGATGCCCTTGTAGGGCACGTGCAGTGCATCGAGCCCCACGCTGGACTTCAGCAGTTCCATCGCGAGGTGTTGCGGCGTGCCGTTGCCCGGCGTGCCGTAGTTGAGCTGGCCCTTGTTCTGCCTGGCATGGGCGAGCAATGACTTCATGTCGGTCGCGGGCACGCCGGGATTCACCGCGAACACGAAGCTCGCTTCGGCCAGCTTGCCCACGGGCGCGAAGTCCGCCACCGGATCGAAGGGAACCTTGCGGTAGATGGAGGGCGTGATGGTGAAGGTGTTGATCGCCATCAGCAGCGTGTGCCCGTCCGGCGCGGCGCTGGCGACCTGTTGCGCACCCAGGTTGCCGCTGGCTCCCGGCTTGTTGTCGACGACCACGGGCTGGCCCCAGCGTTGGGACAGCTTGGGGCCGACGATGCGCGCGATGATGTCGCTGCCGCTGCTGGAGGTGAACGGCACCACCAGCGTGACCACCCGGGACGGAAAGGGCGCGTTGTTCTGCGCCTGGGCCGTTGCAGCGGCCAGCCCGATCCACATGGCGGCGATGCAGGCCAGGGGCTTGGGATTCTTCATGCGATGTCTCTCTTGTTCGATGGAGCGGAGCGCGCATCCTAGGAGCGCCGTGCCGATGTCGTCAGATGGCAAAAAAGCCAGGGCGATAGCAAAGCCGAATCGACCGCATCATGCTTGCGCACGAACAAGCCGGCCCCATCCACCGCGATTCGATTTCAGTATCGCCCCGTTGTTTTTGTCATCTTCCGGACTCCCGCGGCCCTCCCTACATTCGCGCTCCATTCGAGCATCAGCAGCAGGAGACGGAAAAGATGGAAGAGAGATCCAAGGGCACGGCCCGCGCGCCCCAGGTCATCATCGTGGGCGCGGGGCCGGCGGGTCTTGCGATGGCGATCGAGCTGGGGCAGCGGTCGATTCCCTGCCTGCTCGTCGAGCGCAACGACCGCGTCGGCTATGCGGCCCGCGCCAAGACCACCAACGTGCGCACCCGCGAGCATCTGCGCCGCTGGGGCATCGCCTCGAAGCTGCGCGCCGCCTCGCCGCTGGGCGTGGACTATCCATCGAACGTGGTGTTCGTCACGCGCCTGGGCGGCCCCGAGCTCGCGCGCTTCGAGAACGCCATGTACTGCGCGCCGGGCCGTAATCCGCTGTATTCGGAGCACGCGCAATGGATCCCGCAATACAGCCTCGAGAACGTGATGCGCGAGCATGCGCAGTCGCTGCCGGGCGTGACGCTGCGGTTCAACTGCGAGCTCAAGGGCTTCGCGCAGGATGCCGAAGGGGTCGAGGCGCGCATGCGCGACGTGCGCACCGGCGAGGAGTTCGACGTGCGCGCCGACTATCTCGTCGGCGCCGACGGCGCGCGCAGCATGGTCCGCGATGCGATCGGCGCGAAGATGCAGGGCGAGTACGGGCTCTCGCGCAACTACAACATCGTGTTTCGCGCGCCGGGCCTGGCCCAGGCGCACCGGCACGGGCCCGCGATCATGTACTGGCAGGTCAATGGCGACGCACCGAGCCTGATCGGCCCGATGGACAGCGGCGACAAGTGGTTCTTCATGCCCACGGGCGTGCCCAAGGGCATGACGGCCGGCGACTTCGATGCCAAGGCGCTGATCGCCCGGGCCACGGGCATCGACCTCGACTACGAGGTGCTGAGCACCGACGAGTGGGTGGCGAGCCGCCTGCTCAGCGACCGGCATCGCGACCGGCGCGTGTTCCTCGTGGGCGATGCGTGCCACCTGCATCCGCCGTTCGGCGGCTACGGCATGAACATGGGCATCGCCGATTCCGTGGACCTGGGCTGGAAGCTGGCGGCCGTGCTGCAGCGCTGGGGCGGTGCCGCGCTGCTCGACAGTTACGAGCGCGAGCGGCGGCCGATCCATGAACAGGTGCTCGAGGAGGCGGTGGCCAACCACGCGACGCTGGGCAACCAGCTCGCGGCCGAAGGCATCGAGGACGACACCGAGGCCGGCGCCCGGCTGCGCGCCGAGATCGGCGCGCGCATCCAGGCCGCCAAGCTGCGCGAGTTCGTCACGCTGGGCGTGATGCTCGGCTACAGCTACGACGACTCGCCGGTGATCGTGCCCGATGGCAGCGCGGCCCCGGCGCGGGACTTCCTGAACTACGTCCCGACGGCGCGCCCCGGCAGCCTCGCGCCCCATGCGTGGCTGCACGACGGCAGCTCGCTGTACGACCACTTCGGCCCGGGCTTCACGCTGCTCGCATTGCCCGGTGCCAGCGAGGAAGACATCGATGCCGCATCGCTCCAGGCCGGGCATGCAGGCGTGCCGCTGAAGGTCATCCGGCCTTCGGAAGGTGGACTCGCCGCGCTCTATGGCAACGCGCTTGCGTTGATCCGCCCCGATCAGCAAGTGGCATGGCGCGGCGATGCCTGGCCCGCCGACGGCGCCGCCGTGTGGCGGCGCATTGCCGGCCTGGCTGGCTGAGCTTCTCGCCCGACCGCGCGAACGGGCCGGAGTGCCCGGGCGCGGCCTTGGGCCGACCGATTCCACAACAAAGGAGACTTCGATGAAAAAGTGTTCGATCGCCCTCGCGGTGCTCGCCGTGTCTGCTACCGCGGCGGCCCAGTCCTCCGTGACCATCTTCGGCATCGTCGATACCGCGGTGAGCCATTACAGCGTGAAGAGCGTGCCCTATGGCGTCGCGCCGCTGGCCAATCCGCAGCAGTTCGCCGCTGCACGCCAGCGCAGCCAGACCGCGCTCTCCAGCGGCGGCATGCTGCCGAGCCGCCTGGGCTTTCGCGGGACCGAGGACCTGGGCGGCGGGCTGGCGGCGGGGTTCTGGCTCGAGGGCCCCATGTCCAACGACGATGGCGCCACGCCGTTGAACTTCACCCGCCGCTCGACCTTGAGCCTGTCGGGAAGCTTCGGCGAGCTGCGCGTGGGCCGCGACTACACGCCCACCTTCTGGCTGCAGACCCTGTTCGACCCGTTCAGCAACTCGGGCGTAGGCAGTTCGGCCATCGGCTCGGTGAGCGCCAACCTGAACCGCATCGCCGCCCTCGCGGGTGGCGGGCCGCTCAACCCCAACACCACCGGCGGCGCCGCGGACAACTACGCGCGCGCCAGCAACATGATCGGCTACGTGCTGCCTCCGAACCTCGGCGGCTTCTACGGCCAGGCGCAGTTCTCGCTGCACGAGAACACCAAGGAGAGCGAGCTGCCGGGCAGCCCTTCCAGGCGCGGCCATAACCAGGGATTCCGGCTTGGCTACGCCAACGGCCCGCTCGACGTGGCGATGTCCTATACGCAGAGCATCGCGATCGATGCGGTGCTGCCGACCGGCGCGGCCACCGAACGCAAGATCGCCAACGCGAACTTCGGTGCTTCCTACGATTTCGGCGCCGCCAAGCTGTTCACCCAGCTGTCGCGCGTGCAGGACAGGAGTTCGGCCTCGGTGCCGATCGCCTTCGGCGCGCTGTCGAGCGACACGCGCGACACCTACACCGGGGCGCTGGTCGGCGTGACGGTGCCGGTCGGTCCGGGTGTCATCCGTGCCTCGTATGCGCACGTGAAGTTCAAGGACGATGCCGGCGCCGTGCCGCGCAACCCCTTCGCACCCGACCCCGACGCGTCGCTGAGCAAGTTCGCCGTCGGCTACGTCCACAACCTGTCGAAGCGCACGGCGCTGTACGCCACGGTCGCGCGCATCCGGATCCGCAACGGCCAGAACAATCCCGTGATGGCCATCGCCACGGGCGGAGCGGCTACCTACCTCTCCAGCGGCAACGCGCTCGGCGGCTACGCGCCGCGCAGCGCAACCGGCTACGACTTCGGCATCCAGCACGTCTTCTGAGGCCGGGGCCGCGCGGGGCGCGCGTTCGATCTCGCGCCGCCGCGCGAGCGCGCGCCGGCATCAGCGATGCGCGGCGGCGCGCCGGATCATGTGGCAGAAGGCCGCAGCGCATCCGGAAATAAGGCCATGTGGGCCGCGCTGGACAGGCAGATCCGCAGGTGTCCGTTGCGCTTGCCCTTCAACTGGTCGATCTCGTTCTGGGCCCTGCGCATCTCGCTGCGCAGCGCCTGGGCGCGCGCATTCATCTTCATCATGGCGGGGTACCGTTCCCGTGGCGAGGGAAGGGATTGCTCCGGGTTGCGATCACTTGTGCGCCGGTGCGAATCCCCGATCCGCATCGGCGGCGCACGAACGGGCCGCCTACAGCCCCGACAGCACGGGAGTGCTGCAGGTGAAGTTCTCCGCGGCGTTGGTGTCGCCCGTGCCCTTGTAGACGGCCTCGAGCGGGTACGCGCAGATCGGACGCTGCATCTCGATGCCCTGCTTCACGTCGTTGTGCTTCGAACGCGAGACGATGAACTTCCTGGGCGCCACGCCTTTCTCGACCCAACTCTGCAGTGCGGTCACCGCATCGTGGTCGGCATCGTCGGAAACGGCCAGCGCGTTCTCCTGTCCGAAGTTCGAAGGGCCCACGCCATCGCCCGCACAATGGCCCTGGGCCGGCATCATGAACAGCCGGTAGAAATCGCCGGTCGCTTCCGTGCCGCCCAGGCGGGCGCTGACCTGGTCGTAGTAGTCGGTGGCCCATTGCGGCATGAAGGCGCTGTCGTCCCAGGTGTGCCACTGGATCAGCTTGCCCCCGGCCTTCTTGAAGGGTTCGAGGTTCGGATCGACGGCATCGACCGCGGCCGCGAGCCTGTCGCGCAGGATCGGAAAGTCGCGGTGCAGGTCGAAGGTCGATCCGTTCCAGTTCGGATCGCCCATGGCAATCTGGTAGAGCGACAACGAATACGACGACAGCGCGTTCTGGTGCCCGAAGCGGATCCAGTCGTGCTCCGATCCGCGCGTGAGGCCGAAGAAGATCTTCTCCTGCGTCACCGGATCGACGACGGGCTGGTATTGCCGCGCCAGCGCATCGGCCTGCGGCTGCGTGATGCAGCTGGCTGGATCCTGGCCCGCCGCGCAGACCAGCTTGGCCGGGTTCCAGTTGCAGCGTGATGGATTGCTCAGGAACCCGTCCTTGACCCCGTCGATCGTGTCGCACGCCTCGATGGCGCTCTTTTGCGCCAGCTGCAGGATCCTCGTGCCCTCCGCGCCCTGGATGCCGGCGGCGCGCAGGTTGATGTCCTGCGCCAGCTGCGCCGTCGCCGCCTGCGTCGCGGCGCCGGCCACGCCGCCCGCGATGATCCCGTTGAAATCGCCGGGGTACGCCTGCGCGGACTTCAGGCCGTCCTGTCCGCCCTTCGAGCAGCCGTTGAAATACGCATAGTCCTGTTGCCGTCCGTAGTAGGCGCGGATGGCCGTCTTGGCCTTGTCGACCAGTTCGTGCACGGCGCGGTAGCCGTAGTCGTTGATCCGCTCCGGATAGCCGATCGCCCAGATGGAGCCCCGGTTCTCCACGGTCAGCGGCACCTCGTGACCCGTGTCGGTCGCACCGGTGGCGAAGCCCCGGCGCAGCTGCGGCGCCATCTCGCTCCAGTAGATGTTGCCGCCGGTGCCGTGCGTGCCCACCTGCTGGTAGCGGCCGTTCCAGCTCTTCGACGGAAGCCACACCTCGATGCCGATGCTGGAGCCCGGAAGCGGCGTGACCTTCGCGACGACCCGGCAGAACTCGGGCAGGTTGTCGAAGCTCGCCGAGGACGCCGGCGGCTTGTAGCTGCCCGCCGGAATCAGTTCGGCCGAAGTGATCGTGGTGTTCGCGATCGATAGCGCCTTCATCGCGCTGCAATCGACCGCGGCGGAGAAGGGTGCGACAGCCACCGGCGTGCCTGGCGGTGAAGCGCCGTTGCCATCGCCGGACCCGCCTGGCCCTGCCGCTGGAATGAAGAACCCGGCACCGCCGCCGTCGCCTCCACCGCATCCCGCGACCAGCAGGGTCGCCAGCGCCGTGGCGGCGATCGTCCGTGAACCATGAACCGTTGCTCGCATCAATGTCTCCTGTTTGAGTACACCCGTTCTTCGGGCGGGGGCGATGTTAGGAAGACGATGCGAGCCGTCACAGATGGCGCAAGCGCGATGGTGATACCGAATCCGGATCGGTAGTAACCCCTGGGCGCGGCGAGTGATTCGATCCTGCTATCGCCATGCGTCTTTTGTCATCTTCCGCCCGCGTGGGGCCCCACCTACATTGCGGTCCCACGAAGAGCAAGCAGGAGACAGACAGTGCACGGACAAGCGAGAAAACACAGCGCGGGTAGGGTCCCGTTCGGCGGAGGCGGCTCATGACGGGCGCGCTGTTGGTCGCCCAGGTCCTCAACGGATTCCAGCTCGGCGTGTTGTTGTTCCTGCTGTCCGCGGGGCTCACGCTGGTGCTGGGCATCATGCATTGCATCAACCTCGCGCACGGCTCGCTGTTCATGGCGGGTGCCTACCTGGCCGCGACGGTGTTCGAGCACACGCAGTCCTTCGCGGCCGCGGCGGCCGCCGCCGTAGCGGGCACCTTGCTGCTGGGGCTCGCGGTGGAACGCGTGGTGCTCGCCAGGCTCTATGCACGCGACCATCTCTACCAGGTCCTGGCCACCTTCGGCATCATCCTGTTCTTCAACGAGGCGGCGCGTGTTCTCTGGGGGCAGGCACCGATCTTCATGAACGTGCCGCCCGCGCTCGACGGCACCATCGACCTGTTCGGCCTCGCGTACCCGGCCTATCGCTTCGCGATCATCGCGACCGGCCTGGCGGTCGGCGGCCTGCTGTACCTGGTGATCCATCGCACGCGCATCGGCATGCTGATCCGCGCGGGGGCCTCCGACGCGGCGATGGTTTCCGCGCTGGGCGTGAACATCGGCCGCGTCAATGCGCTGGTGTTCGCCGCCGGCGCCGCGCTCGCGGGGCTCGCGGGACTGATGTCGGCGCCCATCATCTCGGTGCAGCCGGGCATGGGCGAGCCCGTGCTCATCCTCGCGCTGGTGGTGCTGATCACGGGCGGCGTCGGATCGATCCGCGGGGCCTTCTATGGCGCACTGATCGTCGGCGCGGTCGATACGGTGGGGCGCGCGTTCCTGCCGCTGGCATTGCGCGAACTGCTCGAGGCCTCGCTGGCCCAGGCCGCGGGCCCCGCGATCGCATCGATGCTGATCTATCTGCTGATGGCGGTGGTGCTTGCGGTGCGCCCCGCGGGACTCTTTCCGGTGCGCCATGGCTGAGCCGAACGCCTCCACCCTGAAGGGACTGCCCGCGCCACGGCGCCCGCTCGGCACCGGCATCGTCGGGAAGCGCTGGCTGCCCTTCGCGCTGGTGTTCGCGCTGCTGGGCGCGGTGCCGATCGCGGCCTCGCTGGCCGGCGAATCGTTCTACGTGTCGCTGGTCTCGCGCATGATGATCTACGCGCTTGCCGCGGTGGGCCTGAACCTGGTCGTGGGCTACGGCGGCCTGGTGAGCTTCGGCCACGCGATGTACCTGGGCATCGGTGCCTACGCGGTGGGCATCCTGTCGTACCACGGCATCGGCAACGGCTACGTCCACGTGGCCGCCGCGCTGGCCGCCGGCGCGCTCGTCGCCACGCTCGTGGGGCTGGTATGCCTGCGCGTGAGCGGGGTCGCGTTCATCATGATCACGCTGGCCTTCGCGCAGATGCTGTACTTCCTCGCGGTGAGCCTGAAGACCTACGGCGGCGACGACGGCTACGCATTGCCGGCGCGCAGCGATTTCGGCTTCATCGACATCGGCCAGGCGACGGTGCTGTACTACGTCGTCTTCATCGTGCTGATGCTGGCCCTGTTCGCGACCTCCCGCCTGGTGCACTCGCGCTTCGGCATGGCGCTGCGCGGCTGCAAGTCGAACGAGCGGCGCATGCGCGCGCTGGGCTTCCCGGCGCAGCGCTTCAAGCTCATGGCCTATGTGGCCTCGGCGCTGGTGTGCGTGCTGGCCGGCGTGCTGCTGGCCAACCTCACGCGCTTCGTGTCGCCCTCGTACATGCAGTGGTCGGTGTCCGGCGAGCTGCTCATCATGGTGGTGTTCGGTGGCGTCGGCACGCTGCTCGGTCCCGTCGTCGGTGCGGTGGCATGGCTGGCGCTCGAGGAGCTGCTGTCGTCCACGGCCCTGGGCCTGCCCTGGGGCGGCGACGAGTTCCTGCGCGAGCATTGGCTCGGCCTGCTCGGCATCTTCGTGGTGCTGGTGGCGCTGAAGCTCAAGGACGGTCTCTACGGATCGCTGGCCGCGCGCGACGAAGAGGAGGGCGCATGACCATGGCAGAGCTGTCCCATGCCCCGAGCGGGCTGAAGGTCACCGGCCTGGTGAAGCGCTTCGGCGGCTTCGTCGTGACGGACGGGCTCGACCTCGATGTGGCCGCCGGCGAGCTGCATGCCGTGATCGGCCCCAATGGCGCCGGCAAGACCACGCTGATCAACCAGCTCTGCGGCGAACTGTCCTCGGACGGCGGATGCATCGCGTTCGACGGCGCCGATGTGCGCCACCTGCCGGTGGACCGACGCGCGCGCCTGGGCATCGCGCGCAGCTACCAGATCACCTCGGTGTTCCAGGAATTCAGCGCGCTGCAGAACGTGATGCTCGCGGTGCAGGGCGCGAGCGGACGCAGCATGGCGTTCTGGACGCCGGTGTCGAAGGACGAGGCGCTGGTGCGTCCGGCGCGCGAACTGCTCGCGCGCGTGGGCCTGGCCGAACTCGCGCAGCGCCGCGTCTCCACGCTGGCCCATGGCGCGCGCCGGCAGCTCGAGATCGCGATGACGCTCGCGCTGCGGCCCCGGGTCATGCTGCTGGACGAGCCCATGGCGGGCATGAGCCATCAAGAGTCGGCCGACATGGTCCGGCTGCTGCGGACACTGCGCGGCAGCTGCGCGATCGTGCTCGTCGAGCACGACATGGATGCGGTGTTCGCGCTTGCCGACCGCATCACGGTCATCGTGCGCGGACGAAACATCGCGACCGGCACGGCCGACCAGATCCGCGACAACCAGGAGGTGCGCACGGCGTACCTCGGCGACCCGATGGAGGTGCTATGAGCGCATTGCTCGAAGTCGAGGGCATCGAGACCTGCTATGGACCGAGCCAGGCCCTCTTCGGTCTCAGTTTCGAGGTTCGCGAGCGCGAGGTGGTGACGCTGATCGGGCGCAACGGCATGGGCAAGTCGACCACCGTGAAGACCGTCATGGGCATGATGGCGCCGCGGCGCGGTGCCATCCGTCTCGGCGGGCAGGACATCGCGGGGCGCGCCTCGCACCTCGTGGCCCGGGCCGGCATCGGCCTGGTGCCGGAGGGTCGCCACGTCTTCCCGAACCTCACCGTGCGGGAGAACCTGGTCGCCACGGCGAGCAACCGCCGGGGCGCGCAGGCGCCGTGGACGCTGGCGCGCGTGTTCGAGATGTTTCCGCGTCTCAGGGAGCGCGAGCGCAACCTGGGCGCCAACCTCTCGGGCGGCGAGCAGCAGATGCTGGCCATTGGCCGCGCGCTCATGACCAATCCGCGCCTGCTGATCCTCGACGAGGCGACCGAGGGGCTCGCGCCGCTGATCCGCGGCGAGATCTGGAGCTGCCTGGTGCGGCTCAAGGAGGCCGGGCTGTCGCTGATCGTCATCGACAAGAACATCGAGCCATTGCTGCGCCTGGCCGACCGGCACTTCATCGTCTAGAAGGGCCGTGTGGTCTGGGGCGGCAGCTCGGCGCAGTTGCGCGGCCAGCCGGAACTGCTGAGCGAGTACGTCGGCGTGTGAACGCGCCACGCGCCCCTTTTTCTTCATTCGACAACCGACCCGGGAACACCATGCTTCGTATCGACAAGAAATTCTTCGCGCTGGCGCTGTCGGCGCTCTGCCTGCAGGGGGCGGCCCTGGCGCAGACGGCGCCGATCAAGATCGGCTACGTGAACACCTTCTCGGGCCCGCTCGGAACGCTGGGCCAGGACATGTACGACGGGTTCATGCTCGGCGTGGAACAGAACGCCGGCAAGCTCGGCGGCGTTCCCGTGCAGATCCTCAAGCAGGACGACCAGTTCAAGCCCGACGTGGCGGTGCAGATCGTGCAGAAGCTGATCGAGAAGGACAACGTGCCGATCATCACCGGCATCGCGGGCTCCAACGTGATGATGGCGGTGCACAAGCAGGTCACCGGCAAGGAGGTGTTCCTGGTCAGCGCCAACGCGGGCCCCTCGCCGATGGCGGGCGCGCAATGCTCGCCCTACCAGTTCATCGCCTCGTGGCAGAACGACAGCTGGGCCGAGGCGGCCGGCAAGTACGCGCAGGACAAGGGATACAAGCGCATGGTGCTGCTGGCGTCCAACTACCAGGCCGGCAAGGATGCGATCCGCGGCTTCAAGAAGTACTTCAAGGGCCAGGTGCTCGACGAGGCCTATCCCGGCCTCACGCAACCCGATTTCGCCGCAGAGTTGGCGCCCATCGCCGCGAGCAGGCCCGATGCCGTCTTCGCGTTCATCCCCGGCGGCCAGGCCGTCAACTTCACGCGCCAGTACCAGCAGGCGGGGCTCTTGAAGACCGTGCCGCTGCTGACCGTGGGCATGATGGACGGCACCTCGCTGCCCGCGCTCAAGGAAACCGCGCTCGGCGTGCAGGCGGTGCATTTCTGGGCCCCCGACACCGACAACGCCGTGAGCCGGCAGTTCGTCGAGGCCTTCGAGAAGCGCCACGGCCGCATCCCTTCGAACTTCGCGGCGCAGGGCTACGACTCGGCACTGCTGCTCGACGCGGCGATCGAGCGCGTCAAGGGCAACGTGGCGGACAAGAAGGCATTCATGGCGGCGCTGAAGGCGGGCAGCACGAAGTCGGTGCGGGGCGCCCTGCGTTTCGACAACAACAACTTCCCGATCAGCAACTGGTATGCCTTCGAGGTCGCGAAGGATGCCAAGGGACGCGTGAGCCTCAAGACGGTCGCGACGCCCCTGAAGGACTATCGCGACTCCTATCACGCCGAGTGCCCGATGTCGTGAGGGGCCGCCGTCAGCGCGACAAAGTTTCCATGTGCCCGGCCGCGCGCTCCATCACGACGCGGAAGTAGTCGGCCGCGGGCGTGAGCGGCATGCCCGAGCGCTGGATGATGCAGATCGGCGGCGCGGGCAGGGCCTCGGCGACCTTGATCTCGGCCAGCACGTCCTTCCACAGCGGGAACTTGATCCACTGGATCGGCAGCATCATCAGCATGTCCGAATAGGCCATCGCCACGAGGAAGGTCTGCGACGACTGCGCGCGCATGCCCAGGCGCGGCGGCGGCAGGCCGTGCTCGGCGAAGAGCGGGCCCAGTTCCTCCTCGGCCTTGTGCGTGATCGAGGTCGTGATCCACTCGGCATCGACCAGGTCGCGCAGCGAGCGCGCCTTGCTCAGCGGATGCCCCTTGCGCCCGAGGATGATGCGCGAGTTCTCGAACATCGTCTCCATGCGAAGTTCGGCGGGCAGCTGCATCGGCGGGGGGCCGACGTAGAAATCGACGCTGCCGTCCTTCAGCGATGTCTCGACGGTGGGAAACACGCCATCGATCACGCGCAGGTCCACGTCGGGGAAGCGCTCGCGAAACGGCCTCAGCGCGTTCGGCAGCAGCGCCAGGTGGGGCACGCTCGAGAGGCAGACCGTGACCGTGCCGTGGGTCTCGCCGCGCAGCTGGTCGATCTCCTCCTTCGCGCGCTGCAGTTCGTTGCGCACCGCCGTGGCCCGGCGAAGAAAGGTCTCGCCGATGGCGGTGAGGCGAACCCCCTTGGGCGTGCGTTCGAACAGCGGCGCGCCCAGCTCCTTCTCGAGCTCGCGGATGCTGCGCGTGATGGCGGGCTGGGGCGCGTTGAGGTGCCGGCCCGCGGCGCGCAGGCCGCCACGCTCCGCGACAGCCAGGAAGTCTCTGACGGCGCTGAATTTCATGAAGGGTGATTCATCTAAGGTATCGGAAGGGCGCGAATTTTCCCTTTCGTGCATCGACCGCACCACGGGTACTACCCTTAGCCGGCAAGCGGACGCCGGGCCCGGCCCCGAAGTGATTCAGCTGAGGTATCGCCAGCGCCCTTTTGTCATCTTCCGCGATCGATGCGATGCGCCTAAATTGCGCCCACGCCCCAACCCCCTCAGGAGACAGTGAAGATGACAGCGCCATCGACCGGCGGCAAGCCGGCGTTCAAGAAGATCGACATCTACAACCACGTGCTTCCGCCGAAATACTTCGAGCTCGTCAAGACGCATTCGAAGGACGCCGGCATCGTCAAGCGCATGGCCAGCCTGCGCCTGCTGTGGGACCTCGAGGCGCGCGCCGAGATGCTGGCCGAGAAGTTTCCCGACGTGGTGCAGGTGCTCACGCTGAGCCAGCCAGCGCCCGAGATGCTGGGCGGCCCCGACCTGTCGCCCGAATTCGCCCGCGTCGCGAACGACGGCATGGCCGAGATCTGCGCGCGCTTTCCGGACCAGTTCCCCGTCTTCGTCGCGGCCCTGCCGATGAACAACGTGCCGGCCGCGCTGAAGGAGATGGACCGTGCCATCGACGAGCTGGGTGCGCGCGGCGTGCAGGTCGTCACCAACGTCAACGGCCGCCCGCTCGACGACCCCGAGTTCTTCCCGATCTTCGAGGCCATGGCCAACCGGCACCGCCTGCCGGTGTGGATGCATCCCTTCCGGCCCGGCACGGTGTCGGACTACAAGGACGAGGAACGCTCGAAGTACGAGATCTGGCAGGTGCTCGGCTGGCCTTTCGAGACCTCGGTGGCGATGTCGCGCATGGTGTTCTCGGGCATGCTCGAGAAGCTGCCCGAGCTGCGCGTCATCACGCACCATTGCGGCGGCATGCTGCCGTACTTCGCCGGGCGCGCCGAGTCGCTGTGGGCCCAGCTGGGCAGCCGCAGTGCCGATGGCAGCGAAGCGGACGTGCTCAAGCGCCTGTCCAAACCACCGATCGATTACTTCAAGATGTTCTATGGCGACACCGTGCTCGGCGGCTCTTCGTCGGCGCTGCGTTGCGGGCTCGAGTTCTTCGGCGTCGACCATGTGGTGTTCGCCTCCGACTGCCCCTTCGACCCCGAGGGCGGTCCCATGTTCATCCGCGAGGGCATCCGCTCGATCGAGGACCAGGGGCTGAGCGACGAGGACTGCGAGAAGCTTTACCTGGGCAATGCCTTGAAACTGATGCGCCTCGCGCGCATCGGCAGGGAATGAACGCGGCCACGGCCGCACCGGTCTTCGCCGCGCTCCAGCTGCCGCGCACGCTGTTCGCGGAGGGCGCGCTCGCCATGCTGCCCGCCGAGCTTGCGGCGCTGGGGGTTCGCAGGCCGCTGCTCGTCACCGACCAGGGCGTGGTCGCGGCCGGCATCGCGGCGAAGGCCCTCGAGGCGTATGGCCGCGGCGGCGAGATGTCGGTGTTCGATGCCGTCACCGAGAACCCGCTCTTCGCCGACGTCGACGACGGCGCGGCGTTCTATAGGCAGGAGCGCTGCGACGGCGTGGTGGCGCTCGGCGGCGGCTCGGTGATCGATACGGCGAAGCTCATCGCACTGCTCGCGACGAATGGGGGTAGCGCGAGCGACTTCGTGGGCGTGCCCCAGGTCCCGCATGTGGCGTCGGCCGCGCTCGTCGCCATCCCCACGACCGCGGGCACCGGCAGCGAGGCCTCGGCCTCGGCGGCCGTTCATCGCGACGCGACGACGGCCGCGGTCGGCATGCAGTCGCGCCATCTCGTGCCCGCGGTGGCCTTGCTCGATCCGCGGCTCACGCAGAGCCTTCCGTGCGGCCTGACCGCCGCCACGGGCATCGACGCGCTGAGCCATTGCATCGAAGGCTACCTGTCCAGGAAGTCCGTGCCGCTGGGCGACGCGATCGCGCTCGACGGCATCGCGCAGGTGGCGCGGCACCTGCGATGCGCGGTCGCCGACGGCAACGACGCAGCGGCGCGCGCGGCGATGCTTCTCGCCGGCTACGCGGGCGGCGTGTCGATCGGCATGGGCCTCGGGCCCGCGCATGCGATCGCGCTGTCGTGCAGCGATCAGGGATTTGCGCACGGCATCCTGAGCGGCATCGGATTGGTCGCCATGCTGGACGCGGCGCGAAGCCATGCGCCCGAGCGCGTCGATGCGGTGTCGGCGGCCTTCGGGCTGGCGCAGGGCGCGACGCTGTCGCAAGGCATTGCAACGCTGATGCGAGAGCTTGGCCTGCCGGCGACGCTGGGCGAGCTGGGATATGTCGCCGGCGACGTCGACGCGCTGGCCTTGCGAGCGCACGCCAGCCACTTCAACCTCTTCGCACCCTGGCATCCCCGCGCATCCGAGTACGCCGCGATGTTGCGGCGCTCGCTGGGTACGGCCTAGGCCTTTCACTTCATCATCACCATGACCGACACTTCAACGAACACCCCCAGGCGATACCGGCAACTGATCGACGGCGAATGGGTCGAGGCCGCGGGGGGCCGCACGTTCGACGACATGAATCCGTTCGACGGCGAGGTCTTCGCGCGCATCCCCGCCTCGGACGAAGCCGACGCCCAGCGGGCCATCGACGCGGCCGACAAGGCATTCCCCGCGTGGGCCGCGATGGGCGCGCGGGCGCGCCAGGCGCTGTTCCTCAAGGCGGCCGACGTGCTCGAGCGCCGCGCCGACGAGATCGTGCTGACGATGGCGCTCGAGGCCGGCACCGCCACGCCGTTCGCGCGCTTCCAGATCCAATGGGCGTCGGGCCTGCTGCGGCAGGCCGCGGGCTACCCCTACCTGCCGGGCGGCGAGATCGTGGCGTCGGACACGCCTGGCGTGTTCGCGATGGCGGTGCGCAAGCCGCTCGGCGTGGTGGGCGGGATCTCGCCCTGGAACGGGTCGCTCGCGCTGGGTTTCCGCACCATCGTCGCGCCGCTGGCCTGCGGCAACACCGTGGTGCTCAAGCCGTCGGAGGATGCACCGGTCTGCGCCGGGCTCCTGATGGGCGAGATCCTGACGGAGGCCGGATTTCCGCCCGGCGTGCTCAACGTCATCACGCATGCGCCGGGGCAGGTGGCGCCGATCGCCGACCGGTTGTTCGAGAGCCGCAAGGTGCGCGCATACAACTTCACCGGATCGTCGGCCACCGGCTCCATGCTGGCCGCGCGTGCCGGCCAGCAACTCAAGCGCATCGCCCTCGAACTGGGTGGGTACAACCCGATGATCGTCTTCAAGGATGCCGACCTCGACTACTCGGTCGACACGGCCATCTTCGCGGCCTTCTTCCACCAGGGACAGATCTGCATGAACACGCGCAAGATCCTGGTGGAGCGCCCGCTGTTCGACGAATTCCTCGAGCGCTTCGTCGCTCGCGCGAAGGCCATCCGGCCCGGGGATCCCGCGGACCCGCGCGTCAAGATCGGGCCGCTGATCAACGACCAGGCGACCGCGAAGGTGAGGAAGGGCGTGGACGACGCGGTGGCCATGGGTGCGCGCGTGCTCGCAGGCGGCCGCAACGAGGGACGATGCTTCGAGCCGACGGTGCTGGTCGACGTGCCGGCCGATGCGCCGATCCATGGCGAGGAGGTCTTCGGTCCGGTGGTGCTGGTCGAAGCCTTCGACAGCGAGCAGGAAGCCCTGGAGAAAGCCAATGGCACGTCGTTCGGCCTGTCGGCATCGATCATGACCGCGGACGTGTGGAGGGGCGTGACGCTCGGCGGCAAGATCGAGGCCGGCATGGTCAACGTCAACGGCCCGACCATGGGCGGCGAGCCGCAGATACCGTTCGGCGGCGTGAAGGACAGCGGCTGGGCGCGCTTCGGCCGCTGGGCCATCGACATGTTCACCGACCTGAACCTCGTGACGGTGAGCCAGAACCGACGCCAGTATCCGCTGTGAGCCTCTGACGGCGGCGCTGCTCAGGCCCGGGTCTTGCGATCCAGGTCGACCGAGAGCACGTCGCTCGCCAGGTGCTCGAGCTGCCGAAGCGTCCAGTCCAGGACCTCGGTCTTGCTGACGGATCGATCCGCGAGCCAGGCCAGCACCAGCTGGTCGTGAAAGCCGATCCAGGCGCGCAGGCAGGCTCGCTCGCGCGCATCCGGCTCGGCCACCCCCAGCGCGACGAAGATGCGCGCGATGGCTGCGTGCCGCGATGCTTCCCAGATGTCGGCGATCTTGGCGCTGATCGCGAGGTTGTGGGAGCGCGCCCGGAAGATCGCATCGCCCTGGCGCTGCTGCACCGCCGACATGTGGGCCCGAAGGAACGACGCGATCTGCTCGCGCGCGGTCTTGCCGCGAAACGACGCCAGCTGCATCTCGTCGCGCTGCTGGGCCGCGACCCGGCTGACCTCCGCATACAGCTCCTCCATCGAACCGAAGTGATGGAACAGCAGCCCGTGCGCGACACCCGCCTCGCGGACGATCTCGGCCGCCGACACGTCGAGGAATCCCTTGTTCGCGAACACGCGCTCGGCGGCCTCGAGGATGCGTTGCTTGCCGGACGGCGGCTTCGCCGGCGTGCTTTTCTTGGGGGGGCTGCCCTCGCGGACGGCGGTATCGCTCATCGCTCGATCATATGTCTCGTCGATGGACGAGGCCGGCCCGGCTCTCGGGAAAACCCGTGATCAGCCCGTCATGCCTTTGAATAAACTGACTGACTGTCAATCAATAAATCAGAAGAAGGCCGCTCAATGTCATCGCCCCGACGACTCGCGCACGTCGCTCTCCATACCAACCGACTCGACGAACTGGTGCGCTGGTACTGCGAAGTGCTGGAAGCCCGTGTCGCCCATCGCTCGGAGAGCATCGCGTTCCTGACCTACGACGAGGAGCACCATCGGATCGCGCTGGTGGGCCTGCAGACCTATGCGCCGAGGAGCGAGAGCGCCAGCGTCGGCCACTACCACACCGCCTTCGCCTACGACGCGCTGTCCGAACTCCTGGGCAACTTCGTGCGCCTGCGCGAGCTCGGGATCCTTCCGTACCGTTCGATCAACCACGGGCCCACGGTCTCGCTGTACTACGCGGACCCCGAAGGGAACCGTATCGAGCTGCAGGTGGACAGTTTTCCGGACGCGCAGGCCACGAACGACTGGCTGCGCAGCGATGCGTTCCGGCGCAATCCCATCGGCATCGACTTCGACCCCGACGAGATGCTGCGGCGGTTGCAGGCGGGCGTTCCGGACACCGAACTCATGCGTCGTCCCGACGCAGTGCGGTGAGACAGCGGAACCGAACGAAGAAAAGGACACGAGCCATGTTCCAAGGAATTTCAGCGCGCAGGTCGATGGCCGCGCTTCTTGCCGTCGCGGCCCTGGTGGCCGGCGCACCCGCTGCTTCGCTCGCGCAGCCGCGCTATCCCTCGAAGGCCGTCACGCTGGTGCTCCCCGCCGCGGCGGGGACGGGGGTGGACATCATCGGCCGCATCGGCGCGCAGAAACTCGCCGAGGTGCTCGGCCAGCCCGTGGTGGTCGAGAATGTCGTGGGCGCGAGCGGCGTGATCGGCGTGCAGCGCGTGACGCGCGCGAAGCCCGACGGCTACACGCTGCTCTTCAGCTTCAACCAGACCATCACGATCAATCCGCACGTGGTCGCGCACCTTCCCTACGATCCGCAGAAGCAGCTAGCGCCGATCTCCCGCTTCGCTTCCTCGCCCTTCGTGTGGATGGTCAATGCGCAGGTGCCGGTCAAGACCTTCCCGGAACTCGTCGCCCATGCGAAGGCGCATCCGACCAGTCTCGCGGTGGGCGTCACCGGCCTGGCCTCCGCGGCCTACATGGGATCGCAGCTGCTGGCCCTGCAGACGGGCGCCGAGCTGCTGCCGGTCAACTACGCCTCCAACTTCAGCGCGGACCTGATGTCGAACGTGATCCAGCTCTCGATGAGCCCGGCGGCGCAGGTGTCGTCGCTGCTGGCCAGCGGCAAGGTCCGGGCGCTGGCGCAGACGGGCGAGCGCAGGGCGTCCGAGCTGCCCGACCTGCCGACCGTCGGCGAGACGCTGCCCGGCTACGTGATCGATGCGTGGTACGGCGTGTGGGCGCCGGCCGGTACGCCGGCGGAGGCGATCCGCGTGCTCGGCGATGCCTGGAGAACCGTGGCCGCGATGCCGGAGGTCAGGCAGCGCCTTGCCGGTGTTTCCGCGGTCGCGGTCGGCAGCACGGCGCAGGAGCTGAAGGACCTGACGGACAAGGAAACCCGGATGTGGGGCGAGGTGGTCAAGGCGCGGAAGATCACGCCCGCGCAGTGAGGCCCGCGCCGGCTGCTGCAGCCGTTCAGCCCCAGCGCGTCAGCACGTCCGTCGCCGGCGTCGCCTCGCGCGCCGCCGGCCCCTGCACCCGCGACGGCGTGCGCGAGAAACGCGGCGCCGGTGCCGGCTGCCGCACGCCTTCCACATCGACGAAGGCCTCGCGCGCACTTTGGTGCGGATGCACGGGCGCCTCGCTCAGCGCGAGCACGGGCGCGACGCAGGCATCGCTGCCGTCGAACAGCGCGGTCCACTCGTCGCGGCCGCGGGTGCGGAACAAGCGCTCGAACTCGGCGCGCAGCGCGGGCCAGCGCGCGCGGTCGTGCTGCGCATCGCGCAGCGCGGGGTCGACGCCCAGGCGCTCGCACAGTTCGGCGAAGAACTGCGGCTCGATCGGCCCGATGCAGACATGGCGGCCGTCGGCGGTGACGTAGCTGCCGTAGTAGGGCGCGCCGCCGTCGAGCGCATTGCTGCCGCGTTCCTCGCGGAAGGTGCCGCGCATCGCGCTGGTGGCGAACAGGCTCATCAGCGAGTTCACGCCGTCGACGATGGCCGCGTCGACCACCTGGCCTTGCCCCGAGCGTTGGCTTTCGAGCAGCGCGGCCAGGATGCCGACGACGAGGTAGAGGCTGCCACCACCGTAATCGCCCACCAGGTTCAGCGGCGGCACCGGCGCGCCACCGGCCGGGCCGATGGCATGCAGCGCGCCGGTCAGCGCGATGTAGTTGATGTCATGGCCCGCGGCCTGCGCGAGCGGGCCGTGCTGGCCCCAGCCCGTCATGCGGCCGTAGACCAGCCGCGGATTGCGCCGCAGCGCCTCGTCGGGGCCCAGGCCCAGGCGCTCCATCACGCCGGGCCGGAAGCCCTCGACCAGCACGTCGGCGCGCGCGAGCAGGCCCATCACCTCCTCGCGCGAGCCCGGGTCCTTGAGGTCGGCCAGCACCACGGTGCGGCCGCGGCCCGTGATGTCGCTGCGGTCGCCGAGCCGGCGCGCGGGGCGGTCGATGGTGATCACGTCGGCGCCCATGTCCGACAGCAGCATGCAGGCGAAGGGCGCGGGCCCGAGGCCGGCGAACTCGAGGACGCGCAGGCCGGCGAGCGGGCCGCTGGCCTCGCGGGGAGTGGAGGTGGGATTCATCGTGGGGAGCAAGGTGTGTGGGGGTTCTGTCGTGCCGCATGCCGCGCGATGCGCCAGCCGAACACGATCGCGGGCCCGAGCGTGATGCCCGGGCCCGGATAGGCGCCGCGCATGATCGAGGCCATGTCGTTGCCGCAGGCATAGAGGCCCGCGATGGGTTGTCCGTCCGTGTCGAGCACGGCGCCGTCGGCATCGGTGGCCAGGCCCGCGCTCGACGCGGCTTCGCCGGGCCAGACCGCCAGCGCGCAGAACGGCGGCTGCGCGATCGGGCCGAGACAGGGGTTCGGCGCATGCGCCGCATCGCCGTTGAAGCGGCCGAGCTCGGTGCTGCCCTTGCCGAAGTCCGGGTCCTCGCCGGCTTCGGCATGGCGGTTGTGGCGCGCGATGGTGGCTGCCAGCGTGCGCGCATCGATGCCCAGCCGCGCGGCCAGTGCGTCGATGTCGTGCGCGAGCACGAGATAGCCCGATGCCTCGTTCCGCCGCAGCGCGCTCGCGCGCGTGCCGGGCGGGATCGTGCCGAGGCCGTAGGCGCGCACGAAGGCCGCGTCGCAGACCAGCCAGGCCGGTGGCGTCGATGCACCGGGGCGCATGCGTGCGAGCAGGGCCTCGACGAAGTGGTGGTACGAGGCGCTCTCGTCGACGAAGCGGCGCCCGTCGGCATCGACCGCGATCAGCCCGGGCTTGGCGCGGTCGAGATACAGGTGCGGAAAGAGTCCGGGTTCGCCGCCGGCGCGCGGTGCCAGCGAGACGGGCTGCCAGAAGAAGTCGCCCCGATGGCGTTCGAGCCGCGCGCCGGCGCGCAGCGCGGCATCGAGGCCGTCGCCGCGGTTGCCCTCGAAGGACTGCGGCCGCAGCGCGCGCGGCGAAACGCCGGCCGGCGCCAGCTGGGCCCGCAACGCCGCGTGATGGCCGACACCGCCGGTGGCGAGCACCACGCCGAGGCGGCTCGCGATGCGCCGCGTCGATCCCTCGTGGTCGAACACGCCACCCGTGACGCGACCCGCCGAGAGCTCGAGCCGCTGCAGCCGCATGCCGAAGCGCACCGGCACACCGGCCTGGCGCAGGCTGAAGTACAGCCGCGCGACGAGCGCATTGCCCAGCACCAGGCGCGTGCCGCGCGCATGCGTGAGCCGGTCGCGCGCATGGCGCAGCACCAGCCGCGCGGCATGGCGGAGGTTCGCGACGCTGCGCCAGCGGTAGGCCAGGGCCTGCACGTCGGCCTTGTTGGCCATCATGCCGCCGAGCACCATGAACTCGGGCATCGGCGCGCGGATGCGTTCGAAGTCGCGGCCCAGCCGCCGGCCGTCGAAGGGCAGCGGCGAGAGCGCGCGTCCCGCCACGGCAGCGCCGGGCAGCGCAAGATAGTCGGGATGGCGGCCGGCCGAGGCGAAGCGCAGTTCCGAATGCGCTTCGAGGAAGGCGATCGCCTCGGGGGCGCTCGCGAGGTAGGCGGCGCGCAGCCCGCGCGGATCGTCCGCGCCGAGGATCGCGTCGAGATAGCGCGCGGCCTCGGCGGCGGAGTCGGCAAAGCCCGCGGCAGCGCCCTGCGCATTGCCCGGCACCCACAGCGTGCCGGCCGAAGTGGCGGTGGTGCCGCCGACCTGCTCGCCGGCCTCGCACAGCACCACGTCGAGGCCCATGAGCGCGCCCGCGAGGGCGGCGCTCATGCCGCCCGCGCCGGCGCCGATCACGAGCAGGTCGCAGGTGCCGGCCTCCCGGTCGCCGGTGCGCGCGGACTCAGGCACGCCGCCACTGCAGCAGCGCGTACGGCGGCTGCGCATCCGGATGGTGTTCGAACACGCCCTCGACCTCGGCGCCGATCTCCACCGCCTGCATCGGATCGCCGAGCAGGTTGCCGACCATGCGCACGTTGCCGGCCCCGGGCAGCTCGACCAGCACCACGAGGTAGGCGCCATGGTCCTTGAGCGCCGCATGCGCCGGATGCCACACGCGCTCCCAGCTGTAGATGCGGCCGCGCGGCGCGACGTCCACCCATGCGGGATCGAAGGCATGGCAGCGGTGGCAGATCCACTCGGGGCCGAACTGCCAGGTGCCGCAGTGCGTGCAGCGCTGCACGCGCAAGACGCCCTCGCGCAGGCCTTGCCAGTAGGGTTCCGACAATCCGTCGGGCTCCGACACGGGGATCGGCAGGCCCGCGGGCAGATAGGGTTTCTCGTCGTTCGTGTCGTTCACAGCACGTTCTCCGATGCCAGCAGCAGGTCGCTCGCGGGCGTGACCATGGGGCCGCCGATCACCAGCGCGACATCGCTGCGCGTCGCCTGGCTGGTCGAGCTGCCGCGCACCTGGCGCACCGCCTCGAGCAACAGCTCGAAGCCGTGCATGTAGCACTCGGCGAGGTTGCCGCCGCTCGTGTTCAGCGGCAGCCGGCCCGTGGGGGCGACGAGGTTCTCGAGCGTGAGGAAGTCGTTGGCCTCGCCGGGTTCGAAGAAGCCGTGCTCGGCCAGCGCCATCGCCACGCCGCCGGTGAAGTTCTCGTAGCTCTGCACCACGCCCACGTCGGCCGGCGCGATGCCGGCCATGGCGTAGAGGTCGGGCGCCACGGTGTCGAAGCCCGCGCTCGCATAGCGCGGCGCATTGTGCGGATGGGCGCCGGCGCGAAAGCCCGAGCCCGAGGCCGCGCCGAGCAGGTAGGCGGGCTTGTGCGCGAAGTCCTTCGCACGCTCGGCCGCCACCAGCACGATGGCGGCGGCGCCGTCGTTCTCCATGCAGCAGTCGTACAGGTGGAAGGGCTCGGCGATCCAGCGCGAGGCGTCGTACTTCGCGGCATCGAGCGGCTTGCCGTGCATCACGGCGCGTGGATTGGCTTGCGCATGGTGGTACGAGGCGAGCGCGATGGCGCGCAGCGCCTCCTGCCGCACGCCGTGCTCGTGCATGAAGCGGCGCACGCGCATCGCGAAGCGCTGTGGCGGCGAGAGCACGCCGTGGGGCATCAGGTAGGCCTTCTCCCCGGAGATGGTGTCGATGCCGCCGACCTGGCCGAAGCGACCGTGCTGGCCCTGCGCGAGCGCGCGGAACACGACCACGCAGTCGGCCAGCCCGGCCGCGATGGCGGCCGCGCCATTGGCCACCGCCGCCGCGCAGCCGCCACCGCCGCCGCCCCACTGCATGGTGGCCGAGCGCAGGCGATGGATGCCCAGCGCGGCCGCCAGCCGCGAGGCCTCGCTGCGGTCGTCGCTGTACGAGGCGAAGCCGTCGATCTCGCGCGGATCGAGGCCCGCGTCGGCGCAGGCGGCGAGGATGGCCTTGAGCGCGAGCTTGAACTCGGCGTCGGGCGACTGGCCGTGGCGGTAGTAGGCGGTCTCGCCGATGCCGACCACGGCGACCCGGCCGCGCAGCGTGCGCGTGGTCATGCCGGCGTGCCGGCGGGTTCGTGCCGCTCGGCGGGCGGACCGAAGGCGCCGGCGCGCGCGAGCGCCGCGAAGCGCTCTTCGTCGTACCCCAGCGCCTCGCGCAGCACCTCCTGCGTGTGCTGGCCGACGGTGGGCGCGGCCACCGGGTCGGCGATCGGCGTGCGCGAATAGCGGATCGGCAGCGCCATGTTCGGCACCCAGCCCACCTGCGGATGCGGGATGCGCGTCACCAGCCGGCGCTCGCGCGCCTCGGGCGAGCGGATGGCCTCGCCGACGGAGCGCACCTGGCCGCAGGGCACGCCGGCCGCGCGCATGCGCGACTGCCAGTGCGACCAGGGCTGCTTCGCGAAGGCCTCGCCGAGCAGCGCGAACAGCACCTCGCGCCGCTGCGAGCGCTCGCGGCCGCTGGCATAGGCCGGGTCGGCGGCCACGTCGGGCCGTTCGAGCACCTGCGTCATCAGGCGCTGGAAGATCTTGTTGTTGCCGCAGTTGATGTAGAACGAGCCGTCCTGGGCCTCGAACACGCCCGAGGGGCAGGTGTCGGGGCTGGTGTTGCCGTGGCGCTGCGGCTCGGCGCCGCTGAACACGTGCTGCAGCGTCGCATAGCCGGTCATCAGCACCGCGTTGTCGAACAGCGCCACCTCCACCGCCTGCCCGCGGCCCGTACGCTCGCGCGCCACCAGCGCGCCGAGAATCGCGTTGCCCGCCATCATCGCGGTGCTGATGTCCATCACCGGCGACAGCGCGCGCACGCCCTGGCGGTCGGCATAGCCGTTCATCGAGACGAAGCCGCTCTCGGCCTGCGCGATCGGGTCGAAGCCCAGGCGGTCGGCGAAGGCGCCCTCGCGGCCGTAGGCCGACACCGAGCAGTAGATGAGTTCGGGGTTGGCCTTGCGGCAGCTCTCGTAGTCGAGTCCGAAGCGCTCCATCACGCCGGTGGAGAAGTTCTCGACCACGACGTCGGCGCTCGCGATCAGGGCGCGCGCCACCTCCAGGCCCTCGGGCGTCTTCAGGTCCAGCGCCACGCTGCGCTTGTTGCGGTTCGACCAGAGGAAGGGCGCGCCCTGCGCGAGCTCGGGATGCACCGGCGGGTACTGGCGGAAGTCGTCGCCGCGCCCGGGCGCCTCGATCTTGATCACGTCGGCGCCCATGTCGGCCAGGATCATGGTGGCGAAGGGGCCGGCGATGAAGTGGGTGAAGTCCACCACCTTGATGCCGGCCAGCGCCTGCGGCGCGCCCGCGGGGCGCGGCTGGTGTTCGGGGAAATCGGATTCCAGTTTTTCAAGCATGGAGGCGGTCCTCACATCTGGATGTTGGCCTTGCGCACGACCGGGCCCCACTGGCCCATCTCGTCGCGGATGAGCTTCTCGAGCTCCTGCGGCGTGCTGCTCCGCGCCTCGACGTTGCGCGCCGAGAACATCTTGCGCACCTCGGGCCGCGCGACCGCGGTCACGATCGCGTCGTGCAGCTTCGCGACGATCTCGTCGGGCGTGTCCTTCGGCGCGAGCACGCCGAACCAGGCCGAGCTGCGGAAGCCCGGCACCTCGTCGGCGATGGCCTGCAGGCCCGGCACGGTCTCGGTGGCCTTGGGCGTGCCCACGGCCAGGTAGCGCACCCGGCCCGAGCTCACCAGCGTGGCGCCGTCCAGGCCGGTGACGAAGGCGGCCTGCAGCTGGCCGCCGGCGAAGGCGGTCATCATCGGCGCGCCGCCGTTGTAGGGGATGTGCTGCATGCGCAGGCCCGCGGCCTCGTTGAAGTACTCGGCCGTCAGGTGCGACAGCGAGCCGTTGCCGACCGAGCCGACGTTGAGCGCATTGCCGTTCTTCTTCGCGTAGGCGAGGAAGTCCTTCAGCGTCTTTGCCGGGCTGTCGGCGGGCACGGCCAGGATCATCGGCGTGATCGCGACGGTGGAGATCGGGCGCAGGTCCTTGAGCTCGTCGTAGGGCACCTTGCGCATCAGCGAGACCACGGCGTTCGGGCCGGTGTTTCCGAACACCAGCGTGTAGCCGTCGGGCGCGGCCTTGGCCACGTAGTCGGTGCCGATGGTGCCGCCCGCGCCGGGCTTGTTCTCGACGATCACGGTCTGGCCCAGCGTCTCGCTCATCGACTGCTGGATGGCGCGCGCGAGCTGGTCGGTGCTGCCGCCGGCCGCATAGGGCACGATCATGCGGATCGGCTTGTTCGGATAGCCGCCCTGTGCCCAGGCGGGCAGGGCGCCGAGCGCGAGCGCGGCGCAGGCGGCGCCCAGCAGCGCGCGGCGGTGGAGGGAAGTGGTCGTCATCGGGGGTCTCCTTGGGTTCGTGGGTGTCGTGTCAATCCGTGGCGCCGAGCACGCTCGACCAGTAGCTGCGCGCGCGGTCCATGTGGCGCAGGATCAGCAACTGCGCCTTGGCCGCGTCGCGCGCGCGGATGTGGCCGAGCAGGCGGCGGTGGTCGAGCAGCGAGGCACGGCCCTGCACCGTGTCGGCGAACATCGCCTCGCGGCGCCGGCCGGTGAAGCGGTAGAAGGCATGCAGCACGCGCACCAGCACCGAGTTGTGGGTGGCATCGACCAGCGCGACGTGGAACTCGGTGTCGGCAGCGGCGATGTTGCCGCCCTCGGCCAGCACCTGCTCGGTACGCTGCAGCACGGCTTCCATGCGCGCCAGGTCGGCCTCGGTGCGGCGCTGGCAGGCCAGGCCCGCGGCCAGCACCTCGAGGTGGCCGCGCACCTCCATCGTCTCGGCCACTTCCACCGGCGTGGGCACGGCGCCCATGTCGGTGAGCATCACCAGCGCCTCGAAGCTGCCTTCGCGCTCGACGTGCCGCAGGTAGATGCCCGAGTTGGGCCGCGATTCGACGATGCGCAGCGTGACCAGCGTGGCCAGCGCCTCGCGCACCGCGTTGCGGCCGACGCCGAGGCGCTCGGCGAGGTCGCGCTCGGAGGGCAGCCGGTCGCCCGGTTGCAGCCGCCGGTCGCGCAGGTAGGCGAGGATGCCGGCGATGGCGCCGTTGCCCGCGCCCACCGCGTTGGCGGTGCCGGCTTCCTGCGGTTCCGCCGTGGTGTCGAGCCGGGTCGTCATGGACTGCTCCCTTGCCTCAGAGGTCCAGGACCAGCGTCTTCGAGCGCGAGCCCGAGCAGCAGATCATGATGGCCTCGTTCGACTGCTTCTCCTGCGCATCCAGGTAGTCGTCGCGATGGTCGGGCTCGCCCGCGATCACGCGCGTGCGGCAGGTGCCGCACACGCCCGCGCTGCAGGCATAGGGCACGTCGATGGCGTTGTCGAGCAGCGTGTCGAGGATGGTCTTGCCCGGCGCCACCGCGAGGCGCTGGCCGCTGCGCTCGAGCACCACCTCGTAGCCGCCCTCGGTGGCGGCCGCGCTGCCGGCGGCGAAGCGCTCGAAGTGCACCGTGTGCGCGGGCCGGCCGGCGCATGCCTCGACGAAGGCATCGATCATGCGCGCCGGGCCGCAGCAATACAGGTGCGCGCCGGCCGGCGCGTTGCGCACGAGGGCCGCGATGTCCAGCCGCTCGGCGCGCGAGGAGCCGAAGCAGAATTCGACCTCGCCGCGGCCGCGTCCGCCCTGCATGGCGCGCAGCGTGTCGGCGAAGGCGGTCTCCTCGGGCGAGCGGCCCGCGTAATGCAGTTGCCAGCGCCGGCCCAGTTCCTCGAGCCGGTGCAGCATCGACAGGATCGGCGTGATGCCGATGCCGCCGGCGATGAAGACCGAGTGCGCAGCCTCCTCGGCCAGCGCGAAGTCGTTGCCGGGCAGGCTGGCGCGGATGCGGTCGCCCACGCGCGGCTGCGCATGCATCCAGGCCGAGCCGCCGCGGCCCTGCGCGTCGCGCTGCACCGCCACCACGTAGCGCGCGGCGTCCGAGGGCGCGTTGAGCAGCGAATAGCTGCGGATCATCTCGCGCGGCAGATGCAGGTCGATGTGCGCGCCGGCGGTGAACGGCGGCAGCGGACGGCCGTCGGCCGACACGAACTCGTACGACGCGATGCCGCGTGCCTCCAGCCGGATCTGGCGCAGGCACAGGTCCAGCGGCGCGGGGTTGCCCAGGCTCATGGCGTGTAGCCGAAGTCGGCGCCCAGGCGCGCGGTCATCAGCTCGCGGCCCGATTCGCTCCAGGGCTCGCCGGCCGGCAGCGTGAGCGACACCGCGCGCACCATCGGCAGGTCGGGGTCCTCGATGCGCGGCGGGCGCTGCTGGCGCACCGACAGGTTGCGCACCGTCTCGAGCAGCAGGCGCCGCGTCATCGCGATGCCGGTGTCGCTCATGCCCAGGTGCTCCTTCGAGCGGTCGTAGATCGGCGCCACGCCCGACTGGCAGGCCGCGTCCTGCACCCACAGGCCAGGCAGGCCCGAGAACCAGGTCTTGGTCTGCGCGTCGTAGTTGAAGAGGAAGGCGCTCTGCAGGTTGAACTTCGTCCAGTACTTCGCGAAAGGCTCGGTGGCCGGGCGCGGCGCATAGGCGTTGATGCTCGGGTGGCCGGTCTCGCGGCCGCCGTGGCCGTTGTCGAACAGCTTGCGCGTCTTCTCGTAGAACTTCTGCGCCGGCGTGTACGAGAACATGATGCACAGCGTGTGGTGGTCGTCCAGCGGCACCCAGGCGTGGCCGCTGAGCTCGGGGTAGTTCGACTGCGGCGGCACCAGCGTGTAGAAGGGCAGCAGGAACTGGTTGACGCGCCAGTAGTGCGTGTTCTCGTCGAGCACGCGCCTGGAGGCCACGCTCATGCCGAAGTCCTGGCGCTTGCATTCGAAGGTGGGACGCAGGTCCTTCTTCGCGGTCCAGTCGCTGATCGCGCCCTGCTGGTCGATGCGCCCGTGCAGGATCGGCGCGTGGGCCGAGTCGATCTCGCCTTCCACGGCCTGCAGCCAGTTGCATTCCTGCACCCGGAAGCTCACGTACACGTTCTCCTCGGGCACCAGGTTCCACTCGAGGTTCGGCAGCGGCGGCGGGTTCTCGCGGTCGGGCCCCATGTAGGTCCAGACGATGCCGTTGCGCTCGCGGCAGGGGTAGTTCTTGATCGTGACCGTGTCCTTGAGCCGGCTCTGCGCGGGCTCGGCCGGTGTGTCCTGCACGCGGCCGTCGACGCCGAACTTCCAGCCGTGGTAGATGCAGCGCACGCCGCAGTCCTCGTTGCGACCGAACACCAGCGGCGCGCCGCGGTGCGGGCAGGCATGGTCGATCAGGCCGAGCCGGCCCTCGCTGTCGCGGAACGCGATCAGTTCCTCGCCGAGCAGGCGCACGCGCTGCGGCTGGCCGTCGGTCTCGAGGTCGCGGCTGGGCAGGAAGGGGATCCAGTAGAGGCGCATCAGCTCGCCCATGGGCGAGCCGGCGCCGACGCGCACGAGGGTTTCGTTGTCTTCTTGCGAGAGCATGGCTGCGGTTTTCCTTGTGGGGCAGGGCCATCCGGCGTGGTGGACCACCTTGGATGACCAGATTGGTAGGACCAATGCTAAATTCGAGCCCGCGCGATGCAAAGCTTTTGTCTCAATAACCTTGTGAATGGATCAACCATAGATGTTCGATGAGAGCGGGGTCGCAGCCATCGCGCATGTCTTTCGCCGCGTCGCCAGCGCGAGCGCGCCGGCGCGGTTAGGCTCCCTCGTCTTCATCCCGTTGCCAGAGCCATGACCACTTCCCCGCCCGTTCCCGCGCCGGATCTCGCCGCGGCCCTCGACACCGTGCTCGACGCGCGCTACAGCTGCCGCGGCTACCTCGCCGACCCGGTGCCGCGCGACGTCATCGACGCGATCCTGCGCGCCGCCCAGCGCACGGCCTCATGGTGCAACTCGCAGCCCTGGCAGGTGGTCGTGACCGGCGCGGCCGCCACCGAGCGCCTGCGCGCGGCGATGGCCACGCCCGAGGCGCTGGTCGACCAGGGTTTCGAGATCGCGCCGCCCGCCGAATACCGCGGCGTCTACCGCGAGCGCCGCCGCGAATGCGGCTTCCAGCTCTACGACAGCGTGGGCATCGCCCACGGCGACCGCGAGGCCTCGGCGCGCCAGGGGCTTCTGAACTTCTCGTTCTTCGGCGCGCCGCACGTGGCGCTGATCCACACCGATGCCGCGCTCGGCGCCTATGGCGCGCTGGACTGCGGCGCCTACGTGTCGAACTTCATGCTGGCCGCGCGCAGCCGCGGCGTGGCGAGCATCGCGCAGGCCGCGCTGGCTTCGCGTGCGAAGTTCCTGCACCGCTGGTTCGACATCCCGGACGACCGCCAGGTGGTCTGCGGGATCTCCTTCGGCTACGAGGACCCGGCGCACCCGGCCAACGGTTTCCGCACCTCGCGCGCTGCCGTCGGCGACGCCGCGCGCTGGGTGGAGGACTGATCCGGCGGCCCGCGCTCAGGGGCTGCGTTCGGCCAGGTAGTGGCGCGTGAGCACCGGCTCTTCCGGCACCTGGAAGCTGCGCGCGAGCGCCTCCAGCTCGTGGCGCGCGACGGTGGCCCGCGCGCGCTGGCGCAGGTAGTCGGCCCACGAAGTGACGATGAAGCGCTCGACGTAGCGGCTCGGGTCGTCGAGGTCGCGGTAGACGCGCCAGAAGGTGGCGCCGTCGCGCTTGCGCGGCACCGCGAGCTGCTGCACCGCGTCGAGGAAGCGCCGCGCATCGGCATCGCGGATGCGGTAGACCACCTCGACGGCGACCGGCCCGGCCTCGAACTCGGGCTCGTGCTGCACCGAGAACTCCTCGTGCAGCGGCGCCAGCGTGACCTCGTCGTCCGCGCCCATGCGCAGCGGATACGGCCGTGCCAGCGCAATGCTCGCGAGCATGCCCGCGGCCGACAGGCACAGCGCCGCGCTCAGCCCGATCAGCGATGACATCGCCCCCCAGAGCGCGGAGCCGAGCGCGAAGGCACCGAGCGAGCACAGCGTGTGCATCGACGCGGCGCGTGCGCGCACCCAGGCCGGCGCGCTGGTCTGGGTCGCGGCGTTGAAGGTCGACATCATCGTCATCCAGGCCGCGCCGCCGAGCACGAAGCTGGCGCACACGAGCGGCCGCCAGGTCGAGAGCGCGCCCACCAGCATCGCGCCCGAGAACACGAGGCAGCAGCCGGCGGCCAGCGCATCGAGCGAGAAGCGCGAGCGCATGCGCCCGACGAAGAAGCCGGCGGCGACGGCGCCCGTGCCCAGGCAGGCCATCAGCAGGCCGTAGCCCGCCGCGCCCAGTCCGAGGCGCTGCTGCGCGATCACCGGCAGCAGGGCCCACAGGGCCGAGCCGAGCCCGCTGAAGCCGGCCGTGCGCACCAGCTGCGCGAAGATCGCGGGCGAATGGCGCGCATAGCGCAGCGCGCTGAGCATGCCGCCCCACAGCCGCTCGGCCGGCAGGCGCCCGGGCGAGGGCGGCCGCGGCGGCCAGCGCCGCGTGGCCCAGCTCATGCCGAAGGCAGTCAGCACCGCGACCGCGAACACGGCGGCGCCGCCGGTCAGCGCGAACAGCACGCCCGCGAGCCCGGGGCCGACGGCGCGCGCGCCGTTGAAGGTCATCGACACCAGCGTGATGGCCAGCGGCAGTTCGGTGCGCGCCACCGTGTCGCTGACGGCGGAGTTCCACGAGGGCGACTGCAGCGCCGTGCAAATGCCCAGCAGGAAGGTGAAGAACAGCAGCCCGCCCGGGCCGATCCAGCCGGCCAGCGCGAGCAGCGTGAGCGTCAGCGCGGCGAGCCCGTAGACACCCTGGATACGCAGCATCAGCCGCCGGCGGTCGATGGTGTCGGCCAGCACCCCGGCGGGCAGCGACAGCAGGAACATCGGCAGGAAGGAGGCGGTCTGGACCAGCGCCGAGAGGAAGGACGAGGCCGTGAGCTCGATCATCAGCCACGAGGCCGCCATGTTCTGCATCGCATTGCCGACGAAGAACAGGCTGCCGGCACCCCACAGTCCGCGGAAGGCGGGCTGGGCGAGCGGACTCCAGAGCGAGGCTGCGTTCGGGGCGGTGGGATTGCTGGGATTCAAGCGCGGGGCGATCGGCGGCGGGCGAGGCAAATCATATAGATGCGTGCGCCGGCCCGCTCGCGGCGCGCCCGGCCAACGGTTTCCGCACCTCGCGCGCTGCCGTCGGCGACGCCGCGCGCTGGGTCGAGGAGTGACCTCGTAGCGAACTGGCGGGGGCGCTCAGTCCTTGCCGCGTCGCTTCTGTGTCGCGACCGGAGGCGGCAGCGCACCGCGCACCACCTGCTGGAGCTGGCGCACCGAAGGCAGCTTGCCGCGCAATTCCGCCGGCAGGGCGGCCTGCAACTGGTACTCCGCCACGCCGATCGGGTTGGTCTCGCTGCGCAAGGCGAACAGAGAGTCGTTGCCGCCGAACTGCACGGTTTCCCGTGCGGCGCCGCGTCGGTGGCTCTTGCGCCCCGAGCCCTTGCGCCTGGAACTTTCTGCGACAAGCTGTCGCAGAAATCCGGGCTCGCTGTAAGCCTCGACCATGCGCCGCATGTCCCAGTACGAGGCGATCAGGCCGTGATTGACCGCGCGGGCCGCGGACTGGCGGGCGGCCGCGACACGCTCCTTGAGCGCCTCGATGAAGGATGCGTAGTCGGCAGCTTCGCCGCTGGGCAAGGTCATGCGTGCACTATGGGCCAGGCCCTCTGTGCCGCATGCGGCGCCCGCTCAGACCTTGATGCGCCCTGTCGCGACCAGCTTCTGCGTCAGCGCCAGCTGCTCGGCCAGGAAGCTCGAGAGCTTCTGCGGGCCCCAGCCGGCGGGCTCGAAGCCCAGCTCGAGCAGCTTGGGTGCGACGTCGGGCAGCTTCACGATGCGCGCCATCTCGGCATCGAGCTTGTCGATGATGGCCTTGGGCGTGGAGGCCGGCGCGAACAGCGCGCCGAACCCCGGCATGTTCACTTCGGGGAAGCCGGCCTCGGCGAAGGTGGGCACGTCGGGATAGAGCGGAAAGCGCGTCGGGCTCGCGACCGCGAGCGCGCGGATCTTGCCGGGGTAGCGCGACACGCCGCCCAGCGACACCACGGCGGTGTCGATCTGGCCGCCGATCAGGTCCTGCAGCGCCGGCGCCTCGCCCTTGTAGGGCACGTGCACGGTGTCGATGCCCGCGGCCATGTTCAGCAGCTCGCCCACGAAGTTGCCGCCCGAGCCGGGGCCGTAGGAGCCGTACGAGATCTTGCCGGGCTTCGACTTCGCCAGCGCCACCAACTGGTCGAGCGTCCTGACGTTGAGCGACTCGCGCACGCCGATGGCGATGGGCGTGAGCGCGAGCATGCCGATGGGCGCGAGGTCGGCGAGCTTGTAGGGCTGTTGCGCGGGCTGCAGCACGAGGTTGCTGATCAGCGCGCTGTAGCCGACGCCGAGCGTGTAGCCGTCGGGTGCGGCGCGCGCCACCGCGGCGGCGGCGATCGCGCCGCTCGCGCCGGCCCTCGACTCCACGATGCAGGGCTGGCCCCAGGCCTCGGTGAGCTTCTGGCCGACGACCCGCATCATCGTGTCGTGCCCGCCGCCGGCCGGCGTGGGAATGATGAACTTGATGACGTTGTCGGGATAGCCCGGCGCGGCACGCGCGGCCAGGGGAAAGGTGGGCAGCGCCGAGGCGCCCAGCAGGCCGAGGCCGGTGGCCAGCGCGTGGCGGCGGGAGTGGGTCATGAGGCTTGTCTCCTGGTCGGATGGTTTGTGATGTAATTGGTTGAACCATAGCGAAACCAGGGATGATGGTCAATTGGAGCCAGTGCCAGGGCAGGCACAGGCACACTATCGGGCTCGGCATCCAGCCATCGACGTTCGTGATCCAGAGGAGGAAAGGAGCCATGTCGGAATCCGCACCAGTCTTCGCGCCCGTGCGCATGCGCCGCGCCTTCGAGGCGATTTGCGACCAGATCCGCCAGCAGGTGGTGGAGGGCGTGCTGAGCGCCGGCGACCGCCTGCCCAGCGAGCGCGAGCTGTCCGAGCAGTTCGGCGTGAGCCGCAGCGGCGTGCGCGAGGCGCTGCGCAGCCTCGAGATGGCCGGCATGGTCGAGGCCGTGACCGGCATCAACGGCGGCTTCTACATCAAGCAGTCGCATCCCGAGGGCATCACGCAGGCGGTGCGCGACATGGTGGCGCTCAAGCAGGTGCCGGTGTCGGACCTGACCGAGGCCCGCATCCTGCTGTGCGGGCTGGCGATCCGGCTGGCCTGCGAGCGCGCGACCGAAGAGGACTTCGCCGCCATCGAGGCCGACATCGAGCGCTTCGCCGAGCTGGTGAAGCAGGGCCGGCCGGTGCGCGACAGCGGCCAGATCACGGAGTTCTATCGCCTGATCGGCCGCGCCACCCACAACGAGGTGATCGTGATGCTGATCGACGCCCTGTCGGAAATCCTGCGCGGCCTGATCGCGCAGCTGCAGACGCCGCACAGCAACGTGGTGCAGGTGCGCCGCAAGGTGCTGCGCCTGATGCGCGATCGCGATGCAGACAAGGCGGGCGCCGCGCTGGCCAAGCACCTCAACGCACTGAACGTGCTGCTGCTCGAGATGGAGCGCAAGAAGCCGGCACGCTGAGCCGCGCCGGCCCGGGGCGCGTTCAGCGCGGCAGGCCGAGCCCGCGCTGCGCGATCAGGCTGCGCTGGATCTCGTTGGTGCCGATGCTGATCACCCACATCAGCGCATGGCGCAGGTTCTGCTCGATGCGCCCGCGCAGCACCGCGCCGGGACTGCCCTCGCCGAGCGTGCCTTCCATGCCGAGCAGGTCGAGCGCCACCTCGCCGAAACGCTCCATCAGCTCGCCCGAATAGACCTTGCTCGCGGCCGCGTCGTGCAGCGGCGTCTCGCCCGCGTCGACGCGCTCCGCGCAGTGCATCATCATGCGGCGCCCCGCCTCGATCTGCCCCGCGAGATCGGCGATGCGCTCGCGCACCAGCGGATCGAGGCGCATCGGCCGGCCGTCGGCACCCGTCGCGCCGCGCAGGTGCTCGCACAGCTGCTCGAAGGCATGCGCCACTTTCATCACGATGCCGCCGCCGATGAAGCCGCGCTCGGTGGCCAGCGCCCCGACCAGCACCTTCCAGCCGCCGTGGAGCTCGCCCACCATTGCCTCGGCCGGCACGCGCACGCCGTCGTAGAAGACATTGGCGAAGCTGCCGCCGTACATCGTGGTCGAGGTGCGGATGGTGATGCCGGGCGTGTCCATCGGCACGATGAACAGGCTCAGGCCGGCATGCGGCGGGCTCGCCTCGGGGTCGGTGCGCGTGGCCAGCAGCATGTAGTCGCCCCAGTAGGTGGTGGTCCAGATCTTCTGGCCGTCGATCACGTAGTGGTCGCCGTCGCGTACCGCGCGGGTGCGCATCGACGCGAGGTCGGATCCCGCGTCGGGCTCGCTGTAGCCCATGCCGTAGATCGCCTCGCCGCGCAGGATCTCGGGCAGGTAGCGCGCCTGCTGCGCCGCGCTGCCGTGCACCTGCAGCATCGCGGCCTGCACCGGCGCGCCCACGCGCGGCGCCTCGGCGCGTTCCATCTCCTCGACGAAGGCCAGTTGCTCGAAGGCGCCGCGCGCCTGGCCGCCGAAGCGCTGCGGCCACGAGAGGCCGATCCAGCCGGTGCGCCCGAGCGCGCGCGCGAACTCGCGGTCGTACTCGCGTGCCTTGAAGTCCAGCGCCTCGTGCGCGGCCTTGCGTTCGCCCGACCAGTGCGTCCGGAGCCAGGCGCGCACCTCCTCGCGGAAGGCGTTGCCGGCCGGGCCCAGGTCGTATTCGGGCAGCGTGCGCGGCGTCTCGCCGAGGAAGTGATCGGCCAGCGCCTCGCGCGCGCGGCGCCCACCGCCGTGGCGCAGCACGTCGAGGTGCACTTGCTTGAAATGGCGCGGTGCCTCGTGCTCCTCGCTGTAGCCGATCGCGCCAAAGGTGTGCTGCGTTTCCAGCGACACCTGGCGCAGCGTCGCCGCGGCCAGTGCGCAGGCCGCTTCGGCGAACACGCGCCAGTTGTCGGCGCCGAGGTCGTGCTGGCGCGCGGCGCCGGCCTGCGTGAGCCGTGCGCCCAGCAGCGCGATGTGGCCGTCGGCGAGCTTGTGCTGGATCGCCTGGAAGCTGCCGATCGGGCGGCCGAACTGGCGGCGCTCGCCCGCATAGGCCACGGCGAGCTCGAAGGCGCGTTCGGCGGCGCCGGTGGCGCGCGCGCACAGCGCGAGGCGGGTCATCGCGTGCAGCGCGCCGAGCTGCTCCTCCGACAAGGGCAGGGCGGTGGCTGCAATCCCGTCCAGCGCGACACGGAACAGCCCCTGCGTTCCCATCGCTGGCGTGGCCTCGATGCGCACGCCAGGCGCGTGCAAGTCGATCAGCGCGAGCGCGGGGCCGTCCACCACCACCGCGAGGTGGGTGGCGCTGTCGGCATGCTCGACGAAGGCGAGTTCGCCGTGGAGCCTGCCGTCGTCGTCGATGCGTGCCTGGCCCGCGCCGCGGTCGCCGTCGAAGGCCCCGAAGCACAGCACCACGCGCGCCTCGCCGGCGCGCTGCAGCGCGAGCACCGCGGGCTCCTCGCCCCGTGCCGTGCGCGGCGCCGCGAGGTTCAGCAGCGTGCCGTGATGCAGCGGCAGCGTGCAGCCCGCGCGGCCCAGCTCCTCCATGACCAGCGCGATCTCGCGCAGGCCGCCCTCCGAGGGATCCGATCCCAACGCGGCAAGGCCCTGCGCCGCGAGCTGCTGCCACAGCGCCTGCACGCGCGCGGGTTCGCGTGCCCATGGCACGGCGGTGGCGGGCGGCCAGTGGCGCTCGAGGAAGCCGCGCACCGAGTCGCGCAGCAGGGCGCGCTCTTCGTCGCCGGGAAGGGGGGTCGGGGGCATGGGCGTGTCTCTCCTAGTCTCGGAAACTTAAATGGTAGAACCATTAATGAAATCCGGCAACAGGCACCACCGCGAGGGCTTGGACTACGGCGGCCTGCGCCACGCCGCCCTTTATCATTTGGCTCAAAGGTCCAACTTTTAGTTTTTCCAACGGAGGATTCCCCATGGACGCCAAAGAACCGTCGCCACCCGCGGCCGACGCACGGAGCGCCAAGTTCCAGCCCATCCGTTCCGCGCGTGCCTTCGAGGAGATCGCCCAGCAGATCCGCGGCGAGCTGTCGCAGGGCCGGCTCAAGGTCGGCACGCGGCTGCCGTCGGAGCGCGCGCTGTCCGAGCAGTTCGGCGTGTCGCGCAACACCCTGCGCGAGGCGCTGCGCTCGCTCGAGCATGCGGGCCTGATCCGGCTGCAGAAGGGCGCCAGCGGCGGCGCCTTCATCAGCGGGCGCAGCGGCGACGCCATCGCCACCGGCCTGATGGACATGTACCACATGGGCGCGATCCAGCCGGCGCAGCTCACCGAGGCGCGCATCTGGCTCGAGTCGATCCTGGTGCGTGAGGCCTGCGCGCGCGCCACGCCCGCCGATCTCGAGGCGCTGGCCGCCAACATCGACGCGGCCGAGGAAGCGCTGCGGCGCGACGACTTCCCCGCGCGCGCGGCGACCAACCTCGAGTTCCACCGCATCCTCGCGCGCATGACCGGCAATCCGATCATGGTGATCGTGATGAACGGCGTGCTCAACGTGCTGGCCGAGTTCATCGGCCAGATCGGCCACGAGGAGAACGCCTACGTGCTGCCTTCGCGCCGCCGCTTCCTCAAGCACCTGGCGGCCAAGGACGCCGACGCGGCCGCCGCGGAGATGGAGTCCAGCCTCAAGCGGCTGCAGCGCAGCTACCTGTCGAAGGTGGGGGAGGACGCCGCGCAGGAAGCTCCGGCCGCCGCGCCGGCGCCACGCAAGGCGGCGGCCAAGGCCCCGGCCGAGAAACCGGCCGCGAAGGCCGCGGCCAAGTCCGCCACCCGCGCCGCGAAGACCACGCGCTGAACCCGTGCGGCGCGCGCCGCAGCCCTTCACCCGATCCGCCAAGGACCGCCCGCCGCAAGGCGCGCGGTCCTTTCTTCTTGCGCGCCCGGCAGGTGAAATCCGCTTGACAGTGCCATGGTTGATTCCTAGGATCAATGAATGGTTGAACCAAATATCAAGCAAACGACGCCCGCCGGCGGCAAGACGTCGACCGGCGAACTGCTCGCCGTGCTGCTGGCACGCGACTTCGCCGATGGCGAGAAGGTCATCATCGGCACCAACTCCGACATCCAGCTGGCCGCCTGCAACCTCGCGCGCGAGATGCAGGCGCCGCGGCTGTGGTGGATCTCGGGGCCCGGCGGCATGGTGAACCCGGTGCGCGACCACCTGCTGTCCACGGCCGACTCGGAGAACATCGAGTCCTCCGAGGCCTGGATGGACCTGCCGAACATGATCGATTTCATCGACTGGAAGATCCACTTCTTCGACTTCGCGATCCTCTCGGCGCTGCAGGTCGACCGCTTCGGCAACATCAACACGGTGGTGGTCGGCGACCAGGCCCGGCCCAAGGTGCGCGGCCCCGGCACGGTGGGCATCAGCGCGCTGTGCGGGCTCGCCAAGCGCTTCTATGTCGCGCTCACGCGCCACGATCCCGGCGCCTTCGTGCCGCGCGTCGACTTCCTCTGCGGACCGGGCCACATGGAAGGCGGCAATTCGCGCGAGGAGGCCGGTCTGCCGCCGGGCGGGCCGCGCCTGGTGGTGTCGCCGCTGGGCGTGTTCGACTTCGAGCCCGTGAGCAAGGCCATGCGCGTGCGCTCGATCCATCCGGGCGTGACGCTCGAGCAGATCCGCAAGGCCACCGGCTTCGAGCTGGTGGTCGAGGGCACGCCGCCCGTCACGCGCATGCCCGAGCCCGAGGAGCTGCGCCTGCTGCGCACCCGCGTCGACACGCGCGGCACCCTGCGCCGCAAGTTCCCCTGAAGAGACGAGCCATGAGCCCCAACAACAAAAGCAAGCTGACCACCCTCGACGAGGCCGTGTCGGTCATCCAGGACGGCCACCGCGTCGGCCTGGGCGGCTGGATCTTCAATGCCCAGCCGATGGCGCTGGTGCGCGCGCTGATCCGCAAGGGCGCGCGCGACCTCGACCTGGTGCCAGCACCCGGCTCGATCGCACCCGACATGCTTATCGGCGCCGGCTGCGCGCGCAGCACCGCCTGCGTGTTCATCAGCTTCGAGCAGTTCGGCCTCGCGCCGCACTTCCGCCGCCGCGCCGAGGCCGGCACGCTGAAGGTCTACGAGCTCGACGGGCCCGGCATCGCCGGAGGCTTGCGCGCCGGCATCTGCGACATGCCCTGGACCGCGATCCCCGACCTGGGCACCGACCTGCCGCGCCACACGCCCGAGCACTACTGGCCGCTGCCCTCGAAACCCGGCGAGCGCAAGATGCTCGCCGCCGCCGCGATCAAGCCCGACGTGTGCCTGCTCCATGCGCAGCAGGCCGACGAGCACGGCAACGTGCAGTACCTCGCGACGCCGTTCTTCGACGCGATGCTCGCGCAGGCTTCGCGCCACGTGATCGTCTCGGTGGACCGCATCGTGTCGTCCGACACCATCCGCCGCTCGAACCACCTCACCAAGCTGCCGAGCGTGATGGTCGACGCGGTGGTGGAAGTGCCCTATGGCGCCCATCCGAGCGCCTCGCCCACGCTGTACCGCGCCGACGAGCGCCACCTGCGCGAGTACGTGAAGGCGAGCGCCGACGAAGGGGCCTTCGAGGCCTACCTCGCGCGCTATGCGCGCGGCACCGCGGCGCATGCCGATTACCTCGATGCGCTCGGCGGCTCGCGCCTGGCCGGCCTCGCCGTGACGGAGAGCAACCTTGGCTGAGCCGACCCCGAACCCTACCGCACCCACCGCCGCGAAGCCCGGCGTGCTCGACGGCGTGCGCGTGCTCGACTTCACCGCGATGATGTCGGGTCCCTACTGCACGCGGCTGATGGCCGACCTCGGCGCCGAGGTCATCAAGGTGGAGCCGCCCGAGGGCGACCACATCCGGCTGCGGCCGCCGCGGCGCCAGGGCCGCAGCACCTACTTCGCGCAGCTCAACGCCGGCAAGAAGAGCCTCGCGCTCGACCTCAAGAAGCCCGAGGCGGTCGCTTTGGTGCGGGAACTCGTCGCCCAGTGCGACGTGCTGGTGGAGAACTACCGCCCCGGCGTGATGCAGCGCCTGGGCCTCGACTACGCGACGCTCTCGGCGCTGAACCCGCGGCTGGTGTACTGCTCGATCTCGGGCTTCGGGCAGGAGGGTTCCTGGTCGGGCCGCAGCGCCTACGCCCCGGTGCTGCACGCGGCCAGCGGCTACGACATGGCCAACCTCGACTACCAGGAGGGCGACGTCGAGCGGCCGCTGAAGAACGGCATCTTCGTGGCCGACGTGCTCGGCGGCTCGCTGGCCTTCGGCGCGATCCAGAGCGCGCTGTTCCGCGCCGCGCGCACCGGCGAGGGTGACCACATCGACCTCGCGCTGATGGACGCGATGCTGGGCCTGCTCGTCTACGAGTGCCAGGAGGCGCAGTTCCCGGCCGAGCGGCGCCGCCCGCTCTACCGACCGACCAAGGCGAAGGACGGCTTCCTGCTGATCGCGCCCGTGAGCCAGAACAACTTCGAGGCGCTGGCGCGCGGCACCGGCCATCCCGAATGGATCACCGACGCGCGCTTCGCGACCAGCCAGGAGCGCGAGCACCACTGGGGCGAGTTGATGCAGCTGCTCGACGACTGGGCCGCCGATCGCAGCGCCGCCCAATGCGAGGCCGAGATGAATGCCGCGGGCGTGCCGTGCTCGCGCTACTTCACCGTGCGCGAGGCGATGAAGCTGCCGCCGCTGGTGGAGCGCCAGGCCTTCCAGACCATCGACGACGGCGCCGGCGCGTTCCAGGTGCCCAACCCCGCCTTCCGCTTCGCCCGCACCGCGGCGCATGCGCGCGGCAGCGTGTCCGAGCTCGGTGCCGACGGCCCCGCGCTGCTGGGCAGCCTGCTCGGGCTGGGCGAGGAGCGCATCGCGGCGCTGCGCGAGAGCCGTGCGCTGCACGTGCGGGGCTGAGACACACAACGAAGGAGACAGACATGATGAACAGCTGGATGCGCCTGCCGGGAGTCGCCGGCAAGGCGAAGGGCCCGGTGCGCGCCGCGGCCCGGGGTTTCTGGGCGGCGTTGCTCGCGGCTGGCGCGCTCGCGCTGCCGCAGGCCGGCATCGCGCAGTCCGCGTCGTCGACGCCATCGGACTTCCCGAACCGCCCGATCACCATCGTCGTGCCCTATCCGCCGGGCGGCACCACCGACGTGCTCGCGCGCGTGCTGCAGGAGCCGATGCAGCGCTTCCTCAAGCAGCCCGTGATCATCGAGAACAAGGCCGGCGCCTCGGCCGTGCTGGGCACCAAGTTCGTCGCCAAGGCGCCGGCCAACGGCTACACCCTGCTGTTCCCCAACAACGGGCTGGTGATCTCGCCGCAGGTCTCGAAGGAGGCCGACTATGCGCCGCTGAAGGACTTCGCGCCCGTGTCGCTGGTGTCACTGCAGCCGATGATCCTCGCGATCAATCCCTCGGTGCCCGCGAAGTCGGTGCAGGAGCTGATCGACTATGCGAAGGCCAATCCGCGCAAGCTCGATTTCGCGACCGCCGGGCCAGCCTCCTTCGGCCACCTCGCCACCGAGCTCTTCAGCCGGCGCGCCGGCGTCGAGATGACCCACATCCCTTACAAGGGCCAGGCTCCGACCACCCAGGCGATCCTGACCGGCGAGTCGAAGGTGCTGCTGAGCACCAGTTCGTCGCAGATGAATGCCTTCATCAAGGAGGGCAGGGTGCGGCTGCTCGGCGTGTCCTCGCTGCAGCCTTCGCCGCTCGCGCCTGGCGCGCCGCCGATCGCCAACACCTTGCCGGGCTTCAACCCCGAGGTCTGGTTCGGCCTGTTCGCCCCGGCCGGCACGCCGCGCGAGGTGGTGGCCCGGCTCAACGACGCGATCGTGAAGTCGCTGGCGCTGCCCGAGGTGAAGGAGAAGTTCGAGACCGCCGGGGCGGCGGCCACTGGCAGCACGCCCGAGCAACTGGGGGCGCGGATCGCGGAGGAGTATGCGACCTGGACTTCGGTGATTCGCGAAGCCAACATCAGGACGGATTGATTCGAGAATAGGAGGCCGGCTGTTTCCTTGACATCCATGCACAAAGAAAGAACATCGGGAGATGGATCGACTGCAGCAAGGTGAACCCGGTAACAAGCAGCTCGACCTTCACTCGGAGGTGGGAGTTTTCCGTGAAGAAAAAGAAAATCGTTGAGCGTGCCGCAGCTTCGACGGAACGTACATTGAACGAATCCATCGTCGGCGGTCCGCAGGAAGCGGCGGCGAAGATTGTGTTGGAGCACGAGATCATTCATCTGAGTCGAGAGGAACAGATTACTTTTGTGAGCGCTTTGCTCGCGCCGTCTGAACCAGGGCCGCGCCTCGAAACAGCGATCAGGAGTTACCGCCAAAAGATGGGGCAGTGATAACCGCTCCACCTTGACTCGAAGTACATCGATCCCGCTCGAGGAGACGAGCGGTCTCCGCTCGTTCGACTATCGCAATGGGGATTTGACTGGATGCTGGAGGGAGTGCGAAAGTCTGCCGAAGAGCAGATGCTCGCACTTTCCGCTTCGGCCTGGTCAGCCGTTGCAACTGGCGTAGATCGCCTTGGAAGGGGGGCGGTGGTTCCCGCCCAAGATCGGGTGTGGAAGACCATCAGGCGAAGCGCCTCCAATTGCCTTCGTTTTCTCGCGTTCAAGCCGGCGCAAACATCGGCACCGCGAACCCGCCTTCCGCCGGCTTGAAACACACCTTCACCCGATCGCCGATGCGCAGCGCATCGAGATCGGCATCGACGATGTTGGTGAGCATCGTCACTCCTTCGTCGAGCGTGACGTAGGCGATCGCATAGGGGATCGGGCCGGCGCGGCGGGTCACGCTCACGCTGTAGATCGTGCCGAGACCGCTGGCGTCTTCCCAGGCGGTGTCGCCCAGGCAGTAGGGGCACAGCGCGCGCGGATACCAGTGGGCCTTGGCGCAGGCGGTGCAGCGCTTGATGCGCAGCACGCCTTCGCGCGCGGCGTTCCAGTAGGCCTCGGTGGCGGCGTCGACGATCGGCGCGGGCAGCGCGCGGTCCTGGTAGGGGGTGCTCATCTTCAGTTCCTTTCGAGGATCAGGGTGGCGCTGCCGTGGCGCGAGCCGAGCAGGCCGCCCGTGCCCTGCGCGAGCGCGAGGCCGCAACCGGGGACCTGTACCTTCGGATGCGCCTCGCCGCGCAGTTGGCGCACGGCCTCGATCACCTTGGTGATGCCGCCGCGGTTGGCGGGATGGTTGTTGCACAGGCCGCCGCCGTCGGTGTTGAACGGCAGCTTGCCGACGCCCGAGATCAGGTTGCCGTCGGCCACGAAGCGGCCGCCCTCGCCCTTGCGGCAGAAGCCCAGGTCCTCGAGCTGCATCAGCACGGTGATGGTGAAGCTGTCGTAGATCGACGCGTACTGGATGTCGGCCGGCGTCACGCCCGCTTCGGCGAACGCGATCGGGCCCGAGACGGCGGCGCCCGAATAGGTGAGGTCGAGCTGACCATTGGCCTGGCCCTTCACGGTCTCGCCGGCGCCGAGCACGCTGACCACGGGCCGCGCGAGCGAGCGCGCGATCTCGGGGCGCACCACCAAGAGCGCGCCGCCGCCGTCGCTCACGACGCAGCAGTCGAGCTTGTGCAGCGGGTCGGAGATCATCGGCGAGGCCAGCACCTCCTCCACGGTGACGGGATCGCGCAGCATCGCGTTCGGGTTGTGCTGCGCATGCGCGGCGGCAGCCACCTTGATCCAGGCGAGCTGCTCGCTGGTGGTGCCGAACTCGTGCATGTGGCGCGCCGCGGCCAGCGCATACATGTTGACCGTGACCGGCGCATAGGGCATTTCCCAGGCCACGTCGGGCGTGGCCGCGGTCACGTTGCGCGGACCGGTGCCCACGCCGCTGGCCTCGGTGCGCGGGCGTCCCGCGAGCGTGATCAGCGCCACGTTGCACTTGCCCGCGGCGATGGCCTGCGCGGCATGCGAGACCTGCACCAGGTAGGCGGAACCGCCGGTGTCGGTGCTGTCGACGTGGCGCACCTTGAGGCCGAGGTAGTCGACCATGCTCAGCGGGCCGAGGCCCGGCGCGTCGCCCGCGCAGAAATAGCCGTCGACGTCCTGCAGCGACAGGCCGGCGTCGGCCAGCGCGCCGCGTGCGCATTCCGCATGCAGCTGCGGCACCGTCTTGTCGGGCGCCTTGCGCGTGGGGTGTTCGAAAGCGCCCGCGATGCAGGCCTGTCGCTTGATGCTCATTCCAATGGCTCCGTGTGATCGCCCGGTGCGGGCTCGGGGTGCGTCGCGCCGGCCGGATCGTTGCCGCTCTGCCTTGACGCTGCGTCGTCGGCCTGATTATCATTGGTTCAACCAAAATAAATCAACAGGCAAATCGGCGGCGCTGTCTCGCGCGATGCCGCGGCCGGCGAAGACCAAGGACGACAGCCATGACCCCGCACGATTCGAAGCATTGGCCGCGCACCCTGCCGCGCGACATCGACGTTCCGCCCACCAACCTGTGCGCGAACCTGCTGGTGTCGGCCATGCGTTCTCCGCAGCGCGCGGTGGTGGTCGACGATTTCGGCAGCCTGTCGTACGCGGCGCTGGTCGAGCAGGTGGAGCGCATCGCCGCCTTCCTGCAGCACGAACTGGCGGTGCGCCTGGGCGACCGCGTGCTGCTCTACCTGCCCCACGGCCGCGGCTGGATCGCGGCCTACTTCGCGATCCTGCGCATCAATGCGGTCGTGGTGCCGGTCAACCCGATGAACAAGCGCGACGAGCTGCCGCACTACCTCGAGGACAGCGAGGCGGTGGTGGCCTTCTGCGGGGCCGACAACGTGGCGGAGTTGCTGGCCGTGCCTGGTGCGCACCGGTTGCGCCGCGTGGTGATCGTCGGCAGCCCGGGGCCGGTGGACGACCTGGTGGAAGCCGCCGAGCCGTCGTCGGATGCGGCATCCGGCGCATCGCGCACCATCGGCCTGCGCCGGGTGCTGGCGGCCGCCGGTGCGCCCGCCGCCCCGCTCGAGCACCTGCCCGATGCGCTCGCGCTGATCCTCTACAGCTCTGGCTCCACCGGCGTGCCCAAGGGCTGCATGCACACGCACCGCACGCTCAACGCCAGCACGGTCGCGGTCGCGCACTGGATGGGCATGGTCCCGCATTCGGTGCAGCTGGTGGCGCTGCCGTACTTCCACATCACCGGCATGCAGAACCTGCTGAACGCACCGATCTACGGCGGCGGCACGCTGGTGCTGATGAAGCGCTGGGACCGCGACCAGGCCGCGGCGCTGATCGCGCGGCATCGGGTCAGCCACTGGACGGCGATGCCGACCATGGTGATCGACTTCCTCGCGAGTCCGCGGCTGGCCGAGTACGACCTGAGCTCGGTGCGCCGCATCGGCGGTGGCGGCGCGGGCATGCCCGAGGCCGTGTGCGAGCGCCTGAAGCAGTTGACCGGGCTCGACTTCCTCGAGGGCTACGGGCTGTCGGAAACGGCGCATGTCTCGGGCAACCCCGCGCATGCGTTCAAGCGCCAGTGCCTGGGCATGCCGCTGTTCGGCACCGACCTGCGCATCGTCGACCCCGAGACCCTGCGCGAGCTGCCGCCCGGCGAGGTGGGCGAGATCGTGATGTCGGGGCCGCAGGTGTTCGCGGGCTACTGGCGCAACGAGCAGGCCACGCGCGCGGCGCTGCTGGAGATCGACGGGCGGCGCTTCGTGCGCAGCGGCGATCTCGGGCGGCGCGACGAGGACGGCTACTTCTTCATCGTCGACCGGCTCAAGCGCATGGTCAATGCCTCGGGCTACAAGGTCTGGCCGGCCGAGGTCGAGGCGATGCTGCACGAGCATCCGGCCATCGCCGAGGCCTGCGTGATCGCCGCGCACGATCCCTACCGCGGCGAGACCGTGAAGGCCGTGGTGGTGCTGCGCGAGGCGCATGCGGGCCAGGTGCGCGAGGCAGACGTCATCGAATGGGCGAAGCAGAAGATGGCCGCCTACAAGTACCCGCGGCTGGTCGAGTTCGTGCGCGAGCTGCCCAAGTCGCCGACCGGAAAGATCGCCTGGCGCCAGCTGCAGGACGCCGAGCGCGCGAAGGCCTCGATGGCGTCCGCCTGAGCGAACCGCATCGCCTCATGTACCCAGTTCAACCCCCATCCATCATCCAACGGAGACCTATGCAGAACCTCGTCAATCTCGAAGGCCGAACCATCGTCGTGACCGGCGCCGGGCAGGGCATCGGCAAGGCGATCGCGACGCTCGCCGTGGAGCTCGGCGGCAACGTCGTCGCGCTCGACCTCAACCCCGACACGCTGGGCACGGCGATGTCGGCGCTGCCCGCCGGCCGCGTGCAGCAGGTGGTCGGCAGCGTGACCGACGCGGAGCTCGCCGGGCGCGCCGTCGCCGAGGCCGTGGAGCGCTTCGGCGGCGTGCACGGCCTGGTGAACAACGCCGGCATCACCCGCCCGGCCATGATCGAGAAGATGACGCCGCAGCAATGGCAGGAGGTGATCGACGTGCACCTCACCGGCACCTTCTACTGGCTGCAGGCCGTGGGCCGCCACATGGTGGCGCGCGCGAAGGCGGGCGACAACAGCGGAGGCGCCATCGTCAACATCTCCTCCGACGCCGGCCGCAAGGGCTCGATCGGCCAGGTCAACTACGCGGCCGCCAAGGCCGGCATGCTGGGCGTCACGATGACGGCGGCGCGCGAATGGGGCCGCTACAACATCCGCACCAACTCGATCTGCTTCGGCGTGGTCGAGACCCCGATGACCGAGGTGGTGCGCGGCGAGAAATTCCGCGACGGCATGCTCGCGCAGATTCCGCTGGGCCGCTGGTCCACGCCCGAGGAGGTGGTGAAGACGGTGTGCTTCCTGATGTCGGACGCGGCCTCCTACATCACGGGCCAGCACCTGGGGGTCAACGGCGGCTTCCACATCAGCCTGTAGCTACGGGGCGAACCATGTACATGCCGCCCCACAGCAAGCTGCGGCTCGATCCGCGGGACGAATACAACCACGTGCCCGAGGCCGTGTCCAACTACAACGAGAGCGCCTACTTCAACGCCTTCGACAGCGCGCGCGGCATCGGGGCCTGGATGCGCCTGGGCAACCGGCCGCACGAGGGGCATGCCGAGCTCAGTTGCTGCGTCTACCTGCCCGACGGGCGCGTGGGCTTCATGCACCAGCGCCCGAAGATCGAGCACAACGAGACCCTGGACGCGGGCGGCATGCGCTTCGAGGTGATCGAGCCCTTCAGGCACCTGCGCGTGCGCTACGAGGGCGAGCTGCTGCTGATGGGCGACCCGCATGCGATGGCCGACCCGGGCAGCGCCTTCAAGCGCTATCCGAAGCGGCCCGCCTCGATCGCGCTCGACTTCCGCGGCGTCTCGCCGATGCACGGCGGCGAGATCGTCGCGCTCGACGGCAGCCCGATCGTGCTGGACCCCGAGCATGCGGTGTACCGCGGCCACATCGAGCAGAACATGGCGGTGGCCGGCCACATCGCGGTGGACGGCCTGCGCTTCGACATCGCGGGGCACGGCTACCGCGACAAGTCCTGGGGCCCGCGCCACTGGCACAGCTTCTACTGGTACAAGTGGCTGCCCGTGACCTTCGGCGACGACTTCGGCGTGCTGCTGTCGATCAAGGGCCGCAAGGCACAGCCGAACCACGTGAGCGGCAACGTGCTGCGCGACGGCCGCTACGAACCGGTGGTCGACGGGCGCATCGAGACCGACTACGACGCGCAGCACTATCCGCGCGCCTTCACCGCGCAGGTCCGCACGGCCGAGCGCAGCTACACCCTGACCGGCAAGGTCGGCGCGCTGGTGCCGCTGCGGCATCGCCGCGTGGCGGGTGGCGCCGGCGACTACACGCGCATCACCGAGGGCATCACCGAGTACCGCTGCGAAGGGCGGGGCGCGCTGGGCATGTCGGAGTACTGCGACCTGATGGTGGACGGCGTGCCGATCTCGGTGCGCGAGGAGGCGGCGCGATGAAGACCCTCGACTACCGGCTCGACGATGGCGTGGCGACGCTCACGCTCCATCGTCCCGAGGCGAAGAACGCACTCGATCCGACGATGGCCGACGAACTCGGCGAATGCCTCGCCGCGATCCGCGCCGACGAGTCGGTGCGGGTGCTGGTGCTCGCCGGCGCCGGCGGCGCGTTCTGCGCGGGTGGCGACGTCAAGGCCATGGGGCAGGGCGGGCCGCGCACGCCCGAGCAGCGGCGCGCCGGCATGGCGCGCTACACGCGCATCTGCACCGAACTGATGGCGCTCGACCGCCCGGTGATCGCCGCCGTCGATGGCGTGGCCTATGGCGCGGGTTTCAGCCTCGCGCTGATGTGCGACATCGTGCTGCTCTCGGAACGCGCGCGCCTGTGCATGGTGTTCCAGCGCATCGGCCTCGTGCCCGACATGGGCGCCTTCTACACGCTGCCGCGCGTGGTGGGGCTGCAGCGCGCGAAGGAACTGATCTTCTCGGCGCGCGAGATCGATGCCGCCGAGGCGCTGCGGCTGGGCCTGGCGATGGAGGTCCTGCCCGCCGAGGCGCTGGCGGCGCGCGCGCAGGCGATTGCGCGCAGCTTCGCGGGCGCTTCGCCGGTGGCGATGAGCATCGCCAAGCGCGCCTTGCAGGTTTCGCTCGGCAGCGACCTCCAGACGCTGCTCGAGATCGAGTCGTCCGGCCAGGCGCTGGCCTCGAACAGCGACTACGCGAAGGAAGCGGTGTGGCGCTTCGCGGCGCGCGAGCCCGCGCAGTTCCGCTGGCCGCCCGCCGCGTGAAGCGCGGCGACCTCGACAGATTCACCGACACGACAAGGCAAGCGACGATGCTCGACTATCAGAAGGCCCGCGACTGGCAATCCGGCGAGGTGCGCCACGACTACGCACCGAGGGACACCATGCTCTATGCGCTCGGCCTCGGCCTGGGCGCCGACCCGCTCGATGAGCGGCAACTGCGCTTCGTCTACGAGAAGGAGCTCGCGGCGCTGCCGACCATGGCCGCGGTGCTCGCTTCGCCGGGCTTCTGGATGCGCGAGCGGCGCGAGATCGGCATCGACTTCATGAAGCTGGTGCACGGCGAACAGGCGCTGCGCCTGCATGCGCCGCTGCCGCCGTCGGGCACGGTGCTCGGGCGCACGCGCGTCACGCGCGTGGTCGACAAGGGCGAGGGCAAGGGCGCGGTGCTGCATGTGGAGAAGGAACTGGCCGATGCCGAGGGACGGGCGCTCGCCACCGTCGAGAGCGTGTATTTCCTGCGCGGCGACGGCGGCTTCTCCCAGGCCGACCGGCGCAGCGACGAAGCCGCCGCGCCGGCGCCGGCCACGCCCGAGGGCGCGCCCGAGCATGTGCTGGACCTGCCCACGCGGCCCGACCAGGCGCTGCTCTACCGGCTCTCGGGCGACCTCAACCCTTTGCATGCCGAACCGGCCTTCGCGGCCGGGGTGGGCTTCGCGAAACCGATCCTGCATGGCCTCGCGACCTGGGGCATCGCGGGCCGGGGCCTGCTCGAGGCGCATGCCGGCCTCGATCCGGCGCGGCTGGTGGCGATGCGCGCACGCCTGTCGGCGCCGGTCTATCCGGGCGAGACGATCCGCCTCGAGAGCTGGCGCAACGGCAACGAGGTGGCGTTTCGCGCACGCGCGCTCGAGCGCGACCTGCTGGTGCTGACGCACGGCCGCGCCGAGCTGCGATGAAGGCCTGGCGCGTCGAGGCGATCGGCGATCCGGCCGGCCTGCGCCTCGTCGACGTGCCCCTGCCCGAGCCGGCCGCCGACGAGTACCTCGTGAAGGTCGAGGCGGTGGGCCTCAATTTCCTCGACACCCTGCTGGTCGAGGGCCGCTACCAGGTGCGACCCGCGCTGCCTTTCACGCCCGGCATGGAGGTGGTGGGCACCGTGGTCGGCGGGCCCGAGGCGGGGCTGCGCGTGGCGGCCGCGACGCCATCGGGGCGCCTCGGCCATCGGCGTGCTGTGGGGCGAGGTGCGCAAGCGCGAGCCGGCCCTGGCGAGCCGGCTAGCGCGGGAGATCCGCGACTGGTGGCGCGAAGGGCGGCTGCGCCCGCTCGAGGCCACGGCCTTCGACTTCGCGCGACTGCCCGAGGCGCTGGCCGCCCTCGCGCAGCGGCGCACCCGCGGCAAGGCGATCCTCACGATGTCCCCGATGTCGCCGACGGAACGTGCAGGATCGAATTCGCTTGCATAGAATCAATGGTTCTACCAAAGGAGACATGATGGACTTCAACCTGCCCGCCGACGCCGAGGAAATGCGCGTCGCCACGCGAGACGCCGTCGACGCGCTGCTCAAGCTCGAACCGCGCTACCACGAGACCGGGGAGGTTCCCGAGCAGGTCGAGAGCACCCTGCGCGAGATGGGCTTCTACGGCATGGCGATCCCCGAGGCCTACGGTGGGATGCCGGTGGACCACCTCACGAGCGTGGCGGTGCAGCTCGAGCTCGCGCGGCTGCCGCCGCAGTTCTGGCCCTTCGTGCGCTCGGCCATCGGGCCCGGCGTGCACATCATCGTGGACCACGGCAACGAGGCCCTCAAGAAGAAGTGGCTGCCCGAGATCGCCTCGGGCCGCTCGCGCAACTGCATCGCGATCACCGAGCCGCATGCGGGCTCCGACGCGGCGCGGATGCTGACCTCCGCCAGGCGCGAGGGCGACCACTACGTGCTCAACGGCACGAAGACCTTCATCTCGAACGCCAACCACGCGCATTCGATCACCGTGCTGGCCTCGACCGACCGCGCGGCCGGCAAGCACGGCATCTCGGCATTCCTGCTCGACACCACCACGCCGGGCTTCGAGGTCGCGCGCACTATGCCAACCATGGGCTGGATGGACGACAGCCTCTGCGAGATCACCTTCACCGACTGCCGCATCCCGGTGGAGAACCTGCTGGGCGAGGAGGGCCGCGGCCTCTCGTACGCGATGTCGGGGCTCAACGAGGGCCGCCTCAACGTGGGCTGCCAGGCGCTCGGCCCGGCGCAGATCGCGCTCGACGAGACCATAGAGCACGCCCGCACGCGCGTCACCTTCGGGCAGGCGCTGGCCGAGCACCAGGCGATCCAGCACATGATCGCCGACATGGCGATGGACCTGCATGCCGCGCGCATGGTGCTGTTCGAAGCCGTGTGGCGCGCCATGCGCGGCGAGGATGCGCGCATGAAGGCCTCGATGGTGAAGGTGATCTGCACCGAGGCGGCCTGCCGCATCGCCGACAAGGCGCTGCAGATCTTCGGCGGCTCGGGCTACTGCCGCGGCACCATCGTCGAGCGCGTGTACCGCGACCTGCGCGTGCTGCGCATCTACGAAGGGGCCTCGGAGATCCACCGCAACATGATTGCGCGGCAGCTGCTGGTTTGAAGCAAGACCGGCGCGGGCGCAGTGCCCGCGCCCGGCTTCAGCGCATGAGTTCGCGCGCGATCACCACGCGCTGGATCTGGTTGGTGCCCTCGAAGATCTGGTTGAGCTTGGCGTCGCGCATCATCTTCTCGACCGGATAGTCCCTCACGTAGCCGTAGCCGCCGAAGACCTGCACCGCGTCGGTCGTGACCTTCATCGCGACGTCGCTCGCGAAGCACTTGGCCATGCTCGCGAACTTGGGCAGCGCGGCCCAGTCGCCGGTGTCGGCCAGGCGCGCGGTCTCGTAGACCAGGCAGCGCGCGGCCTCGATCTGCATTGCCATGTCGGCCAGCATGAACTGGATGCCCTGGAACTCGATGATGGCGCGCTTGAACTGGCGTCGCTGCTTGGCGTAGGCCAGCGCCGCGTCGAGCGCGCCTTGCGCCAGCCCGACCGAGGCCGCGGCGATGGCGGGGCGGTTGAGGTCGAGCGCGCGCATCGCCGAGCGGAAGCCCTTGCCTTCCTCGCCGAGGCGGTTCTCGGCCGGCACGCGCACGTTGTCGAGGTAGATCGGCACGTTGATCGTGCCCTTCATGCCCATCTTGCGCTCGTTGCGTCCGAAGCTCAGGCCCTGGCTGTTCTTCACGTCGACGATGAAGGGGCTGATGTCGTCGGCGCCGCCGCCTTCGCCGGTCTTGGCGAAGACCAGGATGTAGTCGGCGCGGCTGCCGAAGGTGCACCACTGCTTCTGGCCGTTGAGCACGTAGCTGTCGCCGTCGGCCACCGCGCGCGTGCGCATGCCGCCCACGTCGCTCCCGCAGTCGGGTTCCGACAGCGCGATCGCCGTCACCGTGCGGCCCTCGGCCAGCAATGGCAGGAAGCGCTGCTTCTGTTCCTCGGTGCCGAAGTGCATCAGCGGCAGCGCGAACATGGTGTTCATGCCGGCCATCAGCGCGCACGATTCCGACACGCGCGAGATCTCCTCGCGCGCAATGCACACCATCGTGAGGTTGGCGCCGGGGCCGCCATAGGCCTCGGGCACCCACAGCTGCAGCAGCCCCATGTCGCCATAGATCGGGATCAGTTCCTCGGGAAAGCGGTCGTTCTCGTCGATCTCGGCGGCGATGGGCGCGACATGGCGCTCGACCATGCGGCGCACGCTGTCGCGAAAGGCGATCTGTTCTTCGGTGAAGTTCATGGCGGGGTTTCCTTGGTGATCCAGCGGGGGTTGTTGATGGCCAGCGCCTCGGCCAGCGCGGCACGCAGGTGCGCCGCGACGCCGGGGGCGTCGGGGTCGAGCCGGTCGTCGCGCAGCGCATCGGCCAGTGCGAGGGACGGGGAGGTGGGAGTGGGCGCGTCCTGCAGCAGCGCGAGCAGGCGCTCGCGCGCCGCGGCATCGTGCGCGGCGCCGAGCCGCAGCTCGCGCTCGACGATGCGCAGCACGTTGATCGCGATGCGGGTCTGGAAGCGGTGATAGCCTTCGAGCGAGGGCATCAGCTCCTCCTCGAGATAGCGCGCGGTCGCCGCGAGCAGGGTGGGGGCGGGCGGTACGCTGTCGGACATGGCCGCGGCTCCTTTCTTCAACGATCGACGAGCTGGAAGAAGTCCCACAGCGGCTCTTCCATGCGCCGGCCCACGGCGCACAGCTCGAGGCTCGCGGGTGTGCGGTCGTCGCGCGTGGCGAGGCCGCGGCGCACGCAGCCGATGGCCCACTTGAGGTTGGAGAAGGCTTCCCAGAAGCGCACGCGCGCGGGATCGACCGGCGCGCCGCCGGCGCGCTCGTAGGCCGCGTAGAGATCCTCGCGCGCACCGAAGCCGCCGACCTCGGGCGCGGCGCCGAAGCGCCAGGTCCGCATGCACAGCACGCCGAGGTCCTGCATCGGATCGCCGCGGCGCGCGATCTCCCAGTCGAGCACGCAGCGGATGCCCTCGGGCCCGACGATCAGGTTGCCGGTGCGGAAGTCCGCATGCACCAGCGCGTCGGCGTCGTCCGCGGGCAGATGGCGGCGCACCCATTGCAGCGCGAATTCGAGCGCGGGATGACGAAAGCCCGTGGCGTCGAGCAGGCCCGCGTACACCGCGAGTTCCTGCGCGGGCGAGAGCCGCTGCAGGAAATCCAGCCCGGTGGTGGGCATGCGATGGATGGTCGCGAGAATCCGCCCGGCCTGCTCCGCCATCGCCGCGCGCGCACCGGCATGCGCGGGGTCGGAGACCAGCTTGCGTCCCAGCGTCTCGCCTGCCACATGCTCGGTGACGTAGCCGCGGCCGAGGCCGTCGTGCAGGTCGAGGATCGCGCGCACCCGGGGCGCCGGCACGCCGTGGCTGCGCGCGGCGATCATCAGCCGCGCATCGTCGGCGGCATCGAGCTTGGGCGCCGACGATTCCTTTCTTTCGGGTGTGGCCGCGGGTGCCTGCTGCAGGATCAGCGCGACAGGGCCGTCGGCGGTCGCGAGCTCGAAGGACCAGGTGGTCTTGGTCGCGCCGCCCGTGAGGCGGCGTAGCGCCTCGACGCGGCCGTGCAGTCCCGCATGGCGGCCCAGCGCGGCGGCGAGCCGTTGCGCCATCGCTTCCGTGGCGGGCGCCATCTCAGATCCTGCGGCCCGCGCCTTGCCAGAACGGATCGCGCAGGCGTCGCTTGAAGATCTTGCCGCTGTCCTCGCGCGGCAGCGCCGCATGGAAGTCGATGCGGCGCGGGACCTTGTACCGGGCCAGCCGTTCGGCGAGGAAGGCGCGGATCGCTTCCGCGTCGGGCGCGGCGCCGGGCATGCATTCGATGGCCGCGGCCAGCGACTCGCCCATCTCGTCGTCGGGGATGCCGAACACCGCGCAGTCGCGCACCGCGGGGCATTGCAGCAGCACGGCTTCGATCTCGGCCGGATAGATGTTCACGCCGGCCGAGATCACCATGTCGGCGCGGCGGTCGCACAGGTACAGGTGGTCGTCCTTGACGTAGCCCACGTCGCCGCAGCTGATCAGCCCGTCGCGCTCGACCTCGCGGCGCTTCTCGGGATGGTTGTGGTAGGTGAAGTCGGCATAGGCCGGCACGCGCACGAAGATCTCGCCGACCTCTCCCGGTGCGACCGGGCGTCCGTCCTCGCCGTAGAGCGCCATGCGCGCGCCGGGCGTGAGCCGGCCCACGCTGCCGGGAAACGCCAGCCAGTCCTGCGGCGTGCTCAGCGTGGCGGTGCCGACCTCGGTGCCGCCATAGGTCTCGTACACCACCGGTCCCCACCAGTCCATGAGCGCGCGCTTGGTCTCGGGCGCGCAGGGCGCGCCGGTGTGGGTGACCCAGCGCAGCGAGCCCAGGTCGTAGCGGCGGCGCACCGCCTCGGGCAGCTTGAGCATGCGCACGAACATCGTGGGCACCGCCACCATGTGGCTGATGCGATGGCGCTCGATCGCGGCGAGCACCGCCTCGGGATCGAACTTCGTCTGCATCGCCAGCACCTCGCAGGCGGGCAGCGCCTGGCGTGCGTAGGCATTGGGCGAGGAGTGGTACAGCGGCCCCGCGATCAGCGCGCGCACGCCGGGCTGCAGGCCGTACACGCTGCGCAGCAGCTCGACATAGGCGCTCGCCTGCTCGGGCGTGGCGGCCTCACGCCGCACGCCCTTGGCGCGGCCGGTGGTGCCCGAGGTGTAGATCATGGTGGCGCGGCTGCGCATCGGCGGGCCGTCCCAGGGCGCGAAGCCAGCGAGCCAGGCGTTCCATTCGAGCGCATCGGCCGGCACCGAGGTGGCTTCGTCGGTCAGCGAGAAGGCGCGCACTGCCTCGGGCGGAGTCGGCACGGTGACGACGGCGGTGTCCGCGGGAATGCGCTCGCGCACCGGCGCGAGCAGGTCGGCATGGCCCACGAGCACGCGCGGGCGCACGTCGTCGACGATGTAGAGCACCTCCTCGGGCTTGCCGTGCCAGTTGATCGGCACGGCGTAGGCGCCGAGCGCGGCCGCGGCCTGCTGCGCCTCGAGGAAGGCGAAGTCGTTGCGCAGCAGCAGTGCCACCGCGTCGCCCTCGCGCACGCCGAGCGCATCGAGGCCGCGCGCGGCCTGCAGGGCGCGGCGGGTCAGCAGGTCGCGTTCCATGGCCCGCCCGTCGAGGATCACCTGGCTCATGTCGTCGTGTCTCCGTTGGGGGCGAACGGCGGCTCCGTCCACCAGGGGTAGGGCGCGGGCATGCCGGTGCTGACGGCATCGGGAAAGCGCGCGGGCCGCTTCTCGCGGAACGAGGCCACGCCCTCGGCCGCGTCGGCCGAGGCGCCGCGCGAGCGCAGCGCGGCGCTTTCGAGGCGATGGGCTTCCATCGGATGCGGCGCACCGAGCATGCGCCACATCAGTTGCCGCGTGAGCGCCACCGACACGGGCGCCGCATGCGCGGCGATCTCGGCGGCCAGCGATTGCGCGCGCGCCAGCAGCTCGCCGGGTTCGCAGAGTTCGCTCACGAGCTTGCCCGCGCGGGCTTCCTCGGCATCGAAGACATGGCCGCCCATGCTCCATTCCAGCGCCTTCGAGATGCCGGCCACGCGCGGCAGGAACCAGCTCGCGCAGGCATCGGGCACGATGCCGCGGCGCGCGAAGACGAAACCGAAGCGCGCGTCGCGCGAGGCGATGCGGATGTCCATCGGCAGCAGCATCGACGCGCCGATGCCGACGGCCGCGCCGTTCACGGCGGCGATCAGCGGCTTGGTACTCGCGAACAGGCGCAGCGCGAGCACGCCGCCGCCATCGCGGCCCGGTTCCTCGCCGGATTCGGCGTCGCGCGCGGCCGCAGCCGGGTCGAAGGCCTGCGCGCCTTGCGACAGGTCGAAGCCGGCGCAGAAGGCACGGCCCGCGCCGGTGATCACGATGGCGCGCACCGCGTCCTGCGCATCCGCGAGGTCGAGCGCGCGGCACAGCTCGCGGCGCATCGCGCGCGTCATCGCGTTCATGCGCTCGGGGCGGTGCAGCGTCAGCGTGAGCACCGGGCCCGACAGGTCCCAGCGCAGGGTCTCGAAGGCGGGCTCTCTCATGCCATCGCCGCCAGCCGCGCCGACTGCGCATCGACATCGCCGAAGAGCTGGTCGAGCAGCGCGAGGCGGCGCAGGCAATGGCCCACCGCGTATTCCTCGGTCATGCCGATGCCGCCATGCAACTGGATCGCCGCGTGGCACAGGCCGCGGCCGTGGCGGCCGATCATGAGCTTGGCGCGTGCGAGGTCGGCGCGCGCGCCGGGTGCGTCGAGGTCGTCGGCGGCGACCGCCGCCACCAGCGCCATGCTGCGGCACATCTCGAGGCTCACGAGCATTTCCGCGGCACGATGGCGCAAGGCCTGGTTCTCGCCGATCAGGCGGCCGAACTGGCGGCGCGTCTTCAGGTAATCGACGGCCAGCCGGTAGGCCGTCTCCATGAGGCCGACGGCATCGGCGCAGACCGCGGCGGTGCCGGCGGCCAGCGTTCCCTCGAGCACGCGCAGCGCGGTGGCGGCATCGCGCGGATCGTGAAGGGGACGTGCCGCGGCGGATTCGAAGCGCAGTTCGCCGGCCGGCGTGTCGTCGACCAGGCGATGGGCGCGGCACTGCACGCCTGGGCCCTCGGCATCGACCAGGAACAGGGCGAGGCCCTGCGCATCGTCGGGCGCGCCGGCCAGGCGAGCGCTGACCACGACGTGGTGAGCGGCCGTCGCATGCAGCACGTTGCATTTCGCGCCGTCGAGCCGCCAGCGCTCGCCATCGCGGCGCGCGACGGTCTCGATCCACAGCGGGGCCTGGTGCCCGGCCGCTTCGTCATGGGCCCAGGCCAGGCGGACTTCGCCGCTGGCCACGCCGGGCAGCAGCCGCGCCTGCAGGGCATCGTCGCCCGCGAGCCGCAGCGCGGTGGCGCCGAGCACGATCGAGGCGAGAAAAGGCTCGAGCGACAGCGCGCGGCCCAGCTCCTGCATCACGGGCAGCAGGTCGACGGCGCCGCCGCCGAAGCCGCCATGCGCCTGCGGCAAGGGCAGGGCGGTCAGCCCCAGCTCGGCCAGTCGGCGCCACACCGCTTCGCTCCAGCCCGCGGGCGTGGCGGCGATCGCGCGGCGCTGCTCGAAGCCGTAGACATCGCCGAGCAGGCGCGAGAGGCTGGCCCGCAGCGCCTGCTGCTCTTCATTGAGTTCGAAGTTCATGCGGGCCTATCCCAGGATCGTCTTGGAAAGAATGTCCTTCTGGACCTCGCTCGTGCCGCCGTAGATGCTGGCGGCGCGGCTGTAGAAGTAGCGCATCGCCAGCGGCCCGGCCCAGTGCTCGGCGCCGGGCCCGTCGTGCGCGCGGCGCTCCATCGCCGCGGGACCGGCGATGCGCTGCAGCAGCTGTGCGATCTCCTGCTGCAGCTCGGTGCCCTTGAGCTTGAGCACGGAGGCGAAGCCCGGGTTCTTCCGCGCGGTGTCGTTCGACAGCAGGAAGCGCCAGTTCGTGACCTCGAGCGCGCGGATCTCCGCGTCGAGCACGGCCATCTCGGCGCGCAGCCGCGGGCTGTCGAGCAGCGGCCGGCCGGCTTGCGTGAGGCGGCCGGCCAGCTCGCGCGCATAGTCCAGCCGCTCGCGGCACAGGCCCACGTTGGCGATGCCGGTGCGCTCGTTCATCAGCAGGTACTTGGCGCAGTCCCAGCCGCGGCCTTCCTCGCCCACGAGGTTGTCGACCGGCACGCGCACCGCGTCGAAGAAGACCTCGTTGAGATGGTGCTGGCCGTCGATCGAGGTGATCGGGCGGATCGTGATGCCGGGGCTGCGCAGGTCGATCAGCAGGAAGGAGATGCCGTGCTGCTTGCTGCCCGTGCCGTCGGTGCGCACCAGCGCGAACACCCAGTCGGCCAGGTGCGCGGTGGTGGTCCAGATCTTCTGGCCGTCGACGACGTAGTGTTCGTCCTCGCCTTCGCCTTCCCGCCTGGCCGAAGTGCGCAGCGAGGCCAGGTCGGAGCCCGAGCCCGGCTCGGAGAAGCCCTGGCAGAACCAGAGGTCGAGGTTCGCGAGCCGGGGCATGAAGAAGCGCTTCTGCGCCTCGGTGCCGAACTTCAGCAGCACCGGCCCGAGCATGCCCACGTTGAACACCTGCGGCAGCGGCGCGGGCGCGCGAAACAGCTCGTCGAGCAGGATCAGCCGCTCGGCCTGGCCGAGCTCGGCGCCGCCGTATTCACGCGGCCAGTGCGGCGCCGCCCAGCCTTTTTCGTTGAGGATGCGCTGCCACGTGACGGTGTCCTGCTTGCGCGGCGGATGGCCCAGGCGCAGGCGTTCGCGGATCTCGGCGGGCAGCCGGTCCTCGATGAACTGGCGGACCTCGCGGCGGAAGGCGGCTTGATCGGGGGGCGTGGCTAGATCCATCGGGCGAAGCAGCGGTGGCTGAGAGTGGGCTCGGGCCATCATATGCCGGACTTCTGATTGGATCAACCATTGCTTGTCTGAAGCCGAAGCCGGCCTTTGCCGGAACCTGGGTGCCTCGGCGGCCCGTGCCGGATCAGCGCTGCCGCGCGGGCGCGCAGGACCGGCCGATGACCAGGTCCCAGTCGACCATCAGCTTGCGCGGATGGGCCGGCGCTTCGTCGGCGACCCGGTCCATCATGAGCTTCACCGCCAGCTGGGCGCTGCGCTCGAAGTTGTAGCGCAGCATCGTCAGGGGCGGATACATGAGCTCGAGGGTCGAGGCCTCGCCGATGCCGATGACAGACAGGTCGCGCGGAATCTCGAGCCCGGCCTCGTGCGCCACATGGACCGCGCCCGACAGCATGCGGGTGCCGAGCGCGATGATCGCCGTGGGCGGCGCGTCCAGCGCCAGCATCTCGGACATGCGCGTGCTCGACGACTCGATCCAGGAGTTGGGCATGAACACCAGCCGCTCGTCGAACGCGATGCCGGCGGCGGCCAGCGAGGCCTTGTAGCCCGCCAGCTTCTCCCGCCCGGGGCGCAGGCTCGCGCTCGACACGAACAGGGCGATGCGCCGGTGTCCCAGCGACAGCAGGTAGTCGACCGCGCGGCGCATGCCGCGCAGGTGGTCGATGAGCACGCTGTCGAAGGCCGCGCCCATGTCGCGGTCGCAGATGACGACGGGCAGCTTGGACTGCGCGAAAGGGCAGTCCTCGGGGTCGGGGTACTCGAAGGTCGGCGACGCGATGATCCCCTCGAGCCGGCGGTTCTGGAAGAAGGCGACGAGTTCGCGGTCGCGCGTCTGGCGCTCGGAACTACCGACCAAGAGCGAATAGCCCGCGGCCTGCGTCAGCCGCTCGACCTCGCTCAGGTGCGCGGCCAGCGAGGGGTTCGCGATGTTGGGCAGCAGGTAGCCGATGGTCTTGCTGCGTCCGGTGCGCAGATGGCGCGCCGTGAAGTCCGGCTCGTAGCCCAGCTTCGCGACCGCCTCCAGCACGCGCCGCCGCAGCTCGGGACTGGCGTAGCCGCTGTCGTTGAGCACGCGCGACACGCTGCCGATCGCCACGCCGGCCGCATGGGCCACATCTCGCACCGAGATCCGTTGTCTCATCGTTTACCAGTATAGAAACGTTCCACACCATTTGCGGAATCGGGTGCCTATCGTAGAGTGAAACGCATATGAAATCGTTTCTAGAAAACCCCCAATGCAGCTGATCGACTCCTTCGACCGCGGCCTGAGCCTCGGCCCCGACGCGCCCTGCTTCGTCGAACCCGGCGGACGCACCCTGAGCTATGGCGAGGTCGATGCGCTGACGCACCGCATCGCCAATGGCTTGCAGGCCGCGGGCATGGATGCGCAATCGCAGGTCGGCCTGCTGACCCAGAACCACCTGCTGACCATGGTCGCCGTGCTCGGCACGGTGCGCTCGAGCGCCGTGTGGCTGCCGGTCAACGCGCGCAATTCGGCCGAGGAGAACGTCAACATCCTCGCGCGCGGCGGCTGCCGCTTCCTGTTCATCCACAGCAGCTTCGAGGCCCAACTGCCGATGCTGCGCGACGCGATCCCGGAACTGCGCGGCGTGGTCTGCATCGACCGCGAACTCGATGGCGTGCCCAGCCTGGAAAGCTGGGCGGCGCGCCAGTCCGATGCGCGCCACCGCAGCCCCGCACGGTCCTACGACGTGGTCGCCATCCGCGGGACCGGCGGCACCACGGGACTGCCCAAGGGCGTGCTGGTCACGCACCGCGTCTACGGCGCGATGATGGCCAACTGGTTCGCGGCCATGCCGGTGGTGGGGCGGCCTGTGCACCTGGCCGTGGCCCCGATGACACATGCGGCCGGTGCCGTCTGCTTCATGACCATGGCCTATGGCGGCTCGACCATCGTGCTGGCGTCGGCCGACGCCGGCGCCATCCTCGAGGCCCTCTCGGCCTACCGGGTCACGCAGCTCTTCCTGCCGCCGACGGTGATCTACAAGCTGCTGGCGCATCCGGACCTGCGCCGGCACGACTACAGCGCGCTGCGCTACTTCGTCTACTCGGCGGCCCCGATGTCGGTCGACAAGCTGCGCCAGGCGCTCGAGGTGTTCGGGCCGGTCATGGTGCAGTGCTACGGGCAGGCCGAGGCCCCGTTCATCTGCACCTGCCTCACGCCGCAGGACCATGCCGACATCCTGGCCGACCCCGCGCTGCATGGACGGCTGGCGAGTTGCGGCCGCGCCTCGCCGTTCGTGCGCGTGGCGGTCATGGACCCGCAGGGCGGGCTGCTGCCGGCAGGCGAGCGTGGCGAACTGGTGGTGCAGGGCGACATCGTGATGAAGGGCTACTACAACGACGCCGAGAAGACGGCCGAGACGCTGAAGCACGGCTGGCTGCACACCGGCGACGTCGGCTACATGGACGAGGCGGGCTACTTCTACATCGTCGACCGTCTCAAGGACCTGATCGTCTCCGGCGGCTTCAACATCTCGCCCGGCGAGATCGAGCAGGTGCTGTGGACCCTGCCCGCGGTGAGCGACTGCGCGGTCATCGGCGTGCCCGACGCGGTCTGGGGCGAGGCCATCAAGGCCGTGGTCGAGCTCAAGCCCGGGCAGAGCCTGGACTCCGACGCGGCGCTCGCTTTGTGCCGCGAGCGGCTGGGCGGCATGAAGACACCGAAGACCATCGAGGTCTGGGAGCAGTTGCCGCGCAGCGCTGTCGGGAAGGTGCTCAAGCGCGAGATTCGCGAACGTTTCTGGCAGGGGAGTGCGCGCCGTGTTTGAACTCTCACACCCACACGCGGGCAGCGGGATCCGGCGCCGCTCGTGGATCGTCGAAGGACTGTGCGCTTTGGCTGCCGTGGCATCGGCCGGCCTGCCGCTGGCGGCCCGCGCCCAGGCGACGGCATGGCCCGAGCGCGCGATCACGCTCATCCAGCCCTATGCGCCGGGCACGGCGACGGATGCCTCCTCGCGCTTCATCGCGCAGAAGATCGGCGAGCGATGGAAGGTGCCGCTCGTCATGGACCACCGGTCCGGGGCCAACGGGCTGATCGGCACCGAGCTGGCCGCGCGCTCGGCGCCCGACGGCTACACGCTGATGATCACCTCGACGGGCTACTTCACCAACGAGGCGCTGATGCAGCGCATCAGCTACGACCCGCTGAAGTCCTTCGTGCCGATCGCCAAGGTCGGCGCGGTGCAGCTGCTGCTGGTGGTGCCGGCCGAGTCGCGCTTCCGGAGCGTGCAGGATCTCGTCGCCCATGCCCGGGCGCACCCCGGCAAGCTCAGCTACGCATCCGGCGGCAATGGAAGCTCGCAGCACCTGTCGGCCGCGCTGCTCGCCACCCTCGCCGGCATCCAGCTGCTGCACGTGCCCTACAAGGGCCAGGTGCCCGCGGCCGTGGGCACCTCCACCGGCGAGGTCGATTTCTCCTTTGCCGCGATCACGACGGCGCGTCCGCTGATCGCGGCCGGCAAGCTGCGCATCCTCGCGGCCAGCGGCGCGAGCCGCTCGGCCTCCTACCCCGACCTGCCGACGATGGCGGAAGCCGGCGTCCCGGGCTACGCCTACGTCGCCAACACCTTCTTCTTCGCGCCGGCGGGCACGCCCGAGGCCATCGTGCGCAAGATGTCCGACGCGATCGGCGAGGTGGCCAGCGAGCCCGCGTTCAGGGAGTACGCCAAGTCGATCGGCATGGAGCCCGACTTCGTCGGCCATGCGGATTGGCGCAAGACCATCGCGTCGGAGCGCGAGCAATGGCTCAAGCTCGTGCGCGACAGCGGCGCGAAGGCGGAGTAGCGATGTCCGTGCAACGACCCTATCCGGCCTGCATCGTCGGCGCCTACGAACACCCCACGCGCCACGCGCCCGACAGGTCGGTCGCGCAGCTGCATGCCGAGTGCGCACGCGGCGCGCTCGACGACGCCGGCCTGGGCTTCGCCGATGTCGACGGCTACTTCTGCGCCGCCGACGCACCCGCCGGCGTCCCCGCGCTGATGGCCGACTACATGAACCTCAAGGTGCGGCACGTCGACGGCACCGAATCGGGTGGCTGTTCGTACATCAGCCACGTGGGCCGTGCCGCGCAGGCGATCGCCCAGGGGCGCTGTTCGGTCGCGCTCGTCACGCTGGCCGGCAAGCCGCGCAGCGGCGGCCAGGCGACGGGCACCGAGTTGCGCGTGCTGCCCGCGGACCGGCCCTGGTCGGCCTGGGAGAGCCCCTACGGCTGGACCGTGAGCGGCATCTACGCCAACTTCGCCTGCCGCCACATGCACGAGCACGGCACCACCAGCGAGCAACTGGCCTGGGTCAAGGTGGCGGCGTCGATGCATGCGCAGCACAACCCGCATGCGCTGCTGCGCAAGGTCTTCACCGTCGAGGACGTGCTGAACTCGCCGATGGTGGCCGATCCCCTGCATCGGCTCGACTGCTGCGTGATCACCGACGGCGGCGGCGCGCTGGTGGTGACGCGTCCCGAGATCGCGCGAAGCCTGCGGCGCCCGATGGTGGCGGTGCGCGGCTTCGGCGAGACGGTGCGCACCGGCGAGGCCGGCGACTTCGACATGCTGCGCACCGGCGCGGCGATCTCCGGGCGCGACGCCTTCGAATCGGCGGGCCTCACGCCGCGCGACGTGAAGTACGCGTCCATCTACGACAACTTCACCATCATGGTGATCCTGCAGCTGGAAGACCTGGGCTTCTGCGCCCGCGGCGAGGGCGGCCGCTTCGTCGCGGATGGCGGCCTGGTCTCGGGCGTCGGGCGCCTGCCATGGAACACCGATGGCGGTGGCCTGTGCAACAACCACCCGCAGAACCGGGGCGGCATGACCAAGGTGATCGAGGCCGTGCGGCAGCTGCGCGGCGAGGCGCATGCGGCCGTGCAGGTGCCGAACTGCGACATCGCGATGGCCACCGGTCCCGGCATGGTGTTCGGCATCGGCCATTCGCACGCCACCCTGTTGATGGAGCGCATGTCATGACGAAGCCCGACGTCGAGCAGGCGGCGGCGGACGCGCTCGAGCGCACGCTGCGAGACCCGTATGTCCAGGCCTTTCCCGAAACCGAGGCCTTCTGGCGTGCCAGTGCCGCGGGGCAGCTGCTGCTTCCGCGCTGCCGCGCGTGCTCGCGATGGCACTGGCATCCGCGCGCGTTCTGCCCGTTCTGCCATGCCGATGCGCTCGACTGGATCGAGGCATCGGGCCTGGGCGAGGTCTACAGCTTCTCCATCGTCAGGCGCACCGGCGCGCCCTACGTGCTGGCCTATGTGCGCCTCGACGAGGGCCCGATCCTGATGACCAACATCGTCGACACCGACCTCGCCGACGTGCGTGTCGGCATGCCCGTCGCGGTGCGTTTTCGCGCAACCGAGCAAGGCCGCATGGCACCGGTGTTCAGCGCCCGGCCCTGAGCCGCTAGTGGTTTTCCCACATAGAAACGTTCCACGGGATTGCAGCGATGTTCTCGCTGCTTCCCAATAGAACGGCAGAGAAAAACGTTTTCAGATTCACCATGCCCAACACCCCCAACGACCCATCGCGTCCCGCCATCCTGTCACGCGACACGCGCCTGCTGATCGGCGGCGAATGGACCCCCGCGCGTTCCGGCCAGACCTTCGAGTCGATCGATCCTTCGACCGGCCAGGTCATCGCGCGGCTGGCCCAAGGCGGCGAAGCCGACATCGACGATGCCGTGGCGGCGGCGCGCCGGGCCTTCGAAGGTCCGTGGCGCGGCACCAAGCCGGTGGAGCGCCAGCGCCTGCTGCTGGCCATCGCCGACCTCATCGACCGGCACAGGGAAGAGCTGGCCTACCTGCAGTCGCTGGAGTTCGGCGGCCCGATCAGCGTGGTGCGCGCGGGCATGGGCCGCCCCACCGGCCTGCTGCGCTTCTATGCGGGCCTGGCGACGGCGATCCATGGCGAGACCATCGAGAACTCGCTGCCCGGCCACTTCCTGAGCTATGCGCTGAAGGAGCCGATCGGCGTGGTCGGTGCCATCACGCCGTGGAACGGCCCGCTGAGCGTGTGCATCACGAAGATCGCGCCGGCCATCGCGGCGGGTTGCACGGTGGTGCTCAAGCCGTCGGAAGAGGCATCGCTCGCCGCCGTGAGGCTGGGGGAACTCGCGGTGGAGGCCGGGGTGCCGCCCGGCGTGCTCAACATCGTCACCGGCGCGGGCGATGCCGGCGCGGCGCTCGCGGCGCATCCCGGCGTCGACAAGCTCGGCTTCACCGGCTCCACCGTCACGGGGCAGGCCATCATCCGCGCCTCGGCCGGTAACGTGAAGCGGCTCTCGCTCGAGCTCGGCGGCAAGTCGCCCGACATCGTCTTTGCCGATGCCGACCTCGATGCCGCGGCGCGCGGCGCCGCGATGGCGGTGTTCGCGAACTCGGGCCAGATCTGCTGCGCGGGGTCGCGCCTGCTGGTCGAGCGTTCGATCCACGACGAATTCGTCGAACGCGTGGCCGCGGTCGGCCGCTCGCTCAAGATCGGCCACAGCCTGGACCCGGCCACCCAGATCGGTCCGCTGGTCTCGCGCAAGCAGCTCGATCGCGTCTGCGGCTACCTCGACGCCGGCCCGCGCGAGGGCGCGCAGCTCGTCTCGGGCGGCCACCGGTGCGACGACGATGCATTGCGCGACGGCTTCTTCGTGCCGCCGACGGTGTTCGCTGGCGTGCGCAACGACATGCGCATCGCACGCGAGGAGATCTTCGGCCCCGTGATCTCCGCCATCCCCTTCGACGATGCCGACCAGGCCCTGGCGATCGCCAACGACACGCCCTTCGGTCTCGGCGCGGGCGTGTGGACGCGCGACGTGAAGAAGGCGCACCGTGTCAGCGGCGCGCTGCGTTCGGGCACCGTCTGGATCAACTGCTACCTGCAGATGGACCCGTCGATCCCCTTCGGCGGCTACCGCATGAGCGGCTATGGGCGCGAGTTCGGCACGCGCCACATCGACGAGTTCATGCAGCTCAAGTCGGTGGTGCTCGACATGGGCTGAGCGCTTCACCCCATCCGCATCCTCGAAAGAAACCTCAACGGAGACAACACCATGAAGATCGCCAACCCCCTCGCCGGGCACACGAAGCGCCGCCGCCTGCTCGCCGCCACGGCGCTGATGCTGGTGTCGAGCGCGCTGCCCGCGCTCGCGGACACCTATCCCTCCAAGCCGATCCGCATGATCGTGCCCTACCTGGCCGGCGGCGTCACCGACGTGATGGCGCGCCAGTTCGCCACCGTCATGAGCGACAAGCTGGGCCAGCAGATCGTGGTCGACAACAAGCCCGGCGCGAACACGCTCATCGCGACGCAGGCCGCGGCCACCGCGCCGCCCGATGGCTACACCATCTTCTTCATGGACCTGTCGCTGCTCTCGTACAACGCCTACCTCTACAAGCAGCAGCCCTACGAACTCACGCGCGACTTCGTGCCGGTGACCTCGGTCGCGGAGATTCCGCTGGGCCTGGCGGTCAACAACTTCGTGCCCGCCAACAACGTCAAGGAGTTCATCGCCTATGCCAAGGCCAATCCGGGCAAGATGAACTACTCCAGCACCGCGTCGGGCGGCCTGCCGCACCTTGCCATGGAGAACCTGAAGTCGGTGGCCGGCATCGAGATGACGCACGTGCCGTACAAGGGCGCCGCGGCGGCGATCACCGACATGATCGGCGGGCAGGTGCAGGCCATGTTCAACGATGTGTCGACCTCGGTGCAGTACGTGAACGCGGGCCGCATGAAGGTGCTGGCCATCTCGGGCGACAAGCGCATGCCCCGGATGCCCGACGTGCCGACCTTCGCCGAACTCGGCATGCCCAAGCTCAGCACGGCCGCGTTCATGGGCATCGTGGCGCCGGCCAGGACGCCGCCGGCGGCCATCGCCAGGCTCGACGCCGCGATCCGCGAGGCCTCGAAGAGCCCGGCCGTGGTGGAGTACCTGCAGACCAACAACCTGGTGCCGCGCGTCACCTCGGGCGCGGAGCTCGGCGGCATCATGGCCACCGAGCAGAAGAAGTGGCGCGAGCTCGTGACCAGGCTCGACCTGAAGGTCGACTGATCCCATGGACAGTTTCGACTACGTGATCGTCGGTGGCGGCACGGCGGCCGGCGTGCTGGCCTGGCGGCTCGGCGAGGCCGGCCACAGCGTCTGCGTGCTCGAGGCCGGGCCGTCCGACGACAGCGCCTGGACGCGCATCCCCGCCGGCTTCACGCGCCTGCTGCGCGACCCGCGCTACAGCTGGCAGCTCGAGTGCGAGCCCTCGGCGGGCACGGCGGGGCGCCGCACCGCCCTGGTCCAGGGCCGCACCCTCGGCGGCTCGAGCGCGGTCAACGGCGCGGTCTACAGCCGTGGCCAGGCGCAGGACTTCGACGGCTGGGAGCAGCTGGGCAACACCGGCTGGGGCTACCGCGACGTGCTGCCGTACTTCCGGCGCAGCGAAGGCTTCGTCGGGCCGGCCAGCGACGAATACCACGGGCGCGACGGTCCCATGCGCGTGCAGGAAACCCCCTGGCGCGACGCGCTGTGCGAGACCTTCCTGCAGGCGGCGCAGCGGGCCGGCATTCCGCGCACCGCCGACTACAACGGCGCCTCGCAGGCCGGCATCGGCTACACGCAGAGCGTGATCCACGAGGGCCGGCGCTGGAGCACGGCCCATGCCTTCCTGCATCCGGCCCAACGCCGCTTCGGCACGCGGGTCGTCACCGGTGCGCGCGTGAGCCGCATCCTGACCGAGCAGCGCCGCGCGACCGGCGTGGAGTTCCATCGCGACGGCGCGATGCAGCCCGAACGCATCGCCGCGCGGCGCGAGGTGATCGTGAGCGCCGGTGCCATCCACAGCCCGCAGCTGCTGCAGCTTTCCGGCATCGGGCCGGCGGACCTGCTGCAGGCGCACGGCATCGAGGTCGTGCAGGCGCTGGCAGGCGTCGGCGAGAACCTGCGCGATCACTACTGCCCGCGCTTCGTCGCCCGCACGAGCCCGGACGCCGACAGCATCAACCGGCGCGTTCGCGGCCTTCGGCTCGCGCGCGAGGTCGCGGCCTGGGCCGTGCGGCGGCCCAGCATCCTCTCGATCAGCCCGATCCTGATCTACGGCTTCTGGAAGACGCGCGCGGAGCTGCCGTCGCCCGACTTCGCGCTGTCCTTCATCTCGGCCAGCTATTCGCTCGGCCGGCTCGGCGAGGTGGACGACGAGCCCGGCCTCACCTGCGGCGCGTGGCAGCTGCGCCCGCAGAGCCAGGGCCATGTGCGCATCCGTTCTGCCGACGGCCGCGATGCGCCGCTGATCCAGCCCAACTACCTGTCGCATGCCACCGACCAGCGCGTGGTGGTGGATGCGCTGCGCTGGGTGCGCCGCATCTTCGAGACCGAACCCATGCGCGGCACGGTGCGCGCCGAACTGCTGCCCGGCCCGTCCGTGCAGACCGACGACGAGTTCCTGGACTTCGTGCGCCGGTATGCCGTCACCGGCTACCACGTGATCGGCACCTGCAAGATGGGTCCCGCATCGGACGCGCTGGCCGTGGTCGATCCGCAATTGCGGGTGCATGGCATGCAGGGCCTGCGCGTGATCGACGCGTCCGTCATGCCGACCATCACGTCCTCGAACACCTGCGCCGCGACCGTGATGCTGGCGGAGAAGGCCGCGGACATGGTGCTTGGCAAGAACGTCGAGGCGCGGCGGGAGGAGACGGCGCAGCGTTCCGCCGCCGTGCCGAAGGACCATGAGGAGCCGCTCCATGCGTAGCCGCCACGTCTTCGGCCACCTGCGCGGCATCTCGGCCCTGCTGCTGGCAGCCATCGTGGCCGGGCCGGCCGCGGCGCAGAACTGGCCCGACCATCCGATCCGGCTGATCATTCCGCTCGCGGCCGGCGGCGCCACCGACAAGGCGGCGCGCCTGCTGGCCCAGCGGCTGGGCACGGCGCTCGGGCAGCAGGTCGTCGCGGAGAACCTCACCGGCGCCTCGGGCGAGATCGCATTGAAGCGCGTCGCCACCGCGCCCGCGGACGGCTACACCCTCGGCGCGACGGCCAACAGCCTGCACACCGTGGCGCCGCACATGTCCAGGCTTCCCTACGATGCCGTCGACGACTTCACCTGGCTCGGGACCTATGCGTCCTTCGAGTACGTGCTGGTCACCCGCGCCGATGCGCCCGACAAGGACCTGGGTGCGCTGCTCGCGCGGGCCCGCAAGGCGCCCGATGCCGTCTCGTACGGCTCGTCGGGCGTCGGCACCGGCAACCACCTGGCGGGCGCGTTGCTCGGCGATCTCGCGAAGGTGCGGTTCAACGGCATCCCCTACCGCGGCGGCAGCCCGGCAATGATCGACGTGATCGCCGGGCGCACCGACTTCATGTTCGACGTCGTCGGCGGTGCCAAGGCGCTGATCGACGGCGCCAAGGTCAAGGCGCTGGCGACCAGCGGCAAGGCGCGCTCGTCGCTGCTCCCCGATGTGCCCACCGTCGCCGAGACCGTGCCCGGCTACGAGGCGACGGGCTGGTTCGGCCTGGTGGCGCCCGCGGGCCTGCCGGTCGACATCGCGAAGCGGCTCGAGTCCGAGGTCGCGCGCATCGCGCAGGACCCCGACTACCGGCGCCAGCTCGAAGCCCTGGGCTATCACGCCCAGGCCATCCCGCCCGCCGCGCTCAAGCGCGCGGTCGCGACCGAATCCGAAAAATGGCGCGCCGTCGTGCAGCAGCTGCCCTGCAGCAGCCGCGGTGCGTCCTGCGAAGGCACGAAGCCATGACAAGAAGACTCGAAGGCAAAGTGGCGCTGGTGCTCGGCGCCGGCTGCGTGGTCGACGACTGGGGCAACGGCAATGCCGCGGCCGTGGCGTTCGCGCGCGAGGGGGCGCGCGTCGTCTGCGTCGACATGAACGAGGCGGCGGCCGCGCGCACCGCGGGCCTGATCCACGCGGAGGGCGGCGAGGCGATCCATGCCGCGGCGGACGTCGCCGATGCGGCGCAGGTCAATGCCGTGGTCGACGAGGCCATGCGCCGCTACGGCCGCATCGACGTGCTGCACAACAACGCGGGCATCAACACCCGCGGCGGCGTGGTCGAGACGGCCGAGGAGGACTTCGATCGCGTGTTCGATGTCAACGTCAAGGGCGCCTACCTGAGCTGCAAGGCCGTCATCCCGATCATGAGGGCGCAGGGTGGCGGCTCGATCATCCATGTGTCGTCGATCGCGAGCATCACCTGGACCGGCCATCCCATCGTGTCCTACCAGGCCTCGAAGGCGGCCCTCAACCACCTGACGCGGATGATCGCCGTCCAGCACGGCCCCGACAACATCCGCTGCAACAGCATCCTGCCCGGGCTCATCGACTCGCCGCGCGTCCACGTGACGATGCTGTCCTTCTACGACGGCGACGTCGAGCGCATGCGCGAGGCCCGCTCGCGTTGCGTGCCGATGAAGCGCATGGGCGATGTCTGGGACGTCGCCAACGCCGCGGTCTTCCTGGCCTGCGACGAATCGAAGTACATCACGGGCGCGGCGTTGCCGATCGACGGTGGGGTGACCTGCACGATGGCGCACTGACGCGCGGCGGCTTTCGTTGAAACCGGGGAAGCTCGATAATCGAGGGTTTTCCCCGTCGGGGCGGCCTCACACGTGAAGTCCCACTGCAGCGGTCATCCGACCGACCACCGCCCCGATCAACGACAGAGAGAGATCGAATGGAATTGGTTTTGGAAGAGATGCTCAAGTTGGGCGACATGCGCCCGAACTTCGTGCAGTCCATCCGCGCACTGCGCATCGGCGACCTGCAGGAAGCCGCGCAGCGCGAGCGAAATGTCTTCTGGCGCACATCGCTGCGCGACATGGCCACGAAGGCCGACGCGGTGGCGAAGATCGTCGAGGACTTCGGCCTGGGCGCGCAGAAGGGCCTGACCGAGCTCGGCGCCAGCATCGTGCGCTCGGTCCCCCGCTCGGCGGACACGGGCTTCGTCGTGGTCCTCGAACATCTGCCCACCCGCGCCCAGTACGCCCTGTGCCAGGAGATCCTCGACATGTTCCGCGACGTCGCGGAGGAAATGGGCGACAAGAACGTCGCTTTCCGCTGCTTCTTCTCCGCCGACTAGCGGCTCGGCGGTCATGACCAACCCGTCTCCGACCGTCGCCGTGCATGGCAACTCCTTCCATGCGGACGACGTCTTCGCCGCGGCCGTGCTGATGGCGCTGCATCCCGGTGCAACGCTGATCCGCACGCGCGACATGAAGCGCATTGCCGCGGCGGACTTCGCCATCGACGTGGGCGGGGAATGGGATCCCGCGCGCGGCCGCTTCGACCATCACCAGAAGGGCTTCGCCGAGCACCGGCCCAGCGGCGTCGTCTACGCGAGCTCCGGCCTGGTGTGGCTGGCCCATGGCCTGGACCTGATCCGCCAGCGCCTGCCGGGCATCGACGAGCAGATCGCGCTGCGCGTGCGCGACGCGATCGACGACGAGCTCGTGCAGCACCTGGACATGGCCGACACCGGCGCGCTCAATGCCGCGCCCGGGTACTTCGGCATTTCCGCGATGGTCAGTGCCTTCAACACCTCGCGCAGCGAGGAGGGCGCCGCCGGCGCACCGCCGGCGATCGCCGCGCTCGAGCTGGCGCAGTTCAAGACCGTGATGGGCTTCATGGGTCTTTTCATCGACCGGCTCATGGTGCGGTTCTCGGACAAGTTCGCCGGCGAGTCGCTGGTCCGGCAGGGCGAACTGCTGGCCGACGGGAAGATCCTGGTGCTGAAGACGTCGGGGCTGTCCTGGTCGGGTGTCGTCTGTGCCGAGATGCCCGATGTCCTGTTCGTGGTCTACCCGGAGACGCCGGGCGGCCAGCACCAGGTGCGCGTGGCGCCGATCGAGCCCCAGTCCTTCGTGGCGCGCCGCGACCTGCCGTCCGCCTGGGCCGGGTTGCGCAACCAGGACCTGGCCGCCGTGACCGGTGTCGAGGACGCCGTCTTCTGCCACAACAACCTGTTCATCGCCGGCGCCGGGTCCCAGGCTGGCGCGATCGGGCTGGCGCAGGCGGCAGTGGCGCAACTGCGGGAGAAGGGCGCGCCCCGTGCCCCGGCACGCTAGGCCGTGGCAACTACAGCACTTTATGTTGCAAACCTATAGTTTGCGACTGCTAACTATAATTTCGAACTCGGAGCTATAGTTTGCTGTAATCTCTCGACTTGACCCGGGCCGCAGCCCTTGAGGAGAGATCCATGGCGGACACGGTTTTTCACCGCACCCAGCTGGCCGAACGCATGGCCCAGGGCGTCATGGCCTCGGCCGTCGGATCTGCTGCCGCTTCGGGCCTGTTTCTCGCCGCGCCCCGGCGCACCGGCAAGTCCACCTTCGTGCGCGAGGATCTCCGCCCCGCGCTGCAGAACCGGGGCGCCACGGTCCTCTACGTCGATCTCTGGGCGAACAAGAAGGCGGATCCAGGCGCCGTCATCGTCGGCGCGGTGCGCGCCGAACTGGCCCGGCACGAGGGCGTCGTGGCCCGGCTTGCGAGGTCGGCCGGCATGGAGAAGGTCACCGTGGGCGGCGTGGCCTTCTCGCTCGATCGCGTCGGACTGGGCAAGGAGATCTCGCTGAGCGCGGCCCTGGCGGCGCTCTCCGACGAGACCAGGCAGCCGATCGTGCTGCTGATCGACGAGGCCCAGCACGCGATCGCCACGGAGGGCGGCTACGACGCCCTGTTCGCGCTGAAGGCCGCGCGGGACGAGCTCAACAGCAGCGAGCATCACGGGCTGCGCATCGTGGCCACGGGCTCCAACCGCGACAAGCTGGCGATGCTGCGCAACAGCAAGGACCAGGCCTTCTTCGGCGCTCCCCTGGTCGCATTCCCGCCCCTGGACGCCGACTACATCCAGTGGTTCTGCAAGGGCGTCGGCCTGGCGGGCCCGCTGGATCCGGAGGCGGTCACGAAGCTTTTCGAGCGGGCGGGCCATCGGCCGGAGATTCTCGGTGCCGCCGCCGACAGCATCCGCTTCGACTTCAACATCGGGCCGGCCGATGCCGCGGCGGCTTTCGCCAAGGCCGTCGACGAGCAGATCGAGGAAGCCGACCTGCAGACCCTGCGGGTGATCCAGGCGCTCACCCCGCTGCAGTCCGCGGTCCTGCGGGTGCTGGCGCGCGAGGGCGAGAAGTACGCGCCTTTCGAGGCGGGGACCATGGAGAGCTACCGCGCGATGCTCGCGGCACTGGCGCCGGGCGAGACGATGGTGCCGGAGGTGTCCAACGTCCAGGCGGCGCTCGGCGCGCTGCAGGACAAGTCGCTGGTCTGGAAGGAGAAGCGGGGCGTCTACTCGCTCGAGGAGAGCATGACCGCCGAGCTGATGCGCCGGCACGGCCTGCTGGACGCCGCGGCCTAGGGCGCGCTGCGGCTCAGCCCTCGGCCGCCGGCTTCTCCAGCAGCCGGTTGAGCCGCTCCAGGTGCGCGCGCATTTCCTTCACCGCGCCTTCCGCATCGCGCGCGCGCATCAGCCGCAGCACGTTGCGGCGCACGCCGATCACGTCGCTGCGCGGCACCGGGCTGGCCTTCGCGAGCAGCGCGCGCGTGAGCTCCGACAGCGACTCCACCAGCATGACCATCACCTGGTTGTGCGTGGCCTGCGCGAGGATCCGGTAGAACTCGGTGATGTAGGCATTGCGCCGCGAGAAGTCGCCGCGCAGGGTGAGTTCCTCCGCGCGGTCGATGTCCTGCTCGATGGCCTGGAAGTCCTCCTCGGTCGCGCGTTCGCAGGCGAGGCGGATCGCCTGCTCGGTCAGGATGATGCGCATCTCGGTCACGCTGTGCGAGGGGATCTGGCCGAGCATCACCATGTCGCCGACCGCCTGGGTCACGGTGCTCGAGTCGCGCTTGCGGATGAACGCGCCGCCGCCCATGCCCTGCTGGCACTGCACGATGCCCGCGTTCTCCAGGCTGCGCATGGCCTCGCGCACGGCGGTGCGGCTCACGCCGAGCTGCTCGGCGAACTCGCGCTCGGGCGGCAGGCGGTCGCCGGGCTTGAGCGTGCCCAGCGCCACCTCGCGCCGGATCTGCTCGCACACCGCCTCGAAGGCGCGCTTGGCCTTGATCGGCTGGAAATTCGGTCCGGAACGGCCAGCCGTGCCGGCCTCGGCGTTCTCGATGTCGGTCTGTTCGGCAGTCATGCGGCGCCTCCTCTTCTTTGCAGTTCGGACAAAGGTTATACCTTATGTCCTTGTCTCGATAGAGGGGTGTTGCTGCAGGGATTTTCAACTCGCACCATGCATATTCTTAAAAGGTCTGACCTTAGCACCTACTGTTAAAACGCGTTCGACGGTATCGGGGTTTGCCTCATGTATAAGGTATGACCTTATTAGCTATCGTACCTTCCATGATGAAGGAGACACGATGAGTACCGCTGGACGTCACCTGGTGGGATGGGCCCTGTCCCTCGCCGCGGGCATGGCATGCGCCGCCTACCCGGACAAGCCGATCACGCTCGTCGTGCCCTATTCCCCGGGCGGCATGGGCAGCACCTTCGGCAACCTGATGAGCGAGGCGCTGAGCCCGGCGCTCGGGCAGCGCGTGGTGGTCGACTACCGGCCCGGTGCCAATGGCGGGCTCGGCGCGGCCCTGGTCGCCAAGGCGCCGGCCGACGGCTACACCCTGCTGATGGCGGTCAACAGCACGATGGCGATCAACCCGGCCATCTACCCCAAGCTGCAGTACGACCCGATCAAGGACTTCTCGCCGGTGGCCATGGTCTACACCTCGGCCAACGTGCTGATGGTCAATGCCAAGAGCCCGTACCGCAGCGTGGCCGACGTGGTGAGCTACGCCAAGGCCAACCCGGGCAAGCTCAACTACGGCTCCTCGGGCAACGGCGCGACGCCGCACCTGTCGGGCGAGATGTTCCGGCGCATGGCCGGCATCTCTATCAATCACGTGCCCTACAAGGGCATTGGGCCGGCCATCGTCGACCTGATCGGCGGGCAGATCGAGCTGGTGTTCAGCGACACCTCCGCGATGACGCAGGTGACGGGCGGCAACCTGCGCGCGCTGGCGGTTACCGGCCCGAGCCGCCTGGGCATGGCGCCGAACCTTCCGACGATGCAGGAGCAGGGCTTCCCGGGCTTCTCGATCCGCTCCTGGTACAGCATCGCCGCGCCGGCGGGCACGCCCAAGGCGGTGGTCGAACGGCTCAACGCCGAGATCGCCAAGGTGGTCCGCTCGCCCGAGATGCGCCAGCGCATGAAGGACATCGGCGTCGACCCGGCCGAGGACACCTCGGTGCACTACCTCGACGCCACCACCCGCGCCGACCTGGCGATGTGGAAGAAGTTCGTGACCGAGGCGGACATCAAGCTCGACTGAGCTGCCGCCACGCCCCCTCCGAGACCTGAAAGGAAAAGCCAAGTGAAGATTTCCGTGTTCGATGACGACCGCGTGGGCCTCGTCGAGGAAGACCTGATCTACGACGTGACCGCGGCCGTGCCCGATGCCGGGCCCGAGTTCCCGCGCGTCTACATGTCGCGGCTGATCGCGCAATGGGACCGGCGCAAGGCCGACATCGAGAAGGCGCGCCGCGAGGCGCGGGCGCGCCCCCTGTCCGAGGTGACGCTGCGCGCGCCCAACCCCTTCCCGCTGCACGTGGTGGCGGCGCCGGTCAACTACCGCAAGCACATCGGCGAGATCGGCACGCGCTCGGTCAGCGGCGGCGCCTCGGCGGTCGAGCGCGGCTTCTTCCTGAAGGCCTCCTCGTCGGTGATCGGCGCGGGCGAGGCGATCCGCCTGCCGCGCGGCTCGACGCGCCGCTTCGACCATGAATCCGAACTCGCCGTGGTGATCGGCAGGCAGGCGCGCAACGTGCCGCGCGAGCAGGCCCTCTCGCACGTGTTCGGCTACTGCTGCCTGATCGACGTGACCCTGCGCATCGAGCCCGGCCGGTTCGAGGAGGAGCGCGTCGCGCGCAAGTCCTTCGACACCTTCACGCCCGTGGGCCCGTACATCGTGACGGCCGACGAGATCGGAGACCCCGGCGACCTCGCGAACCGCCTGTGGGTCAACGACGAGCTGCGCCAGGACTCGCGCACCAGCGCGCTGATCCTCGACGTGCCCGGGCTCATCGAGTGGGCCTCCTCGGTCATGACGCTGCAGCCCGGCGACATCATCGCCACCGGCACGCCCGAGGGCGTGGGCCAGTTCTCGCCCGGCGACCGGGTTCGCATGGAGATCGAGCGCGTGGGCGCGATGACCTTGCCGGTCGTCGAGGACGAGGACTTCGCGCCGCGGCGCTTCTGAAGACAAGGATGGCGATGCGAACCCTGCGTCTTCTGGCCTGCGCGCTCGCGCTGCTCGGTGGCGGCGCCACCGTCGTGCACGCGCAGCAGGACTATCCGTCCCGGCCGGTGCGCATCATCGTGCCGTTCCCGGCCGGCGGCGGCGTCGACGTGCTGATCCGTTCGGTCGCGGCCGAACTGTCGAAGCGCTGGGGCCAGGCCGTGGTCATCGACAACCGCGGCGGCGCCGGCTCGCTGATCGGCGCGGAGGCGGTGGCGCGTTCGGCGCCCGACGGCTACACGCTGATGGCGACCATCAACCAGACGCTGACCTCGAACCGCTTCCTCTACAAGTCGCTGCCCTACGACCCCGACAAGAGCTTCGCGCCGGTCGCGCTGATGACCACCAGCGACCAGTTCCTGATCGCCAACCCCTCGGTGCCGGCAAAGGACCTGCGCGAACTCGTCGCGGCGGTGCGCGCCCAACCCGGCACGCTGGCCTACGGCTCGTTCGGCAACGGCAGCCAGCCGCACCTGGTCTACGAACTGCTCAAGGCCAAGGCCTCGCTCGACATCACCCATGTGCCCTACAAGGGCGTGGCACCGGTCATGACCGGGCTCGTCGGTGGCGAGATCCAGCTGGCCACGGGCAGCGCGAGCGTCGCGGGCGAACTGCTCAAGGCCGGAAAGATCAAGCCGCTGGCGGTGGCCGGCGCCAGGCGCTCCACGCTCTTTCCCGACGTGCCGACCACGGCCGAGCAGGGCTATCCGCAGCTGCGCGCCGCCGTCTGGTATGCGCTGGTCGCGCCGGCCGGCACGCCCGAGGCGGTGATCGAGCGCATCGCCGCCGACGTCAAGGCGATCCTCGGCGAGCCGGAGTTCGCACGCAAGAACGCCACCGCGCGCGGCCTCGAGGTCAACGCCGGCGGGCCGGCCGAACTGCGCCAGGCCATCCGCGACGACGTTGCCGTCACGCGCGAGATGGTGCAGGCCGCGGGCGTGAAGCCCGAGTGAAGAAGACAACGCAAGGCCCGCCGCCATGAACACCACCGCCACCGCCCGACCCGATTTCGACAGCGCGAGCGATCTCGCGCAGTTGCACCGCATGCTCGAGGACATCCAGGTGAAGAACGGCTGGAACAAGCCGACGCCCTCGCTCTATCCGCAGCCCAAGCAGCACTACATGCCCGCGCACTGGCAGTACGCCGACGCGCGCGCCGCGCTGCACGCGGCCGGCCGCCTCGTCGGGACCGAATGGGCCGAGCGGCGCAACCTGATCCTGGCCAACCCGATCCCCGGCAACGACTACCCGACCGTGACCACGCTGGTGGCGGCCTACCAGATGGTCAAGGGCGGCGAGGCCGCGCGCAGCCATCGCCACACGCCCAACGCGATGCGCGTGGTGGTCGAGGCCGCGCCCGGCACCTTCACCATCGTCGATGGCACCGACGTGCCGATGGAGCCCGGCGACGTGCTGCTCACGCCCAACTGGAGCTTTCACGGGCACGACAACCGCAGCGAGGTCGATGCCTACTGGATCGACATCCTCGACGCGCCGCTGGTGCAGCTGCTCGGGCCGATGTTCTTCGAGCACCATCCCGACAAGGTCGAGAAGGCCGAGCGCGTCGATCCCGCGAGCCCGATGCGCTTCGCGCTGCGCGACTACAAGCCGCGGCTGCTGGGCGCGCCCGAGATCGCGCCGGGCGTGCGCACGCTCGAGCTCGGACCGCCGACGCTCGACACCTTCGACCGCGTGGCGGTGGCGCTTTCGGCCGGCCGCGAGTGGCAGGTCGCGCAGAGCACCGCGAACCAGATCTTCATCGTGGTCGAGGGCGAGGGCAGCTCGCGCATCGGCGAGCACGGCTTCGAATGGCGGCGCGGCGACGTGATCGCGGCGCCGGCCTGGCTCGCGCAGCGGCACCGCGCCACGCGCGACGCGCTCCTGGTGCGCATGTCCGATGCCCCGGTGATGCGCGCCTTCCGCTGGCTGCGCTCGGGGACGCTCCCACCGTGAGCGATCGCCATGCACCGATGAACTGAGGCGGGCCGGCAGGTGCCGGCCGCCCACCTTCCGTTTCGCTCTCCATGCCAGGCCTCGTGCCGGCAGGAGCCGGTTCGTCCCTTCCACCCACGCAGCCTCCGTTCGCCACCATGGACACCACCACCCGCCGACTCGCGACCTTCGCCATCGAGACCCGCCACGAGGACATTCCCGAAGCGGTGCGCCGCAGCGCCAGGCTGCTGCTGCTGGACACGCTGGGCTGCGCCATCGGCGCGGTCGGCACCGATCCCGGCCTGGCGGTGCGGCGCATGGTGCAGCGCAACGGCACCGGCGGCCCGGCCAGCGTGCTCGGCACGGGCCAGAAGACCTCGGTCGCCACCGCCGCCTGGGCCAACGGGCGGCTCGGGAACATCCTCGACATCGACGAGTGCTACAAGGTCCAGGGCCACCATGCGCAGGCCAGCCTCGGCGCGGCGCTCGCGCTCTCGGAGGAGCAGGGCGGCAACGGTGCCGACCTGCTGGCCGCCTTCACGCTGGGCTTCGAGGTGGGCGTGCGGCTGGGCAACTTCCTGAGCCCGCGCGTGACCGTCGACGAGCAGGGCCGCACCAAGGGCTGGACCGGGCTGGTCGGCCCGGGGCAGGGCGTGCATGCGGCCTGCACCGCGGCCTCGCGCCTGATCGGCGCCACGCCCGCGGAGCTCGCCGATGCCTTCGGCAACTGCGCCCAGTACATGGTGGGCCGCGACTGGTCGCGCCAGTGGGGGCGCGACACCGACCTGGGCACCTTCAAGTACGCCGACACCGGCTGGAACGCGCAGGGCGGGCTGATGGCTGCCTGGCATGCGCGCGAAGGCATCCGCGGTATCCGCGACATCTTCGACACCGACAGCTACGCGCAAGTGTTCCAGGGCGTGATCCTCGATCCCGGCGCGATGCTCGCGAAGCTGGGCAGCGAGTGGTATCTGCCCGGCACCTCGATCAAGTTCTGGCCCTGCTGCCGCTGGATCCACTACGCGCTGACCGCCTTCGACCAGCTGCTGCGCCGCCATGCGCTGCGCGCCGAGGAGATCGAATCGATCGAGCTGCGCTCGTTCCCGATGATCCCGTACCCGCGCTTCGCCGACGACGGCGATCCGCCGAACCTCGTGGCCGCCACCTTCAGCTTCCCGCATGCGGCCGCGATGGTGGCGCTGGGCGTGCCGGCCGGCCCCGAGTGGTTCAGCGACCAGAACATGCGTGGCGAGGCCGCGCGCGCGATGCGCCGCAAGGTGCGCCTGGCCAACGAGCCCAGGGGCTACGACCCCGCGACCTGGGGCCTGGAACAGCAGGTGCTCAAGGTGCCGTCGCGCGCCGTGGTGCGCGCGCGCGGCCGCGAGTTCGAGCTCGAGAGCGACTTCGCGCTCGGCGACAGCTGGGAGGGCGCGCCGCGCTACGGCGAGCAGGACGTGGTCGACAAGTTCCGCCGCATGGCGCGCACGCTCGCGCCGATGTCCAGCCGCTGGGACGCTCGCATCGACGAGGCGGTCGACATGGTGATGGCGCTCGAGTCGCTGGGCGACGTGCGCGCGCTGACCCGCGCGCTCGATCCGGCCTGCTGAGGCCTTCCCCATCCATCCCCAGGAGCCGACATGAGCCCCATCGTTCGTCCCTTCCTTCCCCGCATCGCATCGCGGGTGCTGTGCGCGGCCATGGCGCTGGGCGCCGTGCTCGCGCCGCTCACGCAGCCGGCGCGCGCGGCCGATGCCTTCCCGAGCAAGCCGATCCGCATCGTGGTGCCGTTCCCGCCGGGCGGCCTGACCGACGTGAGCGCGCGCCGCATCGGGCAGCTCGTGGCCGACGACCTGGGCCAGCCGGTGGTGGTGGAGAACCGGCCCGGCGCCAACGGCCTGATCGGCACCGCGCAGGTGCTGCGCGCGCCGGCCGACGGCTACACCCTGGTGGCCGTCACCACCAGCGTGGTGCTGATCAGCCCGCTGTTGACCAAGGCGCCCTTCGATCCGCTCAAGGACATCGCCTACGTGCTCAACTACGCCGGGCCCTCGCATGCGCTGGTGGTCAAGGCCGACTCGAAGTACCGCACGCTCGACGACCTGATCGAGGATGCGCGCGCGCGTCCCGGCGAGCTGAGCTTCGGCACGGTCGGCACCTCCGACACCGCCTACTTCGGCGCCAAGGCCCTCGAGCGCGCCAAGGGCGTGCGCTTCAACCACATTCCCTACCAGGGCGCCAACCAGAGCCTGATGGCGGTGGTGTCGGGCGAGACCACCTTCGCGCCGACCTCCAACTACGCCGAGATGGTCAAGGCCGGCAAGCTGCGCGCGCTCGCGCTGCTCGACCGCCAGCGTATGTCCTCGATGCCGCAGGTGCCGACCTTCACCGAGCTCGGCGTGGACTGGCAGTTTCCCTGGATCACCGGCCTCGCGGTCTCCGCGCAGACGCCCGAGCCCATCCGCAAGACGCTGGAGACCGCCTTCCTCAAGGCCGCGCGCAGCCCGGCCTTCGGCAGCCTGCTCGAGCAGATGCAGGTGCCGCTCTACGTGCTCGACGGCGAGGCCATGAAGAAGGACCTGGCCGCCAAGATTCCGCAGTACCGCCGCATCGCCGACGAGTACGGCCTGGTCCAGCAGTGAGGCATCCGCCGCCTTGCCCCATCCATCCAACGAGGACCCCTTCATGAAACTCCAGGACCAGGTCGCCATCGTCACCGGCGCCGCGCGCGGCATCGGCCGCGGCTTCGCGTTGCGCCTCGCCCGGCTCGGCTGCCACGTGGTGGTGGCCGACGTCGACCTCGACGCGGCGCGCCGCTTCGACGAGCAGCTCAGCGCGGCCAGCGTGAGCGACGAGATCGTCGCGCTGGGCCGCCGCAGCATCGGCGTGCAGGGCGACCTGCGCCAGCGCGCGGCCGCCGACGCGCTGGTGGCGCGCGCCATCGAGGCCTTCGGCCGCGTCGACATCCTCGTCAACAACGCGGGCGGCGCCTTCGCGCCGATCGAGTCGAGCCGGGCCTCGCAGATGAGCGACCGCGACATGGCCGACATGTTCGACGTCAACCTCATGACCACCGTGTACTGCAGCCAGGCCGTGCTGCCGCACATGCGCGCGCGGCGCAGCGGCAACATCATCAACGTGGGCTCGACGCTGGGGCTCGACGCCGCGCACCGCGCCGGCGCCTATGCGCACTACGGCATGGCCAAGACCGGCGTGGTGCAGTTCACCCGCTTCCTCGCGGCCGAAGTCGGCCCCGATGGCATCCGCGTCAACTGCATCGCGCCCGGCTCCACGGCCACCGCGCGCGTCGCGAGCCAGGCCCGCGCGCGCGGCATGGTGGGCGACGCCGACCTGCCGAAGATCCCGCTGCGCCGCCTCGCCACCGTCGAGGACATGGCGGGGCCGCTCGAGTTCCTCGCGACCGATCTTTCCTCCTACGTGACCGGCCAGTGCATCTCCGTCTGCGGCGGCAAGGTGCTCACGCCGTCGTGACCCCCATTGCTTTTTATCGATTGACCGGAACCGGAGACAAGCCATGAACCATTCGAACCGACCCCTTCGCCGCCGCCTGCTCGCGGCCGTCTCGGCCACGCTGCTCGCCACCTGCGCCGCGCTGCCGTCCGCCGCTTTCGCGCAGGGCGAGCCCGTGAAGATCGGCGTGCTGATGCCCACCAAGAGCGTCATCGGCCAGCAGGGCCAGCAGGGCGCCGAGCTCGCGGCCGAGATGATCAACGACCAGGGCGGCATCCTCGGCGGACGCAAGGTGCAGCTCATCGTCTACGACAGCAACTTCCAGCCCGTCGAGGGCGTGGCCGCGGCGCAGCGGCTCATCAACCAGGACCGCGTGAAGTTCATCGCCGGCGAGATCAGCAGCACGGTGGCGCTGGCGGTGCTGCAGATCGCGCGCGCCAACAACGTGCTGTTCATGGCGGCGGTGCCCAAGCACCCCGACCTCACGAAGTCGGGCTACGACAAGGTGTTCCGCCTCACGACCACGCTCGACGCCGACTCGGAGTACTTCGATCGCCAGTTGCTCGAGCGCGTGAAGCCGCAGAAGCTCGCGGTGGTGGCGGAGAACACGGATTACGGCCGCTACGTCATCGAGGGCTCGAAGAAGCGCTTCGGCGACAAGTTCGTGGCCGGCGAGACCTTCGAGCTCAGCCAGAGCGACTTCAGCACCTTGATGACCAAGGTCAAGGCCAGCGGCGCGGACACCGTGTGCATCGTGGCGGGCAAGCCCGAGCAGGCCGCCAACGCATTGCGCGCGATGGGCACCGTGGGCCTGCAGGCGCGCAAGTGCACGGCCACCGGTGTGCTCAACAACCAGATCCTGCGGCTGGCGGGCGACGCCGCCGAGGGCGCCTTCGGTTCCGACATCTACGTGTCGACGCGGCGCAATCCGCTCAACGACGAATTCGTCAAGCGCTTCCAGGCCAAGCACGGCCATGTGCCCGAGAAGGTCGAGGTGCTGGGCTTCGAGTCGGTCTGGCTCACCGCGAAGGCGATGGCCGCGGCCGGCACCAGCACCGACACGGCCAAGGTGGCGGAAGCGCTGCACAAGAACGCCTGGGCCACGCCGCGCGGCGAGATCCGCTTCGATGCCGGCGGCCAGTCGCAGGCCCGCGACTACGTCGACTTCGTCGCCAAGGGCGGCAAGCTGACGGCGTCGCAGTGAGCGGACGGCACCGATGACGGAATTCGTCCTTCAGCTGCTGGCCAACGGCCTGTCGAACGGCGTGGGCTACGCCTTCGTCGCGCTCGGCCTGACGCTGGTCTTCGGCGTGCTGCACGTGATCAACTTCGCGCACGGCGAGGTGTTCATGGTCGGCGCGCTCGCGGCCCTGCTGGGCACGCGCTGGGGCCTGCCCTACCTGGCGACGCTGCCGCTGGCGGTGCTGGCGGGCGTGGCGCTGGGCGCGCTGCTCGACCGCGTCTGCGTGGCGCCGCTGCTGGCGCGCAGCCACGACAAGTCCGAGGTGCTGCTCGCGACCTTCGCGGCCTCGATCATCGTGTTCGAGGCGGTGTTCGTGAGCTTCGGCGCGCAGGCCGAGAACGTGCCGGGCATCCCGGGCGTGTGGACGGCCGGCGGCGTCGCCGTGCCGTGGCAGCGCGTGTTCGTGCTCGGCGCGGGCATCGTGGTGCTGGTGGCGATGGAGCTCCTGCTGCGGCGCACGGCCTTCGGCGTGCAGCTGCGCGCCGTGGCCCAGAGCGCCTTCGCCGCGCGCGTGGTGGGCATCCGCGTGCAGCGCGTCAACAGCCTGACCTTCGTGCTGGCCAGCGCCATCGCGGGGCTCGGCGGCGCGCTGCTGGCGCCCGTGATCCTCTATTCGCCGCAGATCGGCCATGCCGTGATCATCAAGGCCTTCGTGGTGGTGGTGATGGGCGGGCTGGGCAGCGTGCGGGGCGCCGTGGTGTTCGGCGTGCTGCTGGGCGTGGTCGAGGCGCTGGCGGGTGCCTTCATGTCCGAGGGCTTCGCCGCCGCGGCCATCTACGCGCTGATGCTGGTCACGCTGCTGTGGCGGCCGCACGGCCTGATGGGGCGCGCGGCATGAAGGCGTTCCTCACTCGGCTGCCGGTGCTGCTCGCCGGCGTGGCGCTCGCCAGCGCCGCCATCGCCGGCCTCGCCACCGCGCCCTACGTGGCCGACGTGCTGAGCTACGCGGTGGTGCTCGCGCTGTTCTCGCTCGCGGTGGGGCTGACCTTCGGGCAGCTCGGCTACGTGAGCTTCGGCCACGCGGCCTTCCTCGGCGTGGGGGCCTACGCGGTCGGCCTGCTGGTCACGCGCGGCGGGCTCGACTACTGGAGCGCGGTGCCGCTGGCGCTGCTGCCCGGCGCGGCGCTCGGCGCGCTGGTCGGCCTGGCCTCGGTGCGCCTGGGCGGCGCCTACTTCGCGATCGCCACCCTCACGCTGGCCGAGATGCTGCGGCTGGTGGCCACCAACTGGATGGACGTGACGCGCGGGCCGCTGGGCATCATGGTCATGGTCCAGCCCATGGCCTGGACCGAGCGCCTGGGCTGGAGCGGCCAGCAGGGCTACCTGTTCGTGCTGCTCGCGACGCTGGGCCTGGCGCTGCTGCTGCTGGCCCGGCTGCGCGCGGGGCCGCTCGGGCGCGCCTGGACCTTCGTGCGCGAGGCGCCCGCGCTGGCCGAATCGGTCGGCATCCCGACGCTGCGCGCGCGCGTCATCAACATCGCGCTGTCGGGCGCGCTGGCCTCGCTGGCCGGCGGCCTGCTGGTGCCCAAGGCGCTGGTGCTCTCGCCCGACCTGTTCGGCGTGCAGCATTCGGCGGCGGGCCTGCTGGCGGTGATCCTCGGCGGCAAGGCCACGCTGATCGGGCCCGTGATCGGCGGCATCGCCTTCGGCGTGCTGCCCGAGATGCTGCGCGCCATCGACGAGTACCGGCTCGGCCTGTTCGCGCTGATGCTGCTGGTGGTGGTGCGGCTGCTGCCCGAGGGCTTCGTGTCGCTGCTGCCGCGCTGGCGCCGGCCGGCGACTTCCGGCGGCGCGGCCACGGTTGCCGCGGCGTTGCCAGCGATGGCGGTGGTGGAGGCGAGCGATGCGCGCTCCGAGGCCCAAGCGGTCGGCGCGCCCATCGTCACCGTCCGCGGCGTCGGCCGGCGCTTCGGTGGCCTGATCGCGGTCGACGGCGTCGACATGCAGATCGGCAGCGGCGAGCTGCTCGGCATCATCGGACCCAACGGCGCGGGCAAGACCACGCTGCTGTCGATGCTCGGCGGCTTCATGGCGACCAGCACGGGCGAGATCCGGCTGGCCGGCGAGGCCATCGATGCCGGCGCGCCGAACCGGGTCGCGCGGCGCGGTCTGGTGCGCACCTTCCAGCAGACCGCGCACTGCGCGTCGCTGAGCGCGTTCGACAACGTGCTGTTCGCCAGCTACCTGCTGCATCGCGAACGGCCCTGGGCGGGCCTGGTGCGCACGCCGGCCTTCGAGGCGCGCGAGCGCGAGCGGCGCGAGAACGCGGCGCGCTGCCTCGCGGCGGTCGGCCTGGCCGACCGCGCCGATGCCGTGGCCGGCACCCTGCCGTACGGCGAGCAGAAGCTGCTCGGCGTGGCGGTGGCGCTGGCCACGCGGCCGCGCGTGCTGCTGCTGGACGAGCCCGCCGCCGGGCTCAACCACACCGAGGGCATGCGGCTGGCGGCCGTGCTGCAGCGGGTGCGCGCCGACGGCTGCACGATCGCGATCATCGACCACAACCTGCCGCTGCTGATGTCGATCTGCGACCGCATGGTGGTGCTGCAGCAGGGCCGCAAGATCGCCGAGGGCACGCCGGCCGCCATCGCCGTGCATCCCGAGGTGCTGCGCGCCTACCTGGGCACGCCCGCCGAGCCGGCGGCCGCGCAAACCGCGCCCGAGGAGGTGCCGGCATGAGCTTCTCCATCGAAGGACTGCAGGTGCGCTACGGCGCCGTCACGGCGGTGCACGACGTGTCGCTGCGCATCGCGCCGGGCGAAGTGGTGGCGCTGATCGGCGCCAACGGCGCGGGCAAGTCGTCCATCCTCAACGCCGTGATGGCGCTCACGCCGCACACCGCGCGCAAGGTGGCCATCGACGGGCGGGCGCTGGAGCGCGCCGACACGCGCGAGCGGCTGCTCGCGGGCATCTCGCTGTCGCCCGAGGGGCGCCACGTGTTCCCGCAGCTCACGGTGCGCGAGAACATCGACCTCGGCTACCTGGGCAAGGACGGCGGCGAGCGCGCGGCGCGCCGCGAAGCCATGTACCAGCGCTTCCCGCGGCTGCGCGAGCGCGAGGCCCAGGCGGCCGGCAGCCTCTCGGGCGGCGAGCAGCAGATGCTGGCGATCGCGCGCGCCGTGATGGCCGGCCCGCGCCTGCTGATGCTCGACGAGCCCACGCTCGGCCTCGCGCCGATCGTGGTGCGCGAGCTGGCCGCCGCGATCCGGCATTTCGCGCGCGGCGGCATCGCCGTGCTGCTGGCCGAGCAGAACGCCGAGATGGCGCTGTCGACGGCCGACCGCGGCTACGTGCTGCAGGGCGGACGCGTCGTCACCGAGGCCCCGGCCCAGGCGCTGCGCGCGAGCGAGGAGGTGCGCGCCGCCTTCATGGGCATGTAGAGCGCGCCGCGCATGAACCCATTCCATTCTTCGAGGACACCGGATTCCATGACCCCACAGACATCCATCGATCCATCCGCGCCCGGCGCCGCGCTCGTGCGCGTGGCCGCCGTCACCGGCGCGGGCGGCGGCCTCGGCCTCGGCGTGGCCGTGGCGCTGGCGCAAGCCGGCCTGCACGTGATCGCCATCGACCGCTCGCCCAAGGTCGCGGAGGCGGTCGCCGCGCATGCCGCGCGGGGCCTGCGCATCGAGGCGGCGGTGCTCGACGTCACCGACGAGGACGGCGTGCGCGCGCTCGTGGCTTCGGCGCTCGAGCGATTCGGCCGCTTCGACGTGCTGGTCAACAACGCCGGCATCCATCCGAAGACCGACGGCGAGCGCACCGGCGTCACGGCCATGAGCACCGCGCAGTGGAAGGAAGTGCTCGACGTCAACCTCACGAGCGCCTTCGTGTTCAGCCGCGAGGCCATTCCCGCGATGCGGCGCAACGGCTGGGGCCGCATCGTCAACATGTCCTCGCGCGCGGGCCGCACGCTGGTCGGCACGGCCGGCGTGCACTACGCGGCCTCCAAGGCCGGAATGATCGGCATGAGCCGCGTGCTGGCCGCCGAGGTGGCGGCCGACGGCATCACGGTCAACTGCATCGCGCCCGGGCGCATCGAGTCGCCGATGACGCAGCAGGGCGACGAGGCGCAGCGCGCGCGGCTGGTCGGTGCGATTCCCGTCGGCCGCATCGGCACGCCCGAGGAGATCGGGCACGTCGCCGCCTTCCTGGCCTCCGAACACTCGGGCTACCTGACGGGCGCCGTGATCGACGTCAACGGTGGCACCTTCATGGCCTGAGCGTCGCGTCGCGAGAAAAAAGGAAAACACCATGTCGACCGCTCACGCCAAACCCCTGCGCGGCGCCGCGCCGCACCATTTCGTCGACGAGGAATGGCTGGCCCTGCGCAGCGAGCCCGTGCTCGAACCCGAGCTGCCGATCTTCGATCCGCACCATCACCTGTGGGACCGGCGCCCGCACAGCCTGTACCTGCTGCCCGAGATCCTGGCCGACATCCAGGCGAGCGGCCACCACGTGCGCGGCACCGGCTTCGTCGAATGCACCTCGATGTACCGCGCCGACGGCGACCCGCGCCTGGCCTGCCTGGGCCAGGTGGAGTTCACCAACGGCATCGGCGCGATGAGCGCGAGCGGCGTCTACGGACCGGTGCGCGTGTGCGCGGCCATCGTGGGCAAGGTCGACCTGAGCGAGGGCGCCTCGGCGCGCGAGCTGCTCGAGGCCTGCGTCGCGCGCGCCCCCGATCGCTTTCGCGGCATCCGCCACATGGCGGCCTGGGACGCGAGCCCCGAGGTCAGCACCCTGGTGCGGCCGCCGCCGCGAGGGCTGCTGATGGACAAGGGCTTTCGCGCCGGCTTCGCACAGCTCGCGCCGCTCGACCTGGTGTTCGACGCCTGGGTCTACCACCCGCAGCTGGGCGAGCTCATCGACCTGGTCGACGCGCATCCCGAGGTCCGCGTGGTGCTCAACCACATGGGTGGACGCGCGGGCCTCGGCCCCTACGCGGCCGATCCCGCGGCCACCTTCGCGCAGTGGGCGTCCGGCATCCGCGAGCTCGCGAAGCGGCCCCAGGTCTCGATCAAGATCGGCGGCATCGGCATGCGGCTGGGCGGCTTCGGCTTCCACGACCGCGACCTGCCGCCCACGTCGGCGGAACTGGCCGAGGCCTGGCGGCCGTCCTTCGAGGTCTGCCTCGAGGCTTTCGGCCCGGCGCGCGCGATGTGCGAGAGCAACTTCCCGGTCGACAAGTCGCTGTGCAGCTACCGCACGATGTGGAACACCTTCAAGCGACTGGCCGCGCCGCTGTCGAGCGACGAGCGCGCGGCGCTGCTGGCGGGCACGGCGGTGCGCACCTACCGGCTGCCGGCCGCGCTGGCGCAGCGCGCGCCGGAACACACCGCATGACGGGGCAGCGCGAGATCGCCGCGACCTGGATGCGCGGCGGCACCAGCAAGGGCTTGTTCTTCGACACGCGCGCACTGCCGCACGGCATGGCCAGCGATGCCGCGCTGCGCGACCGGGTGCTGCTGCGCGCGATCGGCAGCCCCGACCGCTACGGCAAGCAGATCGACGGCCTGGGCGGCGCGACCTCGAGCACCAGCAAGGTGGTGCTGGTGGGCCCCGCGACGCGGCCGGACTGCGATGTCGACTACCTGTTCGGCGCCGTCGCCATCGAGGCGCCGGTGATCGACTGGAGCGGCAACTGCGGCAACCTGAGCGCCGCGGTCGGTCCCTTCGCGATCGCGTGCGGCCTCGTCGACGCGCCGCGCGATGGCATGGCCACGGTGAGGATCTGGCAGGCCAACATCGGCAAGCGCATCGTCGCGCAGGTACCGATGCGCGACGGCCAGGTGGTCGAGGAGGGCGATTTCGAGCTCGATGGCCTGAGCTTTCCGGGCGCGGCGATACGGCTGGACTTCCTCGACCCGGCGGGAGGGGAGGAGGGCGGTGGCGGCGCTCTATTCCCCACCGGCCGGGCGATCGACATCCTCGAAGTGCCGGGCGCCGCGAGCGTCGAGGCCAGCCTGGTCGACGCGGGCAATCCGACCGTGTTCGTCGCGGCCGCTGATCTCGGGCTCACCGGCACCGAATCGCAGGGCGAGATCGATGCGAACACCGAACTGCTCGCCCGGCTCGAGCAGCTGCGCGCGCATGCGGCGGTGCGCATGGGACTGGCGCGCACGGCCCGGGAGGCCGCCGAATCGCGTCCCGCGACGCCCAAGCTCGCCTGGGTCGCGCCGCCGGTGGACCATCGCGTGGCCGGCGGACGCCGCGTGGCGGCGCATGAGATCGATCTCGTGGCCCGCATCCTGTCGATGGGCAAGCTGCACCACGCGATGACCGGTACCGGCGCGGTGGCGATCGCCGCGGCCGCCGCGGTGCCGGGCACCGTGGTCTCGCGCATCGCGCCGGCGAAGGCCGGCGGCAGCGTGCGCTTCGGCCATGCCTCGGGCGCGATCGAGGTCGGCGCACAGGCCGAACGGGCACCCGAGGGGCACTGGCGGATCCGGCGCGTGTCGCTGTCGCGCAGCGCGCGCCGGCTGATGGTCGGCGCCGTCTGCGTGCCGTCGGCCTGCTTCGAGGCGGCCCCCGCGAATTCAACGAACAAGGAGCAATGAACATGACCTCTACACGAACCGCCCTGGTGACGGGCGCGGCCAGCGGCATCGGCCGCGAGAGCGCGCGGCTGCTGGCCGAAGCCGGCCTCCGCGTGATCCTGCTCGATCGCAGCGAGCAGGTGCGCGAGGCGGCCGCCGAGCTCGCCGCCGCGGGCGCGAAGGCCGAGGCCGTCGTCGCCGATCTGTCCGACCTGGGCGCGCTCGATCGCGTCGGCGACCATGTGCTGGCGCTGTGCGACGGCATCGACATCCTGGTCAACAACGCGGGCGTGCATCCCAAGGTCGATGGCCGCATCGCGCAGTTCGAGGCCATCGCGCTGGCGGACTGGGAGTTCGTCTTCCGCGTCAACACCACCGCGCCTTTCCTGCTGTGCCAGAAGATGCTGCCGGCGATGAAGCGCAAGGGGTGGGGCCGGATCGTCAACATCGCCTCGCGCGCGGGCCGCACCTATTCGCCGCGCGCCGGCACCCACTACTCGGCGTCGAAGGCCGCGGTGATCGGCATGACGCGAAAGATCGCGGGCGACTACGCGCCGTTCGGCATCACGGCCAACTGCATCGCGCCCGGGCAGATCGAGACGCCGCTGGCGCGGACCTCGGCGCCGGAGGTGCTCGCCGAGGCCGCGAAGAAGATTCCGGCCGGCCGGCTCGGCACGGTGGGCGAGATCGCCTCGGCCGTGCTCTACCTCGCGAGCGACGGCGCCAGCTTCGTCAACGGCACGGTGGTCGACATCAACGGCGGCGAAACCATGGCCTGACGCGGACGCTGGGCCATGCGCCCGCCGTTCCTCGCCCTTTGCCAACAATCAAGGAGTTATCCCGATGGAACAGACCCTGGAGCAGGAAGCGCCCGTGCCGTTTCCGCAGATCCGGTCGGTGTTGAAGCACAAGCGCCGCATCGTCGGCGCGGCCAGCGCGGGCGTCGCCGCGCTGGGCATCTGGCTGGCATGGCGCACCGGCGTCGTCGAGCTGTATGCGATCGCGCTGGTGCTCGCGGCGGCGGTGCACATGGCCATGAAGGTGGCGGTCGAGGTGATCGAACTGGTCGCCGAGACGCTGATGCCGAGATGAGCACGATGACATTCGACGTCTGCGTGGTGGGCGCGGGCCTGGCGGGGCTGACCGCCGGCGTGCGCGCGGCCGAGGCCGGGCTGCGCGTGGTGGTTCTCGAGCGCTCGGCCGATCCCGAGTACCTGTGCAATTCGCGCCTGACCGGCGGCGCCTTCCACGTCTGCCTCAACGACATCCAGACCGAGGCCGACCGGCTCGAGCGGATCATCCTCGACGCGACGCACGGCGCCGCGCACGCGGGCCTCGCGCGCGCCATCGCGACCGATGCGCGCCGCGCCGTCAAGTGGCTGCAGTCGCAGGGCATCCGTTTCATCAAGGGCGGTTCGGAGCCGCATCACAACTTCGTGTTGTCGCCGCCTTCGCTGCAGCGCGTGGGCTCGGAATGGCGCGGCCGCGGCGGCGACGTGCTGCTGCGCACGCTGGGCGCGGCCCTGGCGCGCCATGGCGGCGAGCTCAGGCGCGGACACCGCGCGCAGGAACTGCTGGTGGCGAATGGCCGCTGCGTCGGCGTGAAGGGCGCGGCGCAGGAGGGTCCGTTCGCGATCGAGGCCGATGCGGTCGTGATCGCCGACGGTGGCTTCCAGTGCGATCCGGCGCTGCTGCGCCAGAGCATCTCGCCCGAGCCCGCGAAGCTGCTGCAGCGCAATGCGCGTTCGGGCCTGGGCGACGGCGTGCGCATGGCGCAGGCGGCCGGGGCGCGGCTGTCGGACCCGCGCGGCTTCTACGGCCACGTGATGAACCGCAACGCGATGACCGACGACCGGCTGTGGCCGCTGCCGTGGATGGACAACGTGGCCACGGCCGCCATCGTGGTGGATGCGGGCGGGCGGCGCATCGCCGACGAGGGCCGCGGCGGCGTCTACCTGGCCAACCGCATCGCGGCGCTGGCGGATCCGCTGTCGGCCTTCGTGGTCTTCGACCAGCCGATCTGGGACGGGCCGGGCACCTCGCGCTTCCTGCCGCCCAATCCGCACATGGAGAAGTGCGGCGGCGCCATCGAGCGCGCCGATTCGATCGAGGCGCTGGCCGGCAAGCTCGGCATCGACGGCGCGGCGCTCGCGGCCACGGTCGAGGCCCACAACGCCGCGCTGGCGGCGGGCACGACGGGGCAGTTGGCGCCGCCGCGCACCTTGGCGAGCTACAAGGCGCTGCCGATCGCGACCGGCCCCTTCTACGGCGTGCCGGTGTGCGCCGGCATCACCTACACCATGGGCGGCCTCGCGATCGACGAATGGTCGCGCGCCATGGACGAACAGGGCGCGCCCTTCGCGGGGCTATATGCGGCCGGCGGAGCCAGCGGCGGCCTCGAGGGCGGCGAAGACGTCGGCTACGTGGGCGGCCTGGCGAAGGCCGCCACCACCGGCCTGCGCGCCGCTGAGCACATCGTGGGCGAGCGCGCAACGGCGCGCGCTTGAGCGATGCGCAACATCAAGACTGGGAAGCAATGGAACAACAAGCAGTGAAGACGGACGTGCTCGTGGTGGGCGGCGGTCCTGTGGGGCTGTCGCTCGCGGGCGACCTGGGCTGGCGCGGCCATGCGTGCGTGCTGATCGAGCAGGGCGACGGCGTGGTGCGGCAGGCCAAGATGGACGGCGTGGGCGTGCGCACCATGGAGTTCTGCCGGCGCTGGGGCATCGTGGGCGACGTGGAGGGCAGCGACTACAACCGCGCCTATCCGCAGGACAACGTCTACCTGACCACGCTCGACGGCTACGAGCTCGGCCGCCAGCCGATGCCGGCGATGCAGGACGACCGGCCGCCGCCCGAGAGCCCGCAGAAGCGCGAGCGCTGCCCGCAGAACATGTTCGACCCGATCCTGCAGAAGTTCGCGCGCTCGCGCCCGGGCGTCTCGCTGCGCTACGGCCAGCGGCTGCTCGACTTCGAGCAGGACGCCGAGGGCGTGACCGCCACCGTCGAGCATGCCGCCACCGGCGTCAAGACCGTCTACCGCGCGCGCTACCTGGTCGGCTGCGATGGCGGGCGCAGCACGGTGCGCGAGCAGTTGGGCATCGGCATGCAGGGCAAGGGCGTGCTCACGCACACCACCAACGTGATCTTCCGCTGCGCCGGCTTCAACGCGCTGCACGACAAGGTGCCGGGCTATCGCTACATGTTCGTCGGCGCGCAGGGGGTGTGGGCCACCATCGTCGCGATCAACGGCAAGGACCAGTGGCGCATGTCGATCATCGGCACCGCCGACGAACGCAAGGTCTACGGCGACGACGAGCTCAAGGCCTTCGCGCACCGCGCGGTGGGCCGCGTGTTCGAGCTCGAGATCCTCAGCATCCTGCGCTGGACCCGCATCGAGCAGGTGGCCGACGCCTACGGGCGCGATCGCGTGTTCATCGCGGGCGATGCCTGCCACCTGACCTCGCCGACCGGCGGGCTCGGCATGAACACCGGCATCGGCGACGCGGTCGACATCTCGTGGAAGCTCTCGGCCTGCCTCGAGGGCTGGGGCGGTCCGGCGCTGCTGGCGTCCTACGGCATCGAGCGCCGCCCGATCGCGCACCGCATCACGCGCTTCTCCACCAGCAACCTCGAGGTGATGCAGCAGGTGCCGCACACCGCGCAGGTCTTCGACGCCGGCGAGGCGGGCGACCGCGCCCGCGCGCAGGTGGGGCAGGCGTTGTCCGACGGGCTGCGCAAGGAGTGGTTCTCGAAGAACATGCACCTGGGCAACCGCTACACCGGCTCGCCCGTGTGCGTCTACGACGAGCCCGAGTCGCCCGAGCAGATCCAGGCCGAGTTCCTCGACGCCGTGAACTACCGGCCCGGCACGCGGCCCGGTGCGCGCGCGCCGCATGCCTGGCTCGAGGACGGGCGCTCGACGCTCGACCTGTTCGGCCGCGGCTTCGTGCTGATGAGCGATGCGGCCCACGTCGACGAGGCCGCCGCGCTGCTGGCCGCGGCCGAGGCGGCGGGCGTGCCCGTGCGCCAGCATGCGATGCGCGAGCCCGAGGTGATCGCGGCCTACCAGAAGCGCCATGTGCTGGTGCGCCCCGACGGGCACGTGGCCTGGCGCGGCGATGCGATGCCGCGCGATCCGGTGGCGCTGGTGAAGACCGTGACCGGACATTGAGCGGAATGGACAAGGACATGGAAACGAGAGGAATGCAATGACACAGCAAGAGATCCAGCACGACGTGGTCGTGATCGGCGCCGGCATGGCCGGCCATTGCGCGGCCATCGAGGCGGCGCGGCGCGGCGCCAGGGTGCTGCTGCTCGAGAAGACCGCGCTGTACGGCGGCAGCACCCGCATGTGCGGCGGCGCCTTCGCGTTCGCGGGCACCGAGGTGCAGCGGCGCAACGAGATTCCCGACAGCGCGCAGCTGCTCGAGCAGGACCTGCTCGAGGCCGGCAAGCACCGCAACGACAAGGCGCTGGTGCATGTGTACGCCGAGCGCCAGTACGAGACCTACGAATGGCTGCAGGCGATGGGCCTGCGCTTCGACAAGGTCTCGTTGAGCGGCAGCCAGTCGGTGCCGCGCAACCACAGCATCGACCCCGTGCTGGTGCTCGAGACGCTGCATGCGCAGGCACTCGCGGCCGGCGTCGCGTACCGCGCTGGCGCCCATGTCGAGCGGCTGCTGACCGAGGGCGAGGGCGATGCACGCCGCGTGACCGGCGTGGTGCTGAAGAACGGTGAGCGCATCGGCGCACGCGGCGGCGTGGTGATCGCCACCGGCGGCTTCTCGCGCGCGCCCGACCTGGTCGAGCGCTTCGCGCCGCACCTGCGCGAGGCGCGGCCCATGGGCGGCCACGGCAACACCGGCGATGGCCTGCGCATGGCCTGGGCGCTCGGCGCCGACCTGATCGACCTGGGCTACGTCAAGGGCACCTTCGGCGCACCCGTGGCGGAGCCGGCGCCGGGCAAGGAGGAGGTGGCGCCGCGGCTGGTGTCGGCCATGTACCGCGGCGCGATCATCGTGAACAGGGCAGGGCGCCGCTTCGTGAACGAATCGGTGTCGTACAAGACCATCGGCGACCGCTGCCTCGAGCAGCCCGAGCTGCTGGGCTTCCAGGTCTTCGACCAGCGGGTGATGGACCAGTCCTCGCCGCTGCCCACGGTGGCCGACTACCAGGGCGCGCTCGATGCCGGCCTGGTGAAGCAGGCCGATTCGCTCGAGGCGCTGGCCGCGGCGCTCGGCATCGATGCCGACGCGCTGCGCGAGACCGTCGACGCCTACAACCGCGCCTGCGACGGCGCCGAGCCCGATGCCTTCGGCCGCACCTCGCTGAGCACCGGCTACGGCAAGCCCACGCGCGTGGAGACCGGGCCGTTCTACGGCCTGGCCTGCACCACCGGCCTGACCTCGACCTACTGCGGCCTGCACATCGACGTCGATGCACGCGTGCTCGACGTCTACAAGCGGCCGATCGAGGGCCTCTATGCGACGGGCGAGGTGATGGGCGGCTTCCACGGCGAGACCTACATGAGCGGCTCCTCGCTGGCCAAGGGCTGCATCTTCGGCCGCCTGGCGGCGCAGCATGCCGTGGCGAGGGCCGCGGCATGAGCGCGGGACAGACCAGCCCCGGCGCGCGTTTCCGCGCCGCGCTGCGCGAGGAATCGCCGCTGCAGATCGTCGGCACGATCAACGCCAACCATGCGCTGCTGGCGCGCCGCGCCGGCTACCGCGCGATCTATCTTTCGGGCGGCGGCGTCGCCGCGGGCTCGCTGGGCCTGCCGGACCTCGGCATGAGCGGCCTCGAGGACGTGCTGGTAGACGTGCGCCGCATCACCGACGTGTGCGACACGCCGCTGCTGGTGGACATCGACACCGGCTTCGGCCCCAGTGCCTTCAACATCGCGCGCACAGTGCGCAGCCTGGTCAAGGCCGGCGCGGCCGCCTGCCACATCGAGGACCAGGTCGGCGTCAAGCGCTGCGGCCACCGGCCGGGCAAGGAGATCGTCGGCGTGCGCGAGATGGCCGACCGCGTGAAGGCGGCCGTGGATGCGCGCACCGACGACGCCTTCTTCGTGATCGCGCGCACCGACGCCATCGCGATGGAGGGCGTCGATGCCGCGATCGAGCGCGCGCGCGCCTGCGTCGAGGCCGGCGCCGACGCGGTCTTCGCCGAGGCCGCGCTGGACCTGCCGACCTACCGGCGCTTCGTCGACGCCACCGGCGTGCCGGTGCTCGCGAACATCACGGAGTTCGGCCAGACGCCGCTGTTCTCGGTCGAGGAACTGCGTTCTTCCGGCGTCGCGATGGTGCTCTATCCCTTGAGCGCCTTTCGCGCGATGAACAAGGCGGCCGAGGCGGTCTATGGCGCGATTCGCCGCGATGGCCACCAGCGCGCGGTGCTCGATGCGATGCAGACGCGCGAGGAGCTCTATGAACGCATCGGTTATCACGCGTTCGAGCAGCGGCTCGATGCGTTGTTTGCCGAGGGGCGCCGCTGAGCTTGCGCGGGCCGGGGCCGGGATGGCTGCGGTTGCTTAAAACTCACAATGAGTGATACGTCCATTTTTTGGAGCGCAATAACACTTATGTCAATTGGATTGTTTAATTGAATTTGATTGACGAAGATAGTCGAAATTGAAAGGCCCCGAATTCGGGGCCTTTTTCATGGGCGAACCACTTTTAAGAACAAAAACAGAAATAACGCACCAACCATCACGAAGAACGCAAGCCGAGCGAAGTATTGCAGCCACACAACAAAGCCAGAGGGCGGTGGAGGCTCCATAGGCTGTGGAGCGCGATAGAACCTCCAGTTCGGCTTCTCGGCATCTGTAAGTTCTTGAAAATCAGAAGGGCGAGGCGGGAGGTGGGGCATTTGAAGATTATGGCCAGAGACGAAGGCAACCAGGTCGAAACATCGAGCTGGCGAATTCGACCAGGTGGAGCTGCAGCTCGAGCTCGAGCACCTGGCGCAATTCAACCAGGTCGACCAGGTCGAACGCAGGAGCCGGCGGCCGCCGGCGTTTTGCTTTTGCACGGGCGAGGAGGGTAGGGCAGCTCAACGACCTTGCACGCGATTGGATGCACGCCTCCGCCACAAGGGCTCCGGCAGATGTTCTTCAGCAAAGGGGGCGCGAGCAGCTCGGCACGTAACTCAGTCGCGCTCGATGTCGCGCTTGACCTCGCGCAGGGCCTTAAACCCGAGCCAGAAGAAGGCGACCAGGCCAACTAGGCCGAAAGCGACTTCAATGTCCATGGCGCAATGCTAGCGCCTACCGCCACCAGCAGCCTGCGCCCCTTGGGGATCACGCCAGCCCGGCCCGTCGATGACGACCAGGGACGGCCTCGCCGGGCCCTCCAGCGCGTTTTTCGCGTCAGGGAGGGGCGAGGGTGCGTCACGGCCTTTCGCGGGCTCGTAGGGGTCGAAGCGGGGCCGCTCCATCAGGGACACCGCCATCTCGGGATGCACGTCGACCACGGTGCCCTGCTGCGTGTAGCACCTGGCGCGCTTGCCCATCGACACACAGCCCACCAAGACCGGCATCACCGCCACCTTCCGGATCCCGTCATAAGCGGGCGCGCTCTCGGGCCGGAGCGGATCGCGCGGGATCCAGTCCTTGGCGTCATCGATCGCCGGCCCGGACTTACCCGACTCCGCGGCCGAACCCTGCTTGCCGCTGGCCATCGTGGCAGGCTTGGCCTCGCTGAGCTGGGTCGGCTTCTGCTCGCCGAACCGCTCGTTCATCCGTGCCTTGAGCGTAGGCGCGAGGACAGCGAAGGCCACCAGGCCAGCCAGGACGAAGTAGAGCAGGGTAGGGATGCTGCGCTTCTGCTTCGTGTGCAGATCCGCGCTCTTGTACAGCTTGAAAACCTTCTTGTCGTACCGCCAGGGCGCCTTCGTGATCGCCTTCGCGTACATGAGCGTGCGGCTCGCATGGTCCCACTCGTAGACGATAGCGAACGGCATGTTGCCAACACGACGCACGTGCAGATGCCGGTTGCACAGCATCGCGAGATTGCGCTCGGTGAGCATCAGCCCTTGCGTGATCAAGATGAAGTCGACGCCCATGTGGCGGTGCGTCTCCAACGCCTTGATGTCGTCTGGCACCTTCGAGCCATTGGCGCGCGGCTCCCAGATCTTCTGCACCTCGTCGAACACAACGACGCTTCCAGGCTTGGCCCACTCGTGCCAATTGCGAAGGCCACCAGTCGCCGAGCCATCGATAAGCTCGTGATCGATCAACAGGCCCCGAATGTTCGTGTAGATGGTGCGCGGATACTCGACAACCTCGCCGTCGACCTCCTGCTTGACCGACGTGCCTACGAGGCCCAAGAGCAGCTTGCTGATCGCGTAGAGCGTTTTGCCAGCGCCAGGGGTGCCAGTGATGATGGTGATCATTGCGGAGACTTCCCGATGATGCTGGTCGCGTTCTGAATCGACCACAGCAGCACCTTCGTGGCCACGGCGCCGAAGATGACACCCACAGCCTTACCCACCCAGAGGTACAGCGCGAGGTTCAGCATGTCGGCCGGGAGGGCCGCCATGTTGCTGATGAACAGGTTTTTGACCTGACTGATGGCAGCCTCGACGCCAACAACCGACACCACGGAGAAGCCCAGCGCGAGCAGAATTTTTGCAAGCATGGGCTGTGCAAGAGACAGCAGGAACGTACCGAACTTCATACTGACTTGCCTCCCCCGGGCATGATGATCAGGACCGCCGAGAACGCCGCCAGCGCCATAAGAATGAAGCGAATCGGCAGGAAGTAATTGCAGGTGGCCTGCCAGTCCCAGACCTTGAGGGTCTGACCCGTGGAGGTCATGCCGGCATACACGTCGGCGGGGCAGCTACCGCCACCCAGCACGTTCTCGGCCTGAAAGGTCACGTCCTTGGACTCGCGAGGTATCTCGCCATCGGGCGTGTCGAAATCAATCTTCTGGCAGCCGAGCGCCTCGGGATGCTTCTTACACGCATCGTCAGGCTCGGGCGTCATTCCGGGCGTGTTGTCGGTCGGGGTCGTCGTCGTCGTCGTCGTGCCGGTCTGCACGTTCGAGTTGTTGTAGATGTTCGTCGTCGTGACGTTCGACGTGTTGATGATCTTGTTGCCTTCGGTGTTGAAGTTGTACGTGGTCCGGCTCACCTCGCGAGTGCCGTCAGCGTTCTGACGCACCGTCTCAGGCCCTTGCACAGCGTTAGGCCCGGTCACTGTCGGGTTCGGCATCTCGACCGTGCCACCGCGCTCGATCGTCTCACCCCACGCACGCGGGTCCGGGTTGACTTGCCCCATGCGAGAAATCAAGTCGGCGAGCGGAACGCCAATCTTCGGAAGATTCGCAGCACTAACGCAACCGGTTGGCGTTTTGTACCAACCATTCGGACAGTTAGACGCAGCACCCTTAACAAACGGCCCGGCGTAAGGAACAGCGCCAGTAGGCTGACCTGTACTGACGCGATATTCGCGCACGTAGCACTCGCCGAAACCGCCCTGTCCACCTGTCGTGGTGACATACGCATATTCATAGCGATAGGTACTGTTGTTGCCCATGGGAGCGGCTGCGCGACACGCCTCTTCGCGCGTGTCTCGCTGCGGGTTAGTCCCGGACAGCACCGTCCACAGATATCCGTCGGACTTCGGCCAGGATGGATCAATGTCGGGCCGCTCGATATCGCCACTCTGCGGGTTGCGAGACATGCCGGCCCTGTTCATCCAGTCCATGATGTACGGCGCAGCAGCAGCAACGGCACCAGCGACGCCGCAGGCACCAGCGGTGCCCACAACGCACACCACAGCAGCGGCAGCACCAGCGACAGAAGACCAGGGAATGGAGTAGCTCCCCGAGGCCGGGTATCTGACGCCATCCTGCCCATACGAGCGACCGTCCTTGTCGACGTACCCGCCCTTGCCCTGCACGAACTCACCTTTCCAGTTGACACCGGCCGTAGGCCCGGTGGCGTTCGTGGGCACACCGTAGTTGCCGGCCTGAGTCCAGCCGCCAGCCGTAGGAGAAATGGGGATGGTGCTGCCGCCACTGTTCACGGGCGGAGCACCGGGGGTGAGGGTTGTTGTCCGGCCTGTCTGAGTGATCCCAGCATTGCCGATGTTGCTGCGGTTGATGGGCGCAGCACCGAGACTCAGCGAAAGGCCACCCAGAGCAACAGCAAGGAGCCAAGCGCGAACATCATTTCGATGGAGGAGGGCATGGTTATTTCTCATCGGGCGCCCGGAACAGATCGAGCAGCGCGCGGGCGCAGAACACGACTACCGCTGCACCGAGAAAGAGGGTGAAGACCAGACCGATGTCCGTGAGGTTGTCGGTCGAAGGAGGGGCGGGCGCAAGCTGGACAGTGACCTCGCACTGCGAGCCGCAAGTGATCGTTTCGCCGGCCATGCTTGCGCCCTTCCAGGCTTAGCGCCAGCCGAGCTTCGAGGCCAGCTTGAGCAGGCCCCAGATGGTCACGCCGGCAGCCATGATCAGGCCGATGGCGGTGGTCGCGTCGGCCTTGTAGCCGTCGATGGCAGCCGATGCACCCTCGGGCAGCGCGGCGTGAACGTTGCCGGCAGCGATCAGCGCGGCGGTCTGGACAGCGGCCAGCTTGGCCAGCATTTGCTTCTTCATGGATGGAGACTCCTCACAGAGAGGTGGTCCCGAGACATTCGGGATTGCACCGGAGAGGGCACGGCGTCTCTCGACGTTGGCGCCCTCTGCACTGCAATCTCAGCGCTTGCGCAATAGCTGTGCGCGCAGCAGACGCACGATCACGTCGCTCGTGGTCAGCTCGGCCTGGCCGTCCATGTGCTGCCGCGCGAGGTACGCATCGAGGCCCTGCTTGACGTCGTCGGGCAAGAGCAAGTTGACCTGCTTGCCCTTGCGCGCCCGATAGGCCGCCTGCCGCTGAGCGGGCGTCATCGGTGCGTCACTAGTGACGACCGCTTGAATCACTGCGCGCCCCACTGCATGGGCGGCACCTTGGCGTGATCGCGACGACGTGCGCGCTCGATGCGTTCACGCCGAGCTGCACGCTCCGATGCGGCCCAGATGACGCCGCACACGCCCATACCGGCCAGCAGCCCGGCGAGGAGGAGGGCGAGAGCGGCAGCCATCACTGCGCCACCGGCGACTTGAGCGGCTGGGCGTTCGGGCCCACGGCCTTGATCGGCCGGATGCTGCGCACGAACAACTCGCTCTTGCTCTTGGTCGCGAGCTCCTCGAGCTCGATTTCGCACTCGAGCGGGAACGGGTTGTGCGCAATCGCGGTGATGACTTCGGGCGAGACGCACTTGCGCTCGACCGTCTTAAAGCCCTTGCCGCCGCTGTCCTCGTTCATGGCCGCGTCCATGAAGATGACCTTGGTGAACACCTCTTTGCCGTCGATGTTGTACGACGCGTTCTGGAAGCCGCGAACGACCTCGGTGACCTTGAATTTCATTGGGAATAGCTCTTGACTTGGGCATGGACGTCTGCCCATTCGACGCCGGCCACCACGCCGGAGGGTTTAAGCCTGCGTGGTAGACCGATCACGGTCATGCTCTCCACGAGGTCGGTGTTGGTTGCCCCCGCCGTGACCGATGCGTGATGCAAGGCCTTGCCGTAGCAACGGCGGAGGTGATAGAGGAGGTGGCCGAGGTTCGTCAGCGTCTCGGTCTGCGTGGTCGGAATGGCCTCTGCAGCAGCCACAACTAGTGAAGCCAGGGCAGGGTAGGCACCTGCGAAGAAGCGGTCGCAATCGGTCAGCGTCTCGAAGGGGATGACGCGATCACGGTTGCCGAGCTGGACCTCGAAGCGCACCCAGTCCGAGGAGAGGTCGCCAAGCTGCTTGCCCTTCTCGTACACGCGCAGCATCTTGCCGTTCGCAGCCTTGCCGACGTAGAGCGTACGGCCGTGGACCTCGTCGAGCCAGTCGCCCGCGACGCTGGTGGAAGGCCTGCGGCCGTTGCTCGTGAACGCACCAGCGTCGACCATCTCGACAGCCTCGTCGACGGTGTGCGCGCCGTCGAGGAAGTCGACAGCCAGGTCGACGCGCGTGATCTTGGCGCCGAAGCCCTCGAGCAGCTCGCGCAGGCTAGCCCAATCGGTGACCATGCCGCAGCCCTTGCCGGTGAGCTGCAGGAGCCAGCGGCCCTTCTGGGCCTCGCCACCCTTGGCGATGGCGCCCACCTCGACCATCACGCCCGACAGGTACACGGACAGCTTCCACCGCTCGGTGAAACCGAACAGGCCACCGTCCAGCTTGGCCGTCGTCGGGCGGTCGCCGAACATGTGGCCGAGGAAGGCCACCAGGGCGTCGAGGCTCATGCGCGGCTCATCGAACGTGGCGTTGAGCCAGTCGACCTTCGCTCGCGGGCCCTCTGCGTGCGTCAGGGGACTTTCCCCCCGTGTTACAGCACGGGGGCCAGGGCGCGCGCCCCCGGCGTGCGGCGCAAGCTTGCCCGCCTCTGCGCGCGCCAGGCGCGGCATCAACGAGCGGCCGGACTGTCCCTGCCTCATGCGCGCGACTCTGCGAGAGCGCGTTCGCGCATGACGATCTGCATCGAGTGCTCGCGCCAGGCGCGTTCCTCGGCAAGCGTCCAGCCATGCGGTGGGGTGATGGGCTGTTCCGGCACCGGCAGCACCAGGTCAAGCTGGCGAGCGGTCCAGAAAGCGCGGTGCAGCACCTGCGGGCGGTGTTGCACCTGGTTGTCCTCGTTGCGTCCCTCTCGCGCCATAATGTCCTCGTTACGTAGACGTACGCGACACACATACGTGTAGCGAAATGTATGCGAAGGAATGACGTATGCAGACTGATGACGAGTTGATTATTCTTATGGACCGAGCTGCCGCAATAGCCGGGAGCGATTACAAGCTCGCCCAGATGCTGGGCACCGGAAGACAGTCGGTGAGCAACTGGCGACACGGTGTTGTTCCGTGCCCAGTCGAGATCCAGGCGCTCATGGCGCACATCGCAGGGCTCGACCCTGTGGCAGAGCTAGCGCGCGCAGTCGTGCGAAAGCACGAAGGCACGACGAAGGGGGACTTGCTGATGAAGGCCCTGGGAAAGTCTTCGCGTCTGACTGGCGCAATAGCCGGTTTCGTTGGCGCTATCGCACTGGCGATCTCTTCGTTGATGCCCCAGAAAGTTGAGGCCATGCCCATCCTAGCAAATGGACACAATGAGTGTTATGTTAACTCGATCGGACGAGCGGCCACGGCGTATTGACAGGGTCAGCGTATCAAGGCCTTCCTGATTCACGAATCGGAGCATCGATCGCTTCTGCAGATCCGCGACGGCCGGCCCGCCAGGGTAGTTGCCGATTTCCGGGCTATAATCGCAGGCTTCGCGGCTGTAGCTCAGCTGGATAGAGTACTTGGCTACGAACCAAGGGGTCGTGGGTTCGATTCCTGCCAGCCGCACCAGAATTTCGGTTCTAGAACCACGGGTTAGACGTTCAGGCGTCTGGCCCGTTTTTCTTTGCGCGCGAGCTTCGCGCCTACTTGGCGAACAGCATCTCGATGTTCGCGAAAGCCTTGATCTCGATCGCGTTGCCCGAGGGGTCGAGAAAGAACATCGTCGCCTGTTCGCCCGCTTCGCCCTGGAAGCGGATGTAGGGCTCGATGATGAAGGCGGTGCCGGCCGCCTTCAGCCGCTGCGCCATCGCATCCCAATCGGCGCGAGGAAGCACGATGCCCATGTGGCGCACCGGAACGCCCTTGCCGTCGACATCGTTCTTCTGCGCGACACCGGCCTCTTCGGGCGAGAGATGGGCCACGATCTGGTGGCCGTAGAAATTGAAGTCGATCCAGTCCGGGGAACTGCGGCCTTCGGGGCAGCCGAGGGTCTCGCCATAGAACCGGCGCGCGAGCGCGAGGTCGTGCACGGGAAAAGCGACATGGAACGGCGACAGCATCGCGGGGTTGGTGCGAGGGGCAAGCATCGGATCTTCTGTGGGGTTGAGCAGGCCCGAACGATAGGCACTCCGATGCAATAAAAAAAGCAATTAATATTCTTGGTTCATACAAATTATTTTTGTATGAAACCCGAGAACGGAGGCTGACCCATGATCCGAGAACTGAAGACCCTGCTGGCGGTCGCGAGCGAGGGCACCTTCTCGGCCGCCGGCGACAAAATCGGGCTGACCCAGTCCGCCATCAGCGCCCAGATGCAGCGTCTCGAAGCCGAGGTGGGCCACGACCTCTTCGACCGCGCCGGCCGCACCGCCCGCCTCAACGACCGCGGGCACCAGATGGTCGGCCAGGCCGAGCAGTTGATCCGCATGTATGCGGACCTGTGTGCCGGCAATGCCGCGACGACGACCTCGTTCCGGTTCAGCATCGGCTCGATCGCCTCCGCGCAATCGCATCTGCTGCCCGAGGCGATCGCCAGGTTCCATCGGCAATTCCCGGAGGTCCGCACGCGGCTGGTGCCGGGCCTCTCGATGGACCTGGCCCATCTCGTCGACGCCGGCGAACTCGAGATGGCGATCGTCATCCGGCCGCCCTTCTCTCTGCACAGCGACCTCCGATGGACCACCCTGGCGCGGGAACCCTTCCGGCTCGTGGTGCCGCGGGACGCGCCGGACATCGGCTGGCGCGAGCTGCTGATGACGATCCCCTTCATCCGCTACGACCGCGCATCGCTGGCCGGCCGGCAGGTGGACCGGTTCCTGCGACGCGAACACATCGCCGTGAAGGACGTCTGCGAGGCCGACGAACTCGATGCGCTGATCCGCCTGGTCGCGCTCGGCCTGGGCGCGTCGCTGGTGCCGCAGACGATGCGCAACCGCCGCTGGCCCGCGGCGGTCCGCGTCATCGACCTCGGGGAGGACACCTTCCATCGCGACATCGGCCTGGTCCATCGCAGCAAGCGCAACATGAGTGAAGCCTCGCGCGCGCTCGCGCAGCTGATCGCCGAGGCCTATGGCGCGGGGCCGCCGGAAACCCCCTCTTGACTTGCCCCGCAACATCCCGACCTGCAGGGTCTACGGCCCACCGCGTTGCGCCATCGCGAGCGCTGCCGTAGCCTGCACTTCCCGTGGCCCTGCACTCGTTTCACCCCTCCGTCGCCCGCTGGTTCTCGCGAACCTTCCCCGGCCCCACCTCGGCCCAGGCCCAGGCGTGGCCGGCGATCCGTGCCGGGCGCGACACGCTGGTGGCCGCGCCCACGGGTTCGGGCAAGACGCTCACGGCCTTCCTGGCGGCGCTCGACGACCTGGTGCGCCGGGGCCTCGAGCCCGCCGGCCTGCCCGATGAAACCGCCGTCGTCTACGTCTCGCCGCTGAAGGCGCTGTCCAACGACATCCGCCTGAACCTCGATGCGCCGCTCGCGGGGATCCGCGCCGAGCTGGCGGCGCTGGGCCTGCCCGAGGTCGACATCCGCACCGCCGTGCGCACCGGCGACACGCCGCAGCGCGAGCGCCAGCAGAGCCTGCGCCGGCCGCCGCATGTGCTGGTGACCACGCCCGAGTCGCTCTACGTTCTGCTGGGCTCCGCCTCGGGCCGAAAGATGCTGTCGACGGTGCGCAGCGTGATCGTCGACGAGATCCACGCCATCGCCGCGAGCAAGCGCGGCAGCCACCTGGCGCTGTCGCTCGAGCGCCTGCAGGCGCTGTGCACGGCACGGCCGGTGCGCATCGGCCTGTCGGCCACGCAGAAGCCCATCGACGAGGTGGCGCGCTTCCTGGTCGGCGCGGGCGCGCTGCGCGCCGACGGCACGGCCGATTGCGAGATCGTCGACATCGGCTATGCCAAGCAGCGCGACCTCGCGCTCGAGCTCCCGCCCACGCCGCTCGAGGCCGTGATGTCGGGCGACCAGTGGACGCAGGTCTATGCGCGCGTGGCCGAGCTCGTGTGGCTGCACAAGACCACGCTGGTGTTCGTCAACACGCGCCGCATGGCCGAGCGCGCGGCGCGGCACCTGGGCGACATCCTCGGCAAGGAGGCGGTGGCCGCGCACCATGGCAGCCTGTCGAAGGAGACGCGGCTGGCCGCCGAGCAGCGTCTCAAGCGCGGCGAGCTCAAGGTGCTCGTCGCCACGGCCTCGCTCGAGCTGGGCCTGGACATCGGCGACGTCGACCTCGTGTGCCAGCTCGGCTCGCCGCGCGCCATCGCCACCTTCCTGCAGCGCGCCGGGCGCTCGGGCCATGCGGTGGGCGGCGTGCCGAAGGCGCGGCTGTTCGCGCAGTCGCGCGACGAGCTGGTCGAATGCGCCGCCCTGCTCGACTGCATCCGCCGCGGCGAGCTCGACGCGCTGCGCGTGCTGCCGGCGCCGCTGGACGTGCTGGCGCAGCAGATCGTGGCCGAGACCGCCTGCCGCGAATGGAACGAGGACCAGCTGTTCGCCCTGGTACGTCGCGCGTGGCCTTATGCGCAGCTGTCGCAGGCGCGCTTCATGGAGGTGGTGCGCATGGTGTCCGAGGGCTTTGCCACGCGGCAGGGCCAGCGCGCGGGCTATGTGCACCGCGATGCCGTGCACCACCTGCTGCGCGAACGCAAGGGCGCGCGCATGACCGCGCTGACCTCCGGCGGCACCATCCCCGAGACCGGCGACTACACGGTCGTGCTGGAGCCGCAGGCCGACAAGATCGGCTCCGTCAACGAGGACTTCGCGGTCGAGAGCCTCGCGGGCGACGTGTTCCAGCTGGGCAACACCAGCTACCGCATCCTCAAGATCGAGCCGGGCCGCGTGCGGGTCGAGGACGCGCAGGGCGCGGCGCCCAACATCCCGTTCTGGCTCGGCGAGGCGCCGGGGCGCAGCGACGAGCTGTCGTTCGGCGTGTCGCGGCTGCGCGAGGAGGTGTCGCAGGCGCTCGCAGCGGGCGGCAACGACGCGGCGATGGCGCTGCTGACGCGGACCGTCGGCCTCGACGACGAGGCCGCGCGCCAGATCGTCGCGCATCTCGCGCAGGCGCGCGCCGTGCTCGGCGAGCTGCCCACGCAGCACACGCTCGTGATGGAACGCTTCTTCGATGCCTCGGGCGGCATGCAGCTGGTGATCCACGCGCCCTTCGGCAGCCGGCTCAACCGCGCCTGGGGCCTGGCGCTGCGCAAGCGCTTCTGCCGCACCTTCAACTTCGAGCTGCAGGCCGCGGCGACCGAGGACGCGATCGTGCTGTCGCTCTCCACCAGCCACAGCTTCCCGCTCGACGAGGTGGCGCGCTACCTGCATTCGGCCTCGGCGCTGCACGTGCTGGTGCAGGCGCTGCTCGACGCGCCCCTGTTCGGCGTGCGCTGGCGCTGGAACGCCACCACCGCGCTCGCGCTGCCGCGCTTCACCGGCGGGCGCAAGGTGGCGCCGCAGCTGCAGCGCATGCGTTCCGAGGACCTGCTCGCGGCCGTCTTTCCCGACCAGGTCGCGTGCGCGGAGAACATCGTCGGCGAGCGCGAGATCCCCGAGCATCCGCTGGTCGCGCAGACGCTCGACGACTGCCTGCACGACGCGATGGACGCCGACGGCTGGCTCGCGCTGCTGCGGCGCATGGAGGCCGGCGAGGTGCGCGTGCTGGCGCGTGACCTGCCCGCGCCCTCGCCGCTCGCGCTCGAGGCGCTGAACGCGCGGCCCTATGCCTTCCTCGACGACGCGCCGCTGGAAGAACGCCGCACGCAGGCCGTGCAGAACCGGCGCTACACCGATCCGCGGAGCGCCGACGACGTCGGCCAGCTCGACGCGCAAGCCATCGCGAGCGTGCGCGAGGAGGCCTGGCCGCAGCCGCGCAGCGTCGACGAGATGCACGAGGCGCTCGGCATGCTCGGCGCTCTGAACGACGACGAGGTGGCGCAGCAGTCGGACTGGAAGAAATGGCTGGCGGCCCTGGCCAAGGCCGGCCGCGCGACGCGCCTGATCTTCGAAGGCAAGGGCCGCGCCGCACGCGGCCTGTGGGTGACGGCCGAGCGGCTCGGGCTGCTGCGCGCCGTGGCGCCCGATGCGCCGATGCAGCCAGCCATCGTCGCGCCCGACGACGCCGAGCAGCCCGCCGATCGCGACACCGCGCTGCGCGAACTGCTGCGCTCGCGCCTGGGTGGGCTCGGCCCCGTGACCGTCGCGCAGCTCGCTGCGCCGCTCTTCCTGTCGGCTGCGGATGTCGAAGGCGCCCTGCTCGCGCTGCAGGCCGAAGGCAGCGTTCTGCAGGGCCGCTTCACGCCCGGCGGCACCGAGCCCGAATGGTGCGAGCGCCATCTGCTGGCACGCATCCACCGCTACACGCTCGGGCGCCTGCGCCGCGAGATCGAGCCAGTCGAGCCGCGCGACTTCGTGCGTTTTCTCTTCGAATGGCAGCACATCGGCGCGGGCTCCCGCGTGAGCGGTCCGGAGGCGCTGTCGGGCATCCTCTCGCAGCTCGAGGGCTATGAAGCGCCCGCGCCGCTGTGGGAGGCCGAGCTGCTGCCCGCGCGCGTGAGCGACTACGCGGGCGCCTGGCTCGACGACCTGTGCACCGCCGGGCGCGTGCTGTGGACGCGGCTGCGGCCGACGGCCACCGAGGGGCGCAAGGGCGCGGGCAGCCTGTCGCTGCGCGCCACGCCGGTGGTGCTGTTGCCGCGCCGCAGTTCGGCGCTGTGGACCACGCTCGCGCCCGCGCCCGCCGACGACGACACCCTGGGCTCGCGCGCTTCACGCGTCGCCGCGCACCTGGCCCAGCACGGCGCCTGCTTCTTCGACGAGATCGCGCACGGCACGCGGCTGCTGCCGGTCGAGATCGAGGAGGCGCTGACCGAACTGGTCGCCAAGGGTCGCGCGCGCTGCGACAGCTATGCGGGCCTGCGCGCCCTACTGGTGCCGGCCGCCAAGCGCGCCTCGGCCGACCTGCGGCGCCGGCGGCGCGCGCCCCTCTTCAGCATCGAGGACGCCGGGCGCTGGACCCTGGTGCGGCCGCCCGCCGTCGCCGAAGCGCTGGCCGCCGGCTCCGCCGAGGCGATCGAACAGGTGGTGCACGTGCTGCTGCGCCGCTATGGCGTCGTCTGCTGGCGGCTGCTCGAGCGTGAAGCCGCGTGGCTGCCGCCCTGGCGCGAGCTGGTGCGCGTGTGCCGCCGGCTCGAGGCGCGTGGCGAGATCCGTGGCGGCCGCTTCATCGCCGGCGTGTCGGGCGAGCAGTTCGCCTTGCCCGAGGCGGTGGCATCGATGCGGCGCGTGCGTCGCGAGCCGGGCGACGGCGCGCTGATCGCGCTCGCGGCCAGCGATCCCGCCAACCTGCTGGGCACGGTCGTGAACGGTCCCAAGGTGCCGCGGGTCGCGGGCTCGCGCGTGCTGTATTGCGATGGCGTGCCGATCGCGACCAGCGTGGCGGGAGAGATCCGCCTGCTGGTCGAGCTCGATTCCGCGCGGGCGCAGGCGGCGCGGCGTGCGCTCTCGCTCGAGCCGTCGTTGCGCAGCTACGAACTCGCCGCGCAGCCGGCGGCTTGAGCCCACGCCACGGCCTCAGCTGGCCTCGGCCCCGTGCCCGCCGCCGCGCGTCACGACCTCGACCGACCGCACGCCTTCCAGCGCCTCGAGCCGCCGCACGAAATTGCCGATGTCGGCCGAGGACACGCGCACCAGCTGCACCGTGATGTCGTCGAGCGCACCGCCCGGCCGCACCGCGACCAGGAAGCGCCGCAGCCGCGCGGGCTGCAGGTCGAGGCCCTGCTCGAGCGACTCCGGGCTCACCGCGCCGTGCGTCGCGACCACGCGCAGCCGGCAGCTCTGGCTGCGTGCGCGGTAGGCCTCTTCGAGCGGTTTGATGCCCGCGAGGATCACCAGGATGATCACGGTCGAGGCGGCCGCCGGAAAGTACAGCCCGCCGCCGACCGCGAGCCCGATCGCGGCCACGGTCCAGATGCTCGCGGCGGTCGTGAGCCCGCGCACGATCTCCCCGCGCGCGAGGATCGCGCCGGCGCCGAGGAAGCCGATGCCCGACACCACCTGCGCGGCCGCGCGCGACGGATCGAGCACCACGTGCTCGCCGCGCAGGCTGTCCGCGAAACCGTAGGCCGACACCAGCATGAAGAGGCAGGCCCCCACGCTCACCAGCATGTGCGTGCGGATGCCCGCGGCCCACAGCAGCCGCTCGCGCTCCAGGCCGACCAGGCTGCCGAGCGCGGCGGCGACGAAGAGACGCAGCAGCGTCTCGCCATGGGAAAGAAGGACGTTGCCGTGCAGCATGGACAGGCTCGGCGTCATTCGGTGAAGTTGTCCTTGATCAGGTCCACCACGTCCGACGAGCGCCCGCCGAGCACCGCCTTGGCGGAGTACAGCATCGTGCCCGCGACCTGGCTGAACTCCACCTTCGGCGGCATCACCAGCTCGGTGCGGTTGACCTTCACGTCCAGCAGCGCCGGCCCGGGGTGCGCGAGGAAGGCGCGCACGGCATCGGGCAGCTGCTCGGCGAGTTCCACCTTCTGTCCGTAGAAGCCGATCACTTCCGCCAGCCGCGCGAAGTCGGGGTTCAGCAGATCGGTGTAGTTGTCGAGCAGCCCTTCGACCTTCTGCTCGAGCTCCACGAAATTCAGGCTCGCGTTGTTGTAGACCACCACCTTGATCGGCAGCTTCTCCTGCACGGCCGTCATCAGGTCGCCCAGCAGCATCGCGATGCCGCCGTCGCCGGACAGCGAGATCACCTGCCGCCCGGGAAAGGCCTTCTGCGCGCCCAGCGCCTGCGGCATGGCGTTGGCCATGGTGCCGTGCAGCAGGCTCACGAGCGTGCGGCGGCGGCCGTTCATCGTGAGGTGGCGCAGCGACCACACCATCGGGCTGCCGCCATCGGCGGTGAAGACGGCGTCGTCGGCCGCCAGTTCGTCGATCACGCGCGTGAGGTGCTGCGGATGGATCAGCCCCGCCTTGCCGGGCCGCTCGTCGCGGCGCAGCGTTTCCAGCGACGCCTTGCGATGGCGCAGGCAGTCGTCGAGAAAACTTCGGTCGGCACGTTCCTCGAGCAGGGGGATCAGCGCCTCGATCGTGTGCGCGATGTCGCCCACCAACCCCAGCGCCACCGGATGGCGCCGCCCGAGATGGCTGCCGTCGACGTCGATCTGCAGGATGGTCGCCTTGGCCGGATAGAACTGGCTCCAGGCGAAGTCGGCGCCCAGCAACAGCAGCGTGTCGCACTCCTGCAGCGCGCGGTAGCCCGACTCCACGCCGAAGATGCCGGTCATGCCCATGTTGAAGGGGTTGTCGTACTCCACGAAATCCTTGGCGCGCGAGGTGTGGGCGATCGGCGCCTTCAGGCACTGGCCCAGCGCCAGCAGCATCTCGTGCGCGCCCTCGCAGCCATGGCCCGCATAGATCGCGATCTTCTTTCCTTGGCCCAGCAGGGCCGCCAGCCGCGCGAGCTCGGCATCGTTGGGCCGAATCACGGGCGCGGCGCGGTGCACCGAGAAGCCCAGGCCCTCCTTCACCTCGGTCTGCGCGATGTCGCTCGGCAGGATGACGACGGCCACGCCGCGGCGCGACAACGCCGCCTGCGCGGCCAGCGCCACCACGCGCTGCGCCTGCTCGGCCGACTGCACCTGTTCGCAGAAGACGCTGCAGCCCGCGTAGAGCGACTTGAAGTCCACCTCCTGCGGAAACTCCATGCCGAGCTCGGCCGTCACGATCTGGCTCGCGATCAGCACCACCGGCGCGCGGTTGCGGTTCGACTCGAAGACGCCGTTGATGAAATGCAGCCCGCCCGGCCCGCACGAACCCGCGCACAGGCTCAGCTCGCCCGTCAGGTACGAATCCGCGCCGGCGGCGAAGGCGGCCGCTTCCTCGTGGCGCACATGCACCCATTCGATCTCGCTGCGGCGGATCGCGTCGGTCACGTGGTTCAGCGTGTCGCCGACGATCCCGTAGCAACGTCTGGCGCCGGCCTTCTGCAGGGTTTCGATGACGAGGTCGGCGACTTTCTTGTGGGCCATGCGGAGCTTCCTTTGCGACAAAGAGAAGAGGCTACGCACCCGCCTCGCGCGGCCCGTGGGCAGCGGTCGAAACCATGGGTAGGATTTCGCCGCGCAGGCAGAATGCGCCAAACATCCGCAAAGCCCGACGGCGGCAAGCACCCGCCCCGTCGCGAGACGACCCACCCGATGCAATCGACCGGAACCCTGCGCGGCATCGCCGCGATGCTGCTGGCCTGCGCCTTCTTCGGCTGCATGGACGCGCTGCTCAAGACCCTGGCCGGCCACTATCCGCCGGCGCAGGTGATGGCGCTGCGCGGCCTGACGGCGCTGCCCCTGGTCTGCCTCTACGTCGCGTGGCGCCGCGAGGCGGCCGGGGTCTTCAACCGCCGGTTGCGCTGGCGCCTGCACCTGCTGCGCGCCGCGCTGAACATGGCGATGCTCATGCTCTTCGTCCATGGCCTCAAGACGCTGGGTCTGGCCGAGGCCTACACGCTGACCTTCATCGCGCCGCTGCTGATGGTGCTGATCGCCGTGCCGATGCTCGGCGAATCGATCCACGCGCGGCACTGGGTCGCCATCGGGCTGGGCTTCGCGGGCGTGGTGATCGCGCTGCGGCCCGAGCAAGGCGCCTTCCTCTCGATGGGCGCGATCGCGATCCTGGTCGCCGCGGTCTGCTATGCGCTGTCGAACATGCTGGGCCGGCTCATCAGCCGCACCGAACCGAGCGCCGCGCTGGTGTTCTGGACCACGGCCGGCATGGCGGTGGGCGGCAGCCTGCTGGCGGCGCCGCAATGGGTGCCGGTCCGCAGCGAGCACGCATGGATGCTCGCGGGCCTGGCCCTCAGCGGCTTCCTCGGGCAACTGGCGATCGCCGAGGCCTTCCGCCATGGCCAGGCCGCCGCCATCGCGCCCTTCGAATACAGCGCGCTGGCCTGGGCATTGCTGCTCGACTGGCTGTTCTGGCAGGCCGTGCCCGATGCCTGGACCCTGGGCGGCGGCGCGCTGATCGTCGCGAGCGGCCTGTGGCTGGCGCGCAGCGAGGCGGCCAGGTCGGCCCGCGGCAAGCGGCAGCCGGCCTCCCCCGCGACGCGCTCGTCCTCATGAGCGCGCCGGCAGCACGACGCCCGAAGCCTCCCGCGCATGGTGGCCGGCGATCCGGCGGCCGGCCATGTGCGAGGTGAAGATCGCGAGCATGAAGACCGCCACGCTCAGCAGGCTCAGATAGTGGGCGCCGAGCAGATGGATGCCCACGGCACCGAGGATGCCGGCCGTCGTCACGCCGAGGTAGGTCGCCGCGGTGTTGAGGCCGAGCAGCACCGGCGCGATGGGCGGCGCGATATTGACCAGCCGATACTGCTGCGGCCCCTGGATGCCCCACCCTGTCGCCCCCCAGATCGCGACGGCCACGACGGCGGGCCATAGCGAGGCGCTGGTCCAGGGCAGGAAGGCCATGTCCACCGCCTGGACCGCCAGCACCACGAACATGACCTTCGTCGGACTGGTCCTGTCGAGCACGCGCGCCAGCGCGATGTTGGTGAGCGTGCCGCTCGCGCCCCAGACCACCAGCAGCGCGCCGAACACCAGGGCATTGGACAGCACGCGATCGAACACCACCGAGAAGTACACGTAGACCAGGAAATTGCCCGCCATGCCCAGGTAGGTGGTCAGCAGGGTCCAGCCGATGCGCGAATCCTTCAGCGGCGCCAGGCGCGCCATGAGGCCGATCCTCGGCGCCAGCGGCACCTGCTCGAGCAACACAAGGATGCCCAGCCCCGCCGCCAGCCCCACGGCCGACACGAAGTACATCGTCCAGCGCCAGTCGCCGAGTCCGCCGAGCACCGTGCCGATCGGCGAGCCCAGCGCCGTGGCCGCCGTCAGGCCCGCGACGATCACGGCGATCGCCTGCCCGCGGCGGTTCGGCTCCACGATGCTCGCGCCCGTCCCGGTCGCGGTCGGCGAGTACATGGCCGCGCCCAGTCCGGCGAACACGCGCGACACCAGCGCGACCGCGAAGCTGGGCGCGAGCGCCGTGGCGAGGTTCGCGAGCACGAAGATGCCCAGCCCCGCCAGCATCAGCTGCTTGCGCGGAACGTTGCCCGCGACGGCGGCGATCGTCGGCGCCAGCAGCGCATAGGCGATCGCATAGAGCGTCGTCAACTGGCCGGCCACAGCGATGTCGACGTCGAAGCTGTGCGCCAGCTGCGGCAGGATGCCGGCCATCACGAAGGTGTCCGTGCCGAGCGCGAACATCCCGAGGGCCAGTACCAGCAGTCGCTTGTCCATGGCTTTCCCTCAGCACGATGCAACGAAGAGCCGCTGCACTTCGGCGAAGGGCTTGGCGCCGGCCGACAGCGGATCGGAATGCCCGGTCTCGAGGAAGTCCCTGGCGGCGCGCTCGGCCTGCCCCCACACCAGCTGCGGGATCGCGGAGCCCGCGCTGAGCCGTCGCACGCCGAGCTTGTAGAGCACCGCCGCATCGGGCAGGCCGCCCCAGGCCATGAGGTTCAGCGGCAGCCGCGTGGCGAGGGCGACGTCCTCGATCTCCGTCGGCTCGCGCAGGCCCGGCACGAACAGGCCGTCGGCGCCCGCCGCGGAGTACAGCGCCGCGCGCCGGATGCTTTCCTCCACGCGCTCCGGAGGCTCGGCGAGCCCCGCGAGGAAGACGTCGGTGCGCGCGTTCACGAACAGGTCGGCGTTCGTCCGGCGCAGGAAGGTTCCGATCGCCTCGATCTTGGCCGCCAGGAGCTCCGGCGCGTCGCGCCCGTCCTCGATGTTGATGCCGGTCACCCCGAGGTCGAGCAGCCGTCGCACGAGCTCGATGACGGCCTTCGGGTCGTCCGAGTAGCCGTTCTCGATGTCGACCGACAGCGGCACCGTGAGCACCCGCGCGATGCGGGCGACCGCGCCCACGGCTTCGTCGACCGGCAGCGCCCGGCCGTCCGCATGGCCCAGCGACCAGGCGAGCCCCGCGCTGGTGGTGGCGATGGCCGTGGCACCGGCGCTCTCGAACAGCCGGGCCGAGACCGCGTCCCAGGCATTGGGCAGCAGCAGCGGCGTGGCGGCATGGTGAAGCTGGCGGAAATGCGCGGCCGTGTTTCTGGCCGTGCCGAGGTGGGTGGAAGTCAAAACGTGCTCCTGGAGTGGGCCCCTCGCGGGGTGACAGGCATCGATCTTCGTCATAAACTACGATGGCGTTAAGGTCAGGTTTCCGTCTTTTTGCGCCATAGGCGCGGCAATGCTCCATCAGCAGCGAGGTGTCGGATGATTCGTGTCGGCGTGGTGATCTATCCCGGTTTTCAGCTGCTCACCCTGGCGGTGGTCTCGGTGTTCGAGTACGCCAACATGTCGCTGGCCGAGCCGCTGTATGTCCACACCCTGCTGTCCGAGCACGGCGGGCCCGTCCGCTCCTCGTGCGGCGTGGAGGTCGGCACGGTGCCGTTCGGCAACGCACGCTACGACACCGTGCTGGTGGTCGGCGATACCGTGGTGACCGAGGGCTCGCCCGCCATGCTGGCCTTCCTGCGCAAGTCGGCGCGCCGCGCGCGGCGCATGGGCGCGGCCTGCACCGGCGCCTTCAACCTCGCGCAGGCCGGGCTGCTCGACGGCAGGCGCGCGACCACGCACTGGGCCCATGTGGTCAAGATGCGGCGCCATCACCCGGAGGTGCTGCTCGAGGAGGACAGCATCTTCGTGCAGGACGGCAGCGTCTGGACCTCGGCCGGCGCCACCGCCTGCATCGACCTCGGCCTGGCCCTGGTCGAGGAGGATTGCGGCCCCGAGGTCGCCAAGCTGGTGGCGAAGCGCATGGTCGTGTACCACCGTCGCACCGGCGGCCAGTCGCAGCATTCCGCGCTGCTCGAGCTGCGCCCGCGCACCGATCGCATCCAGAAGGCACTCAGCTATGCCAGGAGCCACCTGACGAACGAGCTCTCGCTCGAGGAGCTCGCCGAGGCCGCCAGCCTCAGCCCGCGCCAGTTCGGCCGCGTGTTCAGGGAGGAGACCGGCCAGACGCCCGCCAAGGCGGTCGAGCGGCTGCGCACCGAGACGGCGCGGCTGATGATCGAGTCGCAGTTGCTGCCGATCGAGACCGTGGCGCGCGACACCGGCTTCGGCGATCCCGACCGCATGCGCCGGGCCTTCCTGCGGGCCTACGGGCAGCCGCCGCAGGTCATCCGGCGGGCCAATCGGTCGGTGGCGCGGCGCGCTTGAGGGCCAGCCGGATGGGCCCGCCGGGGCTCATCGCATCGACCACGACGCCACCGCGGGTCGCCTCGATCTGGCCGTGCCGCGCGAGCCGCTGGGCCACCTGTCGCACCCGCGGCATCAGCGCACGCCAGCCGTGGTCGTCGCTCTTCAGCGCCCGGGCCACTTCGGAGGGACAGATGCTCGCGCCCGGACGACGGGCATCGAGAAGCCGAAGGATCTGCGCCTCGATGTCGGCATCGGGCGTCGGATCGATTGTCACCATCGGTTCGAGATCTTCCCCGGCCCCGCGAGGCCTGGCTGTCCAGGCGCCTCGTCGGGGGAAGCACCCGACGGCCGCACCCGGCGTGCTTTCCTGACCGGCATGTCCTCGAGCAGCGAGGGCTGCTGCCGACGAGCGCGCACGAGCGCCGAAAGCCCTTCGGCCGTCACTTCCAGGACGACCGCGCGCGCGATCGAAAGCTCGCCCGTGCGCTTGCGTGTCGGCGGGTCGAAGCGTGCCTTCACGAGGCCCGCCGCGTCCAGGCCGAGCAGGTGCTCGATCTCGTCGCTGGATGTGGATTCGGCCGGCAGGCATCGCTGCCAGAACGAGGCCAGCAGCTTCATGCTGACGAGCGCGCGTGTTTCGCGCTCGGTGAAAGTCTTTCGTGGCATGGATGGCTGCCTCCCCGAATGAGAAGAAGAAACTGGCCCCCTGCGGCAGATTCTGGGAAGCACGCCATCACCCGGTCGTAGGCGCACATCGGCTGTGCGCCTCGTCCGAGCGCCTGCGGGTGGATGGCCGGGGCTCCCGCGCGCGCGGCTTGCGGCATTCCTGCGTGGCGATGCGCCTAAACCCTACGCGCCGCGACGGGGCCCGACCCGAGTGTGGTGACTCCCACGACACCCAACAGGAGCGATCCATGACCACCAAACGCGCCGAGCCCGATGCCTGCAGCCTGCTCGATACCGACCACAAGAACGTGAAGAAGCTCTTCACGGCCTACGACCAGCTCGCCGGCTCCAAGGCCGCGAGCGCGACCGGCAAGAAGCGCCAGCTGGCCCAGCAGATCTGCGCCGAGCTCACCGCGCACACCCAGATCGAGGAAGAGATCTTCTACCCCGCGTTGCGCGAGGCCCTGAAGGAAACCGACCTGCTCGACGAAGCCGAGGTGGAGCACGCCAGCGCCAAGGACCTGATCGCCCAGATCCAGGACGCCGAGGAGATCGACGAGATGTTCGATGCCAAGGTCAAGGTGCTCGGTGAGTACATCGACCACCACGTGAAGGAAGAGCGCAACGAGATGTTCCCCAAGGCCCGCGCGGCCAAGGGCCTGGACCTCGTGACCATGCGCGAGCTGCTGGCCGCGCGCAAGGAAGAGCTGATGGCCGAACAGACGGCCACGGCGTGACCCACGGCACTCCCCGCCCCGAGCCCGCTGCCGCGGGCTTTTTCTCGTGGGGCCGGCCCCGGCGCCCGAATGCTCGAGAGCGTCGGCGCGCCACGACGAGCTGGCGCGGCGGGCACCTACACGCCGCCCTCGGCACGAGCCCCACCGTAGGTATCGATCAGTCAATCAACCCCCAGGAGTCACACCATGTCCACCGCATCCATCACCAATGACGAAGTCCTGTCGATCCTCGACGACCTGCTCGAGAACTCGCGCGACGGCGAATACGGATTCCGCGCCTGCGCCGACGAAGTGGAGGACACGCAGGTCAAGCAGGTCTTCGAGAACCGCGCGGTCCAGTGCGCCACGGCGGCCGAGGAGCTGGCAACCCTGATCCGCTCGCTCGGCGGCGAAGTCGACAAGGGCGGCAGCGTCAGCGGCGCGCTGCACCGCGGCTGGGTCCATGTGAAGGGCACGCTCGGTGCGGACAGCGCCCTGTCGATGCTCGAGGAGTGCGAACGCGGCGAGGACTCGGCCGTGGCGCGCTACCGCAAGGCGCTGAAGAACGACCTGCCCGCCGAAGTGCTCGCCGTCGTGCAGCGCCAGGCCGATGGCGCCCAGCGCAACCACGACCAGATCCGCGACCTGCGCGACCAGTACAAGGCCAAGGGCTGAACATGAGCACGCGCAAGCCCATGTCGCCGGTGAACATCGAGCAGAACCGCGAGGTCGGCATCGATACGCCGCTGGACGGCAGCCGCATGGGCCGCGAGGCCGACAAGGCCTCGGGCGATCCGGGCGAGCGCGGACACGATGCCCCCGCGCCCGATGCCGAGCGCGCGAGGCGGCCCGCGCAAACCCGGCGCAACGGCGAGAAGGCCTAGACATTCCACAGGAGGTCCCATGGCAGACGATCCCAAGAAGACCGAGCTCGATCGCAAGCTCATCGCGCTGCACGAACCCCATGAGGTCCGCTCGTGGACCGAGAGCCTGGGCTGCAGCGAGACCCAGCTGCGCGATGCGGTGAAGGCCGTCGGCAACTCGGCCGACGAGGTTCGCCAGTATCTGGCCGAGAAACTCAAATGAACCGGCTTCGGCGAATCGCCGTATTCGTCGAGGAAGTCGGGGCCGGAAACTACCACTGGGTGCTGCACGAGCAAGGCGACGACGCCTCCGAATGGATCGAGTTGTCCGCCAGCCCGATGGCCTACGACCTGTGGCTCGACGCCTTCGAGGACGGCTGCGCGGAGCTCGTGCGCATGGTGCCCGACGAGCGCGCCGGGCCGCGAGCCACCGGCGAGGACGACGAGGACGAGGATGCGCCGCCCGTCGGTCCCATCGACGGACCGGATTGAGCCGAAGCGTCGCCCCCGCGATGGCTTCACACGTCTGAACAGGAACATTCCATGACCCAACCCAACATCACGGGCAGCGGCGACGGCACGCGCCCCACCACCAGCGGCGGTGTCGACAACATCGGCGGCGGCGAACGCTTCTCGACCCGACGCACGGCCGCGGGCGAGGAAGTTGCTTCTCCCGCGCCCAGGGAACGCATGCAGGACAAGCGAAAGAACGTCGAGAACACGAAGCGCGACGATTCGGCCGCCTTCGGATTGCACGAGGACCTCGCGCAGCAGCCCAATCCCGGTCCAGGCCAGCGCTGAATGCGCGGCGTCCCGGGACCGAGCGCTGCTGCCCGCCGCGCTGCAGGAGCTGCCTGCATGACCTGCCGATATCTCGCCGAACGGGCTGGAGCACGATGTGAACGACGCGAGCAAAGTTGAACCCTACGATCACCCGGCCGGTGGCTGGGGCTCGCTGAAGGCGGTGGGCAGCATCCTGCTGCGCGAGCACATTCCCATCCTGGGCGCGCAGGCCCTGCTCAAGCAGAACAAGCCCGATGGCTTCGCCTGCGTGAGCTGTGCCTGGGCCAAGCCCGGCCATCCGCGCACGGCCGAGTTCTGCGAGAACGGCGCCAAGGCCACGGCCTGGGAGCTCACGGCCAAGCGCATGCCGCCGGCGTTCTTCGAGCAGCACACGGTCGAGCAACTGCTCGGCTGGAGCGACCACGAACTCGAGGCTGGGGGACGGCTCACGCGGCCGATGCGCTGGGATGCCGCGAGCGACCGCTACCTCGAGGTCTCGTGGGACGACGCACTCGCCGAGATCGGCGCCGAATTGCGCGCCCTGCGGCACGAGGATCCGGCCTCGGTGGTGTTCTATGCCTCGGGCCGCGCCTCGCTCGAGACCAGCTATCTCTACCAGCTGCTGGCGCGGCTGTACGGCAACAACAACCTGCCCGACAGCTCGAACATGTGCCACGAGACCACCTCGGTGGCGCTGCCCGAGACCATCGGCGTGCCTGTGGGCACGGTGCGGCTCGACGACTTCGAGCAGTGCGACGCGATCTTCATCTTCGGCCACAACACCGGCGTGAGCAGCCCGCGCATGCTGCACCAGCTGCAGGAAGCCCGCCAGCGCGGCGCGAAGATCGTCACCTTCAATCCGCTGCGCGAACCCGGGCTGGTGCACTTCGCCAACCCGCAGTCGCCCCTGCAGATGCTCACGCCCGCCGAGACGCAGGTCAGCACCCAGTACCTGCAGGTGCGCAACGGCGGCGATCTCGCGGCGCTCGGGGGCCTGTGCAAGGCGCTGGTGGCGGCCGACGACGCGGCGCTCGCGGCCGGCGCGCCGCGCGTGCTCGATGCCGACTTCCTCGCCGCGCACACCGAGGGCTTCGAGGATTTCGCGGTCTGGCTGCGCGAGGCCTCGTGGACCACGATCGCCGCCGAATCGGGCCTGTCGCGCGAGGCGCTGGAACAGGCGGCCGCCACCTTCGCCGAGTCGCGCGCCGTGATCGGCATCTACGGCATGGGCCTGACCCAGCATGTGGAAGGGGTCGCGAACGTGCAGATGGTGTCGAACCTGCTGCTGCTCGGCGGTCACATCGGGCGCCCTGGCGCGGGCATCTGCCCGGTGCGCGGCCATTCGAACGTGCAGGGGCAGCGCACCGTGGGCATCACCGAGAAGCCCGAGCTCGCGCCGCTCGACGCGATGGCGAAGCTCTACCGCTTCGAGCCGCCGCGCGAGAAGGGCCTCAACACGGTGGAGGCCTGCCGCGGCGTGCTCGACGGATCGGTGCGCGCCTTCGTCGCGCTCGGCGGCAACTTCACGCGCGCCGTGCCCGACACCGACCGCATCGAGCCCGCATGGAAGAAGCTGCGCCTCACGGTCCACATCGCCACCAAGCTCAACCGCAGCCACCTGGTGCATGGCGAGCTGTCGTACCTGCTGCCCTGCCTGGGCCGCATCGAGATCGACCGCCAGGCCGGCGGCGAGCAGTCGGTGTCGGTCGAGGACTCCACCGGCGTGATGCATGCGTCGCGCGGCATGGCCGAGCCCGCCGCCGACACGCTGCGCTCCGAGGTCGCGATCGTCGCGGGCATCGCGCTCGCCACCCTGCCGCCGAACCCGGCCGTGCCCTGGGAGGCGTGGACCGAGAACTACGCGCGCATCCGCGAGCACATCGCGCAGGTGCTGCCCGAGGTGTTCCACGATTTCAATGCGCGGCTGGAAGACCCGGCGGGCTTTCCGCGGCCGCTGCCAGCGCGCGAGCGCGTGTGGAAGACGAAGAACGGCAAGGCCAACTTCAAGGGCTACGGCCTGCCGCGCGAGGGTGAAGCGCCTTCGTCGCCGGTGCTGCGGCTCATGACCCTGCGCAGCGACGACCAGTTCAACACCTCCATCTACAGCCTCGACGACCGTTTTCGCGGCATCCACGGCACGCGCCAGGTGCTGCTGATGAACGCGCGCGACATGGCCCGGCTGTCGCTGACCGAGGGCGACCTGGTCGATGTGAACGCCGAGGGTTTCGAGGACGCCGAGCGCCGGGTGGCGGGCCTGCGCGCCACCCCTTACGACCTGCCCGAAGGCTGCGTGGGCGGCTACTACCCCGAGTGCAATCCGCTGATTCCGCTCGAGCACTTCGCGCGCCAGAGCATGGTGCCGGCGGCGAAGGCGATTCCCGTGCGCGTGGCGCGCGCAGCACTTGCCTGACGGTGCTCAGGGCCCGGATCGGGCGTTCACCTCGGCCTCGGCGTCCAGCCAGTCCTGCTCGGGGTTGCCCTCGGTCTTGCCGCGGCGCTCGTAGGCGGCATAGGCGGCTTCGCGGATCGCCTGTTCCCGGTCGCCCTCGCCCGTTTGCTTCGGGGCGGCGCCGTCCAGACCTTCGGTGAGCGAATCGACCGGAGGATTCGCGCCGCCCGCCGGCGCGAGCAGGGTCTGGTCGTCGCCATTCTTCGAACTTGCCATCTGAGGCTCCTTGCAGTGTGGTTGGGTTCGATGGACGGTAGGCCGGCCAGTCGGCGGCGCCGTCTCTTCTTGGCGATCGATTTCGTAGGATCAGGTCGTACCGCGCCGACATGCCGTGACGCTGCGCGTGCGGCCGGCGAAGGCGCACTCCTGCAAGTGGATGCGCGCGCGGATGTCGTGGGCGGGCCGTCCTCGAACGCAGGCTGCGACGTATCGCAGGAGCACTCTCCCTATGTCAGACATCCAGCCCGCCCTACGCCCGCACCCTCCCGAGGACGAGGATGGCCCCGTGGGCGGCATGCCCAACACCGCCACCGTCGCCTATGCGGGCAGGTCGCTCTGGCTCGCGCGCTTCGATCGCTTCGCCAGCCGCGTCACGCGCTGGGCCGGCACGCCGACCGCATTCTGCGTCGCCCTGATGGCGGTGGCCGCCTGGGCGCTGTGCGGACCGCTGTTCAAGTTCTCGGAGAACTGGCAGCTCGTGATCAACACCGGCACCACGATCGTGACCTTCCTCATGGTGTTCCTGATCCAGCAGAGCCAGAACAAGGACAGCGTGGCCGTGCACCTCAAGCTCGACGAACTGCTCGCCACCAGCCAGCGTGCGAGCAACCGCATGATCGGCATCGAGGCGCTCGACGAGCAGGAGCTGCAGCGCGTGGCCGCGTTCTATGCGCGGCTCGCCGAGCGCGCCAAGGCCGGCAACCTGACCTCCGAGGCGGCGCAGAAAGTGGCGATGGGCCGGGACATGGCCAAGTGCGAGGACCGATCCGAGCCCGCGTCGGCCGACACGCGCCTGCGCACCGGGCCCGCCAACGCGCCCTCCTGAGGGCACCCCTTTTCCTTCCCTTGACATGCACAGAGGACCAGCCATGACCGATCCCCGCGAAGCAGGCCCCCGGCCGCCCTTCTCGACCTCCCAGCAGACGCCGCCCGGCCTCGAATCGGAGATGTCGCCGCGCCCCGACTTCGGCGAGAGTTCCTACGTGGGCGCCGGCAAGCTGCTCGGCAAGGCCGCGCTGATCACGGGCGGCGACAGCGGCATCGGTCGCGCCGTCGCGCTGGCCTTCGCGCGCGAGGGCGCGGACGTCGTGATCTCCTACCTGGCCGAGGAGGAATCCGATGCGCAGGTCACCCTGGGCCTGGTCGAAGCCGCCGGACGCCGTTGCGTGCTCGCGCCCGGCGACATCCGCGAGGAGTCGCAGTGCGAGGCCCTCGTGGCCACCACGCTCGAGCACTTCGGGCGCATCGACGTGCTGGTGAACAACGCCGCCTTCCAGATGGCGCACAAGTCGCTCGAGCAGATCAGCGCCGAGGAGTTCGACCGCACCTTCCGCACCAACGTCTACGCGAACTTCTACCTCTGCAAGGCCGCGGTGCCCCATATGAAGCCCGGCAGCTCGATCATCAGCACCGCCTCGGTCAATGCCGACAAGCCCAATGCCACGCTCGTGGCCTATGCCGCGACCAAGGGCGCGATCCAGAACCTCTCGGGCGGCATGGCGCAGCTGCTCGCCGACAAGGGCATCCGCGTGAACTGCGTGGCACCGGGGCCGTTCTGGACCCCGCTGATCCCCTCGACCCTGCCGGCCGGCAATGTCCGGGAGTTCGGCACGCAGACGCCGATGAAGCGCCCGGGCCAGCCGCGCGAGCTGCAGGCGGTCTATGTGCTGCTGGCCTCCGACGAAGGCAGCTACATCTCGGGCGCGACGATTCCCGTGACCGGCGGCGTGCCCTTCCTGTGAACCGCGGGCTGAAGCTCGTCGGTTAAAATCCGCCCCGGGTGGCATGCCGTTTCGGGCGTTCCAGGATTCGCGCAGGTCGGGCCGCCTCGCGGTTTCGCCTCGTCGAGGAATCCCATGTCCCACACCCCGATCCAGTGGATCGCCGCGGCCATCTTTGCCGTCGCCCTGCTCCACACCTTCAGCGCCAGGCAGTTCGAGCGCCTCTCCCACCGCTATCCACGCCACGCCGGCCTGTTCCACCTGCTCGGCGAAGTCGAGGTCGTGTTCGGCTTCTGGGCCATCGTGCTGGTGGCGTCGATGGCGCTGCTCGCGGGCGGCGGCACCGCGCTCGACTATGCCGAGTCCCGCAACTACACCGAGCCGCTGTTCGTCTTCGTCGTGATGGTGATCGCGGCCTCGCGTCCCGTGCTGCGCACGGCGATGTCGCTGGTCGACGCGCTCGCGCGCATCGCGCCCGTGCCCACGCCGCTGGCGAGCGCATGGCTGGGCCTCGCGGCGGTGCCGCTGCTCGGTTCGCTGATCACCGAGCCCGCCGCCATGACCATCGCCGCGCTGATGCTCGCGCCGCAGATCTTCCGGCCGCGCGTGCCGGAGGCGGTGAAGTACCTGGCGCTGGGCGTGCTGTTCGTCAACATCTCGATCGGCGGCACGCTGACCTCCTATGCCGCGCCGCCGGTGCTGATGGTGGCGACCACCTGGCAATGGGACAGCGCCTTCATGCTCGCGAGCTTCGGCTGGAAGGCCGCGCTCGCGGTGCTGCTGAACGCCACCGTCGCGACCTGGGTGCTGCGCAGGCATCTGCAGCCCGCCGTGGCGGACGACGCAGGCGCGGCACCCGAAGCGCGCGTTCCGCTGCCGGTGGTCGCGGTGCACCTGGGCCTGCTCGCCGGCGTGGTGCTGTTCGCCCACCATCCGGTGGTGTTCCTCGGGCTTTTCCTGATGTTCCTCGGCTTCACCCAGGCCTACGAGCGCCATCAGAGCCCGCTGATCGTGAAGGAGGCGCTGCTGGTCGGCTTCTTCCTCGCGGGTCTGGTGGTGCTGGGCGGCATGCAGCAGTGGTGGTTGCAGCCCATCGTCTCGGCGCTCGCGCCGGTCGCGCTGTTCCTCGGCGCGCTGGGCCTCACCGCCATCACCGACAACGCCGCCCTCACCTACCTGGGCTCGCTGATCGTCGGCATCTCGGACGAATCGAAGTACATGCTGGTGGCGGGCGCCGTGGCCGGGGGCGGCCTGACGGTGATCGCCAACGCGCCCAATCCCGCGGGCGTGGCGCTGCTCAAGCGCGGCTTCGCCGACGAGACCATCGGCGCCGGCGGCCTGCTGCTCGGTGCGCTGGGGCCCACCGCCGTGGCGGCGGCGGCGTTCCTGTTCCTTTGAGCCTCGGCGCCGTCAACGCCCTCAACGCATGACGAAGGGATTGCCCGTCGCCGCGCCGGTGTTGATCCACACCGACTTGGTCTGCAGGTATTCGCGGACCGCGTCGATGCCGTTCTCGCGGCCCAGGCCCGAATCCTTGTAGCCGCCGAACGGGGCCATGAAGCTCACGGCACGGTAGGTGTTGATCCACACCGTGCCGGCCTGCAGCTTCTCCGACATGCGCATCGCGCGGCCGATGTCCTGCGTCCACACTGCCGCGGCGAGGCCGAAGCGCACGTCGTTGGCGATGCGCAGCGCGTCGGCCTCGTCCTCGAAGCGGATCACCGACAGCACGGGGCCGAACACCTCCTCCTGGGCGATGCGCATGTCGTTGCGCACGCCCGTGAAGATGGTGGGCTGCACGAACCAGCCCGTGCCGCATTCGGGGGCCGTGCCCTTGTCGCCACCCAGCACGGCGGTCGCGCCCTCGGCGCGCGCGATGTCGATGTACTCGAGCACCTTGCGGTATTGCGGCGGCGTGGTGATCGGGCCGACTTGGGTGTCGGCGCTCATCGGGTCGCCCATGCGCGCGGTGCGCGCCACCGCCAGCAGGCGTTCGACGAAGGCATCGTGGATGCTGTCCTGCACCAGCAGCCGCGAGCCGGCGATGCAGGTCTGGCCGGTGGCGGCGAAGATGCCCGAGATCGCGCCGAACGCGGCCTGCTCGAGGTCGGCGTCCTCGAACACCACGTTGGGCGACTTGCCGCCGAGTTCCATGGCCGTGTGCTTGAGCAGGCGGCCGGCCTGCTCGTTGATCAGGCGGCCGGTCGCGTCCGAACCCGTGAAGCTGATCTTGGCCACCAGCGGATGCTCGACCAGCGGCGTGCCGACCTCGGCGCCGAAGCCCGTCACCACGTTGAACACGCCCGGTGGGAAGCCGGCTTCCTCGAACAACTGCGCGAATTCGAGCGTCGAGGCCGAGGTGAACTCGGAGGGCTTGACCACCACGGTGCAGCCCGCGGCCAGCGCCGGCGCCAGCTTCCAGGCCAGTAGCAGCAGCGGCGAGTTCCACGGCGTGATGGCCGCCACCACGCCCACGGGCTCGTGGCGCGTGAAGGCGAAGTAGCCCTTCTTGTCGAGCGGCAGCGTGCTGCCCTGCACCTTGTCGGCCAGGCCGCCGTAGTAATAGAACCACTGCGGGAGGTAGTCGAGCTGGCCGCGCATCTCGGCGAGCAGCTTGCCGTTGTCGCGGACCTCTGTGGCGGCGAGCCGGGCCGCGTCGCGCGCGATCAGGTCGCCGAGCTTGCGCATCAACGCGCCGCGCTGGGTCGCGGTCAGCTGCGACCAGGGGCCGGTGGTCAGCGCCTGGTGCGCGGCGCGCACGGCGCGGTCGACGTCCTGCGCGTTGCCGCGCGGGATCTGCGCCCAGCTCTCGCCGGTGAAGGGGTTCTGGGTGTCGAACCAGGTGCCGGCGTGCGGCTCGCAGGCCTCGCCGCCGATGTGCAATGAATAGCGTTGCATGGCGCGCCCGTCAGAAAGGCGCGAAGCCCAGCGCGGCGCGGAAGCGGTTCTTGATGTACGAACCATCGCGCGGCGGCAGCGCGCGCGGCGGCTCGTTGGCATCGATGAACACCTGCGCGAAGGTGGTCTGCCGCCGGGCGTTGATGCGCTCGGCCAGGTCCTCGCACGCGTCGATGCCGTTCACCGAGAACGCATCGGCGATGCCGAAGCCCTTGGCCACCGCCACCAGGTCGGCGCCCAGGCTCGAGTGGCTGCGTTGCATGCCGGTCTCGCCGAAATGGCCGTTGTCCAGCATCACGATGCTGAGGTTCTTCGGCTGCTTGACGCCGATGGTGCCGAGGCTGCCGATGCCCATGAGCTGCTCGCCGTCGCCGGTGATGACGACCACCGACTTGTCGCGCTGCGCCAGCGCCAGGCCCAGCCCCAGCGAGGCGGCGCCGCCCATCGCGCCCCACAGGTAGTAGTTGCGCTCGCGGTCGCCGCTGGCGAACACGTCGTAGGAGGCCGAGCCCAGGCCCGTGACGATCAGGGCATCGGGAATGGCGGCGATCAGCCTGGCCACGAATTCGCGGCGGTCGGCGCGCTGCGCCGGGGTCTTCGTGTTCATCACTTGCGCTCCCACTTCTTGCGGCCGATCAGTTCCTGTCCCAGCAGCACGGCGACCTTCTCGCCGGCCTCGAAGGCGGCATCGAAGCCCGCGCTGACGATCTCCTCGACCTCCTCGGGCTTGGAGGCGCGCAGCACGTGGATGCCCATGAGCTCGAGCGCGGCCTGCGTGGCCTTGCCCATCGGGCCCTGCCAGGGATTGAACTCGGCGTATTCGCCGCGCATGGTCACGAGCGTGAAGAACGGGAAGTCCGCGGCCTGCAGCAGCGAGAACATGTTCACGCAGTTGCCCACGCCGCTGCTCTGCATCAGCAGCACGGCGCGCTGGCCGCCGAGCCAGGCGCCGCTCACCAGCGCCACGCCCTCCTCCTCGGTGGTCAGCACCACGTCCTCGATGTCGGGGTCGGCGATGGCGCTGCGGATCACGTGCGAATGGCCGGCGTCGGGCACGTAGGCGATCTGCCTCACGCCGCCCGCCTTGAGCACGCGGAAGGCGGCCTGCTGCCAGTCGGGCGCGGCCTGGGGGGTCTGGTTCATGGGTTGTCTTCGGGTGTGAAAGTGCCAGGAATCATAGAATTTGATGTCTGGGAATGTGAAATAGAAATTCGAGATTCCACGATCACGTTTGCGCATGGAGACAGCCACATGGACCTGAAACAACTGCGCGCCTTTCTCACGGTGGCGGAGACCGGCAACGTCACGCGCGCGGCCGAGGTGCTGCACCTGGTGCAGCCCGCGGTGTCGCGGCAGATCCGCCTGCTCGAGGAAGACATCGGCGCGCCCCTGTTCGAGCGCGAGCGCCATGGCATGGTGCTGACCGACGCGGGGCTGGCGCTCGTCGGCTATGCGCGCCGCGCGCTGCTCGAGCTGGACCGTGCCCGGGCCGAGATCGGCACCGTCGACAACAGCATCGGCGGGTTGGTGACCTTGGGGCTGCTGCCGAGCACCATCGACATCCTCTCGAGCCCGCTGGTGACCGCGCTGGCCAGCGACTACCCGGGCATCCGCGTGCGCATCGCGATGGGCTATGCGGGCACGCTGCTGCGCTGGCTCGAATCGGGCGAGGTCGATGCCGCGCTGCTCTACGGCGCGGAGCGCTCGCCCAACATCCAGACCACGCCGCTGATCGAGGAGGCGCTGTGGGTCATCGGCCCGAAGAGCAGCAAGCTGCGGCCCGACCGGCCGGTGGCGCTGGCCGAGCTCGCGGGCCACAAGCTGGTGCTGCCGAGCGCGCCGCACGGCATCCGCACGCTGGTCGAGCATGCCTGCGCCGTGGCCCAGGTGACGCTCGACCTGTCGGCCGAGACCAACGCGCTGAGCGTGCAGCGAAGCCTGGTGCTCGGCGGCCATGGCATGACCATCCTGCCGCCGATCGCGGTCGCGGAGGACCTGCGCACGCAGAAGCTCAGGGGCGCGCCGCTGGCCGATCCCGGCATCAGCCGAACCATCGTGCTGGCCCTGCCCATCAATCGGCCGATTGCGCGCCATGTGCGCTGCGCGGTCGACGTGCTCACGCGGGAGGCGCGGCGCGCGATCGATGCCGGTGCCTGGCCCGAGGGGCGCTGGCTCGGTGCCTGAGGCGCGCTATGCCCGCACGACGCCGCTGATCAGGTTCTCGGCCATCAGGCGGCTCGGCAGGCTGCCCGGCGGTCGGGCCATCTCCTGCAGAAACCGGCTCCTCAGCGGTGCTTCCAGGCGCACGAGCCGGATCGCCTCCGCCGGGTCCACGGCCTGGAAGCGCAGCCCGTCGCCCGGTCGAAGCTGCGACAGGCCATCGAGGTCGCAGGACAGGACGGTGGCGATCTTCGGATAGCCGCCGGTGGTCTGGTGGTCGGCCAGCAGCACCGAGGCCACGCCATCGCCACCGACCTGTATCGAGCCGCGCACGATCGGCTCGGAGGGAATGGACAAGGCATTGTTCAAAGCCAGTGCCGGCCCCGCGAGGCGCATGCCCATGCGGTCGCGGGCGGGCGTGACGGAGAAGCCCGCTTCGAGGAAAGCGGCGACGGACGCGGCCTCGAAGCTGTCGGTCTGCGGCCCGAGCACGACGCGCACGAGCTGGCGCGGACCGGCCAGCGCGGGCGAGGTGCGGTCTCCCTCGCGCTCGAGCACGACCTGCGTATTGCGCAGCAGGATCTCGTCGCCCGGCACCAGGCTGCCGCCGCCGAGGCCCGAGGCCGAATGCGTGGCGCTGTGCCCGGCCCAGCGTTCGCACACCGGCTCGCCGCTGAAAGCCAGATAGGCCCAACTGCCCCAGCGGCCCGGGCGGATCGACAGCGTGTCGCCCGCGCGCAGCGTTCGCACGCACCATGAACCCGTCGCCGCGCCCGAATGGCGGACCTGGAACTCGCCACCGGCGATGCCGCAGCTGACCTCGCCCGCTTCGCACAGCAGCTCCAGCCCGCCCAGGGAGATCTCGATCGCGGTGGCATCCGCCGGGTTGCCGAGCGCGACATGGGCCGCGGCATGCGCGAGCCGGTCCATCGGGCCCGAGGCGGGCACGCCGAAGCGCAGCATGCCCGGCCGGCCGCCGTCCTGGTACGTGACCAGCGGGCCGCAGGCGCGCACGCGCAGCCTGGCCTCAGCCATGGCTTTCGTTCTCCAACCTTGCTTCGTACTGCGCGCGGCTGATGCGCTTGAAGCGCACGCGGTCGCCCACGCCGAAGAGAAAGGGCGCGCTGTCGTCGCGCGTCAGGATGCGCGTGGGCGAGCGGCCGACGATCGACCAGCCCGTGGGCATCCGCAGCGTGGTGACGAGGCACTGCGGTCCCGCGATCAGCACGCTGCCCGCGGCGATGTCGCGCAGGGCCGAGGGCTTGCGCGGCACCTGGATCGCAGGCGGCACGCCCGACATGTAGGCATAGCCCGGCGCGAAGCCGTACATGCGCACCCGGTAGTCGCCCCGCAGGTGAAGCTCGATCGCCGCGTCGATGCCGAGGCCCGAAGCCCGTGCCACCGCTTCGAGGTCGGGCGCGAAGTCGTCGTCGTAGCAGACCTCGACCTCGCGCGCTTCTCCCGCCGGCAGGCCGGCCGGCGGATCGCGCCGCAGCTGCTCGGCCGCCTCCCGGATCCGCGCGTGATCGGTGAGCAGCGGATCGAAGACGACCAGCAGGCTGACGAAGGCCGGGATGCACTCGAGCAGGCCCTCGGGCGGCGAATGGGCCAGGGCCCGGTCGAGCGCGAGCACGGCGGCGCTGGCCGGGTCGGCGATCGCGTCGCCGAAGGACACCAGCAGCGAGTGGTCCGCGACCGGCGTGTAGCGCGGCCATTCGGGCTTGGGCATCGGCGTCCCTACGGCTGGTCGAGGAACGAGGCCAGCTCGATCCCTTCGGCTGTCAGTCGCTTGCGGATGTGCCGCGCCATCTCGACCGATTCGGCGTTGTCGCCATGGACGCAGACCGAGTCGGCCTTCAACGCGATCGGCGCCGCGCCCTGCACCGGCATCCTTCCGGTTCGCACGAAGCCGATGAGCCGGTCCGCGGCCTCTTCGGCATCGTGCAGCACCGCGCCGGGCTGACCGCGCGGCACCAGCTGGCCATTGGGCTGGTAGGCGCGGTCGGCGAAGATCTCCGAGAAGGCGCGCAGCCCCTGCGCGCGCGCGGCCTGCTCGAGGCAGGTGCCCGAGATGGCGAGGATCGCGAGCGCGGGGTCGACCTTCTCGAGCGCGGCGACGATGGCCTGGGCCACGCCCATGTCCGCGGCCGCGAGATTGCCGAGCGCGCCATGCGGCTTGACGTAGCGCACCTCGGTGCCCGCGAGCCTGGCCATCGCCGCGAGCGCGCCGACCTGCGCCGCGACCATGCGGCCGATCTCGGCGGGCGGCATCGGAATCACGCGCCGTCCGAAGCCCTCGCGGTCGTTGTAGCCCGGATGGGCGCCGACCTTCACGCCGCGCTCCGCCGCCAGACGCAGGGTGCGGTACATGGTTTCCGCATCGCCCGCATGGCCGCCGCAGGCGATGTTCGCGCTGGTCACGCAGTCGAGAATCTGCGCGTCGTCGCCCATCGCCCACGGGCCGTAACCCTCGCCCAGGTCGGAATTCAGATCGATCCGCATGGCCCGCTCCTCGCTGCTACTTGGCCGGATGGGGGGTCGCCCGCGTGAGCAGCGTGACGCCCGCGCCCTCGGCGCTGTCGTAGTAGGTGAAGCCCGTGCGGTTCGCGCGGCGCCCGCGCATCAGCACCGGCAGGCCCAGCGCCGTGGCCTGTGCCTGCGCGGCATCGGCGTCGGGCACCTCGAAGCCGACGTGGAACACGCCCTCGCCCTTGCTGTCCAGGTGCAGCCGCTGCGGCGTCGGCTCGTCGCCGGGCTGGCACAACTGGAGCTGCACGGTCGGCAGGTTGCATACGCGGTACTTGAGTGCGAGGAAGCCGGGCTTGCTGGGCGCCTCGAGCTCCTCGTACTCGGCCAGCGGCGGGTACTCGGTCCAGGGGCCGATGCCGATCGACTCGTAGTAGGCCTGCGTCCGGTCGATGTCGTGCACCACGATGCAGAGGTGGTGCAGCTTGGCGAAGGGATGCGTCATCGCTCAGGCCTTCACCGGAACCACGTAGTTCAGCACGCGCCGGCCGCCGTCCACGTACATGGTCTCGCCGGTGATGTACGAGGCATCGTCGCTCGCCAGGAAGGCGACGACCGAGGCGATCTCGGAGGGCTGGCCATAGCGGCCCAGCGGCGTGCGCGAGAGGATGGCATGGTTGCCCGCGCTCTGCACGAAGGCGCCGGCCACCATGTCGGTCATGATGGTCCCGGGCCCGACGCCGACCACGCGGATGCCGTGCGGCGCGAAGGCCACCGCGGCGGTCGAGGTCACCTGGTTCATGCCGCCCTTGGAGATCGCGTAGGGCGCGACGTTGGGATTGGCCAGCCCCGAGTTGATCGAGGACATGTTGATGATCACGCCGCCCTTGCCGCGCGCGACCATCTCGCGGCCCGCCGCCTGGGTGCCGTAGAAGGCACCCTTGAGATTGACGTCGAGCACGCGGTCGAGCATCTCCTCGGTGACATCGAGGAACTCCACCACCGGCGCGATGCCGGCGTTGTTCACCATGATGTCGAGGGTACCGAAATGCCGGACCGCCGCCTCGACCAGGCCGACCACCTCGCTCTTCTTCGAGACGTCCGCGCGCACCGCGAAGACGTTGGCCGCCGGGCCGATCTCGGCGGCCGTCTTCTCGAGGGCCGGCGCATCGATGTCCGACACGACCACCTTCGCGCCCTCGGCCAGAAGCCGCTCCGCCGTCGCGCGCCCGATGCCGCGCGCGGCGCCCGTCACCACTGCCACCTTGCCTGCCAGTCTCATGGCGATCTCCTTTTCAGTAAACGATGGATTCGAACAAGGGCGTGGCGCTGCGGATGCGCGCCCAGCCCAGGGGACTCATGTCGATGCTGCGGAACGCGCCCGTCGTGATCAGCTCGGCCACGCCGCGGCCGACCGCCGGCGCGTGCATCACGCCATGGCCCGAGAAGCCGGTCGCGAAGATCAGGTTGCCGAGCTCGTCGTGCGGACCGACGACGCCGTTGTGGTCGAGCGTGTTGACCTCGTAGTGGCCGGCCCAGGCGCGTTGCAGGCGCAGTTCTTCCATGGCCGGAATGCGCTTGGCGAGCAGGGGCCAGAACAGCGACTCCATCAGGTCGTGGTGCGGCTCGAAGTCGCCGTCGGCATCCCCGTCGATCTCGGCCGGGGGCTGGATGCCGCCGATGAAGCCCTCGCCTTCGGGCCGGACCCAGATACCGCTCGAGTCGAACAGCATCGGTAGCTCGCTCGCCTTGAACGGCGTCTTGAACGAGAACACGGTGCGCTTCTTCGGCACCACCGGCAGCGCGATGTCGAGCAAGGCGGCCAGCCGCCCCGACAGCGCGCCCGCGGCCAGCACGCAGAAGTCGCAGGCCAGCACCTCGCCGTTCGACAGCTCGACGCCGGTCACGCGCGCGCCACCGGTGCGGAAGCCGCAGGCCGTCGCCTCCACGTAGTCCACGCCGAGGCGCCGCGCCGCGCGGCGCACCTCCGACAGCAGGCTCCAGGCATCGAACCAGCCTTCGTGCTGCACACCCAGCGTTCCGATGCCCACGTCGCCGAAGTCCACGCCCGGATAGCGCGCGGCCAGCTCGCCGGGATCGAGCACCCGGATGTCGGCGCCATGGCTGCGCTGCATGCGCACGGCCTCCAGGCGCTGCGTGACCTGGTCGTGGCCGCCGAGGATCAGGTAGCCGCGCTCGCGGTAGCCGATGTCGGCCTCGTCGCCGAACACGGCCTTGATGTCGCGGAACATCCGGGCGCCGTACAGGCTCATGCGGATGTTCGCGGCCGTGCCGAACTGGGTGCGTATCGAAGCCGCGGACAGCGCCGTCGACGAGAACTGGTACGAGGCATCCTTCTCGACCACGGTGATCGGGCCCGCGAAGCCGGCCTGGCGCAGCGACCAGGCGCAGAAGCTGCCGATGATGGCGCCGCCGACGATGACGACGCGGGGTGTGTTGGAGGAGGACATGCGGGTTTCCTGCACAGGACGCTCAAGCGTTGGCCGACGCCGAGGCCTCGAAGCTCTGGCCGGCGCGCGGATTCCACTGCACGCCCGAGCGCGCGATCACGCCCGGCTTGAGTCGCTGCGATTCGTCGTAGTCGCTCCACGGATGGAAGAACAGCGGCTCGATGCGCTCGATGCCGCGCAGGCGCTCGGCATGGGCGTCGAGGCAGGCCTGGCGCTCCTGCGGCGACAGTCGCGCGGGCATCCAGGCGGCGCTGGGCGGCAGCACGGTGAAGCCCGTATAGGCCAGGATGCCGTTGTGGATCGGCCAGAGCACGTGGTGGAGGTCGCCATCGATGCCGTTCGGCTCGTAGAGCGTGGAGGCCGTGCCGGTCGTGATGCTGAGCATCGCGCGCTTGCCCTTGAAATGCCCGGTCTCGTACTTGCGCCCCGCCGAGTAGGCGAAGCCGCGGCTCAGCACGCGGTCGACCCAGCCCTTGAGGATGGCGGGCATCGAGAACCACCAGAGCGGGAACTGCAGCAGCACGAAGTCGGCCGCCGCGAGCCTGGCCTGCTCGGCCGCCACCGCGGGGTGCTGCGTGCCGGCCGCGAAGGCATGTTCCTGCTCTTTCGAGAGATCGAGGTAGTCGGCGTCCGCGCGACCGCCCTCGAAATCGTCGGGGCCCAGCGCCGGGTTCCAGCCCATGCGGTAGAGATCGCTGACGACCACCGAATGGCCCATGCGCTCGAGCTCTCGGACCGCGACGTCCTTCAGTGCGCCGTTGAACGACGCGGGTTCGGGGTGGGCATAAACGATCAGGCAGTTCATGCCGCGAATTCTGAGCGCCGGGCTCAGGCGCAGCTAGAACGTACGGCGCACCGGGTTGCGGTTTTCTGCATAGTCGCGGCGCGCGGCGCGGTACTGCGCCGGCGTCATGTTCGTTGCCACCTTGAACTGGCGCGAGAAGGCGCTGTGGTCGGCATAGCCGCAGGCGGCCGACACCTCCGTGATCGAGGCCGGCGTCTCCTCCAGCAGCTGGCATGCCTTGTCGATGCGCTTCTTCATCAAGAGCTGCTTGGGCGTCACGTGGAAGACCTCGAGCACCAGGCGCGCCAGCGTGTCCATCGACACCGAGGCATGGGCGGCCGCCTCGGCGATCAGCACCGGCCCATCGAGGCCCGCATCGATGAAATCGAGGAAACGCCGCAGCCGCCGGTAGCTGTGATGGCGTTCGTTGGGGCGCGGCAGGTCGCGCGACAGCCCGGCCAGACCGACGATGCGGCCGTCGGCATCGAGCAGCGGGAACTTGGAGCTCAGGCACCAGTAGCGGTCGCCGCGCCAGGTCTGGTACATGCGCAGCAGCTCGCGCATCGGCCGGCCGCTGTCGATGACCTCGAGGTCCTGCGCCACCGTGCTGAGGCCGCTGGCCGGGAACAGCTGGTCCGCGGTCTTGCCCACCACGCTCTCGCCGTCCTGCAGGCCGGCGCGGTCGATCAGCGTCTGGTTGGCCCAGAGATAGCGGCCCTGCTGGTCCTTGACGTAGAACAGCACGTCGGGCAGCCGGTCGAACAGGGTCTCGATCAGCCCGGGCGTGCGCGTGAGCCACGCCTGCACCTGTTCGTCGAGTCGCATCGTGTGTCCCGGCCCGGCGAGCTTCAGGGCGCGGGCCGGAACCGGCTGCCCAGGCTGTAGCGCGAGGCCGGATTCAGGCAGCGCACCCAGGTCACGGGCACCTCGCGCAGCCAGGTGCGCCGCGTCAGCTGCAGGCAGGGCTCGGTGGGCTTCATCTCGAGGATGCGCGCCTGCTCCGCGGTCGGCATGACGGCATCGACCACATGCTCCACCAGATCGGCCTGCACCAGCGAGAGCAGGTACTCGCCCGGCGTGATGTCCGAGAAGTCCTGGTCGAGGAAGGCCGGCGCCATCTTCGGGTTGACGTAGCGGTCCTCGAGCTGCACGGGCACGCCGTTCTCGAGGTGCACGCTCTGCAGCCGGAAGATCGACTGCCCCGGCAGCATGTTGAGCCAGGCCGCGATGTCGGGCGCGGCCGCCACCCGCTCACGCGACAGGCCGCGCCACCGGTGCTCGTGGCCGCGAGCCCGGATCTCGCTCGCGATGTTGGCGATCTGCAGCAGGGTGGACTGCGGCTTCTTCTCCGCCACGAAGGTGCCGACCCCCGCCACGCGCACGATCCGGCCCGCGTTCGCGAGCTCGCGCAGCGCCTTGTTGACGGTCATGCGCGAGACGCCGAACTGCGTGACCAGCTCCAGCTCCGAAGGCAGCCGCTGGCCCGGCTGCCAGGTGCCGTCGAGGATGCCCTGCGTCACATGGGCCTTGATTCGCTCGTGCAGGGTCGTCGTCATTCCCTCGAGCATGCCACGGCCGCCCTCGTCGCCCGGAGCGTCGGAACGCGGCCGGCGGCCCGCACCACGATCGCTCATCTAGATGCGCTTCGCCTCTCGGATGCTGCGCAGGAACGAACGGGTCCGGTCCTGCTGCGGCTCGCCGAAGATCTGTTCGGGCGGTCCCTCCTCGCAGACGACGCCGTCGCACAGGAAGCAGACCTTGGACGAGACCTCGCGCGCGAAGCCCATCTCGTGAGTGGCCAGCAGCATGGTCATGCCTTCGTTGGCGAGATCGCGCACGATGTTGAGCACCTCCGACACCAGCTCGGGGTCGAGCGCCGAGGTGATCTCGTCGAGCAGCAGCACCATCGGGTCCATGGCCAGCGCGCGCACGATCGCCACGCGCTGCTGCTGGCCGCCCGACATGCGGTCGGGATATTCCTTCGCCTTGTGCGCGAGGCTGAAGCGCTTGAGCAGCGCCATCGCGCGGTCCTCGGCCTCCGCCCTCGACTGCTTGAGCACCTGGATCGGCGCCAGCGTCACGTTCTGCAGCACGGTCATGTGCGGGAACAGGTTGTAGCCCTGGAACACGATGCCGATGTCGCGGCGCAGCGAGTTGACGTCGACGCCCGGCCCGGTGATGCGGTCGCCGTGCACGCGGATCTCGCCGGCGTCGATGGGCTCCAGGCCGTTGATGCAGCGCAGCAGCGTCGACTTGCCGGAGCCCGAGGGACCGATCAGGCTCACCACCTGGTGCTCCTCGACCGCCATCGCCAGCCGGTTGAGCACCGGCAGCTCGCCGTAGGACTTCGAAATTTCCCTGATCTCGATGAAGGACATGTGTGGGGACTCGGTTTATGCGTTGCCAGCGCGCATGCGGGCGCGATCGCGGCGGGCCATGCGCTCCACGAAGCGCGTCTGCGGGATGGAGATGACGATGAAGAGCAGCGCGACGGTGGTCGCGGCCGACAGGTTGTAGTAGTTGGAGGCCACGATCATCGATTGGTTGAAGGAGTCGACCACCCCGACCACGTTGACCAGCGCGGTGTCCTTCTGCAGCGCGATGAAGGCATTGAGCAGCGGCGGAATGATCTGGCGCACGCCCTGGGGCACGACCACGAAGCGCAGCGTCTGCATGTGCGACAGCCCCAGCGACCGCGAAGCGGCCGTCTGGCTCCAGTGCACGCTCTGGATGCCCGCGCGGTAGATCTCGGCCACGTAGGCACCGACCGTCAGGGTCAGCGCGATCACCACATAGGTCGTGAGCGACAGGTCCTTGAGGATGGGAACGCCCGTCAACGGCAGGCCGAAGCCGACCAGGTAGATCACCAGCACCGCGGGGATCGAGCGGAACACGTCGACGTAGGCCGTGGCGATGAAGCGCAGCGGCTTGCCGGCGGCCCCGGGCGCGAACATCGCGAGCGCCACGATCAGGCCCCAGACCAGCACCAGCACCTCGGCGATCAGGAAGATCTTCACGTTGACCCAGAACGCATCGAGGACCAGCGGGAAGGTCTTCACGATCAGCGGCACCAGGAAGAAGGTCTTGGCGACCGCCTGGTTGTTGGCCAGCAGGAACTGGAAGCCCAGCACCACGAGGAACTGCGCCAGCGTGTGGCCGAGCGCGATCCAGCTCTGCACGCAGGCGTCGGAGCGCTCGATGCGCGCCGCCACGATGTCCATGCGCAGCGCCGCCGCGCGAACGCCGCGGCAGCGCTGGAAGGCGCGCCACAGCGGCCGGACCACGGCCAGCGACGCGAGCGCGAGGAGCCCGGCCCCGGCCGTGATCCACCAGCCGTCCCAGGCGCTGCCCCGCAGGGCCTCGCGCAGGGACTGCAGGGTGTACCAGCTGGCCGCGACGACCAGGATCACGCCCGCCAGCGCGAAGAGGAAGAGCATCAGCGGCACCTTCGGCATGCCTCCGATGTTCAGGCGGCGCTCCTGCCCCGCGACGGGCGAAGGCAGGCCGGCGGACTGCTGCGTTGCACTGTTCATGGTCGGATCTCGGTCTCAGGGATTGAAGACGGGCACTTTGGTGGGATCGGCGCCGAGGCTGGGCGTCAGGTACTGGTTCGCCAGGCGCGCGAAGGTGCCGTCGCGCTTCATCTCGTCGATCAGCTTGTTGAAGGTCGCCATGTTCTGCGAGTCCTTGTTGACGAGGCCGCCCCAGCGCTCGCCGGTGTCGTAGCGGCCGACCACCTCGAACAGGCCGTTCGACTGCTTGGCGCGCGCCAGCAGGTTGGGCGTGTCGTAGAGCACGGCATCGACCTGGCCGGCGGCCAGCGCCGCGTACATCGCCGCTGCCTCGGCGAAGACCTTGGGCTGTTCCACCGGCTTGACGTTGTCGGCGAGGTAGCCAAGGATGGTCGTGCCCTGCTTCACGCCGAGGCGCAGTTTCTTGATGCTCTCCTTGTCGACCTTGACGCCGGCCTTCACGAGGATGCCCTGGTCCGAGCTGAAGTACGGCTCGGTGAAGTTCACCACCTTCTTGCGCTCGTCGGTGATGGTGATCTGGCTCAGCGCGATGTCGAAGCCCTGCGCCTGGCCGGTGAGGATCTGCGCGAACGAGCGGTTCACCACCACCACCTTGTCGAGGCCGGCGCGGTAGGCCATGTTGGCGGCCATGCAGTATTCGAAGCCGTCCTTGATGGTGTCGATCGAGTCGCCGTTCCACCAGCCCGGTGAGGGCAGCACGGGTCGCACGGACAGCGCGCCCGGCACCACGGTCTCGAGCTTCACCGAGCCGCGCTGGCCCGTGACCTCGCACTTGCCGTAGTCCGGCGCCGCGGAAGCAGCGAACGAGGCGGCGCTCACGAGGAGGGCCGCGAGTACCCAGGCGATCGGCCTGGCGTGGGAAGTGGTTCGCTGGCGCTGGGGGGATGTCATGTCGGAGCTCCGTTGGGTTGGTTGGAATCGAGGAAAAAAAGCGATCCGGGTGGCGAGAGATGCGTGGTGTTCAGGGCGTGACTTCGATGCGGTGGTCTTGGATGATCCGGGCCCAGCGGGCGGTCTCCTTGTCGATGCCGGCCTGGAACTCGGCCGAGGACATCGGCAGGTAGATCAGCCCCTGCGCGGCCAGCAGCTTCTGGATCTCCGGCGTCTGCGCGGCATCGCCATAGGCCTTGTACAGCTTCGCGACGATTGCGGCGGGCGTGCGCGCCGGCGCGATCAGCGCATACCAGGACAGCACCGGATCATCGAGCAGGCCGAGCTCCTTGAGCGTCGGCACCTCGGGGAACTGCGCGACGCGCTCGGCCGTGGTGACGGCCAGCGGTCGCAGCTTGCCGGCCTTGATGAAGGGCTGCAGGCTCGATAGCGTGTCGAAGGTGGCGTGCACGTCGCCCGCGATGACCGCGGGCAGCGCTTCGTTGGTGCCCTTGTAGGGCACGTGGACGATCTGGATGCCCGCCTTGGCGTTCACCAGCTCGAAGGTCAGGTGCGCGGGGCTGCCGAGTCCCACCGAGGCGAAGTTGTAGGCACCGGGCCTGGCGCGCGCCGCCTCGACCAGGTCGCGCGCCGACTTGAACTGCGACGTGACCGGCACCACCAGCACCAGCGGCGAGGCGGCGAACATCGCGATCGGCAGCAGGTCCTTCTTCACGTCGTAGGGCATCTGCTTGTAGAGCACCGGATGGATCGTCAGCGGCCCGAGGTTGCCCATGCCGACGGTGTAGCCGTCGGGCGCCGAGCGCGCCACGTCCGACACGCCGATGCGGCCCGCGGCACCGGGCTTGAAGTCCAGCACCACCGGCTGCCCCAGCGCCTGCCCGACGCGGTCGTTGAACGCGCGGGCGATGGTGTCGTTGAGTCCGCCGGGCGGCCAGGGCACGACGAAACGGATCGGCCGGCTCGGCCAGTCCTGCGCCGAAGCCGCGCCGGCCGTGCAGACCAGGAACGCCACGGCCAGCCATCGCATCCATCGATTCATAGAAACCTCTAGAGAACTCATGCAGGTTGCAGAAGGCAGCACTCCTTGGCGAAGGAGCCCTGCAGCGAAGAGAAAGACCGAGAGCCCGGGCCCGCGCGGGCATCGGGCGGCGCGGTGCTGCTTCAGACCGGCAGCGCCGCCGCGGGCTGCGCAATGCCGCCGTGCGGCTTGCCCGAGCCGACATCGCCCCACAGCACTGCATGGTCGGGCGGCAGCGCGCGCGAATTGGGCACCGACAGCCACAGCCGCATGAGCATGCGGTCCTCGCCGGTCTGCACGTTGTCCTTGAAGGCGGTGCGGCCGTGGTAGATCACGTGGTTGTTGAGCAGCTGGATGTCGCCGGGCGCGAAGCGCATCTCGAAGCACTCCTCCTCGGCCACCGCCATCAGAAGCTGGATGGCTTCGTGCTCGGCCTCGCCGAGCTTGCGCACGCCGGGCAGCATCTGCGCATTCTCGATGTAGGTCAGCGAGAAGTGGCTCGTGAGCTTGCCGTCGCGCACGCCGAAGATCGGCAGGTCGTAGGCCACGTGCTCGCCGCCGGCCTCCTCGCCGAAGCGGCTGCGCGGAATCGGCCTGCACAGCAGCGCATGCAGGTCGGGCCGGCGCTCGAGGATGCGGTTGTAGACGGTGGCGCTGCTCGCGAGCTTGCTGACGCCGCCTTCGGAGGCCTGGCGCACGCACAGCAGCCCGACCACGTCGCAGCGGTCGGTGTGGAAGCGCAATTGCCCCGGCGACAGCGTGCGCGCGCCCGAGGACAGGAACTGCTTGCCGTGCTCGTCGACGGTCGCGCCGTAGAGCCTGGCGCCGACGCCCATCCCCTCGTCCTTGATCTCGCGCATCACCTCGCCGCGGTAGTTCTGGAACATCGGCGTGCCCAGGTGCGCGCCCAGCGCGTACCAGATGCGGCGCAGCTGCTCCTGCTGGTAGCGCCCCACCTCGAGGCCGCGGATCTTGACCATGCCCGAGCCGTTCTCGAGCTCCTCGCGCACCTCGTCGAAGAAGGGCTTGGCATCGGGCAGCGGGAAGTTCTGGCGGTCGATCCTGCGCCAGTCGAGGCCCTCGGTCTTTTGCAACGCAGTATCGATTTGATCCAGAACGACGGCGGGAAACTGCTTGACCCACCGATCGTTGTGGCCCATCTCGGCACCCGACCAAACGCAGGCGCCGCTCAGATAACTCGACTCGGACATGAACTCTCCAGAAAGATGATTGGGCTTTGTCTACTGATGTATAGACAGGTACAGATGTTAGGCAGCCATCCGCTTCCGACGCAACGGGCGCGAGGGCAAATCAAGGGCAAATACCTACGAATGGCTCCATGATTGAATTCAGGATTGGATCCAATGTGGGGCGCAACGCACACATTCGGCACCTCGGAGGCCGCCCTCGAAACTCGGGGAAACGGCGAGCAAGAAGCGTTCCAGATTGGATCCAATCCAGGATCTAGGTTTTAACCGCTGCGGCCGCCGCCGGCTATACAGGATGTCCCGGGCACCCTCGCCCGAGGGATCCGAAATGGGATCTTCCGTAGAATCTCCCGCAGTTCATGGCGACGACAACAAGGGAGTTCGAATGGTGGCCCAGGCACCGACCGGCGAGCAGATCCTCTCGGCCGATTCCGTCACGGAATCCTTGCGGCAACTGATCCTGAGCGGCGAACTGGGGATCGGCGTGCAGCTCAAGCAGCAGGCGCTGGCCGAGCGCTTCGGCGTCAGTCGCATCCCCGTGCGCGAAGCCCTCAAGCGGCTGGAGGCCGAGGGCCTGATCGAGCACCGCGCCCACGCGGGCTCGACCGTGGCGTCGCAGTCGATCAAGGACCTGGTCGAGGCGCTCGACATCCGCATCGCGCTCGAGACCCGCGCGCTCAAGCTCGCGATTCCGCACCTACGCCCCGCGCACCACCGCGCCGCGCGCGAGATCATCGCGCGCTACGACGGCAGCGAATCGCCGCAGGAATGGGCCGACCTCAACCTCGAGTTCCACCTGACGCTCTACCGCCCCTGCGGGCGCGACAAGCTGCTCAAGATGATCGAGGAGAGCGTGCGCGGCATCGCGCGCCACCTGCGGGCCCTGCAGTCGCACAAGGTGGGGCGCAAGTCCTCGCAGTCCGAGCATTCGCAGATCCTCAAGGCCTGCATCGCCAAGAACATCCCCCTGGCGGTGGAACTGCTCGAGAAGCACATCGAGCACACGCAGGCGGCGCTGCAGGAATAGGCGCCCGCGGCGCGGCCTCAGGGGCCGGCGCGATGTAGCGCTAAAGTTCCGCGCCATGAATCTGCGTCAAATCGAAGTGTTCCGGGCCATCATGGCCACCGGCTCCGTGAGCGATGCCGCCCGCCTGCTGCATGTGTCCGTTCCCGCCGTGAGCCGGGTGCTCTCGCACACCGAGACCCAGCTCAACTTTCCGCTCTTCATGCGCATCAAGGGCCGGCTGTCGCCCACGGCCGAGGCGCGGCGCCTCTACCACGAGGTCGAGGACGTCTACCAGGGCGTGCAGCGCATCAGCGACCTCACGCACGAGCTCATGGCGCGCCGCTCGGGCCTGATCAGCGTGGTGTCGAGCCCGGGCATCGGCCACATGCTGGTGCCGATGGCGATCGCGCACTACCACCAGGCCAATCCCGAGACGCGCGTGCATTTCAAGTGCCTCAACCAGGACCTGCTGCGCGAGCGATTGCTGAGCCGGCACTTCGACCTCGGCATCTCGCTCGAGGCGGTGGACCATCCGAACCTGATCACGATGCCGGTCGCGCGCTGCCGCATCGTGTGCATCTGCCCGCACACGCATCCGCTGGCCGCGCGCAACGCGGTCGGCGCGCAGGACCTGCTGCCCTACGACCTGATGTCGTACCCGCGCGGCACGCCCTTCGGCGAACTGGTGCGCCACTTCTTCGCGTCGCTCGACGAGGCCCCGCGCACCATGCTCGAGGTGGGCTCGCCGCAGAACGCCTGCGCGCTCACGCACCTGGGCGCGGGCATCGCGCTGGTCGACGAGTTCTCGCTGCAGGCCTGGCCCGACGCGCGCTTTCGCATCCTGCCGGTGGAGGGCATCGAGCCGCTGGTCGCGCACCTCGTGCACCTGCGCACCGACCCGCTCTCGCCGGCCGCCGAAGCCTTCGTGCGCACGCTGCGCAGCGTGCTGATGCAGCGCGGACTCGCCGCGCCGCAAGCGCAGGAAGACTGATCGCCGCTGTCGTTGGGCCTGGCGGTCGAAGCCAGGGAATGCCCCAATAGCATGCGCTTCGCACCGCATATAGGCACGCAAAAACACCACGCACCAGCCCGGGGCCAGGTGTTAACCAGCGCGTAAGGACGCCGCACAAAGCATCAATCGACGCCGCTTTTCTCGCTCGAAATAATTCGTCGCATCGCTACCGCACACCAACGCGGTGCAGTTCGCTCCCCGCGAACCTCGCCGTTTTGGCCGCGACTATTTCTGGAGAAAAGCCCATGTTCCGTCACCTCAAGTCCCTGCTGGCGCCGCTGGCCTTCGCCCTCATCGCCAGTGCCGCCGGCACCGCCGCCGCCGAGCCCGCGCCGCTGCGCACCGGCGTCGATCCCAACTTCCCGCCGCATGCCTTCCCCAAGCTCAGCGGCGGCTACCAGGGCTTCAACGTCGAGCTCGGCGAGGAGATCGCCAAGCGCCTGGGTCGCCGCATCGAGATCGAGGGCGCGCAGTACTCGGCGCTGATCCCGGCGCTCAACGCGGGCAAGTTCGACTTCCTGATGGCGCCGACCACGGTGTCGCCCGAGCGTGCGAAGTCGGTGCTGTTCACCGAGGGCTACCTCGAAAACAACTTCACGCTGGTCGTGAAGAAGGATCGCAACGACATCCAGCGCCTCGAAGACCTCAAGGGCAAGACCATCGCCGTGAACAAGGGCTCGGGCCCCGAGGAATGGGCGCGCAACAACCAGGCGCAGTACGGCTACGAGATCGCCGTCTACGGCACCAACGCCGACGCAGTGCAGGCCGTGATCTCGGGCCGCGGCGACGCCAACCTCGCGGGCGTCACGCCCTCGGCCTGGGCCGTGAAGAGCACGCCGGCGATCAAGACCACCTTCGTCATCAAGACCGGCTCGGTCTGGGCCATTCCGTTCCGCATCGACGACAAGGCCGGGCGCGACCAGGTGAGCAACGTGCTCAAGTGCATGAAGCTCGACGGCTCGCTGCAGAAGCTGCACACCAAGTGGTTCGGCGCCGAGCCCGCGGCCGACTCGGCCACGGTGGTCTCGCCGGCCGGCCACGGCATTCCGGGCCTGTTCGGCTACGAGGCCACGAGCGCCAAGCCGGTCTGCAAGTAAGCGCGTCCCTGCCCTTCCCGTCCACCCCGTCCCCCACAAACCGAGCATCGCCGTGACGTCCTCCCCGCTCCTGCAAGTCCGCAACCTGCACAAATCCTTTGGCAGCGTTCCCGTGCTCAACGGCATCGACCTCGACGTGCAGGCGGGCGAGCTGGTCTCGGTGATCGGCCCCTCGGGCTCGGGCAAGAGCACGCTGCTGCGCTGCTGCAACCGCATGGAGGACGCGAGTCGCGGCGAGGTGCGCGTGGAAGGCCACGACATCTATGCGCGCGGCGCCAACCTGAACCGGCTGCGCGAGCGCGTGGGCATGGTGTTCCAGGCCTTCAACCTCTACCCGCACCTCGACGTGCTGGGCAACGTGACGCTGGCGCTGCGCAAGGTCAAGAAGATGGCGCGCGACGCGGCCGAGCACAGCGCCATGGAGGCGCTCGCGCGCGTCGGCATGGAACACAAGGCGCGCGTGCGTCCCACCCAGCTGTCGGGCGGCCAGCAGCAGCGCGTGGGCATCGCGCGCTCGATCGCGCTGAAGCCCGCGCTGGTGCTGTTCGACGAGCCGACCAGCGCGCTCGACCCCGAGATGGTCGGCGGCGTGCTGCAGGTGATGCGCGAGCTGCGCGCCGACGGTATGACCATGGTGGTGGTGACGCACGAGATGGGCTTCGCCAAGGCGGCGTCCGACCGCGTGGTGTTCATGGACGGCGGTGCCATCGTCGAGCAGGGCTCGCCCGCGCAGGTGTTCGAGGCACCGGTGCATGCGCGCACCGCGGCCTTCATCGCCAGCATCGGCAGCCGCGCGCTCTGAGCGACCGACCGGAAGCGCCGCATGCAGTTCGACAAGCTCGTCTTCACCTTCTTCAACGGCGACATCGCCGCGCGCTACCTGCCCCAGGTGCTGGACGGCGCGCGCGTGACGATCGAGCTGGGCCTGGCCGTGATCGCCGCCGGCCTGGCGCTGGGCATCGTGCTGGCCTACCTGCGCAGCCTGCCGGTGCGCGGGCTGCCGCTCCTGGTGTCGACGCTGGTCGACATCCTGCGCGCGCTGCCGCCGCTGGTGCTGATCATCCTGTTCTATTACGCGCTGCCCTTCCTGGGCCTGTCGCTCGGCGCCTTCGCCTCGACCTGGCTGGCGCTGACGCTGGTGCTCGCGGCCTTCTCCGAGGAGGTGTTCTGGGCCGGCATCGAGTCGCAGCCGCGCGGCGTGATGGAGGCCGCGCGCTCCACCGGCCTGAGCCACACGCAGGCCATGGTGCACGTGCTACTGCCGCAGTCGTGCCGGCTGATGGTGGCGCCGCTGACCAACCGCGTGATCGCCATCACCAAGGGCACGGCCTACGGCTCGGTGGCCGCGCTCAACGAGATCCTGAACCAGGCCACCTCGGCCACCAGCTTCGCGGGCAATCCCACACCGCTGATGCTGGGCGCGCTGGGCTATCTCGTGATCTTCCTGCCCGTGGTGATCGCCGGGCGATACATCGAGCGGCGCCACGGCGCGGGCCGCCACTGACGCCGCCGAACGGAGCCCTCCATGGAACTCATCCTCCAGTACTTCTTCAACCTCGGCGTGGTGCGCGAGGTCGGGCCCTACATCCTGCAGGGCCTGCTCAACACGCTGCTGCTGTCGGCCTGGGTGATCCCGCTCGGGCTGGCGGCCGGCATGGTGCTGGCGCTGGCCGGCTTCGTGATCCGCAACCGGCTGGTGCGCGCGCTGCTCGTGGTCTACATCGACTTCTTCCGCGCCTTCCCGCCGCTGGTGCTGCTGATCTTCCTCTACACCGGCCTGCCCTACCTCGGCGTGGAGCTCTCGCCCATGGCCTGCGTGGCGCTGGGCTTCATGCTCAACAACTCGAGCTACTTCGGCGAGATCCTGCGCGCGGGCCTGGAGTCGGTGCCGCGCGGCCAGCGCGAGGCCGCGCTGTCCACCGGCATGGGCCGCCCGGCCAGCCTGCTGTTCGTGGAGATCCCGCAGGCGGTGCGCAACGTGTTCCCCGACCTCGTGAGCAACATGATCGAGGTGGTGAAGCTCACCACCATCGCCAGCGTGGTGTCGGTCCCCGAGATGCTGTATGCCGCGCGCTCCGCGCAATCGATGCTCTACAACCCCACGCCCATCGTGCTGGCCGCGCTGATCTATCTCGCGCTGCTGTGGCCGCTGGTCGTGCTGCTGGGGCGGCTGGAGAAACGCCAGCGCCGCCCGAACCCCAAGGCCGCCTGAGGCGCCTGACCACTACAACCACCAACGCTGATTGAGGAAGCAATGATGACAAGCAAACGTACCCTGGGCCTGGCCGTCGCCCAGATGGGCCCGGTACATCTGGCGGACACCCGCGAGGCGGTCGTGCGCCGCATGGTCGAGCTGATGCGCGACGCCAAGGGCCGCGGTGCCGAGATGGTCGTGTTCCCCGAGCTCGCGCTCACCACCTTCTTTCCGCGCTACTGGATGGACGAGGCCGAGGCCGAGGCCCGCTTCTTCGAGCCGGCCATGCCCAATGCGCAGGTGCAGCCGCTGTTCGACGAGGCGAAGGCGCTCGGCCTGGGCTTCTACCTCGGCTATGCCGAGCGCACGCCCGAGGGCACGCGCTACAACACCGCGATCATCGTGGACCGCGCGGGCGCCATCGTCGGCAAGTACCGCAAGATCCACCTGCCCGGCCATTCGGAGCACAAGCCCGAGGCGCCGTTCCAGCACCTGGAGAAGAAGTTCTTCGAGGTCGGCGACCTGGGCTTCCGCGTCTTCGACACCATGGGCACGCGCTTCGGCATGTGCCTGTGCAACGACCGCCGCTGGCCCGAGACCTACCGCGTGATGGCGCTGCAGAGCGCCGAGGTGGTGGTGCTGGGCTACAACACGCCCTCGCTCAACATCCACTGGAATGAGCCGGTGCACCTGCGCACCACCACGCACCTGGTGTCGCTGCAGGCCAATGCCTACCAGAACGGCATCTGGGTGGCGGCGGCCGCCAAGTGCGGCTCGGAGGACGGCCACCACATGATCGGCAGCTCGGCCATCGTCGCGCCCACGGGCGAGATCGTGGCGCGCTCGCTCACCGAAGACGACGAGGTGATCTGCGTGAAGGCCGACATGTCGCTGGGCGAATACTTCCGCCAGCACGTGTTCAACTTCGCCAAGCACCGCCGCCCCGAGCACTACCGCCTGATCGTCGAGCGCACGGGCGCGGGCGAACCGCTGGTCTGAACGCGCGCACGGAACCCCTCATGGACACCACCATCGCTTCGCTGATCGGCGAAGAACCCTTCGACCTCACGATCCGCGGCGGGCGCATCGTCACCGACGGCCGCGTGGTCGAGGGCGACCTCGGCGTGCGCGACGGGCGCATCGCCGCCATCGGCGGCTCGCTGCCGCCGGGCCGCCGCGACGTCGACGCCACCGGCCGCTGGGTGCTGCCCGGCGGCATCGACAGCCACTGCCACGTCGAGCAGCGCTCGGGCATGGGCATGATGTGCGCCGACGACTTCTACTCGGCCACCGTGTCGGCCGCCTTCGGCGGCACCACCACCATCCTGCCCTTCGCGGCGCAGCACCGCGACATGTCGGTGCCCGAGGTGCTGGCCGACTACAGCCGGCGCGCGGCCGAGAAGGCGGTGATCGACTACGGCTTCCACCTGATCCTCGCGAATCCCGACGACGCCACGCTCTCGACCGACCTGCCCGCGGCCATCCGCGACGGCATCACCTCGCTCAAGGTCTACATGACCTACGACCGCATGAAGCTCGAGGACTACCAGTTGCTCGAGGTGCTCGCGCTGGCGCGGGCCGAGGGCGCGCTGGTGATGGTGCATGCCGAGAACAACGACATGATCCGCTGGATCGCGCAGCGGCTGATCGACCGTGGCCACACCGCGCCGAAGTTCCACGGCGTGGCGCACGACCCGCTGGCCGAGACCGAGGCCGCCTACCGCGCCATCGCACTCGCGCGGCTGGTCGACGTGCCGCTGCTGCTGGTGCACGTGGCCGGCGGCGACACCGTGGAGGTGATCCGCCAGGCCCAGACCCTGGGCGCCAACGTGCTGGCCGAGAGCTGCCCGCAGTACCTGTTCCTGACGGCGGACGACATGGATCGGCCGGGCCTCGAGGGTGCGATGTTCTGCTGCTCGCCGCCCGCGCGCGATGCCGATGCGCAGGAAGCCATCTGGCGCGGCCTGATCGACGGCACCCTGGCCACCTATTCGTCGGACCACGCACCCTACCGCTTCGACGAGACCGGCAAGCTGCCCAAGGGCGACGCCACCACCTTCAAGGAGATGGCCAACGGCGTGCCCGGCATCGAGCTGCGCCTGCCGCTGCTCTTCAGCGAAGGCTTCCTCAAGGGGCGCATCGACATCCATCAGTTCGTGGCGCTCACCGCCACCAACCACGCGAGGCTCTACGGCCTGGCACCGCGCAAGGGCGCGATCGCGCTGGGCGCCGACGCCGACATCGCCGTGTGGAACGCCGAGCGCGAGACCACCATCAGCGCCGCCATGCTGCACGACAACGCCGGCTACACGCCCTACGAGGGCCGGACCATCCAGGGCTGGCCCGAGGTGGTCGTGAGCCGCGGCCGCGTGGTGATCGAGGACGGCGCGCTGCACGCCGAGCGCGGCAGCGGCCAGTACCTGCGCCGCGGCGCGCCCGACCTCAGGCGCCGCGCACCGGTGGCGCCCGCGCAGCGCCCGCATGGCCGTGTGCTGAAGGCGCTGATCGGTCTCGGGGAGGACAAGGCATGAACGCATCCGCCACCCCGCCGCGCGTGCGCGTGCTGAACCCGAACAGCAGCGTTTCGGTGACCGAGGCCGTGGCACGCGCCTTCCGCGCCACCGTGCCGCCCGCGCAATGCGACTTCGACTGCGTCACCGCGCACGACGGCCCGCCGGGCATCGTCACGCAGGACGACTTCGAGCGGGGCGCGCGCCTCGCGGCCGACGACGTGGCCGCGCATGCCGCCGAGGCCGATGCCTTCGTGCTGGCCTGCTTCAGCGACCCCGGCATCGCCGCCGCGCGCACGCACAGCGAGCGCCCGGTCGTCGGCCTGGGCGAGGCCGGCATGCGCGCCGCCATGGCGCGCGGCGAACGCGTGGGCGTGATCGCCATCGCCAGTGCCGCCATCCCGCGCCACCTGCGCTACTGGGAAGCGCTGGGCGTGCGCGACCACGTCGTGGCCGAACGGCCGCTCGACCTGCCGGTGCACCTGTCGGGCGATGCCGCCCATGCGCTGGCGCCGATGATCGCGGCGGCGCGCCTGCTGGTCGACGAGGACGGCGCCGACGTCGTGCTGCTCGGCTGCGCCGGCATGGCCGAGCTGCGCGCTCCGCTCGAAGCCGCGGTGGGCGTGCCCGTGATCGATCCCTGCGAGGCGGCGGCCGAACGCTCGGCCCGGCTCGCGCGGGCCTGGCGCGACGGAGCCACCACGTGATCGACGCCGCACCGCGGCGGCTGGGCGTGCTCGGGGGCATGGGCCCGCTGGCCGGCGCCGCCTTCGCGCTGCGCATGGTGCAGCTCACGCCGGCCGACAACGACCAGCAGCACATTCCGGTGCTGCTGTGCAACGATCCCGCCATTCCCGATCGCTCGTCGGCCTATCTCGGCCAGGGGCCGAGCCCGCTGCCCGGCATGCTGCGCGGCATCGATACGCTGGTGGCCGGCGGCGCCGACTGCATCGCCATTCCCTGCAACACCGCCCACCTGTGGTTCGACGAACTGCAGGCCGCCAGTCCGACGCGCCTGCTGCACATCGTCGAGGCCGTGGTGGCGGACCTGCGCCGCCAGGGTGTGACCGAAGGCAAGGTCGGCATCCTCGGCACACCCGCGACCATCGCGATGGGGCTCTACCAGCGCCACCTGCGTGCCGCCGGCTACCAGACCATCGAGCCTTCGCCCGAGGAGGTACAGCGCCTGTGCGTGCCCGCGATCGCGGCCGTGAAGGCCAACCGCATCGACGAGGCTTTCGCGCCCGCGGCCGAAGGCATTCGCGCGCTCGCGCGGCAAGGCGCGCGCGCCGTGGTGCTCGGCTGCACCGAGCTGCCGCTGGCCGTGCCGGCGGCGCGGCGCGGCGAATTCGAGGTGGTGCTGACCGATTCGATCGATGCGCTGGCGCGCGAGGCCATCGGGCTGATGCGGCCCGCCGATGCGACGGCTCACGCGTTCATGTCGCGCAGGTAGGCGGCTTCTTCGGGACTTCGCGGGCGGGGTGCGTGCAAGAGACAGCGGGCACTTCCCTCCGCGAATGTTCCACGACATAGGGGTCGAACGGCGTCGAGGCGCCGCCGTCGATCTTGGTGTCGGTGACGATCGCTCATCCGGTGCCAAGCGAAGGCACGATGCCGGCCTCGCTACAGGCCGGCCGGAACGCCCGCTAGTCGGAAGCCAGTGCGCGCGAGGCCTCGTGCGGCAAGGGCTCGGCATCGAAGCGGTCGGCCCCGCTGTAGCAGAGGAAGTGGCGATTCGCCGCGCGCCCGAACAGGGTCATGCCGAGCTGCTCGGCCAACGTGTGGCCCATGGCGGTGACGCCGTTGCGCGAAACGATGATCGGCACGCCCATGTGGGCGGACTTCATCACCATCTCGCTGGTCAGGCGGCCGGTGGTGTAGAAGACCTTGTCGCCGCCGCCGATGCCATGCATCGCCATCCAGCCCGCGATGGTGTCGATCGCGTTGTGCCGGCCGACGTCTTCCACGAACACCAGCATCTCGGTGCCGTGGAACAGCGCGCAGCCATGCACCGAGCCCGCCTGGCGATGCACGCTGTCGCGCGACCGCATGAGTTCGAGGATGCGCAACAAGGTGGCCTGGCCGATGCGCGCGGTGTCGGCCGTCGGCAGCCGGATGGCACCGATCTGCGACATGGTGTCGCCGAAGACCGTGCCCTGGCCGCAGCCGGTGGTGACCACGCGCCGCGCGGTCCTGGCGTCGAGGTCGTCGACGCCCGCATGCGTCCGGATCGCGGCCGCTTCCACGGCCCAGTCGACGTCGATGCTCTCGACCTCGCCCGCGCCGCGGATCAGGTCCTGGTTGAGCAGGTAGCCCAGCACCAGCAGCTCGGGCGAGGCACCGAGCGTCATCAGGGTCACGAGCTCGCGCTTGTCGAGGAACACCGTCAGCGGCCGTTCGGCCGGGATGTCGAGGCCGCGGCGTTCGCCGTGCTGGTCGAGGATCTCGATGCGTTTCAGCAGCACGCCCCGCGCGTGGCTCAGCCGGGGCGCATCGGCACGCCGCGGCAGCGGCGCTGCCGAGAATGCGAGCGACTCGTCGTCGGAAGGAAGCATGCGGAATCCTAAGCGATCGCCGGTTCCACCTCCGTGCTGTCCCGGCCATACCCGGTCACGGGCGGCGGCGTGCCCCCGGCCGTGATGGCCACGGCGCAGTACTTGAACTCGGGGATCTTGCCGAACGGGTCGAGCGCCGCATTGGTCAGCAAGTTGGCGGCGGCCTCGTAGTAGGCGAAGGGAATGAACACGGCGCCGGTCGGCGTGCCGTCGTCGCGCCGCACGTTCAGCGCCACCTCGCCGCGGCGCGACCTCACGGTGATGACATCGCCGGCCTCGACGCCGAGCCGGCGCAGGTCGCCGGCATTCATCGACGCGGTGGCGATCGGCTCGATCGCATCGAGCACGCTGGCGCGCCGCGTCATGCTGCCGGTGTGCCAGTGCTCGAGCTGGCGCCCGGTGATCAGCACGAAGGGATAGGCCGCGTCGGGACGCTCGTTGGCCGGAATGATGTCCGCCGGCACCAGCTTCACACGGCCGTCCTTGGTCGCGAAGTTGTCGATGAACACGGTGGGCTGGCCCGGATCGTCCTCGGACAGGCAGGGATAGGTCACGCTCTGCTCGCGCTCGACGCGCTCCCAGGTCACGCCCTCGATCACCGCATGCATCGCCTGGCGCATCTCCTCGTAGACCGCGGCCACGCCGCACTCCGGACCTTCGTAGTTCCAGCGCAGGCCCATGCGCTGCGCGATCTGCTGGATGATCCAGAGGTCGGGCTTCGCGTCGCCCGGCGGATTCAGCGCGCGGCGCCCCATCTGGATCATGCGGTCGGTGTTCGTCACGGTCCCGGTCTTCTCGGGCCAGGCGCTCGCCGGCAGCACGACGTCGGCGTACCACGCGGTCTCGGTCATGAAGATGTCCTGCACCACCAGGTGCTCGAGCGAGGTCAGCGCGTGGCGCGCATGGTTCAGGTCCGGGTCGCTCATGGCGGGGTTCTCGCCCATGATGTACATGCCGCGGATCTTGTGCGGATCGCTGTCGGGCGCGAGCGCCTTGTGCATGATCTCGACCACGGTGTAGCCGGGCTTGTCGTCCAGCGGCGCGCCCCAGAAATTCTCGAACCAGGCGTTCACGCCCGGGTCGTCCACGCGCTGGTAGTTGGGCAGCATCATGGGGATCAGGCCCGCGTCGCTGGCGCCCTGCACGTTGTTCTGACCGCGCAGCGGATGCAGGCCGCTGCCGGGCTTGCCGATCTGGCCCGTGACGCTCACGAGCGCGATCAGGCAGCGTGCGTTGTCGGTGCCGTGCACGTGCTGGCTGACGCCCATGCCCCACAGGATCATCGAGCCCTTGCTGGTCGCGAACTCCCTGGCGACCTCGCGGATGGTCTCGGCCGGGATGCCGCAGATCGGCGCCATGGCCTCGGCGGAGTAGCCCTGCACGTTGGCCTTGAGCGCTTCGTAGTTGCTCGCGCGGCGCGTGAGGAAGTCGGCGTCGGCCAGGCCCTCGTCGATCACGGTGTGGATCAGCGCATTGAGCAGCGCGACGTCGGTGTCGGGCCGGAACTGCAGGGTGCGCCAGGCATGCCGGCCGATGTCGGTGATGCGCGGGTCGGCCAGCACGATCTTCGTGCCGCGCTTCGCCGCGTTCTTCATCCAGGTGGCGGCGACCGGGTGGTTGGCCGTGGGGTTCGAGCCGATCACGAGGATCAGCCCCGCGTTCTCGACGTCGCCGACCTGGTTGCTGACCGCGCCCGAGCCCACGCCCTCGAGCAGCGCCGCGACGCTGGAGGCATGGCACAGGCGCGTGCAGTGGTCGACGTTGTTGCTGCCGAAGCCGGTGCGGATCAGCTTCTGGAACAGGTAGGCCTCCTCGTTGCTCCCCTTGGCCGAGCCGAAGCCGGCCAGGGCCTTGAGGCCGTGCGTGTCACGCAGGGACTTGAGCTTGCCGCCGGCGAGCTCGAGCGCCTCCTCCCAGGTCGCCTCGCGGAACACCTGGCTCCAGTCGGCGGGGTCGCCGATCGCCTCGGGATCCTTCGGCACGCCGGCCTTGCGGATCAGCGGCTTGGTGAGCCGCTGCGGATGGTGCGCATAGTCGAAGCCGAAGCGGCCCTTGACGCACAGGCGGTTGTGGTTCGCCGGGCCGTCGCGGCCGTCGACGCTGACGATGACCTCGTCCTTCACGTTGTAGGTCAGCAAGCAGCCGACGCCGCAGAACGGGCACACCGAGTCGACCTTGCGGTCGACCTCCTGGGGCCCGATGTGGCTCTTGGGCATCAGCGCGCCGGTCGGGCAGGCCTGCACGCATTCGCCGCAGGCCACGCAGGTGCTCTCCCCCATGCCGTCCTGCAGGTCGAACACGATCGCGCTGTCGTGGCCGCGGAAGGCGTAGCCGATCACGTCGTTGACCTGCTCCTCGCGGCAGGCGCGCACGCAGCGGTTGCACTGGATGCAGGCATCGAGGTTCACGGCCATGGCCGGATGCGAGAGGTCCGGCGCGGGCTGGGCGCGGCCGATGGCGGCCAGGGCCGGACGGACCTCGACCTCCATGCGCGCGGCCCACTGGCTCAGTTCGCCGTGCTGCAGCGTGCTGTCGTTGCCGACCCACTTGTGGCCCTGCTCGGGCATGTCCGACAGCAGCATCTCGAGCACCATCTTCTGGCTCTTGAGGGCGCGCTCGCTCTTCGCCTGCACCTTCATGCCGGCGACGGGGGCGCGGCAGCAGCTCGGCGCCAGCGTGCGCTCGCCGTCGATCTCGACCACGCAGGAACGGCAGTTACCGTCCGCGCGATAGCCCGGCGTGTAGCAAAGGCGCGGGATCTCCACGCCGTGCCTGTCGGCCACCTGCAGGATCGTTTCGCCCTCGTAGCCGCGCACCGGCTTGCCGTCGAGCTCGAACTCGACGGTGGCGGGCGCCAGGAGCGTTCCTTCGCGTGCATTCATTCAGGACACCTCGTGGGGAAAGTACTTCTGGACGCAGCGCACCGGATTCGGTGCCGCCTGGCCGAGGCCGCAGATCGACGCGTCGACCATCACCTGGTTCAGGTCCTCGAGCGTGTCGTGGTCCCACCGCGCCGACGTCATCAGCTGGGCCGCCTTGCCGGTGCCGACACGGCACGGCGTGCACTGGCCGCAGCTCTCGTGCTCGAAGAAACGCATCATGTTCAGCGCGGCGTCGCGGGCCCGGTCCTGCTGGCTCAGCACGATGACGGCCGCCGATCCGATGAAGCAGCCGTGCGGCTGCAAGGTGTCGAAGTCGAGCGGGATGTCGCTCATGCGGGCGGGCAGGATCCCGCCCGAGGCGCCGCCGGGCAGGTAGGCATAGAGCTCGTGCCCGGGCAGCATGCCGCCGCAGAACTCGTCCACCAGCTCGCGCAGCGTGATGCCGGCGGGCGCCAGCTTGACGCCGGGTTCGCGCACCCGGCCGCTCACGCTGAAGGATCGCAGTCCATGGCGGCCGTTGCGGCCGAAGCCGCTGAACCACGACGCACCCCGCTCGACGATGTCGCGCACCCAGTAGAGGGTCTCGAAGTTGTGCTCGAGGGTCGGTCGGCCGAACAGCCCGATCTGCGCGATGTAGGGCGGGCGCATGCGCGGTTCGCCCCGCTTGCCTTCGATGCTCTCGATCATCGCGGACTCCTCGCCGCAGATGTAGGCGCCCGCGCCGCGCCGCAGCTCGATGCGCGGCAGCGCGAACGGCGGGTTCGCCTGCAGCAGCGCGAGCTCGCGCTCGAGGATCGCGCGGCAGCCGTGGTATTCGTCGCGCAGGTAGACGTAGCAGGCATCGATGCCGACCACCGTCGCGGCGATCAGCAGCCCCTCGAGGAAGCGATGCGGGTCGCGCTCGAGGTAGGTCCGGTCCTTGAACGTGCCGGGCTCGCCCTCGTCGATGTTGACGGCCATCAGGCGCGGCGCCATCTGCTGGCGCACGATGCCCCACTTGCGCCCCGCGGGAAAACCCGCGCCCCCGAGGCCACGCAGGCCGGAGTCGGTCATCGCCTTCAGGATGTCGTCGGCCGGCCTGGCACCCGAGGCGACCGCGGCCGCGAGGGCGTAGCCGCCGCGCGCCTGGTAGGCGCGGTAGCCGACATAGGCCGGTGCGGTGTCGTCGGGAGAGGACGTGATGGCACCGGGTCCGGCCGCCGCGGCATCGAAGACGCCATCGTCGGCGGGCAGCGGATGCTTCTTCGCATCCCTGCCCACGGCGGCCGCGACATCTTCGGCCCGGGTCATCACCACCGGCGCCTGGCCGACCACCGCCACCGGTGCCTGTTCGCAGCGCCCGACGCACGGCGCCGCCACCACGCGCACCTCGGTGCCGAGCAAGGCGGGCAGCCGCTGCAACAGCTCGCGCGCGCCGGCCAGTTCGCAGGACAGGCCGTCGCACACGCGCACCGTGAGCGCCGCGGGCTGGTCATCGCCGCGAAGCACCTCGAAGTGATGGTAGAAGGTCGCGACCTCGAAGACCTCGGCCATCGGCAGGTTCATCTCGCGCGCCAGCGCCACCAGGTGCCGGTCGTGCAGGCACTGCCATTCGTCGTTGAGGCGATGGAGGTGCTCGATCAGCAGGTCGCGCCGGTGGGGCGCGGGACCGATCAGGGCCCGGACCTCCTCGAGCGCGACGTGCTCGGGCTGGCGGCCCTTCAGCTTGCTCTTGCGGCGTATGCGGCCGCGAAGTTCGTCCAATGTGGCTAGTCGCACCGGTTCGAGCGGGCGCATGGCTGTGGTCATAGCTTCGGCGAAACGGTCAGGCTTCGCTGCGGTGAGGGGAACGGAAAAGGGCCGGGACCCGCATGGCGCCGACGGCGGCACGATCCGCGCGTCGGGAAAGGTTGGGGCCTGCCGCGCCACCGGGTCGAGTGGCGATGCTGACGAATGCCGGAGGCAAGGTCATTGATCGTGGTCAACTTGTTGCGACATGGCGATCGGGTGGCTCCCGATGCGGCCGTGCCGCCGAGCGGCCCGAGGGGTTCCGGGCAACTCGTCATCTCTTCATATGGGTCTGCGCGGCATGCTACCCGATGTCCCCATGGCCGCCGCCCGAAGAGACGGGGCGGCGATCGGCTATCGTTCGCTCGATGCCTACCCCCGAAACTCCCGCGGCCGCGCCCACCGGCCGCCCGACGCTCGACGTCGCGGTGCTCATGCGCCGCGAGCGGCTGCATGGTCCGTCCGCCCACTGGCAACCGTGGCGCTGGACGCTCGACAGCGTGCTGCCCGACGAACCCGGCTTCGGCACCGAGCCGCGCCTGCTGCAGGACCAGGACGGCGAGCAGCGCTGGCTGCATCCGGGCTTCAAGGTCGAACTGTTCCGCGACGAAGCCGAGGGCTACCACCTCAACGCGATCACGCCGACGCCGTGCTGGTTCGTGCTCTGGCGCATGGACGAGGAAGCGTCGCTGGCGCCGGAACCGATCCCGCGGCCGGTGGTGGTGACGCTCAGCTACTACGAGGCCGGACGCTGGCTCGACGCGCAGGAAACCGTCGAGCAGGTGCCGGCGCCCGTGGAGGTGGTCGAGTGGGTGCGCGCCTTCGTCGACGAGCACTACGTGATCGAGCCCAAGCGGCGGCGCCGGCCCGAGAGCTTCCGGTCGCTGGTCGACCGCTTCGGCAATGCCGCGAGCGTGACGACCGAGAAGAAGCGCGGGCGGGGAGCCGGCGATGTCTGAGGGTTTTCTCGGACGCTGGTCGCGGCGCAAGCAGGAGGTGCGGGAGACCGAGGCCGCCGTCGAAGCGAAGGCCGCGCCGGAACTCGCGCCCTCCCCGGCGCCGGCCACCGAGCCGGTGCCGGCCCCACGCACCGATGCCGGCGATCCCGCCCCGGTTGCGCAAGGCGATGTGGAGACGGCGCCGCCGCTGACGCTCGCGGACGTGGAAGGGCTCGGCATCGAGTCCGACTACAAGCCGTTCGTGGCCAAGGGCGTGGCGCCCGAAGTCAAGAACGCGGCCTTCCGCAAGCTCTTCTCCGATCCGCACTTCAACGTGATGGACGGCCTCGACACCTACGTCGACGACTACTCCAAGCCCATGCCGATCCCCGACGGCATGCTGCGCCAGATGGCGAGTGCCAAGTTCCTCAAGCTCTTCGACGAGGAGCCCGAGGAAATGCCCCCGGCAACCCCCGAAGCCGTGGGGACGGAGGACGTGGCACAGTCCGAGAACCCCGGGGAACTCCCCAGCCCGCCAGTTGCCGCCGTGCAACCAGCCAGCCAAGAGACCGATGACCACCACGCTGATCTGCGACTGCAACCAGACGATGCCGCTCGAGCCGAAGACGATCGGCACGGCACTGGCTGAAACCCTCCCCCTGCATTCGGCGCTGTGCCGCCGCGAAGCGCCCGCCTTCCAGCGCGCGATCCAGTCCGGCGACGACGTGGTGGTCGCCTGCACGCAGGAGAAACGGCTGTTCGGCGAACTCGCCACGCAGACGCCCGGCGCGAGTTCGCCGATCCGCTTCGTCAACATCCGTGAGACGGGCGGCTGGAGCCGCGACGCGAAGAACGCGATGCCGAAGATCGCCGCGCTGCTCGCGGCCGCGAGCCTGCCCGAGCCCGATCCGGTCTCGACCGTGAGCTACAACAGCCAGGGCCGGCTGCTGATCGTCGGGCCGCTCGACGAGGCCGAGCGCGCCGCGGCGCTGGTCGGCGACGCGCTCGACGTGACGCTGTGGGCGCAGGGCCCGGGCGTGGCCGGCGGCGCGCAGGAGCGGCGCTGGCCGGTGATCGCGGGGCGCATCGATTCGCTCGCGGGCTGGCTCGGTGCCTTCACCTTGCGCTGGACGCGCGACAACCCCATCGACCTCGACCTGTGCACGCGCTGCGATGCCTGCGTGGTGGCCTGCCCCGAACAGGCGATCGGCCTGGACTACCAGATCGACAGCGCGCGCTGCACCTCGCACCGCGATTGCGAGCGCGCCTGCAAGGTGGCGGGGGCGATCGACTTCGCGCGCGCGCCCCAGGCCTTCGACGCGGCCTTCGACCTCGTGCTGGACCTGGGCGCCGCGCCGCTGATCGACTGGCACGCGCCGCCGCAGGGCTATTTCCACCTGCCGGGCGGCGTCGCGCATGCCGAAGGCCTGCAGACCTTGCTGCGGCTGCGCGAACTGGTCGGCGAGTTCGAGAAGCCCAAGTTCTTCGACTACCGGCAGAACCTCTGCGCGCACAGCCGCAACGAGGTGGTCGGCTGCAACGCCTGCGTCGAGGTGTGCTCGGCGCACGCCATTGCCAGCGACAAGGAGCGGCAGCGCATCGTCGTCAACCCGAACCTCTGCGTCGGCTGCGGTGCCTGCACCACCGTGTGCCCGTCGGGCGCGCTGGGCTACACCTACCCGCGCGCGCCCGACCAGGGGCTCAAGCTGCGCAAGCTGCTCGGCGCCTACGCGGCCGCGGGCGGCCGCGACGCCGCGCTGCTGCTGCACAGCCAGGAGTCCGGCCAGGCGCTGATCGAGCGGCTCGGCCGCCAGGCGCAGCTCGGCACGGTGCAGGGCGTGCCCGCGCGCGTGATCCCGGTGGGGCTCTTCCATGCCGCGAGCACGGGCATCGACCTGTGGCTCGGCGCGATCGCCTTCGGCGCCTCGCAGGTGGCGGTGCTCTGTACCGGCGAGGAGGCGCCGCAGTACCTCGCGGCGCTGCGCAAGCAGATGGAGATCGCGCAGGCGCTGCTGCGCGGCCTGGGCTACACGGGCACGCACTTCCGCCTGATCGAGGCGGACTCGACGGCCGTGCTGGATGCCGCGCTGGCCGAGCTGCGCACCACCACGCAGCGCCTGCCCGCGACCCCGGCCCGTTTCGCGGTCGGCGCGGACAAGCGCGGCCGGCTCGAGATGGCGCTCGACCACCTGACGGGCGCGGCCCCCGCCGTGCAGGCGGAGGCACCGCTGGTCGTCGAGCTGCCCGCGGGCTCCCCGCTCGGCGCCATCGCGGTCGACAAGGACAAGTGCACCCTGTGCCTGGCCTGCGTGGGCGCCTGCCCGTCGGGCGCGCTGCTCGACAGCCAGACGGCGCCGCAGCTGCGCTTCATCGAGAAGAACTGCGTGCAATGCGGCCTGTGCGAGACCACCTGCCCCGAGGACGCGGTCTCGCTGGTGCCGCGGCTGCTGGTCGCGCCCGAGCGCAAGCAGCCGGTGGTCCTCAACGAAGCCAAGCCCTGGGCCTGCATCCGCTGCAGCAAGCCCTTCGGCACGCAGAAGGCCATCGAGGCCATGCTCGGCAAACTCGCCGGCCATGCGATGTTCCAGGGCGAGGCGCTGGAACGCCTCAAGATGTGCAGCGACTGCCGGGTCATCGACCTCTACAGCGCCACCAACGAAGTGAAGATCGCGCCGCTATGAACGAAGCCTTTCCGGTGTCATCGGCGCTCGACGAGGAGGTGGCGCGCGCCGAGCTCTACGGCCTGCTGGCGCGCCTGTGGTATGCCGCCCCCGATGCCGAGCTGCTGCAGGCCTTCCAGGTCGCGCCCACCGAGGCGCCGGCCGCGGGCTCGTTCCTGGAGGAGCCGTGGCGCCAGCTGGTCGGCGTGGCGCGCGACACCAGCGCGGCCGCGGCGCGCGAGGAGTACGACGCGCTCTTCGGCGGCCTCGGCAAGCCCGAGGTGCTGCTGTTCGGTTCGCACTACCTGAGCGGCTTCCTCAACGACAAGCCGCTGGTGCAGCTGCGCAACGACCTCGACCGCCTGGGCCTCGCGCGCGCGGAAAGCACCTACGAGACCGAGGACCACATCGCCTGCCTGTTCGAGGTCATGCGCTACCTGATCGCGGGCGACGATGTGGAAGTCGCCAACCTTACACAACAACAGGCTATTTTCTCGAAGCACATCCAGCCCTTCCTGGGCGATTTGTGCGATGCAGTATCCCGGCATCCCCAGGCGCGCTTCTATGCGGCGCTGGCCATCTTCACCCGCGCGTTCGGCGAGGTCGAGGCCCAGGCCTTCGACATGCTGGCATGAGGGAGGGGAATCCGGGTTGCCCGTCGATGCCCGCTCGTCTAGTATCGAGCGGCACCGACGGATGCCATCGCGTCGAGCCTAGCCACTCCTGGAGCCATCATGCAGGATAGCCAAGACACCGGCCTCAAGCCGGCATCCCGCCGAGGATTCTTCCTCGGTGCCGCCACCGCCGGCGCCGCCGTGGCGGCCGTCACCGCGCTGCCGAAGGTCGTCGAGACACCCGTCGACACCGCCGACGCCCCCTCCTCCCTGCCGCCCCCGCCCGAAAAAGGCGGCGGCTATTCGTTGAGCGAGCACGTCCAGCGTTATTACAAGACCGCTTCGGCCTGAGGAGTCCACGGTGCTTCTGACCAAGAAATCCCCCCACGCCGCGCGCGCACACGCCGCCGATCCCGCCACGGCATCGTCGCCCTTCGTCCACAGCCTGCGGCGCGGTCTCGCGAACGCCTTGCCGACCATGGACCGTCGCGCCTTCCTGCGCCGTTCGGGCCTGGGCGTCGGCGTGGGCCTCGCCGCGAGCCAGCTCACGCTGATCCAGAAGTCGCGCGCAGCCGACGGCCGCCCCGTGGCCATCGGCGCCGGCAAGATCGAGGTCAAGCGCACGGTCTGCTCGCACTGCTCGGTCGGCTGCGCCTCGGACGCGGTGGTCGAGAACGGCGTCTGGGTGCGGCAGGAGCCGGTGTTCGACTCGCCGATCAACCTCGGCGCCCATTGCGCCAAGGGCGCCGCGCTGCGCGAGCACGGCCACGGCGAGTTCCGCCTGCGCTACCCGATGAAGCTCGTCAACGGCAAGTACGAGCGCATCAGCTGGGACACCGCGCTCGACGAGATCACCGCCAAGCTCAAGGAACTCACCAAGGCCAGCGGCCCCGACGCCATCTACTGGATCGGCTCGAGCAAGCACAGCAACGAGCAGGCCTACCTGCTGCGCAAGTTCGTGAGCTTCTTCGGCAGCAACAACTGCGACCACCAGGCGCGCATCTGCCACTCGACCACGGTCGCTGGCGTGGCGAACACCTGGGGCTACGGCGCCATGACCAATTCGTACAACGACATGCGCAATGCGAAGGTCGCGATGTACATCGGCTCGAACGCGGCCGAAGCCCACCCGGTGAGCATGCTGCACATGCTGCATGCCAAGGAGAACGGCTGCAAGATGATCGTGGTCGACCCGCGCTTCACGCGCACGGCGGCCAAGGCGCACGAGTACGTGCGCATCCGCTCGGGCTCGGACATCGCCTTCCTGTTCGGCCTGCTGCACCACATCTTCAAGAACGGCTGGGAAGACAAGCGCTACATCAACGACCGCGTCTACGGCATGGACGAAGTGCGCGCGGAAGTGATGAGCAAGTGGACGCCCGACAAGGTCGAGGAGGCCTGCGGCGTCAGCGAGGCGCAGGTGCTCAAGGTCGCCACGATGCTCAACGAGAACCGGCCCGGCACCATCGTCTGGTGCATGGGCCAGACCCAGCACACGATCGGCAACGCCATCGTGCGCGCGTCGTGCATCCTGCAGCTCGCGCTCGGCAACGTGGGCAAGTCGGGCGGCGGCACCAACATCTTCCGCGGCCATGACAACGTGCAGGGCGCGACCGACGTCGGCCCGAACCCCGATTCGCTGCCCGGCTACTACGGCCTGGTCGAAGGCTCGTGGCGGCATTTCGCCGCGACCTGGGGCGTGGACTACGACTGGATCAAGGGCCGCTTCGCCTCGCCCGCGATGATGACCAAGCCCGGCATCACGGTGTCGCGCTGGATCGACGGCGTGCTCGAGAAGAACGAGCTGATCGACCAGGACTCGAACCTGCGCGGCGTCTTCTACTGGGGCCATGCGCCCAACTCGCAGACCCGCGGTCTCGAGATGAAGCGCGCCATGGACAAGCTGGACCTGCTGGTCGTGGTCGATCCCTATCCCTCGGCCACCGCGGCGATGGCCGCGATGCCGGGGCGGCCCGAGGACGCGAACGCGAACCGCGCGGTCTACCTGCTGCCGGCCTGCACGCAGTTCGAGACCAGCGGGTCGGTCACGGCGTCGAACCGGTCGATCCAGTGGCGCGAGAAGGTCATCGAGCCGCTGTGGGAGAGCCGCACCGACCACATGATCATGCAGCAGTTCGCCGACCGCCTGGGCTTCGGCAAGGAGCTCAGCAAGAACTTCAAGATGCAGAAGGTCAAGGGCATGGACGAGCCCGTGCCCGACGACATCCTGCGCGAGATCAACAAGTGCTGCTGGGCCGTGGGCTACTCGGGCCAGAGCCCCGAGCGGCTGCAGGCGCACATGCGCAACATGGCCGCCTTCGACGTGCGCACGCTCAAGGCCAAGGGCGCGGTCAAGGACAAGGTCAACGGCTACGACATCTCGGGCGACTACTACGGCCTGCCCTGGCCCTGCTACGGCACGCCCGAGCTCAAGCACCCGGGCTCGCCGAACCTCTACGACCCGTCCAAGCACGTGATGGACGGCGGCGGCAACTTCCGCGCGAACTTCGGTGTGGAGCGCAACGGCAAGAACCTGCTGGCCGAGGACGGCTCGTATTCGCTGGGCGCCGACATCACCACCGGCTACCCCGAGCTCGACCACATGCTGCTCAAGAAGCTCGGCTGGTGGGACGAACTCACCGATGCCGAGAAGCCGAAGGCCGAGGGCAAGAACTGGAAGACCGACAGCTCGGGCGGCATGATCCGCGTGTTCATGAAGAACCACGGCTGCCATCCCTTCGGCAATGCCAAGGCGCGGGCCGTGGTGTGGAACTTCCCCGACGGCATTCCGCAGCACCGCGAGCCGCTCTACGGCACCCGGCCCGACCTGGCCGTGAAGTACCCGACGCACGACGACAAGATGGCGTTCTGGCGCCTGCCCACGCTCTACAAGACGGTGCAGCAGAAGAACCTGGCCGACAAGGTGGCCGAGAAGTTCCCGTACATCATGACCTCGGGCCGGCTCGTCGAATACGAGGGCGGCGGCGAGGAAACCCGCTCCAACCCCTGGCTGGCCGAGCTGCAGCAGGAGATGTTCATCGAGATCAACCCCAAGGTAGCGGCCGAGAAGAACATCCGCAACGGCGAGCGGGCCTGGGTGCATACGCCCACCGGCGCCAAGCTCAACGTGCAGGCCATGGTGACCGAGCGCGTGGGACCCGACACGGTCTTCATGCCCTTCCACTTCTCGGGCCACTGGCAGGGCGCTGACCTGCTCGCCTACTACCCCAAGGGCGCGGCGCCGATCGTGCGCGGCGAGGCGATCAACACCAGCACCACCTACGGCTACGACAGCGTCACCATGATGCAAGAGACCAAGACCACGGTCTGCAACATCGAGAAAGCATAAGGAATCACCATGGCAAGAATGAAGTTCGTCTGCGATTCCGAACGCTGCATCGAATGCAACGGCTGCGTCACGGCCTGCAAGAACGAGAACGAGGTGCCGTGGGGCGTGAACCGCCGCCGCGTGGTCACGCTCAACGACGGCCTGCCGGGCGAGAAGTCGATCTCGGTGGCCTGCATGCACTGCTCCGACGCGCCCTGCATGGCCGTGTGCCCCGTGCAATGCTTCTACCGCACCGAGGAGGGCGTGGTGCTGCACGACAAGGACGTCTGCATCGGCTGCGGCTACTGCTCGTACGCCTGTCCGTTCGGCGCGCCGCAGTTCCCGTCGCAGGGCACGTTCGGCGCGCGCGGCAAGATGGACAAGTGCACCTTCTGCGCCGGCGGCCCCGAGGCCAACGGCTCCGAGGCCGAGTTCGAGAAGTACGGCCGCAACCGCCTGGCCGAGGGCAAGCTGCCGGCCTGCGCCGAGATGTGCTCGACCAAGGCACTGCTGGCCGGCGACGGCGACGTGGTGGCCGACATCTTCCGCACCCGCGTGCTGCATCGCGGCACGGGCGCCGAAGTCTGGGGCTGGGGCACGGCCTACGGCTCGCAGCAGGCCGGCACGCCGACCACCGGAGAGAAGAAGTGAAGCGCGCGGCGCTGGTCTTCGTGGCACTTGCTTCGGGCGCGGTGCTGCTTGCTGCCTGCGGAGAGAAGCCGCAGACGAATGCCGAGGGCGTCAAGCACGACGCCGTGCCCTGGAGCGGGACCGGCACGCAGACCAACACCGGCACGGTCTTCACCGCGCCGGGCTGGAAGGTCGGCGACAAGACGGCATGGGAGCAGCAGATCAAGCTCCGCTCGAACGGCCAGAACGAATACACCCGAGAGAACTGAGCCGGAGGCCGCATGAGCGTCACCATCAGCATCAGGCCAGCGTTCAAGGCGCTGTTGACGACCGCGCTGCTGGGCTGCGCGGCGGTGGCGCTGGCGCAGGGCGCCGCGCCGGCCGCGGGCGGTGCCGTCACCGAGCCGGCCCCCGCGGCCGCCCCCGCCCCCGCCACCGCGCCTGCGCCGCAGGCCGGCGCGGGCATCCGCAGCCAGAACATCTTCGACGTCAAGCCCGAGGCCAGCGCCGACCCGAACTACCTCAACCAGACCAACGGCGAGCGCAACAAGGTCCAGCCCGGCAACAACGCGCCGATGTGGCGCCAGGTGAGCGGCGGCGTCACGGGCTACAGCAGCCTGCCGGCGAGCGAGGCGCCCGAGGCCGGCAACCTGATCCAGCGCTTCGTGCAGTACCCGGGCTCGCGCTTCACCAACGCCGGCGAGGCCTGGCGCCAGGTGCGCAACAACTGGATCATTCCCTACGGCGCCGCCCTGCTCTTCGTCACGCTGCTGGCGCTCGCGATCTTCTACTTCACGCGCGGGACCATCCGGCTGCACGAGCCCGAGACCGGCCGCAAGATCGAGCGCTTCACGCCCTTCGAGCGCGCCACGCACTGGTCGAACGCCATCGCCTTCGTCACGCTCGCGATCTCGGGCATCGTGATGGCCTTCGGCAAGTTCTTCCTGCTGCCGATACTCGGCAGCTCGCTGTTCGGCTACCTCGCCTACGTGCTCAAGACCGTGCACAACTTCGTCGGGCCGCTGTTCGTCGTGACCACGCTGTTCATGATCTTCACCTTCATCCGCAGCAACTGGCCGCGCAAGGAGGACTTCACCTGGCTCAGGCACGGCGGCGGCCTGTTCGGCGGCAAGGAGCCCGCGTCGCACCGCTTCAACGCGGGCGAGAAGGCGGTGTTCTGGGGCGGCGTGCTGTTCCTCGGCAGCATCGTGATCGGCTCGGGCCTGTTCCTCGACAAGCTGCTGCCGGGCTTCGTCTACACGCGCGGCGAGATGCAGGTCGCGCACATGGTGCATGCGGTGGCCACGCTGCTGATGATGGCGATGATCATGGGCCACATCTACATCGGCACGCTCGGCATGACCGGTGCCTACAAGGCGATGCGCGAAGGCTATGTCGACGAGACCTGGGCGCGCGAGCACCACAAGCTCTGGTACGACGACATCGCGGCCGGCAAGATCCCGGCGCAGCGCTCGACCCCGTCCGATGCATCGGCCCCCGCGCGGCCGGTGACCGTGCAAGGAACCTCCGCATGAAGCACACGCTGATCCTCCAGGGCGCGCTCACGCTGGCGCTGGCTTCGTCCTCGGCCTTCGCGAAGCTGCCGCCGCTCAGTCCCGAAGCCCAGGCCAAGGCCGCCGATACCGCGGCCCGCACCGCGTGGAGCGGCAAGGTCGATGCCTACCTGCTGTGCAAGGCGCAGGACCAGGTCGCGGCCAAGTACCGCGCGAGCGCCCAGGCCGCCGGCAAGACGGTGCCGGCCGCGCCCGCGACGCCGGCCTGCGCCGATCCCGGTCCCTACGTCGCCGCGGCGGCACCGACCGAGGCCAAGCCGATCGAAGCTTCCGGCGCGCACTCGCCGGCCCCCACGGCGGCATCGCCGCCGAGCGCGAACCAGCCCTCGTCCGAGGTCCATCCCGCTCCCAAGAAGTGAGCTGGCCGCGCGGCGCGCAAGCGTCGGCGCGGGCTGACCGGTGATGGTCCCCGGCGAGCAAGGCTGGCGGCATCCAACTCCTATACTGGCCTCGATGCTCCCACCCGAACGATCCGTCTCGCCCGATGTACGCATGCGCGGCTTCACGCAGCGCGCCGAAGTTCCCACCGCCCTCGCCTGGATCGATGCCCACACGCCGCTGCTGCCGGGCGAATCGGTCGCGGTCGACGATGCCACGGGGCGCGTGCTGCTGAACGACCTGATCGCGCCGATCGCGGTGCCCGAGTTCGATCGTGCCGCCATGGACGGCTATGCGCTGCGCGGCGGCGAGACCACGGGCTCGGGCGAGTACAACCCGCTGGTGTTCCCGGTCGTCGGCCACGCCTGGCCGGGCCGGCCCTTCGATGGCGCCGTGCCCGCCGGCGCGGCCGTCCGCATCATGACCGGCGCGCCCGTGCCGGCCGACCTCGATGCCGTGGTGCCCGCCGAGTACGCGAGCGAGCAGGACGGGCGCCTGAGCATCACGCGCGCCGTCGCGCCCGGCCAGCACGTGGGCCATGTCGGCGAGGACATCGCGCGCGGCAGCGCCGCCCTGGCCGCGGGCCGCCGGCTGCGCCCGCAGGACGCCGGCCTGGCTGCTTCGCTGGGTCTGGCGCAGCTGGATGTCGTTCGTCGGCCACGCGTGCGCCTGCTCGTGACCGGCAACGAGGTGCGGGCGCCCGGCACGGCCAAGGGCCCCTACGAAATCTACGACGCCAACTCGATGACGCTGCGCGGCCTGGTCGCGCGCGATGGCGGTGTGCTCGAGTCGCACCAGCGGCTCGGCGACGACCCGCGGGTCATCGCGCAGGCGCTGGCCGCCGCGGGCGCCGACGTGGTGCTGGTCTCGGGCGGCTCCAGCGTGGGCGCCGAGGACCATGCGCCGCGCCTGCTGGCCGAGCTCGGCGAGCTCGCGATCCACGGCATCGCGATGCGGCCCTCGAGCCCGGCCGGCATGGGCCGCATCGGCGATGCGCTGGTCTTCCTGCTGCCGGGCAACCCGGTGTCCTGCCTGTGCGCCTACGACTTCTTCGCGGGCCGCGCGATCCGCCGCATCGGCGGCCGACCCGCCGACTGGCCCTATCGCCAGGCGCGCGCCACCGTGGCGCGCAAGATCGTCTCGCAGGTGGGGCGCGTCGACTACGTGCGCGTGAAGATCGGCGAGGCCGGCGTGGAGCCGCTCGCGCTCTCGGGCGCCTCCGTGCTGAGCTCGACCACGCGGGCCGACGGCTTCGTGGTCGCCCCCGCCGAAAGCGAAGGCTTCGGTCCCGGGACCGAAGTGACCGTCCATTTCTACGACTGACCGTGAAACCCCAATCGCAATTCCTCGATGTCGTCACGCGCGACGAGGCCGAACGCCGCTTCCGCGAGCACCTGACACTCGCGCCGCTGGGCAGCGAGACGGTTCCCCTGCACGAGGCGCTGGGCCGCGTGCTGGCCGACGACGTGGTGGCCGCCATCGACGTGCCGGGCTTCGACCGCTCCAACGTCGACGGCTTCGCCGTGCGGGCCGCCGACACCTGGGGCGCGATGGAGGAGCAGGCGCGCGCCCTGGCGCTCGCCGACGAGACGCTGGCGCCCGGCATCGTGCCGCGGCGCGAAGTGACGAGCGGCCGCGCGACCTCGATCGCCACCGGCGGCATGCTGCCGCGCGGCGCCGATGCGGTGGTGATGGTGGAGCACACCGATGCCGAGGACGGCCAGGTGCAGGTCCGCCGCGCGGTGACCGAGGGCGAGAACGTCAGCTATGCCGGCACCGACATCGCGCGCGGCGAGACGGTGCTGCGCGGCGGACAGCGATTGAGTTCGCGCGAGATCGGCGTGCTCGCGGCGCTCGGCCTGGCCGAGGTCGATGTGCACCGCAAGCCGCGGGTGGCGATCTTCTCCACCGGCAACGAGATCGTCGCGCCCGGCGCGCCGCTGCCCACGGGCGCGGTGTACGACTCCAACGCCGCGATCATCGGCGCGGCCGTCGAGGAGCTCGGCGGGCTGCCGGTGCGCCTGGGCGTGATCCCGGACGACGAGGCGGCCCTGTCGGCCGCGCTCGCGCGCGGGCTGGCATGCGATGCCGTGGTGTTCTCGGGCGGCACCTCCAAGGGCGAAGGCGATCTGTCGTACCGCGTGGTCGCCGCGCTCGGCGATCCGGGCGTGGTGGCGCACGGCGTGGCGCTCAAGCCCGGCAAGCCGGTGTGCCTGGCCGTCACGGGTGGCAAGCCGGTCGTGATCCTGCCGGGCTTCCCGACCTCGGCGGTGTTCACCTTCCATGAATTCCTGGCGCCCGTGATCCGCGCCTTCGCGGGCCTGCCGCCGGAGCGGCGCGAACATGTCGCGGCCACGCTGCCGATGCGCATCAATTCCGAGCGCGGCCGCACCGAATACCTGCTGGTGGGCCTGGTGCCCACCGACGAGGGTCTGGCCGCCTACCCCATGGGCAAGGGCTCGGGCTCGGTCACCACCTTCAGCAGCGCCGATGGCTTCATCACCATCGGCCAGCACACCGAGATCGTCGACGCCGGCGCGCCGGTGCAGGTGCAGTTGCTGGGCCAGGGGCTCGACCCCGCCGACCTGATCCTCATCGGCAGCCATTGCGTGGGCCTCGACTGGCTGGCCGGCGAGCTGATGCGCGAGGGCGTGCGCATCAAGGCCATGAACGTGGGCAGCACGGGCGGGCTGATGGCGGCCCGGCGCGGCGAGTGCGACCTGGCCGGCATCCACCTGATGGACCCGGCCACCGGCGTCTACAACCGGCCGCTGCTCACGCCGGAGCTCGAACTGATCGCCGGCTATGGCCGCATGCAGGGCGTCGTCTACCGCCCTGGCGATGCGCGCTTCGAGGGCCGCGATGCCGCGGCGGCGATCGCCGGCGCCATCGCGGAACCCGGCTGCACCATGGTCAACCGCAATGCCGGCAGCGGCACGCGCATCCTCATCGACCGCCTGCTCGGCAGCGCCAAGCCGCCCGGCTACGGCGTGCAGACCAAGTCGCACAACGCGGTCGCCGTCGCCGTGGCCCAGCAGCGCGCCGACTGGGGCCTGGCCATCGACACGGTCGCGCGGCAGTACGGCCTGGGCTTCATCCCGGTGCAGGAAGAACGCTACGACTTCGTGGTCCCCAAGGCCCGGCTGGCGCGCGCGCCGGTGCAGGCCTTCGTGGCCCTGCTGCAATCGGCCGCGGCGCGCGAGGCGCTCGGCCGGCTGGGCTTTCGCGTCGATCCGCCAATCTGAAAAAAGGACCGTCATCCATGAACGCGCGCAAACGCTCCACCCTTCTCGCCCTCGCCGGCGTTCTTGCCGGCGCCCTGCTCGCGCCCCTCGCCCAGGCGCAGGACAAGTTCATCGTGCTGGCCTCGACCACCTCCACGGAGCAGTCGGGCCTCTTCAAGCACCTGCTGCCGCAGTTCACGCAGGCCTCGGGCATCGCGGTGCGCGTGGTGGCCGTGGGCACGGGCCAGGCGCTCGACATGGCGCGCCGCGGCGATGCCGACGCGCTGTTCGTGCACGACCAGCCGGCCGAGGAGAAATTCGTCGCCGAGGGCTTCGGGCTGCCCCGCCGGCCTGTCATGTACAACGACTTCGTGCTGATCGGCCCGAAGTCCGACCCGGCCGGCGCGCGCGGCAAGGACATCGCGGCCGCGCTCAAGCGGCTCGGCGCCACGGGCGCCGCCTTCATCTCGCGCGGCGACAAGAGCGGCACCCACTCGGCCGAGCTGCGCCAGTGGAAGCAGGCCGGCATCGACCTCGCGAGCGCCAAGCCCGCCGGCTACAAGGAGTGCGGCTGCGGCATGGGCCAGGCGCTCAACATCGCGGCCTCGACCAATGCCTACGTGCTCTCCGACCGCGGCACCTGGCTGAGCTTCAACAACCGCGGCGACCTGGGCATCGTGGTCGAGGGCGACAAGGCGCTCTTCAACCAGTACGGCGTGATCGTCGTGAACCCGGCGAAGCATCCGCACGTCAAGAAGGACTTGGCGCAGGCCTTCTCCGACTGGGTCGTGTCGCCGGCCGGCCAGGCGGTGGTCGCCTCGTACAAGATCGACGGCGAGCAGCTGTTCTTCCCGAACGCGAACCAGTGAACGGCGCCGGCCTTCCCGGCACCCCATCGCGAACCGCGGCTCGCGGCTGAGCCGGGCACTGCTTCGATGAACACCATGAACGAAGGCTGGGCGCTGGCCTGGCGGCTCATCGTCGGTGCCGACCCCGAGCTCGTGCACATCACCGCGCTGTCGCTGCAGGTCAGCGCGACCGCGTGCGCGATCGGCGCGCTGATCGGCCTGCTGCTGGGCGCCTGGCTCGCGGTGGCGCGCTTCCCGGGCCATGCGCTGGCCGTGTGGCTGGTCAACACGCTGCTGGCGCTGCCTGCCGTGGTGGTGGGCCTGCTGGTGTACCTGCTGCTCTCGCGCTCGGGCCCGCTCGGCGAACTCGGCATCCTGTTCACGCCCGCGGCGATGGTGGTGGCGCAGAGCGTGCTCGTCACGCCGCTGATCGCCGCCCTCTCGCGCCGCCTCGTGCTGGCGGCGCTGGCCGAGGGCGGGGACCAGTTGCGCTCGCTCGGCGCGCGGCCGCTCGTGGCCGCCCTGCTGATGCTGGTGCACGACCGCATGGGCGTGGCCACGGTGCTGCTCACGGCCTTCGCGCGCGCCATCGCCGAGGTCGGCGCGGTGATGATCGTCGGCGGCAACATCGCCGGCGTCACGCGCGTGATGACCACCACCATCGCGCTCGAGACCAGCAAGGGCGATCTCGCGCTCGCGCTGGCGCTGGGCCTGGTGCTGCTGGCCGTGGTCGGCGCGATCAATGGCGCGATCGGGCTGCTGCAGTGGATCGCGAACCGGCCGCTGCGCGTCGCCGCGCGACCGAGCCCGGAGCCCGCCGCTCCATCGCCCCTTCCTCATCGGCCGGTCGCCGTCGACGCCGCGCCGCTGATCGTGGCCGAGCATGCCGAGGTGCGCTTCGGCGCGCTGGTGGCGCTCCGGGATGCCTCGCTGACCGTCTCGCGCGGCGACCGGCTGGTTCTCGTCGGCGCGAACGGCTCGGGCAAGACCACGCTGCTGCGCGTGCTGCACGGCCTGCTGCCCTGCGACGGCCGCTGCGCGCACCTGCCGCTGCGGCCCGAGGGGCGCATGCCGCGCACCGCCATGCTGTTCCAGCGCCCCTTCCTGCTGAGCCTCTCGGTGGCGCGCAACGTCCGCCTCGGCCTTTGGCTGTCGGGCGTGCCCGCCGCCGAGCGCGCCGGACGCTGCCGCGACGCCCTGGCGCGCGTGGGCCTGCTCGAGCACGCGGCCCGGCCCGCCCGCGCGTTGTCGGGGGGCCAGCAGCAGCGCCTGGGACTGGCGCGCGCCTGGGCGTTGCAGCCCGACATCCTGTTCCTCGACGAACCGACCGCGAGCCTGGACCCCGGTGCCAAGAACGAGATCGAGGCGCTCATCGAGGAGGTGGCCGCCAGCGGCGTGACGCTGGTGATGAGCACGCACAACCTCGGCCAGGCCAAGCGCCTGGCGACGCGGGTGGCCTACCTGCAGGCGGGCCGCATCGTGGTCGAGCGGCCCGTGGGTCCCTTCTTCGACGGCGCGGACCTGCCGCCCGAGGCGGCGCAGTTCCTGCAGGGCGAACTCGGCTGGTCGCGGCCGCCCTCCTGATCCGATTCAGGCCTGCGCCAGTTGCGGCTGCGCGGCCCCCTGGTGGCTCGCGAGCTTCGCGTACACGCCCTGGCGCCGCAGCAGCTCGTCGTGCGTGCCCGCCTCCGCCAGCGTGCCGTTCTCCAGCACCAGGATCAGGTCGGCATCGCGGATGGTCGACAGCCGGTGCGCGATCACGAGCGTGGTCCGGTGCCGCATCAGCGCATCGAGCGCGCCGCGCACCTGCAGCTCCGACAGCGTGTCCAGGTGCGAGGTGGCCTCGTCGAGGATCAGCACCGGTGCGTTCTTGAGGAAGGCGCGCGCGATCGAGATGCGCTGGCGCTGGCCGCCCGACAGCTGCATGCCGCGTTCGCCGACGCGCGTGGCCAGGCCCTCGGGCAGGGTGCGCACGAAGTCCGTCAGCGCGGCGCGGTCGAGCGCGAGCGCCAGTTCCTCGCCGCTGGCATCGGGGCGTGCCAGGCGGATGTTGGCCTCGAGCGTGTCGTTGAACAGGTAGGTGTCCTGCGACACCAGCGCGACGCGTTCGCGCAGGCCGTCGAGCTGCAGCTCGCGTACGTCCACGCCGTCGAGCTTCACGCTGCCCTGGCGCGGATCCCAGAAGCGCAGCAGCAGGCTGGCCACGGTGCTCTTGCCGGCACCCGAGGCGCCGACCACGGCCACGGTGGCGCCGGCCGGCACCGCGAAGCCGAGTTGATGCAGGGTGTCCTGCGCCTTGCCCGGATAGGCGAAGCAGACGCGCTCGAAGGCCAGCGACAGGCCATGGGTGGCCGTCGGGGGCGGCAGCGGGCCGTCGACCACGGGCTCGGGCTCGCTCGCTACCACGTGCAGGCGGCGCGTGGCGGCGATGGTGTCGGCCAGTTGCCGGCTGACCTGCGAGATCTCGGACACCGGCAGGAAGGTGGCGAGCGCGATCAGCACCAGCAGCGGAAGCATGCCGGCCGGCAAGGCACCGCTCGCGACCTGCAGCGCGCCGACCACGGCCACGGCCAGGCCGCCGAGGCCCATCGCGATCTCGAACCAGGCGGTCTGGCGCGACAGGTCGTTCAGGATGTCGAGTCGGCGCGCGCGGCTGCGGTCCGCCACCTCGAGGAACTGCGCGCGGCGCCGGCCCGTGGCCTGGAAAGCGGTCAGGTCGGCCAGGCCCTGGATGGTCTCGGCGGTATGGGCGCTCATCTCGCCCAGCGCATGGCGCGCGCGGTCGCCGAGCGCGTCGACCTGGCGGCGGCCCCGGATCGGCGACACCAGCGCATAGGCCAGGAACGGCAGCAGCGCCAGCGCCACGGGCCAGCTGTAGAGCGCGAGAAAACCCAGCACCGACAGCGGCACCAGCACCGAGACGATGGCCGGCGCGATGGTGTGGGCGTAGAAGTACTCGACCATCTCCACGTCGTGCGTGGCCAGCGCGACCAGGTCGCCCGAGCGGCGCTGCAGCAGGTAGGCCGGCGCGAGCCGCTCGAGCTTGTCGTAGAGCTTGACGCGCATGTCGGCCAGCAGCTGATAGGCCATGGCGTGGGCCAGCCACGACTCGAGCCAGTGGAACAGCGCGGCCAGCGGCGCGGCGACCAGCAGGCCGACGATCAGCGCCGAGGTGTCGCGGTCGTCGCGGATCGCGGCCACCACCAGCGCGCTGAGCACGCCGACGCCGATGAAGGCCGCGACGCGCGCCACGCCCAGCGCGATGGTGGCGATCAGCGTGCCGCGCCAGGGCCGCACCACCGACAGCAAGGTGGCGAGCGTGGCCTTCCAGCCGACCTTCTCGGCGTCGGCATCGAGCGGGCGTAGCGCGGGGCCGCGATCGCCCTCCTCTTCTGCGGCAACGCGCCGCACCGATGCGGCCTGCGCGTCGACGGGCGCGGGCGCCGCGCCGGCCAGCCCCACGGCCTGCTCGTGCATCAGGCGGTGGTAGAGGCCCTGCTGCTGCATCAGCGCCGCATGCCGGCCCTCCTCGACCACGCGTCCCTGGTCCAGCACCAGGCAGCGGTCGGCACCGATGATGCTGGCCAGCCGGTGCGCGAGGATCAGCGTGGTGCGCCCGACCATCAGGCGGTCCAGCGCCTGCTGGATCAGCGCCTCGTTCTCGGTGTCGACCGAGGACAGCGCCTCGTCGAGGATCAGGATCGGCGCGTCGCGCAGCAGGGCGCGCGCGATCGCCACGCGCTGGCGCTGGCCGCCCGATAGCTGCAGGCCGCGTTCGCCGACCTGGGTGGCATAGCCCTGCGGCAGCGCCATGATGAAGTCGTCGATGTTGGCGGCCCGCGCCGCGGCGCGCACCTGCTCGTGGGTGGCATCGGGCCGCCCCAGGCGCAGGTTGTCGTCGAGCGTGCCGTGGAACAGCGTGATGTCCTGGCTCACCAGCGCCATGTGGCCCAGCAGGGTCTGCGTGGCCAGGCCGTTGACGTCGTGTCCGCCCACGCGCACCGTGCCCGATTGCGGCACGAACTCGCGCAGCAGCAGCCGCACGATGGTGGACTTGCCGGCCCCGCTCGGGCCCACGATGCCCACGCGCTCGCCGGCCGCGATGCGGAACGACAGGCCCTGGTGGGCCGCGCGCTGCGGCGAGTAGGAGAAGGCCACGGCGTCGAATTCGATGGTGGGCGCGAGATGCGCGGGCCCGGCGGCGTTCGGCGCCGTGTCGGGCGAAGCGGTCGGCGCTTGCGCATCCATCAGCGCATGGATGCTCGCCGCGGCCGATTGGCCCAGCATGCCCCGGTGCAGCACCGAACGCAGCTCGCGCAGCGGACGGAAGATCTCGGTGCCGGCCATCAGCACGATCAGCAGGGCCTCGACGCTCATGTCGCCGGCCGTCACGCGCCAGGCGCCCAGGGTCAGCGCCAGCGCCGCGCCCAGCGCCACGCCGAGGTCGCTGATGCCGCGCGTCAGCAGGCTCACCGACAGCACCCAGAAGGTGTTGTCCGAGAGCTTGCGCGCGCGGGCCGCGAGGCGCTCGCCCCAGGTCTTGCCCTGGCCGTAGGCCTTCAGCGTGGGCAGGCCCTGCACGGCATCGAGGAACTCCTCGCCGAAGGCATTGAGCGAGCGCGTGCGCGCCAGGCTCGCGCGGCTGTCGAGCATGTGGACGGCCATCGGCCCGAACAGCGCGAACAGCGCCGCGACCAGGAAGACGAGCGCGGTCGGCAGGTCCCAGAAGGCGATGACCGCGAAGATGGCGAACGGCGCCGCGGCCGCGATCACGACCTGCGGCAGGTACTGGCCGAAGAAGGTCTGCAGCTGTTCCACGCCATCGACCACCGTCAACATCACGCCGCCGGTGCGCTGGTTGGCGAACCAGGCCGGGCCCAGCGCCACGATGCGGTCGTACAGCCGCGCGCGCAGCGCCTGCTGCACCTCGGCCGAGGCGCGGTTGGCCTGCACCGTGCGCAGATGGTCGAACAGCGCGCGCAGCAGCACCATCGCGCCCACCCAGGCCGCCGGTGCGATCCAGTCGCCGTGGGGCGCGCCGTCGAACACGCGCGCCAGCAGCTGGCCGAGGAACACATAGCGCGCGATGCCGGCGGCCAGCGCCAGCAGGCCGAGCACGATGCCCCCCGCCATCCGCAAGCGCAGGCCCGCCGTCAATTGCCAAAGTCGAATATCGAAATACATGGTGGTGCGATCGGTTCTTCCTGTAAGGCCGTCATCGTCATGCATCGCGCCACGCGGCGAAAGCGATGGTTTTTCAATCCTGGGTTGAGATAGATTGCACCCTTTGCCGCTCCACCCTCCCCCATGCCACCACTGGCTGCCTTGCGCGCCTTCGAAGCCGTTGCCCGCCTGGGCAGCCTGAGCCGCGCCGCGTCCGAACTCCATGTCACGAAGAGCGCCATCAGCCACCAGCTGCGCGCGCTCGAGGAAGACCTCGGCGTGACCCTGCTGCATCGCGGCGGCACGGTGCGCCGCGCGCGCACCACCGAGGCCGGCGCCGCGCTGCTGGTGTCGGTGCAACAGGCCTTGACCCTGCTCGAGACCGCCTGCCGCGACACGCGCGCCGGTGCCCATGGCCGGCGGCGCAACAGCCTCAACATCTCGGCCAACCCCTCGCTCGCGGCGCTGTGGCTGGCGCCGCGGATCGGGCGCTTCATCGAGCTGCATCCCGACATCGACATCCAGCTGTTCCTGCACGCCAGCCAGGACCCCGCATGGGACGCGCAGGACATCGACCTCGCGTTCCTGCACGTGCGCGCGCTGGGCCCGCACCTCGCGGCACCGGGCGATATCCCGCTGATGACCGAGACCGTGGTGCCGGTGTGCAGCCCCTCGCTGGTCGCGCCCGCCGAGCGCGACGACCCGCGCGTGTTCGCGCGCCACCGCTGGCTCGAGGAGAAGCACATCGACAGCCCCGAGACCGACTGGCGCACCTGGCGCCCCCGGCTGGGCCTGCCCGACGGCGCGGGCCAGGAACCGCTGCTGCTCAGCGGCCTGAGCACCGTGGTGGCGGCCGCCGCGGCGGGCGTGGGCATCGCGCTGGGGCGCGCGCCGCTGGTCGACGAGGAACTGGCGCGCGGCCGGCTGGTGGCGCTGACGCCGGGCCTGCGCATGGCCGGCTCATGGGGCTACGTGATGCGGGTGCGCGCCAACCGGCCCATGGACAGCTCGCTGCCGACGCTGGTGGAGTTCCTGGCCGAAGAGGGTCGCCGCGCGCCGGCGTGGTGAAGCGCGACGCCGCTTCTCCTCAGGCGTGCCGATGCGGCGCCGGCTGCGGGATCAGCGGATCGTCGCAGTTCTCGATGTTGAGGCTGACCCAGCCGTGGACGGCGATCGGCGAGTCCGCGGGCACCGGCATGATCCTCTGCCGCAGCAGCGCCGGGCGGCCCGCGTACAGGACGACGGCGAAGCGCTGCTCGGCGCGCGCCCGCACGCCGGCATCGAGGCGGCAGTCGCTGTCGGCTTCCGCGGTGATGGCGCTGCCGGGTCCCATCTCGACGACGTAGCCGATGCGCCAGCCCGCGCCGTAGAGGTGCCAGTCGTCGGGGACGCCGGGCACGGCGGCGCAGCCGCCCCCCAGGGCCAGCAGCACGGCCAGACTCAGCAAGCCGAGGTATCGCGTCATGGCGTGTTCACCGCGACGTCGTCGCGGTTCCACCAGCCGCCGCCCAGCGCCTGGAACAGCGCGACGGTGTCGGTCAGCCGGCTGGCCTGGGCCTGCACGCGCGCGAGCGCCGCCTGCGCATGGGCCTGCTCGGCGCCGAGCACGGCGAGCGAGCCGGCGGCGCCCGCGGCCTGCTGCTTGCGCGCGATCTCCAGGCTGCGGCGCGCGGCGCGCTCGGCCAGGGTCAGCGCGTCCAGCGCGCGGGCGTCCGACTGGATGGCACCCAGGCTGTCGGCGACGTTCTGGAACGCGCCCAGCACGGTGCTGCGGTAGCTCGCGCCGGCCTGTTCATAGGCGGCCTGCGCTGCGCGTTGCCGGTGCAGCAGCGTGCCGCCGTCGAACACCGGTTGCAGCAGGTTCGCGCCCACGCTCCAGAAGGCGGTGCCGGGCCCGATCAGCTCCGAGAAGCGCAAGGCCGAGCTGCCCACGGACGCCGTCAGGCCGATGCTCGGCAACCGGTTGGCCACCGCCACGCCGACCTGGGCACTGGCCGCATGCAGCTGCTCCTCGGCGACGCGAATGTCGGGCCGCTGCTCGACCAGGCGCGAGGGCAGGCTCAGCGGTATCTCGGGCGGCAGCCGCAGCGCATCGAGCTCGAAGGCAATGGCCGGCGCCTCGCTGGGCAGGCGGCCCAGCAGGATCGCCAGCTGGTTGCGTTGCTGCGCGAGCTGTTTCTCGAGCGGCGGCAGGCCGGCCTGCGCCTGCGCGATCGCCGCTTCCTGCGCCGCGACATCGGCCGCGCCGATCTGGCCCAACGCCTGCTGCCGGCGGAACAGCGCGAGCTGGCGCGTCGACAGGTCGATCAGCTCGTGCGTCGTGCGGACCTGGGTCTGCAGCGAGGCCAGCTGGATGACCGCCACGGCGACGTTGCTCGCCAGGCTCAGGTGGGCCGCCTCGAGCTGGAAGCGCTGGGCATCGGCCTGCGCCTGCAGCGATTCGACCTGCCGCCGGTTGCCGCCGAACACGTCGGGTGCATAGCTGATGCTCAGCTGCGCCGTGTGCAGCGCGTAGAGGTTGCTGCCCGAAGCGAGCGGGCTCGAGAGCGCCGGCGCCACCGATTGCCGCGTCGGGTTGAGCTGCAGCGCGGCGCTCGGGAAGAAGGCGCCCTGCTGCGCCAGCACGTTCTCGCGCGCGCCGCGCAATGCCGCCTCGGCGCCACGCAGGTCCGGGTTGGCCGCGAGTGCCTCGACGATCAGCGCATCGAGCGCATCGCTGCGAAAGAGCGTCCACCAGTCGGCCGGGATGTCGCGCGACTCGACCAGGCGCTGGTCCGCGCCAGGGGCCGTCGGCGGCAGCGGATCGGCCGTGTAGCGCGCCGTCGCGGGCGCGGGCGGACGCTGGTGGTCCGGGCCCACGGCGCAGCCGCCGAGCACCCAGGCGGCCGCGGCCATGCACAGAAGCGGTGTCTTCCTCATGCGTTCTGCTCCTTCGCCGGCATCGCGGCAGGGGTCGATTCGTGGCGGTGGGCCCGGCCTTCGAGCCAGCGCTCGACCAAGTAGTACAGGGCCGGCAGCCACACCAGCGTCAGGCCGATGGCGGTGACCAGCCCGCCGACCACCACGGTCGCGAGCGGGCGCTGCACGTCGCTGCCCAGGCCATGGGCCAGCGCGGCCGGCAGCAGCCCCAGCGCGGCGACGGTGGCCGTCATCAGCACCGGGCGGAAGCGCTCGCGCGCGCCGCGGATCACGGCCTCCTTCAGCGGCAGGCCCTCCTCGCCGCGCAGCCGGTTCAGGTTGGAGACCATGATGATCCCGTTCATCACGGCCACGCCGAACAGCGCGATGAAGCCGACGGCGCTCGAGACGTTCAGCGTCATGTCGCGCAGGTGCAGCGCGACCAGGCCGCCGAGGGCGCCGAGCGGCACCGACAGCAGGATCATGGTGGGCTGCCAGAGGTTGCGGAACTGCGCGAACAGCAGCACGAACATCAGCACCAGCACCATCGGCATGATCAGCATCAGCCGGGCCTGCGCGCGCTGCTGGTTCTCGAACTGGCCGCCCCAGGCGAGCTGGAAGCGCGTGTGGTCGTAGCGCACGCCGGATTCGATCCGCGCCTTGGCCTCCTCGAGGAACGAGGCCAGGTCGCGCCCGCGCAGGTCGAGCCGCACCGTGAGATGGCGCTTGCCCATCTCGCGCGTGATCGTGCTCTCGCCGGTGTCCAGGCGGATCGAGGCCACCTGCGCCAGCGGGATGCGCGCGCCGCCCGGCGCGCTCAGCACCAGCCGGCCGATGGCCTCGGGGTCGCCGCGCGCCCCGGCCGCGAAGCGCACGGCGATGTCGTAGCGCCGCTCCTCCACGAACATCTGCGCCACCGGCGCGCCGCCGATGCCGGTGCCGATCAGGTCGGCGATGTCGGCGACGTTGATGCCGTAGCGCGCGGCCGCGGCGCGGTCGACCTCGATGCGCACCTGCGGCAGCGGCGGCTCCTGGTCGATGATCACGTCGGCCGCGCCGGGCACGCTCTCCAGCGTGCGCTCGACCTCGCCGGCGATGCGCCGCGTCTCGGCGAAATCGTTGCCGTAGATCTTCACCACCAGGTCGCTGTGCGCGCCGGCCAGCTTGTCGAGCACGCCGTCGATCATCGGCTGGGTGAAGCCCACGTGCGTGCCCGGCAGCTGCGCATAGCGCGCGGCCATCTTCTCGATCAGCTCGTGCTTGCTCAAGCCCGACTTCCAGCTCGCCTCGGGATGCAGGCCCACGCTGACCTCGATGTGCGACGGCGTCCACGGGTCGGTGCCGTCGTCGTTGCGGCCCAGCTGGGTGACCACGTACGAGACCTCGTCGAACTCGCGCGTCGCGCGCCGCAGCGCGTTCGACATCTGCGTCGCCTTGTCGAACGAGATGCCCGGCGGCAGCGTCACCTGCAGCCAGATCGAGCCCTCGTCGAGATAGGGCAGGAAATCGCGGCCGATGGTGGCGCCGAAGCCGAACACGCAGGCCAGCGCGAAGGCGAAGGCCGCGAGCGTCAGCAGGCGCCGGCCCACCACGCGCTCGAGCAGCCGCTCGTACAGCGCGCCGAGCCACTCGAGCACCGGGTTGCGGAACAGCCGGCGCGGCTTGCGGTAGGCCAGGTAGGCCAGGCCGGGAATCAGCAGCAGCCCGACCGTCAGCGCGCCGAGCAGCGCGAACCCGATGGCGTAGGCCATGGGCGAGAACAGCTTGTATTCGATGCGCTGGAACGCGAACAGCGGCGTGTAGGCGGTGATGATGACCACCATGCCGAAGAAGATCGGCCGCGTCACCTGCAGCGTCGCGCGCAGCACCTCGCGCGGCGTCAGCGGGCGGCCCTCCAGCGCCTCGCGCCGCCGCAGGATGTTCTCCATCACGACGATCGCCGCGTCGACCACGATGCCGAAGTCGATGGCGCCCAGCGACAGCAGGTTGGCCGGCACCTGCAGGTGGTGCATGAAGATGAAGGCGCTCAGCAGCGACAGCGGAATGGTGATCGCCACGATCAGCGCCGCGCGCGGGCTGCCCAGGAACAGCAGCAGCACCAGCGTGACCAGCGCCATGCCCTCGATCAGCGTCCTGCCGACGGTGTGCACGGTGGCGCTCACGAGGTTGGAGCGGTCCAGGTAGGGCACCACCTTCACGTCCTTGGGCAGGATGTTCTCGTTGAGGTCGCGCACCGCCTCGTGCACGCCCTCGAGCACGCGCGAGGGGTTCTCGTGCTTGAGCAGCAGCGTGATGCCCGAGAGCGTGTCGGGGTTGTCGTCCTTGCCGAGGATGCCGTGGCGCTCCTTGTGGCCGAGCCTGACCTCGCCCAGGTCCTTCAGCAGCACCGGCACGCCGCCCTTCTGCGTGACGACGATGTTGCCGAGGTCGTCCAGGCCGCCGATCAGCCCCACGCCGCGCACCACGAAACCCTGCTGGCCGCGGTCGAGCACGCTGCCGCCCGCGCTCGCGTTGTTGGCGTTGATGGCCTGCGTGATCTGGCCCAGCGTGACGTTGTATTTGCTGAGCCGCACGGGATCGAGCTCGAGCTGGAACTGGGTCGTGAGGCCGCCGAAGTTGGCGACGTCGGCCACGCCGGCCACCTGCTTGAGGCGCGGGATCACCTGCCACGACTGCAGCTCCGACAGCTCGCGCAGGTCGCGCGTCTTCGACTCCAGCGTGTAGCGGTAGATCTCGCCGATCGGCGAGGTCAGCGCGTCCAGCCCCGGCTGCGCGCCGTAGGGCAGCGAGACGCCCGCGATGCGCTCCTGCAGCCGCTGGCGCGACCAGTAGTCCTCGGCGCCGTCCTGGAACACCACGGTGATCAGCGACAGGCCGAAGGTGCTCTTCGAGCGCATCACGTACATGCCCGGCGTGCCCATGATCTCGCGCTCGAGCGGGATGGTGATCTGCTTCTCCACCTCCTCGGCCGCCAGGCCCGGCACCTGCGTGACCACCTGCGAGGTGGTGTCGGCGATGTCGGGATAGGCCTCCAGCGGCAGCTGCTTCCAGCAGTAGACGCCGTAGAGCGCGGCCAGCGCGAACACCAGCCAGACGATCCCGCGCCGCTGCAGGCAGACGGTGACGATCTTCTCAATCATCGAGCAGCACTCCATCGCGCTGGACCACGCGCTCGCCGGCCTTCAGCCCCGACACCACCTCGACCTGCTCGCCCTGCCGGACGCCGAGCCGCACCACGCGCGGCTCGAAGCGCCAGGGCGCCGACTCGACGAAGACCCGGTCGTCGAAGCCGGCATGCACGACCGCGGCCGCGGGCAGCAGCAGGCCGCCATGGGGCCGGGCGAGGAAGGTCGCCCTGGCGAACATGCCGGGCCGCAGCCGGCCGTCGCGGTTGTCGAACAGCAGGCGCACCTTGAGCTTGCGCGTGTCGGGATCGAGCAGCTCGCCGACGTAGCGCACCCGCGCCTTCATCGGCTGGTCCGGATAGGCGTCGAACAGCACCGTGGCCTCCTGGCCGACGAAGACCGAGCCCAGGTCCTTCTCGTCCACGCTGGCGCTCACGTAGACCGAGCTCAGGTCCGCGACCGTCATCAGCGAGGCGTTGGTGTCGTTCCAGTAGCCGCCGCGCGCCGCGTTGAGCTCGACCACCCGGCCGGCGATCGGGGAGCGCAGGCTCAGCACCGAGCCCTGCCCTGCTCCCGTGGTCGCGGCGCCGATCTGGGCCAGCCTGGCCTCGGCGCGTGCCAGCTCGCTGGCGGCCTGCGCGGCATCGTTCTCGGCCTGTTCCACGTCGCGCCGGGAAGCGATCTCCGAGCCCGCGAGTTCGCGCTGGCGCGCGAGCGCCTGGCGTGCCAGCACGAGAGCGGCGCGCGCCTTCTGCGCGTCGCTGCGCGCCTGCATCAGGTCGGGCGCGTCCACGCCGGCGAGCGCGTCGCCGCGCTTCACGGCGTCGCCCAGTACCTTGTCGAGGCTCTGGATGCGCCCCGCCACCGGCGACAGGATCTTGACCAGCCGCGCCGGGTCGGCCTCGACCACGGCCGGCAGCGAGAACGCGGCGCTCACCTGCTGCTCGGCCACGGGCTCGACCCGCAGCGTGCGCCGCAGCGGCGAGCCCTCGGGCACCACCACCTGGCCTTGCACGCGTTGCAGCACGGCAACCGCCGCGGGTGCCGCCGCGGCGGCATTCCTCGGCCACAGCCACCACGCGCCGCCGGCCAGTGCCGCGGCGCCCAGCAGTGAGACCGCCAGGCGCCAGCGCCCGGTGCTTTTTTCGATGTTCATGGCTTCCTCCCGCCTGTCGGTGAAGCGCGCAGCGTAGGCAGGAGCGAATGAAAAAAGTCCCAAGAAAGCCTGAAGACTTCTTCAGGTGCGCGGCGGGGCCCTTCGAGGAAAATCGCGGGCATGAGGATTCTGCTGATCGAGGACGACCGCAAGGCCGCGCGCCTGCTGGCCCGCGCCTTCGAGGAAGAGGGTTTCCAGGTGGATGTCGCTCATTCGGCCGAGGAAGGCGACGAGCTCGCCTTCGTCACGGGCTACGACCTGATCGTGCTCGACTGGTTTCTGCCGGGCAAGGACGGCCTCTCGGTCTGCCGCGAGCTGCGCGCGCGCGGCATGCAGGTGCCGATCCTGATGCTCACCACGCGCGACGCGCTCGCCGACCGCGTGATGGGCCTCGACACCGGCGCCGACGACTACCTCACCAAGCCCTTCGCCTTCGAGGAGCTGCTGGCCCGCTCGCGCGCCCTGCTGCGCCGCTCCGAGCTGACGCGCCCCGCGGTGCTGGCCGTGGCCGACCTGCGGCTCGAGCCGGGCAGCCAGCGCGTCACGCGCGGCGAGCAGGTGCTGGAGCTCACGCGCAAGGAGTACGCGATCCTGCACATCCTGCTGCGGCATGCCGGCGCGCTGGTGAGCCGCGCGCGCCTGGCCGAGCAGGTGTGGAAGGACGACCTGATCGCGATCGACAACCTGATCGACGTGCACATGGGCAACCTGCGCCGCAAGGTCGATCCGCCGGGCCAGCCGCCGCTGATCCAGACCGTGCGCGGCCGCGGCTTCCGGCTGGCCGGCCCCGAAGGCGGCGATGCTTAGCCTGCGCGCGCGGCTGGCGCTGGCCTACATGGGCGCCATCGTGCTGGTGGTGGCGCTGGCCGCCGCCGGTGCCCACTGGAGCCTGGCGCGCGCGGTGCACGGCCAGCTCGATGCGGCGCTGCTCGCGCTGGCCGAGACCGAGCTCGCCATGCTGCCGGCCACTGCGGGACCTGCGGTGGCCGTGCACGACTACTCGCGCGAATCGACGGCCCCGCCCTCGCTGGTGCGCCTCGACCGGCTGGTGCAGATCATCGACGCCGACGGCCACGCGATGGCGCGCAGCGCGAACCTGGGCGAGGCCACGCTGCCGGCGGCGGCCGCGCTGCGGGAACGCCTCGCGGCCGGCGAGACCGTCTTCCAGACCCTCGACAGCTTCGGCGAGGAGCCGGTGCGCATGGTGTCGGTGCCGGTGCAGGGCCATGGTGCCGTGCTCGCGGTGCAGGTCGCCGGCTCGCTGGACGACGTCAACCACGTGGTCGACTCCGCGAGCCTGCTGTTCGTCGTCATGGGCTTCGCGCTGCTGCTGACCATCGGCGCCGCGGGCGCGTGGCTGACGCGCGGCGCGTTCCGGGCCATCGACGAGGTGGTGCGACAGGCCCACCAGATCGGCGGCACCCGCCTGAGCGAGCGCCTGCCGCATCCGGGCACGCGCGACGAGATCGGCCGCCTCGTGGACACGCTCAACGAGATGCTGTCGCGCCTCGAGCAGGGCTTCGAGGCCCAGCGCCGCTTCACCGCCGATGCCTCGCACGAGCTGCGCTCGCCGCTCTCGCGCCTGCGCACCGAACTCGAGCTCGCGCTGCGCAGGCCGCGCGATCCGGCCGACTACGTCGCGGCCCTGCGGTCGAGCATGGAAGAGGTCGAGCGCCTCACGCTGCTGGTGGAGGAACTGCTGACGCTGGCGCGCATCGACGCCGGGCAGGAGCGCGGCTCGGTGGAGGCGATCGCGCTCGGCGAACTGGTGGAGGACGCGGTGCGGCGACTGCAGCCATCGGCGCGCGAGCGCCGGGTCGAGATCGTCGTGGTGCCCGGCGCGCCGGTCGAGGCCACGGCGGCCCGCGGCGCCGTGAGCCTGGTGCTGGCCAACCTGCTGGACAACGCCGTCAAGTTCTCGCCGCCGGGCGGGCAAGTGCGGGTGGAGATGGCGAGCGAGGGTCGAAGCGCCGTCGTGCGCGTGATCGATGCCGGTGCCGGCATCCGCCAGGACGAGATCCCGCACCTGTTCGAACGCTTCCACCGCGGGGCGAACACGCGTTCCGAACACATTCCCGGGGTCGGCCTGGGACTCGCGATCTCCCAGGCCATCGCGGCCTCCTGCGGCGGGCGCGTCGAGGCCGGCAACGCGATCGGCGGCGGTGCCGTGTTCGCGTTGCGGCTGCCGCGCGCGAACTGAGCCGTCGACGCGCGGCGGGCAGGTTCAGCCGCCGTTGGCGATGCCGTAGCGCCGAAGATGCTCGCCCCAGCTCGCGAGATGGCCGATCTCGCCATCGGGCGCGCATTCGAGCAGGCAGTGCATGACGGCGGCATAGCTCTCCAGCGGCAGCCGGATCATCAGGCGGGCGCGCGGCGCGGCGCTGGCGCAGGCGGCATTGACGCGGATCAGGGGTTCGCAGCGCAGCACGCCGGCGCCCGGGCAGGCCGCGATGCCGCGCCGGACGCGGCAGGCGTCGACCGATGGCACCGTGACATCGAGCACCTTGAAGGTGGTCTCGCGCCTGGCACGCACGGTGCCTGCGTATTCCCGATAAGCGGCGTATGCCATGAAGCTCCTGCAATGGAAATGAACAGGGCTCCAGTATCGGAAGCGGCGTGTGAAAACGGTGTAAACAATGCGGGGCGCGCTGGAAACGCGGCGTAAAAATGAATGCGGCAGCGGCCGATGCGCCTCATGCATCCCGAGGCGGCGCGGCGCGATCGCCGAGGGACAGCGGCTCCCAGCGATCGGTGCCGGCCGAATGAAGCCAGTGCGCTCCGCAATGGCCGCAGCGGGCCACGAGAAGGTCGGCACTGCCCGCGTGCGCGGGCGCACGCATCGGTGTCCCGCAGCAGGACCAATGCAGGCTCATGTCGGGCAAGGCCCGAAGCGCGCGAACCCATGCCGCGACACGGGACCGAAGGGTTCCTGCCGCGGGCATGGGGTTCGCGAGGACGCGCCTGCTTCGAGGCTCAGAGCGTCTTCGTCAGCGTGAGGATGAAGCGCGCCTTGTTCGGCGAATAGACCTGCTGCGTCGTGTAGACGCCGAAGTCGTAGAGCGGCCCGGCCGCGGCGTTGTAGGCGTCCTTCTGGTTCGCGCCCTGCACCGAGCCGGTGAGCGTGAGCCCGCCGCCGAAGTCGTAGGTGGCGCCCAGGTTGTAGTCGACATAGCTCGTGTAGGCCGTGTTCCTGCGGATGTCGCTCGACAGGGCCGTGTAGCCCACCGCGGCCTTCAAGGTGAGCTTGGGCGCGATCTCCTTGCTGTAGGCCAGGTTCAGGTAGCCGGTGTTGGTGCCTTTGAGGCCCGAGCCCAGCTTGTTGCCCGCGAAGCCGAAGTAGTCCTTCGACACCGTGTGCGAGTACTTGGCCGTGAACGAGCCCAGGCTTTCGCTGGCGTAGGTGGCACCGATGTACAGCTCGGTCGTGTTGCCCACGGCGTTGCCGGGGTAGATGTAGGTCAGCGCACCGACGTCCATGTCCAGCGGGCCGGCCTTGAACTTGTAGCCGCCGTAGATGTCGCTCTCGATGCTGTTGCCCTGGAGCCAGTTGACGCTGGAGTTCCAGTTGCCCACATAGAAGCCGCTCTCGCCGAAGGCGTAGTCGAAGCCGCCCTGGATCGCGGGCTTGAGACCGCGGGTCTTGGCGTAGTCGTTCCTGCCGAGCATGTCCTGGTCCTGGCCGCGGAACTTGTAGTTCGTGGTCAGCGAGATGTTGGCCGTGATCGGCGAGGCGGCGGGTGCCGCGGCGGCGTCCGGGGCGGTCTGCGCGAAGGCGGCGCCGGATGCGGCCAGTGCGGCGAACAGCGCCAGCACGGGCTTCCGTTCGAGGGTGGAAGTGGCCCGGGCGGGGATCTTTTTCATGGGAAGAATCAAGGAACGGAGGAGCGCGTAGGCTAGGAGTCGGCCCGTAAAGGCCGCGTCAAAAGACGCGGCCCGCGCATAAAGAATTCGTCGTGGTGCCGTGGCGCGGCGGCGCGTTCAACGGGCCTTGTCGAGCGCGAGGTTCAACGCGAGCACGTTGACGCGCGATTCGCCCAGGATGCCCAGCAGCGGCTTCTGCGTGTTGTCGTCGATCAGCGCCTGCACCCGTGCCAGCGGCAGGCCGCGCTCGCGCGCGACGCGCGGCGCCTGGTACTGCGCCGCGGCCGGGCTGATGTCGGGATCGAGCCCGCTGGCCGAGGCCGTCACGAGGTCGACCGGCACCGGCGCCGTGTTGCCCGGATCGGCCGCGCGCAGGGCCTCCACGCGCGCCTTCACCGCATCGGTCAGCGCCGGGTTCAGCGGGCCCTGGTTCGCGCCGCCCGAGGCGCTCGCGTTGTAGGGCTGCGGCGCGGTGGCCGAGGGCCGGCCCCAGAAGTGCCTGGGATCGCTGAAGTTCTGGCCGATCAGCTTCGAGCCGACGGTGGTGCCGTCGAGCACGATCAGGCTGCCGTCCGCCTGCGCGGGAAACACCGCCTTGGCGGCGCCGGTGACGGCCATCGGATAGATCAGGCCGGTGAGCGCGCTCAGCAGCACGAAGACGACGAGGGCCGGGCGAATGACGCCGCCCTTGTCGCTGCCGCTGTCGATGGGGTTGTCGATGGTGTTGTTCATGACGGGAGACTCCTCAGACGAGATGGACGGCCACGAGCAGCCAGTCGATCAACTTGATGCCGATGAAGGGAACGAGCAGGCCGCCCAGGCCATAGATGGCGAGGTTGCGTCGCAGCAGCGCGGCGGCGCCCACCGGCCGGTAGCGCACGCCCTTGAGCGCCAGCGGGATCAGGAACACGATCACCAGCGCGTTGAAGATCACCGCCGACAGGATCGCCGACGACGGGCTCGCGAGGCCCATCACGTTGAGCGCGCCGAGCTGCGGATAGGTCGACACGAATATCGCGGGAATGATCGCGAAGTACTTCGCCACGTCGTTGGCGATCGAGAAGGTGGTCAGCGAGCCGCGCGTCATCAGGAGCGCCTTGCCGGTCTCCACCACCTCGAGCAGCTTGGTCGGGTTGGAATCCAGGTCGACCATGTTGCCGGCCTCCTTCGCGGCCTGCGTGCCGCTGCCCATGGCCACCGCCACGTCGGCCTGCGCGAGCGCGGGCGCGTCGTTGGTGCCGTCGCCGGTCATCGCGACCAGCCGGCCCTCGGCCTGGTACTGGCGGATCAGCGCGAGCTTGTCCTCGGGCGTGGCCTCGGCCAGGAAGTCGTCGACGCCGGCCTCGGCCGCGATCGCCGCGGCGGTGAGCTTGTTGTCGCCGGTGATCATCACCGTCTTGATGCCCATGCGGCGCAGCTCGGCGAAGCGCTCCTTGATGCCGGTCTTCACGATGTCCTTGAGCTCGACGATGCCGAGCACGCGCTCGCCCTCGGCCACCGCCAGCGGCGTGCTGCCGCGGCGCGCGGCCTCCTCGGAGGCGCGCAGCACCTCGGGCGCCATCGCGCCGCCGAGCGACTCGACGTGGCGACGCACCGCCTCGACCGCGCCCTTGCGCAGCACGATCGGATCGACGCTCAGGCTGTTCGGCCCGGCCGGCAGGTCGACACCGCTCATGCGGGTCTGCGCGGTGAAGGGCACGAAGTTCGCGCCCTCGACGGCGGCCATCTCGAGCCCGTCGCGGCGCGCGAGCTCGACGATGCTGCGGCCCTCGGGGGTCTCGTCGGCCATCGATGCGAGCATTGCGGCGCGCGCGAGCCGCGCCTTGGTCACGCCCGGGGCGGGCAGGAACGAGTTCGCCTGGCGGTTGCCGTGCGTGATGGTGCCGGTCTTGTCGAGCAGCAGCACGTCGACGTCGCCGGCGGCTTCCACCGCGCGGCCCGAGGTCGCGATCACATTGGCCTGCATCATGCGGCTCATGCCCGCCACGCCGATGGCCGACAGCAGGCCGCCGATGGTGGTGGGGATCAGGCACACCAGCAGCGCGACGAGCGCCGTCAGCGACACCACGCTGCCCGCGCTGGAGACACCCACGCTGAAGACCGAGAACGGCAGCAGCGTGGCGGTGACGACCAGGAACACCAGCGTGAGCGCCACCAGCAGGATGGTCAGCGCGATCTCGTTGGGCGTCTTCTGGCGCTTGGCGGCCTCGACCATCGAGATCATCCGGTCGAGGAAGGATTCGCCCGGGTTCACCGCGATGCGCACCACCAGCCAGTCGGACAGCACGCGGGTGCCGCCGGTCACGGCCGAGAAGTCGCCGCCCGATTCGCGCACCACCGGTGCCGATTCGCCGGTGATGGCGCTCTCGTCGACCGAGGCCACGCCTTCGATGACCTCGCCGTCGAGCGGCACCACGTCGCCCGACTCGACCAGCACCACGTCGCCCTTGCGCAGGTTGGTGGCCTGTTCGGGCAGGAAGGCCGCGCCGTGGAACGGCTCCTTGAGCTTCTTGGCCCAGGTGTCCTTGCGCAGGCTGCGCAGCGAGGCGGCCTGCGCCTTGCTGCGGCCTTCGGCCAGTGCCTCGGCGAAGTTCGCGAACAGCACGGTGAACCACAGCCAGATGGTCACGGCCAGCACGAAGGCGGGCTTCATGCCGGTGTCGCCCGGGAAGCTCAGCGCATGCACCCACAGCAGGGTGGTCAGGATGCTCCCGATGTAGACGATGAACATCACCGGGTTGCGCCATTGCACGCGCGGGCTCAGCTTGGCCACCGAGGACCACAGCGCCGGGCGCAGCAGCTCGGCATCGAACAGCGAAAGAGAAGTGTTGGTTTTGGTAGTCATGGTCCGGGCCTCACTTTGCCCACAGCATCAGGTGCTCGACGATCGGTCCCAGCGCGAGCGAGGGCACGTAGTTGAGCAAGCCCACCAGCAGCACGGTGCCGATCAGCAGCGTCACGAACAGCGGGCCATGCGTGGGCATGGTTCCCGAGGTGACCGGCAGGCGCTTCTTGGCGGCCAGCGCGCCGGCGATGGCCAGCACGGGAACGATCACGCCGAAGCGGCCGAACCACATGGCCACCGCCAGCAGCGCGTTGTAGAAGGGCGTGTTGGCCGACAGGCCCGCGAAGGCGCTGCCGTTGTTGTTGCCGGCCGAGGTCAGCGCGTACAGGATCTCCGAGAAGCCGTGCGCGCCCGGGTTCGCGATGCCCGCCTTGCCGGCATCCGCGACCACGGCGACGGCCGTGCCGGCCAGCACCAGGATCGGCGTCACGAGGATCGCGATCGAGGTCAGCTTCATCTCGTAGACCTCGATCTTCTTGCCGAGGTACTCCGGCGTGCGGCCGATCATCAGGCCCGCGATGAACACCGCCAGGATGGCGAAGATCAGCATGCTGTAGAGGCCCGTGCCCACGCCGCCGAACACCACCTCGCCCAGCTGCATCAGCACCATCGGCACCATGCCGCCGAGCGGCGTGAGCGAGTCGTGCATCGCGTTCACCGCGCCGCACGAGGCGGCCGTGGTGATCACGGCGAACAGCGACGAGGCATCGATGCCGAAGCGGACCTCCTTGCCTTCCATGTTGCCGCCGCTTTGCAGCGCGCTCGATATCTGGTCGACGCCCAGCGGCCCGAACAGGGGATTGCCGAGCTGCTCCGCGGGCGTGATGACCACCACCGCGACGACGAACATCACCGTCATCGCGGCGAGGATGGCCCAGCCCTGGCGCATGTCGCCCACCACGCTGCCGAAGGTGAAGCACAGCGCGGCCGGGATCAGGAAGATCGCGATCATCTCCAGCAGGTTGCTGAAGGCCGTCGGGTTCTCGTAGGGATGCGCCGAGTTGGCGTTGAAGAAGCCGCCGCCGTTGGTGCCGAGCATCTTGATGGCCTCTTGCGAAGCCACCGGGCCCATGGCGAGCGTCTGCGTCTTGGTGGTGGCGTCCTCCATCACCGGCTGGCCCTTCTCGTCCTTCAGCGGCTGGCCGTCGGGACCGTTCTTAGGCTGCTGGAAGGCCGTGGTCTCGAGCGTGGCGACTTCCTTGTAGGCGTCGAAGTTCTGGATCACGCCCTGGCCCGCGAGCAGCAGCGCGAGCACGAAGGACAGCGGCACCAGCACCCACAGCGTGACGCGCGTGACGTCGGCCCAGAAGTTGCCGAGGAAGCCCTTGCCGTCGGTGCGGCGCGCCGCGAAGCCGCGCACCAGCGCGAACGCCACCGCGATGCCGGTGGCGCCGGAGACGAAGTTCTGCACCGTGAGCCCGAGCATCTGCGTCAGGTAGCTCATGGTCGACTCGCCGGCGTAGCCCTGCCAGTTGGTGTTGGAGACGAAGCTGATGGCGGTGTTGAAGGCCGAGTCTGGCGACACCGCGCCCATGCCCGCCGGATTCAGCGGCAGCCAGCCCTGCAGGCGTTGCAGGCCGTAGACCACCAGCGCGCCGATCGCATTGAAGGCGAGCAGCGCGAAGGCGTAGGTGCGCCAGTGCATCGAGCGCTCGGGCCTCGTGCCCGCGAGCTTGTAGAACGGCGCCTCGACGCGCTGCATCCAGCGCGGCACCCGCTCGTTGCACAGCGCGGCGAGGAACCTGCCGATGGGCCAGGCCAGCACCAGCAGGATGACGAGATACAGGGCCAGCAGGCCCCAGGCGGAGCTGGCCATGGTCAGAACTCCTCGGCGCAGATGAGCGCGAACACGAGGTAGGCGAACAGGATCACGGCCACCAGCCCCGCGAATCCGTAGAGGATGTCGAGGCCGATCATTGCCGCTCTCCCTTGGGCGCATCGAGCTTGTAAAGCCCGACCACCAGCTCGGCCATCACGACCCACATCGCCGCGACGGCGGCAATCCACAAGAAGTCCATGCATCTCTCCTGCAAACGAAACAAGTCGGGAAGTCTCGGCAGGCGTGCGTAAAAACAGGGACAAATGTTCTAAAGGGGGGGTAAAAAAACCATAAAAATCAGGGCGGGAGGACGCGAGAACGTGGGGTCGGTCCCCGTGCGCCGACCGCGCCGAGCGCGCCGACCGCGCCTCAGGCCGGGCGCTGGCGCCGGGCCAGCGCGCCGAGGCGCCGAACCCCCTCCTCGATCCGTTCGCTCCAGGTCCAGCCCGCGCTCAGGCGCAGGCAGTTCCGGAAGCGCCGGCTCGCCGAGAAGACATCGCCGGGCGCGAAGCAGATGCCGTGCTCGATCGCCTCGTCGAACAGCACGCGCGAGTCGAAGCCGCGGGGGAGCTCCAGCCACAGCGCGAAGCCGCCGGTGGGCCGGCTGACGCGCGTCCCGACCGGAAAGCCCGCCTCGATGGCGCGGGTCAGGTGCCGCAGGTTCTGTTCGAGCACGCGGCGCAGCCGGCGCATGTGGGCGTCGTAGGCGCCGCTGGCCAGGAAGTCCGCGAGCGCGACCTGCGGCAGCACGGGGCTGCAAAGGCTGAAGGCGAGCTTGCGGTCGACCACCTGCTGCGCGTATCTGCCGGGCGCGATCCAGCCCACGCGGTAGCCGGGCGCGAGGCTCTTCGAGAACGAGCTGCAATAGATGGTGTTCGCGCCGCCGTCGAGCGCGATGAAGGGCGTGGGCCGCTCGCGCGCGAAGTGGATCTCGCCGTAGATGTCGTCCTCGATCAGCGGCACCTCGTGCCGCGCGAGCAGGGCCAGCAGCTCGCGCTTGCGCGCGTCGGGCATCGACACGCCCAGCGGATTGCCGAAGCTCGACGACAGCAGGCAGGCCGCCACCGGAGCGGCATCGAGCAGACGCGCGAAGGCCTCGATGTGGATGCCGTCGACGGGATCGGTGGGCAGCTCCAGGGCCTTGAGGCCGAGCACCTCGAGCGTGTGGAGAAAGCCGAAGTAGGTGGGCGACTCGACCGCGATGGTGTCGCCGGGCCTGGCGACGGCGCTCAGCGCCAGCGTGAAGGCTTCGGTGCAGCCGTTGGTGATGACCACGTCGTCGGGCGACAGCGCATGCCCGATGCGCATCGCGCGCCGCGAGATCTCGCGGCGCAGCCGCGGGTCGCCGCGCGGCGTGCCGTAGACGTTGTGGCGGTCGCCGTGCTGGCGCGCGGCGCGGGCCAGCGCGAGGTCGAGCCGGTGCGATTGCAGCGATGCCGGGTCGGGCACCGCGCAGCCCAGCGGCACCAGCGCCGGATTCGATGCGTGCTCGAGCAGGGCCGCGACGGCGCCGCTGATCGACACGGTCGAGGCCTTCGAGCGCAGGCGCGAGGCCGAGGGCAGCGCCAGCGTCGCGCCCTGCGTGGCGGCGACATAGAAGCCCGACTGCGGCCGCGCGACCAGCACGCCGCGGTCCTCGAGCAGGCGATAGGCCTGCAGCACCGTGGAGATGCTGATGCCGTGCCGCTCGCTGACCGCGCGCACCGACGGCAGCCGCTCGCCGGGCGCGAGCGTGCCGTTGTCGATCGTGTCGACGATCAGCTCGGCGAGCTGCTCGTAGCGATGCGGTGCGGGCGCGTTGCCGGCCGGCTGCTTGCGGCGCTGAAGGGTGCCTGTGTTCATGGGGAGCCCGTGCATGACGAGGCTCGATTGTGGGCGAAGGGGCCCTCGAAGGCACGCGAACTGTACTGGTCCGAATCGATGGAAATTGTGGCTGTTCCGATTCGCAGGCGGTCACTAGGATCGCCCGATGTTCCCCCTCTTCCACGCTGCCCGACGCGCCCCGGGCTTCTGGACGACGCTCTCACCCGGGCCATCTGGAAACGAATGACAGTGCTTGAACACGAAGCCCCCGCGGCGGCACGGCCGGCGTGGCGCGGCCGCTTTCCGTACAACGAGATCATCTCGCTGCTCGACGTGAACCGGCCGTTCAACCTGGCCGAGAGCACCTCGCAGGACCTGACGGTCGGCGAGGTGCTGGACATGGCCGGGCTCGAGACGCTGCGCGGCCTGAAGCTGGGCTACGGGCGCTCCGCCGGCTCGCTCGAATTGCGCGAGGAGATCGCCAGGGCTTGCGGCGTGCCCGCCGATGGGATCGTCACGACCCAGGGCACGGCGCTCGGGCTGTTCCTGCTGGCCTTCGAATGCTGCCGCCCCGGCGACGAGGCGGTGCTCGTGACGCCCTGCTTTCCGCCGAGCCGCGACTGCCTGCTCGGCGCGGGCGTCGAGGTGCGCGAAGTACGGCTGCGCTTCGAGAACGGCTACCGGCTCGACCTGGACGCGATCGCGGCCAGCCTGTCGCCGCGGACCAGGCTCGTGAGCCTCGCCTCGCCGCAGAACCCCAGCGGGGTGCGCACGCCGCGCGCCGTCGTCGAGCAACTGCTCGCGCTGCTGCAGAGCCAGGCGCCGCAGGCCCTCCTCTTCATCGACGAGACCTACCGCGAGGCCGGCTATGGCGACGAGGCCGTGCCCGAAAGCCTGGCCGCGCTGCATCCGCGCATCGTCACGGGTGCCTCGGTGTCGAAGGCGCTGGGCGCGCCGGGCCTGCGCACCGGCTGGCTCACGGTGCCCGACGCGGACCTGCGCGCGCGCCTCGTCGTGGCCAAGCTGAACACCGTGATCTCGGGCTCGGTGCTCGACGAGGCGCTGGCCACCGCGTTGCTGCGCCATCGCGAGCAGGTGCTCGCGCCGCGCCGCCGGCTGCTGGCCGAAGGCCTCGCCGCATTGGCGGCCTGGTGCGACGCCGAGCGCGAGCGCATCGAATGGATCCGCCCGGACGGCGGCGCGCTGTGCTGCCTGCGCCTGCGCGCCGATCGCTTCGACGACAGCGCGGTCGCGCGCTTCTGGCAACTGCTGCCGGGGCACGAACTGCAACTGGCCTCGGGCGCATGGTTCGGCGAGAGCGAGCGCGTCTTTCGCCTGGGCTTCGGTTACCTGCCGCCCGACCGCCTGGCCCCCGCGCTGTCGGCCCTGTCGACGGTGCTGGACGCCGCCGCGAAATGAATCCACGACACCGACCCACGCACCGACATCCCCTGGAGCCCCGCATGAAACAACCCCATCGCTACACCGTGGTCGACGTCTTCACTTCCAGGCCGCTGGCCGGCAACCCGGTGGCCGTGGTGTTCGACGCCGACGGCCTCGACACCGAGGCCATGCAGGCCATCGCGCGCTGGACCAACCTCTCGGAGACCACCTTCGTGCTGACGCCCACCGTGCCCGAGGCGGACTATCGCCTGCGCATCTTCACGCCGCGCAACGAGTTGCCCTTCGCGGGCCATCCGACCCTGGGCAGCGCGCATGCCTTCCTCGAGGCCGGACGCGGCGCGCTGCGCGATGGCGGGCGGCTGGTGCAGCAATGCGGCGTCGGCCTCGTCGACGTGACGGTGGAGGACGGCTCCGAGGGCCGCGAGCTGGCCTTCGCCCTGCCCTCCGCGCAGCTGGCGCCGCTGCCGGCCGAGGACCTCGCCGAGCTCGGGCACATCCTGGGCCGCGAGCCGAACCCCGAGGCCGCGCCGGCCATCGTGGACGTGGGCCCGCGCTGGATCGTGCTGCCGCTGGCCGATGCGGCCGCGGTGATCGACCTGCGGCCCGATTTCGCGCGGCTCGCGGCTCTCGAGCGCCGCCTGGGCGTGACCGGCCTCATCGTGTACGGCCGCTATCCGCAAGGCGACGTGGCGATGGAGGTCCGGGCCTTCGCGCCTTCGAGCGGGGTCGAGGAAGACCCGGTCTGCGGCAGCGGCAACGCCAGCGCCGCGGCCTTCCAGTGGGAACGCGGCCTGCTGCCGCCGGAAGGCATCGCCTACGTGGTCGCGCAGGGGCGCTGCGTGGGGCGCGATGGGCGCGTGAAGGTGCGCGTGGATGCCCACGGCAAGGTGCGCGTCGGCGGTGCCTGCGTCAGCTGCGTGGAGGGCACGCTCGCGCTGTAGCCCTGCCTGGTGCGCCGCCCAGCGGATTGGCGCGTCCTGCGTCGATGAGCAATGCGGCGCACGCGCCTGGCAATTCCCAAACAGCGGATCTTATTTTTAATTGAATTAGCGCCAGCTAATGATCCTAAGGATTGACTTGGATAATTAATCGTATTGCCCGGCTTTGTTTTCCGATGCAGCCAATAAATGAGAATGAATGAATAGGATCCCGGCTGCCTGCAATTGGCTTTGCAGGCAATTTCCTGTTTTCATTCTTAAGGTAAACAATGTCGAAAAAAATCATCTCTCGCTTTGCCGCGATCGCAACCATCGCCGCCGTGTCGCAGGCAGCCCTGGCCGCCGATGGCCAGATCAACTTCACCGGCGAGATCACGGACAGCATCTGCTCGCTGACGCCCGACAGCCAGAACCTGACGGTGCCGCTGGGCAAGGTGAGCCGCACCGCGTTTCCCACCGTGGGAACGGGTTCGACCCCGGCCAAGTTCACCCTGAACCTGGCGGATTGCCCCGCGGGCAGCAACAAGGCCAAAGTGACCTTCTCGGGCACGGCCGACAGCCGCAACGTGGATCTGGTGGCGATCGATGGCTCCGGCACCGGAACGCCGGCGGCGCAGGGCGTGGGCATCCAGATCGGCGACTGGGAAGGCCAGAAGATTGCGCTGGGCTCGGCTTCGCGCGAATACGCGCTGGCCCAAGGCACGAACAAGCTGCAATTCCAGGCGCGCTATGTCTCGACCTTGCCGCTGACGGGCGGTTCCCCGGCCGATCCCGTGCTCAAGTCGGGCCCGGCCAATGGCACCGCGCAATTCACGGTGGCCTATAACTAATTAGGTACCGCGGCATGAGGCCCTCGCGGCCTCATGCCGTCATCGGCGCGCTGTCCCGCGGTGCAATGCCGCGCTGTTTTCGCGCCTTCGTCTTCCGTTGAACCTTTTTCTTCGAGGCGCCGCTGCCGGCGCGTCGGAGTGCTTGCGCGCGCGTCGTCGACGTGGATCGCGCCAAGGAACACATATGTGCAGCAATGAACGAATTCGACGGGCGCTCGGCATCCTGGCGCTGCTTTGCCTGCAGGGAGCAGCGAGCGCCAGCGTGATGCTGTCCGGCACGCGCGTGATCCTCCACGAGAAGCAGCGCGAAACCTCCCTGCCGATGAAGAACATCGGGACCTCGCCCTATGTGGTCCAGGCCTGGGTCGATGCCGGCGAGGGCGCTGGCAAGACCCCGCTGGTCGTCACGCCGCCGCTGTCGCGGCTCGATCCCGGCAAGGAGAACCTGCTGCGCATCATGCGTGTGGGCGGCGAGATTCCGGCCGATCGCGAGTCGGCGTTCTGGCTCAACGTCAAGGAGATTCCCCAGACGCCGAATCAGGAGAACGTGCTGCAGGTGGCGATACGCAGCCGGCTCAAGCTGTTCTACCGGCCCGCGGGACTGCCGGGCTCGCCCACGGAGGCGCGCGCGCTGCTCAAGTGGGCGGTGAGCGCACCGGCGCAGGGCCAGGGCGCGGTGCTCAAGGTCGGCAACGCGAGCGCCTTCCACATCACCCTGCTGAAGCTGACGGTCAACCAGGGCCAGGGCCCCGAGCGCAAGGACCAGGAGGAACTCGACGCGGGCATGGTGCCGCCGTTCGGCGAGTTGAGCTTTCCGATCAAGACGCTGAAGGCGCCGCAGGCCGTGCAGATCAACTTCACCACGATCAACGACTACGGCAGCGAATCGCCCGAGGAGTTCGTCGAGGTGCCCGCGGGCGCCGAGCCCGTGCCCTTGAAGGCCCGGCCGGCTCTCGCGACCGAGGCTTCGTCGAGCGGCGGTGCACAGCGCTGAGACCATGACACGCACTCATCCCTTGCGGGTGCGCGCATGCGTGCCCTTTCGCCTCGGCCTGTGCGCCGCCGCGCTCGGCGCGTGGGGCGCTCCCGTCATCGCGCAGCAGTTCGCCGCGTCGTCCTTCAATCCGAGCTTCCTCGGCGTCGGTGGCGACCAGCAGAACGCCGACCTCTCGCTCTTCGCCTTCGGCAATCGCGTGCTGCCGGGCTCGTACACCGTCGACGTCTCGCTCAACGAGCGACGCGCCGGGCAGGCCACGATCCGGTTCGACGCCAGGCAGGACAGGAACGACGCCGAGCCCTGCCTCACGCGCGCCATGCTCGACGCCTGGGGCGTCAACGTGGCGGTGTTCCCGGCCTTGATGGCGTTGGCCGACGATGCCTGCGTCGATCTGGGCGCGGCCATTCCCGAGGCCTCGTTCGGCTACGACGCCGACAAGATGCACCTGCGCACCGACATCCCGCAGGCGGCGATGAAGCGCTCGGCGCGCGGGGCCGTGGACCCCGCCATGTGGGACAGGGGCATCACGGCCGGGATGCTCGACTACCAGGTCAACGTCGCCCGCTACGGCGGCGACGCCTACCGTCGCAGCTCCGATCCCTTCGCCGCGCAGCGCAGCGCGTTCGACGGCGCCTCCTTCCCGGGACCCGACGGGCAGCCGCGGCGCGACACCCTGTTCGTCGGCCTGCGCGGCGGCTTCAACCTCGGCGACTGGCGATTTCGTCATTTCTCGACCTACAACCGCGGCATCGACGGCGCGGGCCGATGGCAGGCCGTCAACACCTATGCCCAGCGCGACCTGGTGCCGCTGCAGGCGCAACTGCTGATCGGCGATGGCAGCACGCCCGGCAACCTGTTCGACAGCATCGCGTTTCGCGGCGTGCAACTCGCCACCAATGAATCGATGCTGCCCGACAGCCAGCAGGGCTACGCCCCGACCATCCGCGGGATCGCGCAGACCCATGCGCGCGTGACGGTCAGGCAGAACGGCTACACCATCTACAGCACCTTCGTGGCGCCGGGCGCCTTCGTGATCGACGACCTCTATCCCACGGCATCGAACGGCGATCTCGAGGTGAGCATCGTCGAGGCCGACGGCCGCGAGACCCGGTACATCCAGGCGTTCTCCGCGGTGCCCACGCTGCTGCGCGAAGGCACATGGCGCTATTCGGCCACGCTCGGTAAGTACCGCAGCGCGCGCGGCCAGAGCTTGTCCTTCTCGCCCGACTTCCGCGATGGCGGTCTGTCGTTGCTGCGGGCCTGGCAGCGGCCATCGCGTGCCGAACCGACCTTTGCGCAAGGCACGGTGGCACGAGGCCTGGGCAACGGCTACAGCGTCTACGGCGGGCTGATCGCCTCGGGGCGCTACCTGTCGGCGATGGCGGGCGTGGGCAAGAACATGCGTGCCTTCGGTGCCGTGTCCGCCGACCTGTCGGCTGCGCGTGCCTCGGTGTCGACGCCGCTGCTGGCCGAGCAGCGGTACAACGGCCAATCGGTGCGGTTCCTGTACGCCAAGGCCTTCGATGCGGGAACCACCGTGCGCGTGGCGGGCTATCGCTATTCGACCAGCGGCTACCGCACTTTCCAGGAGGCCGCGGACATGCAGGGACTGGACCCGCTGGAACGCCTCCACAACCGCCGCAACGAACTGCGGCTGGAGTTGTCGCAACGTCTGGGCGACCGGGGCTCGGTGTTCGCCTCGGCGCGTCAGCAAAGCTATTGGGGAACCGGCGCCAAGGACAGCCTGGTTCAGATGGGCTACTCGGGCAGCTTCAAGCAGTTCGGCTACAGCATCCACTACAACCGCAGCACCAGCCAGGGCCGTGCGCCGAACAACCAGATCATGTTCACGTTGAGCGTTCCGCTCGGCGGCTCCGCGGCCAGCGTCCAGTACTCGGTATCGCACGAGCGCAACGGCGGCACCAGCCATCAGGCCAGCGTGTTCGGCACCGCGCTCGAGGACGCCCGTCTCACCTACAACCTGTCGGGAAACCGCATCGAAGCGCAGGGGTCGACGAGCCATGCGAGCCTCAGCTACCTGTCGCGAATCGGGCGTTTCGAGGGCGGGATTTCGCAGAGTTCCGGCCATCGGCAAGCCACCTTCGGCATGGCGGGCGGGCTGCTGCTGCATGGCGGTGGCTTGACGCTGGCGCAACCGCTGGGCGACACCATCGCCCTGGTGCATCTGCCCAAGGCATCGGGCGTGGGCATCGAATCGCAACCCGGCGTGGCGACCGACGGCGCGGGCATCGCGGTCGTTTCCAACCTGTCGCCCTATCGGATCAACCGCCTGGCCGTGCGCACGCAGGACCTCGGCGACACGGTGGAAGTCCGCAACGCCGCGACCGAGGTGGTGCCCACGCGCGGCGCCGTGGTGCGCGCGACCTTCGAGACCGCGGTGGGCCATCGGCTGATGCTGACGCTGACGAGGGGCAACGGGGAGCCCATGCCCTTCGGTTCGCGCATCGAGAACGAAACGGGCCAGGAGCTGGGCATCGTCGGTCCCGATGGCCAGGCCTTCGTCAGCGGGGCCGAGCCGGCCGGGACGCTGACCGTGATCTGGGGCCGCCGCACGGGCGACCGATGCAGCGTGTCGTATGCGCTGCCCGAAGTAACCAGTCCGCCGCCGATCCGCGAGATCGCGGGGCAGTGCGACGCGGACATCAACGCCGAGAGGAAAACAGAATGAGAAATTGGCATCGTCGATCCGACCATCGAGCGGCGGCCATTGGGTGGAAGGTGTCGCGCCTCGTGCTCCATGCCGTGCTCCCCGTAGCCACGCTGTGGCTGGCGGGCATGCAGGGCGCATGGGCGGCGTGCGTGCGTTATCCGGGCGTGTACGAACACGTCGTCTATATGAACATGGGACAGGTCTACGTCCCCGACGGACTTGCCGTCGGGGGCCTCATCAAGAGCCAGAACTTCCCGCTCAACATTCGCGGCCAGGCTGAGCGCATGTTCAACTGTCGCGGCGGCGGCTACATCTACGGGCCGATCCTGCAAGGCTCACCGGTAGCGGGCTACTACAACGTCTACTCGACGAACGTGCAGGGCGTCGGCATCCGGCTGTCGCGCGTCGACGGTCCCTCGATCAGCTACTACCCGCATGCCTACCCCACCCCCAACGGCATCGGCCAACTGGTGGCAGGCACGTGGTTCCAGGTGGAGTTGATCAAGACGGCCGAAAGCACCGGCAGCGGCTCGCTGGCGGGCGGAACCTACACCCGCTACTACGGCGATGGCGAACCTTACTGGTCGGCGCTGACGACCATCCTCTCGGGCGATGTCAGCGGCATCACGATCATCACGCCCTCGTGCTCCGTCGATGCCGGCTCGCGCAACATCCCGGTGGAACTCGGGCGCGTGTCCGTCAGCAACTTCAAGGGCATGGACTCCACGACGGGCGATCGGAGGTTCAGCATCCGGCTCCAGTGCCAGGCGAATCCGAACCTGCAGAAATGGGTCGACCTGCGCATGGACGCGACCCAGGACCCGTCGAACCGGCAGGGAGTGCTGAGGATCACGCAGCGCGGCGCGGGCACCGCGACGGGCGTGGGCATCCAGCTCCTGGGTGGCGATGCCCAACCGGTGCGCTTCGGCGAGGGCATGCAGGTCGGACCGATGAAGAACGGCAGCTACGACGTGCCCTACACGGCCCGCTACTACCAGACCGCCGCGAGGATGCGGCCGGGCCGCGCCGACGGCACCGCGACCTTCACGCTCCAATACCGCTGAGATCGCCGGCGCTCTTCGCACGGGCAGCGCGCCTTCGGGGGGCGTCTGCCCGCGCGCCGCTTTCGCGCTGACGGCAGCGGCGATGCAGCGGCGCCCCGGGCGCTACGAAGTGAACGTCGAGCCCAGCACGACCAGGCGATAGCCGATCCCGTAGATCGTGAGCAGCTGAACCCCCCTGTGCGGCCCGAGTTCGAGCTTCTTGCGCAGGCGGGTCATGTGCACGTCGAGCACGCGCGAGCCGGGATTGGCGAGCCGATCGAAAAGCCGGGTCTCGATCTCTTCGCGGGTGATGACCTTGCCGAGGTTCTCGAACAGGATGAGCGCGATGTCGAACTCGCGCGGCTGCAGGCGAACCTCTTCGCCATCGACCATCACGATGCGCCGCAATCGCTTGAAGTAGTAGCCGCCGCAGACCAGGTCCTCCTCGGCCGGCAAATCGACCGGCGCCAGCTTTCGCGATTGCAGCAGCTGCAGTCGCATCGACAGCTCCGCGCCATTGACGGGCGCGGTGACGAACTCGACGCGTTCGCTGTTCAGCGGTTCGTCGTTGAAGGTGGAGGCCACGTTCATCGCGTCGCGCGATATGACGACCAGGACCGGCAGCTTCACAACGCCGCGCAAGCTGGCCCAGCGCCGCTGGTTCCATGCCTTGTCCGCGCACGCGACCAGCGCATCGTAGCGGCGCCCCAGGGAGATCGAATCCCACAGGGCCTGCACCGAATCGAAGGCGGCCGAGGTGAAACCCTGCGAATCCAGCGCGGTGCGCAAGGGACCGCGCTCGTGCTCGTCGCCGAAGATCAAGGCCAGGGAGGAAATGGATTGGAACGCCGATGGCTGCGTGTTCTTGCTCGACGTCATGGCGCCCGGCCCTCCACGGTTCGCGTGGAGCGCTCGCCACGTGCGCTCGGCAGGTCGGCGGGCCCGCGACATGCGTCCTCACCTGGTCTTGCTGCTGATTCCCTCATCCCCTGCCCCGGCGGCTTCGGCCGCTTATGTCTGTTTATGAAAAATGAAATTTAAAAATGAGTGCGAATACTCATTTCCATCGCAATGCATTATCAATCTTGAGTCTGGACGGGGTGAGCTCCGGATAAGGATTTTGTGGATTTCTTGGGATTATGAACTATATAAGTGATGGATATGAGGGAAATTATATTCTTTCAAAAGCTAATTTGCTGAATCTATATTAACAATTGCGAGCGTACGAATGCATGTGAAATTAAGGGGTTTATTTAAATTTTGCTCTGATTCGCGCGAGGAGCATTTGCAAATGCTTCGAGTTGAGAATGAGTTGATAACTTGTTGGAATCGACCGCCGGTCTCGAGACCGATGTCGCGCGGCCTGTCGCGTCTTGCGTCGATTGGCTGAGTTGCCGCACGCCGCCACGCCAGCCAGTCCGCGCAAGCGCCGCCCCGCCCGGCGCGCATAGCCTGCGCATCCCGCGATCAGAGATCGCGTCTCCGGAGCGTGCATGCCTTCCCTCAGATCCAAGACCCTTTTCGTCACCGGCGCGAGCCGCTGCATCGGCAAGGCCATCGCGCTGCGGGCCGCGCGCGACGGCGCCAACATCGTGGTGGCGGCCAAGACGGCGACGGCCGATCCGCGCCTGCCGGGCACCATCCACAGCGCCGCCGAGGAGATCGTCGCGGCCGGCGGCCAGGCGCTCGCGGTGGTGGTCGACGTGCGCGACGAGACCCAGGTCCGCGCCGCCGTCGATGCCGCCGTGGCGCGCTTCGGCGGCATCGACATCCTGGTCAACAACGCCAGCGCGATCCACCTCGAGACGGTGGAGCGCACGCCGATGAAGCGCTACGACCTGATGTTCGAGATCAATGCGCGCGGCAGCTACCTCTGCGCGCAGGCCTGCCTGCCGCATCTCGAGAAGGCGGCCAATCCGCACATCCTGACGCTGTCGCCGCCGCTGGACCTGAACCCCAAGTGGTTCGCGCGCCATGCGGCCTACACCACCTCGAAGTACGCGATGAGCATGCTGAGCCGCGGCCTGGCCGAGGAACTGCGCGAACGCGGCATCGCGAGCAACTCGCTGTGGCCGCGCACCGTGATCGCCACCAGCGCGCTGCGCATCGCGGCGCCGGAGGTGGCGGGCCAGGCGCGCGTGCCGGCCGTCATGGCCGATGCCGCCTGGCACATCCTGACCCGGCCGAGCCGCGAGCTCACGGGCCAGCTGCTGCTCGACGAGCAGGTGCTGCGCGAGGCCGGTATCACCGACTTCGGGCCCTACCTCGTGACGCCGGGCGTGGAGCCGCTGATCGACTTCTTCGTGGAACCGTGACCCCCTCTTCGCTTCGCCCCCCTTCAGGAGACCCTCGCATGCAGACCATCGACCCCGAACGCGCGGCCATCGCGCGCGTGTCCCTCGCCGACATCGTGCGCCGCGGCGCCCGGCGCCATCCCGACAAGACCGCCGTGATCCAGGGCGAGCGGCGCATCAGCTTCGCCGAACTCGACGCGGGCAGCGAGCGCGTCGGCGAGGCGCTGCGCGACCAGGGGTTCACGGGCCACCGCATCGCGACCCTGTGCCTCAACTCGATCGAGCACCTGAGCGCGATCCAGGCCATCCACAAGTCCGGCAATGTCTGGGTGCCGGTCAACGTGCAGCTCGATGCGGCCGCGATCGAGCACGTGCTGAGCCATGCCGAGGTCGGCGCCGTCTTCATCGATGCGCCGCTGCTCGCCGTGCCGGCGCTGCGCGCGCTGATCGAGCGCCTGGGCCTGCTGACGGTGGTGATCGGCGGCACGCAACCCGCCCCGGAGGGCACCCTGCCCTTCGACGCACTGGCCTCGCGCGCGCCCGCCCAGCCGCTGGGCGCGCCGGGCGGCGACGACGAGCTCGCGCTGATCATGTACACCAGCGGCACCACCGGCAAGCAGAAGGGCGTGATGCATTCGCACCGCTCAGTGCACGGCGCGCTGCTGAGCTGCGCGCAGAGCTTCGAGGCCACCGAGCACGACGTGGTCGGCTCGGTGCTGCCGCTGTTCCATTGCGCGCAGCACACCATCAGCATGGGCGCGCTGCTGACCGGCGCCACGATCTGGCTGGCCAGCGGCTTCGATCCCGCGGCCATGCTGGCGGCGATCGAGCGCGAGCGCATCAGCTGGCTGTCGTGCCTGCCGATGATGTACGACGCGCTGATGAAGCATCCGCTGCGCCCCGCCACCGATCTGTCGTCGCTGCGCCTGTGCATGTACGGCCTGGCGCCGATACCGAAGAACCTGCTCGCGCAGATCCGCAGCGAGATGTGCGCCGACGTGCGCCTGGGTACCGGCCAGACCGAGATGTACCCGCCGACCATGGTCTACCGCGCGAGCGACCATCCCGGCAAGGACGGCAACTGCTGGGGCATGTCGGTGGCGGGCGTCGAGACCGCGGTGATGGACGACGACGGCCGGCTGCTCGGGCCGGGCGAGATCGGCGAGATCGTCCATCGCGGCCCCAACGTCTTCCTCGGCTACCTCAAGGACCCCGAGGCCACGGCCGCGGCGCGCCGCTTCGGCTGGCACCACACGGGCGACATCGGCATGTTCGAGGCCGACGGGCAGATGCTGTTCCTCGACCGCAAGAAGGACATGATCAAGTCCGGCGGCGAGAACGTCTCGAGCATCAAGCTCGAGGCGGTGCTGCTGGCCCATCCCGCGGTGGGCGCCGCGGCCGTGGTCGGCCTGCCGCATCCGCACTGGGGCGAGGCGGTCGCGGCCTTCGTGGTGCGGCGCCCCGCCGCCGAAGCCTGCGGCGAGGACGAGCTGCTGGCCTTCTGCCGCGAGCGCCTGGGCCGCTTCGAGGTGCCGAAGTCGATCCGCTTCGTCGACGCGCTGCCGATGACGCCGACGGGCAAGGTGCAGAAGTTCCAGCTGCGCAGCGGGCACCTGGAACTGTTCGCGCCGGACGCCGCGCTTCGCTAAGATCGAGCCGCCGCGCAACTGGCGAACGGATGGAGCACCATCGGGGAGCGCGGCCATCGTCACGCCGATCGCCTGGGCATGTCAGTCGTCTTTTCAGGAGTTCCGACGATGAGTGTCCGCATGCCCGCGCCGTACCGGCGCATCCCTTCCCGTCCACGGCTTTCGCCCTTCCGCCTGGGAGGTGCGCGATGACCGCCCCGACGCCCTGCATCCTGCTCGACGGCAAGTCGGTCGCCACCGCGAACGAGGAGGCGCTGCGACAGCGGGTCTTCGCACTGAAGGCGAGGACCGGCGAACGCACCCCCATCCTCGCCACCCTCCTGGTCGGCGACGATCCCTCGTCCGCGACCTACGTCCGGATGAAGGGCAATGCCTGCCGCCGCGTCGGCATGGACTCGCGCGTCGTGACGCTCGATGCGCGCGCGACCACCGCGGACGTGCTGCGCGAGATCGATGCACTGAACGCCGACGAACAGGTGCACGGCATCCTGCTGCAGCATCCCGTTCCCGCGCAGGTGGACGAGCGGCAGTGCTTCGACCGCATCGCGATCCGCAAGGACGTGGACGGCGTCACCAGCCACGGCTTCGGCCGGATGGCATTGGGCCAGCCCGCCTTCGGCTCGGCGACGCCCGCGGGCATCATGCGGCTGCTCGCGCACTACGGCATCGGCGTCGCCGGCAAGCGTGCGGTGGTCGTCGGCCGCAGCCCGATACTCGGCAAGCCGCTGGCGATGATGCTGCTGAACGCCGATGCGACGGTGACCGTGTGCCACTCGAAGACCGCGAACCTCGCCGACGAGGTGCGGCGCGCCGAGGTGATCGTCGGCGCCGTCGGCCGGCCGCGCTTCATCCGCGGCGACTGGATCCGCGACGGCGCCATCGTCATCGATGCCGGCTACCACGAGGGCGGCGTCGGCGACATCGAGACCGAGGGACTGTTCGAGCGCTGCGCGGCGCTCACGCCGGTGCCGGGCGGCGTGGGGCCGATGACGATCTCGACGCTGATCTCACAGACGCTGGAGGCGGCGGAGCGTGCAGCCTAGCCGTGCCGCTCGCCGCGCTCGTCCTGCTCTCCGCGAATGATCTGGTGCAGCGTGCGCAACAGCACCTCCGGCTGCACCGGCTTGAACATCACGACCAGCCCGCTCGCATAGGCCGCGCGCACGCGCTCGGGATCGGTATCGCCCGTGACCAGGATCGTGGGCACGCGGCGGCCGGCGAGCCGGCGCAGTTCCGCGGTGGCCTCGATGCCGTCCTGCGGATCGGCGAGCCGGAAGTCGATGAGGAACGCGTCGAAGCCGTCGGGCGTGGCGCGCACCTGCGCGCTGGCTTCGGCGAGCCGGTTCGTGATCTCGATGCGCTCGCAATAGGGCGCGAGCCACATGCGCACCGCCTCGCCCACCGGCTGTTCGTCGTCGAGCAGCAGCACGCGCGGCGGCACCAGCGGCAGCTCGGTGGTGTCGGCCTGCGCGGTATCGGGCACGGCCGCGGGCGCGGCGGGCAAGGCGCTGGGCACGGGCGGGCGGCGCGGCAGGTCGACCCAGAACACGCTGCCGCGGCCGAGCCGCGAGCGCACGCCGATCTCGCCACCGAGCAGGTCCACCAGCCGCTTGACGATGGCCAGCCCGATGCCCAGGCCGCGCGCGACATCGCGCTGCGGGTTGTCGACCTGGTAGAACTCGTCGAACACATGGGGCAGGTGCTCGGGCGCGATGCCCAGGCCGGTGTCCCACACGGCCAGCCGCAGGCGGTCGCCGCGCGGCCGCGCGCTCACGAGGATGCCGCCCTGGCGCGTGTACTTGAGCGCGTTGTCGACGAAGTTGGTCAGCACGCGCAGCAGCAGGTCGCCATCGGTCTGCAGCCATTCGGGCGCGGTGTGGAAGCGCAGCGCGAGGCCCGCCTGCTGGGTGCGCGGCTCGAAGATCTGCGACAGCCGCAGGAACAGCGGGTCCACCGCCATCCGCACCGGCTGTGGCACCACCGTGCCCGCGTCGATCTTCGAGATGTCGAGCATCGCGTTGAGCAGGCCGCTCACCGCGTCGGTGGCCTGCACCACGCGGCTGGCCACCGGGGCCAGCGGATGGTCGGCGAGGTCGCGCTCCAGCGAGCGCGAGAACAGCGCCAGCGCATGCACCGGCTGGCGCAGGTCGTGGCTGGCCGAGGCGAAGAAGCGGCTGCGCTCGCGGTTGAGCCGCTGCAGTTCGAAGGACTGGCGCAGCAGCTGCTCGCTCAGCAGTTCCTTGTCGATCTGGTCCGACAGGCTGCGCCGGATCAGCTGGTGCTGCGACAGCGCATAGCGCGCCATCGAGCCGCCGAACAGCAGGCCGACCACGCAGGTGAACCAGCCGTCGGTGCCGCCCATCCAGGCGAAGCGCGTGACCACCCCCAGCGTGAGCGGGATCGTGACCACGGGCACCATCGCGCGCCAGGTGGCGATCACCGGCACCGAGCCCATGAGCACCGCGAACATGCCCAGCAGCAGGATCAGGATGCGCATCGGCGACTCGGTGCCCGGCGGCATCAGCGCCCAGGGCGCCAGCGTCCACATCGACATGTAGGCGCCCAGCGGCAGCATGAAGCGCCACGCGCCCTCGGGCTGACGCAGCGTGAACTCGGGCTCGGGGTAGAGGCGCGCGTTCCAGCGCATGAACACCAGCCGCAGGCACAGCAGCGTGCAGATCGCGACGCCCCACGCCAGCGCGCCGAAGCCGCGCGTCATCCAGAAGAACACGCCGGCCATCGCGATCGCCGAGGCCAGTGCCGTCAACACCGTGGGCGGGCCCATCACGAACATGCGCCGCAGCAGGCGTTCGCGGACCAGTTGCGCGTGGGAGTCGGCGGGCCCGGGCACGGGGCCCGACGGGGTGGAGGTGGCGCCGGGCGTACGCATGGGCGGCAGTGTAAGGGCCGTTCCAGCGCGTCCGGCCGCCGGAGGCGCGGTGCTCGCCCGACCCTTGCCGCTCCTCCATGAACGCAATCGAGGAAGCACGCCGGCTCATCACGGCCGAGCCGAACAGCGAGGCGTTCCTGACCCTGGCACGGATCGCCAGCCGACCTCAGTGCATCTCGGCCAGCGCCTCCTTGACGCCCTGTTCCTGCAATGGCGTGTCGCCGCCGTCGAGGTGCAGGGCCGCGTGCGGCGGTACCGGGGTTGCGCAGTCCTTGTGAATTACGCCATCCTTCATCACCAGTTGCACCTTGGCCGGGTCCGTCAGCAGCGACAGGTCTTGCAGCGGGTCACCGTCCACCAGGACGATGTCGGCGAGAAAGCCGGCCTTCAAGCGCCCCAGTTCGTCGGGCCGCAGCATGATCTGTCCGCCCAGCCGCGTCGCAGCCATCAGTGCCTCCTTGGGTGTCATGCCGATGTAGTCGACGAAGTACTGGAGGTCGTTGGCATTGGTGCCGTGCGGCATCCACGCGAATCCATAGTCGCCGCCCGGCAGGATGCGAATGCCGCGCTTGTGCATCTCGCGCAGCGACGCCGATGCGATCTCCAGTTCGCGCTTGTAGCCCATCTGCGTGGCGACCGCCTCCGTGATGCCGTACTCGGCCGCGTTGTAGGTCGTGCGAATGAGCCAGCCGATGCCCGGTGCGACGAAGTGCCGGTCCCTGGCCGCCTCGAGCATGTCAAGCGCTTCCGAATCGGCAAAGCTGGCGTGGTAGACCATCTCGATGCCGTGGCGCACGCACTGCTTGACCGACTCGCTGGAGCGCGCATGCGCGGCCATGCGCTTGCCATAGCGCTTGGCTTCCTGCGCCAGCATGGCGACCTCGTCTTCGGCGAACGGCGACATCTCCGCGGGCAGGCCGGCGATGTACTCACCCGACAGATTGATCTTCAGGTGGTCCACGCCGTACTTGATGAAGGTGCGGGCCGACTTGCGGATCTCCTCGGGACCGCTGCAGACACTGCCGAAACTGAGTTCTTCGAACTTCATGTGCGGCAGCGTGTTGTCGCCCAGCGCGCCGATGGTGGTGATCTCCTGGCTGCCGGCCAGGTAGCGCGGGCCGGGGAACTCGCCCGCGTCGATGGCGTTGCGCAAGACCACGTCCAGCCGCGGCTTGGCCGCTGCGGCGCCGATCGCGGAGGTCCACCCCATGTCGAGGTAGCGCTTGGCCACGCGCACGCACCAAAGCATGTGCTCCTCGGGCGGCATGAACTGGATGGCCGCGAGGGACGGCTGGTCGTTCCACGAGAAATGCGTATGAGCCTCGGTCATTCCCGGCATGAGAAAGCGGCCCTTGCCATCGATCACGCGCGCGTCATCGGTGCTCACTCGCTGGGGGAAGCGCGCCACCTCGACGATGCGCTTTCCCTCCACGAGAAGGTCGCCGGCGTAAGGGTCCTCGCCCGAGCCGTCGAAGATGCGAACGTTGGTGAATGCAATACGGGTCATCGTTGTCTCCTCCGGCATGCGCTGCCGGCCATGGGGTTGTCGAATGGCGCCTGGCGCCGTTTCAGCGCAGTGCCGTGTAGAAGGCGTCGATTTCTCGTGCGCAGCGCTGCGGTTGTTCGAAGGTCGTCCAGTGGCCGCATCCGTCGAGCACGACGACGCGGCTGCCCGCGATGCGCTCCTGCATGGCGCGGACGTTGTGCGGCGGCGCCACGCCATCCTGATCGCCGGTGACCAGCAGAGTGGGCACATCCAGGCGTTCGAGCGCGGCCGACTGCGCATCGGCGAGCGCCGCGCAGCTTTGTGCGTAGCCCTCGGGCGACTGGCGCATCACGCTCTCCCGCACCAGCGCGAGCACCGCCGGTTGTTGTTCCTTCGTCGGCGTGCTGGTTGCGCCCTTCACGATGGCATCGGCGATCTCCTGCATGGCGGCCACACCGCCTCGCGCCGCGTCGGCACGGGCCGCGATGTTGGGGCGGGCGGCATCGGGAGGCGCGGCCAGCGGGCCGAAGAGCGCCAGCGATTTCACCGTGCCGGGACGGCGAAGCGCCAGGTGTTGGGCGACGATCGTGCCCATCGAGTGGGCCATGACATGCACCGATCCGACGTCGAGCGCCGAGAGCAACTGCACCATCGCGTCCACGTAGCGCTCGATCGACAACGCCTTGCCGTCTCGCGGCAGCGGCGACCTCGCGCTTCCTGGAAGATCGGGCCTGATGCAACGAAAACCGCCGAGCACCGGCAACAGGGGCGTCCAGTTGTTCGACGAGCCGCCGAGCCCGTGGATGCACAGCAGCGCCTCGCCGGTGCCGTCGATCTCGACGGCCAGGTCGTTCAGAATTTGAGTCGTCATGCGCAGCCCTTCAGACGAACTTGTTCTCGATGGCGCCGAGCCGGTCGATCTCCACGCGCACCACGTCGCCGGCGCGCAGGTAACGCGGCGGACTCATGCCCATGCCCACGCCGGCCGGCGTGCCGGTCGCGATGACGTCGCCGGGGTAGAGCGTGATGCCGCGCGAGATGGTCTCGATCAGCGTGGGGATGTCGAAGATCATGTTCTCGGTCGGACCGTCCTGGCGCAGTTCGCCGTTGACCCAGCAGCGCACGCGTGTCTTCGTGCCGTCGAACTCGTCGGCAGTGACGATCCACGGGCCCATCGGGCAGAAGGTGTCGAAAGACTTGCCCAGGTCCCACTGGCCATGGCGCATCTGCACATCGCGCGCGGTCACGTCGTTGACGACCGTGTAGCCGAACACATGCGACATCGCGGCGGCGCGCGCGATGTTCTTGCCGCCCTTGCCGATCACGACGGCCAGTTCGGCTTCGTAGTCGATCTGCGTGGAGACCTCGGAAGGAACCAGCACGTCGTCGTGCGGGCCCACGACGCACTCGGGCACCTTGGTGAAGACGATGGGCCACTCGTCGGTCCTGGCCGTGTTGTCCTTGAACACCGAGGCCGCCAGTTCCTTGGCGTGCGCATGGTAGTTGCGCCCCACGCACCAGAGGTTGCGGCGAGGCTTGGGCAGCGGCGCATCGAGCACCACCTCGCCCAGGGCGACGGCGGGGCCGGCCGGCTCCGGGAGCGAGCCGCCCTCGGCGAGGGATTGGATCAGCGTCAGCACGCCGCTGTCGGCCTGGACCTGCGTGAGCTGCAATGGGGTAATAGTCTTTCCGTCGGCGGAGACGAGCCCGACCTTGCGGTGGCCTTGGCTCGTGAAAGTGGCGATTCGCATGAAGCTTTGCTCCTGTGTTGTGGCGATGCGGCAACTTTAGGAATTGCGAGCCCACGCCGCTTATCGGTCGATCCGGCGACGTATCGGATCGTCTGGTGCCCTCCTAAGGACTTACCCGAGGCACGGTGCCGGTCGCGGAGCCGGGAGGGAACAATCGCCGCAAACCACCTCGATGAAGCAAACAGATGCAGGAAGCCTATGCACTTCACGAAGGCGCGTTCGGCACGGCGATCGTCCTGGAGGCGAGCGCCAATCTGGTGTCGCACGCGCACTCGGAAACGCAGCTCGCCCTCTGGCTCGGCGGGGCGCGCGCCTGCGCGCATGTCGGTGCGCAAACCGTGCCCTACAGCGAGAGCGTGGCGTTGGGCGTGAACGCGTTCGAGGCGCACGACATGGTTCGCCTGGACGACAGCGGATCGAGCCTGTTCATCGTCTTCATGATCAAGAAGGAGTGGCTCGACGAGCTCGGCCAGGCGAAGGACCGCAGCTTTCGCTTTCCCTCGCCGCGAGTGCCCATCGGCGATGCGCTGCGCCGCTCATGCTGGCGCGTGCTGGACCTGATGATCTCCGCCGGCAGCGGACGTGACCAGGTCGACAAGGAGGTGGAGCGCTTGCTGGAAGCCGCCATCGCGGCCTCCAGGACGGGCGGCGAGGCTCTTTCCGTCGCGGCGGGCCTCGACGTCACGCTCGACCATCGCCTTCGGGCCGCCATCGCCCATATGCGCGCGCACGTCTCGGAGAAAACGACCATCGACGAGATCGCTGCCAAGGTCGGCTTGTCGCGCGCGCACTTCTTCGCGCTGTTCCGCGACCAGCTGCACACGACGCCGCAGGTGTTCTGGAGCGGCGTGCGCGTCGAGGAAGCGATGCGGCGCGTCAGCGAAGGTGGCGAACTCACGGACGTTGCGCTCGACCTGGGCTTTTCGGCGCCAGGCAACTTCTCGCGCTTCTTCAAGGAGCACACGGGGATTTCGCCATCGATCTTCAAGCGGGCCACGCGTGCGCCTTCTCCCGTTACCGTGACAGGCATTCCGCGCGAGGGACAGAGTCTTTCTTCATCCGACGATGCGCCGGAAGATGAAGGCGAGCAGGGATCTCGGCACGATCGCGGCCATATCCACAGGATATGAAAACGTGATTCGAAAATGTATTTTTAAATATGGCGGTGCATGCCTACGATGCCCGCATGACAAGAAGAGACAAGCCCCAGGAACCCCCTGCACCTCGGCCGACCGCGAGGCGCCGCACGGCCCTGCTGCTCGCGGCCGGCCTGCTGTTCGGCACGGGCTGCGCCGCCGCGCCGCAGGTCTCCACCATCGTCGTGCCCGCGCCGCCCGGCGGCCCCATCGACCGCGTCGCGCGGCTGCTCGCCCCCGAACTCGCGGCCGCTCTCGGACATCCCGTGCTGGTCGACAACCGCCTGGGCGCGGCCGGCAAGATCGGCGTGCAGGCGGCCCTGCGCGCAGCGCGCGACGGCCGCACGCTGATCGCGGTCTCGCCCTCCATCGCCTCGGTCAACCCGGTGCTCGACAAGGCGCCCGGCTATGACCCGCTGAAGGACTTCGACGCGCTGGGCATCGTGGCGGCCAATGCCGGCGTGGTGGCGGTGCGCGCCGACCTGCCGGTGGCCGACATGGCCGAGCTGGTGCGGCATGCGAAGGCGCATCCGGGCGAGCTGACCTATGGCTCCTTCGGCATCGGCACCAGCCTGCACCTGCAGAGCGAGGAGCTGCTGCGCACGCTCGGCATCGAGGCGCGGCACATCCCCTACAAGGGCGAGGCGCAGGCGATGAATGCGCTGGCGGGCGGCGAAGTGGACCTGATGCTCTATGCCACCGCGCCCGTCGTCCCGCTCGTGCAGAGCGGGCGCGTGCGCGCGCTGGCGGCCACCTCTTCGCAACGCTGGGCGATGCTGCCCGAGGTGCCGAGCTACGCCGAAACCGGCGTGCCGGCCGTGCGCAACTACCAGTACCACTCCTGGGTCGGGCTGGTGCTGCCCGCCGGCACGCCGGCGGCGGCACGGCGCGAAGTCCTGCAGGCCTGGCAGCGCGCGCTGGCCAGCCCGAAGCTGCGCCAGTCCCTCGTCGCGCAAGGCTTCGAACCCGCGTCGGGCGATCCCGTGGAAATGCAGCGCACCATCGCCACCGAGATCGCGCGCCACCGCGCGCTGCTCGCGAGCGGGCGCATCAAGCTCGATTGAGCGGTTCGGCCTGCGCGCGATCCATGGCGGAGATGCGCGCGATGGGCCGATCAGCCGATCACGCCTTGCGCGCCTTCGGCTTCTTCTTCGGCGCGATCTCCAGCCCCGTGATGCCGTTGAGGAACAGCTGCGTCGCGATCGGCGCCATCTGCTCGTAGGAGAAGCGTCCTCCGGGCCGGAACCAGGTGAACATCCAGTTGAGCATGCCGAACAGGAACATCGTCAGCAGCTTGTGCAGCTGCGATGCGTGCAGGTCGGGGCGCGTGGCGGCGATGGCGTCGGCGAACACGCGCACCACCGTGCGCTCCTTGTCGAGCACGCGCGCCTGCGCCTCGGGATCGAGGAAGCGCACGTCCTCGGTGAGCACCCGGTGCTCGTGCTGCGCCTCGGCGTACTCGGCCATGAAGGCCTCGATCAGCTCGGGCAGCCGCTCGTCGGGCGCGAGCTGCAGCGCTTCCACGCCCGTGACGATGTCGACCAGGCGCGAGACATGGCCGTCGGCGATGTGCAGCAGCACCTGCGCCTTGTCCTTGAAGTGATGGTAGAGGCCGGGCTTGGACAGGCCGCTGGCCTCGGCGATCTCGTTCATCGACGTGGCCGCATAGCCCTTGCGGGCGAACAGCTCGGCGGCGGCCCTGGCGATCAGGCTGCGCTGGTCGCCGGGGCGGGAGGAAGCAGTGTCAACGGTCATGGATGGCGAAGAGGGCTGCGCGCGAGACCACGCGGTCCGCGATCTTAGGGGTTAGTCCCGAGCCTTCGCCGCTTGCCCGTGTCCGTGCCATTGCGTTAGCCTTGCGCGGCTTCCAAACCGACCGGTCGGTTGGTTTTTGGTCGATGTCCCGCATCGACCGAAGCGCGAAGCCATCGAGCGAGAACCGCCGGCCATCCGGCACCCCATCAAAAATCGGAGACAACCATGCGCGACGAGAAGTGTGTGAACCGTGCCCTGCTGTCGGCGGGCCTTCTGATGGCCGCCGGCCTGGCCCTGCAAGGCTGCGGCGGTGGCGGCGGTGGCGGCAGCGGCTTCCTTCCGATCCCGGCACCCGCGCCCGCGCCGGCCGCGCCGCCGCCCGCGGGTCCGTCGGGCCCCAGTGCCGAGCAGCTCAAGAGCACCTGCAGCGGTCTCAAGGGGCAGGTGCTGGCGGGCGTCACGGTCACGCAGACCGCGCGCTTCGAAGCCAGGTCGGCGGTCAATGCCTCGGGCTTCTGCCAGGTACTGGGCACGCGCGCACCCTTCCTCGACATCGAGATCGACGTGCCCGACAACTGGACCGGCCGCTATTGGCAACAAGGTGGCGCTGGCTTCGATGGACGCATCGCCTCGGCAGTGACCAGGGACGGCGGCGGCGCCGTGACGGCGGTCGACCCGACGCTCGCACTCAAGGGCGCGGTGTACGCGGCCTCGAATGGCGGCAACCGTGCGAGCGTGCCCGCGCAGGCTGCGCCCGCCGTCTGGGCCAGCGGCACGGCCGAGGGCCAGCAATCGGCGACCGACTACGCCTATGCCGCGGTGGGCACCACGCTGCGCTTCGGCAAGGCCGTCGCGCAGGCCTTCTTCGGCAAGGCGCCAACGCACAGCTATTTCAACGGCTGCTCCAACGGCGGACGCAACGCCTACATCGCCGCGCAGCGCTGGCCGCAGGAGTTCGACGGCATCGTCTCGGGCTGCGAGACCATGGACATGGCGGGCCAGACCAGCGCCTGGCTGCGCGCGGCCTCGCTGACCGGCACGCCCGCGGCGCTGAGCCCCGCTCAGACCGGCGCGGCCCATGCGGCGGCGCTCGCGGCCTGCGACGCGCTCGACGGCGCCAGCGACGGCCTGATCGGCAATCCACAGGCCTGCAGCTTCGATCCGGCCGTGCTGCAGTGCGGCGTGGCGGGCGCGAGCACCGATCCGGCCCTCTGCCTGAGCGCCGCGCAGGTGGGCACGCTCCAGTCCTTCCTGTCGCCGCTCAAGCTCTCGAACGGCTCGACCGTGCTCTCGGGCTATTCGTGGGGCAACGGCCTCGGCCTCGGCTGGGGCGGACTCGGCGGCGGCTTCGCGCTGCTCGCGAGCGGCGATCCCGCCTGGCTCACGCCGGCCAGGCAGGCCGGCTTCCAGCTCGAGACCGACTACTACATGCTCGGCGCGGGCCTGGCGCGCATCGGCGCCGACCACGACAAGGCCGCCATCGCGAGCTACGTGGCCTCGGGCCGCAAGCTGATCTCCTGGCATGCCGGCAGCGACGCACTGCTGTCGCCGAACGACCACTACCGCAACTGGACCACCATGACGGGCATCGCGAAGTCGATGGGACTGGCCGACCCGAACAGCACCACGCGCTTCTTCATCGTTCCGGGTGGCGGGCACGGCGCGGGCGGCAGCCTGCAGGAAGTGGACTGGGCCTCGGCCATCATGGGCTGGGTGGAGAACGACGACGCGCCCACGCAGCTGACCTACAACTTCACGAGCGGCGGCACGGCCCGCAGCATGCCGGCCTGCCAGTACCCCAAGTACCCGAAGTACAGGGGCTCGGGCGACGTGAACGCGGCGGCCAGCTACAGCTGCAACTGAACCTCGGCGGCGGCGCACGGGCACCGCGTGCCTGCGCGGTGTTCTCGTACCATCGATGCATGAGCATCGAAGCACGAGCCGCCTCCCCTTCCCTCGTCGACATCGGCGTCAACTTCCATTCGAGCCAGCTGGCGTCGATGACCGCGCCGCTGCTGGCGCGCGCCAGGGCCGCGGGCGTCGCGCAGATCCTGGCCACGGGCACCTCGCTCGCCTCGAGCCTGCGCGCGCTCGAGCTGGCGCGCGCGCATCGGGGCGTGGTCTTCGCGACCGCAGGCGTGCATCCGCATGACGCGAACTCCTTCGATGCCGCCACCTTCGAGCAGCTCGCCGAACTCTGGCGCTGCCCCGAGGTCGTGGCCGTCGGCGAATGCGGCCTCGACTACAACCGCAACTTCTCGACGCCCGAGGCACAGCGCGCGGCCTTCGACCGGCAGCTCTCGATGGCCGCGCAGACCGGCAAGCCGCTGTTCCTGCACTGCCGCGATGCCTTCGCCGATTTCCACGACATGCTCGCGCCCGTGGTGGCCGATGGCGCGCATGGCGTGGTCCACTGCTTCACCGGCGACCGCGCCGAAGCCGAGGCCTTTCTCGCGATGGGCCTCGACATCGGCATCACGGGCTGGGTGACCGACCTGCAACGCGGCCAGGCCCTGCGCGCGGCCGTGCCGGCGATTCCGCTGGACCGGCTGCACCTCGAGACCGATGCGCCCTATCTGCTGCCGAAGAACGCGGGCCTGCGCGGCAAGCCCAACGAACCGGCCTACCTGCCCTGGGTGGCCGCGGGCGTGGCCGAACTGCTCGGTCGCGACGTCGCCGAGGTGATCGCGGCCTGCAGCGCCAACAGCCGGCGGCTGTTCGGACTCCCACCCGTCGAGGTCACCGCATGAGCACGTCGAAGAAGATCGCGATCGAGGTCGATGCCGAGTTGCGCGTGTCGGGCCTGATCGACGCGGCCGACGATGCGCGCTTCGCCCTGGTGCTCGCGCACGGCGCGGGCGCGGGCATGACGCACGCGTTCATGGAGACCGTGGCGCGCGGCCTCGCCGAACGCCGCATCGCGTGCCTGCGCTACCAGTTCCCGTACATGGAGCGCGGCTCGAAACGACCCGACGCACCGCCGCTCGCGCATGCCACGGTGCGCGCGGCCGTGGCTCGTGCCGCGGCGCATTTCCACGGCCTGCCGCTGTTCGCGGGCGGCAAGTCCTTCGGCGGGCGCATGACCTCGCAGGCCCAGGCGCTGGGCCTGCTGCCCGAGGTGACCGGGCTGGTCTTCCTCGGCTTTCCGCTGCATGCGGCCGGCAAGCCCTCGATCGATCGCGCGGCGCACCTGCACGATATCGACGTGCCGATGCTGTTCGTGCACGGCGCGCAGGACAAGCTCGCGGAACCGCCCTGCTTCGCGCAGGTCGTCGATTCGCTCGGTGACTGGGCGAGCGTCGATGAATACGCGGCGGCCGACCATGGCTTTCACGTGCCGAAGAAATCGGGCCTGACGGACGCGCAGGTGATCGAGCAGATGCTCGATGCGGTGGCGATGTGGATGCAGGCCTGGTTGCTGGATGGAGTCATTGCATAGCATTTGCACTACAATGCTCGACATGAAAACGGCTCAGCTTCCTCCGGTTCGGGTTCTGGCATCGGTTCGAGAGCAGATCGAAAGCGTTCTGCTCGATGGCGAGACCCTGTCGAACTTCGTCGAGAAGGCCGCGATCGACGCAGCGCGGCGCCGCCAGGCCCAGCAGGAATTCGTGGCTCGCGGACGTTCTTCGCTGGCCAAGGCGCGCGCGTCCGGTGAGTACTACTCGGCCAATGACGTGTTCGACGCGATGAAGTCTCGCCTTGAGACGGCGCGCACCGCGGCGCAGCGAGCACAGGGTGGCGTCGGCAAACGGCGCCCGTGAAATACCTCGTCAGCTTCACGCGCGAAGCGCTCGAGGATCTGCAGCGCCTCGAAGGTTTTCTCCTCGAACTGGCGATCAAGCATGGCGACTGGGACCTGCCAGACCGCGCATTGAACGCGATTCGCCACGAGTTTCGAATCCTGGAATCGAATCCATTCACATGCAGGATCGCCCATGACGACCGGCTCGAACGCGAACTGGTGATTCCATTCGGCGCGTCCGGATATGTCGCCTTGTTCCATTTTGTGAGCGAGCAGGACATCGTGGTGTCCGCGATTCGGCATCAGCGCGAGGATGACTACCACTGAGCCTTCGCGATGAAGGACGGTTCCTCCCTCGGGAAAGCATGGCGCGATGCTACTTCGCGACGATCACCACCAGCACCGACGCATCCTCCCCATCGACCGAACGCAGCTTGTGCGCGATGGTGGAGTTGAACTGCACGCAGTCGCCCACGTTGAGCATCTCCTTGCGGTTGCCGATCTGCAGCTCGATGCGGCCGGTCAGCACGTAGAGGATCTCCTCGCCGTCGTGGTGGCTCATGATCTTGCTGTGGCCGCCCGCGCGCTCGCCGGGGCGCAGCACAAAGGCGCGCATCAGCCGGCCCTGGCTGACGCCGGCGACCAGCGACATGTAGGTGCGGGCCTCCTCCTCCGACGGCGCGGGCGCGCGCACGATGGACACGGCATCGGCCACGGTGGAGCGGCCGAACAGGTTCTCGACAGTGACGCCCAGCGCACTCGCGATCTTCAGTGCCGACTCGATGGACGGCTTGGAGATGCCGCGCTCCACCTTCGACAGGTAGCTGCGCGTGAGTCCGGAGTCGCTGGCCAATTGCTCGAGCGTCAACCCGCTCTGCACCCGCAGGAACTTGAGATTCAGCGCCATGTGTCTGTGGTGTCCATGCAGTCGATCTTAGCGTCGGCGCAGCGGGGCCCGGGGGCTCAGCAGTCGAGCGGCGCCGGGGCGCCACGGGTCTGCCGGCACCAGTAGTCGAAGGTGGCGTTGACGATCGAGGGTTTGAGCAGGTAGTCGTGCGCCTCGCGCGCGAGCACGTCGTCCACCGGCGTCAGCGGGCCGAAGGCCTGGGCGCGGATCTGCATGCGCGCGGCGCGCTCGAGGTAGACCGACAGGTAAGTCGCCTCCTCGATGGTCTGGCCGGCCGTGAGGTAGCCATGGTGCGCGAGCACGATGGCGCGCTTGCTGCCGAGCGCGCCCGAGATGATCACGCCCTCCTGGTCGGCGATCGGAACGCCCGGCCATTCGCCGAGGAAGGCGCAGTCCTCGTGCAGCGGCGTCATGTCCATCTGCGAGATCACCAGCGGCTGGCGCGCGGCCGCGAGCGCCGAGGCCCAGGGCGAGTGGGTGTGGATGATCGACTGCACGTCGGGCCGCGCGCGGTACACCCACAGGTGGAAGCGCGTGGCGGGGTTGGGCATGCCGGTGCCGGTCAGGGTGTTGAGGTCCTGGTCGACCTCGATGAAGTCCTCGGGCGTGGCTTCGTCGAAGCCGAGGCCGAAGCGCAGCGTCCAGTAGGCGCCGGGGCGTTCCGAGCGCGCGCTGATCTGGCCAGCGAGCCCGGCTTCCTGGCCGGTCATCGCGAGGATGCGGCAGGCATAGGCCAGGCTCTGTTTCATGGTGCGCGGCGCGCCCGCGAGGTGCTGCGCCATCTCGCGGGTGGCGCGCTCGTCGAAGTATTCCTTGCTGCGGAGTTCGGGGGTCATGGTTCGATGAAGAGGAAGTTGTGTGGGTGGAAGGAAGAGGCGCGGCGCTCAGGGTACGGCCGCCAGCACCATGTCGACCAGCCGCTGGACCAGCGGCGATTGCGGCTTGCCCGCGCGCGTGATCACGACCACGCGGCGGCGCATCAGCGGCCGTTCGATGCGGACCTTGCGCAGGTCGTTGTCCTGCAGCAGCTTGTCGGGCATGCGGGTCGGCAGGATGCAGGCGCCCATGCCCGCGGCGACCAGCTTGACCAGGGTGTCGACGGTCTCGGCCTCGGCGACGATCGGCAGCTTCAAGCTGCCCTGGCGCACCATCTTGCCGAGCGCATAGTGGGCCGGAAAAGCCACCAGCCGTGGCCGCTCCTCGGTGAGGTCGATGGTCTCGCCATGGGCACTGTCGTGCGTGGCGATCAGGCACATCTCGTCGTCGAACAGCGGCCGCGTGTCCAGCGTCTGCGAGGCGACGGCCGTGTCGTAGACCAGGCCGATGTCGGCCTTGCCGTTCTCCACCAGCTCGGCCGCGTCCGACGAGCTGCGGCACATCAGCGACAGCGCGACGTCGCTGCATTCGGCCGAGAAGCGCGCCACCACCTCGCCGAGCAGGTAGTAGCTCAGGGTATGGACCGCCGCCACCCGCACCGTGCCCTGCGACACGCCGTCGTGCTTGCGCACGCAGTCGACCGCGGCGTCGATGCTGCGGTAGGCGGCCTCGGTCTTCTCCTTCAGGCCGCGCCCCGCTTCCGTCAGCTCCACGCCGCGCCCGTTGCGCACGAACAGCGGCTGGCCGAGGCAGCTCTCGAGCGTCGCCAATTGGCGGCTCAGGCCGGGCTGGGTCTGGTCCAGCGCTTCCGCGGCGCGCGAGAGCGACTTCAGGCTCGCGATCTTGAGGAAGTACCGCAGCTGGCGGTCGAGGGAATCCACGCGATCCGATCAGGCGTTCACGTCGACGATCAGGCGCCCGGCGACCTTGCCGTCGATCAGGTCCTGCGCGGCGGGAATCGCCTGCGCCAGGCCGATGGTCGCGGTCATCGCGAGCGTTTCGTCCGCGCTCAGGGTGCGCTGCAGCTGCGTCCAGGCTTCCAGGCGCCGGGGCAGCGCGGCCTTCACGCTGTCGATGCCCACGAGCGTCACGCCACGCAGGATGAAGGGCGCCACGGTGGACGGGAAGTCCATGCCCTGCGCCAGCCCGCAGGCCGCGACCACGCCGCCGTACTTCGTGGCGGCGCAGGCATTGGCCAGCGTATGGCTGCCCACGCAGTCGACGACCGCGGCCCAGCGCTCCTTCTGCAGCGACTTGCCCGGCGCGGACAGCGGCTCGCGGCCGATCACCTCGTGCGCGCCCAGTGCCTTCAGCCGCGCGGCCTCCTGCGGGCGGCCCGTGGCGGCCACGACCCGGAAGCCGCGCCTGGCCAGCAGGCTGACGGCGAAGCTGCCCACGCCGCCGTTAGCGCCGGTGACCAGCACCTCGCCGGCCTGCGGCGCGATGTCGCGCTCGATCGCGAGCACGCACAGCATGGCCGTCAGGCCCGCGGTGCCGATCGCCATCGCGTGGCGGCTGGTGAGGCCCGCGGGCATCGCCACCAGCCAGGCGGCCGGCACCCTCGCCTTCTGTGCCAGCCCGCCCCAATGGCCTTCGCCCACGCCCCAGCCCGTGAGGATCACCTTGTCGCCGGCCTTGAACTCGGGCGAGGTGCTTTCACCGACCGTGCCCGCGAAGTCGATGCCGGGCACCATCGGCCACTGGCGCACGATCGGGCCGCGGCCGGTGATGGCGAGCGCGTCCTTGTAGTTGAGGCTCGAGAACTCGACGTCGACCGTGACGTCGCCTTCGGGCAGCGCCGAGGCCTCGAGGGCCTTCACGGCGGCCAGTGTCTTGCCGTCCTGCTGGGTCAGGTGGATCGCGTTGAACATGGGAATCCTTGGTTCGTCTTCAAAGGGCCGACCGCAGCGAGTCGGCCAGCGCATAGTGGGTGGCGCAGCGCACCTCGATCACGGCCGGGCCGCGCACGGCCAATGCCTCGGCCATGACTTGCACGGCCTCGTCCGCATGCCGCACCACATGGCCCGAGGCGCCGAAGGCCCGGGCGAGCGCGGCGAAGTCGGGGTTGCGCAGGTCGGTGCCGCTGACGCGGCCGGGGTAGGAGCGCTCCTGGAACGAGCGGATCGTTCCGTACGAGGCGTTGTTGGCGACGACGATCTTCAGGTCGATGCCGCGGTCCACCGCGGTCGTGAGTTCGTTGCCGCTCATGAGAAAGCCGCCGTCGCCGCAGAAGGCGATCACCTGCCGCCGCGGATGGCGCAGGCCCGCGGCCAGGCCCGCGGGCACGCCCATGCCCATCGCGCCGCAGGCCGAGCCGAGCAGACGGTTCGACGGCCCGAGCCGCAGCGCGCGATGCACCCAGGCGGCGAAGTTGCCCGAATCGGTCGTGAGGATCGTGTCGTCGCGCATCGCGCCGCGCACGGCGTTGATCACGTGGCCCAGCACGTCCTGCGCTGGCACGCGGGCTTCGTTCCAGCCGTGCGCCGCTTCGCGCGCATGCAGGCCCGCGCGCAGCCATTCGCTGCGGTCGATGGACGGCGGCGTCATGCGCAGCAGCGCGTCCACGAAGGCGCGCGCGGTCGACACCACGCCGAGCGTGGTCGCGAAGTGGCGGCCGATCGCGCCGGCATCGGGGTACACATGCAGCAGCTGCTGCGCGTCGGGCGACTGGCGCGGGACCGTGAAGCCCTGCGTCGACACGTCGCCGAGCCGCGTGCCGATGCCCACGACGAGGTCGGCCTGCGCGAACAGCGCCGTGTGGACGGCGGAGGGAAAGAAGCCGAGCTGCCCGAGCCAGTGCGGATGCGTGTTGGGAAAGAGGTCCTGGTTCTTGTTCGTGACCGCGACCGGCAATTGCCAGGCCTCGCTGAGCGCGACCAGCGCCTGCCTGAAGGCGCCATCGGCGCAGGCTTCGCCGCCGACGATGAGCACGGGCCGCTCGGCCCGGGCGAGCAGCGCGGCGGCGTCTTCCATCGCCTGCATCGACGGCGCGGGCCGCGCGACGCCGAAGCGCGTGGCGGCGCATCGGGGGATCTCCTGGGCCAGCAGGTCCTCGGGCAGCTCGACGATCACCGGGCCCGGCGTGCCGCTGGCCGCGGTCGAGAAAGCACGCGCCAGGGTCTCCGCGGCCTGCGATGCGAGGTGGATGCGGGCGGTCCACTTCGCCATCGGCCCGAACAGGCGCGCCGCATCGATCTCCTGCACCGCGTCGCGCCCCAGGTTCGGCAGGTCGACCTGCCCGACCAGCACCACCAGCGGCAGCGCCTCCTGCGAGGCCACGTGGATGCCGATGGTGGCGTTCGCGAGGCCCGGCCCGCGGCTCACCATCACCACGCCCGGCATGCCCGTCAGCCGCGCATCGGCCGCCGCCGCGAGGCTGGCCGAACCTTCGTGGCGGCAGGTCACGAGATCGAAGTCCTCGCGGCCGTGCAGCGCATCGAGCAAGGGAAGAAAGCTCTCGCCCGGCACGCTGAAGGCGCGCTGCACGCCGTGAAGGGCGAGGCTGTCGGCAAGGAGGTCGGCAACGCGGAAGGGCATGGGGGACTCGGTGTCGATGGGGGTTCGTCGTGCGTTCATGCTGCAAGGGCCGCGGCCGGGCGCAACGGCGCGGCGGTCAGCGCCTGCAGCCGTTCGAAAGAGAGGCCGTCGACCATGCGGCTCACCACCAGCCCGTCGGGCTCGACCTCGATCACGGCCAGGTCGGTGAAGATGCGCCGCACCACGCCCACGGCGGTCAGCGGGAAGGTGCAGGCCTCGACGATGCGCGAAGCGCCCTCTTTCGTCTGGTGCTCCATCAGCACCCAGATCGACTTCGCGCCCACGGCCAGGTCCATCGCGCCGCCCACGGCCGGCGGCGCCGAGCCGTCGAGGCCCATGCTCCAGTTGGCGATGTCGCCGTGCGCGCTGACCTGGTAGGCGCCGAGGATGGCGATGTCGAGATGGCCGCCGCGCATCATCGCGAACGACAGCCCGGTGTCGAAGTAGGAACCGCCCGGCAGGATGGTGACGGGTGTCTTGCCCGCGTTGATCAGGTCGCGGTCCTCCGCGCCCGGCGCCGGCCGCGGCCCGATGTGCAGGATGCCGTTCTCGCTGTGCGTGACCACGCCCGAGGCCGCGGTGATGTGGTCCGACACCAGCGTCGGGAAGCCGATGCCGAGGTTGACGAAGCTGCGCGGCGGCAGCTGCGAGGCCGCCAGCGCGGCCAGTTGTTCGCGCGTGAGTCTGTTCATTCCCGATCTCCCAGGAAGACGCGGTCGACGAAGATGCAGGGCGTCACGATGCATTCGGGATCGAGGCCGCCGATCGGCACGATCTCGTCGACCTCGAACACCACCGTGTCGGCCGCGGTGGCCATCACCGGCGAGTAGTTGCGCGCCGTCTTGTTGTAGACGATGTTGCCCATGGTGTCGGCCTGCCTGCCCTTGAGCAGCGCGAAGTCGGCGCGCAGCGGCTTCTCGAGCACGTAGTCGCGCCCGTCGATGCGCTCCACGCGCTTGCCCTCGGTCAGCACGGTGCCGATGCCCACCGGCGAATAGAAGCCGCCGATGCCGGCGCCGCCGCAGCGGATGCGCTCGATCAGCGTGCCCTGCGGCACCAGCTCGAGCTCGACCGTGCCGGCGCGGTAGGCCACGGCGAAGGCCTTGGCGCTGCGCGGGTACGAGCAGACGATCTTGCGCACGATGCCGGCCGTGAACCAGAGCGACAGGTCGTCGGCATCGGCGCCCGCGTTGTTGGAGATCACGGTGAGCTCGCGCACGCCCAGCGCCAGCACGGCCTGGATGATGGCGCGCGGCAGGCCGGCGCCGCCGAACCCGCCGACCAGCAGCGTGGCGCCATCGCGCAGGCCCTCGAGGGACTGCGCGGCGCTGTCGACCACCACATGTCTCAGGCTCATGGTTGCTGGGTTCCTTGTTGCTCGCCGCGGGCGGGGGCCGAGGGATAGGCCGCGGCCAGCCCGCGGCCGATGCGGTCGTTGAGCATCTCGGTGCTGCCGTCGGCGAAGGCCGCGAGCCGCACTTCGGACGCGAGCGCGACCAGGCCGTTGGGCGCGGTCGCGCCCACGGCGCCCATCGCGCGGATGCACTGCTCGATGCCCTCGGTGGCGGTCTCGACCGCGATCTTCTTGGCGCTGGCCGCGAGCTCGGGGCCGCAGGTGCCGGCATCGATGCGCCGCGCCGCCTTCACCACGAGCGCATTGGCGGCCTCGAGCCGGGCCGCGACGTCCGCCAGCGCCCATTGCAGTCCCTGGTGCGCGAGCAGCGGCTTGCCGAACGCGGTGCGCTGGCCGCAGTACGCGACAGCGGTGCACAGCGCCGCATGCAGCGAGCCGGTGCACATGGCCGCCACATGCACGCGCGCCGCGTTGATGGCTTCCATCGAGGCGCGAAAGGCCTCGCCGGGGGCGTGGATCAGCGCCCAGTCGGGCACGAAGTGCCGTTCGAAGCGGATCTCGGCGAGCCTGAACTCCATCGCGCCCGGCAGCTCATGCGGCGTCGCGGCGAAGGCCTGCCCGGCCTCGGGCTCGACCAGGAAGCCCGCGATCGCCTGCGACCCATCGTCCGCGGTGGTCCGCGCCAGCACCATCAGCAGGTTGGCGATGGCGCCGTTGCTGACCCAGGCCTTGCTGCCGTCGAGCAGCCAGCCGCCCTCGGTGCGCACGGCCTGCGAACGCAGCTGCGTGAGGTCGCTGCCGGCCGTGGGTTCCGACATCGCGGGCGCGCCGATCAGGCGGCCGGCCAGCAGCCCCGGCAGCAGGCGTTCCTTCTGCACCGCCGAGCCGTGGCGCCACAGCCGCGTCGCCATGCCCTGCATGTTGTTGAGGCAGAAGGCCGCGGCGAAGCCGTGGCCCGCCATGGTCTGCGCGACGCGGACCTTGCAGAGGAAGGAGGCGCCGAAGCCGCCGCCCTCCTCGGGCACCTGCAGGCCGAGCATGCCCAGCGCGGCCCATTGCGCGGTCACCGTGCGTTCGCAGGGCTCGCCGCGCGAGCGCGCCTGCGCGAGCCGCGGCGCGAGCACCTCGGCGCAGAAGCGCTCGGTGTCGCGCACCAGCGCCAGCTCGCGCGCCGTGAGGCCGCTGTCCAGTTCGTCGAAGAAGCTCATGGTCAGCGCCTTCCGTCTCAATCGACGATCGGGAAGTTGGAGTCCTTCACGAACTTCTTCCAGTAGTCGATTTCCTTCCTGATGTCGGCCGCGAAGGACGCGGGCGTCGAGCCCTTGATGGCCACCGCGCCGATCGGCGCGAGGCGCTTCTCGAAGTCCTCGCTCGCGATCGCGCGGGTCAGCGCGGCCGAAGCCTTGGCGATGATCTCGGGCGGCGTCTTCGCGGGCGCCACGAGGCCGAACCAGGGCGAGATGTCCATGCGCGCGGCACCGGCCTGCTGCAGCGTGGGCAACTGCGGGAACAGCGCCGAGCGCTCGTCGGCCGCGATGGCCAGGGCGCGCAGCTTGCCGGCCTGCACCTGCTGCGCCACGGTGGACTCGGTGAAGAAGCCGACCTGCACCACGCCCGCCATCAGGTCGGTGATGGGCTGGCCGCCGCCCGGGTAGTTCACCAGCGTGAGGTCGACGCCGTTGAGCACGCCGAACAGCGCGCCACCGAAGTGCGAGGACGCGCTGTAGGTCGCGCTGTAGTTGAGCTCGCCGGGGTGGGCCTTGGCATAGGCGACGAACTCCTTCACGTCCTTGGCGGCCAGCGAGGGGTTCACCACCATCAGCACGCGCTGCTTCGCGAACTTGCCGATGGGCTCGAAGTCGGCCACGGGGTCGTAGGGCAGCTTGCGGAACACGGCCGCCGCGCGGGTCTGCACCGACTCGGCCGTGAGCATCAACGTGTCGCCGTCGGGCTTCTGCTTCGCGACGTAGGCGGCGGCAACGGTGCCGCCCGCGCCGCCGCGGTTCTCGATGATCACCGGCTGTCCGAGCTCCTTCGACAGCGACTGGCCGACGATGCGCGCCACGATGTCGGTCGGCCCGCCCGGCGGGAAGCCGACCACCAGGCGCACGGGCCGCGTGGGCCAGGCCTCGGCGGCCATCGAAGCGGTCATCGAAGTGACAGCGGTCGCGGCGAATGCGGCGCAGACCAGGGACTTGAGCAAGGGAGAGATTCGCATGGGGATACCTCGGAACGTGTGATGAATATGTCCCATATGACACTTTGTGTCAAACCGGAAAACGAGCGTTTTCCGGTGAATAACAGCTATGCATCAGAGGGAGAGGAAGGCGTGCTTGCCTGCGGAGGAACGGAGCACCGTTCATGCCAAACGGAAACTTTGGGTCCTGCTTCGGTGGCGGGCGGGCCTTTGGAGCGGTCGTTGGAATGGAGCGGGCTCGGCCCCTCGCTGGAGGCCTTCCGCCGAATGGACGCGGGCCGCCGGCGCGCCTCGCGGCCGGCGCGCGAGCCATGCACCGCGCGCGATATCAGCTATGCGGGCCCGGCCCTTGATGCGCGGCCCGTGGCGGGCCCGGATGCGCAGCCGCGTGCGCCGCAGCGGTGCGTTACAGCCCGTCGAGCGCCTGCTTCAAGTCCGCGATCAGGTCGTCCACGTCTTCCAGCCCCACCGAGAGGCGCACCAGCTTCATGGTCACGCCTTCGCTGAGCCGCGCGCCCGGCTCCACCTGCTGGTTGGCGCGGATCAGGGCGCCCGGGTGCGTGATCAGCGTTTCGGTGTCGCCCAGGCTGATCGCGCGCGAGATCAGCCGCAGCCGGTCGATCATGCGGATCGCGCCCTGCTCGCCCGACTTGAGGTCGAAGGAGAGCATGCCGCTGCCGTGCTTCATCTGGCGCTTTGCGATCGCATGGCCCGCGTTGTCGGCCAGGAAGGGATAGCGCACCGCCTCCACCGCCGGATGCGCGGCGAGCATCTGCGCGATCTTCAGCGCGCTCTCGCCGTGCTGGCGCATGCGCAGCGTCAGGGTCTTGAGGCCGCGCAGCACCAGGAAGCAGAGCATCGGCGACAGCGTGGCGCCGGTCAGGTAGCGCAAGCCGGCCTTGCGGATCTTGTGGACGGTGGCGGCGTCGCCCAGCACCACGCCGCCGAGCAGGTCGCCATGGCCGTTGATGTACTTGGTCAGCGAATGCACCACGAGGTCGGCGCCATGGTCCATGGGTCGCTGCAGCGCCGGCGACGCGAAGGTCGAGTCGACCACCACCCTGGCGCCATGCCGGCGGGCGATGTCGGCCAGCGCCCGGATGTCGAGCACCTCGCCGGTCGGGTTGACCGGCGATTCGAAGTACACGATCTTGGTCTTGTCCGACAGCGCCTGCTCGAGGTTGCGCGGATCGCAGAAGTCGACGCGCCGCACGCGGATGCCGAAGCGCGGCAGTCCGTCGGCCAGCAGCAGGCCCACGGTCGAATAGGCCGTGTGGTGCGCGATGAGCTCGTCGCCGGCCGACAGCAGGGTCAGCAGCGTGGCGCTGATGGCGCCCATGCCGGAGCCGGTGACCAGGCCCGCCTCGGCGCCCTCGAGGTCGGCCAGCCGGCGCTCGAGCAGCGCCTGCGTGGGGTTGTGCTGGCGGCCGTACACGTACTTCTCGCTCTCGCCCGAGAACACGGCGGCCGCGTCGGCGGTCGAGTCGAAGGCATAGGTCGAGGTCAGGTAGATCGGCGGCGAGACGGCGCCGAAGGCATCGGCCTCGTGGCCCGCGTGGATGGTCCGGGTCTGGAATCCCGCCGCGCGGGCGGCTTCGTTCGATGGCATCTGTGCTCCTGGTGGTTGGGAATCGGTGGCGCGCGAATCAATGGACGATCTGGCTCAGGAAGAGTCGCGCGCGCTCGGTCTGCGGATCGGCGAAGAAGCGCTCGGGCGCGCCCTGCTCGACGATCTCGCCGCGGTCCATGAAGATCACGCGGTCGGCGACCTTGCGCGCGAAGCCCATCTCGTGCGTCACGCACAGCATCGTCATGCCGCTCTCCTGCGCCAGGCCGATCATCACGTCGAGCACCTCCTTGACCATCTCGGGATCGAGCGCCGAGGTGGGCTCGTCGAACAGCATGACCTTCGGGCCCATGCACAGCGAGCGCGCGATCGCCACGCGCTGCTGCTGGCCGCCCGAGAGCTGGCCCGGGAACTTGCCGGCCTGTTCGGGAATGCGCACGCGCTCGAGGTACTTCATGGCGGTCGCGCGAGCCTCGGCCATCGGCTTCTTCAGCACCCAGACCGGGCCCAGCGTGAGGTTCTCCATCACCGTCAGGTGCGGGAACAGGTTGAAGTGCTGGAACACCATGCCCACGTCGCGGCGGATGGTCTCGATGTGGCGCAGGTTGTTGCTGAGCTCGGTGCGGTCGATGACGATGCGGCCGCTCTGGTGCTGCTCGAGGCGGTTGATGCAGCGGATCAGCGTCGACTTGCCCGAGCCCGAGGGCCCGCAGACGACGATGCGCTCGCCGCGCGCCACGTCGAGGTGGATGTCGCGCAGCACGTGGAACTGCCCGTACCACTTGTTGACGGCTTGCATCTGGATGATGGGTTCGGTCACGGCGGAGTCCTTCGTTCCTGTAGAGGGCATGGCGGCGTTATTTGCCGGCGTTGTCGTTGGCATGGCCGGTGGCGAGCGAGCGCTCGAGCGACCGGCTGTATTTGGAGAGCGAGAAGCAGAAGACGAAATAGATCGCGCCGATGAACAGGTAGGCCTCCACGCCGAAGCCACCCCAGGCCGGGTCGGCCAGCGCGGCCTTCGCGGCCTGCGTGAGGTCGAAGATGCCGATGATCACGACCAGCGAGGTGTCCTTGAACAGCGCGATGAAGGTGCTGACCAGCGGCGGTATCACGACCTTCAGCGCCTGCGGCAGCACCACGCGCCGCATCTGCTGCGCATACGACAGGCCGATGGACTCGGCGCCCTCGTACTGCCCCTTGGGGATCGACTGCAGCCCGCCGCGCACCACCTCGGCGATGTAGGCCGCGGCGAACAGCACGATGGCCAGCTGCGCGCGCAGCAGCTTGTCGATGCTCATGCCCTCGGGCAGGAACAGCGGCAGCATCACCGAGGACATGAACAGGATGCTGATCAGCGGCACGCCGCGAATCAGTTCGATGTAGCCCACGCACAGCGCCTTGATGGCGGGCATTCTCGAGCGGCGCCCGAGCGCGAGCACCACGCCGAGCGGAAAGGCGAAGGCGATGCCGAAGGTCGAGAGGATCAAGGTCAGCGGCAGGCCGCCCCAGCGCACGTTCTCCACGTAGCTCAGGCCGAACAGGCCGCCCCACATCAGCAGCGCGACGAGCGCGAGCACGCCGGTCCAGAGCAGGGTGAGCCTCAGGTCCCACGTGCGCCGCGCGGCGCTGTAGACCAGCGTGCCGATCAGCGCGAGGGTCGCGAGCAGCGGCCGCCATTGCTCGTCGTAGGGATAGGTGCCGAACAGGATCAGCCGGTGCTTCTCGGCGATGAAGGCCCAGCAGGCGCCGCCGGGCGCGTTTCGGCAGCCCTGCGCGGTCGGCGACGAGAAGGTGGCTTTCACGAGGAGCCAGTCCACCAGCGGCGGCACGGTCATCAGCAGCAGCCAGAGGCACAACAGCGTGCCGAGAATGCCCGCGGGCGACCGGAACAGGCGCTCCCGGATCCATTGCCACGCGTGCAGGGCACGCTCGGGCGCGCGCGGGGTGGCGGTCGTGCCGCCGGTCAGTGAAGTGGTGGGGTTCATGTCAACGCTCGACGAGCGCGATGCGCCGGTTGTAGGCATTCATGGCGAGCGAGATGCACAGGCTCACCGTCATGAAGGCGGCCATGATGATCAGGATGCCCTCGATGGCCTGGCCGGTCTGGTTCAGGGTCGTGTTCACCACGGAGACGAGGTCGGGATAGCCGATGGCCACGGCCAGCGAGCTGTGCTTGACGAGGTTGAGGTACTGGCTCGTGGCCGGCGGCACCATCACCCGCAGCGCCTGGGGCAGCACCACCAGCCGCAGCGAACGCCCGCGCCGCAGGCCGAGCGACTCGGCCGCCTCCCACTGCCCGCGGTTCACCGACTGCACGCCCGAGCGCACGATCTCGGCGATGAAGGCCGCCGTGTAGCTCACGAGCCCGACCAGCAGCGCGAACAGCTCGGGCGAGAGGTTCCAGCCGCCCGCGAAGCCGAAGCCGCTCGGGTGCGGGATCTCCATCGACAGCTGTGCGCCGCTCAGCGCCCAGGCCAGCACGGGCAGGCCGGCGAACAGCGCCGCCGCCCAGGGCGCGAGCGCCATCGGATGGCCGGTCAGCGCCTGCCGCCTCCTGCTCCAGCGCGCGAGCAGAAAGGTGCCAACGCCCGCGACGGCCAGCGCGCCGACCATCCATGCGAGCGCGTCGCCGAGCAGCGCCGGCATCAGCAGCCCGCGGTTCGACAGATACACGCCCGGCAGCGGATGGTGCGCGGCACGCGGCCCCGGCATGCTCTCGGAGATCAGCGCATACCAGAGCAGCAGCTGCAGCAGCAGCGGCACGTTGCGCACGCACTCCACGTAGGCCGCGGCCAGCCGCGACACCAGCCAGTTGCCCGACAGCCGGGCCACGCCGACCAGCGTGCCGAGCACGGTGGCCAGCACGAGCGCGATGAGCGACACGCGCAGCGTGTTGAGCAGGCCGACGACGATGGCGCGGCGATAGGTATCGGCCGGCGTGTAGTCGATCGGGGTCTCGCCGATCGCGAAGCCCGCCTCGCGGTCGAGGAAGGCGAAGCCGGTCGAGATGTTGCGTGCCGCCAGGTTGTGCAGCGTGTTCGACACCAGGTACCAGGCGGTCAGCGCCACCAGCGCGACCACGACGACCTGGTAGACCAGCGCGCGCAGGCCGGGGTCGTTCCACGACAGGCGCGCGCGCGGCCGTGGGGGCATGGCGCCCGTGTTTTCTTCGGTCATGGGAAATCCTCGATTCGCTTCGGGTACGGCCGTGCCGGCGGTTGCCCGCCGGCACGGCCTCTCTCGTTCAGGAACGAATCAGCGGATCGGCCAGCCGTACATCAGGCCGCCCTTGGTGTAGAGCGCATTGAGCCCGCGATCGAGCTTCATCGGGCTGCCCGCGCCGACGCTGCGGTCGAAGACCTCGCCGTAGTTGCCCACCTGCTTGATGATCCGGTAGGCCCACTTGTCGTCGACGCCCAGCGCCTTGCCCATGCCAGGCACGGTGCCGAGGATGCGCTGGATGTGCGGCGCCGGATTCTTCAGCGCCTCGTCGACGTTCTTCGAGCTCAGGCCGTATTCCTCGGCCTCGAGCATCGCGTTGAGCGACCAGCGCACGATGTTGAACCAGGCCTCGTCGCCCTGGCGCACCATCGGCCCGAGCGGTTCCTTCGACAGCGGCTCGGGCAGGATCACGTACTTGTCGGTGCTGCCCAGGTTGATGCGCGCCAGCGCCAGCTGCGACTTGTCGAGCGTGATGCCGTCGCAGCGTCCCGACATGAAGGCGCGCTTGATCTCGTCCACCGTGTCGAGCAGCACCGGCTTGAACTCCATCTTCAGCCCGCGGAACCAGTCGGCCAGGTTGAGTTCGGTGGTGGTGCCCGGCAGCACGCAGATGGTGGCGCCCGCGAGCTTCTTCGCGCTGGTGACGTTCGAGTCCTTCGTCACCATGATCCCCTGGCTGTCGTAGTAGTTGACGCCCACGCCGATCAGCCCGAGCGTGGTGTCGCGCGTCAGCGTCTGGGTGGTGTTGCGCGTCAGCACGTCGATCTCGCCGGACTGCAGCGCGGTGAAGCGTGCCTGCGTGGTGAGCGGCACCACGCGGAACCTGGTGGCGTCGCCGAACATCGCCGCGGCGATCGCGCGGCAGGTGTCGACGTCGATGCCCTGCCATTCGCCCTTGCTGTCGGTGAAGGCGAAGCCCGGCAGATTGGTCGATACGCCGCACTGCACCAGGCCCCGTTTCTTGACTGCGTCGAAGGTGGTGCCCGCGTGGGCGCGGGTTCCGACGGTGAGGACGAGCAAGGCGCTCAGCGCAAGGCCCAACAGCTTCATGAGTGTCTCTTTCTGGAATTCTCGGAATCAGGCGGAATGGCTTCGAAGGGCCACGCTTGCTTCGCGACCGGAGTGCCGCCGCGAAGTGCGCGAAGTATCGGGACGATGGCGCGCGAAGGCCATGTACGAGGCGCCATATCAGCTATACGGCCGGACTGCGTCGCGGGCCGCCGCGATCAGGTTCCGTTCACCCAAGGCTTCTAGCATCCGCGCATGCTGCTCGCACGCATCCGCCGATTCGCCGAAGCGCACCACCGCGCGTGGTGCCTCGCGGGCATCCTGCTGGTGTTCCTGCAGCCCTTCATCGCCGCCCATTTCCGCTGCGACGGCCTCGAGGACGAGCCCATGCTGCGGGTGCGCGCGCTCGGCGAAATGAGCCAGTTCGAGGTCGACGACCGCGAGAACCACGCCAGCGACCGCGAGACCACGATCTTTGCGCAGGTGCCCGCGGGCATCGATCACCCCCATGCGCTGGATGCCGGCCTGGGCACGCTGCTGGCGCTGGTGCTCGCGCTGCTGCCGCTGGCGCGCGTGGCCGGCCTGGAGATCGGACCGATCGGCCGGATGGGCCCCGAGCAGGTGCCGCCCCGGGGCGGCGCGCCGCCACCCGCCTTCCCCGGGAGGCGCCGCCCTCCCGCCACCGCCCCGCCCTCGACGCACTGAGAGAAGCGACGCCTCGCGCGTCGCCCTTCCTGCCGTGCATGCCATGCGCGGCGACTCATCTCGTCCTCGAACGGAGGTTTTCCGTGTTCGTCCTTTTCGGGTGCGCAAGCCGCGCCCGGCGCAGCCCTGCGCCTTTCGCGCGCGGCGGTCCGCCGTCTTCCTTCGCCGTCGTCCCCGCGTGGGTTCCCATGCCATGAGCGATCTGAATCTCACCCTCTTTCAACGGCTCGCGGCCGGCACGCCGCCGGCACCGTTCGCGCTGTTCCTGGCCACCGCCTTCGCGCTCGGCGGTGCCTGGCTCAGCGCGGGGATCATCGGCCTCGCTATCTGGAGGAAGGCTGCCGACCGCGCCTACCTGTGGATCGTGCTCGCGGCCGCCGGACCCTGCGCGATGCTCTGTCATGCCATCGCGTTGCATCTGGACCAGCCGCGTCCCTTCGTGCTGGGCCTGGCCCAGGCCTACATCGATCACGCGGGCCGCGGCTCGCTGCCCAGCACGCATGCGAGCGTGATGTTCCTCGTGGCCGTGGCCTGCCTGCTGCGCCCCAGCCTACGCCGCGTCGGGCTCGCGCTGCTGGCGTCGGCCATCATCACGGGCTGGGCGCGCATCTACGTGGGCGTGCATTTCCCGCTCGACATCGCCGCCGGCCTCGCGCTGGGCGCGGTGCTCGCGGGCGCGCTGGCCATCGCTGTGCGGCTCGCGCGTCGGCTGCTGCCTGCCGACGATGCGGCGCCCGCGACCTGGAGGCTGCCGTGAACGCGCGGACACCCCTGCACCGCGCGGTCGAAGCGGTACTGGCGCCCACGGCACCCGAGGCGCGAACGCGCAGCATCTCCTGCGTGATCCCCTGCTTCAACGAAGGGCCCAACCTGCGCCGGCTGCTGCCGCTGCTGGAAGACATCCTCTGGTCCACGCACATGAGCTGGGAGATCGTGATCGTCGACGACGGCAGCACCGACGACACGGCCGCGGTGGTCGATGCCTGGTGCGAACTGCCCGGCCTCCGCTGCATCTCGCTGTCGCGCAATTTCGGCAAGGAGGCGGCCCTCACCGCGGGACTGGCCGCGGCCGTGGGCGACGTGGTGGTGCTGCTCGACGGCGACCTGCAACATCCGCCCGAGTTGGTCCACACGATGCTCGCGCAGTGGCGCGCCGGTGCGGAGGTGGTCTATGCCGTGCGCGAGCGGCGCGACGACGAGAGCCCTGTCAAGCGGCTCGGCAGCCGGCTCTTCTATCGGCTGCTCAATGCCTCGGACCGCTTCGCGGTGCCCGAGGACGCGGGCGACTTCCGGCTGATGGACCGCAAGGTGGTGGATGCGCTGATGCGCCTGCCCGAGCGCGGCCGCTTCATGAAGGGCCTGTACGCCTGGGTCGGCTTTCGCGCGGTGGCGCTGCCCTACACGCCGGCGCCGCGCGCCGAGGGACGCTCGAGCTTCAACGCGCGCCGGCTCGTGCTGCTGGCGCTCGACGGGCTCACCGCCTTCACCACCTGGCCGCTGCGGATGGTGAGCGTGGCGGGCCTCGCGATCGCGCTACCGGCCTTCGCCTATGGCCTCTACCTGTGCGCCGACCGGCTGCTGTTCGGCAACGCGGTGTCGGGCTGGACCACGATCGTCGTGAGCCTGATGTTCTTCATCGGCATCCAGCTGATCTCCACCGGCATCCTCGGTGAGTACATCGCGCGGATCTACGAGGAGTCGAAGGGGCGGCCGCTGTACGTGGTGCGCGGCGAGCGTGGCGGCGGTCTCGCCACGGAGGGTTCATGAGCGCGGGGACTGCGGGGCGGTCACGTGTCTTCTGGGTCGGCGTGGTTCTGGTCGCATGGCTGCTGGCGACCTCGGGAGCCCGCTCGCTGATGGCGCCGGACGAAGGCCGCTACGTGGGCGTCGCGCTCGCCATGCTGCATTCGGGCGACTGGCTGGTGCCGCGGCTCGACGGCTTGCCGTTCTTCCACAAGCCGCCGCTGTTCTACTGGATCGGCGCCGCGGCGATGGGCGTGGCGGGGCCGGTCGAATGGGCCGCGCGGCTGCCCTCGGTGCTGGGCGCGAGCGCCGCCGGCATCGCGCTGTTCGCCTTCCTGCGGCGCTGGACCGACGAGCGGCTCGCGCTGTGGTCGACGGTGGTGCTCGCCACCATGCCGTATTTCTTTCTCGGTGCGCAGTTCGCCAACCTCGACATGCTGGTGGCCGGCTGCATCTCGGCGACGGTGCTGCTCGCGGCCTGGGCGGTGCTGACCCACGACGAGGCACGGCCATGGCGCGGGGCATTGGCCGGTGCGCATGCCTGCGCCGCGGCCGGGCTGCTCGCCAAGGGGCTGATCGGCCTGCTGCTGCCGTTCCTGGTGCTGCTGGCCTGGTGCGCCTGGACGCGGCGGCTGCGCACGCTGTGGCAGCTGTGCCGCTGGCTGCCGGGCTGGATGCTGCTGCTCGCGCTCGCGGCGCCCTGGTTCGTGGCGATGCAGCGCGCGTATGCGGACTTCTTCGACTACTTCGTGATCACGCAGCACTTCCGGCGCTTCGCCTCGAGCGGCTTCAACAACGAGCAGCCGTTCTGGTTCTACCTGCCGGTGCTGGCGGGCCTGACCCTGCCCTGGTCGCTCGGCCTGCTGCTGCCGCGCCGAGGGAACGCGGCGCCGGACGTTGGCACCACCGCGCGCGACGTCGACCGGCTGATGTGGGTCTGGCTGATCGTCGTCGTGGTCTTCTTCTCGCTGCCGCGTTCCAAGCTCGTCGGCTACGTGCTGCCGGTGCTCGCGCCGCTGGCCTTTCTGGTGGCGCGGCGCATCCTGACCAGCGGCCTGATGCGCGAGGGACGGGGCCTGAAGGCGGCCGCGGCGGCTGCGATGGCGCTGTGCCTCGCGGGCGTGGGCACGCTGGTCGCGATGCCGCCGCCGGGCGCGCGATTGCGCCTGCCGGCGGACGAGCGCATCGGGCCCGGCGACCAGGTGCTGATGCTCGACAGCTACGTCTACGAGATTCCCTTCTACTGGCAACTGCGCGCGCCGGTGATGGTGCTCGGCGACTGGAAGCAGCGGCCCGAGCCGGAGCGCGACGACTGGCGCAAGGAACTCGCGGACGCGGCGCGCTTCGACGAGGCCCGGGCCTCGCGGTTGCTGGTCGATGCGTCGCAGCTGCCAGCGATGCTGTGCGCGCCTCGCGTCACCTGGCTGGTCGGTCCCAACAATTCGCAGCTCGCGCATCCGTGGCTCGCGGGCACGAAGCTGGTGGCGGTGAACGACCGGCTGGCCGTCTGGCGCCATGACGGCGCCGCGCGGCGCGGGCCGCATTGCGCTGCTGCTTCCGACGACGCGCCGGGGCGGCAACCATGAACGCGCCGCCACGCGACACGACGCCCGAGGGCGCCCGGCCGGTCTGCATCTGCGCCGACGACTTCGGCATGGGGCATGCGATCAACGAAGCGGTGCTCGCGCTGGTCGAGCACGAGCGCCTCAGCGCCGTGGGCTGCATGGTGCGCCGCGCCGCCTGGTCGTCGGGCGCGCGGCTGCTGCGCCGGCTCGACCGGCATCGCACCGACATCGGCCTGCACCTGGACCTGACACGCCCGGCCGTGCCCGGCGGCCGCGAGCCGGGCCTGCTCGGCCTGCTGGTCGCGCCTCGGCTGCGCCAGGCGGCGCGGCAGGCGATCCAGGCGGAGATCGGCACCCAGCTCGCGCGCTTCGAGGACGCGATGGGCCGCGCGCCGGCCTTCGTCGACGGCCATCGGCACGTGCACCAGTTCGCGGGGGTGCGCGAACTGCTGGTCGCCGAACTCGCGCGCCGCTATCCCGATGCGCCGCCCTGGCTGCGCAGCACCGAGCCCGGCTGGCGCCGCGGCAGCGACGGCTTCAAGGCCAGCGTCATCAACGGCCTGGGCGGCGCGGCGCTCGCGGCGCTGGCGCGCGAGCACGGCATTCCCACCAGCCGGCGCCTGCTCGGTGTCTACGGCTTCTCGGGCGACGGCCAGTCCTACCGCGCACGCCTGCTGGCCTGGCTCGCGGTGGCCGGGCGCGGCGATGTGCTGATGTGCCATCCCTCACTCGGCCGCGTGCCCGGCGACCCGCATGGCGCGGCGCGGATGCGCGAGTACGCGGTGCTGCGCTCGCTGGCGCTGCCCGCGCCTGGCGAGCCGGGCGCGATACGGATCGCGCCGCTGTCGGCGGTGCTCCAGGGCGGCTGAACCTTGATTCGGACGGGGCGCGAAGCTCAGTCGTCCCGGGCTTCGCGGCAGGCTTCGCACAGCAACTGCACCTCGACCGTCTCCACCGGCAGGCCGTGGGCCTTGCCGGCATCGGCGATGAGCCGCGACAGCAGGCCCGTGCCCCGCAGGTCGACCGAGCGCCGGCAGCCGGTGCAGACCAGCCGGCCCGCGGCGTCGCAGGCTTCGCTGGCGTCCGTCTCGGGCAGGCTGTAGGTCGAGACGGCGCGGCCGTTGCGCACCATCAGCAGGTGCTCGATCGCGCCCTCGGCCGCCAGCCGTTTGAGTGCCGAGTAGATGGCCGACATGTTCATCGGCGTGCCCCGTTGCGTGAGCCTGCGGTGCAGGTCGCGCGGATGGAGGCTGGCGTCCCCGGACCCGGCCATGGCCGCGAGGATGCGTTCGTGCTGCAGCTGGTTGCGGTCGGTGACACCGGAGTGCGCACCGAACGCCGGATGGCGCAGGCCCGCCTTCCGGTTGACGAAACGGGTCATCGCGTCGGGCTGCGGCGGCGGACTGAAGGAGGGATTCGTCATCAGGCTTCCTTGCGCTTCGATCGCTTGCGGCAACGGCTGGCGGCGCATGGTGTGCATCCCGCCAGCCGCGCGCATCAGAACTTCGCGTTCAGCGACACCCGGAACGAGCGCGGCGCGCCCGGCGTGATGTTGGTGTTGCTGTTCGCGTTGAGGAAGTACTTGCGGTTGAACAGGTTCTCGACGTTCAGCTGCATCTGCACGTTGCGGTTGAGCGTGAAGAACACCGCCGCGTCGACGCGCGTGTAGCCCGGCAGCACCACGTTCGGGAACGGCGCCGCGTTGGTCACGATCTGCTCGCTCGACGCGAACATCTTGGCCTGGTGGATCACGCCCGCGCCCGCGCCCCACATCGGCGTGAAGTCGTAGCGGTTCCACAGCGCGAAGGTGTGCTTGGGCACCTGGCCCACGCGCGCGCCGGCGCGGATCGTGGCCGAGGTGTCGGCCTTGAACTTGGCGTCGGTGTAGGAGTAACCGCCCGAGACGCTCCAGGCCGGCGTGATGTTGCCGCTGAGGCCGAGCTCGAAGCCCTGGGTGCGCTGGCCGTCGCTGAGGATGGTGCGCGCGCCGGTCGGGTCGGTCGGGTCGAGCACCACCACGTTGGAGCGGTCGAGGCGGTAGAGCGCGGCGGTGGCCGCGAGCGCGGGCAGCACGTCCCACTTGGCGCCGATCTCGTAGTTCTTGAACTTCTCGGGCTTGAGCGCCGACGAGCTCAGCGTGAGCGAGGACAGCTGGTCGCCCGCGCGCGGCTGGTAGGCGATGCTGTAGTTCGCATACAGCGACAGCGGCTCGACCGGCTTGTAGATCACGCCCAGGCGCGGCGACACGAGGTCGTCGTTGGTCTTGAAGCGGTCGCCGTTGCGGTTGTTCTGGAAGTCGACGCGGAAGCGGTCGTAGCGCAGGCCGGCGATCAGCTGGAACTGCGGCGCCAGCTCGATCTGGTCCTGCACGTAGAGGGCCGCGACCTTGGCGGTGCCGCTGTTGTTGGCATCGGTCGCGGACTGGCGGTAGAACACCGGCGCGTAGGTCGTCGGCAGCCACAGCGGCACGTTCACGCTGGTGGCCGTGTTGTTGAAGTAGCCGGTGTTGCGGAAGTTGTCGGTGTCCTGCTTGCCGATTTCCGCGCCCACGAGGAACTTGTGCTTCACTGCGCCGGTGTTCAGCGTGAAGCTGACGTCGGTCTGGTTGAAGAAGCTCTTGCGCGTGGTCGCGTTGTCATAGGCGCTGATCGCCACCGTGGTGCCGAGCGCGTTGACCGCGCCGGGGAACACGTTGCGGTAGAACTTGTCCTGCTCGGACCAGCGCGTGCGGTTGCGCAGCACCACGCCGTTGTCGAACTCGTGCTCGACCAGCGCGTTGAAGGCGTCGAGCGAGGACCAGGTCGGGCTGCCGGCCGCGTTGCCGAAGAAGGTCGAGGGATCGGTGACCACCGGCACGCCGCGGAACGAGGTGATGCCGCGGTCGGCGATGCGGTTGTCCTTGAAGTGCTCGTAGCCCAGCGTCACCAGCGTCTTCGCGCTCGGGCGCCAGCTCAGGGTTGGGTTGATGCCCGAGCGCTCGAGCCAGACGCCGTCGCGGTAGCTCTTCGAGTTCTCGTACAGGCCGTTGAGGCGGAACGACAGCTGGTCGTTGATCGGCTGGTTGATGTCCCCCGTCAGGCGGCGGTTGCTGTGCGAGCCCAGCGTGACCGAGGCGCCGTAGGACGGCGTCCATTCGGGCTGCTTGCTCACGCGGTTGATCAGCCCGCCGGTGGCGCCGCGGCCGAAGATCATCGCGTTCGGGCCCTTGAACACCTCCACGCGCTCGATGTTGTAGAGGTCGCGGTAGTACTGGACGTCGTCGCGGATGCCGTCGATGAAGAAGTCGCCGGTGGTGCTGATGCCGCGGAAGATCGGCGTCTCGCGGTTGCCCTCGCCCTGCGCGAAGCCCACGCCCGGCACGTAGCGCGCGGCCTCGGCAATGCTCTGCACCGCGCGGTCGCGCAGCTCGTCGCTGGTCACCACGCTGATCGACTGCGGCGTGTCGCGCAGCGGCGTGTCGGTCTTGGTGGCAGTGGTGGTGCGCTTGGCGGCGTAGCCCTGCTCGGTGCCCGTGACGGTGATGGGCGGCAGCGAGTTGCTGCCGCCGGCGGTCTGCGACCAGGCGGCGGATGCGCCGAGGGCCAGGGTGGCGCCGGCGGTGAGCAGGTGAATCGCCCGGACGACGGCGCTGGGCGCGATCGCGGGGGCCATGCCCGGAAGGCGCGGGCTGCGTGACTTGTTCATTTGGAACTGGTGAGGGGAAGAGAAGGCGCATTCGCGCCGGCTGCGAAACAGCGCATCGCCGCTGCCATCTCCCCCTTCTGATCTCGGCCGCGAAAGAGACGGAAATACGAACGATTCGCAATTTCGAGCGAATGTAGAAGCACGTAGTAGTACTGTCAAGTGCTACTGATTCGAGCCGAAAAGAGTTGAGCTCCCAAGATTCAACGGGAATATTGAGAAGCTACTAACCCTGAACTTCAAAGATCAGTAGTCTTCGGAAGAACTACTTTCGTGTTGGAAAAATGCCACGCGAACGCGCACGACCGCCTCTCCGGCGAGCGCCGGATCCAGACGAATCGCAGGGTTCAGGAGGGCTTGCTGGGGGTCTTCTCGACCCGCGCCGAGCGCACGCCGCTGATCTGGCCGCGCACGACCTTCCAGAAGTTCTTGGTGCCGTCGAGCAGGCGCCAGGCGTTCGATCGGTGCGCGAGCACGCCGACCTCGGGCAGCACGTCGCGCAAGTTCTTCAGGCCAAGGATCTTCAGGTACTTGCGCACGGTGGTCGGGCTGTGGATCAGCAACACCACGCGCCAGCCGTAATGGCGCCCGAGCAGCAGCATGCCGATCGCGCTTTCGAGGTCGTCGAGGTCGCCGTTGAACTCGTCGACGGCCCGGTCGACGATGCTGAGGATTTCTTGATCGTTCACGGCCACGGCGATACCCCTGAGTGCTGCTGAGCGCTGTTTGTGTTGTCGAAGGCGCGACGGCAGTGTCGCACGCGGCCGTTCGAGGAGGGCCATGCGATACTTTAACAATGAGAATCGTTGTCATCTCGACGCCGCGCGTCATTGCTGATGTTTGACGCCTTCGCCATCACCCTGCGCGAGCTGGCCGAGCTGATCCTGATCGTGGGCTCGCTGCATGTCTGCCTGCGCGAGTCGCGGCGCTTCTCGCTGATCAAGTACGTCGGCTGGGGCCTGGGCCTGGGGCTCGCGCCGGCCGCGGCGCTGTCGGTGCTGCTGATGGACGCCTCCGCCGACCGCAACGTCAGCGCCGGCCTCAGCGCCCTGATGGCGGTCGGCATCCTGGTCATGGCCACGAGCATGGCCGCTTCGGTGCGGCAGATCCGCGGCCGCGTCCACCTGTTCCACGAAGCCTGGCTCGACAGCCAGGCCGCGCCCTTCCTCGTCGTCGCCTTCGTGGCGCTGTCGGCCTTTCGCGAATCGCTCGAGATCGCGGTCTTCGTGCGTGCGATCGGCGCGCGCGCCGGCATGGTCGATGCCGCGCTGGGCGTGCTGCTGGGCGTTGCCGCCACCGGACTGCTGCTGCCCGCGTGGAAGTGGCTGCACCTGCGCTCGCGGCTGCTGCTGGCGTTCCGCGTCTCGGCGCTGCTGCTGGCCCTGCTTGCGATCCAGCTGCTGCTCTACAGCGTGGCCGACCTGCTGCGCATCCCCGAGCTGCGCGACGACGGCGTGGCCTGGGCGCGGACCGTGGCGCCCTTCTTCGAGGAGGGCGCGCGCCATGCCTGGCTGTGCGCCGTGCTGATGCTGCCGCCGCTCTACTGGGTGCTGCGCGGCTGGTGGTCGGAGACGGCCGCGCGCGTCGAGTAGTTCAGTCCGGCGCGCCCGCGCTGCAGCGGTTGCACGCGATCCACACCACGATGTCCTCCTTCGAGGCCACGGGCAGTCCCTGGTCGGCACCGACCTTCGCGACCTGCTCGCGCAACTGGATGTCGTCGGCGACCACGCTGGCGCCGCAGCTTCGGCACTGGAAGCGGATGCGCGACGAGGCGCTCTCCTCGCCGTAGATGTAGGTGAACACGGGCCGCCCGCGCACCTGCCGCACCCGCCGCTCGATCACCCGCTTCTTCTCGAGCAGGTGCAGCGTCCGGTACACGCGCGACACCGCGGCGGCGTTCGATTCCTCGACCCCGCGCGGATAGAGCTCCTGCGCCGTACAGGCGTGTCCGGTTTCCGACATCAGCCGGCCGAGGATTTGCAGGCGCTCGGGGTTGACGCGGATGTCGGCGTCCTCGAGACGCCGCTGGACGACGGCGACGTCGAGCGTTTCTTCTCGGTGTTTTTCAGCAGGCATGGGCATGGTCGATGGGTCGAAGCGGCGGCTGCCGCGGCGCGGCAACCTCTCCAAAAGCATGATGCAGCGCAGTTGCAAAAATGCCGGATGGATTGAAAACAGGAGGTAAAGATGGCTGCATTGCCGTCCTCGTTCTGTCGGTCGGGCGGCAGGTTCAGCGCAGGCGGTCGGCGCGCAGCCGCTGCCGGTCGTCGGTGAGGGAGCGCGCCGCCAGGTAGACCGCGCCCGCCGCCGCCACGCCGCCGGCGCCGGTGAGCAGGAACAGCAGCAGGATCTGGTACTTGGCGGCCTCGACCGGGTCCATGCCCGCGAGCAACTGGCCGGTCATGATGCCGGGCAAGGTGATCACGCCGGCCGCCGACATCTGGTTGACGATCGGGATCATCCCCTTGCGGATGGACGAGCGGATCAGCGCCGCCATCGCCTGGTGAATGGTCGCGCCCAGCGCCAGCCGCGCCTCGATGCGCGCGCGCCCCGCGGTCACGCCCTCGAAGAAGCTGTCGAGCCCCAGGCTGGCCGAATTGAGCACGCTGCCGAGCACGATGCCCATGAGCGGTATCGCATAGCGCGGGTCGTACCAGGGCTGCGGCCGGATCGCGGTCATCAGCGCCAGCACCACCGTCGCCACGCTCGACACGCCCACGGCCGCCGCGCCGATGCCGAAGTTGCCGGCGCCGCGCAGCCGGTGCGCGGGCCGCACCGCCACCTCGCGCGCCGCGGCCAGGATCATCAGCAGCACGATGGCCAGTGTGGCGCCCGGCGAGGCCGCCGCGAACACGAAGCGCAGCACCAGCCCCACCAGCAGCAGCTGCACCACCATGCGCAAGGCCGCCCACAGCACCTGCCGATGCAGTTGCAGCCCCAGCAGCAGCGAGGCGAGCGCGTTCAGCAGCACCAGCACCGTGGCCAGCACGAGGTCGGTGGCGTCGAGGTGGATGGGGTTCATGCGGCGACTCCCGCCGGTTGCAGTTGGCCCGCGTTCAGCTCGAGATGACGTGCCGCGACGCGCGCGGCCTGTTCGCGCGAATGCGTGACCCACAGCAGCGTCAGCCCCGCGGCCTGCTCGCGCGCCAGCAGCGCTTCGACCGCGAGCGTGGTGGCGAGGTCGAGCGAGGCGGTGGGTTCGTCGAGCAGCAGCACCATGGGGCGATGAGCGAGCGAGCGCAGCAGGGCCAGCCGCTGGCGCTCGCCAGTGGACAGCCGCGCGATGTCGGCCTGCAGCACGTCGCGCGGCAGGCCCAGCTCCGCGATCCATCCCGCGAGCAAGCCGCTGTCGAGCCCGGCCGGGAAGTGCTCGGCCACGCCTGGGCCCCACCACGCCGGCTCCGCCGCCTGGTAGATCACGCGCCGGCGCCACTCGGGGCCCGACAGCGCCGCGCGATCGGTGCCGTCGAGCGCCACGCGGCCCTCGCCCGGGTCGAGGTCGGCCACCAGCCGCAGGAACACGCTCTTGCCCGAACCCGAGGGGCCGAGGATGGCGATGCATTCGCCGCGCGCGGCCTGCAGCGCGATGGGGCCGACGTGCAATGCACGCAGCCCGTCGATGGACAGGTGGGCCCGGGTCGGGCCGGGGGCGGAAGGACGGGGAAGCTCGGGCATGCGCGAAGAAATGGCCAAAGCCCCGAGCTTGCCGATCAAGCTGAACGGCGGCTGAAGCGCCTCCCCCCCGCGCGTCTGCTCAGTACACGTCGCGCCGGTAGCGCCCTTCGGCGATCAGGTCGTCGAGCGTGGCGCGCCCCAGCGCGGCCTCGAGCGCCTCGTCCACGCCCGCCGCCATGCCGTGCAGGCTGCCGCAGACGAAGATCGCGGCGCCCTCGCCCACCCAGCGGCGCAAGTCGCCCGCATGCTCGCGCAGGCGGTCCTGCACGTAGATGCGCGGCGCATGGTCGCGCGAGAACGCGAGGTCGACGCGCTCGACCTGGCCCGCGGCCTGCCAGTGGCGCAGCTCGTCCATGAAGAAGGCGTCATGCGCCAGCTGGCGTTCGCCGAACACCAGCCAGTTGCGCCTGTGGCCGCGCTCGATGCGTTCGCGCAGGTGGCCGCGCAGCCCGGCATAGCCCGAGCCGTTGCCGACGAAGATGCAGGGGCGGTCGTCGGCCACGGGCGCGAAGCCCGGGTTGGCGAGCAGGCGCAGCGGCACCGGCATCGCGAGCGCCGCATGCGCCGTGAGCCAGCCCGAGGCGATGCCGAGGCCCTGCTCGTGGCGCGCCTGCCGCACCAGCAGCCGCACGGGGCCTTCCGAGGGCAGGCTCGCGATCGAATAGCGGCGCGTGGCCAGCGGCACCAGCGCATCGGCCAGCGCCTGCGCATCGAGGCCTTGCACCAGGACCCGCGGCGCGGGCACGGCGCTGCGGGCCAGCGCCTCGGCGAGCGTGCAGTGCCGGCCCTGGAAGACGACGGGTGCGTCCGCTGTCCACGACGTGGCGCGCAACAGCGCCGCCACCGTGTCGGCCGCGAGCCGCGGCTGCAGTTCGGCCAGCGCGCCGGGCCGCCACGCGGCAGCCGCATCGGGCGGCGCGGCGAGTTCGATCTCGTAGAGCGGGGCGCCGAGGCTGCCGGGATTCAGCAGCCGGCGCGCGCTCAAGGTCCAGGGTTCGAACGCAGGCTCGAGAGGCTCATCGGCCAGCACCTCGGCCGGCACCGCATCGGCACCGTGCAGCGCGACCAGTTGCCGGCGCCAGCGCGCGAGCGCGGCCGTGTCGCCGTTGTCGACCTCGATCATCGGAAACAGCGACTGCGCGCCCGCCGCCACCAGCGCATGGTCGAGCGCATGGCCGAAGCCGCAGAAGCGCGCGTAGTGCCGGTCGCCGAGCGCCAGCATGCCGTAGCGCAGGTGCGCGAGCGCATCGCCGCCGACCTGCACCAGCCGCTGCGCGAAGCGCCGCGCCGCGTCGGGCGGGCCGCCCTCGCCGAAGCTGCTGGCCACCAGCAGCAGGCGCTGGTGATGGCGCAGCTGCTCGGGGTCGAGCCGCGCGAGCGAGGCCACGGTCACGCGCAAGCCGCCGGCCTCGAGCGCGGCGGCGCTGCGCAGCGCGATGCCCTCGGCCGTGCCCGACTGGCTCGCGAAGGCCACGAGCACGCCTTCGGGCGTCGTCGCGGCGCCGGTCGACGGCCGCCCTGCCCCTTTCGTGGCAACGAGCGCCGCGCGTTCCGCGGCCACCGCGCGCTTCTTGCGCCGGCGGTCGAGGTAGAGCATCCAGCCCGTGATCGTGAACACCGGCAGCATCAGCGCCGCCAGCATCATCGCGATGCGTCCCGGCAGCCCGAAATAGGTGCCCATGTGCAGCGGATAGATGGCGGCCAGGAAGCGGCCGCCCGCGGGCTTGTCGGCATGGCGCTCGTCCTGCGCGACCTCGCCGCCCGGCAGGCGCACCGTCATGCGGTTGCGCGCGCGCTCGTGCGCCGGATGCGCATCGAGCCAGGTGAACAGCACCGTGGGCGCGGCGCCCGTGGGCACGCGCAGGATCACCTCGCTCCAGCCGCTCGCGGCCTGGCGCTGGAACATGGCCCAGGCGGGCGCCACGTCGACCGCGCCGGCGTCGGCGCGCTGCATGTTGCGCACGCGCGGCGCATTGCGTGCCTGCGCGGGCGCGCGCGGCTGGCCCGCGAAGGCATCGACGCGGTCGCGCACGGCGTCGAAGGCCCAGTAGACGCCGGTGGTGGTGAACACCAGGTACATCAGCAAGGCGCAGGTGCCGGCCACCGAATGCAGCCCCCAGAGAAAGGGCCGGCCCTTGAGCGCCGGGTCGAAGGTCAGCCACGCGCGCCAGTCGAGCGGCCGTCGCGGCCAGCGCAGGTACAGGCCCGACAGCGCCAGCACGAACAGCCCGATCGCCAGCACGCCGGCCGCGACGCGGCCCGGCTCGCGCGGCAGCAGCAGCCAGCGGTGCAGTGCCTCGACCCATTCGAAGAATTCGGCACCCGCCAGCGGCGGCAGCGGCCGGCCCGCATAGGGATCGAGGTAGACGGTGTCGCCGCGGCGTTCGCCGGGGCGCGGCGCGAAGATCACGCGCGCCGCGGCGCCGGGTTCGGCGAACAGCGCGAGCGTGCCGACCTGGCGGTCGGGAAAGGCCTCGCGCACGGCCGCGAGCAGCTGCGGCGGCGCGAGCGCCTCCCGCGTCTGCACCGCCACATGGCGGCCGCCCGGGTTGAGCGCGTCCATCAGCTCCTCGCGGAACGACAGCACCGCGCCGCTGAGCCCGATCACGAGCAGCACGCTGCCCGCGGTGATGCCCAGCAGCCAGTGCAGCTGGAACCAGGCCTGGCGCCATGTCGGCATCGTCATTCAGCGCGCTCCCGCGGCCCAGTCCACGGCCGCGTCGAAGAGCGCGCGGCCGGCCGGTGCCAGGTTGGTGAAGCCGTCGTTGCCGAGGAAGAACATCACCCGGCGCGCCGGCGCGAGCGACTCGTAGTCCATGGTGGCGCCCTTCTCGTAGCCGAAGATGGCCGCCTTCTCGGGCTGGCCGTAGAGGGTGGCGATGGTGGTGGCGCCGAGCCCGGGCCGGCCCCAGCTCATGCCGGCCTGCCGTTGGTAGACGTTGGTCACGCCGGCCGGTAGCCCGGCAGCCATCGGATGCGGCGCGTTCACCAGCCACAGGTAGCGCTCCTTGGCCGCCTCGCCGAAATCGACGTCGTGCCGCTTGCCGGTCATCGCGAGGTCGTCGAGCAGGTCGTTCTCCCAGGTCAGCAGCGGCACCGGCAGCTGGCGCCAGCCGGGATGCACGTCCTTCGCGGCCACGGTCGAGGAGATCACGACCAGCTCGGCACCCGCCGCCTCGGCTGGCTCCACCGCCTGGTCGAGCACGGCGACCGCGAAGCCGCGCGTGCCCAGGTGCTGCGCGAGCTGCTCGTCGACCGCCGCGTTGGGGCCGCCGCGCTGCACCAGCAGCACGAGCTTGCGGCCGGGCCCGGCTTGCACGCCGGTCGTGCCGGCCAGCCCCGCCGCAAACGGCAGCGCAAGCCGCAGCAGCGCGCCACGGCGATCGATGGAAACAGCGTCTTTCATGCCTAGAACTCGAGGGTGGTGAGCAGCGACACCTGGCGCGCGTCGCCCATCGAGATGAAGTAGGTGTTCGCGGCCGAGGGGTAATAGGTCTTGTCGAACAGGTTCTTCACGTTGAGCTGGAACTTGACTTTGCGCCCGTGGATGCGCGTGTCGTAGGTGGCGAAGGCATCGGCGGTGGTGTAGCCCGGCAGCACGAAGCTGTTGGCCGAGTCGCCGGGCCGCTTGCCCACGTAGTGCACGCCGCCGCCCACGCGCAGCCGGCCCTCGGCGCCGAAGACCTGGCCGAAGTCGTACACGGCCGACAGCGACGCGGTCTGGCGCGCCACGTTCCACAGCCGGTTGCCGGCGTACAGCGGGTCTTCGGTGGTCTTGGCGTCGATGTAGGCGTAGCTCGCGATCGCGCTCCAGTTCTTGCCGAGCTCGCCGGCCACGTCGAGCTCGAGGCCGCGCGAACGCGCCGCGCCCGAGGTGCGCCAGTCGGTCAGCTTGGTCACGTCGTTGAATTGCGAGACCAGCACGTTCTTCTTGCGGATGTCGAACAGCGCCACGGTGCCGGTGAGGCCGCCGGCCAGGTCGAGCTTGGCGCCGAGTTCCCACGACTTGCCCTGCTCGGGCGCGACCGAGGCATCGACGATGTAGCCCGAGGACAGCGGCGCGATGGTCGAGGTGGGCTTGAGCGACTCGGTGTAGCTGCCGTAGAGCGACAGGCTGTCGCTCCACTTGTAGACCAGCCCCACGCGCGGCAGCACCTTGGAGCCGTCGGTGTCGGTGTTGGCCTTGAACGGGCGGCCGCGGCCCGCGGTCTGCGACCAGGCCTGGTAGCGCAGCCCGGCCACCGCGATCCAGCGCTCATTGAGATGGATCGAGTCCTGGAAGAAGAAGGACTGGTTGTGCAGCTTGTCGGTCTGGTCGCTGTCGCTGGCCGACACGGTGGTCGGCGGGAACTCGAGGCCGTAGACCGGATTGAGGTAGCTGAAGCTGCGCGTGACGGCCTGGCGCAGCAGGTCGGCGCGGTAGATCTTTCGGTACTCGGCGTCCCAGCCGAACTGCAGGTCGTGGCGCATGCCGCCGAGCTCGACGCGGCCGTCGACGTAGGCGGTGGCATAGCTGTCGGTGCTCAGCGCGCCGTGCGTGGCGTCGTTGCTGCGCGTGAGCGTGCCGCGCGTGGTGTTCACGCCGGTGATGCGCAGCTGGTTGGCATCGTAGGTTTCGCGGTTGTAGCTGAGGTTCAGGTGGCCGGCCCAGCCGCCGCCGAACTGGTGGTCGACCGAGAGCTGGGCCAGGTGGCTCTCGCCGCGCATCTCGTTCCAGGGCTCGTCCAGGCGCCGGGTCTTGGGCAGGTCCAGCGGGCTCTTGGTGCGCGGGTCGAGCGCGGTGCCGCGGTCAAAGGGCGTCACGAACTTGCGGTACTCGTACCAGAGCACGGCCTGCGTGTCCTCGCCATACCAGGCCAGCGAGGGCGCGACCAGCGTCTCGCGGTGGGTGCCGAAGTTGCGCCAGTAGTCCTCGTCCACGCGGTCGACGATCAGCCGGTAGGCCAGGCCGTTCTCGCCGATGGGGCCGGTGGTGTCGAGCGTCTGGCCGCTGCCGTTGCGCCCGCCCGCGTAGCCCGAGGCGCCCAGCGACAGCGCGGTGCGCTGGGTCAGCTGCGGCTTCTTGCTGACCACGTTGATCACGCCGCCCGGGTCCATCAGGCCGTAGAGCAGCGAGGACGGGCCCTTGAGCACCTCCACGCTCTCGGCCGCGGCGTTGAGGCCGCGGCCCTGCACCAGCGGCATGCCGTTGTGCATGATCGAGCCGTCGCGGTTGCCGCCGAAGCCGCGCTTCATCAGCGTGTCCTGCGTGCTGGCCAGGGTGTTGCCCTGGTTGATGCCGCTGACGTTGGCGAGCGCGTCGTCGATGTTGCGCGGGCGCTGGTCTCGGATCACCTGCGCGGGCACCACGTTGACCACCTGCGGAATCTCGAGCACCGGCGCGGTGGTGCGCAGGGTCGAGGCGTCGGGCGTGGGCTGGTAGCGGTCGTCGGCATCGCCGGGCACCGGCGCCGCGCGCGCCACCACGCGCACGGCGGGCAGCATGCCGGCGCCCTCGATCACGCCGGGCTCGGCCTGCGCGGTCGCCGAGCGGCGCAGGATGAATTCGCCGGCGCCGCCCTCGACCGCCTCGAGGCCCGTGCCCGCGAGCAGCGTGGCGAAGCCGGCCTGCACCGTGAAGCTGCCGTCGAGGCCGCGCGAGTTCAGGTCCTTGGTGTGGGGGGGATCGAAGGACAGCGCCACGCCCGCCGCGGCCGCGAAGCGGCCCAGCACCGCGGCCAGCGGGCCGGGCTCGATGCGGTAGGCGCGCGCGGCGCCGGCCGCGTTCGGGTTGGCGCTCGCGGCGGGCCGGGCCGGCTCGGCGGCCAGCGTCGCGACGGGCATGGCGGCCGCCAGCGCCAGCAGGCACAGCAGCGCCTTGGAGGCGGGGGTGGGAGAGGACGGGTGCGCGTGCATGGGATTCCTTCGGCAGAACTGCAATCCATGGCACTCGCCATGGTTCTCAGGAGGAAGGCCGAACGAAATCGAAAAAGATGAAAGGCGGCGGAAGATTTTTTTGCGCGGCCCCTGGATGCAGGAATCAGGCCGGCACCAGCGAGACCCAGTAGCGCGTGAGGCTGGCCACGCGCACCGGGAAGCTGCGCGCGATCACCGACAGCGCCTTGTCGGTGTCGTGGATCGGGAAGGCGCCCGACACCTTGATGTTCGCCACCGCCGGATCGCAGGCCAGCCGGCCGCGCCGGTAGCGCCCGAGCTCGGCCACCACCTCCCGCAGCGTCCAGTCGTTGACGACCAGGCTGCCCTGGGCCCAGGTGGCCGAGGCCGCGTCGGCCGCATGCGGCACGCCCACGCCGTCGCTGCCGATGTCGACCTGCTGGCCGGCCTGCAGCCGCAGCACGCGCCCGGGCGCGTTCGCGGCCCGGACCTCGACCGCGTCGTCGAGCACCGTGACGCGCGAGATGCCGCCCTCGCTGCGCACGGTGAAGCGGGTGCCGAGCGCGAGAATGCGGCCCTGCGCGGTCTCGACCATGAAGGGGCGCGCGTCGTGGCTGCCAGGCATGCGGTGGCGCGCGGTCTCCGCGAGCAGCTCGCCCTCGCGCAGCCGGACCAGCCGTTGCGTGCCGTCGAACACCACGTCGACCGCGCTGCGCGTGTTGAGCAGCAGCCGCGAGCCGTCGGCGAGGTCAACGGTGCGCTGCTCGCCGGTGCCGGTGCGGTAGTCGGCCATCAGCGCGGGCCAGCCCCCGCCGCCGTCGGCCACCTGCCACGACAGGTAGCCGAGCGCGCCGCCCGAGGCGACCAGCGCGACGCCGCGCAGCAGGCGTCGGCGGTCGGTGCGTGCCGCGCCGGCCGCGCGCAGGGTCGAGGCCGCGATGTGGCCGGGCACGCGCTGCAGCGTGGACTGCATCGCCTCGAGCCTCTCCCAGGCGCGGCGGTGCTCCGCATGCGCGCGGTGCCAGCTACGCCAGGCCTCATGGTCGGCCGGCGTGGCCTCGCCCGAGCACAGCTGGGCGTACCAGGCGATCGCTTCCTTGCGCACGCGGGCCTCGTGGCCGGCGGGCAGGCCGAGTTCGAAGGAGCTCATGGCGCGAGCAGATAGCAATGCTCGAGCGCCTTGAGCATGTAGTTGTTGACCGTGCGCACCGTCACCTGCAGCCGCTGCGCGATCTGCGCATAGGTCAGGCCCTCGAGCTGCGAGAGGATGAAGGCCTGCCGGATCGCAGGCTTCATGCCGTCGAGCATGGCGTCGATCGCGCTCAGCGCCTCCAGCACGATCGCGCGTTCTTCCAGCGAGGGCGATTGCGGCTCGGGCAGCGCGGCCAGGGTCTCGAGGTAGGCGCGCTCGAGCGCACGGCGGCGGTGGAAGTCGACCACCAGCCCGTTGGCGATGGTCGCGAGATAGGCGCGCGGCTCGGCGGCGGCCACCGGCTCCTTCTTGCCGAGCACGCGCACGAAGGTGTCCTGCGCGAGGTCGGCCGCGTTGTGCGGGCAGCCCAGCTTGCGGCGCAGCCACCCCTGCAGCCACCCGTGGTGGTGGTTGTAGAGCGTTTGCACTTCGTGCGGGGGCACGAACTCGGCGGCCGGCATGGCATCTCCCGCAGCGACTGGCTGCGTTCAGGATTTAATACGAATGGTTCTCAATTGTAGCAGCCGCATGCGACCGCGTTCCGGTGAGCTTCCGGTTCGTGCCGCGCCGGATAACGGGCGCCGGGCTTGCTTCAGGCGCGCGCCGCCCGGGCCTCCAGGCGGTCCGCGACGTCCCTGAGCGCAGCCAGCGGCGAGGCCCGCAGCCGCTGGACGACCTCGGCCAGGTAGTGCTTCGGCGCGGTGTCCGGAATGCGCTCGAACCAGCGCACCGCCGCGTCGATCTCGCCCTGCTCGGCGAGCATGCTGGCGTGGCTGAAGCAACCGCGAAAGTCGCCGGCCTCGGCCGATGCCCGGTAGAGCGCGCGGGCCCGGTCCCGGTCCCGCGGCACGACGAGGCCGTCCTCGTGGTAGCGGCCGAGCATGTTCATCGAACGCGCATGCCCGAGCGCCGCCGCGCGCCGGTACCAGTCGAAGGCCGCGGCGTGGTCCAGCGCGACGCCACGCCCGGTCGCCAGCAGGTTGGCGAGGTTGTACATGCCCCAGTCGAGGCCGAGCTCCGCGCTCGCTCGGTAGGCGCTCGCGGCGCGTTGCGGATCGGGCGCGGTGCCCCAGCCATGCTCTAGGCAGCGCCCGAGCATGTTGGCCGCCATCGGGTGGCGCTGCCCGGCCGCGCGCTGGAACCAGGCGAAGGCCGAAGCCTCGTTGCGCGCCACGCCGCGGCCATCGAGCAGCCATTGCCCCAGCACCGCCTGCGCGTCGGCATGCCCCGCATGGGCCGCCGCCGACAGCCAGGTCGCCGCGCGCTCGGGCGGGCCAGCGAGCACCGCGTCCCACTGCGCGCGCGTCAGGGTGTTGAGCGCGCTCGCGTTGGGGAACACGAACGCGGGGGATGCGCCGTCGCTGGCCACTCTCGTCGTCGCGTCAGTCGTCTCGCGAAGCGCTTCGGCGATCAGAACGAGAAGTTGCCCGTCAGCGTCACCGAGCGGCCCGGCGCGATGTTCGCGTAGTGCGTCGAGTAAGCCGTGTTGTAGTAGATGCGGTCGGTCAGGTTCTGGACGTTGAGCTGCAGGTTGAAGCTCTTGTTCACGCGGTAGCCGGCCATCGCGTCGATGCGGGTGTAGCCCGGAACGCTGCGCTTGATCAGCGTGGCGCCGCCCGTGCCGGCCGCCCAGGCGAAGCCGCCGTAGACCTCGCTCTGGTAGAAGGCGCCCAGGCCGAAGGTCCAGTCGGAGGTGGGCTTGTAGGTCGCCCAGATGCTCGCGCTGTGCTTCGGCGTGTTCGGGAACGGCTGGCCCGTGCCGGCGTTGGGCACGTAGACCGTGCGGCCGCTGGCGTCGGTGGTGCTGCTCTGGCCGAGGTTCTTGCCCTTGCTGTCGAGCAGCGTGTAGCCGCCGAAGACCGAGAGCTGGTGCGTGATGTTGCCCGAGAAGCCGAGCTCGAAGCCGCGCACCTGCTTGTCACCGGCCAGCGACACGGTGCCGTCGGTCGGGTTGGTGATGCGCGCATTCGTGGTCTCGATCTGGAAGATCGCGCCGGTCAGCGACAGCTTGCGCTCCAGCAGGTCCCACTTGGTGCCGAGCTCGATGCTGCGGTTCTTCTCGGGCTTCAGGTCGATCGCGGTGTTGGCCACGCCGCCCACGGTGCCGCTGAGGGCCTGGCTCTCCGAGCCCTGTCCCAGGCTGTTGCCGCCCGGCGTGGAGGAGGTTCCGATCGACGCGTAGATGCTGCCGTTGGTGGCGGGCTTGTAGACCACGCCGAGCTGGTAGTTCAGCAGCGTGTCGTTGCGCTCGAACTTCGTGCGGATGCCGCTGGTGAGCACCGGCAGCGCCATGCCGCCGGTGGCGGTGGTGCTGGGATAAGGATTGGTCTGCTGCGTCTTGTAGCTGTCCAGGCGCAGGCCCGCGTTGACGATCCACTGCGGCGACAGCTCGATGCTGTCGAAGCCGTAGAGCGACGCGGTGTCGGTGCGGTAGCTGGTCGGGTTGCCGTTGGGCACGAAGGTGCCCAGCCACGGATCGCTGGGCGTGGGGTAGTACAGGCTCGTGCAGACGAAGCTCGAGCCCAGGCCGGCGCCGCCCGGGCACTTCTGCTGCGCCGTATAGGCGCGGTTGACCTGGGTGTAGCTGTCGTTGTCGGCGCGTTCACGCGACAGCTCCAGGCCCGTGGTGTAGCTGTGCTTGACGCTGCCGGTCTGCAGCTTGCCGCTGAGCTCGGTGGCGTTCGCGAAGGTGTCGATGTCGCGCATGCTGCCGTTGAAGCGGCGCCACACGAGGCCGCGCGCCACGTTGCCCTGGCTGTCGTCGGGCTGGGTCCAGATGTAGTCCATGCTGCTCTTGGTGAAGCGCGTGATGTTGCGCAGCTTCATCTCGGGCGAGATATCGTGTTCGACCTGCAGCGTGACCGAGTCGGACTTGTCCTTGCGGAAGTCGCGCCCCTCGACGCCGTACCAGTTCTTGCGGTCGAAGCCGTAGGTCGGCTGGAGCTCGACCACGCCGAAGCGCGGGAAGCTCGAGGGCAGGTAGTAGGGAATGCCGCCGTCGGGCACGTCGTCGGTGCGCATGTGGAACAGCGACAGCGTCACGCGCGTGGGCGTGCCCAGACCCCAGCTGATCGAGGGCGCGATGCCGAAGCGCTTGTTGCTCGGGCCGTTGCGGCCCGCGACGTCGGCGCCGAAGTCCATGAGGTTCAGGCGGAAGGCGCCGTTCTCGCCGAAGGTGCGGTTCCAGTCGATCGTCTCGCGGTGGTACTTGTCGCTGCCCAGGCCCACGGAGCCGAGGAAGAAGTTCTCCTGCTTCGGTGCCTTGGTGTAGAGGTTGATCGTGCCGCCGGCGCCGCCGCGTCCGCCCGAGGTCGAGTCCGGTCCCTTGACCACTTCCACCGACTCGAGGTTGAAGACTTCGCGCGTGCTCGGCGCGATGTCGCGCAGGCCGTCGACGAAGGTGCTGGCCTGGCTGTCGTAGCCGCGCAGGAACGGGCGGTCGCCGACCGGGTTGCCGCCCTCCCCGGCGCCGAAGGTGATGCCGGGCGTGGTGCGCAACGCTTCGGTCAGCGTCGTCGCGTTGATCTGCGTCATCACTTCCTGCGGAATGACGGTGACGGACTTGGGCGTGTCGAGCAGCGGTGCCGTCTGCTTCGAGGACGAGGACTGCTCCACCTTGTAGTCGGGCGCCGCATTGACCTGCACCTCCTTCAGCGCGCCCTGCGCATGCGCGGCGCCGACCGATCCGAGCGCGACCAGGGTGGCGGCGGTCTTGGTGGCGGCGTGCGCGTTGAGATAGCGCGAAGTCGAGTGCTTGCGGCTTCTGATGTAGGTCATGTTGTGAGTGCTTCGTCGAGGTGAAAACGCTGCCGGCGCGCGGCGCCGGCGGTCACGCCGGGTGTGCAACGGAAGTGACATCGGCGTAACAAAATACCCGCAAATGATAATGACTCGCACTATCAATTCACGGGAACTTTACTTTCGCTTTGCAGAACTTGTTGCCTTCGAACGACGTGACTTCATTCGTAATGAGAACCTATCTCATTACGCATGAAGACTCATGGAGATGCGTTCGCCGGCGCTTCGAATCGCAGCGCCACCCAAGCGTGAAACGCGCCAGCAGCCTGACTTTCGTCGAATAACGCATTGGCTATTCGGCGACTTATCTCGGCAATGGAAATAGCAATGCAATCAGGCCTATCGGCATTCGACGCGCCAATTCGAATGCTTTGCGGACCGAGTCACCATGCCGACATCGGTGCGCGCGAACGGCAGTCCGCGCATCGGCAAGCGCGCGCTACGCCAACGCCGAACGCAGCTCCCGCACGCCCCGCCCCAGCTTGCGCCGCAGCAGGCTTCGCACGGTCGCGGCATCGGCATAGCCGACCTCGCTCGCGATCTCGTCGAGGCCCTGGCCGATCGAGACCAGGTGCTGCGCATGCTCGACGCGCAGGTCCTGGAAAAAGGCCAGCGGCGACTTGCCGAGCACGGCCTCCATGCGCCGCTGCAAGGTGCGCGGGCTGACCGCGAGCGCACTCGCCGCATCGTGCAGCGAGAAGCCCCGCGCGAGGCGTTCGCGGGCCCAGCGCTCGAAGCGCTCAATCAGCGGATCGGCATGCGCGAGGTGGTCGGGAATGATGTACTGCGCCTGCGAGGGCCGCTTGTCGACCAGCATCAGGCGCGAGACCAGCGCGGCCGTCTCGGGGCTCGCCTGGCGCATCAGCCACAGCGCGAGATCGAGATGGCCCATTGCCGCGCCGGCCGTGGCCACGCGGCCCGAGGCCACCACCATGCGCGACTCGTCGAGCCGCACTTGCGGATAGCGCTCGCGGAACAGCGGCGCCAGCGGCCACATGGTGGTGGCCTCCTGGCCGTCGAGCAGGCCGGTCTCGGCCAGCAGGAAGCTCGCGATGCAGGCGCCGCCCACGCCGCTGCCCTGCGCATGCCAGATGCGCAGCATGGCCATGGCATCGCGCACGTCGCGCCGGCCCAGCGCCTCAACCAGGCGCGCGGGCTGCTTGGTGTTGACCGCGGGCACCAGCACCCAGTCGGGCTGGCGCATCTCGTCCGCGGGGTCCACCACCATGGTCAGGCCATGCGCGGTGCGGATGCGCTGGCGCACTCCCACCACGCGCAGCTCGAAGGGCGGCCGCGCCGCGCCCTGCTCGGCCGCCACCTCGTTGGCCGCGGAGAACAGGTCGAGGAACACGCTCAGGCCGGTGTCGAACACGCCATCGAGCGCCAGGATCGCGATCTTCATCATGTCGCGAATGATATCAATATTGTCATTTACGACCATGGCGCCCTGGGTAGGACCCGCCTACGCTAGGGACCATGACATCGCCCCTCGACTCCCCCCTCGACCGTTCGGCCTGGGCCGCGCTCGTCGGCCTCCAGGCCCACCTGGGACACGGCAACGCCCTGGCCCGCCGCTACCACCCCGAGGTCGCGCCGTTCGCGGGACTGGTCGAGCAAAGCCCGGCCGCCTTCGATGCGCTGCGTGAGCTGCTGGGCCCCGACGACCGCGTCATGCTGCCCACGCTCGCGCCGGTCGCCGGCATCGACGGCCTGCAGGCCAGGCTGATCGGCCAGGTCCACCAGATGGTCGCGCTGCAGCCCGGCACGGGCCGCGCGGCGCATGTGCAGGCGGCGCCGCTCGACGCCGCCGACGTGCCCGATGCCCTGGCCCTGGTCGCCCGCACCCGGCCCGGCCCCTTCGGCCCGCGCACGCTCGAGATGGGCGACTACTTCGGCGTCCGCGACCAGGGCCTGCTCATGGCGATGGCCGGCGAGCGCATGCGCTTCGACGGCCATGCCGAGATCAGCGCGGTCTGCGTCGACGACCCCTGGCGCGGACGTGGCCTGGCCGCCGGCCTCGTGAACCTGCTGCGCGCGCGCATCGAGGCGCGCGGCGAGACCGCCTTCCTGCACGTGCTCAGCGACAACGCGAACGCGATCGCGCTCTACGAGCGGCTCGGCTTCCGCCATCGCAGCACCCTGTTCCTGTACCAGATCGCCCTGGCCACCGTTTGACTCACCCCGCGCTCCGGCGCACAAGGAAACACCATGAAGATCCAAGGTTCCGTCGTGTTCGTGACGGGCGCCAACCGCGGCCTCGGCCTCGAATTCGCCCGCCAGGCGCTGGCGCTCGGCGCCGCCAAGGTCTACGCCGCCGCGCGCGAGCCCTCGCAGATCCCGCTGCTGGGCGTGCTGCCGATCCGGCTCGACGTGCGCGATCCCGCGCAGGTCGCCCAGGCCGCGGCCGATTGCCGCGACGTGACGCTCTTGATCAACAACGCGGGCATCGGCCGGCTCGGCGGCTTCGTCGGCGGCGATGCCGAGACCGACCCGGTCGCCACCTTGCGCGAGCAGCTCGAGACCAACCTGTTCGGCATGCTGCACATGAGCCGCGCCTTCGCGGGCGTGCTGGGCCGCAATGGCGGCGGCGCGATGCTCAACCTGCTGTCGCTCTTCAGCTGGGCCAACACGCCGATGATCGGCGCCTACGGCGTGAGCAAGGCCGCGGCCTGGGCCCTGACCAACGGCCTGCGCCACGAGTTGCGCGCGCAGGGCACGCAGGTGGTGGGCTTCCACGCCGGCCCGATCGATACCGACATGGTGCGCGCGCTCGAGGTGCCGAAGGCCGTGCCCGAGGACGTGGTGCGCCAGTCGTACGCGGCGATCGAGGCCGGCCAGGAGGAGGTGCTGGTCGACGAGGGCACGCGCCAGGTCAAGGGCGCGCTGTCGCAGGGCATCTACCTGCGCGACGTCATGGCCGGGTGATTCCTGCGGGCAGGAGACGCGTTGTCCGACGCGCGAAGCGCCGCCAGGCGCCGGAAGATGGCCGTCATGAAGATCGCCACCTTCAACGTCAACGGCATCCACAGCCGGCTCGACCGGCTGCTGGAATGGCTCGCCGCATCGAAGCCCGACGTGGCCTGCCTGCAGGAACTCAAGTCGCCCGACGCCAAGCTGCAGCTCGCCGCGATCCGGCGCGCGGGCTACGGCGTGGTCGCGCACGGCCAGCCCGCCTGGAACGGCGTGGCGATCCTCGCGCGCGGGCGCGAGCCGATCGAAACCGGGCGCGGCCTGCCGGGCATGGAGGACGACCCGCAGAGCCGCTATCTCGAGGCCGTGGTCGACGGCGTGCTGGTCGGCTGCCTCTACCTGCCCAACGGCAATCCGCAGCCCGGGCCGAAGTTCGACTACAAGCTGCGCTGGTTCGAGGCCTTCCACAAGCACGCGAAGAAGCTGTACGCGAGCGGCCTGCCCGTGGTGCTCGCGGGCGACTACAACGTCGTGCCCACCGATGCCGACATCTACAACTCCGCCTCGTGGCGCGACGACGCGCTGCTGCAGCCCGAGAGCCGCGCCGCCTATGCGCGCCTGCTGAAGCAGGGCTGGACCGACGCGATCCGCGCGCGCCATCCCGAACGCGCGCCCTTCACCTTCTGGACCTACTGGCGCAACCGCTTCCCGCGCGACGCCGGGCTGCGCATCGACCACCTGCTGCTGAACGCCGAACTCGCGCCGCTGCTGCGCGAGGCCGGCGTGGACCGCGACGTGCGCGGCCGCCCGGGCGCGAGCGACCATGCGCCGGCCTGGATCGAGCTCGACCTGCCTGCCTAACTCCGCGCCAGAAATCGCTCGGCCGCCGCGACCCCATCGCTCTCGCTGCGCACGAAATCGAAGGACAGCCCCAGCACCTTGCCCGCGCCCTGGGCCGCCAGTCGCACCGCCGCGGGAATCGTGCGCTCGCCGGTGACGAACACCAGGCCCGCGCAGAACGCGCGCAGGTGTTCCTTGTGGCGCTTGAAGAACAGCGCGCGGCGCTTGCGGTCCTCGTGGGTTTCCTCGGGGTGGTCGCCTGGCAGGTGGTCGGTCAGCAGCACGAAGCGCTCGCCGCGCTCGAGCAGCGTGGCCAGTTGCGCCTCGGTGTCGGCGTCCTGCGAATGGGCCCGCGGGTCTTCCTTCAGGAACACCAGCGGAAATCTCGTCGTGTCGAACAGCATCGCGTTCTCTCCAGAAAAAATGGGAAGCCTTCGTGGGGCGCTCGATGCGTCAGTACAGCTCGTGTTTGACCGCGTGGTCGTAATGCGCGTCGATCTGCGCGATCTGCTCCGTGCCGAGCTCCGCCGCGGCATCGGCGCGCCGGCCCAGCGCGGCCATCATCTGGCCCACGGTCGGCAGCGCGTCGCGCGCGAGGCGGGCGCTGTCCTGCCACAGGCGGGCACGGTTGATGGCCTTGCCGCAATGCAGCAGCACCTCGTCGATGCGCACCACGGTCGCGGTCTTGGGAGTGCGCTCGCCCTCGCGCAGTTCGTTCAGCAGCCCGGCATCGGTCGAGACGCGGCCGCGGCCGTTGATGCGCAGGAAGAGTTCGAGGCCAGGGAACAGGAACACCATCGCAAGTCGCTCGTCGCGCCGCAGGTTGCGCATCGACTCGATGCGGTTGTTGCCGGGCCAGTCGGCGAAGGCTACCGTGTGCGCATCCAGCACGTGGACGAAGCCCGGCGGGCCGCCGCGCGGCGAGGCATCGAGCCCCTGCTCGCTGCCGGTGGCGAGGCAGAAGAAGGTGGCCCGTGCGAGATAGGCCTCGTGGAAGTCGACCAGGCGATCGAGCACCGCCTTCTGGGTCGTCTCGGAGGGGGCGGCGTACAGCGCGTCGAGGTCGGGCGCCGGGGCCGGGTGGTCGACGAAAGGACGAGGTCTTGGGTTCATGGCACCCAGCGTACGGACGAAGGCCTTGGCGGCTGTAGACTGGATCGGACAATCGATAGCTCTCAGCCGCCATGACCGATCCCATACTTCGCCTCGCCGGCCTGGTCGACCGACCGGACGGCCCGGTCCTGATCGCGGCCGAGGGCAGCCAGGGCGAGGAGCTGGCGTCGGGCCCGCATCGCCATGCGCGCGGCCAGCTGTTCGGCTCGCTGCGCGGGTTGGTGTCGGTCGGGGTCGAGGACGGCGTCTGGATCGTGCCGGCCATCCATGCGGTCTGGCTGCCGCCGCACCAGGAGCATTCGGGGCGTTCGCACGGCCCCTTCCATGGCTGGAGCGTCTACGTGGCGGAACCCGCCTGCGCCACCCTGCCCTCGCGGCCCTGCACCCTCCGCACCTCGGGCCTGCTGCGCGAGGCGGTGCTGCGCGCCTGCAGCTGGCCGATCGAGGCGCCCGAGCCGCTCGACGAGAGCCGCGCGCACGTGGCGGCGGTCATCCTCGACGAGATCCGCAGCCTGCCGGTGGAGCCCTTCGGCCTGCCGCTGCCGAGCGACCCGCGGCTGCAGCGCATCGCGCACGCGCTGATCGCCCAACCCGCGGACGAACGCGACCTCGAGCAATGGGCCAGCTGGGCGGCCGTGAGCTCGCGCACGCTGAGCCGGCGCTTCGTGCTCGAGACCGGCTTCAACTTCACGGCCTGGCGGCAGCGCGCGCGCATGATGCGCTCGCTCGAGATGCTCGCGGCCGGCGTCCCGGTGACGGCGATCGCGCTCGATCTCGGCTATTCGACCGCGAGTGCGTTCATCGGGCTGTTCCGCCGCACCTTCGGCGAGACGCCGGCGAGCTACCGGGCGCGGCTGTGAACGCTGCGCTCAGCGCTGCAACTGGCGCAGCTCGTCGCTGGTGTTGGCGTTGAAGAAGGCCGCCGCGTCGTCGAAAGCGACCTGCACCACGCGGTGCTGCGCGGTCCACTTGCCGAACTTGCGCTCGCCCGCCTGCAGGAAGGCGAGCAGGCTCGGCGCCAGGCTGGCACGCAGCAGGCAGAACACCGGTTGCGCGCGCAGCTCGCCGTCTTCGTGCGTGGCGGCCATCGCGATCTCGGCGCCCTGCGCGGCCGCGGCCTCGGCCAGCCGGTCGACCAGGTCCGGCGGAAAGTCCGGCGTGTCGCAGGGCACGGTGACCAGCCAATCGGTGCGCGCATGCTCGAGCCCGGTCAGCAGGCCCGCGAGCGGCCCCGCATAGCCTTCGATGGAGTCGGACCACACGGGCACGCCCATCGCCTCGTAGTCCGGCAGGTTGCGGTTGGCGCTGAGCATGGCCGTGCCCACCTGCGGCTGCAGGCGGCGCAGCGCATGCAGCGCCAGCGGCACGCCGCGGTGGTCCTGCAGGCCCTTGTCGACGCCGCCCATGCGGCTGCCGCGTCCGCCGGCCAGCACCAGGCCCGTGATGTCTTCGCGCGCGATGGAGTTCATGCGCGCATTCTCGCCCGAGCCCTACGACCTCAGCGTGCGCAGCGCCGAGGTCCAGCGCAGCAGTTCGTCGAGCATCGCCTTCGCGGCCGCCGCGTTGGCCGGGTTGGCCGACAGGCCGCCCTCGGCCTGCAGCTGCTGGCCCACGTTCATGAACGCGACCGCCTCGAGCATCGGCACCACCTTGAGCGTGCCGAGCAGCTGCTTGGTGACCTGCACCGCGCGGATGCCGCCCGACATGCCGCCGTAGCTCACGAAGCCGACGGCCTTGTACTGCCATTCGCGCACGAGGTAGTTCAGGGCATTGACCAGCGCGCCCGGCGGCGCGAAGTTGTATTCGGGCAGCACGAACAGGAAGGCATCGGCCTCGGCGACGCTCGCGCTCCAGGCGCGCGTGTGCTCGTGCGTGTAGCGCTGCAGGCGCGGATGCTCGGGTTCGTCGAACACCGGCAGGCCGAAGGCGGCCAGGTCGACGAGACGGGCGTCGAAGCCGCCGTGCGCTTCGGCGATGCCGTGCGCCCAGTCGGCAACGGCCGGGCCCACGCGGCCGGGCCGCGTGCTGCAGATCAGGGTATGGAGGATGGGACGGGTCATCGCCGAATCCTAAGTCATGGCGTGGCCAGTCCGAGGCGCGCGAGGGTCGCGGCCTTGAGGCGGCTGTCCTCGCGCACCTGGCGTTCGAAGTCCTTGCCCGGCTGGAAGTCGACCACCTGGTTGGCACCGCGCGCCCAGGCCTGGTACTTGGGCGAGGCCACGGCCTCGCGGCACGAGGACTCGAGGCGCGCGACCACCGCGTCGGGCGTCTTCGCGGGCACCAGCACGCCGCCGAAGCTCGCCTGCACCACGGGCACGCCCGACTCCTTCAGCGTGGGCACGTCGGGGAACGAGGGATGGCGCTTGTCGGTGTACACGGCGATCAGGCGCAGCGCGCCCGACTGCAGGTGGCCGGTGATCGAGCTCGCGAGCACGGCGCCGAAGCTCAACCGGTCGCTCAGCAGGTCCTGCAGCATCGGCGCGTCGCCCTTGTAGGGCACGTGCGTGAGCGCGACCTTGGTGGCGGCCTCGATGTCCGAGGTGCCCAGGTGCGGGATCGAGCCGGTGCCCGAGGTGCCGTAGCTGACCTTGCCCGGTTCCTTCCTCGCATCGGCCAGGATGTCCTGCACGCTGCGGTACGGCGACTTCGCCGGCACCGCGATCGCGAAGATGTTGTCGAACACCTTGCAGACGTAGCGGAAGGAATCGAGCTTGTAGTTCAGGGCCTTGAGCCGGTGCGGCTCGCTGGTCAGCGGCACGGCGGGCGTGAAGACCACCGTGTAGCCGTCGGCGCGCGCGCCGGCGCCCGTGTTCAGGCCAATGGTGCCGGCCGCGCCGTCGCGGTTGATCACCGCGAAGGGCTGGCCGAGGTTCTCGGACATGGCCTGCGCGAGGCTGCGCGCGTTGATGTCGAGCCCGCCGCCGGCGGCGAAGGGCACGATCATCTGGATCGGGCGCGAGGGATAGTCGGAGGCCGCCGCGGCGGACAGCGCGGCGCACATCAGAGCGAGCAGCAGCGCGCTCCGGCGATCGAATCGTCGGTTCATGGGAAGGCCGCCAGCGGGTTATTCGGCGCGGATGCCGTTGCGCAGCACGCCGATGGCGTCGACCTCGATCTCGACGATGTCGCCGGGCTTCATCCACACCGGCGGGTTGCGCTTGGCGCCCACGCCGCCCGGCGTGCCGGTCACGATCACGTCGCCCGCGGCCAGCGGCGTGAAGGCCGAGATGTGCGCGATCTGGCGCGGGATGCTGTGAATCAGCTTGTCGGTGGTGGTGCGCTGCATCTCCTGGCCGTTGAGCCGCGTGACCAGCGTCATCACGCGCCCGTCGGCGATCTCGTCGCGCGTGACCATCCACGGGCCGAAGCCGCCGGTGCGCCAGAAGTTCTTGCCGGCGGTCCATTGCGGCGTGGCGGTCTGCCAGTCGCGGATGCTGCCGTCGTTGTAGCAGGCATAGCCCGCGATGTGCGCCCAGGCATCGGCCTCGGCGATGCGCCGGCCGCCGCGGCCGATCACGACCGCGATCTCGCCCTCGTAGTCGAGGCGCGTCGACTCGGGCGGCAGCACGATGTCCTCGCCGTGCGCGAGCTGCGATTCGGCCACGCGCAGGAACAGCGTGGGCTGCTCGGTGATCTCGCGGCCGGTTTCGCGCACGTGCTCGCCGTAGTTGAGGCCCACGCAGACGATCTTGCCGGGGTTGGGAATCACGGGCAGCAGTTGAAGCTCGCTCAACGCCAGCGTGGCGCTCGCCTGGCCGACGGCCGCGGCGGCCTCTGCCAGCAGGTCGGCCGCGATCAGCGCCTTCAGGTCCGCGGCGCGTTCGCCGAAGAGCTGGCGCAGGTCGACAACGCGGTCCGCGCGGTCGCCGGTCACCGCGCCGTAGCTGTCGGTGCCGTGGAGTTGGTAGCTGATGAGTTTCATGGTCTGTCCGTGAGGAGGAGTGGGTGAAGTGGAACTACGCCAGCCGACCTCCAATGCGCTGCGCGCCCTCGGTGATCAGGTGAACCATCTTGTCGAGGTCGACGATGGACAGGCGCGAGGTGTCGAAGACCAGCTGGATGGCGGCCCATGCGCCTCCGTCGGCCTTCGGGATCGGGGCGGCCACGGCCGCGAGCTGCGGTTCGAGTTCGCCGATCGACACGTAGTGGCCGGCCTTGCGGATCCCCGCGTAGAGACGGCGGAATTCGCTCCACTCGGCCGGCAGCCCGCTGCGCACGACCTCGTCGTGGCGGGCATCGAAGACCTTGCGCAGCTGCGGCGGCGCGAAGGTCGACAGCAGCACCTTGGGCGCGGCGCCCAGGAACAGCGGCCGCGGCCGGCCGCGCCCGTAGGCCAGCGTCGGCGGCGTGCCGCCCATCTCGCGATGGGTGTCGAGCACCTGCATGCCGAAGATGCCCGAGCTCACGCAGTCGAAGCCGGTGGCGGCCACCAGTTCGCGCATCACCGGGATGCCTTCGCGCAGCACCGGGTCGGCATTGCGGATGTAGTGGTCCAGCAGGATGATCCGCGGCCCGAGCGCGTAGTGCGAGTCCTCCACGCGCTGCAGCAGCCCGGCCTCGAGCAGCAGCCGCACGTAGCGGTAGCCCGTGGGCAGCGAGACCTCGAGCGCCGCGGAGATGTCGTCCGCCGTGCGCGTCAGGTGGGTGTCGTCGAACAGGTCGAGCACCCCCAGCATCCGCCCCAGGCTGGACATGGATTTTTCCGGCACGCCAATTCCTCCAGAGTGTCATGGCGCGACGGGGAGGTGTTGCGAGATGCGATCCAGATCGTGCCCCGTGCGCGCGACGCCGACGATATATCGGTCGGGGCGCAGTATCACCGCCCGCGCCTCGTGGGCTTCGAGCCAGTGGCGCAGCGGCGCGTCGGGCCGGTCGATGACGATGGCATCGGCGCGGCGCCAGCGTTCGGCCGTGGCGGGCGCGGCGGCCGCGAGCGCCTCGGGGCTGCCGATCACCGCGCTGCGCCGGCCCAGCAGCTCGTCGAGCAGGCGGCCGTCGTCCAGCCGCGGCTGGGGAAAGGGCCGGCCCGCGGGCGAGCCCGCACCGGCATCGAAGGCGCCATGGCCCAGCAGTTGCGGCGGCAACTCGAAGATCTCGGGGCGCCCGGCGCGAAAGCGCGCATCGCGCTCGGCCGCGCGCGCGGGATCGGTGGTCTGGATGATGTCGCCGAGCCGCACCGCGAGCTCGATCAGCGCGCGCACATGCGGCGCGCGTTCCGACTCGTAGGTATCGAGCAGTTCGGCGGGCGCGCCGCGCGCGAGCACGGCCTCGAGCTTCCAGGCGAGGTTGGCCGCGTCGCGGATGCCCGCGCACATGCCCTGCCCGAGGAACGGCGGCGTCTGATGGCAGGCATCGCCGGCAAGCAGCAGCCGGCCCTGGCGCCAGCCCTGCGCGATGACGGAATGGAAGGTGTAGATGGCGGCGCGCTCGAGCCGCGCCTGCTCGGGCTTGACCCAGGGCGCGACCAGGCGCCACAGCGTGTCGGGTTGCACCAGCGCCTCGCGGTCGTCGTCGGGCAGCACCATGATCTCCCAACGCCGCCGGTCGCCGACCACGTTGCAGTAGGTCATGGGCCGCGCCGGGTCGCAGTGCTGCACCGTGTGGGTGGGCAGCGCGACCGGTTGCCGCAGCCGCACGTCGAACACCAGCCAGGGCTGGCGCAGCCCGAGGTCGACCATCGCGCTGCCCATCCGCTGGCGCACCGGCGAGCGCGCGCCATCGCAGCCGACGACATAGCGCGCGCGCAGCGTCGTGTTTGCTTGCCGGTGCAGGTCGCGCACGCTCAGCGTGGCGCCGTCGGCGTCCTGCGCGATGCCCTTCAGCTCGTGTTGCAGCCGCAGCTCGACGTTGCCAAAGCGCGCGAGCCCTTCGCGCAGCACGGCCTCGAGCTCGGGCTGGTGGAAGTAGTAGTTGTTGGCGCAGCCATGCGGGCCGAGCGCGGCGCTGCCGCCGCGGATCAGCATCGTCTCGCCCGCGGCGTTGACGAAGTGCATGCCCTGCTCGCCGGGGCGCGCGATGGCCAGCACCTGCTCGCGCAGGCCCACGCCCTGCAGGATGCGCAACACCTCGCCGTCGAAATGGATCGCGCGCGGCAGCGGGAAGATGCCGGCCTCCTTCTCGAGCACCAGCACCGACAGCCCGGCCGCGCCCAGCAGGTTGGCGAGCGTGGCGCCGGTCGGCCCGAGGCCGACGATCGCGACGTCGTACATGCGCGCCGCTTCAGCCACGCTGGTCTTCCTGCATGCGGCGCGCCACCTCGGCCTGCCATTGGGCGCGGCTCATGAACTTGGGGAAGCGCTTCGCGATGGCTTCGGCCTGCGCGAGGATGGCTTCGTCGGGCTGCGACAGGTCGATGGCCTCGCGCAGCGGTTGGTCGCAGTACCAGGGCGTGTCCATGAACAGCTCGAGCCGGTTGCCCTCGGGATCGCGGCAGTAGAGCGAGATGGCGTTGCCGTGCGTGACCGGATGCATCTCGCTCGCGCCCTCGGCCAGCAGCCGCTCGTGGAAGCGGCGCAGCGCGCCGAGGTCGGGCACGCGGAACGAGATCTGGTTGACCACGTTGAAGCCCGGCTCCGCCGGCCGGCCGGTGGCCAGCACGAGCTGGTGGTGCTCGCGCGGATCGCGGCTCAGGAACACCAGCTGCACCGTGCCCAGGTCGCCCGCGTCGGTCTGCGTAAAGCGCAGCGCCTGCTTGTAGAAGCGCGCCATGCGCGGCAAGTCGCTCACGTAGAGGCCGATGTGGCTGAACTGCAGGTCCGAGGGGCCGAAATCCGTCATCTCAATGTCTCCAAACGATAAATCGCACGGAGCTTTTCCGTTTCGATGGCGAAATACTATAGTTATTCTCGTATTTTGACAATCACGACGTTTTCCATATCATCGCGACCGGTGCAGACCGCACCCAAGATCGAATGGAGACAAACCGATGAACGTTTCGAAGACGCGGGGCCGCCGCTGGCTGGCCCCTGGATGCATCGCCGTCATGGGCATGCTCGCGGGCACGGCCTGGGCCCAGGCCGACTACCCGAGCAAGGCCGTGCGGATCATTGCCCCGTTCCCCGCCGGCAGCGGGCCCGATGCGAACGCACGCGAGATCGCGGCCGAGCTCACGAAGATCCTCGGCCAGAGCTTCTATGTGGAGAACCGCCCCGGGGCCTCGAACATCATCGGCACCGAGGTCGCCGCGAAGGCGCCGGCCGATGGCTACTCGCTCTACATCGGCACCACCAGTTCGCTGTCGGTGGTGCCGCACCTGTATTCGAAGCTGCCCTTCGATGCCGAGAGGGACTTCGCGCCCGTGAGCCTGCTCGGCGTGCTCAACACCGGCCTGATCGCCACGCCCGGCGTGGAGGCACGCGACGCGCGCGCCCTCATCGCCGCGCTCAAGGCCCGGCCCGATTCGGTGGCGGTCGCGACCGCGGGCATCGGCAGCTACTCGCACCTCTCGGCCCTGTGGTTCAACAGCGCCGCGGGCGTGAAGACCAACCTCGTGCCCTACAACAGCAGCAGCCCCTACGTCGACCTGATCGCGGGCCAGGTGCAGCTGATGTTCGACGGCCTGCCGGCCGCCGCGGGCAACATCCACACCGGCAAGCTCAGGCTGCTGGCCATCACCGGCAAGGAGCGCGCGCCGAGCTTCCCCGACGTGCCCACCTTCGCCGAGGCCGGCCTGCCCGACTACGCGCCGATCGCCTGGCAAGGGCTGCTCGCGCCCGCGGGCACGCCCAAGCCCGTGCTCGAGAAGCTCAGCGCCGCGATGCGCAAGGCCTGCCAGTCGAGCGAGCTGGCGCGCAAGTGGCGCGACTACGGCGGCGAGCTGCGCTGCAACACGCCCGCGGAGTTCAAGGCCTTCATCGACGCCGACCGCGCGATGTGGGGCAAGGTGATCCGCGAGGCGCGGGTGAAGCTTGATTGAGTGGGGGACGGCGCGGCGCGGGTGCGCCGTACCGTCGATTCAGCCTATTTCCCCGTCGTGCGGGGAACGAAAGCGAACGAGCGCTTTTCGTAGTCGCGGTAGTCCAGGGACATGCCGTAGGCGGCCGTCACGCCGTCTTCCTTGGTGCCGACGCCGATGACCGTCGGCACGTACGAGTTCGGGTTCACCGAGGGCGCGGCGCTGGGCACGAGCCTGCTCTGGATGTAGTAGTAGCCGAGCTCCTTGGTGGGCACCAGGCTCCAGAGCTGATGGTCCCGCAGGCCGGCCTGAAGCGGTTGGACCGTGATCCTGGGGTCCTCGCCCGTGGTGTCGCCGGTGAGCGTCAGGTAGAGGTTCGGGCCGATCTCGGACTTCAGGTACCACCAGCCCGCTTCACCGGATTTCTCGAACTTCCAGAGCTGGTTCTCCGCGTCAGGGCTCGACTTGGACTTCTTCTCCCACAGGATCACGCGGGCGCCGGCCTTGTGCGAAGCGTCCATGATGTCGAGGACTTCGGGCATCGGGCCGTTGCGACGGATGAAGAATTGGGTCTCGAGCGGCACGATTTTCTCGCTGGCGGAAGGCGTGGCCGCCGGCGCGGCGCCGGCAGCGGCTTCATTGGAGAAACGCACGGGCACGTCCTGCGTCGCATTGCTCCAGTAATTCTTGATCAGGTCGATGGCTTCGGAAATATCCAGCGAATTGGCACTGTCCTGTAGAAGTTCTATGGCCTGCGGATTGGTCGAATTCTCGGGAATGAAGCAGGGCAGCGTTGGATTGAGATTCACATACCGATCGCCCAGAAGCATCTTGGCGATCTGCGGCATGAGTTCCGACGAGGTCCCGTTCAGACTCAAATCCAACACGGGAGAAGACCCTTGTTGATTCATGAGAAATGGCGTGATGTTGTCGAAGGGGTTGTTGTCCCCTTTCATCCATTGTTCCGCGCCCCAATCGTGGGTGTCGCTTTGCAGCCAATAGGGCATGTAGCCGGTGCCGATCGTGATGGCCGCGATCTGATCGAGTCGCCATCCATTGCGAACGGCCAGCGCGATGGCCGCAACCGTGGGGTCGTGATTGAAGAACGCGCCGTCGACGTTTCCTTCCATCGACCCGAGCTGGCCGGGCATCGCGCCGCTGGAGGTGGCCGCGACGGCAATGAGCGTATGGCCGTTGCCGTCGAGTCCGTCCTGCTTGTCCTGGGCGGTTCCGAGCATGTTCGTGAACATCATCGGCTTCCAGGGCGTGGGCATCATCCTTTCCATGCTGCCGATGTTCTCGGGTTCCGGCTCCACGGAGCCGACGTTGAACGAAACGAGCAGGACGTCCTTGCCCGCTTGCGAAATCGTGTTCTTCCCGTGGAGTTTTTCCTGGCTGGCCAATACGTCGTCGATCGGATACGCGGGCGTATCGGGATGCGTATTCATCTTGTTATAAAAACCCAATTCGCTGCCCTTGAACAGCTCGATCAAATTGGCCGGATCCGGAGTGGCCAACAGTTCGCTCGAGATGATCGATCCGGTGGAACAGCCGGCGTACATCCGGGTCTGATTGAGAACTTCTGCATTAGCGTCGTAAAGACGCTGGAGGATGGTGGCGGAAAGCAAACCGCGAATGCCGCCGCCCACGAATGACAGGATCGTTTAATAGCCGGTCTTTTCTGAAGCCATGGAGTTTTCTTTCGATGAGAGATTCCCAACTTTGGGAATCGCAGTTTCGATTGGTGGCAACTCGCTGGCACCTTACTTTTTCTTGCAATGACGAATAGCTATTTAATTAACTATTTGGTGTTGCAACGGAATTCGGTGGGATGCATTGGGGGATTCCTGGCCCGGGCCAAGGCGAATCCGCAGGACGCCAACCACGGCTCGCCGGCCGCGGGCTCCACGCCGCAACGCATCGGCGCGTCACGAATCGAGATGGCGCTCGCGGCTCCACTGCTCGACGAAGGTCCTCGCATCCTGCTTCAACGCACCCACGACATCGGGGGCGTCGGTGCCCGCCACCACGAGGCGTCGCCGGACGACGCCGCCCAGATTCAGATCGGCATGGCCCGATGCGAAGGCCGCGCCTTGGGTGGTCGTGACACGAATCTTCACGTGCCACCCCTGGTAGCAGAAGTCGAGTTCGGTATCAGGAGTCATGGCAGGCGAGGCAACGTTCGCCCAGCGGGAAATAGCTCGAGATTAAACTGATAGCAAATATATCAATGAGTAGCAATTCTATCTATCCCGATCGACCCTGATACCCGACGCGCTGCGCCGGCGCGCATCTCAACGGAAGCGCTTGCTGAATTCGCGCACCACCCCGATCACGCGCGCCACGCCGAGCGGCTTGATGGGGTAGCGCGGGTTGAGGGGCCGCAGGTAGAACTCGCCCCCATCCCTGACCAGCTGCTTGAAGGTGGTCTGCGCGTGCTCGTTGAGCGCGATGACGTAGTCGCCGGGCAGCACCTCGAGGTCGGGCTCCACGATGATGATCGAGCCCTCGGGAAAGGAGTCGCCCATCTCGCTGGCCATGCTGTCGCCGTGCACGCGCAGCGCGTAGGTGTGGCGCTTGACCGGGACCGTCACGGGGACGGTCTCGAAACTGCCGCGTGGCTTGAAGTTGTCGATGACCGTGTAGTTGCCGGCCTCGACCTCGGACACCAGCGGCACCTCAGCGCGCATGACCGTGCCCTGGCTGATGTTCGGCCCGCCCGAGAGCAGTTCGCCGACGGAGATGCCGAGCAGTTCGGCAACGCGCGGCTGGTTGGCGCGCTTGGGCGCGGTGCCTCCGGCTTTTTCCCATTGCTGGACTGCACCCCGACTCACACCGACGGCGTCAGCAAACTGCTGCTCGCTCATCCCGAGCCGTCGGCGCCCTTCGCGAATCAGTCTATGAATGCTCATAGTCTAGAGGCTAGGTCCTCCGATGGATGGAAAATAAATCATAGCTAGACGTTCTTGCTAGCTTGACTCTCCCATCCATGAGGAACGAACCTCCGGCGGCGCGCGCGCCGGAAACGCGGCTGCCGGCTCAGCCGGCCAGATCGAAGCAGCAGCCCCCGTAGTAGGCCTTGTCGCCGCCGTCCACGAACGGCACCTCGATCGGCTTGCCTTCGTTGCGCCAGCCGTCGCGGCGACGGTAGCCGGCCTGCTTGAGTTGCGCCATCAGCTCGTCGTGGTGCTCGATGCGGTAGGGGCAGACCGCGAAGCCGATGCTGTTGAGCGTGTAGAGGGTGCGATCGGGATGCAGCGCCGTGGTGTTCAGCACGATGCGCCGGGGCTTCACCGCGAGCGCGGCGAGGATCTCCGACAGCCGTTGCGGCAGGTACTGCAGGCTGCCCGAGGCATACAGCACGTCGCAGCCGCTGGCATCGGCCGGCGCCGTCGTGAAGCCGAGCTGGGCGGCCGCGTCGCGCTGCAGCGCCAGCGCTTCGCCGGCGCGTACCACGCCGGGCACGTCGCACACGGTCCAGCGCAGGCCATCGGGATAGGGCAGCACGCGGCGGAACGCGTAGTACTTGATTCCCACGTGCCCCCCGAGGTCGAAGATGCGCGTCATGCCTTCCTCGAGCGAGCGCCCGAGCCAGAACAGCGCCGGGTAGTCGTAGAAGTAGACCTGGTGGCTGTAGAGCTGCGTGGCCGCCTGCGCGTTGTCGTAGCCCACCGCCTTGGAGGGCGGCGCGCCGGCTTCGGCCGCAGCGAAGCTCCCGAACGAGCCCATGAAGAGGTTGTCGTCCTCGTTGTCGAGGAACTTGCGCCGGTAGGCGTTCGCGCCGGGCAGCCGCGCCAGCAGGTTCGAGAGCATTGCAGGCCCCTTTCCAAGGAATTGATTTTTTCGCGCCGGGGCCGATGCTGCTTGCGATTCGCGGAAATTACAAATCCCCGGCCGATTTTTCGATTCCGCTTACGAAGCGGATGAATTATTAACGTCCGCGCCGCCGATCGGGCAATTGAAATCGCCTCGCGCCGAATTGAAGGCTCGATCCGCCCTCCTGCCGCGAGCCATGGAAGCCGCTATTCCAGACCGCTCGCACCCGCCGCGGCGCTGCGAAAAAACACGCCTTTCCCAAGGGAAACCGCCTCCGGGACGGGCCCGACCTACCCATCTGGAGAGCCTTTGCGGCGCTTTTCCGGTTCAAAAGCCAAATGGCTACCTCGTTTAATCAATATTCGGTAGTTCCCATCTGAAATAAATAAGTCCAAACGTAATTCGCCTCTGAAATAGGGCCCACGCCTAACTTCAAACCTCCTACTATTTCGACACAAATTCATAACAAACAAATGCTTGCGTCGTCGAATCAATAGCCGTTCGAAGCTGTTTTTTCGCTGTCTTCTGCAATTTCGAATCGGACGGTGATATGGACATTCAGACGAAGTTTCCGGAATTCCCGGAAAGCCGCAGCCTCGCATGGGAGGACCTGTTCGCGGCGCGCACCGAGCTCGGTGCCGGCCCGAGGCTGGCGGCCAGCCTGCCCTTGCCGATCGACACGGCGCGCCATCCGGGCACCCTCCACCGGTTCTCCGACGCGCCATGGGCCGCGGCCTGGGTCCTGCTGCAATCGCGCTGGCTGGGCCGGGCCGAGCCGGTGCTCCATGAAGCCGCGAGCACCGGCGATGCATTCGCCTCGTCCTTCGCCCGGGATGCGGCACCGACCGCCGCCGAATGGATCGCCGCCATCGACCGCCGGCGCGGCGAGGCCAGCGCGACGCCGCTGCCCACCGAACCGCCCGCCGTGCTGTGGCTGCGCGACGCCGTCGACGCCATCGACGCCGCCGCGGCGCCCGCGCCGATCCGGCTGCGCTTCGGCGCCGAGCCGCCCTGCCTGCACGCCGACGCGGCCGCCGGCTGGCTCGATGCCCTCTCGCTGCAGCAACTGCTCGCGGCAGTGGCCGATACCGCGGCCGACCTCCTGTCGCGCCCCGACGCGCCGATCGACGACATCCGCAACCTGCCCCAGGCCGACCGCGAACGGCAGCTCGCCCAGTGGAACCGCCCCGTGGCGCCGCTGGAACGCGCGCTGACCGTGACGGGCCGCTTCCGCGCCCAGGCCGCCGCCGTGCCCGAGGCCATCGCGCTGGTCCAGGGCCGGACCCGCCTGAGCTACCGCGAACTCGACCGCCGCTCCGACGTGCTCGCGCAGTGCCTGCAGCAGCGCGGCGTGCAGGCGGGCGACACGGTCGCCCTCGTGCTCGAGCGCTCGATCGACGCGGTGGTCGCGCTCCTCGCGATCCTCAAGGCCGGCGCGGCCTACCTGCCGATCCCGACCGAGCAGCCGCGCGAGCGCATCGCCGCGATGCTGGCGCAGGCCGGTGCGCGGCTGGCGATCGCGGCCGAGGCCTTCGATGCGCTGCTGCCCCCGTCGACCCCGCTGCTGCGCGTCGACGCACGCCCCGATGACGGCCGGCCCGGCAGCGGGCGCGCGCCGGCGATCGACGGCGAATCGCTGGCCTACCTCATGTACACCTCGGGCTCCACCGGCACGCCCAAGGGCATCGCGATCTGCCATCGCGCGATCCTGCGCCTGGTCGTCGGCTCGGACTTCGCCGCCTTCGGCCATGGCCTGGCCATGCTGCATGCCGCCCCGCTGGGCTTCGACGCGGCCACGCTCGAGATCTGGGGGCCGCTGCTCAACGGCGGCTGCTGCGTGGTTCACGACGAACGGCTGCCCACCGGCGCGGGGCTCGCGCGCACCATCGCCCGGCACGACGTGCACACGGCCTGGCTCACGGCCGCGCTCTTCAATGCGGTGGTCGACGACGATCCCGCCCACCTCGCAGGACTGCGCCACCTGATCACCGGCGGCGAGGCGCTGTCGCTGCCGCACGTGCGGCGCGCACTCGCCGCGCTGCCGGCACTGGTGCTCAGCAACGGCTACGGCCCGACCGAGTGCACCACCTTCGCGGCCACCCACCGCATTCCCGCCGTGCTGCCCGACACGCTGCGCTCGGTGCCGCTCGGTCGCCCGATCCAGGACACGGTGCTGCGCGTGCTGAGCCCTTCGCTCGCGCTGCTGCCGGCGGGCCTGGTGGGCGAGCTCTGCATCGGCGGCCATGGCCTGGCGCGCGGCTACCTGGGCCAGCCCGCGCTGAGCGCGCAGCGTTTCGTCGCCGATCCCTTCGGCGCGGCCGGCGATCGCCTCTACCGCAGCGGCGACCTGGCGCGCTGGCTGCCGGACGGCACGATCGAGTTCGTCGGCCGCCGCGACGGGCAGGTCAAGATCCATGGCCACCGGGTCGAGCTCGGCGAGATCGAGACCGCCCTGCTCTCGCATCCGGCGATCCAGTCGTGCGCGGTGGTCGCGCGCCCCGATGCCGGCGGCGCGCTGCGCCTGGTGGCTTATCTGGTCGCGCGTGCGCAGCCGCTGCCCTGGGAGGCGCTGCGCGCCCACCTCGCGGCCCGGCTGCCCGCCGCGCTTCTGCCTTCGGCGCAGCTGTGGCTGCCCCGGCTGCCCGTCACGCCCAACGGCAAGCTCGACCGCCAGGCCCTGCCCGAGCCGGCCGGTGAGCGGCCCGCGCTCGCGCAGGCCTACGAGGTGCCGCGCGATGCCGCCGAGCAGACGGTGTGCGAGGCCTTCGCGCAGGTGCTGCAGCTCGCCGAGGTCGGCCGGCACGACAACTTCTTCGACCTCGGCGGCGACTCGATGCGCGTGCTGCAGGTGCTGGCCGTGCTCCAGCGCGACCAGCGTGACCAGAGCGCGCCGCTGTCGACCAACCTGTTCTTCAGCCATCCCACGCCCGCCGCGATCGCGGCCCGGCTGCGTCCGCGCGGCAAGGCGAAGCCCCGCGCCGCCATCGAGGCGCCGCGCGAACGCGCCGTGGCCGCCGACACGGATGTCGACGCCATCGCCCTCGTCGGCACCGCCGGCCGCTTTCCGGGCGCGGCCGATGTCGAGCAGTTCTGGGACAACCTCCTGGCCGGCCGCGACAGCATCAGCTTCTTCGATGACGCCACGCTCGACGCCGGCGTGAGCGAGGCGCTGCGGCGCGACCCGGCCTACGTGCGGGCGCGCGGCGTGATCGACGGCATCGAGGACTTCGACGCGGCCTTCTTCGGCATCGCGCCGAAGGAAGCCGCGCTGATGGACCCGCAGCAGCGCGTGTTCCTCGAGATCTGCTGGGAATGCCTGGAGCGCGCGGGCTACGTGCCCGATGCCGCGCCGGGCCCGGTCGGCGTGTATGCCGGCATGTACAACGCCAGCTACGCGCAGCGCCACCTGAGCACCCGGCCCGACCTGGTCGAGGCGGTCGGCGAGTTCCAGACGATGCTGGCCAACGAGAAGGACTACATCGCCACCCGCGTCGCGCACCGGCTCAACCTCACCGGCCCGGCGGTCAGCGTGCACACCGCCTGTTCGACCTCGCTGGTCGCGGTGGCCCAGGCCTTCCATGCGCTGCGCAGCGGCCAGTGCTACATGGCGCTGGCCGGCGGCGCCGCGGTCACCTGCCCACCGCGCAGCGGCTACCTCTACAACGAGGGCGCGATGCTCTCGCCCGACGGCCGCACGCGCAGCTTCGACGCCAAGGCGCAGGGCACGGTCTTCAGCGACGGCGCGGCCGTGGTGCTGCTCAAGCGGCTGGCCGACGCGCAGGCCGACGGCGACACCATCCATGCCGTGCTGCGCAGCGCCTGCGTCAACAACGACGGCGGCGCCAAGGCCAGCTTCACCGCGCCCAGCGTCGACGGGCAGGCCGCGGTCATCCGCGCGGCGCTGGCCGCGGCCCGGGTCGATGCGCGCAGCATCTCCTTCGTCGAGGCGCACGGCACCGCCACGCCGATGGGCGACCCGATCGAAGTCGAGGCGCTGGCCAGTGCCTTCGCCGAGCACACCGATGCACTGGACTTCTGCACGCTGGGCTCGCTCAAGAGCAACGTCGGCCACATGGTCACGGCCGCCGGCGCGGCCGGGCTGATCAAGACGGCGCTGGCGCTGCAGCACGAATGCATTCCGCCGACCGCGCATTTCACCGAGCCGCATCCCGCGATCGGCTTCGAACGCACGCCCTTTCGCGTCAACCCGCAGCCGAAGCCCTGGCCACGCGGCGCGCAGCCGCGCCGCGCCGGCGTGAGCTCGTTCGGCGTCGGCGGCACCAATGCCCACGTCATCGTGGAGGAGGCGCCCGCGCGCGCGCCCTCGGCACCCGACGAGGGCATGCACGTGCTGCCGCTGGCCGCGCGTTCCGAGGCCGCGCTGGCGCTGGCGACCGAGCGGCTCGCGGCCCACCTCGAGACTCATCCGGAGGAGTCGCTGGCCGACGTGGCCCACACGCTCGCGGTCGGCCGCAAGGCGCACCCCTTCCGCCGCGTGGTGGTGGCGGCCCGAGCGCACGACGCGGTGGCCGCGCTGCGCGACCCCGGTTCGCCATGGCGCGCGAGCGGCAGCGCGGGCGCGCGGGTGCCGCAGCTGGTGCTGATGTTCCCGGGCCAGGGCGCCCAGTATGCCGGCATGGGCCGGGCGCTGCACGCGGGCGACCCGGTGTTCGCGGCGGCCTTCGACGACGCCCTCGCGGCCTTCGCGGGCGAACTGGACTTCGACCTGCGCGAGCGCATGTTCTCGAGCGATCCGCAGGCCCTGCTGCCGACCTCCGTCGCGCAGCCGGCCCTGTTCACGCTCGAGTACGCGCTGGCGCGCCGCCTGCTCTCGCTCGGCGCCCGGCCGGAGCTGCTGATCGGCCACAGCGTCGGCGAGTTCGTGGCGGCCGTGCTGGCCGGCGTGATGCGGCTCGAGGATGCGGCCCGCCTGGTCGCGCGCCGTGGCGCGCTGATGCAGGCGCAGCCGGCGGGCGCGATGCTGTCGGTGCGCCTCGGCGCGGCCGAGCTGCTCGCGCGGCTCGATCCCTCGCTCTCGCTCGCGGCGGACAACGGCCCCACGGCCTGCGTGGCGGCGGGGCCGTCGGAGGCCATCGCCGCCCTGCAGGCCTCGCTGCAGCAGGAAGACATCGCGAGCCGCGCGCTGCAGACCTCGCACGCCTTCCATTCCTCGATGATGGACGAGGTGGTCGCGCCCTTCGAGGCGCTGGTGCGGCAGGTGGTGCTGCGCGCGCCGCAAATTCCCATCGTCTCGACGCTCACGGGCCAGCCGCTCGGCGAGGTGGAGGCCACCAGCGCCGCCTACTGGGCCCAGCACGTGCGCGGCACGGTGCGTTTCTCGCCCGCGCTGCGCGACACCCTCGCGCGGCTGTCGCAGCCGCTGTTCGTCGAGACCGGGCCGCGCAACACGCTGGCCACGCTCGCGCGCCAGCACGCGGGCACCGCGGTGTCCCTGCTGCATGGCGATCCGGCCGACGAGGTGGCGCTGCTGCGGCTGGCCTGCGCGCGGCTGTGGACCCGCGGCGCCGAGATCGAGCTCGCGCGCCTGTCGAACCGCACAGACGCGCGGCGCGTGCGCTTGCCGACCACGCCATTCGAGCGCCAGCGCTGCTGGGTCGACATCGCGCCCCCTCTTTCCGCCCTCGTCACGGCAGCCGCGCCGGCTGCCGCCCCCCTCGTCCCCCCGATCGCCCTGGAGTCCACCGTGACCGTTGCAACGCCCTCGCCTCTTCCTCCCGCGTCCGCTTCCACCCTCGACGCCCGCCTGCGCGCGCTGTTCGAGGACATCTGCGGCCTCGACATGGCGCAGGCCGACGGGCATGCGCCATTCGCCGAACTGGGGCTCGACTCCTTGACGCTGACGCAGGCCGCGACGCAGATCAGGAAGCACTTCAAGGTCGAACTGAGCTTCCGGCAGCTGATGGAGAACCAGCGCAGCTTCGATGCGCTGGGCGCCTTCCTGCGCCAGAGCCTGCCGGACGAAGCGCCGGCGGCGCCCGCAGCGCCGATCGCCGTCACGGTGCCTGTGATGCCCGCGATGGCGGTGCCGCGGTTCGATGAAAACGCGGGCGCATTCCAGCTGCCCCAACTGATTGCGCAGCAGATGGACATCATGCGCCAGCAACTCGCGCTGCTGTCGGGCGCCGCCTCGGTCGCGCCTGCTTCCACCGTCGTCCCGCAGCCCGCCGCCGAACCGGCCCCGGCTGCGGCCGCAACCGTGCCGCAGCGCTACGACGTGGCCAAGGCCTTCGGCGCCATCGCGCGCATCCACACCCAGCGCACGGCCGAACCCAGCGCGCGCCAGAAGGCGCGGCTCGCGGCCTTCGTGCGCCGCTATGTCGAGCGCACGCGCCGCAGCAAGCAGTTCACCGTGGACAACCGGCCCCACATGGCCGATCCGCGCGTGGTCAACGGCTTCCGGCCGCTGACCAAGGAGATCGCCTACCAGATCGTGGTCGAGCGCTCCAAGGGCTCGAAGCTCTGGGACATCGACGGCAACGAGTACGTCGATGCGCTCAACGGCTTCGGCATGAACATGTTCGGCTGGCAGCCCGACTTCGTGCAGGAGGCGGTGCGCCGGCAGCTCGACGCCGGCTACGAGATCGGCCCGCAGCATCCGCTGGCGGCCGACGTCGCCGGCCTGGTCTGCGAGCTCACCGGCAGCGACCGCTCCGCCCTCTGCAACACCGGCTCCGAGGCGGTGATGGCGGCGCTGCGCATCGCGCGCACCGTCACCGGCCGCAGCACGGTGGTGGTGTTCACCGGCTCCTACCACGGCACCTTCGACGAGGTGCTGGTGCGCGCGGGCCGCAATGCCAAGGGCCTGTCCGCCGCGCCCGGCGTGATGAGCGGCATGTTCGGCGACATCCGCGTGCTCGACTACGGCACGCCCGAGGCGCTGGCCTTCATCCGCGAGCATGCCGACGAGCTGGCGGCCGTGCTGGTGGAGCCGGTGCAGAGCCGGCGGCCCGACTTCCAGCCGCGCGAGTTCCTGCACGCGCTGCGCGCGATCACCGAGCAGCACGGCTGCTGCCTGGTCTTCGACGAGGTCATCACCGGCTTTCGCGTCGCGCTCGGCGGCGCGCAGGCGCTGTTCGGCGTGCGCGCCGACCTCGCCACCTACGGCAAGGTCATCGGCGGCGGCTTTCCGATCGGCGTGGTCGCGGGCCGGCGCGCCTACATGGACGCGCTCGACGGCGGCGCCTGGCAGTACGGCGACGACTCCATCCCGGGCGTCGGCGTCACCTACTTCGCCGGCACCTTCGTGCGCCATCCGCTCGCGCTGGCCGCGGCCAAGGCCGCGCTCACGCACCTGAAGGAGGCCGGCGCGGCGCTGCAGGAGGGCCTGAACCAGCGCACCGGCGCCATGGCCGACGAACTGAGCGCCTGGTGCCTCGAGGTCGGCGCGCCGATCGCGATCGGGCGCTGCGGATCGCTGTGGCGCGTCAACTGGCTCGAGGAGCATCCGCTGCAGGACCTGCTGTTCGCCATGATGCGCAGCCGCGGCATCCACATCCTCGACAACTTCCCCTGCTTCCTGACCAGCGCGCACGGCGCGCAGGACATCGCGGCCATCCAGGCGGCGTTCAAGGCCTCGGTGGCCGAGCTGCAGGAGTCGGATTTCCTGCCGCGCCGCGCGCCCAGCCCCCTGAGCTTCGAGGTGCGCAAGGACGCGCGGGACGGCTCGGTGCTCGCCCGCGACGTCGACGGCCAGCCCTTCTGGTATGTGCCGGCCGCCGACGCCGGCGCGCTGCCCGCGCTGCCCGCGCTGGCCGACCCGGCCCCGGCCGGTGGCGCGAACGCGAAGGCGGTCGCATGAACGCCGTGCTTCGCCCCACCGCCGACGCCATCGACACCGCGCCGGTCCTCGGCAGCGTCGAGTGCGTGATCCCCACCACCGAATCGCAGCGCGAGGTCTGGCTCGGCGCCATGCTGAGCGCCGAGGCCTCGCTGGCCTACAACGAATCGGTGCTGCTGCGACTGCGCGGCACGCTCGATGCGCAGGCCCTGTCGCGCGCACTGGCGCGGCTGGTGCAGCGCCACCAGTCGCTGCGTGCCACCCTCTCGCCCGACGGCCGCAGCATGCGGGTCGGCGGCGGCGAGCTGCCGGCCCTCGAGCTGCGCGACCTGCGCACGCTCGATGCGGCGGGCCGCGCGCAGGCGCTCGAGGCCGTGCACCAGGCGGCGGTGTGCACCCCGTTCCCGCTCGAGCAGGGTCCGCTGTTCCGTGCTGCGCTGTACCGGCTCGGCGACGCCGAGCATGAACTCGTGATGTCGGCGCACCACGTGGTGTGCGACGGCTGGTCGTGGGCCGTCATCGCCGAGCAGCTCGGCCATCTCTATGCCGACGAGATCGGCGAAGGCCTGCCGCTGCGCGCCGCGCCGAGCTACGCGGCCTTCGCGGCCGAGGAAGCCGCCGAGGCGGCCGGGCCCGCCATGCAGGCGCACGTCGACCATTGGCTCGCGCGTTTCGCCGGCACGCTGCCGGTGCTCGAGCTGCCGACCGACCGGCCGCGCCCGGCGGTGCGCGGCTTCGATTCGCAACGCATCGAGCGCCGGCTCGATCGCGCGCTGGTGAGCGCGATGCGCGCCGCGAGCGCGAAGTCCGGCACCAGCCTGTTCGCGGGGCTGCTGGGCGCGTTCGCCGCCACGCTGCACCGCCTGAGCGGGCAGGACGACATCGTGGTCGGCATTCCGGCCTCGGGCCAGCTCTCGCGCGACATGCCGGGGCTGGTCGGCCACTGCGTGAACCTGCTGCCGCTGCGCCTCGCGGTGCACGGGCAACAGCGCTTCGACGCGCTCATGGGCGAATGCGGCACGGCCGTGCTCGATGCCTTCGAGCACCAGTCGCTGACCTATGGCGCGCTGCTCGGCAAGCTCTCGCTCGAGCGCGACGCGAGCCGCCAGCCGCTGGTGAGCGTGATGTTCAACCTCGACCCCGACGTGGCCGGCAGCGCGCAGAACTTCACCGGCCTCGAGGTCACGCAGGACACGGTGCCGCGCCGCTACGAGAACTTCGAGCTGTTCCTCAACCTGCGCCCGGCCGAGGGCGGCCTGGTGGTCGAGGCCCAGTACAACACCGGCCTGTTCGACGAGGCCAGCGTGCGGCGCTGGCTCGACATGTTCGAGTGCCTGCTGCGCTCGGCCGTGCAGGCGCCGGACCAGACGGTCGGCCAGCTGGCGCTGCTCTCGCCCGAGGCGGCGCGCGAGCTGCTCGCGCTGCAGCCGGTGCCGACCCCGCTGGTGGGCCTGCCGCTGGCGCATGCCGGCTTCGAGGCCAGCGCGCTGCTGCAGCCCGAGCGCCCCGCGATCCGCGACGGTTCGCGCCGCTGCAGCTACGCCCTGCTCGACGCGCAGTCGAACCGGCTTGCGCATGCGCTGCGCGAACGCGGCATGGGCCGTGGCCAGCGCGTGGGCCTGTGCCTGGAGCGCGGCATCGACATGGTCGTCGCGCTGCTGGCGGTGCTGAAGTCGGGCGCGGCCTACGTGCCGCTCGACCCGGGCTTTCCGCAGGCGCGGCTCGACCACTACGCCGAGGATGCCCGGCTCGCCTTGCTGCTCACCACATCCGATATCGCTTGCGCGCCGCGCGGCTGGCGTGCCGATGCCGCCGAGCGCGTGTTCGAGCTCGACCGCGACACCGCCTGGCAGCGCGCGCCCGCGGGCGCCCTGCCGCCCGGTGGCGACGATGCCGGCCCCGAGGACGCGGCCTACGTCATCTACACCTCGGGCTCGACCGGCACGCCCAAGGGCGTGTGCGTGCCGCACCGCGCGGTGGCGAACCTGCTGCAGTCGATGCGCAAGGCACCGGGCCTCGGCGAGGGAGATCGGCTGGCCGCGGTCACCACCTTGTCCTTCGACATCGCGGTGGCCGAGCTGCTGCTGCCGCTGGCCGCGGGCGCCGAGATCGTGATGGTCCCGCGCGAGACCGCGATGGACGGCCGCCGCCTGCGCGCGCTGCTCGAGGAGGAGGACGTCACCGTGCTGCAGGCCACGCCCGGCATGTGGCAGCTGCTGCTCGACGCGCAATGGCCCGGGGCGCCCGGCTTGCGCGGCTGGATCGGCGGCGAGCCGGTGCGCGGTCGGCTCGCGCTCGAGCTGCTCGAGCGCTGCGCGCAGCTGTGGAACGTCTATGGGCCGACCGAGACCACCGTCTGGTCCACGGCCTGGCACATGCGCCGCGACACCATCGCCGTGCACGGCGTGTCGATCGGGCAGCCGCTCGAGAACACCAGCGTCTGGATCCTCGATGCCGCGCTGCAGCCCTGCCCCGTCGGCGTGCCGGGCGAGATCTGCATCGGCGGCGACGGCCTCGCGCTCGGCTACCTCGAGCGGCCCGAGCTGACAGCGGAGCGCTTCGTCGGCGCGCGCATCCTCGGGCAGGCCACCGCCATCTACCGCACCGGCGACCGCGGCCGCTGGCGCAACGACGGCCTGCTCGAGCATCTGGGACGGCTGGACTTCCAGGTCAAGGTGCGCGGCTACCGCATCGAGCCCGGCGAGATCGAGGCCCGCTGCAACGAGGCGCCGGGCGTCTCGCGCAGCGTGGTCGTGGCGCGCGAGGACCGGCCCGGCGACGTGCGGCTGGTGGCCTACCTGGCGCTGCAACCGGGCGCCGCGGGCGCGGCCTTCGAGCTCGGTGCGCTCATGAAGCAGCTTCGCGAGAAGCTGCCGGCCTTCATGCTGCCGCAGCACGTGGTGACGCTGCCCGTGCTGCCCACGCTGCCGAACGGCAAGCTCGACCGCGTCGCGCTGCCGCCGCCGGGCGCGTTGCCGCGCGAGGTGGCGCAGCGCGGCGCCGGCCCCGCCAACGAGATCGAGCGCAAGGTGCTCGCGGCAATGGAGCAGGTGCTGAGCCTGCCGGGCATGGACATGGGCGACGACTTCTTCACCCTGGGCGGTCATTCGCTGCTGGCCGCGCGGCTGGCGACGCTGCTGAGCCGCGAGTTCGATCTGGCGCTGCCGCTGCGCACCCTGTTCGAGGCGCCCACGGCCGAGCGGCTGGCCGCGGTCATCGCCGCCCTGCGCGGCGCGGGCGAAACGCGGCAGACCGCGCTGCCCTGCCGCTTCGAGCGCGAGCTGGCGCCGATGACGCCGTCGCAGGAACGCATCCGCTTCATGGAGGAGCTGCACCCGGGCCGCTCGGTCTACAACGCGCCCTCGGCGCAGCGGCTGCACGGCGCCTTCGACGCCGCCCGCTTCGAGGCCGTGCTGCGCGAGATCATCCGCCGCCAGCCCGCGCTGCGCACCTGCATGGGCGTGGATCCGGCCAACGGCGCGCCGGTGCAGACGATCGCCCGCGCGGTCGACTTCTCGCTGCCCGTGATCGACCTGCGCGAGCTGCCGGCCGACCAGCGCGAGGCGGAGCTCGCCGAGCGCATGCAGGAGCTGGCCGACCGTCCGATCGACATCCATCGCGCGCCGATGCTGCACGCCGCGCTGTTCCGCATCGACGAGGAGACGCATGTCTTCGTGTTCGTGCCGCACCACCTGGTCTGGGACGGCTGGTCCTTCGACCTGCTGCAGGCCGAGCTGGCCGCGCTCTACGACGCGGCCGAACGCGGCCGCCCGCACGCGCTGCCCGCGCTCGCGACCACGCACGGCGACTATGCCGAGTGGCTGGCCGGCTGGATGACCACGCCCGAGTTCGAGGCGCAGCGCGCACTGTGGCGCGAGCGCGCCGCCGCCGTGGCCGCGCCGCGCCTGCCGCGCACCGACATGCCGCGCCGTGCCGGCAGGAGCGGCCAGGGCGGCTCGCAATGGATCGCCATCGACCTGCCCGCCACCCAGCGGCTGCGCGAGACCGCGCGCGCGCTCGACGTGACGCTCAGCATGTTCAGCTTCGCGATCCATGCGCTCGCGATGAGCCGCACCCTCGGCAGCGACACCCTCGTGGTCGCCAACCCAGTGCGCGGCCGGCAGCAGCCCGAGACCGAGAACGTGATGGGCGTCTTCAACAACATGCTGCCGGTGTCGCTGCGCATCGACATGGACCTGACGCTGCCCGACTACCTGCGCTACGTGAAGCAGGAGCTGCTCGCGCTGATGGGTTGCCAGCAGGTGCCGTTCGAGCGCCTGGTGGCCGAGCCCGGTGGCCCGGCCCGCGCGGGCAGCGCCTACCAGACGATGTTCTCGTTCCAGGATGCGCGCGAACGCGGTTCGCGCATCGGCAGCCTGCGCACGCAGCAGATGCACCTGCTGCAGCGCGGCGCCACCGACGACATCGGCGTGTGGCTGCTCGACACGCCGCACGGGCTCGAGGGCGCGCTGATCTACAACGCCGACATCTACCTGCGCGAGACCGGCGCCCAGCTGCGCGAGCGCTACCTCGAACTGCTGCGCCGCGCGGCCGACCGACCGCACGCGACGCTCGCGCAGCTGGCGTCCGAGGAAGGCTCGGCCAGCGCGGCCTACCTGCACAAGCTCGCGGCCGAGCCGCGCGAAGCGCCGACGGTGCAGGACGCGACGCCGGCGGCGCCGGCGCTCGCCGACGTGCTGCCACCCGAGCATGCGCGGCTGGCGCAGATCTGGGCCGACGTGATCGGCATCGACGTCAACGAGATCCGCGCCAGCGACAACTTCTTCGACCTCGGCGGCGATTCGCTGCTGGTGCAGCGCTCGGTCGAGCGCGCCGCGCTGACCCTGGGCTGCCGCGTCGAGCCGCGCCGCTACCTGTTCGAGAGCCTGGCGCAGCTGGCGGCCTCGCCGCCGTCGGCGGGCATCGCGCCGGCCGGGGAGCCGAAGCGTGCGCCGGCGCCCGGCCGCACGCTCGGGCTGCTGGGACGCACCCTTGGTGGCTGGCTGCGCGGGGACCGGGCATGAGCGCCGCGCCGGGCCGCCCCAGGCAAGCTCGCACCGCAGTGCGAAGCACGGAGGTACTTCGATGAACCTCACGAGCTACGCCCTCTCGATCGATGCGCCCGTGTGCCGCTACGTCGACCTCGACCTGCGGCTGGACCCGGACTGCGAACGCGAGCTGTCCGAGGAGGAGCGCGTGCGCGCCTCGCGCCTGCACTTCGGCATCGACCGCGAGCGCTTCATCGCCGCCCATGTCGCGCTGCGGCGCGCGCTGGCCGAGCAGAGCGCGCTGCGCGCCGACACGCTGTGCCTGATCTGCGGCCCGTTCGGCAAACCGTGGATGCCCGAGCGCCCGCGCATCCGCTTCTCGCTGAGCCACAGCCATGCGCTGGCGCTGATCGCGGTCGGCACGCGCGGCCCGCTGGGCGCCGACGTGGAACACCTGCGCCCCGTGCCCGACGCGCTGACGCTGGCCGAGCGCCACTTCACGCCCCGCGAGTACGAGGCCCTGCTCGCGCTGCCGGCCGCGCGGCGCGGGCTCGCCTTCCTCACCTGCTGGACGCGCAAGGAAGCCTGCCTCAAGGCCATCGGCCTGGGCCTGCGGGTGCGGCCCGACACGGTGGAGGTGGGCCTGCGGCCCGAGCTGCGCAGCGTCGAGGTCCCGCTGGGCGGCCGCATCCTGTGGCTGGTGGTCGGCCCGGCGCCCGCGCGGGCCGGCAGCGTGGCCTCGCTCGCCGAATGGCGCGCGCCCGAGACGCTGTTCGACACGCCCGAGGCGCTGTCGCAGATGCTCGCCATGCAGGCCCTGCGCGCGAATCCGCGCGCGGCCTACGCCGGCGACCCGGTCCGTGGCGTGGAGGTGACGCGATGATGGCCCGCCCGCTCATGTTCGGCCCGGCCTCGCGCCAGCTGTTCGGCCTGTTCCATCCCGCCGAACAGCCGCGCCCGGGCGACACCGCGGTGCTGCTGTGCCCGCCCTTCGGCCAGGAAGGCCTGCGCACGCACCGCTTCTTCAAGGTGCTGGCCGAGCGGCTCGCCCGCTCGCGCATCGCGACCCTGCGCTTCGACTTCCACGGCACCGGCGATTCGCCGGGCGACGACCGCGCGGGCGAACTCGACGGCTGGCGCCGTGACCTGTGCTCGGCCCACGAGACGCTGCGCGGGCTCGCGCCCGACGCGCGCATCGTCTGGGTCGGCGCGCGCCTGGGCGCCACCCTCGCCGTGCTGGCGGCGCGCAACGGGCGCTGCGACCCGGCGCGGCTGGTGCTGTGGGAGCCGGTGATCGACGGCCCGCGCTATGGAAGCATGCTGCGCGAGCGGCACGTGGAGGCGGTCGACACCACCTTCTGCATTCCCGACCTCGGCTGGCGGCGCGGCTACCTGCGCGACGCCCAGGCCGTGCCCGAGGAGGCGCTGGGCGTGTCGCTGTCGGCGCAGCTGCGCGCCCAGCTCTCGGCGCTGGTGCCGGCATCGCTGCCGCTGACCGCGCTGCACGACACGCTGGTGCTCGCGCGCCCCGACGAGGCCCACACCGCCCAGTGGGCGGCCGAGCAGCAGTCGCGCCACATGCCGGTGCGACTCGCCTACTTCCAGCACCGGCTCGACTGGACCGCCGATCCCTATCCCAACAGCGCCATGGTTCCGGCCGATGCGCTCAACCGCCTGCAAGGGGCCCTCCATGAGTGACATGACCCAAAGCCCGGTGCGCTTCGGCCACGGCGACGGCCTGCTCGGCATGCTGACCGAGCCCGTGCACTGCCAGCCGCTGCCGGTGTGCTGCCTGATGCTCAACATGGGCGCCAACCACCGCGTCGGGCCGCGGCGCATCAACGTCAAGCTGGCCCATGCGCTGGCCGCCCAAGGCATGAGCAGCCTGCGGCTGGACCTCGGCGGCATCGGCGACAGCGAGGCGCCCGGCGGCGCGAGCGCGGTGCCGCTGGCGCTGCGCGCGGTGCACGACCTGCAGGCGGCGATGGACCTGGTGGAAGCGCGGCTCGGCATCGCCCGCTTCGTGATCGTCGGCATGTGCTCGGGCGCCGAGCATGCGATGAGCGCCGGCATGGTCGATGCGCGCGTGATCGGCCTGTCGCTGTTCGACGGCTTCGCCTTCCCGCAGTGGCGCGCGCGCTGGGAACGCACGCTGCGCCGCGCGCTGGCCGCGCCCGCCCACCCCGCCTTCGCGGGCAAGGTGCGGCGCTGGATCGGGCGCGGCCTGTCGCGCTGGCTGTCGCGTTCCGGCGCGGCGCGGCCGCTGCCGGGCTTCTTCAGCGAGGAGCTGCCGCCGGTCGTCGCCGAAGCCTGGTTCCGCGCCACCATGCGGCGCCTCTGGGCGCGCCAGGTGGCGCTGCACTTCCTCTACTCGGGTTCGCTGCATGTCAGCGACCGCGGACGCGACCAGCTCGGCGCGTTCCGCGACGAACCCTTCCTGCAGGCCGCGCAGTACGACTTCCTGCGCGACCTCGATCACACGGTCTGCACGGCCAGGGGGCAGCAGCTGTTCCTCGGCGCCGTGGGCGACTGGGTGATCGCCCGCGCCCGCGGCACCGCCGCGGAGCGTCGCAGCCCCGGCACCGCCGCGGCCCCGCTCGACCCTCCCATCGCGGGCGCCCTCGCGCCGCAGTGACCCCCACGGAATTCCAAGGACACCCCATGACGCCCCTCGTTTCAACCGCCCCCGCCGCGCTCCCGGGGCGCCGCGCGCGCCTCGGCGCCGCGGCCTTGAGCGCACTGCTCGCGCTCGGCCTCGCCGGCTGCGGCATCCCGGGCTTCAGTTCGCCCGACAGCGGCGCCTGGCGCAGTTCGGGCAGCACGGGCGCCAGCGGGCCGACCGGCGCGCGCGGCGAGCCGCGGATCGTGCCGATCACGCCCGCGCTGGTGCGCGAGCTGGCCGCGCGCCAGCCGACGGCTCCGTCGCCCGAGGTCCGCGAACTTTTCGGCAAGTCGCCGGCCTACACGATCGGCGCCGGCGACGTGATCGGCATCGTGGTCTACCGCCATCCGGAGCTGATGCCCAGCCAGGGCGCCGTGATCTCGCAGCAGACCGACGCCACCGGCGTGAGCGTCGCGCCGGGCTTCATCGTGGACGGCGAAGGCGAGATCAGCTTTCCCTACATCGGCCGCACCAGACTGGAAGGCCTGACCGAGAGCGCCGCCTCCGAGATGATCGCCAGGCGCATCGCGCCCTTCGTCAAGGACCCGCTGGTCAGCGCGCGCATCCAGACCTTCCGCAGCCGCCGCGTCTACGTCGAGGGCGACGTGCGCATGCCGGGCCTGCAGATCTTCACCGACGTGCCGATGACGCTGGCCGAGGCCCTGAGCCGCGCGGGCAGCGCCAACGCCAGCGCCGACCGCTCGCGCATCGTGCTCACGCGCGACGGGCGCGCGCTGACGATCGACCTGCCGGCGCTGCAGGTCCAGGGCTACGACGCGGGCCGCATCCCGCTGCGCAACGGCGATGTCGTGAACGTCGGCACGCGCGACGACAGCCGCGTCTACGTGATGGGCGAGATTCTGCGGCCCTCGGCCCTGCTGATGCGCAACGGCCGGCTGAGCCTCAACGAGGCGATCGGCGACGCCGGCGGCCCCGAGCTGCAGACCTCCTCGCCCGGGCAGATCTACGTGGTGCGCAACTCCAGCGGCGACGTGCCCGACGTCTACCACCTCGACGCGAAGAACCCGGTGGCGCTCGCGCTGGCGGACCGCTTCGAGCTGCGGCCGCGCGACGTGGTCTACATCGACCCGGTGCCGCTGGTGCGCTGGAACCGCGTGATCAGCCTGATCCTGCCCGCCGCCCAGGTCGTGAACCTCGGCGGCACGGCGAGCCGCCGCTGATGGCACGCCGCTCGCCGCGCTCCCCCGCCCCCGCTCCCGCCCCCGACAGACCACGAGGTGAACCCATGAATGCCCGATCGCTCATCGCGGCCTCCGCGCCCGCGGACCCGCCGGCCGATGCTCCCCTGGCGCGCTCGCGCCTGCGGGAACACATCGACCTCTTCCTCGACAACCGCTGGACGATCGCGAAGTTCGTCGCGGCCGCGCTGCTGCTGGGCGCGCTCTACACCCTGTTCGGTCCGCGCGTTTACGAGGCCAACGTGCTGCTGCAGGTGGAAGACGCCGAGCGCTCGGGCGGCACCCTGCTGGGCGAGTCGGCGAGCAGCGCGCTCAACGCCAAGACGCCGACCGCGGGCGAGGCCGAGATCCTCAAGTCGCGGCTGGTGCTGGGCCAGGCCATCGAGGACACCAAGCTCTACATCGAGGCCGAGCCGCTGTACCTGCCGCTGGTCGGCGCCTGGCTCGCGCGCGGCAGCAGGGAACTGTCTGAGCCCGGCCTGCTGGGCCTGGGCGGCTACGTCCATGGCGCCGAGCGCATCGTCGTCGCGCAGATGGACGTGCCGCCCGAGCTCGAGGGCTCGCGCTTCCTGCTCACGGCGGGCACGCGCAGCGGCTTCACGCTGACGCATCCGAAGCTGGCCGAACCGATCGTCGGCACGGTGGGGGCGCCGCTCGACGTGGAGACCGCGCTCGGCCCGCTGCACCTGCTGGTGGGCTCGATGGCCGGCCTGCCGGGCGCGCAGTTCGAGCTGGTGCGCCAGTCGAAGCAGCTCACGCTGCTCGCGCTGCAGCGCGACCTGCGCGTGATCGAGAAAGGCAAGCAGTCCTCGGTGATGGACCTGAGCTGGCAGCACGGCGACCGCATGCAGCTGGCCACCCTGCTCAACGAGGTGGCGCGGCTCTATGTGCGGCTCAACATCGACCAGAAGACCGCGCAGGCGCAGCGTGCGCTCGACTTCCTCGGCGGCGAGCTGCCCAAGCTCAAGTCGCAGCTCGAGCAGTCCGAGGAAGCCTACAACCAGTACCGCAACCAGAACGGCACCATCAGCCTGGACGACGAGGCACGCAATGCGCTGACGCAGAACGTGACCCTGCAGGCCAAGCTCTTCGACGCCACCCAGAAGCGGCTCGAGCTGACCGAGCGCTTCACCGCGCGCGATCCCAGCGTGCAGACCATCGACGCGCAGATCGCGGCGCTGCGCAAGGGGCTCGGCACGGTCGAGCTCAGCATCCGGCGCATGCCGCAGCTGCAGCAGAACGCGCTGCGCATGCAGCGCGACATCAAGGTCAACACCGACCTCTACGTGGCGCTGCTCAACAGCTCGCTGCAGATGCGGCTCGCGAAGGAGGGCCGCATCGGCAACGTGCGCGTGCTCGACCCGGCGCTGCAGCCCGAGAAGCCGATCCGCCCCAGGGCGGCGATCGCGATGGGCCTGGCGCTGGTGGCGGGGCTGTTCGCGGGCCTGGGCGCGGTGCTGCTGCGCCGCTCGTGGCGCGCCACGGTCGCGAGCCCGGCCGAGATCGAGGCCCACACCGGCCTCGAGGTCTACAGCACGGTGGCGCTGAGCCGGCGCCAGCGCCTGCTCGACCGCGCGGCCCAGCACGGCCTGCCCGGCGTGCACGTGCTCGCCATGCAGCACCCCGAGGACCCGGCGCTCGAGGGCGTGCGCCGGCTGCGCACCGCGCTCAAGTTCGCGCTGCCGGGCGCGCGCAACAACCGCATCATGGTGTCGAGCGCCACGCCCGGTGCCGGCAAGAGCTTCGTCTCGGCCAACCTGGCGGTGGTGCTCGCCGCCGGCGGCCGCCGCGTGCTGCTGATCGACGCCGACCTGCGGCGCAGCAGCCTGGGCCCGTACTTCGGACTGGCGCCGCGGAACGGCCTGGCGGAGCTGCTGCTCGGCGAGATCGACGAACGGGTCGCCATCCACCGCGACGTGCTGCCGCAACTCGACGTGCTGGCCAGCGGCATGCCGCCGCGCGACCCCACCGGCCTGCTGTGCGGCGAGGCCTTCGCGCGGCTGCTCGAGCGGCTCTCGCAGCGCTACGACACGGTGATCGTCGATGCGCCGCCCGCGCTGCTGGCCTCGGAGGCGGCCGAGATGGCGGTCCACATGGGCACGCTGCTGATGGTGGCGCGCGCCGGCGACAACGAGCTCGGCGACCTGACGCAGAGCATCAAGGAGCTGCGCCACGCGGGCGCGCGCTTCCAGGGCGTGGTGCTCAACGCGCTCGACGCGCGCCAGCGCTACTACGGCAGCTACGCCTACCGCTACGGCGCCTACCGGGTGCGCGCGCATGCGTACCCGGCCCTCGCGCCGCCGCTGGCCGCGCAGGGCACCGCGGGAGCGGCCGCATGAGCCTGCTGCAGACCGCGCCGGCCGCGCCTTCGCTCGAGGGGCGCGCGCTGATGGCCGCCAAGCGCGGCGTCGACATCGCCATGGCGGGCAGCTTCTTCCTGCTGTTCGGCTGGGCCTATGCGCTGGTGTGGATCGGCGTGCTGCTGAGCTCGGGCCGGCCCGCGATCTACATGCAGCCGCGCTACGGCAAGAACGGCCGCGTGTTCCGCTTCTACAAGTTCCGCTCGATGGTGGCCGACGCCGACGGGGTGCTGGCACGCCACCTGCGCGAGGACGCGGCGGCGCGGCTGCAGTGGGCCAAGTACCAGAAGCTGGACCGCGACCCGCGCATCACGCCCTTCGGCGCGATCCTGCGCAAGTACAGCATCGACGAGCTGCCGCAGTTCTGGAACGTGCTCAAGGGCGACATGAGCATGGTCGGCCCGCGTCCCTGCATGTTCTCGCAGAAGGACCTGTACGGCGGCTACTGGGGCCACTACTGCGCGGTGCGCCCCGGCATCACCGGCCTGTGGCAGATCAGCGGCCGCAGCGAGGTGAGCTACCGCCGCCGCGCCGCGATGGACGCCGACTACGTCGCCACGCTGTCGCTGCGCCACGACGTCGCCATTCTGTTCAAGACCTTCGCCGTGGTGGCCGGCGCGCGCGGCTCGGGCTAGCGAAGCCGCCGCATCGATCGATCCCGGATTTTTGAACTTCACGAAAGAACCTATGCGTATCTACGTTGCAGGCCATCGCGGCATGGTGGGCCAATCGCTCTCGAGGCGCTTGCGCGCCCTGGGCCACGAGGTCGTCACGCGCGACCGCGGGGCGCTCGACCTGCTCGACCAGGAGGCGGTACGCCGCTTCTTCGCGAGCGAACGCATCGACCAGGTCTACCTGGCCGCGGCCAAGGTCGGCGGCATCCACGCCAACATGAGCTACCCGGCCGAGTTCATCTACCAGAACCTGATGATCGCGGCCAACGTGACGCACCAGGCCTTCCTCGCGAACGTCACGCGGCTGCTGTTCCTCGGATCGAGCTGCATCTACCCGCGCCTGGCCGACCAGCCGATCGCCGAGGAGGCGCTGCTCGGCGGCCGGCTCGAGCCGACCAACGAGCCCTACGCGATCGCCAAGATCGCCGGCATCAAGCTGTGCGAGAGCTACAACCGGCAGTACGGCGCCTCGCACGGCATCGACTACCGCAGCGTGATGCCGAGCAACCTCTACGGGCCCGGCGACAACTACCACCTCGAGAACAGCCACGTGGTGCCGGCGCTGATCCGGCGCTTCCACCTCGCCAAGTCCACCGCCGCGCCGAGCGTGCTGATCTGGGGCACGGGCCGCGCGCGCCGCGAGTTCCTCTACGTCGACGACATGGTCGACGGCTGCATCGCGGTGATGAACCTCCCGCGCGCCGTCTACGACACGCACACCGAGCCGATGCGCGCCCACATCAACCTCGGCACCGGGGACGACCTGTCGATCGCCGAGCTGGCCGATCACATCCGCGAGGTGGTCGGCTACCGCGGGCGGATCGAGTTCGACACCTCGCAGCCCGACGGCGCGCCGCGCAAGCTGCTCGAGGTGTCGCGCGCCGCCAGCATCGGCTGGCGCGCCACGATGCCGCTGACCGACGGCCTGCGGCGCACCTATGCCGACTACAGCCGCGCGGTGCGGCCGGTCGAGACCCTCGCGCCGGCCTGAGCGCCGCCGCCCGCGAACGAACGAACGAACGGCGAGACGCTCATGAGAACCCTGTGCTTCTGGTGCGGCCTCGCCGCGGCAATGCTGTGCGGCCTGCTCGACCCGGTGTGGGGCTACGTGGCGGTGTTCCTGCTGTCGCTGCTGCAGCTCGCGCTGCTCGGCGGCCCGGGCGCGAGCGTGTTCCTGCTCGTGCACTACACCACCCTGCTGACCTACTTCTCGCTCGCGCCGGCGATCCAGATCGCGCAGGACCTGAGCTTCTGGGAAGCCGGCGTGATCGGCACGGTGGCGCACACGCAGGCGTTGATGCTGCTGCTGTTGTACATGGCCGGCGTGGAGGCGGCGCGCTTCGGCGTCGTCGATCCCCCGTTGCGCCACGCCGCGGGCACCGCGCCGGCGCCCGGCGTGGCGCACCCGCTGCTGCTGCTGGGCCTGCTGGGCGCGGCCTTCGCGGTGCTGCTGGCGCGCGCCGACCTCAACTTCGTGGCGCGCGGCCTGCCCGGCGAGATCGAGAATGCGCCGCTGGACTTCATCGTCTATTCGACGCTGCCCAAGATGGTGGTGCTGATGTGCTTCGTCGCGCTGGCGATCCATGCGCTGCGCCAGCGCACGGCCGCCGCCTGGTGCCTGGCCGCGCTGGCGCTGGCCGCCGCCGCGATCGCGGCGAACCCGGTCAACACCGCGCGCCAGATCCTGCTGATCGGCCTGCTGCCGCTGTTGATCCATGGCCTCGGCCGCTCGCGGCGCTGGACCCTGGCCTTCGTCGTCTTCGCCGCCATCGCGGGCCTGGGCCCGGTGTTCAACCTGCTGTCGCGCGGCAGCATGTGGGGCGAGTCGCTCGCGACCTTCCCCTACAGCCCCGACTTCGATGCGATGTACGTGGTGGCCGGCGTGCTCGAGCGCGCGCCCGCGCCCGATCTCGGCTTCGGCCGCTACCTGCTGTCGGCCTTCTCGTTCGTGCTGCCGCGCGACCTGAAGCTGTTTCCCGACTTCGACCCGCTGGGCTGGCCCGCCATCCTCGGCAATTTCTCGCAGAGCAACCTGTCGCTGGCGCAGTTCGCCACCGTCTTCTTCGACTTCGGCCTGCCGGGCCCGCTGGTGTTCGGCTTCCTGCTGTCGAGCCTGTTCCGCCGCATCGACCGCGCCATCGACACCCACGGCCCCGTCTCGCGCGGCTATCTCGCGGCGCTGGTGCTGCTCGCGGCCTACGTGCCGTTCATGCGCGGGCCGATCCTGGGCTGGGGACCGTTCGCGGCCTCGGGGCTGATCGCGGCGCTGCTGGTCGGTGCCCTGTGCACCGGCTTCGGTCCCGCGCGCCGCGCGCTTGCCCCACGTCCCGCCGCCCACGCATGAGCTCCACGATGCCCGACTATCTCTTCTACGACACGCTGCGCCTCAACCGGGGCGCCGGCGGCGTGCTCAACGTCTCCGAGGTGCTGCTGCGCGGCATGCGGCTGTCGGCCGGCCAGGCGATCGTCCCGGCCAGCGAGCGGCATCCGCGGCTGTTCGAGCTCGCGCGCCGCAGCGGGCTCAGCCGCTTCGTGCTCGAGACCCTGCTCTACAACGCCCACCAGCTGCGCGCCTGGCTGTCGGGACGGCGGGTGTCGTCGCTGTTCCCGAACTACTTCCTGCCTTTCGCCGCGTTCGGCCGGCACCGCGACGCGATCGTGATCGTGCATGACCTGCAGTACAAGGCGCACCCCGAGCACTTCAGCCGCACCAAGCGGCTCTGGCTCGACTGGAACCTGCGCCGGCTCGCGCGCAGCCACGCGCAGGTGGTGTTCATCAGCCGCAGCAGCCAGCAGGACTTCGAGCGCCATTTCGGGCCTTGCCGGCACTCGGCGGTGATCTTCAATCCGGTCGACGCGGTCGCCACGCCGGTCCCGCCCGACGCCCCGCCCGCCGGCGAGCGCTACCTGATCGCGGCCTACCACTACTACCCGCACAAGAACTTCGGCGGCACCCTGCGGCTGTTCGAGCGCATGAAGCGCGCGGGGCTGGTCGACCGGCTCGACATCACGGGCAACGGCGCGGCCGAGGTGGCGCGCATGGTGGCGGCCGAGGCGCCCGCGCTGCGCGGCTGCGTGCACCACCGCGGGCTGGTATCGCGCGAGGAACTGATCGGCCTGTACCGCGGCGCGCAGGCCTTCATCTCGCTGTCGCGCTTCGAGGGCTTCAACCTCTCCGCCGCCGAGGCGGCGACCCTGGGCGTGCCGCTGCTGCTGTCGGACATCCCGGTGCACCGCGAGCTGTTCGGCGGCTATGCCTTCCTCGTCGACGAGCGGCACTGCGACCTGGAGGCGCTGTCGCGCTACCTCGCGTCGCACCGGCAGGCACGCCCGGCGTGGGCGAACGCGCCGGCCTGCACGCCCGCGGCGGTGGCGGCGCGTTATCTCGGGCTGCAGCGCACGGCCGCTTCGTTCGAGGGCGCACTGCCATGACCCGCACGCTTCGTTCGTTCCTGGCTCGGACCCTGGCGGCGACGCTGCTCGCCGCGACGGCCGCGACCGCCCAGACCACCGTTCCCGCCGACCCGGCGCTCGCCGCCCCATGGCCCGCGCTGGCGCCGGCGGGCTTCGGCGTGATGGTCCACTACCTGCCCGACCGCCGTTCGATCGCCGATGTGGGACGCTTCGACGTCGAGGCCTTCGCGACCCAGCTGGCCGAGATGCGCGCCTCCTACCTGGTGCTCACGCTGGGGCAGAACAGCGGCCAGTACATCGCGCCCAATGCCGCGCTCGAGGCGCTGTGCCCGGCCAGCGCGCGCGACCGCCCGCCGCGCGACCTGCCGCTGGAGATCGGCCGCGCGCTGCGCCGCCGCGGCATCGCGATGGTGCTGTACCTGCCGTTTCGCGCGCCGCAGGACGATCGCTACCTGATGGGCTGCCTCGGCGACATCTCCGAACAGCAGCCGCCGCCCGCGCGCTTCATCGCGGGCTGGTCGCAGGTGATCGCCGAGTGGTCGCAGCGCTACGGCACGCTGGCGCGCGGCTGGTGGTTCGACGGCACCTACAACACGCGCGACATGACGTCCTCCGAATGGAACGCGCTGTGCGGCGCCGCGCGCAGCGGCGCGGCCGACCGCTGGCTCGCCTTCAACGCGGGCGAAGGACCGCAGCGCTTCAGCCTCAAGGCCGCGCCGTGCCAGAACCTGATGGCCGGCGAATTCATGGATCCCCCGGCGCAGCTCACGGCGCCGCCCTCGGACCTGATGTTCCACGTGCTGACGCCGCTGGCCGCCTCGTGGGGCCGCGTGGCGCCGCCGCGCTTCTCGGCGGCCCAGGTGCGCGCCTGGATCGCCGAGGCGCGCGCGCGCAAGGGGCTGCTCACGCTCGATCTTCCGCTCGACGCCGACTTCCGCTTCCTGCCCGCGCATGTCGCGCTGGTGCGCAGCGCGACGGCGCCCGCTCCCTGAACCCACCGCCCCCGCTCCAAGGCTCGCCGACCATGACCCAACCGCTTCCCTTCATCGTGGTGGAAGACCGCCAGAACAAGACCCTGGCGCTGTGCCGCGCATCGGCGGCCCGCGCGCAGGAGAACCTGCTGGTGCTCGCGGGCACCGAGGCCGGCGCGGACTACGAGCGCCTGTGCCGCAGCTACGTGCACCTGTCGAGCAACACGCCCGCGTTCGAGAAGATCTGCTTCCGGCGCTACTTCCTGCTGGCCGCCCACCTCGAGGCGCGGCCCGAATGCCGCGAGTTCGTGCTGCTCGACAGCGACGTGCTGCTGTTCCACGGCCTCGGCGCGCACGTGCGCCGCCTGGTCGGCGAGGCCGACTTCTCGGGCTCGTTCATCGAGCCCATCGACGGCTGGGACCCGTGCCAGATATCGCCGCACGTGAGCTACTGGAGCGCCGCGGGGCTGGCCGGCTTCGTCGCCTTCGTGCTCGACACCTACACCAGCCACGCGGGGCGCGCGACGCTGCGCGAGATCGCCGCGCGCTTCGCGGCCCGGGGCGAGCGCGGCGGCGTGTCCGACATGACGCTGCTGTACCTGTGGGCGCACGCGAGCGGCAATGCGCGGCCGATCAATCGCGTGTTCGGCGGCCGTGTCATCGACCACAACATCAGCAGCGCCCACAACCTGCGCGCCAACGAGTTCCGGCTGCTGGGCGGCGCCAAGCACCTGGCCTATCGCGACGGCCAGCCCTGCCTCACGACCCAGGCCGGCGAGTCGGTGCAGGCGCTGGCGCTGCATTTCCAGGGCCGCGCGAAGCTGGCCATGGGGCAGGCGCTGCGCGGTGGCACGCGCCGGGTCGCGCTGCTGACCTACGGGCTGCAGTTCGCGCGCCGGGCCAAGAACCGGGCCTTCGGCATGGGCCTGCTCGCGCGGCGCGTGCCCGCCGCCCATCGGCTCGGCGACCTGCCGGGCTCGAAATAGCGTGTCGCCGCAACGATCACGCCCCGCCATGCCGATCAGACCGCTCCGCCTGCCGTCCGCGCTGCCCCTGCAGGGGCTGGGCGCGCTGGCGTCGCGCTTCTACGTCTACCTCTCGGGCTTCCTCGCCGTCTTCCTGCTGGCCGCCAACGTGGCGCCCGCGCGTTTCGGCGCGTACTCGGTCTACCAGTCGGTGCTCGAGGCGGCGCTGGTGGTCGGCACGCTCGGCAGCGCGCTGCTGTTCTCGCGCCATGCGGCCGGACCGGGCCCGCGGATCCGGCGCGGCGACCTGGTGCGCACGCTCGCGATCGGGCTGCCGATCGCGCTGCTGCTGGCGCTCGGCATGCTGGCGCTGCAGCGCGTGCCCGCGTCCGCCATGGCGCTGGTGCTGATGGCCGCCACGCTTGCCGTGTTCTCGTTCAACAGCCTGCGGCTGGCCTACAGCCGCGGGCTCGGCCACGCGGGCCTGCTCAACCTCGAATCCGGCCTGCGCTCGAGCATCCTGGTGCTGGGCGTGGCCGGCTTCGCCGCGCTGGGCCACGCGGGCGACGCCCTCGACGTGCCGCAGCTGCTGGCCATCAACCTGTTCGCCTTCGTGCTGGTGGCCGCGGCCATCGTGCGCACGGGCCGCGCCGGCCGGCCGCCGCGCGGTGCCGCCACCCTGGCGCTCTCGGCGCAGGGCGGCGCGACCGTCTATTCGCTGCTGCTGTTCCTGCTGCGCAAGTCCGACCTGCTGGTGGTGGCCTTCTTCATGCCGCTGGGCTACGTGGGCGCCTTCAAGCTCGCGTTCCTGCTGGCCGAGGCGCCGTCGCAGTTCGTGCAGGCCTTCCTCTACACCCGCACGCCCGCGATGCGCACCGCCAGCGCCGGGCAGCTCGAGGCCTCGGCGTTCCGGCTCGCGCGGCAATCCTTCCTGCTGGGCTGCGGCCTGTTCGCGGGGCTGGCGGCGCTGATCGTGCTGGCCGCGCCGCTGCTGAAGGTCGGCCACGAGGCGCTCGAGATCTTCCTGTGCATCGCGCCCTACTTCCTGCTGCGCACCTACACCGTGCACCACGAGATGCTGCTCGCGCTGCGCGTGCCGGTGGCCTCGCTGGCGCGCTGGGCGCTGCTCGAGGTCGGGTTGCGGCTGCTGTCGTACGCGGTGGTGATCCGGGCCTTTCCGGGCCAGCCGCACTACGTGTTCCTGCTCGCCTGCGCCAGCGACTTCGTGCTCTACGAGCTGCGCATGCGGCTGGAGTTCGGCAGCTATCCCATCGTGCGCATCGCGCGCGGCCTGGCGCACGGCGCGCTGCGGAGCCGGCCATGAAGATCCTGCTGCACTCGATGAACTTCGCGCCCGAGCTGGCCGGCGTGGGCAAGTACTCGGGCGAGATGGCGCGCTGGCTGAGCGCGCGCGGCCACGCGGTGCGCGTGATCGCGGCGCCGCCCTTCTTTCCGCAGTGGCAGGTGGCCGAGGGCCATTCGGCCTGGGCCTACCGGCGCGGCGACTGGCACGGCGTCGATCTGTGGCGCGCGCCGACCTGGGTGCCCGCGCGTCCGCGCACGCCGGCCCGCCTCGCGCACCTGGCCTCGTTCATGCTGTCGAGCCTGCCGCTGCTGCTGGCGCAGACGCGCTGGCGGCCCGACGTGGTGATGGTGGTGGAGCCGCCGCTGTTCTGCGCGCCCGGCGTGCTGCTGCTTTCGAAGCTCGCGGGCGCCAGGTCGTGGCTGCACATCCAGGACTACGAGGTGGACGCGGCCTTCGGCCTGGGCCTGGTGCGCGGTGGCCGCGTGCGGCGCATGGCGCTGGCGGCCGAACGCTGGCTGATGGGGCGCTTCGACCGCGTCTCGACGATCTCGGCCGCGATGCTCGCCAAGGCCGCCGACAAGGGCGTGGCGCCCGAGCGGCTGGTGCTGTTCCCGAACGGCGTCGACCTGCGCGCGATCCGGCCCGCGCCTCCACGCGATCCCGAGGCACCCAACCCCGCCGGCGGCTACCGCGCCGCGCTCGGCATCGCGCCCGACGCGGTGCTGGTGCTCTACGCGGGCAGCCTGGGCCACAAGCAGGGCATCGAGCTGCTGGCCGAGGCGGCCGCGCTGCTGGCGGATGCGCCGGCGCTGCACTTCGTCATCTGCGGCAACGGGCCGAGCCGCACGGGGCTGATGGATGCCTGCCTGCGGCTGCGCCACGTGCACTTCCTCGACCTGCAGCCGGCCGAGCGGCTCGACGAGCTGCTCGGCAGCGCCGACATCCACGTGCTGCCGCAGCGCGCCGACGCGGCCGACCTGGTGATGCCCTCGAAGCTGACCGGCATGCTCGCGAGCGGCCGGGCCGTGATCGTGACCGCGCATCCCGACACCGAGCTCGGACGCGCCGTGACGGGCCGCGGCGTGGTGGTACCGCCGGGCGACGCGCGCGCGCTCGCCGACGCGATCGCGCAGCTCGCGGCCTGCCGTTCGCGGCGCGAGGCCCTGGGCGCGGCCGGCCGCGCCTTCGCCGAGGCCGAGCTGGACCAGGACGCGATCTTCCAGCGCCTCGAGGCCGAGCTGCTGCGCTGCCTCGCGAAACCCAGCGAGCAGCCCGCATCGCCATGAACGCCGCCCTCTCCCCTCCCAGGATCCTCGTGACCGGCGGCGCGGGCTTCATCGGCAGCCACGCCTGCGTGGCACTGATCGCGGCCGGCTACCTGCCGGTGGTGCTCGACACGCTGGTCAACAGCAGCGCGCGCTCGCTGGAGCGAATCGCGGCCATCACGGGCGTGGCACCGGTCCTGGTGCGCGCCGACGTGCGCGATGCCGCGGCGCTCGAGCGGGTGTTCGCCGCGCATGCCTTCGGCGCGGTGCTGCACCTGGCGGGGCTGAAGGCGGTCGGCGATTCGGTGGACGACCCGCTCGGCTACTACGAGGTCAACGTGGCGGGCACGCTGGCGCTGGTGCGCGCCATGGACGGCGCGGGCGTGCGCCGGCTGGTGTTCTCCTCCTCGGCCACGGTGTACGGCGACACGGCGAGCTCGCCGATCCCCGAGAGCGCGCCGCACGCCGCCGTCAATCCCTACGGCCGCACCAAGGCCATGGTCGAGACGGTGCTGCTCGACCTGGCGCGCGCCGACGCGCGCTGGGGCATCGCCTGCCTGCGCTTCTTCAATCCCGTGGGCGCGCACGAGAGCGGCCTGATCGGCGAGCACCCGAACGGCCGCCCCAACAACCTCATGCCCTACATCTCGCAGGTGGCGGTGGGCACGCGCGCGCACCTGGTGGTGCACGGCACCGACTACGACACCGCCGACGGCACCGGCGTGCGCGACTACGTGCACGTGATGGACGTGGCCGAGGGCCACGTGGCCGCGCTGCGCCACGTGACGCGCGAGCCGGGGATCCTGATGGCCAACCTCGGCACGGGGCGCGGCGCCTCGGTGCTCGAGGTGGTCGCGGCCTTCGAGCGCGCCAGCGGCCGGGCGATCGCGCTGCGCCTCGGACCGCGGCGCCCCGGCGACGCGCCGGCCTACTGGGCCGACGCGGCCAGCGCCCAGGCCCGCTTCGGCTGGCGCGCGCGCCGCAGCCTCGACGACATGTGCGCCGACAGCTGGCGCTGGCAGGTCGGCAATCCGCACGGCTTCGACGAGGCCGCGCCGCCACCCCCACCCCCACCGCTTCCGCTGCCCCGAACGCCTTTCACTCAACCAGGGATCCCTTCATGTCCGATACCGTTACTTCCTCTCTAGAGACGCCGGAGTCCGGCCGGACCTTCGCGCGTCGCGCGAGCTACACCACGGGCGTCTGCCCGCCGGCCGAACCGCAGTGGCCGCACTTCCTGACCGGGCAGGAGAACGCGCCGGTGCGCGTGCTGCTGGTGGACGACGACGAGTTCATGCGGCGCGTGATCGCGCAGGAGCTGCTGTCGGACATGCGCATCCAGCTGCAGGCGCAGGCCGGCAGCGTGCGCGAGGGGCGGCGCCTGCTGGCGTCGCAGGAATTCGACGTGCTGATGCTCGACCTGCACCTGGGCGACGGCACCGGCTTCGACCTGATCCGCGAGGCACGCAAGCAGCACAGCTACTGCGAGATCATCGTGGTCTCGGCGCTCGAGGACGACGCCCACGTGATGCGCGCCTTCGAGCTCGGCGCGACCGGCTACCTGCTGAAGAACGCCTGGCTGCAGAGCTTCGCGCAGGCGGTGCTGCAGGTGGTCAACGGCGGCGCGGCGATCACGCCGCGGCTGTCGCGCCGCCTGCTCGCGCGCCTGAGCCAGCAGGGCGGCGATGTGCCGCCGGACGCGCCGCAGCGCGAAGCCACGCTGACCGTGCGCGAGCGCGAGGTGCTGCGCTGCGTGGCGCGCGGCTGCGTCTCCAAGGAGATCAGCGAGCGGCTGGGCATCTCGGGCCAGACCGTCAATGCCCACATCAAGAACATCTACAAGAAGCTGCAGGTGCATTCGCGCGCGCAGGCCGTGAGCTTCGCGACGCACACCGGCCAGCTCTGAGCCGCCGCCCTCCTCCCCCGCGCTTTTCCTCCCCCCCTTTTTCTTCCATCGGACACCCCATGACCACCTCCATCATCCATCCCGTCGTCCTGTGCGGCGGCAGCGGCACGCGCCTGTGGCCGCTCTCGCGCAAGGCATTGCCCAAGCAGTTCGCGCCGCTGGTGGGAGGCAAGAGCCTGCTGCAGCTCACGCTGGAGCGGCTGCGCGGCCTGCATGGCGAGATCACCTGCATCGCCTCGGAGGAACATCGCTTCCTCGTGCGCGAGACCGTGGACGCCGCCGGCATCGGCGGGCGCCAGATCCTCGAGCCCGGGGGCCGCAACACCGCGGCCGCGATGGCGGTGGCGGCGCTGCAGGCCGGGGCCGACGACCTGCTGCTGTTCGCGCCCGCCGACCATCACATCCCCGATGCCGAACTGTTCGCGCGCACCGTGCGCGGCGGCGTCGAGGCGGCGCGCGCCGGCCGCATCGTGACCTTCGGCGTCACGCCGACCTTCGCGAGCACGGCCTACGGCTACATCGAGGTGGGTGCCGCCGCGGGCGACGGTTGCAGCCACGCGGTCTCGCGCTTCCTCGAGAAGCCCCAGGCCGAGGTGGCGGCGGCGCTGATCGCGCATGGCGGCTTCTGCTGGAACGCGGGCATCTTCCTGGTGCGCGCCGGCACGCTGGTCGCGGCCTTGCGCACGCATGCGCCTGACATCCTGCTGGCCTGCGAGCACGCGGTCGCGTCGTCGTCGGTCGACGGCAGCTTCATTCGGCTCGGCGTCGAGGCCTTCCAGGCCTGCCGCAGCGAGAGCATCGACTACGCGGTGCTCGAGAAGCACCCCGACATCGCGATGGTGCGCTTCGAGGGCGCGTGGAGCGACGTGGGCAGCTGGAACGCGGTCGCGACCCTGCACCCCGCCGACGAGGCCGGCAACCGCACGAGCGGCAAGGGCCGCAGCCTGCGCGCGCGCAACACCTTCATCCATGCGCCGCATCGCCCGGTGGTGGCGCTGGGCACCGAGAACCTGATCATCGTCGACACGCCCGACGCGGTGCTGGTCGCGAGCGCGGACTGCGCGGAGCAGGTCGCGGAGGTGGTGCGCATGCTGGCGCTCGAGGGCCGGCCCGAGGCCACCGAGCACCGGCGCACCGTGCGGCCCTGGGGCGCGTACGACAGCGTCGACAACGGCGAGCGTTTCCAGGTCAAGCACATCACGGTCAAGCCCGGCGCCAAGCTGTCGCTGCAGATGCATCACCACCGCTCGGAGCACTGGATCGTGGTGCAGGGCACGGCCAAGACCACCTGCGACGGGAAGGTCAGGCTGGTGCGCGAGAACGAATCGATCTACCTGCCGCTGGGTTGCGTGCACCGGCTCGAGAACCCGGGCAAGACGACGCTGGAGGTGATCGAGGTCCAGACCGGCAGCTATCTCGGCGAAGACGACATCGTGCGCTTCGACGACAGCTACGGGCGCTGCGGCATCGTGGCGGATCGCGGCGATGCGCAGAACCAGCCGCTGCTGTCGATCGCCGGCGAAGGCGCGGTCGCGGTGCCGGCGGTGGCGTGGAACAGTCCGCGTCCGCTGCCCGAAGCGCAGCCCGCCTGAGGCGGCGCGGCGCTCAGAACGAGAAGCCGGCCTCGTTGCGCCGCAGGTCGGCGTCCACCATCATCTGGCAGAGCTGTTCGAGCGTGGTGGTGGGCTCCCATCCCAGGTGCTCCCTGGCCTTGGCGGGGTCGCCGATCAGCAGGTCGACCTCGGCGGGACGGTGGAAGCGCGGGTTCACGCGCAGCACCGTCCGGCCCGTCGCCGTGTCGACGGCGGTTTCCGCCTCGTCCGCGCCCCTGAATTCCACCTCGATCCCCGCGCCCCGGAACGCCAGGCGGACGAAGTCGCGCACGGTCACGGTGCGGTTCGTCGCCAGCACGTAGGTATCGGGCTCGCTGGTCTGCAGCATGCGCCACATGCCTTCCACGTACTCCTGCGCGAAGCCCCAGTCGCGCTGCGCGTTGAGGTTGCCGAGCTCCAGCACGTCGAGCTTGCCGAGCTTGATCCGGGCCACGGCGTCGGTGATCTTGCGCGTCACGAACTCGCGCCCGCGCAGCGGACTCTCGTGGTTGAACAGGATGCCGCAGCTGCCGAAGATGCCGTAGCTCTCGCGGTAGTTGACGGTCATCCAGTGCGCATAGAGCTTGGCCACGCCGTAGGGGCTGCGCGGATAGAACGGCGTGCTCTCGACCTGGGGCACGGCCTGCACCTTGCCGAACATCTCGGAGGTCGATGCCTGGTAGAAGCGGATCCGCCGGTCGATGAGCCGGATCGCCTCGAGCAGGTGCAGCGCCCCGATGCCGGTGATGTGCGCCGTGGCCACGGGCTGGTTGAAGCTGACGCCGACGAAGCTCTGGGCCGCGAGGTTGTAGATCTCGTCGGGCTGCGTCTGCTGGACCAGGCTGAGCGAGCTTCCCTGGTCGGTGAGGTCGTACTCGACCAGGTGCAGATCGGGATGGTCCTGGATGCCGAGTTCCTGGATGCGCCAGAAATTGACCGAGCTGGTGCGGCGGTAGGTGCCGTGCACCACATAGCCCTTGGCCAGCAGCAGTTGCGCCAGATAGGCGCCGTCCTGGCCACTGATGCCCGTGACGATCGCGATCTTCTTCTTCATCACGGTTCCTTGGTTGAGGTGGATGCAGCGTACAGGAGTTTCACCCTCGCGATTGGCAACTTGGGCCTTTCGACTACGTACCCTACAACCCGAGGGTCGCGCGCCGACGGCGCCCCTGCCTACATTTAAAGCAAGCAGAAAGTACTCCATTCGTGGATTCCGCGATAACCTGGGACGCCCAGGTCGCTTCGACAAAAGGGGAGTCATTCATGTCCGACGAATCAACGTCCATCCGCAAGAGCTTCGCCGAGTCCAACGGCGGTCAGGTCTATCGCCTCCGGCCGCGCGAGGCCGGCGGGGCCTGTCGACCGGGCGAGCCGCAGTGGCCGCATTTCATGACCGGGCAGGACGATGCCCCGGTGCGCGTGCTGCTGGTGGACGGCGACGAGGGCATGCGCCGCGTCATCGCGCAGGAACTGCTGTCGGACCTGCGCATCCGGCTCCAGGGCCAGGCCGGGAGCGCGCGCGACGCGCGGCGCCTGCTCGCGTCGGAAGAGTTCGACGTGCTGATGCTCGACCTGCGCCTGGCCGACGGCTCGGGCTTCGAGCTGATCCGGGATGCGCGCAAGCAGCAGAGCCACTGCGAGATCATCGTGGTCTCGGCCCTCGAGGACGACGCCCACGTGCTGCGCGCCTTCGAGGTCGGCGCCACCGGCTACCTGCTGAAGAACGCATGGCAACAGAGCTTCGCGCAGGCCGTGCTGCAGGTGGTGAACGGCGGCGCGGCGATCACGCCCAGGCTGTCGCGACGGCTCCTGGCACGCATGGGCCAGCATTCGGTCGAGCGGCCCACGCCCGACGCCCATCCGCTGGACATCGTGCTGACGACGCGGGAGCGCGAGGTGCTCGACTGCGTGGCACGCGGCCAGGCGACGCGCACGGTGAGCGAGGCGCTCGGCATCTCGATGCAGACCGTCAATGCCCACATGAAGAACATCTACAAGAAGCTCAACGTGCATTCGCGCGCGCAGGCCGTGAGCCGCGCGACCCTGACCGGGCTGCTGTGAGCCGGGCGCCGGCGGTTCAGGCGCCCGAGCGCGTGCCGATCCGCACCACCGCCTTCGCGGGCAGCGCCCGCCAGTCGATCCAGTCGCCCTCCACCGCATGGTGGGTGGCGGCGGCGGCGCCTTGCGGCGCGCCCCATTGCAGCGTGAATTCGCGCTCCCCGAGCCGCAGTTCGATCTCGAAGGCCGGCCAGTGCGCCGGCACGCGCGGCGCGAGCGACAGCGCGTCGCCCTTCACCGAGAGGCCCAGCAGGGTCTCGACCGCCGCGCGGTGCAGCCACGCGGCCGAGCCCGTGTACCAGCTCCAGCCGCCGCGTCCCACGTAGGGCGCGGCGCCGTAGATGTCGCCGGCCATCACGTAGGGCTCGAGCTCGTAGGCCGGGCCGCGCCGCGGATCGCTGGCGCGATGGGCCGGGCTCAGGCCCTCGAAGCTCGCCCAGGCCGCTTCGCGGTCGCCCAGCAGCGCCTGCGCCATCATTCCCCACACGGCGCCGTGCGCGTACTGCCCGCCGTTCTCGCGCACGCCCGGCGGGTAGGCCTGGATGTAGCCCGGGTTGTTGGCCGACTGCACGAAGGGCGGCGCCAGCAGGCGCAGCAGCCCGGCCGTGTCGTCGTGCAGATGCGCCTTCGCGGCGGCCATCGCGGCCTGGGTGTGACCCTCATCCGACGCGCCCGACAGCACCGACCAGGCCTGCGCGATCAGGTCGATGCGGCACTCGTCGTTGGCGGCCGAGCCCAGCGGCGCGCCGTTGTCGAAGAAGGCGCGGCGGAACCAGGCGCCGTCCCAGCCCGCGTCGTGCAGCGCGGCGATCCAGCCCTCGCGCGCGCGCAGCCAGCGCGCGCCGCGTTCGGTCTCGCCGCGCGCCTGCGCGATCGGCGCATAGCGCTCGACCACGCTGCAGAGGAACCACGCGAGCCAGACCGATTCGCCGCGGCCCTCGTGGCCGACGCGGTTCATGCCGTCGTTCCAGTCGCCCGTGCCCATCAGCGGCAGGCCATGCGCGCCGATCGCGAGGCTGCGGTCGATGGCCAGCGCGCCGTGTTCGTAGAGGCTGGCGACGCGGCCGGCATGCTGCGGCGTGTAGTAGGCGTCCTCGGCGCCGGCCGGGATCGCCGCGCCCTCGATGAAGCCCACGCTCTCGTCGAACAGCGTGCCGTCGCCGGTCACCTGCGCATAGTGCGCGGCCGCGAACGGCAGCCACAGCAGGTCGTCGGAGAAATGCGTGCGCACGCCGGCGCCGCCGGGCATGTGCCACCAGTGCTGCACGTCGCCCTCGGCAAACTGCCGTGCCGCGTTGACCAGGATCTGCGCGCGCAGCCGCTGCGGGTCGGTGAGCGCGAAGGCCATCGCGTCCTGCAGCTGGTCGCGGAAGCCGAAGGCGCCGCCGGCCTGGTAGAAGCCGGCCTTCGACCACAGCCGGCAGGCCAGGGTCTGGTAGACCAGCCAGCGATTGACCATCGCGTCGAACAGCGGATCGGGCGTGCGCACCCGCAGCCGGCCCAGCAGCTCATCCCAGAAGCCGTCGACCTGCGCGAGCGCGGCCGGCACGTCGCGTTCGCGCCAGCGCCGCGCGAGCGCGATGGCGGCCTCGGCGCTGTCGGCATGGCCCAGCACGAAGGTGAAGCTCGCACCCTCGCCCGCGGCCAGCCTGAATTCGCCGTCGACGGCCGCGCAGGCATCGAGCCCGCTGCCGCCGCGGCCCCCGAGGCTGTCGGGCACCTCGACGATGCCGCGGCCCCGGAAGAATTCGTTGCGGTCGCAGGTCCACTGGGTGGCGCCCGGCAGGCCCGCGAGCATCAGGAAGGCGGTGCCGCCGCCGAAGCCGCCGCTCGATTCGCGCTGCTCGCCGAACACGGCCGGCAGATCGTCCTGCTTCCAGGTCCGCACGCTGCGGCGCTCGCCGCGCGCCGCGCCCAGCTGCCATTCGGCCATCGCGAGCGCGCGCAGCCGGCGCGTGCCGCCGCCGTCGTTGCGCAGCTGCACATGCACCAGCTTCACGGCATCGTCGCGGTCGGCCAGGAAGGTGGTGCTCAGCGACAGCCCGGCCACTCGGCATTCGAAGACCGTGTAGCCCTGGCCATGGCGAACGCGGTGCAGCAGATCGTCGGGGGCGCCCACGCTGGCGCCGCGCCCCGCCGGCGTGAGCGGCAGCAGTTCGCGCGACGCCAGGTCCTGCAGCAGGTAGTGCTCGAAGGCCGGGTCCTGCACCGGGTCGTTCGACCACGGCGTGAGCTGGTGCATGCGGCTGTTGCCGGCCCAGGTGAAGCCGTTGCCCCACTCGGAGACCTGGAAGCCGAAGCCCGCATTGGCGATCACGTTGATCCATGGCCGCGGCGTGCGGCGCGCCAGGCCGACCTCGAAGCGGAACTCGCCGCTCGCGGCATCAAACTCGCCCGCGACGGTCTCGGATGGCAGGCTCGGCGCGGCCCCGCTTGCCAGCGGCACCGCCGGCGGCAGCACGGCCTCGGGCGCCCACGGCCCCATGCCGCGCGCCTCGCGCAGCGCGGCCACCTGCACGTCCAGCGCGCGCCCATCGGCGGTGAACACCACGCGCGCCATGCTCGACAGCGCCGCGCGCTCGGCGGCCGACACCTCCTGCTCGTGCAGCAGGTAGAAGCCGGCCGTGTCGTTGCGCGGAAAGCTGTTGCGGGTCTGCTGCAGCACGCGCTGGCGCAAGGTCTCGATCTCGCGCTGCAGCGACAGCAGGTAGGAGGCGGGCTCGCCGTTGATCACCACCAGGTCGCAGGCCACGCCGCCGAAACCCCACCACGGCTGCGCGCGCAGCAGCGCGTTGACCAGGCCCATGCCGCTCATCGAATGGATCAGCACCAGCACGATCGGCTTGTCGCCCGAGATGCCGAAGCGCCAGATCTGCCGCAGGTCGAACAGGCCGCGCTCGCCCATCGGGCGCGGCGTGGTGTAGGTGAGGATGGTGGTGAGGTCCTGCAGCGCCACGTTCTGCGCGGGCGTGATCGTCAGGTCGCGCAGCCGCACCTGCGCCAGCGTGGCGGCCATGCGCTTCGTGCGCTCCACGTGCATCGGCTCGAGGTAGCGGTCGATGGTGGGCATCAGCGCCTCGATGCTGTCGTCGGCCGCGGTGGCGAAGCCCAGCCGCGCCGTGGCGCCCGGCGCGATCGACAGCCGCACGCGCAGGCAGGCGATCGGGTCGAGGCCGTTCACGGGCGCGCCGGCGGCATCGAGCGGCTGCATGTCGATCGCCGGCGCCGCCAGCGTGCGGTTGCGGCCGACGAAGGCGCGCCGGTCGGTCATGCAGTCGATGGCGATCACGTGCGCATCGACCGAGGCCACGAAATGCACCGCCGCCACCGCCGGATCGCCCTGCAGCCGCGGCCGGCGCGACATCAGCAGCGCGCGCAGGTCCGGGCGCCAGCGCGACTCGACGAACAGGTTGGCGAAGGCCGGATGGGCCTCGTCGGCCTTGGGGTTCGAGAGCACCGGCTCGAAGTACGAGAACAGCTCGAGCGTGCGCGTGCGCTCGCCGGTGTTGTGCAGGCTGATGCTGCGCAGCTCGGTGTCGTCCTCGGGACTGATCAGCACCGTGGTGCGCACCTGCAGGCCCGGCCCGCTGGCGTCGAACTGCACCTGGTCGGCGAGGAAGCGGGTGCGGTACTCCCAGTCGATGCCGGGCGCGGGCAATGCGGTCAGCGAGACCGGCGTGTCGCGCGCGTCGTCGCGCAGGTAGAAGAAGGTGCCGTAGCCGTCGCGCAGCGGGTCGTCGCGCCAGCGCGTGACGTTGAACGAGCGCCATCGGCTCACGCCCGCGCCGCTGGCGCGCAGCGCCACCGTGTAGCGGCCGTTCGACAGCAGGTGCGTGGGCTGCGGGCCCGGCGCCAGCGGATCGACCAGCCGCGGCTGGAACATCGGAGGCAGCTCGCCGCGGCTGGGCTCGGGCGGCGAGCGCGGGTCGGCGCTGCCGATGATCTGGCGCGGCGTGCGCTCGTGCAGCAGCGAGAGATGCGCCTCCACCACGGCCGCGCTGCCGAACCAGCGGCGCGGCGCGTCGTCGCGCAGCACGTTGCACAGCGCCACCAGGGTCATGCCCTGGTGGTGCGCCATGAAGTTGCGCACGACCGTGAAGTCCTGCCCTTCGTGCTGGCGCGAGGCGGTGAAGTCGACCGCGTCGTGGAAGCCGTAGGCGCCGCGCGCGCCCAGCGATTCGAGCAGCCGCAGGTTGTCGACCGCCGCGGCCGGCGCGAGCACCGCGGCCAGCGCGCTCGCATAGGGCGCCACCACGCGGTCGGTGGGCGGCGTGCGGCGCAGCGCGAGGCGCGGCACGCCGAAGGGCGCGTACTGGTAGGCCAGGGAATGGTCGCGCCCGTGATAGGCCGACTCCGACACGCCCCAGGGCAGCTGCTGCGTGCGCGCGAAGGCCCGGTGCTCGGCGATGGCGGCGGCGTTCGCCACCTGCAGCAGGCCGTCGTCGGGCTCGGGCATCACCAGCGAGGGCATCAGGTACTCGAACATCGAGCCCGACCACGACTTGAGGCCGGGCCGGGAGCCCACCAGCAGGAAGGGCCGGCCCAGCGCCATCCAGTGGCGCCGCGGCACGTCGGCCTTGGCGATCGCGAGGAAGCTCAGCAGCCGCGACTCCGAGGCCATCAGGTCGTAGTAGCTGGCGTCGAGCACGTCGTCGTCCACGCGCAGCCCGATGTGGAACAGGTGCCGCTTGGGGTCGTAGAGGCCGCGGAAGTCCATGCCGTCGCACAGCGCCTCGCAGCGCCTGGCGAGCGCCTCGAGCGCCTCGCCGTTGGGCGCGCCGGCCGCGTCCTGCGCCGCGAAGGCGCGGCAGGCCTGCGCCACCGCGATCAGGTGTCCGGCGAGGTTGCCGCTGTCCACGCTCGAGACGTAGGCCGGCGCCAGCCGCTCGAGCGTGCGCGTGTCGTACCAGTTGCACAGGTGGCCCTGGTGCTTGTGCAGCCGGTCGACGCTGCCGAGCGTGGCCGAAAGCCGCGCCACCAGCTCGGTGCTGCCGATCCAGCCGAATTCGCGCGCGCACGCGGCCGCCAGCAGGTACATGCCGATGTTGGTCGGCGAGGTGCGGTGCGCCAGCGCGGGCTCGGGATCGGTCTGCAGGTTGTCGGGCGGCAGGTGGTTGTCCTGCGCGCCCACCACGTGCTCGAAGAAGCGCCAGGTGTCGCGCGCCAGCGCCTCGAGGTAGTCGCGCTGGCCGGTGTCGAGCGCGTCGGGACGCCCGGTCTCGACGCGGCTGCCCCACCAGGCCGCGACCGGCGCCAGCGCCCACAGCACGAACAGCAGCGGCGCCAGCACCGGCCAGTCGCTGCGGTACGCGGCCACGGCCAGCAGCAGGCAGGCCAGGCCGACCGCGCCGCCGCCGCGCACGAACACGGCCAGACGCTGGCTCGACTGCGCCTGCGATTGCGCGGCGGTGGTCCATTGCAGCAGGCCGCGCCGGCTCACCAGCAGCCGCCACAGCGCGCGCGCCATCGCATCGAGCAGCATGCGCGCCTGCGCGGCGAGCTGCACGAACTGCCAGGCCGCGCCGGCCAGGGCGCGCAGCAGCTCGACCGCGCCGACGTCGAAGAAATGGCGCAGCTCGATCGCGCGCCGCGTCGGCACCAGCCCGGCCAGCGCGCCGAGCACCGGGCCGATGGTCAGCCCCGCGGCCACGGCCAGCAAGGTCCAGCCCAGCGGCAGCGCATGCGTGAACACCACCAGCACCAGCAGCGCGAACGAGGCCGGCACCACCAGCGAGCGGCGCAGGTTGTCGCCCATCTTCCAGAGGCCCACGGCATCGATGCCGTAGTGGCCGGCGCGCCGCATCAGCGGCAGCAGCTGCCAGTCGCCGCGCACCCAGCGGTGCACGCGCGAGGCGAACACGCCCGCGTGGTGCGGGAAGTCCTCCACCAGCACGATGTCGTTGACCACCGCGCAGCGCGCCATCGATCCTTCGAGCAGGTCGTGGCTCAGCACCGCGCCGTCGGGCAGGCGGCGATCGAGCACCGCGTGCACGGCGCGCACGTTGAGCAGGCCCTTGCCGGTGAACGAACCGCTGCCGAACACGTCCTGGTACACGTCGGAGGCGCCGTTGCTGTAGGGATCGAGCCCGCAGGCGCCCGCGAAGATCCAGCGGAACATCGAGCGCTCCTCGCGCGGGCCGAAGGGCGTGACGATGCGCGGCTGCAGGATGCCGTAGCCGCCGACCACGCGGCGGCGCGCGGCATCGACGCGCGGCGCATTGAGCGGATGCGCGGCGACCGCGACCAGTTCGCGCAGCGCGCCGGGCGGCAGCACGGTGTCGCTGTCGAGCGTGAGCACGTAGGGCGTGCGGCCGGTCGCGAAGCTGCCGGGCGCCAGCGGCAGGAAGCCTTCGGCCTCGCCCTGCGCCAGCAGGCGCAGCAGCATCTCGAGCTTGCCGCGCTTGCGCTCCCAGCCGATCCAGCGCCGCTCGGTGTCGCTCCAGCTGCGCGGGCGGTGCAGCAGCACGAAGCGCGGCAACGCGCCCTCGGCCGCGGGATGGCGCGCGTTGAGCGCCGCGATGCGCGCGAGCGCGTCCTCGAGCAGCGGCGCATCGCCGGGCAGCGTCGCGAGCGGCGCGTCGGCCCAGTCGGTCAGCAGCGCGAACTGGGCCTGTTCCTCGCGGTTGGCGAGCCAGTGCAGCTCGAGCCGGTGCGCGAGCTGCGCGTTGCCCTCGGCCGAGACCAGCATCGCCGGCACCGCGACCAGCACCCGGTGGCGCGCGGGAATGCCGGCCGCGAAATCGAGCCGCGGCAGCGGCTGCACGCGCACCGACTCCGCGACGATGCGCTGCACCAGCGCGGTCACGGCCTCCGACAGCGGCCAGGCGAGCAGCGCGAGCGCCAGCACCGACAGCCAGCCGCCGCGATGCGGCAATCCGTGCGCGACGGCCAGCAGCAGCAGGCCGGTGAACAGCACCACGGCGAAGGCATAGAGCGGCAGCCGCCACGAGCGCGTGCCGTGCCGCGCGGCGCGGCGCGCGCGCTGGCCCGCGGCCTCCGGGTTCGCGCGCAGCAGCGCGTCGAGCGCGGGCAGGCCCTGGCCGAACAGGTAGTAACCGGCGGTCTCGTCCGCCGGGTCGACATCGGGCTCGCGCGTCTCGATGCCTTCGTGCGCGGCCGCGCTGGCGAGTCGCACCACCGCCTGCGCCACCTCGCGCTCGGAGCGCCGGCTCTGGCGCGCCACCTGCTCCATCGCGTGGGTGATCTGCTGGCGCGTGGATTCGCTCTCGGCCGCGAAGCTCGGCAGCTCGCGCAGCACGCGCAGCGAACGGCTCACGGGTTCGATCAGGTCGTTCCACTCCACCTGCCCGACCATGCGCAGCGTGGTGATGATGTTGCCGACGGTCAGGTTGGCCGCCACCTGCGCGTCCTGCGCATCGCGGATCAGCGCCGCGCCGTTCGGGCAATGCTGCTCGGTCCAGCGCACCAGCGCGGGCATGTTCTCGCCATGCTCGCCCGGCAGGCGCTGCCACAGCTGCGTGAGGTAGCTGTGCTGCAGGCCGTGGCTGTGCAGCGCGCGGAACAGCACGTCGAGCTCGGCCGCGTCGAGCCGCGCGGCCGCGTCCCAGGCCGCATGCGCGATCTCGCCCGCCACCTTGTGCTCGGCGATGCTCTCGGCCACGCGGCGCAGGTTCTCGAGCAGCACCACGCGCAAGGTGGTGGGCAGCGCCCAGAGTTCGCCGAGCGTGAGCTCGTCGACGTCCTGGTAGGCCTCGAGGAAGGCGGTGAACAGCGCCGGGTTGAGCACGCTGTCGGTGTGGGCCACGTAGGCCCAGGCGATGCCGTAGACGCGCGGCAGGCCGGCCAGCGGCGCGCGCGCGAGCTTGGGCAGGCGCGCGTAATAGCTGCGCGGCACGCCGTCCTGGATCTGCTGCAGCTGCGCCTCGACCAGGTGGAAGTTGTCGAGCAGCCATTCCGCGGCCGGCGACACGTAGCGCCCGCTCTGCGAGATCAGCGCGATGTAGTCGAAGGCGCCGCGCAGCGACTCCAGGTTCTCGTGCACGCGCGGGAAGAACGGCGCGCGCTCGCGCGCGTGGCGAGGCCGATCGTCGTCCTCCACCAGCGCCTGCGCGCGCGCGAGGCTGCGCCCGTGCTGCTCGAAACGCTGCGCGCCGAACAGCTCCGCGCGGATCGGCGGTGCCACCGGATCGTGCGGGTCGAGCAGCAGCTTGCGCGCATAGGCGCTCAGTCCGTCGAGCCTGTGGACGATGGCCGCGGCGCTCAAGCCGCGAGGAACAGGCCGATGCCGAGCACCACGGCGGCGCAAGCCAGGGTGACGATGCGGCCGGCCGCGAGCGCGTGCAGCTGCTGCAGGCGGCCGCGCAGCGAGGACCAGCGTCCGTGCGCGCGCGCGCAGTGGCGCATGTGGGAGGCGAGGGAGTCGACGTCGCTGCCGATGAGGTCGGCGTGCGAATGGGGGGACGAGAGGGGGGCGGACATGGCTACGGCTCCTTGTGACGGATCAAGAGCTGCCGCGCGATCGCGATAACTGTGAACGTCTGCCGACCGTACTCTCTTTCCGGCCCCCGCGCTCACTTATTCGGCCTGCGCGCGAGAAAGGCCTGTTGGCCTACAAGGCCCTGCACGGCTGCGCGGCCGCGACGCGCGAGAAAGTCGAGCGCTGTCGCTCGAACAGGCGTAGCGTGGGCCGGCTGCCTGGCTGCGGTCGCCCGAACCGGGCGCGCCGCTCGACGCCATGGCTCGCAACGAAAGCGCTCCCATGAAAAAGCCCTTCCCCGCCCTTCCCCCCGCCCTGGCCCCACCGGTCATCGTGCCCTCGGCCCCCGAGATGGGGTCGCTGCGCAGCGCACTGATCCTCGCCGGCGTCCTCTATGCCGCCGTGCTGCTCGTGCTCTGGGCAATCGATGCGTCGTTCTAGGCATCGAAGCGCGGCCGCGGCGAACGCCTCGAAGGCTCTGCATGACACAGCGGTCCCGTCCTCTTCTCACATTGCGCGGGTCGCGATCGCGGCCCGCGGGAACTAGCGCCATGTCCGACACCCCTTTCTTCCACGACGCCTCGAACGCGGTCCGCTTCCTCGTGACGGTCGACGGCCGCAGCGTGGACGCCAGCATCGGCAAGACGACCCTGCACTACCACTTCCGCACCGGCGACAACGCCGATCCGCTCGAGACCTACGCATCGCATGCCGAGGAGATCGATGCCGCCGTGCGGCGCCGGCTGGCGCAGGGATCGACGCCGCCCGTGATGCTGCGGGAGCACGATCTGCGAACCACGGGTTAGCGGCGCGCGCCCTCCGGCGATCGGGCGGTGCCGCCCGGGGAAATCAGTTCGCCTGCGACAGCTGATCCAGGATGGCCGGGTTCTCGAGCGTGGACGTGTCCTGCGTGATCGCCTCGCCCTTGGCGATGCTGCGCAGCAGCCGCCGCATGATCTTCCCGCTGCGCGTCTTCGGCAGGTTGTCGCCGAAGCGGATGTCCTTTGGCTTGGCGATCGGCCCGATCTCCTTGGCCACCCAGTTGCGCAACTCGGTGGCGATCTGCCTGGCCTCCTCGCCCGTCGGCCGCGCGCGCTTGAGCACCACGAAGGCACACACCGCCTCGCCCGTCACGTCGTCGGGACGCCCCACCACCGCGGCCTCGGCCACGAGGTCGGTCCTGGACACCAGCGCCGACTCGATCTCCATCGTGCCCAGCCGGTGGCCCGAGACGTTGAGCACGTCGTCGATGC